>Ga0265339_10000002_pt1 | contig 416322 bp, 327 predicted proteins | sample 4CB219metaG_FD_202085 | JGI IMG/M metagenome (GOLD analysis project Ga0265339, IMG submission 202085) | Rhizosphere microbial communities from Carex aquatilis grown in University of Washington, Seatle, WA, United States - 4-CB2-19 metaG | ecosystem: Host-associated > Plants > Roots >...
GAAGGCAGCCGTTATCTCAGCATGGAGCTTTTCACCGAACACAAGAAGGAGGCGCTTCGCACCGCCGCCTAAACACACGGGCTGGCTGACTCGGATGCTTTTGCTGAACTTTCGGCACTTGACCCTCCAAGACAGTATCGTAGAAGAAAGACCGCTCGGCAGCTGTTCTGGTCTTGGGAATCCTTCAGCACGTCGACCAGCTTCTCTCTCGACAGAGATTCCGATCCGTGTTTGAAGCCTGATAGCGCTTCTTGTGCGGTTACGGTCATTCCTCCGTCTACCTGCAAATGCACATATTCTCGGTCATTCTGGAAAGAAAGACCTTCTTTTCCACGGTGACATCGAATTTCGCTTCGAATCCGCAGGTCGATTACGGCGAACTCTCTTGTGTTGTGAAGACCGTAGTAGATATCGGCGCCTGAGGGCCCGGCACGATCCGAGCACATTGAGCTGTCTATTAGCGCCACGATGTCCTTCGTGTATGCGATCGACTCGATGATCTTCCTCGCCTTTTCTTTCTCCCACCAATAGACCCACTTTCGGCCGGAGATCCAAGGCACACTTTGGGACTTGATGAACTCCGCCGTGATTGCTGGGCCAGCGATGGGCACGATGGGCTTGCCTAGGCACTGAGCATAACCCACCTCCTTGCCACACCAGAAGCTTCGCACCGAGTTCCATGTGAGCAGGTAAAGGACCGCGTCTACCTGTTCCAGCAGGTTGTTGATTCTCTTGTCCGTGTCTTGAGACTTCAGCAATGATTCGTAATCCACGAACACCGTGTGTGGAGAATCGGTGTCGTGACCTTCGATTTCTCGCTTGAGCTCGTCGGCGAAGGATTTGTCTGAATCGCTGGCATAGGACAGGAAGAACTTCATGAAGGGGGCCTCGATAGCAATCATATCCTGACCGCCGACACGCCTGAAGCCCAGCTCGGCGTGCGGGCGGCCGGGAGCGGACCCGACGGGACGTGAGGAGGCGCTCCGGCCGTCCCGGCCGGACGCTAGCCGACGACCGAGGAGGTCATGGACGCGCGGAGCGCGGCCGTTGACCTCCGTTCCCGGAGGGGCCGTCCCGGCGCAAGCCCGCAGAAGCCGAGCGGGTCGCCAAAGTGAGCGGTGCCCGTAGCGAAGTATCGCCTCTCCCCAAAATCAAAGGGCACAGCAAGTTTCCCTGCCGTGCCCTTGATGAATCGGATATGTCCGGCTCTCTGTGCTCTTGCTGGCCTCTCTGCGCTCTCTCCTACCCGAAGATCTCTTTCCCGTGACCGGCAGAGCCGAGCACGTTCTTGTTCTTCTCGATGATGAGCGTCTTGAGCTCGTCGCGGGCCGGGCCGAGGTACTTGCGCGGGTCGAACTCTTTCGGGTTCTCGGTGAGCGCCTTGCGGATGGCGCCGGTCATGGCCAAGCGGCCGTCGGAGTCGATGTTGATCTTGCACACCGCCGACGTCGCTGCCTTGCGCAGCTGCGCCTCCGGAATGCCGACGGCGTTGTCCATCTTCCCGCCGAACTGGTTGATCATCTCGACGTACTTGAGCACGACCGACGAAGCGCCGTGAAGCACGATGGGGAAGCCCGGGATCTTCTTCTCGATCTCCTCGAGAATGTCGAAGCGGAGGGGCGGCGGTTCGAGAATGCCCTGAGCGTTGCGCGTGCACTGCGCCGGCTTGAACTTGTAGGCGCCGTGCGAGGTGCCGATGGAGATAGCGAGCGAGTCCACGCCCGTCTTGGTCACGAAGTCCACGACCTGGTCGGGCTGCGTGTAGATCGACTTGGCGGCCACCACGTCGTCCTCGATGCCGGCCAGCACGCCCAGCTCGCCCTCGACGGTGACGTCGTACTTGTGGGCGTACTCGACGACCTTGCGGGTCTCCTCGATGTTTTTCTCGTACGGGTGGTGCGAGCCGTCGATCATGACCGACGAGAAGCCGGTCTCGATGCACGACTTGCACAGCTCGAAGGTGTCGCCGTGGTCGAGGTGCAAAGAGAACTTGAGCTTGCTCCCTTGCGCCTTGATCATTTCGAGAGCGCCTTGGGCCATCCAGCGCAGCAGCGTCTGGTCGGCGTACTTGCGCGCGCCCGAGCTGACCTGGAGAATGAAGGGCGAGTCGGACGCCACACAGCCATTCACGATGGCCTGCAGCTGCTCCATGTTGTTGAAGTTGTAGGCGGGAATGGCGAACTTGCCCTTCATCGCCGCTTTGAACATTTCACGGGTATTGACGAGCCCAATTTCCTGATAGAGAGCGCGCTCTGACATTTTCGGTAACTCCTTGGTCCAGTGGTTACTTGTTGCTCAGAATCTTCGCGACAGCCGGGGCCTGGAAGCGGTCCTGGGTCGGCATCTCGCCCGCGAGCGGACGGCAGTACTTGAGGAAGGCCTCGGTAACGTTGTTGCCTTCGGCGTTGATGAACGATTCGTCCATGTGGCGGGTCTTGGCCGCGACGGCCTCGAGCGGAATCATGTCGTAGGTAACGGCATAATCGCCCATGCGCTTGATGGCAATGGATCCCGCTTGGCCGTGGATAGCGGCGAACTGCACGGCGCGCTGGCCGACGGCGCGCGCCTCTTCGGCGTCGCTCTTGCTGATGCAGCCGAGGAACGAGCGCTGCAGGTATCCGAGCGTATCGGCGCGAACACGCTTGATCTTGGTCTTCGCCTTGATGAGGTCGGCGAGGAGATCGCCGAGCGCGCCGGTGCCGGAGAGCTGCACGTTGCCGTGCGAGTCCTTCTCGGAGCCCTTGAGCGACGTGATGATGGGCGCGCCCGACTTGTCGCTGACACCTTCCGAGACCGCGATGATGCAGCGGCCGTACTTGTCGTAGACCTTCTGTACGTCGGCCACGAACTTGTCGGCGTCGAAGATCCGCTCGGGAAGATAGATGAGGTGCGGACCGTCATCCTCGAACTTGCGGCCAAGCGCCGCGGCGGCGGTCAAGAAGCCCGCGTGGCGGCCCATGACGACGCCGATGTAGACGCCGGGCAGGGCGCGGTTGTCCATGTTGGCGCCCGCGAAGGCCTGGCCCACGAACTTTGCTGCCGAGCCGAAGCCGGGGCAGTGATCGGTGCCGCCGGCCAGGTCGTTGTCGATGGTCTTCGGAACGTGCACGCAAACGAGGTCGTAGCCGGTGGCCTTGGCCTGCTCGTTGACGATGCGGCAGGTATCGGACGAATCGTTGCCGCCGCAGTAGAAGAAGTAGCGGATATCGTGCGCCTGCAGGACCTTGAACATGTTCTTGCAGTACTCGACGTCGGGCTTGTCGCGCGTGGAACCAAGACCGGAAGCGGGCGTGATCGCCACGTCTTCGAGGTTCTGCACCGTGGCCTCGGACAGATCGAGGAAATCCTCGTTGAGGACGCCGCGCACACCGTGGCGCGCGCCGTACACGTGCGTGATTTGCGGGAACCTGCGAGCCTCTAGGACAACGCCTACGACGCTTTGGTTGATCACTGCGGTCGGGCCACCGCCCTGCGCGACTAGAGCTTTGCCGGTCAACTTAGCCATGGGTCTTGTCTCCGTGTAAATCCTGGGAAGTTCGGGCGAGACAATAGTCGCGCGCGCCGTGGATGACTACTGCAAATTTGCTTTCGCTGCCCGGCACGGCGATGCGTTGTGTTCCGCGGAAAGCCCATGGCCCGCTAGGAAAAGTAGCGGTTTTCTCTTCGCCGCTGGTGGTGCGCTGTCTATTTCTTCACGGTCGGTGGTGCGGAGCTGGCCGGCGCGCTTGACGTTTTCTTCTTGTCGCTTGGGGGCGTGGCGGGCGGCGCGGCTTGTTCTTCGACGGAATTGTCGACCACAGGTATGTCCTTGCAAACATTCTCGCGGGCGGGCAACCAAATCGTCTTGCTGCTCGCGCACGCCCGCTGGTAGCGCTCGGCGAGTCGCTTGGCCTGCTTCGACGTGGCGGTCAGCTTGGTCGGTGCGCATTTTCGCGACGGATCGCAGGAGTAGGCGCCAAAGCCATCGGCGGCATCGATGCCGATGGCAAAGACGGTGACCGGACCGATGTCGGCCATCGGCATACCAAGCACGTAGTCTTTGCCAAGCCCGGGGAGCCCATGGGCAACCGCGCTCTCAGCACAGCGGCGAGCATCGTCGGCCTTGACGTCTTTGGCGGTCGCCTCGAGGCCGCCGCGATCCACGCACGGCTCTTGGCCACGAACTGTCCAACTTTCGAGACCGAGCGCCTTGTTCACTGCCACGATGGCGTCGGTCATTTCTCGCGCCACATGCGTGTCGAGCTTGGCGGCGGGCTCCCCCGCGACGAGCAAGGTCCAAACCAGAGTTGCGAACATGGGGCAGAGCATAGCTTGATTTCGGGAGCCCGAAAACCGCAAGGCGGAGCAGGTCCTGCCCACTCCGCCCTGTTGCTTGATCGAAACGGCGCTTACTCGGCTTTGCCGGTCGCGATCGCGTCGGCGATGGCGATGCCCGCTTCGGAGGCAGAGTTGAGCGAGCTGCCGCCGAACCAGCCGGCCTTGACGTAGCCGCGAGCCGTGCCGCTGTAGCCGGGCTGCCCCGCCGCCGTTGGGCTCTTCACGAGCACGAGGATGTGGCCTTCTCCACCGCCGAAACCGAGCCAACGCAGACCGCGCGATCCGGGATCCCACTCGGCCACCGTCACCTCGGTCATGGGCGTGCCGTCCGGCGCTTGCACGAAAGTCGCGGTGATGCCTTTGCTCGAGAGCTCCGATGCCAGCGACGCCTTCAGCTCGGCCACCGCGTCGGCGAGTCCTTCGCCGTTGGCCTGAACCATGATGACAACCTTGGTCTGCTTGGGCGCTTGGTAGCCGGGCGCGGTCTGCACTTGCGACCACGTCGTGCCGGCGCATCCGACGAGCAGGGCGGAGAGTGCCATCACGGCAAGAGAGCGAGCGAGCGAAGAAATGGTCATGGGGTCCTCACGATCATAGGCATGGGATCGCACTGGCCAGGACAATGCGATCGGGTTGGTCGGGTTGATCGGGTTGATCGGATCCTGGCGGTGACCGTCGCGCCGACGGCCGCCGCTGTCCTAGCCTGGATTGTGCATTTGCACAATCCATCTTTGCAGACCGTCTTTGCTGGTAAAGGAGGACGTCAGCCGACGAAGACGCGCGCGTTGCGGAAGAGACGCATCCACGGCGAATCCTCGCTCGCGTCGTCGGGATGCCACGACATCTGCACCGTGCGGAAGACGCGCTCGGGGTGGGGCATGATGAGAGTGGCGCGCCCGTCGCGGGACGCGATGGCGGTCATGCCGCTGGGCGAACCGTTGGGATTCTCGGGATAATGGAGGGTGGGGGTGCCCTGGTGATCGACGAAGCGGGCTGCAACCAAACCCGACGTGTCGAGGGCTGCGCAGGCCTCGGTCGACGTGAATTCTGCGCGGCCTTCGCCGTGGGCGACGGCGATGGGAACCAGGGAGCCGGCCATGCCACCCAGAAGCACCGACGGGCTCTTCTCGATGCGCAGCAGCGCCACGCGGGCTTCGAATTGCTCGCTGCGGTTGCGCACGAAGCGCGGCCACAGGTCTGCGCCGGGAATGATCTCCTTGAGATTGGAAACCATCTGGCATCCGTTGCACACGCCGAGCGTAAAGGTGTCCGGGCGGGCGAAGAAGCGTTCGAACTCGCCGCGGGCGCGCGGACTGTAAAGGATGGACTTCGCCCAGCCTTCGCCAGCGCCGAGGACGTCGCCGTACGAGAAACCGCCGCACGCAGCCACGCCCCGGAACGAATCGAGAGTCATACGACTGGCGAGAATGTCGCTCATGTGCACGTCGACGGCGTCGAAGCCGGCGCGGGTGAATGCGGCGGCCATTTCGAGTTGACCGTTGACGCCTTGCTCGCGAAGAATGGCCACGCGCGGGCGCGCGCCACGGGCGATGAAGGGCGCCGCCACGTCGGCTTGGGGATCGAAGCTCGGGCGCAGGCACAGGCCGGGATCGCTCGCGTCGCAACGGCTTTCTTGTTCTTCGGCGGCACAGGTCGGCTCGTCCCGCAGCCTTTGCATGGCCAACGTGGTTTCGGACCAGATGGCGCGTAGGGCGGAACGTTTAGCCGAATAGATAGGCTTGCCGTTTTGGCGAATGACGATGTCGTCGCCAGAAACCGGCGTGGCGCAATCGTGGACGAAATTGCCGAGACCGTGAAGGGCGAAACATGCCCGCACCTCAGGGACATCGACGGCGCGAATTTGGAGAACCGCGCCCAGCTCTTCGCTGAAGAGGTGCGCGAGAGCGTCTCCGGCCGGCACGTCGATTTGCAGGCCGGTGCCGCCAGCAAACGCCATTTCCAGTAAGGTGACGAAGAGTCCGCCGTCGGAGCGATCGTGGTAGGCGAGAATCTTTCGCGCGGCCGACAGCTCTTGAACCGCCGCGAAGAAACGCTTGAGTCGGTCGGGATCGTCGAGATCTGCAGGCACGTCGCCGAGCTGGCCGAAGACCTGGCAGAGTGCCGAGGCGCCCAGCCGATTCTTGCCCCCGCCCAGGTCGACCAGAAGCAAGGTCGTATCATCTCGGTCGGTGCGCAGCTGCGGCGTGAGCGCGCGGCGAATATCGGTCGCCGGTGCGAAGGCGCTGACGATGAGAGAGAGCGGGGCGGTCACGCGTTTTTCGTTTCCGCCTTCACGCCACACGGTGCTCATGGACATCGAGTCCTTGCCCACGGGAATGGCGATGCCGAGCGCCGGCGCCAGCTCTTCGCCGGCCGTGCGAACGGCGTCGTAAAGGCGCGCGTCTTCGCCAGGGTGACCGGCAGGCGCCATCCAGTTGGCGGAGAGCTTGACGTTGCCGATAGCGGCGATGGGCGCACTGGCGATATTTGTGATTGCTTCGCCGATCGCCAGCCGGACCGAGGCCGCGGCGTCGAGCAAGGCGACGGGCGTCCGCTCGCCCATGGCCATGGCCTCGCCCGTGAAGACGTCGTAGCTGGTCGCGGTCACGCCAGCGTCCGCGACGGGAACTTGCCACGGCCCGACCATTTGGTCGCGTGAGATGAGTCCCGTGACTGTCCGGTCGCCGATGGTGATGAGGAAGGTCTTGTCCGCGACCGCAGGCAAGCGCAGCACGCGCGCGATGGCGTCGTCGAGGGCGATGTCGGCTGCCCCAAACGCCTTCTGCTCGACGGAGACGCGCTTCACGTCGCGGGTCATCTTCGGTGGCTTGCCGAGCAGCACCGACAGCGGCATATCGATGGGCTGAGTGCCGAAATGCGCATCGCTGACCGCCAGCTTGCCGTCGTCGGTCGCATGGCCAAGCACCGCGAACGGGCAACGCTCGCGCCGGCAAAGCGCCTCGAAGGCGGCCAGCTTTTCAGCCGCGATGGCCAGTACGTAGCGCTCTTGCGATTCATTGCACCAGATCTCCAGCGGCGACATGCCGGGCTCGTCATTGGGGATCTTGCGCAGCTCGAAGCGGGCGCCACGCTTGCTGTCGTTGACGAGCTCGGGCAGGGCATTCGAAAGACCGCCGGCGCCGACGTCGTGAATGGACACGATGGGACTGGCTTCGCCGAGCGCACAGCAACGGTCGATCACTTCCTGGCACCGTCGCTCCATTTCCGCGTTGTCGCGTTGGACCGATGCAAAATCCAGATCTTCCTCGGAGGCGCCCGACGCCATCGACGAGGCCGCGCCGCCGCCCAAGCCGATCAGCATCGCTGGACCTCCCAGCACGACGATGGCCGCGCCAGGCGGCACGTTTCCTTTCTTTACCAGCGGCACCCGGATATTGCCGAAGCCGCCGGCAATCATGATGGGCTTGTGGTAACCGCGCACCTCTGGACCGCGCGGGCCTGGCACTTCCATTTCGAAGGTGCGGAAGTAGCCGGCGATACTTGGGCGACCGAACTCGTTGTTGAACGCGGCGCCGCCGATCGGACCTTCGAGCATGATGTCGAGCGCCGAGGCGATGCGCGCGGGCTTGCCGAAATCTTTCTCCCAGGGCCGGACGGCGTCGGGCAACCGCAAATTCGAAACCGAAAATCCGGTGAGCCCTGCTTTGGGCTTGGAGCCGCGGCCGGTGGCGCCCTCGTCCCGAATTTCGCCGCCTGAGCCGGTGGCGGCACCGGGGTAGGGTGAAATTGCCGTCGGGTGGTTGTGCGTCTCGACCTTCATCAGGATGCCGACTGGCTCGCGGTGGAAGGCGTAGACGCCGGTTTGCGAATCCGGGAAGAACAAACCGGCTTCCGGGCCTTCCATGACGGCGGCGTTGTCGCTGTACGCGGACAGCACGCCGCCGGGGCTCGCTTCCATGCTGCGCTTGATCATCGCGAAGAGCGACTTGTCCTGCTTCTTGCCGTCGATGATGAAGTCGGCGCCGAAGATCTTGTGTCGGCAGTGCTCGCTGTTGGCTTGCGCGAACATCATCAGCTCGACGTCCGTCGGGTTGCGTTCGAGCGCCTGGAAATTCTCGACGAGATAGTCGATCTCGTCGCCGGCCAGCGCCAAGCCCATGCTGGCGTTCGCCGCTTCGATGGCGCCCCGACCTTTGCCGAGCACGTCGATCATGGCGAGCGGCTGCGGAGCGGCGTGCTCGAACAGGCGAGCTGCGTCCTCTTCGCGCTCGAGCACCGACTCGGTCATGCGATCGTGAATGGCAGCACGCAGAGCTGCATCGCTCGTGACTTCGCCGGCGAGCGTGTACCAGATGCCGCGCTCGATGCGCTTGATCTTGCCGAGGCCGCAGTTGTGGGCAACGTCGGTCGCTTTGGACGACCACGGCGAGATGGTGCCGAGGCGCGGAATGACGAGCAGCCGGCGTCCCCGCAGCGGGTGCGTTTCGGTGCGCGGGCCGTACTGCAGCAGCCGATCGAGCACGCGGCGCTCGTCGTCGGACAGCGGCCCGACGATTTCTGCGAAGTGCACGAACTCGGCGGTGGCGTCGCGAATCGACGGGTTCTTGGTCTGGATCTTTTGTAGTCTTTTGGCGAGCCGGGCAGAGGTGAACGCGGGCGCGCCGCGAAGTACGAGCATCGTCATCGTGTTGCGCTGAAGAGTTGCGCTTCCAGCATGCGAATGCAACCTGGAAGCGAGGGAGGGGACACCTGTAGACATGCCCACCGGTTGGGTGCTACGTGTTGAGTCGCCGTGGAGAGAAAACTCATGTCGACAAGAGCCCAATTGGGGTGGGGCCTGCCACTCCTAACCACCCTCTTCGTCCTTCCCGCGTGCATTGCGCCGGGCCAGGTTCCGGCGATCGGCGGTGCGGGTGAAGAGCTCGCCTCGTGCGGCGCCGATGGCCTCATCGATGACGGCGAAGACGGAAACAATCAGACCAAGGTCGCGGGTGGCCGCGGCGGTTATTGGTACACGTTCGCCGACCAATCTGGCACGACCGTCACCCCTGAGGCGGGCGCCAACGGAGGAACGTTCGCCATGTCTCCGGGCGGAGTGAACGGCTCGAAGTACGCCGCCAACGTGCGCGGGCACATCGGACATGGCCACATGGTGTTCGGCGCCATGGGTTTCAACTTCGTCGACCCGAAGAACATGTACGATGCCTCTCAGTACAAGGGCATCGCCTTCTGGGCCAAGAAAGGCCCGGGCAGCTATGCGAAGGTCCGGCTCAAAGTGCCGGACGTCAGCACCGATGAGGACGGCGGGGTCTGCAAAGAATGTTTCAACGACTTCGGCGCAGATCTCACGCTGAGCGAGTCCTGGCAGCACTTCGTCTTTCCGTGGCGCAAGCTGCACCAGTTGCCCGACTGGGGAGCGCCGCGCCCGCACGCCATCAAGCCGCAAAAGATCTTCGGCATGCAGTGGCAGGTCGATCAGCCCGGCGCCGACATCGATATCTGGGTCGACGATGTGGAGTTCATCGGATGCGAGTAGCTGCTGCTTCTGCGCTCGCCCTGGTTCTTGTCGGTAGCGCGTGCATTCCTACGGTCGAGGATCAAAAGTCGGCGCCCAAGCCGGCGCGCAAGCGGTCGCCGGCTTCGTCGACCACCGCCTCTGGCGCGCCCCGGGCCAAGCAGCTCCAGCCGGTCGAGGTCGCGGATTTTCCCAAGCCGGCTCCCCTCGGCGCCATGGCGTACACGAGCAAGAGCGGCAACGACTACAGCGACCGGTTCATCGCCATGTGGAACGACATGCACGCGCCCAAGAACGGGTACTTCAGTCCCGAGGGCGTGCCGTACCACGCGGTCGAGACGTTGCTCGTCGAAGCGCCTGACTACGGTCACGAGACCACGTCGGAGGCGTACAGCTACTGGATGTGGCTGGAAGCGGCCTACGGCAAGATCACGAAAGACTGGAAGCCGCTCACCAAGGCGTGGGAGAGCACCGAGGCCTACGTCATTCCGACGCCGGCGGATCAGCCGACGGCGGGCTCGTACACGGACACGCATCCGGCTGTGTTCGCTGGCGAGCAAGACCTGCCGAGCGGCTATCCGGTAGCGCTCGATGCCAGCGCGCAGACCGGCCGCGATCCGCTGTTTCGCGAGCTCTTCGACACCTACCGCACGCCGTACGTCTACGGCATGCACTGGATCATCGACGTCGACAATTGGTACGGCTTTGGCCGCCGCGGGGATCACGTGTCGAAGCCTGCGTACATCAATACCTTCCAGCGTGGCGAGGAAGAGTCGGTCTGGGAAGCCATTCCGCAGCCGTGCTGGGAAGACTTCCAATTCGGCGGTCCCAACGGCTACCTCGACTTGTTCGTAAAGCAGGACGGCGGCTATGCGCGCCAGTGGAAGTACACTACCGCGCCCGACGCCGACGCTCGCGCGGTTCAGGCGATGTATTGGGCCAAGGTGTGGGCCGACGAGCAAGGCTCGGGTGGTGCTGTCGAGCCGCTGGTGAAGAAGACCGCCAAGCTGGGCGACTTCCTTCGCTACGCGCTCTTCGACAAATACTTCAAGACGCCCGGCTGCCAGACGCCGCAATGCCAGGCAGGCGAGGGCTACGACGCCGCTCACTATCTCTTGGCCTGGTATTACGCTTGGGGCGGCTCGACGGCGAAGGCCGCCGGCTGGTCCTGGCGCATCGGCTCCAGCACCTCGCACTTCGGCTACCAAAACCCGTTCGCCGCGTACGTTCTCGCGCAGGAGAAGGCGTTCAAACCTTTGTCCAAGAATGCTTCTGCCGACTGGGCCAAGAGCCTCGATCGGCAAGTCGAGCTGTACCGCTGGTTGCAGTCGTCCGAAGGCGGCATCGCGGGTGGCGCCACCAACAGCTGGCGCGGGCGCTATGAGAAATTTCCGACTGGCTTGACGACCTTCCACAAGCTGGCCTACGTCGAGCAACCGGTCTACATCGATCCGCCGAGCAACAACTGGTTCGGCTTTCAAGCCTGGAGCATGGACCGCGTGGCCCAGCTCTATTACGTCACGGGGAACGAGCACGCCAAGGTCATCCTGGATCGCTGGGTGAAGTGGGTGCTGGCGAACGTTCGCTTGACCAAGAATGGCAGCTTCGAGATTCCGTCGGATCTAACGTGGTCGGGTCAGCCCCAACTGAACTGGGACGAGAAGACCCAGAACTGGAACGGCAAGGACGCCGCCTACAACAAGACCTTGCACGTCAAGGTGAAGTCCTGGGGCACGGATCTCGGCGTCGCCGGCGCGCTTGCCCGCACGCTGATTTTCTATGCCGCAAAGTCGGGAGACGTTGCTCCGGCCAAGCTGGCCAAGGAGCTCTTGGATCGAATGTGGAAGAAGTTCCGCGACGACAAAGGCGTGGCCGCTCCGGAAACGCGCGTCGATTTCAAGCGCTTCGCCGACAAGATCTTCATCCCGGCTGACTGGAAGGGCGAGATGCCTAACGGTGATCCGATCGATGCGAATTCCACCTTCCAAAGCATTCGCACCAAGTACACGAAGGATCCACAATGGCCGAAGGTCGAAGCCCACCTGCAAGGCGGTCCTGCGCCAACCTTTACCTATCACCGCTTCTGGGCGCAGACCGATATCGCGCTCGCCAACGCGACCTTCGCCTTTTTGTACCCGGACGGCATTCGGTCTGCCAAGGCTGGCAAGGCGGCCAAGGCCGGCAAGGGAAAGCCTGGGAAAAAAGCCGGGAAGAAAAAGTAGCCAGCACTTGTTCTGTCGAGCGAAAGCGTTCCCTCCTCGCGATGCGAGATCTGGGGGCGCTTTTGTGGTATCGATGGGCGTCCTTTCGACCAACCGGAGATTACTTTCATGATTCGCACTGCACTGCTTGGAACGGTTCTTCTGTCTTTGTTCGCGCGTCCTCTGCATGCCGAGGATGTGAAGCTCGGCTTCGTCGACCTTCGGCGCGCGCTCGCCGAGACGGAAGATGGCCGCAAAGCTCGCGCCAACCTCAAGAAAGAGTTCGACAAGAAGCAGAAGGAGCTGGACGAGCAGCAGGAGGACGTCAAGAAGGCGCTCGAAGACCTCAACAAGAAGCGCACGTTGCTGCCGGCTGATACGGTTCGTCAGAAGGAGGCCGAGCTGCAGGAGCGGATTGGCAAAGTCCAGCAGACGTACATGCGGCACCAGCAGGATTTGGCCGCCAAGGAAGAAGAAGCGACGGCACCCATCGTGGAGCGCCTGCAGAGAATCATCGGCAAGATTGCGACGTCGGAGAACTTCACCATGGTGCTCGACAAGAGCGCGGGCGTCGTCTACGCCAAGCCGCACCTCGACCTGACCAACGAGGTCATCCGCCGCTTCAATGCCGGCGAGGAAAAGGGCGCGGCCCCGGCTGCCGGGAAGAAACCGGCCGACAAGAAGTAGCCGCGAATCGGGCGCGAAGCGAGGCGGGAAGGAAAAGGCCGGCGTGGACGCCAAAGCCATCCAAGCGGTACTTCCCCATCGCTACCCGTTCTTGCTCGTCGATCGGGTGGACAGCTTGACCGATGACAAGATCGTTGCGCGCAAGCTGGTCACGCAAGGCGAGCCGTTCTTTCAGGGGCACTTCCCTGGCCATCCCGTGATGCCGGGCGTGCTCATCATCGAGGCGCTCGCTCAGGCGGGCGCCCTGCTGGCGGCGCCGCAGGTGAAATTCGATCCCAGCCGTGAGGCGATCTACTTCTTGTCCATCGATAAGGCGAAGTTTCGCAAGCCGGTGATTCCAGGCGACGTCGTGATGCTCGAGGTCGTGCCTCTCCGTAGGGGCGCCTCGATTTGGAAAATGCGCGGCGAGGCCAAGGTCGACGGAGCCATCGTGGCCGAGGCCGAATTCCTGGCGGCCATCAAACCCATCGCGGCACCGTAAGATGAGATCGGCTCATGCGTCGATGTGTCTCCGCCACGCGGCATGGACGACGGCCGCCCAGGCGCTGCTCGTCGTTGCGGTGATAGCGAGCGGCGGCTGCCGACGAAGTAGGTTCCCGGCTCGGGGCGATGCCGCGGCCGTCGTCGTGATTTCTCCCCACCGCGATGCTGCGTCCGCACCCACCGTCGCCGAGCAGGAGCCCAACGACAAGCCAGAACAGGCGCAGCTCTTGGCTCTCAATTCGGATTGGCCCGTCCTGAGCGTCGCCGGCGAGCTGACGGCCTCGGGGCAGGGCGCTGGCAAGGACGTGGATGTCTTCAAGCTTGTCGTTCCTGGGCGCAAGGACGCGCCGGTCGAAGCCGTCGATTCCGCGGGTGCGGAGGACGCGCGACTCGGCGGTCGCCGCCTAAGTATCGAGGTTGCTGCTGGAGCCGGCGGTGCGCTAGCCCTGCAACTCCTCGATGAGGCAACCAAAACTATCGAAACCGTCGCAGTCGCTCCCGGGGAGAACGCCGGAATGCCCAACATGGCGGTTTTGCCGGGACGAGTCTACTTCGTCCGCATCAAGCCAGCACCGAAGAGTTCGAAGACCGAGGCCGAGGCTCCAGGTAACAGCTACAAGCTCACGGTACAGCTTTCCGATTTCGAGTTGGCCGAGGAGCGCGAGCCCAACGACTCGCTGGCCTCCGCACAGCCATTGACCATGACCGGAGCCGCCGATTTCTCGGGGTTCATCGGCTGGGCGCACGACCAGGACTTCTACCGCGTACCAGCTGCGGACGTGGTTTCTGCCCTGGATGTAGAAGTCGAAGCCGTCCAAGGTGTTGCGCTGGGACTGCAAGTGCTGGACGGGAGCGGCAGTCGCATCGCCGTCGGTCGTGGCCGCAAAGGCGAGAGTCTAGCGTTGCGCAACGTTACGATCCCGCCTAGCCAAGGCGATGCTTCCCCGTCGAGCCGCTTCCTCTACGTAGTCGTGCGCGGCGAATCTGGTCAGAATCGCGACCAGCGCTACGTGCTCCATCTGTCGATGGGAAGCTTGCGCCAAGACTCGGAAGTCGAGCCCAACGACAATGCCGCGAGCGCAACCGTGATTCACGACGGGACGTTCACGGGCTATCTGCCGATCGGCGACGTCGACTACTTCCGGTACGCCGAAAGCGGCTTGCGCGAGCTTTCCGTCGAGGCGACCTGTCCTGCCCGTGTTCGCTGCAGCCTGGAAATCGTACGCGCCAAAGATGGACAGGCTCTCGCCAGCGTCGAAGCAAAGAAGGCCAAGCAAGCCGTCGCCGTGACAAAAATTCCGAACGAGGGCGAGCCGGTGCTCATTCGCCTCGGCCAGGGAAGGGGCGATGGCAACGCCAATGAGCCCTACGTTCTCAAAGTCTCGAGCGAGGCTGTCGCAATTCCAAAAACTGGGACGCAAAATTCGCCTTCGCCCTAAACCTGGACGAAAAACAGGCCGATTGATCAGTGGGTGGCATTGGGCAACGCGGTGATTGCCTCTGCATCCAACGATCAGGACCATGGCGACGAAACGAAAAAAGCGTTCGAAAGCTGGGCCAACCAGGAAAAAGTTGCGGGGCTCGTCTCGGGTAGTACGACAGATCTGTCAGGCTTTTTCGAATTCGCCCGCCGGTCCTGCAGTGAACGATAAACCGCGGGCGTGTGCCCAAACACTCGCAGGAACGAAGATCGAGCCTAAGTTGCGCATGCGCCTTGACTGCGGGGCGACGATGTTGCAAGCCATAAGTAGAGGTAGAGGTTTCCCGATGCTGGAACCATGGATCATCGACGAGATCCGTCGTCGCGAAGAAGAGCGCCGGCGAGGGCAAAGGCCCCAGCTGGAGCTTCCTGTTCCCCATCGGGAATGGAAGCCTGACGGTGATTTTGGAGATGCGCAAGAACCGCAAGCCGACGATACCCCCGAGCGCGGGGTGGTCATCATCGGGATGTAGCTTCTCGTAGAGCGGTTCAGGAAATTCGGGACCGCGGTCCGCCTAGGCGTGGGCGCGGCCAGCCTTCGCTGCCGCGGTCCGTTGCGAAAGCGCAGGTTTTTGGCTCTCTTGCGAAAACCGCCTTATCAAGGTGGTATGACGCTGGAGCGATTGGGTGAGAAGCGGGATTTTCGGCCCCCAAGGCTAATCGGTCGCGAAGCGGAGCGACGGAATCTGGGTGCGGCCCTCGATCGTACGCTGCGGTTTGCGGCACCGCAGTTCGTGACACTTCTCGGGAGCGCAGGCATGGGCAAGTCGCGTCTGCTCGCGGAGTGGCTCAAGGAGGTGGAGAAGCGCCACGATTTCAGCGTCGTCTCGATTGCGGCGCAGGCCGGTGGCGGAAGCCGTCCGGGCGGGGTGATCGGCCAGCTGCTGCGCGCGCGTATTGGGCTGGTCGACGAGCTGGAGCCGACGACGGCTCTCGCTCTGTTTCGTGACGAGCTGCAGTCCGTCTTCGGCGATCGTCGGGTGAGCGAGATTGCCGGTCTTTTGGGCGCCTTCCTGGGCGTTGCCTCGTCGGGCACGCCGCTCGTGCAGTCGCTAGCCATGCGACCCGAGCAGCAAATGGAGCTTTCGCGTGCTGTGCTTGCCCGCTTTCTCGAGGAGGACGCTCGCCAGAAGCCACGACTTTACGTCATCGACGACATTCACCTGGCGGACGACGAATCGCTGGACCTGCTCGCACGGTTACGCGCCGATTTGGGCGAAACGACGCTCGTGGTAGTCGCGGCCGCTCGTCCCGAGCTTCTGGTTCGTCGGCCGACGTGGTGCCGTGCCGAGGGAAGCCACGTGCGCATGGATTTGGGCGGGCTGTCCGCGCTGGAGATGGGCGTATTCGTCCAGTGCGCGCTGGGAACGAAGACGCTGGCGCCAGGGCTCGCCGAGCGAGCCGCCATCGAATGCGCTGGCAATCCATCGTTGCTGGGAGAATTGCTGACCGCGTACCACGCGCACGGCATTCTCGCGAGCGATACGAAAGATGCTTGGCTTTTCGATCAGGTACGCGCCGAGCAGGAAGGACCGTTGCTTGCGCCCGAGCTGAAGGCACCGGCGCGCGTTTCCGAGCTGGCAGCCAGCGAGCGGGAGCTGCTCGCGCGTGCGGCGGCCATGGGCAGCGTCTTCTGGACCGGCGGGCTCGTGGCCCTGGCGCGCCTCGGAGCCGAGCCCTGGGATCCAACGTTGGTCTTCGCGCCGGATCCTTCGATTACGGAAACCAAGCGCATGATCGACTCGATGGTCGAGCGCGGCTATCTCAAGAAGGCCGCCAGAAGCTACCTTGGAGAAGAGAGCGCCTGGCACTTTGCCGACCTCGACGAACGTATGCTCATCGAAGCTAGTGTCGATCCGGAGGTAACCCGTCGGCGCAAGCGCTTCGCCGCCCAGTGGATTGAAGCGCGCATTGCCAAGCCGATGAGCAGCGATCAAATAGAGGCGATTGCGGTGCTCTATTTCGAGGGCGGCGACAGCCGTCGGGCGAGCCACCAGTTCATCGCCGCCGCCGACGAGGCTTGCCGGACGCACGACTTCGAGCGTGCACGTTCGCTTTACGCGCGCGGCCTGCAATTGCTCGACAGCGACGATTCCCTGTTGCGCATCGAAACCCTGCACAAGGTGGGCGACCTTGCCTTGCGCTTGGGGCGCAGCCACGAAGCCTTGGCCCACTTCGGCGATATGCTGAAAGCAGCGTGGCGCTTGGATTTGCCAAGCAAGGGCGGGGCGGCGCACGCGCGCATCGGCCGCAGCTACCGCGCCCTTGGTGACTACCGTCTGGCGCTTCAGCACTTGGACATGGCGCACCTGCTCTTCGATCTGGGCGGCGACCGACCCGGCGTGGCGGCTAGTCTCGACGACATTGGCCGAGTCAATTATTTGGTCGGGAAGCCCGACGAGGCGCTTCGCTGCCATCGTGCCGCACTCGCTGTGCGCGTCGAGCTGGGGGACGAGCGCGGAAAGGCTCTCACGCTCGCATGGATCGGCTTGGTGGAAACGCAAATCGGCCATCTGGGATTGGCGCAACAGAGCTTCGAGCGGGCCTTGGCGATCAGCCAGGCGACCCATGACCCGCACGGCATCGTTTTCGCGTTACTGGATCTTGGGGCGTTGACCCGTGAGGCGGGTCATGCCCATCTGGCGCACAAGTTACTCTTGCGCGCACGACGAACCGCGGAAAGTCTGGGCGACCGTCTGACCGACTGTCATTTGGGCCTGCAAATTGGCGATTGCCTGTTGGCCCAATCGGACTACGCGGCCGCCGAGCGGGAAATCCGGGCGGCACGCGAAATCGCCCAGAAATTCGGTGCCCGACGCTTGGTTGCCGAGTCCGATCGCGGACTTGGCGAAATTGCCCTGGCTCGCGGCGATTTTCTGGCAGCCCGCGACCATGCCGCAGCCGCTGCAGGTGAAGCGGAGAAAATGGGTGCCGCACCTCTCGTGGGCACTGCTCTGCGCATTCTGGGTGCCGCCTTGGCGTCGGGCGCACCCGGCGATTGCGATCGCGGTGGGCCTCGCGAGGTCTTCGATCGCGCCGTCGAGATGCTCGGTTCGTCGGGCGCCGAGCTGGAGCTCGGCCGCGCCTTCATGGCGTACGCCGATTTCGAGGAAAAGCTCGGCCGTTACGAAACGGCTGAAGGCCTACGCGATCGGGCGTTCGCCATTCGGCGCGAGGCCGGCTTGCAGTCTCCCGAGCGCGAAGTCGCGGCGACGGGCGAAGCCGTGCTTCAGTAAGATCCCCGAAACGCAGAGGGCGCAGGGCCCTTGGGCCTCTGCGCTCTCCGTCTTTGTCTGTGCTCTCTTATTTTTTCTTGAGGTCGTCGAGCTTGACCAAAATCCGGTCCACACCCCATTTGGGGGCGACGAGAACCTCGGGCTGACCGCCCACTTGCACGTAGTAGTTGCTCTTATCACTGGTTTCGCTGCCGATCTTGAGCTGGCAGCCGTGTCCCTTGACGTTCGATTTTGCGGCAATCGTCGCCGTCGGTTTGGCCAACCCGGTCGTCTTTGGGGAGGTGTCTTCGGCGAAGCTCTGCGCTTTCCAATCCGAGAACGCACCGGTGATGGGCGACACCTTGGAATCGTCCAGGGTGAACCCAGCCGGCTTGGTGGCCTTCCACGCGCTGCCCTGCTTGGCTAAGGTGAAGGAGTCCTTCTCACGCGTGACGGCGACCTCGGTCAGCTCGTCGCTCTTGAGGTTGCACAGCGTCTTTTCGCGGAATTCGATGGGCCGCTTGTTGGCGCGCTCTACGTTGTACTTCTTGACCAGATAGACCTGCGGATGGTCGCCGGCCTTGACGTAGAAGTCCTCCGCGCCTTTCTTGTTACCGATGAGGACGGTCTGTTGTTTGCCGCCTTTGAGGGTCACGGTGATGGTCAGCGCTGGCGAGGCGAGGCCGCTTTCTTCCGGTTTGGCGGCGTCGACAAAGTCGTTCGCCTTCCAATTCGCCACTTGCGAGACAACGCCACCGGCAACCGTCTTGTCGAAGGGCTCGACTTTGACCGACGACTCGACCAGCTGCCATTCCGGCGCTGGGCCAGCGTCTTTCTGCGCTGGCCTCGAAAGCGCGATCTTCGAGCCGTCCTTGGCCGTGATCTCCAGCTTCTCGGCGTCCTTCTCGTCGAAGGTGGTGATGCTCTTGTCGCGCCAGGCAGTGGTGTCCTTGTCGAGCTGGTACTTGAAAATTCCGGTCGTCGACCAGACGTCGTCCTTGCCCTGGATGCGCACCATGGTCATCTGATTCGCCGTCTTGCCGATCAGAAGATCCGCCACCACGGCGTCGCCCTTCTTGAGCGTGACGCGCAAGCCTTCGTCGCCGACCTCGAACTCGTTCTGGCGAGCCTTCTGGTCGGATACGATCGTGCCAAACTCCAGCTTGGTGAGCGCCTCGAAAGCCTGCTTGGTCGAGTCCTTGTCTGCCGGATAATCGATGGGCTTGACGATCTTGTAGTTGTCGCCGTCTTTCTTGATGGTCGTGGTCACCTTGGCCTTGGTCACGTCCAAGGTGTCGAAGCTGTCGGCAGTGAGCTTCGCAATGGGACGCGGGGTACTTTCGGCCGAGCGGTTGCCTTTTTCAGGCGAGCGCAAAAGGACTACGGTGGCCAGGATGAGGCCGGCGAAGACAAGGCCGGCAATCAGGGTCTTGCGATTCATCGTCTACCTCGTGTGCTTTAGAGCCGTTGGGTGGTGCGGTTCGACTTGCGCAGGCGCCAGCGAGCGACGCCGTACAGGCAGAATGCCAAGGGCAGGCCGAGAATATTGGTCCATTGAATGGCGCTGGCCTTACCGTCGGAGACGGCAGGAATCTGCCGGCTGTCCATGGTCTTCGAGCGCAGCGGGATGAGGGCTTCGTCTTCCACCGTCCAGCCGATGGAGTTGTACAGCAGTTGGGCGCCCGCCGCGTAGACCGGCAGGAAGCGCGCAAGCTGGGTCCAGTCGTCGTTGGCGAAGGCGGCGTCGCCGACGACCACCAGGCGAACCGGCTTTTGCGATTCGGCCAAAGGCGCTTTGTCCGTCGCCGACACGGCGGCCGCAGGCGCGCTAACGAACGCGCTCTTGAGCGGCCCCTGGTAGGCGTACCCGAAGGCGAACGAGCCAGTTTCCTTGCTCGGCTCGAACTTCATTTCCGGGCTCACGACAGCAAAGCCCGTGTGTTTGAAGCTCGCGCTCGACGACGATGCCAGGCGCCAAAGCTTGCCGCCCGCGGGCGTGTTGCCGCCGGCCAGTGGGCCAACCAAGTCGACGGCGCTGGCGTAGGGGAAGATGACTCCGCGAACGCCTTCGAGCACCGAGAGTCCCGGCGCCTTGTCGGTCGCTGCCGCCACGAAAGCGGGCAGGGTGACGAGCGCGCGGCGGCCTCCGGCGAGGTCCATAACGCCGGGCGCAGCAGCCTGCGGATCGACGACGATGTCCTGGCCGACCTTGAAGCCGTAGCCTTCGAGCAGCTTGCCGAGCCCCGTGTCGTTGCCCTGGAGCATCTTCAGGCTCTCCATGCCACGCGCGCCCGCCGAGCCGGCCGCCATGCCGGGAGCGAGGATGACGGCGCCGTGACCGGTCATCAGGAAGCGGTCGATTTCGCGTTGACCTTTGTCGTCGATGGCCTGGTGCGGACCCGCGATGACGATGCTGTCCACGTCGGCGCCGATCTCGGCGCTGGAGGGATTTACCGTCGTCACGTCGTATTCCGCCTCGACGTCCTGCTTGATGGCCTGCAAGCCCTGGTTGAGATCGCTCTCACCGTGACCGGTGACAAAGGCGATCTTCTTCTTCTTGACGGTCATCTTCTTGATGAGGGACGACAGCTGGTATTCGAGTCCGGCGTCGCTGACGATCTGCGGAATGGATTCGCTCTTGTCGCCGTATTGCAGGCACAGGCCCAGATAGTAGGCACCGAGCTCGAACTTCGAATTGCTGACCTTCTGGATTTGGACTTTCTGCACTTTGCAGCGGTTGGCCTCTTCCTCGAACTTTTTGTCGGCGGCGGGATCCTGCGCTTCCCAGCGGAAGCGTCCCTTCGAAGCCGACTTGTAGTCGTCGAGCTTGTCGCGCACGTCGCGCGATAGTCGCTTGATCTCGGGCGGCAGATCCTTCGAGATGAAGGCCGTGACGTTCAAGTAATCAGGCAGGTTTTTGACCAGGTCTTTCGACGGCTGCGACAGCGTGTAGATGTTCTTTTCGGTTAGGTCGACCCGACCGAAAACGCGCGTTCCAATCAGGTTCACCAGAACGACCGCGCCGGCCAGAAAGACCGCGTACAAAATGGCGTTCGATGCGTAGCTTTTCTTCTTGCTGGAAATCGACATGGTTTGAGCCCTTTTCCGTTACTTCCACTTGCGCGATTCGAGCGAAACCGTGGCGATGACCAGCGAGACCACCATCACGGACACGTAGTAGATGACGTCGCGGGAATCGATGACGCCGCGGCTGAGCGACTCGAAGTGGTTGCCCATGCTGAGGAAGGCGAGCACCGGGGCAATCCAATCGGGCGCGTACTGGTTGACCTGGCCGAAGATGAAGAGCGCGAACGAGATGGCGAAGGCCAGGATGAAGGCGACGATTTGATTGCGGGTCAGCGACGAGGCCATCACGCCGATGGCGATATAGGCGCCGCCCATGAGCAGAAGGCCGAGATAGCCGGTGGCCGCCGGACCCTTGTCCACCGGGCCGAGTAGGCTCAGGGTGACGGCGTAGAATACGGTCATGCCGATCACCGCCGCCAGCATGGTCAAGCCGGCCAGGAACTTGCCAAGCACGACTTCCCAGTCGCGCACCGGCATGGTGATGAGCATCTCCAGCGTGCCGCTGCCTTTTTCTTCGGCGATGAGGCGCATGGTAATGGCCGGGATGATGAAGGTGAAGATGAGCGGCGTAAGCGTGAAGTAGTAGCGGAGCTCGGCCTGCTTTTCGAGGAAGAGCTGGCTCCAGTAGAGGTAGCCCGCGATGAGCATGAAGACCGTGACCACGATGTAGGCCACCGGCGAATTGAAGTAAGTTTTGATCTCGCGTTTGGCGACGGTCGTGGCGGCACTCATGATCGGCTCTCCTCCCCGGTGGTGAGGTTGCGGAATACGTCTTCCAGGCTGGCTGCCTGGCGGGTTAGCTCAAGCAATGTCCACTTGTTGTCGACTGCGGCGCGGAAGAGCAACTTGCGCAGGTCGTTCTTGGCCTCGGCATCGATGTCGAAGGTATGGGCGCCGTCTTCACCGGCGACCTTGGCGCACTGGACGACGCCCGCAACGGTGCGGACCTTGTCTTTGATCGCATCGGGCGGCGCGCCGTTGGCCTCGACTACCAGGCGGTAGCGTGTCGACTTTTCCCGGGCGCGCAGCTCGTCGGGCGTGCCATCGGCAACCAACTTGCCGCCGCTGATGATGAGCATGCGGCTGCAGGTGGACTGGACTTCCGGCAAGATGTGGCTGGACAAAATGACCGTCCGTTCCTTGCCGACCTCTTTGATGAGATCGCGGATCTCGGCGATCTGGTTCGGGTCGAGGCCGCTCGTAGGCTCGTCCAGAATCAGAATGTCCGGGTCGTGCAACATGGCCTGCGCCAAGCCAACCCGCTGGCGATAGCCTTTGGACAGCTCGCCGATCAGCTTGCCGGCCACATTGGCCAAGCCACAGCGGCCGCCGATTTCCTTGATGCGCCCGAGAACGCGGTCGCCGCGCATGCCGTGCATGTGGGCGGCGAACTCGAGGTGCTCGAGGACGGTCATGTCCTTGTAAAGGGGTGTGTCTTCCGGGAGGTAGCCGACGTGCCGGCGAACCTCCAACGATTGGTCGAAGACGTCGTACCCTGCGACCTTGGCACTACCCGCGGTAGGCGCCAAAAAGCAGGTCAGGATCTTCATCGTGGTGGATTTCCCGGCGCCATTCGGCCCGAGAAAGCCCAGAACCTCGCCCTTGTGAACATTGAAGGAAACGCTGTCCACAGCGCGGGTGAGTCCGTATTCTTTGGTCAGACTCTCGACCTTGATCATCACATCTGCCATTGCTACCTCGCTCGATTAGCCGGCGCATTAACCAGTGGTTGCGTCGGCTTATTCCCGAAGGGTTGCGGTTTCTGAAGGGCTCCCACGTACAGCGATATGGCCAAGAATGTCAAGCCGGTGCTCGGTCTCCTTTGTGCGCGGGTCCCGGGCTAGGGCCTTTCGTAGCTGAGCACGGGGGCCAGCGGGCTCAAGCTCTCGATCCAGCGTCGGGCGACCTCGCCCTGGACGCCATCGAGGCGCTTGGAGCGGCTCGCCTTGCGCAAAATCTCCGTCGCCTGAAGTTGTGCGGACTCTTGCAGTTCTGCGCCCAAGTTGAAGTTTTGCTTGAACTTCTCGATGGACGCCGGAGAAAGCAAGGTTAGCTCCTTTGCCGGACTGCCGAGAAGCCGGACCACGAGCACGTTGCGGGCAAGCACGCCAGCGTCGATGGCGGCGGGATCCAGCGTTTTCCTGGGAGCGCCGGCGGGCGAGGTTTCGACCAAGAGATGAAGTGCCTCGGGCGAGAGCTGCGCGGGCCGAAGACCGAGTCCCGTCAGCAGCTCGATTGCCGCCGCCGCTCGCTCGACGGCACGGGTCGCCCTGGCGAGATCGGCCAGCGTGGCGAACGGACGCTGTCCAGCAGCCGGCGGTTCATCGAGCAGGCGCGGAAAGAGAGGGCGAGTACGGGTTAGGCTGGCCAGAATTTCGCTGTCCTCGCTCTCGAAGATGTCGAGAGCTGGAGCCAGCACGGCAAAGGGGTTCTTGCGCCGAAGGGCGGTCGCCAGTCGCCTCAGCTTGCCGATGAGGCTCGTGCCCAAACGGTGCAGGGTCAGAATCGGTATCGAGCGCACCGCTGCGACCTCGCGCTCGGCATCGCCGCGCGCCAGAAACTCAATCGCCAAATCGAGGGTGGCCGAGAGCCGATCGAGCACGCCGCGGATGGCCTCCTCGTCGCTGGGATTGACCTGGTCAGCAGACAGCACGCGGTTACACAGGGCGACGAGCGCGTAGTGCAGCTCGGCCGCTTCCTCGCGGGTCTGTAGCCCGGCGACCGCCCGTGCAAACGGTGTCTTGCCCGACAGCCGTTCGGTGACCACCATCGGGAGTCGCAGGTGCACGTCGTCCCCCGGCTCGCTCTGCGGCCTCACGCTCGGCGCTCGTTCGCTGCCGATGTGTACCGCCGTCGGATCCAGCTCTTGGTAGGCGACGAGCGCCTCTTGGAAATCCACGAAGCCGAGGTCGGCCATCCGACCGGCGCGCCAACGATAGGCCGTCTCCTCCAGCTCGGCGTCGTTGTCGCTGCGCATGCCTACCAGCAGCCGGCGCATGAGCAGCGGGGCATAGCGGTAGAGGCTGTCGACCAGGTGCTGGGTCACACGGACCTGTTCTTGATCGCCCAGAAGTTCCAGCGTGAACAGGCGATCGGGCGAATTCCAAAGAGGGGACTCGATCTCGTCCGGAACTTCTTCCAGCGAAAGATCGTAGATGCGACAGCGCTGCCGGATCAGCAGAGCGAGGAGTTCGACGTCCATCCCTTGCGCCCATTTGCCCAGCGCTTCCACCGGCGCCTCGACAAGCGCGGCCAGCCACTCGTCGGCGGGAGTCATCGCCACGCGGTCACGGTCCCAAAGCGAGAAGTCGAGAACGGCCTGAATTTGCTCGGGCGTGCCATGAACGAGGATTTCCATGGCGTCCGGAAATCCCAGCTCGTGGATGACGTAGAAGAACTCGTCGGGAGGCAAGGCGGCAATGGTCGCTGGCGGATCGGCGCTGGCGAAGATTTCCTCGGAGCGGCGCGCGCGCTGCCCACGGGCGAGGCGGGCGCGAAACTGCGAAAGCGCCACGAGGTTAGAGGGATCCTTCGATGAATCAGGCGAGGTCACGACCGCACACTATGCCATGCTCGAAGGCACCGGCAGGCTCGTTCGAAAAAGGTTTGTGACATAACTGTAACAAAATAGTCGCTTGCTGCTTGGCGTTTGCTTCTGCATTGACAGCCTCTGGGAACTCGGCGATACAGCCCCGCAAGATGCGCCTTCTGCCCAGAGAAGAGTCTTTCTTCGACGAGTTCGAAAAGCACGCCCTCAAGACCGTCGACGGCTGCCGAGTCTTCGTCGACATGGCCCAAGGGAAGGTCTCCACCGCCCAAGCGTGCCCGAGGATCAAGCAGATCGAAAGCGAGTGCGACCACATCACCCACCATGTTGTCGAGCGCTTGCACAAGGTCTTCATTACGCCGATCGACCGCAACGACATCTTTCGGCTCATTTCGAAGATGGACGACGTCATGGACTTCGTCGAGGCCGCCGCGCAGCGGGTGGCTCTCTACGAGGTGAATGGCAACAACGTCGAGCTGTTCGCCTTGGCGCGTGTTCTTCAGTCGGGCGCCGAGCGCATGAGCGAAGCCCTCGTCGGCATGCGAAACCTCAAGCATCCCGAGCTCATCCTCGAAAAATGCGTCGAGATCAACCGCTTGGAAAACGAAGCGGACGTTCAGCTTCGCGGCGCCATCGCCAAGCTTTTCAAGGAAGAAAAGGACCCCATCCAGGTCATCAAGTGGAAAGAGATTTTCGAGCTGCTCGAGACCGCAACCGATCGATGCGAAGACGTGGCCAACATCATCGAGGGTGTGGTTCTAGAAAACTCCTAGGATCGCCGTGGACCACAAGCTCATTCTCGTCGGCGCCATCGTAGCGGCCGCGTTCATCTTCGACTACATCAACGGCTTTCACGACGCCGCCAACTCCATCGCGACGGTGGTTTCCACGCGCGTGCTCACGCCATTCCAGGCCGTGCTGTGGGCGGCGTTCTTCAATTTCATCGCCTTCGCGGTGTTCAAGCTGCACGTCGCCGGGACCATCGGCAAAGGCATCATCGACCCGAATATCGTCGACATGGCGGTCATCATCGGCGCGCTCGGCGGCGCCATCGGCTGGAACTTGCTGACCTGGTGGTGGGGCTTGCCTTCGAGTTCGTCGCACGCGCTCGTGGGTGGCTTGATTGGCGCCGGCGTCAGCAAAGCGGGTCTCGGCATTCTCGGCTGGTCGAAGATCAGCTCGACCGCACTCTTCATCGTCGTCTCGCCGGTCGTCGGCTACGTCGGATCGGCTCTCATGGTCATCGCTTGCTCATGGCTGATGCGGAGGGTGAACCCCGGCCGTGTCGACCGGTGGTTTCGGCGTCTGCAGTTGCTGTCGGCGGCCGCGTTCAGCTTGAACCACGGCGGCAACGACGCGCAGAAGACCATGGGTATCATCGTCGTGCTGCTCTATTCGCAAGGCTACCTCGGCGATCATTTCCCGACGGGCCACGAGATCCCGAAGTGGATCGTGGTCGGTTGCTATCTCGCGATGGGGCTCGGAACCATGTCGGGCGGTTGGCGCATCGTGAAGACCATGGGCATGCGTCTCACCAAACTGCGCCCATTCGGCGGCTTTTGCGCCGAGACCGGCGGCTCCGCCGCTATCTTTTTAGCGACCATGCTCGGCATTCCGGTCTCGACGACCCACACCATCACCGGCGCCATCGTGGGCGCGGGCTCGGTCTCGAATCGCGGCAAGGTCCGGTGGGGGCTCGCCGGCCGTATCGTATGGGCGTGGATTTTTACCATCCCAGCGTCAGCGGCTATCAGCGCCGCAATGTATTTCTTGGCGCGCGCCTTGGGCGCGTAACAGCGCCGTCGGAACCCTTCGTGGGCTCCAGGTGCGGTAGTATCACTTCGTGCTTTCGGCCGTCCTCCGCACCATTCGCCAGCATGACCTCCTTGCCGTCGGCGACCGCGTGCTGGTCGGAATTTCCGGCGGGCCGGACTCTACGGCGCTGCTGCACGCTCTCGTGATACTGGCGCCGCGCTTGCGCATCGTCGTGCAAGCGGCCTGCGTGGACCATCGCTTGCGGCCAGAATCGGCCGACGAGGCCTGCGAGGTGGTGCGCCGGTGTCGGGCGCTCGGCGTGGACTGCGAGATCCTTCCGGTGGATGTCGCCGCCGCCACGAAGGCGCACGTTTCGCTGCAAGCGGCAGCACGCAACGCCCGCCTTGTCGCGCTCGATAGTGCAGCCGAGCGCTCAGGCTGCACGAAGGTCGCGCTTGGCCACACGGCCGACGACCAGGCCGAGACCGTGCTCTTCCGTATCGTTCGTGGCACGGGCTTGGCCGGCTTGGCAGGAATTCCGTACGTGCGCGACCGCTTCATTCGGCCATTGCTCGACATCCGCCGCACGCAAATCTTGGCCTATTTGCACAAGCGCAAGCTCGGCTACGTCTCGGATCCGTCCAATGCCAACCGTCGCTTTGCCCGCTCTCGCGTTCGCCACGACATCCTCCCGCTGTTGGCGCGGGAAAATCGGCGCGTCGTGGACGCGCTCTTGGGCCTAGCGCATGAGGTGCAAACGCGGGCAGGCAGGGCTTGGCGCGCCGATTTGCCGTCGGAGCTGTATCTGCCGGGGCAGAGCGCGCGAGTCATCGACCGCCTGGTGCGGGAGGCGAATGGTACGCGAACCGTGTCCGTGCCCGCCGGCGAGATTGTTGTGACCTACGGGCACGTGGCGTTCGTGCCGCAAGCTCCGAGCGCAAAGGCAGACGGTGCCGCGCAAGCCAACATCGAACAGCCGGGAACGTATCGTCTGCTGCCGCCACCCGCGCCTGGCATTCGGCTCGCGGTCACGTTCCGCGATTTGGGCAGTCACGCTTCGACGGAGGCGCCCAGCCCTCTGGGTTCTGGCTCTGCCGGGCAAAGCCTCGCCTCACGAGCGAGTCGCTCGCATGAAACCGCTGCGTTCGACCGCAGTAAGCTCGACTGGCCGCTTCGTTTGCGCCCGATTCGCCCCGGCGATCGCATGGCGCCCCGAGACGGTCGAGGTTCGCGCAAACTGTCCGATCTGCTAATCGACGCAAAGGTTCCGCGGCGAGAGAGGGCACTATTACCGGTGCTTTGCGATGCTTTGGGCACCATTCTTTTCGTGCCTGGCTTGCGCCCGGCGGAGTGCGGTCGTCCCTCGGAGGCCACCCGGGACTGGCTCCATGTAAAGGTGTTGCGTTGACGGATCCCCTTTTGGTGTCAATATCTTCAGTACACAACCTTGATAAGGATGCCGGTGCGTAACAGCCACAAGACCGTTCTCGTCTGGGTGATGATGATTTTTGCCTTCATTGTCGTTTGGCAGCTCATCAATCCCCGACAAGTCGAACAGCCGCTGATGTTCTCGGAATTCATTCAGAAGGTCGAGAAATCACCCGGTGACTTCAAACCAGCGCCACCCCTCGAAATCCGCATGAACGGCAACCACGCCGAATTCCGCGGAACCCTGAAGAAGAACGACGAGCCCTTCGTCACGACTGGCTTCATTGGCGAGCAGACCCTGGAGAAGCTCAATCACGCCGGCATCACCTACAAAATCGTGCGCGAGAGCGAAGGCGGATTCTGGCAACAGATTCTGATTACGTGGCTGCCGATTTTGGTCGTGGCGGTCGTCTTTCTCCTCTTCATGCGCCAGCTTCAGGTGGGCGGCGGCAAGGCCATGAGCTTCGGCAAGTCGAAGGCTAAGTTGCTTTCGGAAAATCAGAAAAAGGTGACCTTCGCCGACGTGGCCGGTATCGAGGAAGCCAAGGACGAGGTCGAAGAGATCATCGCCTTCCTCAAAGACCCGAAAAAGTTCACGCGCCTCGGCGGCCGTATTCCCAAGGGCGTACTCATGATGGGCCCGCCCGGCACCGGCAAAACGCTCCTGGCGCGCGCCATTGCGGGCGAGGCCGGCGTGCCGTTCTATTCGATTTCCGGTTCGGATTTCGTCGAGATGTTCGTCGGCGTGGGCGCGAGCCGCGTGCGCGACTTGTTCGAGCAGGGCAAGAAGAACGCCCCCTGCATCATCTTCATCGACGAGATCGACGCTGTCGGCCGCCACCGTGGTGCGGGCCTCGGCGGCGGTCACGACGAGCGCGAGCAGACGCTCAACCAATTGCTCGTCGAGATGGACGGCTTCGAATCCAACGACGGCGTCATCTTGGTTGCCGCCACCAACCGACCCGACGTCCTCGACCCGGCGCTTTTGCGTCCGGGGCGTTTCGACCGCAGGATCGTCGTGCCTCAGCCCGACGTGAAAGGCCGCGCTGGCATCCTCAAGGTTCACACCAAGAAGACGCCCCTGTCGTCCAATGTCGACCTGGACCTAGTGGCCCGCGGTACGCCCGGGTTCTCGGGCGCCGATCTGGAAAACCTGGTCAACGAGGCAGCGTTGCTGGCCGCTCGTAACGACAAAGACAAGCTGGATCGTCACGACTTCGAACACGCCAAGGACAAAGTGCTGATGGGGCCGGAGCGCCGTTCGCTCATCATCAGCGACAAAGACAAGCGCGTGACCGCGTACCACGAAGGTGGCCACGCGCTGGTCGGTAAGATGATGAAGGGATCGGATCCCATTCACAAAGTGACGATCATTCCGCGCGGGCGTGCGCTCGGACTTACGCAGCAGCTTCCCGTCGAAGACCGCCTGAACGTGTCGAAGGATTTGGCCAACGATCAAATCGCAGTGGCCATGGGCGGCCGGGTCGCCGAAGAGATCATCTTCGGACAGATCACCACGGGTGCCTCGAACGATATCCACACGGCGACGGATTTGGCGCGCAAGATGGTCTGCGAGTGGGGCATGTCCGAAAAGCTCGGGCCGCTTCACTTCGGCCGCAACGACGAAATGGTGTTCCTCGGCCGCGACTTCGCCGAGCACAAGGAATACAGCGAGCAGACCGCGCTCGAGATCGATGGCGAGATTCGTCGCATCGTGATGGAGAATTACGACCGGGCGAAGAAGGTCGTGATGTCGAATCTCGACAAGCTCAAGGTCCTTGCCGAGTCCTTGCTCGAGCGTGAAACGCTCGACGCGGCGGAGATCGACATTCTTTTCGCCGGCGGCAAGTTGGACGCAACACCGCCGGTTGCGACCTTTCCCAGCTTGTCGAAGAGCTCGGATCAGCTGAAGGCGCAACGGCCGGAAGGCACTGGCACGTCTGCTGCCAACTATCCGATTCCTTCACCAACGCCTGAAAAGGCGTAGCGCTCAGTCGGCGATGTCGGTCATCATCGCCGGGGTTCTGAATCTCACGCCGGATTCATTCTCCGACGGTGGTCGGTTCTCTGGTGTGGATGCGGCCGTGTCAGCCGCGTTAGCCATGGTCGATGCCGGCGCGCATTGGATCGACGTGGGCGGCGAATCCACACGACCCGGTTCAGAGCCCGTCGAGCAGGACGAGGAAATCAGCCGCGTCGTGCCGGTCATTCGTGCACTGGCGCCCAAGCTTGCGGGCCGCGCCCGGATTGCCGTCGACACCTACAAGTCTGGCACGGCAAGGGCGGCGCTGGATGCCGGCGCCAGTATCGTCAACGACGTGTCGGGCGGCTTGCTGGACAAGTCCATGCTCGAGGTCTGCGCTCGAGCCGGCGCCACGCTGATTCTTGGTCACCTGCGCGGCCGACCGGCAACGATGACGGAGAACGTTCATTTCGACGATGCAGTCGCCGAGGTCGGTGCGGAGCTCGAAGAGCGCATCGCTGCCGCTCGTGTGGCTGGTTGCCGCGCCATTTGGGCCGATCCGGGCATCGGTTTCGGCAAGCACCTGCCGCACAACCTGGCGCTGCTTGGGAACCTCGGATCGCTTTGTCAGACGCTTGCGGTACCGGTCATGGTCGGCGTCTCACGCAAGCGCTTCTTGGGCGATTTGACGGGCAAGCCCGTCGAAAATCGCAGCTTCGCGACCGCGGGTGCCGTGGCGGCGGCTGTCCTCGCCGGAGCGGCTGGGGTGCGCGTCCACGACGTTGCGCAAATGGCCGACGTGGTGAAGGTAGCCGAGGCGATTGCACGCTCGCGCCGGCATCCTGCAAGCACTAGAATGCCCGGTCATGACTCAACCTAATTCCGAGCGCAGACTTTTTGGTACAGACGGTATTCGCGGGGTCGCCAATCAACATCCGATGACTGCCGAGATGGCGCTGGCTCTTGGACGAGCGGTGGCCGAGCACTTTCGTCAGCGTGGCCAGCGCTGCCGCGTGGTAATTGGCAAAGACACGCGACTCTCGGGCTACATGTTCGAGAGCGCCATGGAAGCGGGCATCGTCTCGGCGGGCGCCGACGTGATGCTCGTCGGACCTCTTCCCACGCCGGCCATCGCATTCATCACGGCCAGTATGCGGGCAGACGCGGGCGTGGTGATTAGCGCCTCCCACAATCCCTTTCAGGACAACGGCATCAAGATCTTCGGGCCGGACGGTTTCAAGCTCCCTGACGAGGTCGAGCTCGAAATCGAGAGGCGTATCGTGAATCCGGATCCGCTCACGCCCGGCCCGGAGCCGCGCATCGGCAAGGCCGTTCGCCTGGACGATTCCGAAGGCCGTTACGTGCAGTTCCTCAAGCACACGTTTCCCAAAGACCGCACGCTCGATGGGATGCGCATCGTCGTCGATTGCGCCAACGGTGCGGCTTACCGTGCTGCCCCGCAGGTCTTCGAAGAGCTGGGCGCGGAGGTTTTCGCGCTTTCCGTCGAGCCCGACGGGCGCAACATCAACGACGGCTGCGGAGCGCTTCATCCTGAAAAAGCCGCCGCAGAGGTTCGGCGCACCAAGGCCGCCATTGGTATTTCTCTGGATGGCGATGCGGATCGGGTCATTCTCACCGACGAGAATGGCGAGGTCGTCGATGGCGACCACATCCTCGCCATTCTTGGCACGCGTCTGATTGCTCAAGGCAAGCTGCCGGGAAATACGGTCGTGGCGACCGTCATGTCGAACCTCGGTCTCGAACGCGCCTTGGCGGCCTGCAAGGGCAAGCTGCTGCGTACTTCTGTCGGCGATCGTTACGTCGTAGAGGCCATGCGCGAGGGTGGTTTCATCTTCGGTGGCGAGCAGTCGGGCCACATCGTCTTCCTCGAGGAGGCCACGACCGGCGACGGGCTCTTGGCTGCGCTGCAAGTTCTGTCCATCATGGTGCAGGAAGGTCGTAGTCTTTCCGAGCTGGCACGCCTCATGACCCGTTACCCGCAGGTGCTGCTCAACTTCACGGTGCCACGCAAAGTGCCTCTCGACAGCATGCCTCCCGTGCAGGCGGCCATCGCGAAAGTCGAGCGCGCTCTCGGGCAGGACGGTCGCGTGCTGGTCCGCTACTCGGGCACCGAGGCGAAAGCGCGTGTCATGATCGAAGGCGTCGACGAGCCCAGCATTCGCACGTACGCCGAGGATATCGCCGAGTGCCTACGCACCTCGTTGGCGCAGGCGTAGCGGATCCATGGTTCGCCTATTCATCAACGTCGACCACGTCGCGACGTTGCGCCAGCAACGGGACAGCATCTATCCCGACCCCGTCATCGCCGCCGGCGTCTGCGAGCTGGCAGGCGCTGACGGGATCACGGTTCACTTGCGTGAAGACCGCCGGCACGTCCAAGAACGCGACGTGCGCATTCTGCGCCAGACGGTGCGCGGCGGGCTCAACTTGGAGATGGCGGTCGTCCCCTCGATCGTCGACATCGCGTTGCAGGTCGGACCCGACCTTTGCACGCTCGTGCCCGAGAAGCGCGAGGAGCGGACGACCGAGGGTGGACTGGATGTTCGTGGCCGCGGTGATTTGGCGAAAGTCATTCGTACGCTGCGCGATGCGGGGCTCGGCGTCAGCCTGTTCATCGATCCCGAAGAGGATGCCGCTCGTGCGTGCGCCGACCTGGGGGCCACGCAGGCGGAGTTGCACACGGGCGACTATTGTCACGCCAAGGTGGGAACGTCCGAGGCCAGTCGGGAACTGGCGCGCCTCGAAAAGGCGGCGCGTATCGTTGTCGACGGCGGCCTGCGCCTCGCGGCGGGTCACGGGCTCGACTACCTCAACGTCGGCCCCGTCGCCAGCTTGCCCAATATCGAAGAGATGAGCATCGGGCACGCCGTCATTTCACGTGCCGTCCTCGTAGGCATGGAGCGCGCGGTGATCGACATGCGCAAAGCCATCGATCAAGGCGTACAAGGCGTGAACAGCACCCGCTACTAAATGCGCTAGGATTTCGCCATGGCACTGGTGCTCAGCGTGGCTCAGATTCGCTCCGTCGACGTGGCGGTGACGGCGCGGCTTGGTCTGCCGTCGCTCGTCCTGATGGAAAATGCGGGCCGGGGTGTCGCCGACGTCATCGAGCGCGAGCGGCCTGTGCGGGGGCTCGATGTTCGCGTCGTCTGCGGTGCCGGTCAAAATGGTGGCGACGGTTTCGTCATTGCTCGCCACCTGTTCGCACGGGGCGCGAAAGTTTGCGTTCTGCTCGCCTTGCCGAAAGAGAAGATCACGGGTGACGCTGCCGTGAACGCGAGTGTGGTACGCAAACTCGGCGTGGTCGTCAACGATCTGTCGTCCGAGGAGAACGAGGCGTCCTGGCGCCACGAACTTTGCGGTGCCGACGTGATTGTGGACGCACTATTCGGTACTGGGCTGCGTTCTGACGTTACGGGCGTCCCGGCACTTGCGATTGCGGCCATGAACGCGACCTCTGCTCTGAGGGTGGCGGTAGACATTCCGTCCGGCCTCGACGCCGACACGGCCGACGTGCGTGGTTGCGCGGTAAACGCCGACATCACAGTTACCATGGGCTGCCGCAAGTTGGGGCTGGTCCTCGATGCCCTCGCGCCCGTCGGCAAGGTTGAAGTTGTCGATTTGGGCGTTCGCCCGGAAGCCGTTTTGAGCGCCGCGGAAGAGCAGGGGCCGCTCGCCTACTGGCTCGATTCCGCGACCGTTGCGCCAACCATGCCGACCCGGTCGCCGACGCGACACAAGGGGACGGCTGGTCACTTGCTGGCGATCGCTGGCTCGCCGGGAAAGACGGGCGCTGCCTTGCTGGTGGCACGTGCTGGTTTGCGAGCGGGAGCGGGGCTCGTCACCATTGCAACGACGGTGGCTGCCCAGACCGTCCTCGACACCAAAGTCGTGTCCGAGATGACTTCCAGCTACGGCGAGACGCCCGACGACAGCAGCTTCGCCGTTCTGCTCGAACAAGCGAAGCGGATGAAGGCGGTCATCGTGGGACCTGGTATTCCGACCACCGCGGCGATGGGAGCGCTGGTGCGCCGCCTGGTGGTAGAGCTTCCCGTTCCGCTGGTCGTTGACGCCGATGCCCTGAATCTTCTCGGCACCGACGCGCCCCAGGTCGTCTCGCAGGCGAAAGCGGCGCGCGTGCTGACGCCTCATCCAGGCGAGATGGCGCGCCTGTGCGGCTGTTCAATCGCCGAGGTCGCGAAGGACCGTCTCGGTCTTGCGCGAAAGCTGGCGGCGCAGACGTCCGCCGTCATCGTTCTCAAAGGCGCACGAACCCTCGTCGCGGAGCCCGACGGCACCGCATTCGTCAATCCGGCGGCCGATGCCGCGCTTGGCACGGCAGGCAGTGGCGACGTGCTTACCGGGATGATCGGCGCACTGCTAGCCCAGGGTCTCCAGCCTACCCAGGCGGCTTGCGCCGGCGTTTTTGTGCACGGCATGGCGGCCACGGCGGCCGCGTCCACGCTGGGGTCGGCAAACATCATCGCTGCCGATTTACCCGACGCTGTCGCTCGTGCATGCGAAGCGCTTCGGGCAGTGTAGACTGCAGCCATGACGAAGGAAACGCTCGTGCAGGCCCTCCAGGCCGAAGGATTGAAAGTTTCAAACGACGGTGTGTCCATCCCCGAAGCGCGGGATGCCTCCTTCATGGTGGCTGGCCCTGGCGAGAACGTCCAGGTCGGCAAGGTAACGAAGGTCGAGTTGCGCGAAAACGTCATCTGTTTCGAGACGGCCAAATCCGAGCGCTACTGGTTTACCTACGACCTCGTGCTCGGCCTCCGCATCTGCACCGCCGAAGCCGCGAAAGAGCGCAAAGAGCGCGCCGGCTTCAGCCGCTGATGGAGATGCCCTCGCCTCGCGCGAGCAGGCAGCTACCTAAACGACATCGACCAGGTGGCGATGGTGTTCTTGCCTTTGTAGGCGGGGAATCCGAAAGTCTGCATCTGGTTGAGCACGCAGACCGGCATCGCGCCTCGGCGCTGACCATTGACTTGGACGGCCCTTACTCTGCCAGTCGGCTGAATCACGAAATCCAGCTCGACGGTTCGTAGCCCGCCTTGCATGGCACAGGGGACTATCTTGCGGTAGTTGGACCGCATGACCCGGTCGATGATGCCTTCGTCGAGGACGGCGTCGCCGCCCCCTTGCGAAGCGTCGCCGAAGTCCATGTTGTTGGTGAAGTCCTCGGCGCGGCCAGCGACGCCGCCGCCCGTTCGCTTGCTACCGCTCGCATGCCTGGGTTGCGCGAACTCGACCTTCACACCGTTCAGGAATTTGTCGACATCCGCTTCGCTCACGCGCGACGCTAGAACGTCGCTCTCTGCCGCTTTTCGGTTCTTGAGATAGAAGGCCATGCCGCCGGCCACGCCCAGTACGGCAAGGCCGATGATCACGATCATCCACAGACCCTTGCGGCGCTCGGTGTGCTCGTGCGCTTGCTCGGCCTGGTGGCGGCGCTGCGCCTCCAGCTTGCGTTCCGCCACCCGGGCAAATTCCGCAAGCTGAGGATGGTCTTTGATCTTTTGTCGATCGCCCGAGTCCGCGTCGACGATGAAGTGGTCGCCGCTGAAGACGCCTTTCTCCATCTGGGACATGACCTGCGCGAGAGAGAACGGACCAAAATCGAGATTGTCCTTTTGGACCAGCCAGCGTTCGTACTCTTCCGAGATCCGCACGGCGTCCGATACGCTGAACGCCTTGCCAAGTGCGAGCCGTGGGGCAGCGGGCGCTGGCGCATCCACTTTCGGTGCTGTCTGGTTGGACAGCACGGCCCCAATTTCGGCGATGAGCTGCGAGGGCCGCGCGTAGCGGGTCTCGGGCAGCGAGGCCAGGCCGCGGTCGATGATCTTGTCGATGGCCTTGGGTAGCTCGGCGTTGACCTGGCTGGCAGGCCACGGCGGGGTGCTTGGGGCGTGGCCGGTGACCAGCTCGTAGAGAACCGCCGTGAGTGAGAAAACGTCCGAGGCAGGAGAGGGCGCCGCCCCCGCTACCACTTCCGGAGCAAGGTACGGGTTAGCAGAAGCACCTTCCGGAATATCGTTGTGGGCCAAGGCAGGAAGCGCGCGGGTGAGTCCGAGGTTCGCCACTTTCACGCGACCCGAGCTGCCGAGCTGAATGGTGAGCGGACAGACGCCGCCATGAGAGACCTGCGGGTAAGCAACCTCGAGGCCGTTTGCGGCGTGGCCGAGGAGCACGTGTGCGTGCGGGAGGCCGACAACCTGCTTTTGTGCGCGTCGCGAGCTGATGATCTGGCGCAGCGACGCACCTTCCGGCGCCTCGGTGGCGACATAGACACGGGTGCCGTCGTAGCCCCATGCGATGAGTGTCACCAAATTCTTGTGGGAGACGGCCGCGGCGTGGGCGAGGTCGCCTTCCAGCGCTGGCCGCAGAGCCGGCGGGCAGGCGAACAAACGAAGCTGAGCCACGCGGTTATCTCGCGTGTCCATCGCTTCGTAAACCTCCGTTCCGGCCTCCGCGCGCAGGAAGGCTTGGATCTGGAACCGGCCACCAACCACGGTCGCGAGCGGAAGAGGCTCGGCGGACCGTCGTACATCGAGTGAGACTGGATCGTTCATCAGAAGCCGACAGCATTATAGGCCGGGCTGCAACGAACTTCGCCAGTAAAAACCTACGCGTGTTTGAAGCGGCGGACCAATTCGCGCAGCCTGCGTGAACCACCGCCCTCGCGAAACATGAACCGGACACCCGTCAGGCCGGGGCCTGCGTGGTAAAGGACGCGACCCGAAATCGCCATCGGCGCGATCCCTCCCGGAGGAACGATGTCGACGACGATATCGGTACCGATGGTCGGTTGGACGGAAGAGAACACCAGGCAGCCGCTGACACTGATTTCGCGCAACTCCGCCTGCAGGGTTTCGGTTTCGTTACCGACACGCAGATGTACCGCCATGCCCACCGGTATGCGAGCATGTCGGCGACGCCGTGGGGCTGGCCTTTCTCCCGTCAGCGTCTGCAAGACGAAATCGCGCTTCGACGCTTCCTCGGAAGAAAATCGAACCATCGCTCCGGCCCGAACGCGCAGGCGGGGCAAAGCGGGCCGCCACGACATCACAATGCCGCGAAGAAGGACTTTGTTGGGCAGGCCTTTGCACGCAAGCTCGACGACCACCGCCGAGTCCGCCGCAATTTCTGTTGTGGTTGGACAGAAGAGGACTCCGTCGGGATGTTCCGTACTGTAGAGACCTTGGAATTCTTCTGCGGTCTTGCACCGGACTCGTAGAATGTTCAAAGTCACCCTCGATCCCAACGTAACGGCACTGTGGCTTACCTACCTTCAGTGTACTAGCTTCGTCTGAGCGAACTCACATGTCAATTCGTGTGTACATCAACGGTAAAATTGTGGGACCGGAAGAGGCGACGGTCTCCGTCCTCGACCGTGGCTTCCTTTTTGGCGACAGCGTCTACGAGACCCTCGCGTGCTTCCGGGGACGTCCGGTCTTTCTCGGCGAGCATCTCGATCGCTTGGAGCGGTCGGCCCGGCACATCTATTTGGAGCTGCCGGCACGAGGGCTTATCGAGGCTGCAATCCAGCAAACCGCAGCGGCTACTGGCGAGCCGGCGGTCCGTGTTCGAGTGATAGTTACTCGTGGTGCTGGTGCTATTGACCTGGATCCGCGGACGGCAACGAACCCCAGTCTTATTGTGATCGCCCAGCTGCTCGGTGCGCCGACGGCCGAGATGTTAGAGAACGGCGTGGCAGTGGCCTTGGCCAAGGCGTCGCGGGTGAGCGCGACGGGAGTGAGTCCGAAGGTGAAATCCGGCAATTACCTCGGCAGCGTGCTCGCCATCGCGGAAGCTCGGCAGAATTTTCCGGCAGCGAACGAGGCGCTGATGTGCGGAGCGAGCGGCAGCTTGGCCGAAGGGGCGACCAGCAACGTTTTCCTGGTCGAAAGTGGCAGCCTTTCCACCCCCGCCATCGACGTCGGCATTTTGGACGGCGTGACTCGCACCAAGGTGCTCGCGCTCGCTCGCTCGCAGGGCCTGCCGACTCGGGAGGAGTCCTTTGTCGCGCCCGAGCGTTTGTTTTCGGCGGACGAGGTCTTTCTTACAAGTGCGGTTCGTGGGATCTTGCCGGTGACGTCGGTCGACGGTCAGCCGATAGGCGAGGGTAAGCCCGGCCCCATCACGCGGCGCCTGTGGAATTTCTATCAGCAGCTCATGAGCGAGGCCGGATGAACCTAATATCGTACGGGCACAAGTTCTTCATTTTTGGCGGCGCTATTCTCATCGCGACGGCCGCCCTGCAAGTGCTGATACGGCCGAAGAATAAGGACCGCAAGACTCCGCTTCTCGACGCGGGGAATCTTCGCGTCCTTCTCTTTGCTTCGGTAGGCCTGCTGGCGATTCTGGTGGGCGCTGGCGTGATCCCGATGCTGCCCGGCAGGTAGTGGACTCGTCGCACAGCCATTGAATAGGCAGAACAGTTCCGCTAGAACCACAGGATCTCGCACTGCTGGCGGCTGCGCCAGGCAGGCGCGCGAAGCCTGAAAACAGGATTTCCATCGATGATCGAACGATATACGCGCCCGGTTTTGACCACCCTTTGGTCCGACGCTCGCCGCTACGAAACGTGGCTGAAGGTCGAGCTCTCGGCTTGCGAGGCCATGGAAGCTGCGGGCGCCGTGCCCGTGGGAACCGCCGCCGAGGTGCGCGGCAAGGCCAGCGGCAAGCTCGACCCCAAACGCATTCTCGAGCACGAGGAACGGACTCGGCACGATGTCATCGCCTTCCTCACCCACGTGGAAGAGCTAGCCGGCGGTTCCGCGCGCTGGTTGCACCTCGGCATGACCTCGTCGGATGTTCTGGACGCTGGGTTCGCTATTCTTTTGCGCGAGGCCGCCGATGAAATCCTGGCCGGCATCGATCAGCTTCGGGCTGCTCTCGCCCGCAAAGCCGACGAGCATCGCCAGACCGCGATGATCGGCCGCTCGCACGGCATTCACGCCGAGCCCATCGTCACCGGCTTGGTCTTCGCCGGCTTCTTCGCCGAGGTCGGCCGCGCCAAGCGCGCCTTTGTGGCGGCGCGGGACGAGGTTTCGGTGGGGAAGATCGCCGGTGCAGTCGGCACGTACGCGAATCTCAGCCCCGAAATCGAAAGCCGTGCTCTGGCGACGCTGGGACTGCGGCCCGAGACGGTTCCAACCCAGATCGTAGCGCGTGACCGGCATGCCGGCTATTTCCAGGCCTTGGCGCGGCTCGGAACCGCCGTCGAGCGCATGGCTTTGACGGTGCGCCATTGGCAGCGCACGGAAGTGGGCGAGGCGAGCGAAGCCTTCGGCAAGGGCCAGAAGGGCTCCTCGGCGATGCCGCACAAAAAGAATCCGATTTTGTCGGAAAATCTGTGCGGCCTTTCGCGCCTGCTCCGCTCGTACGCCGATACCGCCATGGAAAACGTGGCGCTTTGGCACGAGCGCGACATTTCTCACTCGTCGGTCGAGCGCGTGATTGGTCCCGACGCAACTGGCATTGCAGATTTTATGGTCCGTCGAGCCGCCGGACTCATCGAAGGACTAGTCGTCATGCCCGATCGCATGCGCAAGAACTTGGAACAGACCGGCGGCCTCTACTTCAGCGAGGGTGTCATGCTGGCGCTCGTGCGCACCGGCCTGCCTCGTCAGACCGCCTACGAAATGGTGCAGAAGCACGCGCTGGCCGCCGCCGCCGAGCTTGGCACCGGCGTGCCGCCCAGTTTCCGCAGCCGACTCGGCGCCGATCCCGAGATCGCCAGCCGCCTTACGCCATCCGATCTCGACCAAGCATTCGATCTACGACATCACCTGCGATGGAGCGGCGCGATCATCGATCGCGCGCTTCGCGACCAGGATCAGTGAGAGGAATCAGTGAGAACCAGGGAGTACCAGCGCAATGATCTCAGAACATCTCATCAAGGCACAGCTCGCAAAGACCCTTGAAACCACGGATTTCCCGGCGCTAGGCAGCAAATACGCCGGCAAGGTTCGCGACTGCTACATCAAGGACAACCGTCGCATCATCGTCGTCACCGATCGCATCAGTGCGTTCGACGTCGTTCTTGGCACGATCCCATTCAAAGGCCAGGTTCTGAACCAGATCGCGGCGTATTGGTTCGACGTGACCAAGCACCTGGCCTCGAACCACATCCTCGAAATCCCCGACCCGACCGTGACCATCGCCGCCGAATGCGAGATCATTCCGGTCGAGTTCGTCATGCGCGCTTACGTGACGGGCGTGACCACGACGTCGATCTGGTACCACTACACACACGGCGAGCGCCGCTTTTGTGGCCACGACCTGCCCGAGGGGATGCGCAAGAACCAGAAGCTCGATCGGCCGATTCTCACGCCCTCGACGAAAGCCGAGAAGGGCGATCATGACCAGTCGGTTTCCCGCGAGCAAGTGCTGGAGATGGGGCTCTTGTCCGCCGCCGATTTCGATCGCGCGGCCGAAATGTGCGCCCGCGTATTTGCCTTTGGTCAAAGCCTGGCCGCGCAGCGCGGGCTGATTCTCGTCGATACCAAGTACGAAATCGGCCGCCGTCGTGACGGCAGCCTGTGCTTCGTCGACGAAATTCACACGCCTGACAGCTCGCGCTACTGGTACGCCGACGACTATCAGGCGCGCTTCGATCGCGGCGAAGAGCCACGTGGTCTCGACAAGGAATACGTTCGCCACGCCTTGGCCGCCCAGGGTTACCGCGGCGATGGTCCGCCGCCGCCGCTCACCGCCGAGATCCGCTGCGAAGCGGCTCGTCGCTACGTCGCGCTTTACGAGCTGGTCACGGGGCGCGAATTCGTGCCCGACTTCGACGAGCCGGTGGCGCGCATTCGCAAGAACCTCAAGTTCTAGCCGCCGTGTCTGCGCCTCTCGTGCGTTTCAAGCGCCTGCGTCCAAGTGCGCAGCTGCCCCGTTACATGACCGAAGGCTCGGCCGGGATGGATCTCGCCTCGGCCGCCGACGGTCCCGTCGTCATCGCGCCCGACCAGCGCCTGGGCATTCCCACCGGCTGGGCGATCGAATTGCCGCCCGGCTACGAAGCCCAGATCCGTCCACGTTCGGGGCTAGCATCGCGCCACGGCGTCACCGTCGTGAACGCACCCGGCACCATCGACAGCGACTACCGCGGCGAAATCGTGGTTTTGCTGGTGAATCTCGGCAAAGAGCCGCACACGCTGATGCCCGGCGACCGCGTAGCGCAAATGGTAATCGCGCCGGTATCGCGGGCCACCATCGAGGAAGTTGCCGAATTGTCGGAAACGGTGCGCGGCGCGGGTGGATTTGGCCACACGGGGTAAGTCGCCTAATTGGACAATTGATTTTGCGCGGTCCCGTGTGACAAGTTCCGCGCATGACTGAGGTATCGAAAGTTCGCGCCGGCATCGTTGGCGTGTCCGGCTATTCGGGCATGGAATTGGCGCGCATTCTGGCGGCGCATCCGTCCTTCGCGCTGTCGCTGGTGACGACCGACAAGTGGCAAGGCAAGCGCCTCGGCCAGTTCATCGCCGTCGCTGCGCCAGCTGCCGAGCTGACGTGTCTCGCGCATGCCGATGGCCAGAAGGTGCTGGGAGAAGTCGACGTCGTCTTCTTTTGCACTCCTGCCGAGGTTTCCGTCGCGCTCGCGCCTATTGCGCTTGCGGCCGGGTGTCGCGTCGTCGATTTGTCGGGAGCCTTTCGTCTCGCCGCCGAAGACTATCCCGCCTGGTACGGCTTCACGCACGGCCAGCCCGAGCTCTTGCGCGAAGCGGTCTATTCAATGCCTGAGGTCACCGGTGCCGATTTGGGGTCGCGCCTGCGCACGGCCAAGCTGGTGTCCAACCCCGGCTGCTACCCGACGCCGTCGTCGTTCGCGGTGCTTCCCTTCTTGCGGGCTGGCCTTATCGAGCCGGCGCCGATTTTCATCGACGCGAAAAGCGGCACGACCGGCGCCGGACGCAAGGGGACCGAGGACTGGTCGTTCTCGGAAGTGGCCGACGATTTTCGCGCCTACCGGGTGCTGCGCCACCAGCATCAGCCCGAAATCGAGCGCGTGCTCACGCTTTACGGCGCGCCTGGCGTGCAAGTGGTTTTCACGCCCCACCTGCTGCCGGTGCGACGAGGAATCCTCTCGTCAGCGTACTGTCGGTTGCGCCCCGACAAGATCGCGGACGCCGCGCAACTTGCCAAGGACGCGCTCGCGAAATTCGCCGAGGGCAAGCCGTTCGTCCACGTCGCCTCGCCCGACGAGATCCGCTTGCGGGCGGTCGTCGGCACGAATCGCGTTCTCATGGGCGCCAGCGTCGACGTGAAGCGCGGCGTGCTGGTGTCGATAGCGGTGGCTGACAACCTCGTCAAAGGTGCTGCCGGCCAGGCCGTGCAGAACGCCAATTTGATGTTTGGCCTTCCAGAGACCACCGGACTTCTCGCGCTCGCAGGACACTTGCCATGACTGAAACCGTGACCGAATCGCTCGCCCTTCGCCGCGACATGCTCGTCGAGGCGCTCAAGTACATCCAGAAATTCTCGGGTACGCGCGCCGTGATCAAATACGGCGGCGCTGCCATGGTGCAGCCCGAGTTGAAGCGAAACTTCGCGCTCGACGTGGTCTTGCTGCGCGCCGCCGGTCTGCGCCCCATCATCGTTCACGGCGGTGGCCCGGAAATTACACGTACGCTCGAGCGCCTGGGTCAGAAGAGCGAGTTCATCGACGGGCAACGGGTGACCGGTACGGCCGAGATGGGGGTCGTCGAAATGGTGCTCACGGGCAAGGTGAACACGGAGATCGTCGGTCTCATCAATACCCTCGGCGGTTCGGCCATGGGCATGTCGGGCAAAGACGCGCACCTCATCCACGCGCGCAAGCAAATCCCGCGACCGGGCAAGCCAGACCTTGGATTGGTGGGCGAGGTCGAAGCCATCAACGCCGAAGTGCTGGAAATGCTGGTCGACAAGAACTATATCCCGGTCATATCACCGGTGGGTCTGGGCGCCGACGGCACCAGCTTCAACATCAACGCCGATCACGTGGCAGCTGAAATCGCCGTGGCTACCAAGGCGAGCAAGCTCATCTTTCTCACTGACGTTGCCGGCATTCTCGACGAAAGCGGCCAGCTCCTCAGCGAGCTGACGACCACCGATCTGCGCGGCCGCCTGCAGGAGGGCAAAGCCGTGAAAGGTGGCATGGCGGTGAAGTCCAAGGCGGTTCTGCGCGCGCTCGAAGGCGGCGTGAGTGCCGTGCACGTGGTGGACGGCCGTGAGCCGCACAGCGTCGTCGTCGAGCTGTTCACGGAAAAGGGCGTCGGCACTCTCGTCAAGGCGCCGTAGCGGCTCGGGTGGCGGCGGCAAAGCCGGCGCGATGGTTGTTCAGGGTGCCCCAGGCGGCTGTGCTCCATTGTGCCCGGTGTGCAAGGTAGATTCCGGCCAGATCGCGAAAGTAGCGCAGGGCCAGCGGCCGGCGCTCTTTGAGGTCGGTCTTTTCGTCCGGATCCGCCGCCACATCGAAGAGCGACTCGGTGCCGCTGTAGTCCACCACGTAGTGCAGATCGCGAGCGCGCAGCGAATAGCTGCGGCCGTACTCTGACGGCATCACCCGTGGCAGCCACGGGCCGTGCCGCGCTATCATGGGTAGAAGGGACTCGCCTTGCAGGCGTGGATCTGCCTCGACACCCATGCGGTCGAGAATGGTCGGGACCACGTCGATGTGCCCAACCACCGTGTCGATTTTTTCACCGTGGCCGACGCCGGGCAGGAAGAACGTGAGCGGCACGTGCGTCAGCTCCGCGTACTGGCCGTACGCGTGCCCCATGCTTCCGTGCTCGCGGAAACCTTCGCCGTGGTCGGCCAGTAAGACGATGTCCGTCTTGTCGGTCAATCCGCGGGACTTCAAACCCTCGGTAAGCGCGCCGAAACACCCGTCGAGGTGCTCGACCTCGCCGTCGTAAAGACCCTTGAGCTGGCCCCAGCGCTCGGGCGTCATCGTGAGCTTGCCACCGACGATCGCCGTCAGGATCACGCCGTCGGGGCTCTTGCCGATCGCGGGATCCATCGGCCCGCTGTAGTAATGCTCGGTGGTGCCCTCGTGATAGATGTACGGCGTGTGGGCTTCGAAGGCGACCGCCGACACGAAGAAGCGCTTGTCGCCCTGCTTGTCGGCGAACGCGAGGATCTGCTTGATGACGGCCGAGCAGTCGCCGCCCTTGCCCTCGGCGTTCGGCTGATGGAACTCGTTCCAGGTCGACGCTGGTAGCAGCCGTTTCATGGCAAACGATGCATCGCCGACGAAGTCCGTCGCGACGCCCGCCTTGGCGAGCAGGGCGCTCACCATGGGCGTGCCCGGATTCAGCTTGCTCTTGTCGCCCAGGATGCCGCTCTTGCGTGGCATGCAGCCGCTTTGAATCGTCGCGTGCGATGGCGGCGACGAGGGTGAAGCGGCTTGGGCCGTCGTGAAGCTGATGCCCGTGGCCTCGGCCGTCTTGGCGATGTTCGGCGCGCGCACGCGCGAATTGGCGAACATCGGCAGCTTGTCGGCGCGAAGCGCGTCCGCGACCAGCAGGATGGTATTGTGCGCGGGGCGTGTTTTCGGCGAGACGGCGACTTTGGGCAGAAGAATGCGCGGCGCGATCCAGGCAGCCTCTGCGGCTCCGTCGCGAATGACCAGTTCGAGGGCGACGAGCTTGCCCGCGAATTCCGCCAGCGAGAGGCGCCGCTCGGGGACGAGTTGGACGGTCTGCTTTTCATCAAGCAGCAACTTGGCGGCCCCGCTGTCGGTAGCCACGCCGACCTGAAAGTGAGCGGTGCCGAGAGTGCCCAGCACCAACCATCCGTCCTGCGGGATCTCGACGGGAATCATCAGGCGTGAAAAGCCCGCGAGTGCGGGCTGCGCTTTGCCACCTGTCGAAACGGTCGTAACCGGCGAGGCCGCGGGCCATGCGGCCGCCGGTTCGACCAACTTGCCGACAGCGATTTCGATGGAGTGAAAGAGGGCGCCCTTCTTACCGGTGCCAAGCGCGAGCGTGTTTTCGCCTTTGAGCAACACGCCGGCGCCAATCGGAATCGCGAGCACTTGCCAGCCGCCGTCGAGGATTGCGTTCTTGACGGGCTTGCCGTTCAAGCGCACCGAGAGCTTCTTGCCTGCCGAGTCGCCGTGGACACGAACCAGTACGGTGGCTTCGCCGGCCTCCTCGCGCCACGGAAATCGCAGTGTCGCTGCCGTCGATCCCAAAACCCGACCGATGCGGTCCTCAATTTTGCTCGTGCCTTTCCAGGGGTTCGTGTACTCCTGGCTGTACTTGCGGAAGCCTTCGCTCGCAAAGGGAACGACGAGGCCCCGCTGGTAAAGGTGGAGCAGGGCGTTCGACGAGACCAGATCCAGTGACGGCCCCGCCTCGTCGAGAACTGGCGAGGCATTCGGCGCGAAGGCCGGAGTGGCAGTGGTCGTGGGGGAGACCTTGCTCTCGGTGCCGTGGGCACCTTGGCCACCGCAAGCGGGCCAGGCGATGGTCAGCGAAGCAAGAACAAGAGCGAATCGGGCAACCTTCGACATGAACGGTCTTTTACCGTCTTCGAGTATCGCGCGGCTAGGAAGTCTCCCCAATCGTCAGAATGTTCCTGGCGAGGGGCATCTCGTCTATGATGCGCAAAGGAGCATCATGTTCTCCCGTTTTGCCCGTTCTCAAGATAGCTCGTCCCGGACGGTGCAGTCGGCCATCGTCGGCGGTGTCTTGCTGATCGCGTGGACGCTCTGGTTCTTCCTGGCTCATGTGTCGCTCTACGAGGCGAGCCGCCAGGCGCGCATCGAGGTCGAGAGTGCTCCGCACGACGTGGACGCGCCGGTGGCTGGCCGCTTGCTGCGCACGAATCTGGTACTCGATCAGTGGGTCACCGCTGGCGACATTCTCATCGAGGTGGACAGCGAATCGTGGCAACTCGAACGGCAGGCAGAGCAAAGCAAGGTCTTGGCCATCGGACCGCAGGTTGCCGCGCTCGAACGGGAGCTCTATTCCGACGAGGAAGCGTTGCGAGGAGAAGATCGCGCGCTCCTCGCCGAAGTCATCGAGGCGCGCGCTCACCAGCGAGCCTCGGATGCGGTCGCCCATCTGAAAGCCTCCGAGCGGGAACAAGTCGAGACACTGCACAAACAGCACGTTGTCGCCGATGTCGAACGCGAGCGCAGCCAGGCAGATTACGAAAGGCAGAATGCCGAGTCCGAAGCGGCACGCGCCCAGGTCGGACGCCTTGGCACCGAGGGCAGCGTTCGCAAGAATGACCGGCGCGCAAGAATCGCCCGACTAGAAGCCGAGATTGCCCGGCTTGGAAGCGTGCGTAGCGAAGCCGAGTCGCGCATACGGATCCTCGACCAGCGCATCGAGCTCTTCACCGTCCGCGCGCCCGTGTCGGGTCGCATCGGTCATACGGTCAGCCTTCAGCCGGGCGCCGTCGTCGCGGCTGGCACTCGTCTTTGCACCATCGTGCCGTCGGGAAATCTGCGCGCCGTGGCCTTCTTCGATGCGGCGACGGCAGCCGGGCGCGTGAAGCCGCAGCAGCCGGCGCGCCTGCGCCTGTTTGGCTTTCCTTGGACCAAATTCGGCGTCTTGCAGGCACACGTAGAGCGCGTCGGGACCGAGCCGCGCGACGGTCTGATTCGGGTCGAGCTGGAACTCGACTCGATCCAGCGCTCGCACATTCCCATCGAGCACGGGCTCCAAGGCAGCGCCGAGGTGGAAGTGGAAAAGGTGGCACCGGTCGCGCTGGTCCTCGATGCCGCTGGCCGCTACCTGATGAATTCCGGCGGCTCGGCGCCAGCCGGCTCTCCGCCGACGACCTCTGCGCCGACCGTCTCTGCCGCATCCCCGACCACCAATCGATGAGCACCTCCACGGAAGACACAAGCGATCTGCGACGCCGCTTCTTCGCGCCCGAAGCCATCCAGACGTCGGGCATGGACTGCGGTCCAGCGACGCTCAAGACGTTGCTGTCCGGCTTTGGCATCAAGACCAGCTACGGGCGTTTGCGCGAAGCCTGTCACACGAGCGTCGACGGAACGTCCATCGACACCCTGGAAGAGCTGACCAACGCGCTCGGCCTGCATGCCGATCAGGAGATGGTTCCCGTCGAGCATGTGCTTGCGCCGGAGGTTTCCTGCTTGCCTGCCTTGGTGGTGACCCGCTTGCCGTCGGGGCTGACCCACTTCGTGGTGCTGTGGCGAGCGATCGGTCCGTGGGTGCAAATCATGGATCCCGGTCGCGGTCGCCGCTGGATGAAGCGAGCTTCGCTCGAGCGGGATCTTTACCTGCACGAAAGCGAAGTTCCGACGGCGGATGTCGCGGACTGGCTGCTCTCGCCGGAATTCGTGGCGCCCTTGCGTGCCGGTTTGCGCAAAGTGCTCGGTGGCGCGAGGGCTGAGGAATTGGTGGTTCAGGCGACGGAGACTGGCTGGCAGAGGATTTCGGCTCTCGACGCCGTCTTGCGGACGATCGGTCGATTGGTCGAGCAGAAGGCGGTCGAGCCGGGGCACATCCACGACGTGTTCGATGCGCTGCTGAAATCGACCGAAGGAAACGACCCTCGGGCGCTCATTCCCGAGGGCCTTTGGACGGTGCGGCCCGCGGAGGGCACCGAAGATTCGGTCATCGTTCGTGGCGCCGTCGTGTTGAAGGTAACAGGGAAGGGCGAGGTGGCGGAGGATCTTTCCCCCGAGCTCTCGGCGGCGGTCCACATGCACGAAAGGGGAGCTGGACGACAGTTGCTCGAGCTTCTGCGCGCCGACGGATTGTGGCGAGCCCTACCCATCTTCGCGGGGCTGGTGGTGGCCGGCGTGGGCGCCGTCGTCGAAACGCTCCTCTTTCGCGGCGCTTTCGACATCAGCCAACGCCTGGCGGTCTTCGAACAACGTTTGTTTGCGGCGTTCGCTTTGCTGTTGCTCTTGTGCTCGATGGTGCTGGTCGAATGGCCGGTGTCGCGCTCGCTGTGGGACGCCGGCCGACGCCTGGAAATGCGGCTGCGCCGCTCGTTCCTGCAGAAATTGCCTCGCCTCGGCGACCGCTATTTCCAGAGCCGCCCGATTTCGAGCATGGCCGAGAGCTCGCATTTGCTTCACTGGGTGCGGCTTCTCCCCGGACACAGTGGACAGGTGGTTCGCTCCCTCTGCGAGCTCTGCGCGACAGTCGCCGGTGTTGTCTGGCTCCACCCGCCCTCGGCGCCACTCATTCTCTTGCTCGCTTTCCTGATGGTCGCGCTGCCGTTGCTTGGCCAACCCCTCTTGCTCGAACGGGACATGCGCATGCGCGGGCACAATGGCGGCTTGGCGCGCTTCTATCTCGATGCCTTGCTGGGGCTCTCGGCCATTCGCGCCCACACGGCCGAGGGCGCCGTTGCGGCCGAGCATGGAAGTCGTCTGCGCGAATGGGGCCGCTCAGCGCGGGATCTTGCACGCAGCCAGATTCTCGTCGAGACGCTCCTCGGCATCGTCGGATTCGGCCTCGCGGCGGTCGTGGTCTTTCAGTACCTCACGACTGCCGAAGGCTCGGGTTGGGCCATCTTGCTCGTCTATTGGGTGCTGATGGTGCCAAGTATCGGGCTCGAGCTAGCGTTCCTGATTCAGCAGTATCCGCAGCATCGCAATGTCACCTCGCGACTGCTGGAACCGCTAGGCGCCGAGGAGCATGCTTCGGACGAAGATCCGGACGCCAGTGGCGACGATGCGCCAGGCGATGCCTGCGCGCCGACGATCGATCTCGATAGGGTCAGCGTCGAGCAGGCTGGCAACCAGGTGTTGTCGGTGGAGTCGCTGTCCATCCCTGCCGGGCAGCACGTGGCCATTGTCGGGGTTTCGGGGGCGGGCAAATCGAGCCTCGTCGGGCTTCTCCTCGGTTGGTATCCGCCCAGCAGCGGCGCGGTTCGGGTCGACGGCCAGCCGCTGGTCGGAGCCACGCTGGCTCGCCTGCGCCGGACGACCACGTGGGTCGATCCGACTGTGCAATTGTGGAATCGAACCCTTCTCGACAATCTCCGCTACGGTCGTGAAGACGAGCGGCAAACCATCGGCGAGGCGGTCGAGGAAGCCGAGCTTGGCGAGGTCTTAGCTCGGCTACCGATGGGACTGCAGACGCCCGTGGGCGCTGGCGGCGCGCTCTTGTCGGGTGGCGAAGGCCAGCGTCTGCGACTCGGACGCGGCATCTGCCGGGGCAAGCCCAGCCTGGTGATTTTGGACGAGGCATTTTGTGGTTTGGAGCGCGCTCGCCGCTTCGCCATGCTGGCAGCCGCACGCAAGCGATGGAAAGAGGCGACCCTTCTGTGCATCACGCACGATATTGCGCAGACCAAAGGCTTTGAACGGGTCCTCGTGCTGGAGAAAGGACGTGTCGTCGAAGACGACGTGCCTGCGCGTTTGGCCGAGCAAGCGGAGAGTCGCTACGCGCAGTTGCTCGAGTCCGAATCGCGGGCTATCGCTCGTTTGGCCGGGCCGGAGTGGCGCCGTTTTCGCGTCGAGGGTGGTGACGTTTTCCAGGAGGGAGGTGGCAGCAGCCGTGCGACCTAATCCGGAGCAAAACGCAAGGCCCGCGCAAGAGCTCGACGACAGTCTTGCCGCTTTGGCTTGGCCGGCCGACATGTTCGGTCAGGCGATGGAAACAATCGCCGAGCGAGTCGTTCCAAGGCATCGTCCGCCGCGGCTGTCGCCGGCTCCGCACAGCCTCGGACAATCGAATCCACTCGCGTTTTCCCGTTGGCTCGAAGACGCCGCCGTTCGCCTCGGAATGATCATGGAGCCGAAAGAGCGAACGCTCCTGAGCGCCGCCGCGCTGCTGGAAGAGGGCGGCCCCGTGCTCGTCGCTACGCCGGGAGCACCAGGTCGAACCGCGTTCCTCTTGCTGGGCCTCGTGTCGGGCGGGGCCCGCGTCGAGATCCTGGCGCCCGACCGCACGATTGCGACCGTTCCCGTCGCCGACGTGGACGGCGCCTTGGCCGGTGCTGTCCTTGTGCCGGACGGGATCCGGGCGTTCTGCGAGGCGGCCCATTTGACCGAGCGAGGGCGTCGTGCCGCCGAGCGAATTCTCCACGTCACGACCAGCAAGGACGAGCTCTGCTCGGGCTTTTCCTTCGCGCCTGCGGAGAGCGGATTCCTTACCCGATTTCTCGAAGCAGGAGCGCTTGGGCTGCTCAGCACCACGGTGCTGTTCTACTTGGCGGCATTCGGTCTCCTCGTGGCATCGTGGTGGCTCCTCGGCGGTGCCGCGATGGAGGGACACTTGTCGCGCGGGTGGCTGCTGGCCTGGGCGATGATGCTCATGACGTTCGTGACCTTTCGCGCTGTCGGTGTCTGGGGCGCTGGGCGGCTCGCGGTTCACGTGGGCGGGCTGACGCGCGAGAGACTCTTGGCTGGGATTCTTCGCCTCCCGTCGGACACGGTGCGGTCACGAGGCATCGGCAGCCTGCTTGGCATCGTGCTCGATGCGGATGCCATCGATGCGCTGGCGCGCACGGGGGGCGTCACGTTGTTTGCGGATGTCGCGCAATGTATTTGCGGCCTGCTGATTCTCCTCGTCGGTGCGGCTCCTGTCGCTCACACCGTTCTTCTCGGCCTTTGGCTGGTGCTGGTGGCGTGGTTGGTTCGGCGACTGCACCGGCGCTTGCTCGATTGGGCCGATGCGCGACTGGCCATGACCGACGACCTCGTCGAAACCATGGTCGGTTATCGGACCATGGTCGCGCAGGTTCCTCCGAAAAAGCGTCACCTCGGTGAAGAACGTGCGCTTGACGATTACTCGCGCAAAGAGGCGGCCATGGACACGCGGATGGCCCAAATGGCGGTGCTCATCCCGCGCGGTTGGCTGGTGCTTTCCATCGCGGCGTTGGCGCCGAGCTTCGCTGCAACTCGAGGTGGCACTGCGCAGACCGCAGTCAGTCTGGGCGGCATCATGCTCATCTATCTGGCCATGCGTCGGATGGCGCTCGACACCGGGCCCGGGCTTGCTGCGGCGCTGGTCGCCTGGCGAAGCACCAAGCCCATTGCAGCGGCAGCGGTTGGTCCCGCACCGCCAGAACAGGTGGCGGTCTTGCCTATCGAGCTCGACGACGCGACCCAAGGACGCCGCGCGCTTCTCGTCGGCAGGGACGTGACCTACCGCTATCCTGGTCGCCTCGAGCCTGTGCTTCGGGGGGCCGACTTCGAAATCCATCGCGGCGATCGTGTTCTGATCGAGGGACCGTCAGGCTCTGGCAAGTCGACGCTAGGCGCGCTTTTGTGCGGCCTGCGCCAGCCATCTTCGGGGCTGATGCTGCTGGGCGGATTCGACCACCACAGCTTGCGCCCCGAGCGCTGGCGCCAACGGGTGGCCAGCGTGCCGCAGTCCCACGAGAATCACATCCTCTCCGCACCGCTGCTGTTCAACATCGCCATGGCCCGACGCTGGCCGGCGACCAACGACGACGTGGCCGAGTACGTGCAAATTTGCGAGGAGCTTGGGCTCTCGGACCTGCTGACGCGCATGCCCGCCGGAATCCAACAAATGGTCGGTGACAGTGGCTGGCAACTGTCTCAGGGAGAACGCGCCCGCGTCTGCGTCGCACGCGCCTTGGCCCAGCAAGCGGAGATTCGAGTTTTGGACGAGAGCTTTGCCACCCTCGATCCGGAGACGCTCGACCGAGTGCTCGCCTGCATTTTGCGGCGGAGCGAAACCCTCCTGGTAGTGTCACACACGTGAAGCGAAGCGATTGGTTGACTACGCTCGCGTGATGTAGGACATTAGGGATTCAAAAACGCCGAAAAATCGATGGAAATGAGAGTGTCCGAATGGGTCTAGCCGTAGTCAAGAAAGCTGAAGTCGTCAAGAAGTTCGCCCGGAGCGAGGCCGATACTGGCTCGCCCGAGGTGCAGATTGCCCTCCTGTCCGAGCGCATCGCTTATTTGACGGAACATTTCCGGGTCCATGCCAAGGACCATCACTCGCGTCGCGGTCTGCTGATGCTCGTTAGCCAGCGCCGCCGGTTGCTCGACTACTTGAAGAAGAAGGACGTCAAGCGCTACCGGGATCTCATCCAGACGCTTGGTATCCGCAAGTAGCGGCAGTTCATAGAGGACGGGCGGCCCATGTGCCGCCCGTTGTTTCATGGCGGAGGCCCCAGTGCCTGCGTTCATCCTTTTTCCCGCCGATCTGGCTGGCGCGCGCGCCTATTCGCAGATCGCCGAGACAAGGGACGAAGCCACGGGGGCCACGACGAAAAGAAAAGGAGCTAAGACATGTTCGTTCGTGAAGGTGTACCCCTTGGTGGCAAGGAACTGAGTATTGAATTTGGCCGCATGGCCAAGCAGGCCGACGGATCCGTGGTGGTCCGGTACGGCGACTCCATGGTGCTGGTGACGGCCGTCGCTTCGGCCGGCGTTCGACCGGGCATCGATTTCATGCCTCTTACCGTGGATTATCTCGAGAAGACGTCCGCGGCCGGCAAGATCCCGGGCGGCTATTTCAAGCGGGAAGGGCGCATGACCGAGGTCGAGGTGCTTACCTCGCGGCTCATCGACCGCCCGTGCCGGCCCCTGTTTCCCAAAGGCTGGCGTTTCGACACGCAGGTCATTGCAATGGTGCTTTCGACGGATCGTGAGAACCTGACGGACGTACTGGCCATGACCGGCGCCTCGGCGGCATTGCATTTGTCGGACATTCCTTGGGCAGGTCCTTTCGCGGGCGTACGCGTGGGACGCGTGAATGGCGAGTTCATCGTCAATCCCACTGTGGCCCAGCGCGATGTCTCCGAGCTGGACTTGATCGTCGGCGCCAGCCGCGACGCCATCGTGATGGTCGAGGGTGGCGCCCAGCAAGTGTCCGAAGAAGTGATCGTCGACGCGCTGATGTTTGCCCACAAGGCAGCCCAGCCGCTCATCGATTTGCAGGAGAAGCTGCGCGCGGCGGTCGGCAAGACCAAGCGCGTATTCACGCCGCCGACGGTCGACCCGATCATCGAAGCGCGCGTCTCGGAATTCGCGAAGGGCAAGATCGAGGCCGCCATGGCCATTCGCGAGAAGCTCGATCGCTATGCCGCCCTCGACAAGGCGGAAGGCGAGACGCTCGAAGCACTCAAGGCGGAATTTCCCGACCGCGATGCCGAGGTCAAAGAAGTCTTCGGCAAGGCCAAGAAGAAGAACCTGCGCGAGCTCGTTCTGACGACCGGCCGTCGCATCGACGGCCGCGCTACCGACGAGATTCGCCCCATCACGTCGGAAGTCAGCCTGCTTCCCCGCACCCACGGCTCGGCGCTGTTCACGCGCGGTGAGACGCAGTCGCTGGTGACGGCGACGCTCGGAACCAAGCAGGACGCGCAGCACATCGAAGGGCTCGGCGAAGAGTTCGAAAAGACCTTCATGCTTCACTATAACTTCCCGCCGTTTTCGACGGGTGAGACCAAGCCTTTGCGTGGCGCCAGCCGCCGCGAGACCGGCCACGGCCACCTCGCCGAGCGTGCCTTGAAGGTGGTCCTGCCCGACGAGAAGACCTTCCCGTACACCATTCGCGTGGTCTCGGAAATTCTCGAATCGAACGGCAGCTCCTCCATGGCCTCGGTATGCGGAGGCGCGCTGGCTCTGATGGATGCCGGCGTTCCTCTCAAGACGCCGGTTGGCGGCATCGCCATGGGTCTCATCAAGGAAGGCGACCGCGTGGCCGTCCTTTCGGACATCCTCGGCGACGAAGACCACTTGGGCGACATGGATTTCAAGATCTGTGGAACCAAGACGGGCGTCACCGCAGTCCAGATGGACATCAAGATCCAGGGCCTGACCCGCCAGATTCTCGAACAGGCGCTGCAGCAGGCGCAGCGAGGTCGCTTCCACATTCTCGGCAAGATGGCCGAGGCGTTGGCGGCTCCGCGCGAGGATCTCAACAAGTACGCCCCGCGCATCTTCACCATCAACATCAAGCCGGACAAGATCCGCGACATCATCGGTCCGGGCGGCAAGACCATCCGTGGCATCACCGCGCAGACTGGCGTCGCCATCGACGTCGAGGACGACGGCACGGTCCACATCGCTTCGCCTGACGGCATCCTGGCCCAGAAGGCGATCGACATCATCAAAGGGCTCACGGCCGAGGCCGAGGTCGGCGAGTTCTACATGGGACAGGTCAAGCGTTTGGCCGAGTTCGGCTGCTTCGTGGAAATCCTGCCGGGCACCGACGGCTTGGTCCACATCAGCGAGCTCGACGAGAAGCGCGTGCGCCAGGTGAGCGACATCTGCAAAGAAGGCGACGAGATGCTGGTCAAGGTCATCGGCGTCGACCGCGCGACGGGCAAGATTCGCTTGTCACGCAGGGAAGCGATGGGTAAGACACCGGACATGGTGCACAACTTCCGGACGTCTTCGACGTAGTCGATGGAAACCCTGGGAGGGTTTCCAAACCTTCCCGCGATGGTTTGCGCCGAGCAAAGCTCGGCGCTCCCCACGCGTTTGTCGCCTAAGTAAAGACAAGGGCAGGAAAGAGGCAGGGTGGGCTGAGGCTCTCCCTGCCTTTTTTCGTTCCAACTACGGCTTCACGCCGCTTAGCGGATCGTTCGACACCTTGCTCTTTCGTTTCGCTTCCAGCGTCTGCTGGTAGGCAAGCGTCGAGGCGTTCATGCGGTCTCGCCACTTGGGAACGTCCTTGTGGCTGGGAAAGCGCCGGAGCAGATCGCGGTAGGCATCCGCTGCCGCGTTCCAGTCTTGGCTCGCGAAAAGCCGCTCTGCCTTTCGGACGCTGTCGTCGAGGGACGCTCCGGCGTGCTGCTCGGCCTTTTCCCTTGCTGCAGGCGCGTTCACCTCAGCGCCTTCTTCGCGCTGAGACTCGACCGCCTTCTTTTTGGCAAGAGCAGGCTGCGCCAAATGGTCGTCGCCGAAATCGTCGAGGTCGCGGTCGTAAGCGCCCTGCGCCTTCGTCACCCGACGTCCTGCCGCCGCCGAGGCTGGTCCCGCGGCCGGGGCAGCCTGGCTGGCAGCACCCGAGCGGGCAGTCGCTGCGACGGTTGCTGGTTCGGGCGCGGTGGGCGGGACAGGGCGGGGCGGTGGCGGCTCGGCAAAGCGGTCACTGTCTTGGGCTTGGACGGAAGAGCTGTCTCTCAATCCCAAGCTCGCCTCGCCGGTACCACGATCTGGCGTGCGCGCTTTTCGCTTTGCCATGCCGGATGCACTCCGGTCTCTTCCTGCGAGCATTCCGAGGGCGGCAAAGTCCTTGGCTGAAGGCGATCCGGCAACGCTGCCCTTTCCGTCGGAATTCGCCCTATCTGATCTCGCCGCAATGGCCTTGTCGACTGGAGCTGGCGCAAGCGCCGGTTTCGGCGTTTCCGCGCTGTCTTCTTCGATCGCATGCGGCTGCTGGCCCGGCAGGACCTCCGGATTCTTCAGCACGCGCACCAGGAAGACGACCGTTGCCACAGAGGCCGCGCCGAACGCAGGCAGGAACCACGGCGACCGAAGCAGGCGCGTGAAGAAGCCATCGTCGCTGGCGCTGGTTGATCTCGCGCGCCTTGCACGGGCGGCAGGCGCGCTCTGAGCCGCGGATGACTTGGCTGCTTGGGCCGCCTCCAGCACCGCCAAACGCACCCGCATGGGCGGCTCCTGTAAGAGCGGACCACGCAACGCCGCACGCGTATTGCCGAGCGTCTTCTGGAAGCTCGCCACTTCGGCTTTGCAAGCGGGGCAGCTATCGAGATGCTGCGCAAATGCGGAGCACGCCTCGGGCGAAAGCTCGTCGTAGAGGAAATCGACGATCCTCTCTTTCACCTCGGCGCACATCATCGTCATAGCGATCCCTCCACCGCCGCCTCGCTTCGCTCGTCGCGAAACTCGTCGAGCGCTTCGCGCAGCCGTTCCAGAGCGTAGCGCATGCGGCTTTTCACCGTCGGCTCGCTGGCCTTGGTCACGGCGGCGATTTCGGCGAACGACATGTCCATCACCTCGCGCATGAGAAAGACCTCACGCTGTTCCACCGGCAGCGCGGCCAAGGCGACGTCCACTCGGCTGGCGATCTCGCGATTCATGGCTGCCTGCTCTGCGTTGCCGGTCGGCGAGGGAACGCGATCGATGCGACGAGCGCCGGAGTCGTCGCGCCCAGCGCCCGGGGTTTGGTCGAGCGAATCGGCTTTGCGAAAGGCTCCGCGCCGGGCGCTGTCGGTGCACAGGTTGCGCGCAATCGTGTAAATCCATGTCGAGAATTTCGCCGAAGGCTGCCATTCGGCGGCGCTCCGAATCACACGCAGAAAGACCTCTTGCAAGAGGTCTTCGGCGATGGTGCTGTCGGCGACGAAGCGGCGAATGAAGTTCCAGAGCTTCTTTTCATGGCGCTCCACCAGCTCGGCAAACGCTGCCATCTCGCCTTGTTGATAGCGGGCCATGAGCGCCTCGTCATTCATGCGCGGACGACAGTCTACAGGACAGTCGGTACGGTTAGGGAGCTATCGCGACTAGCGCTCCCATCCCGAGGGTGGGGAGGCGTAGCGCCGGGGCGATGAAGGAAACGGATCGGCCGTGCGGCGCAGCTCGGTGTCACCGGGCCACGGGTACACGCCGTCGACATTCACGCCCATGGCCAGCAGTCCGTCGTGGTCGTTGTAGCGTACGCCGAGAATGACCGACGGAACGCTGGCATTGGCGCGCACGAATTCCACTTCCTGGATCTGAGAAGCCACCGCCTCACCGAATTCGGTGCCAAGGCCCGGGCGCTCGCGACGTGGAGCAAAGTCGGCCGAGCCTGACGCTTTTCGGGACGCCCTGGCTGGCGGGGCGGCTTCCGACGCTTGGGCCGCAGCGGACGGCGCTGGAGCCGCGCCCTTCTGTTCCGAGAGACCGTCACTGAGGTCGTCGCTGTTGCGATAACGTTCCATACAGCACGGCGGCGCCGATGGAACAAGAACGGGGCGCGGACGGTAGATGCGCTCGGGAAAGACCGCCACGCCAATGACGCCGACCTCGCGTGCATTGCCGGTGCGTGCCGCGTAGGAGTCGGCGACCGACGAGAATCGGAAGGCCGCTGCCTGCGATTCGGAGAGCCGCCACCCGACGATGTCGACTTGGCCCCACGCCGGCACAAGGTAACCGCGCTTGTGCTGGAAATCGCCATTCTTGCCGTCGACGACGTCGCGTCCGTCGACCGTGACCACCGCCTCGATTCGCCGGCCGCTGTGGTTGAGCACGCGGATGACGTAGCGCTGGCCGGTATGCCCCACGACGTAGCTTTCGCCCTCGTGCCAGAACGTCGGCGCCGGCACGCCATCGACCAAGATCTGCGCTTCGTACCCGGGAGCGGTGGCGCGCAAGGGGCGACTCTCGGCGTTGCGCGAGGGTGCGGCGCAGGCGACCAGACCAACGACGGCGACGGCCAGCCGGGGACAGCGAGTAGCGGGGACGGTGATGCGGTTATTCATGACGACCTCCTACTGGCTTCAACGCATAGGATGGGTAAAGGATCTAAGTAGAAGGCAGCCAGGCAAAAGCGGCGTGTGTGCTATACAACCCGCCCAGTGTCTGACGCGGAAACCCTTCATATTGCCGGAACGGTCGCCATCGTGGGCCGCCCCAACGTGGGCAAGTCCACGCTGCTCAACGCCATCGTGGGCGAAAAGCTGGCCATCGTAACGCCCAAGCCTCAAACGACGCGCAATCGCATCGTCGGGGTGTGGAACGGCCACTCGACGACGACTATGGAAGATCCGCGCGGCGCTCACCGGCCGGCGGAAGGGCAGATTGTCTTCGTCGACACGCCCGGCGTGCACGTGGCGCACTCGCCGCTGAACCGGTACATGGTGCGCGAGGCGATGGGCAGTATCGAAAGCGTGGATGCGGTCTTGATGGTCGTCGAAGCGCATGAGAATGCTAAGGCGCTTTCGCCGTCGGCCAAGTTGCCCGAGGCAGAGAATTGGATTCTCGAGCGGTTGGCTGCGACGGGAAAGCCAGCCGTGCTGTGCCTCAACAAAGTCGACCACGTCAAGGACAAGGGCCAGATCTTGCCGCTCATCGAATGGTGGGGCAGGGCGGCCAAGTTTTCGGCGGTGGTTCCCACCTGCGCGACACGGAAGAAGAATCTCGAGGGCATCGTGCAGGAGCTGCTTCGCCTTCTGCCCGAGGCAGAGCCGCTCTACGGCGCGGACGTGCTCACCGATCGCACCGAGCGCTTCTTGGCCAGCGAGTTGATTCGCGAGCAGCTTTTCCTGCGCTTGCACCACGAGTTGCCGTACGCCACGGCGGTGGTCATCGACGCCTGGGAAGAGCGGGAGAAGGGCGACGTCGTCGTCGATGCGACGGTGGTGGTCGATCGCGAAAGCCAGAAGGCCATCGTGGTCGGCAAGCGCGGCACCATGATTCGCGATGTGGGCATGGCGGCTCGAAAGGAAATCGGCGAGCTGCTCCACAAACCCGTCCATTTGCGCCTGAACGTTCGCGTGGAGGAAGGCTGGACCACGTCCCCGACAGATCTGGCCGAGCTCGGCTACTCGGAGGAGGATCGCTGATGAAGCGGCGTGGAACGCGCGAGGAGCTTCCGACGGAGAATTTGCCCGTCCTGTCGCTGGTCGGGCGGCCCAACGTCGGCAAGTCGTCGCTCTTCAATCGTTTGGTGGGTGGCCGGCCGGCGCTCGTCGAGGACATGCCGGGGGTGACCCGCGACCGCCGCTACGGCGTCTGCACCTGGGGCCAAGCGCGCTTCCGCGTGGTCGACACCGGCGGACTCGACCCGAGTGCCGTGGGGATTCTGGCCGCGATGCGCTCGCAGACCTTGCGCGCCGTCGAGGACGCCAACGTTTTGGTCTTGGTGCTCGATGCCGCCGAGGGCGTGACTTCTGTCGATGAGGACGTGGCCGAGCTCTTGCGTCGGACGGGCAAGCCAGTGCTCGTTGCGGTGAACAAGGTCGACTCCTCGCTGCGCGATTCGGCGCTGGCAGAGGGATACGCCCTTGGCTTCGGCGACGTGTTCGGCGTGTCTGCCTCGCACGGACGCGGCGTTGGCGACCTTCTCGATGCCGCCGTGGCAGCGCTCGGGAAGGCGGCCTTGCCCGAGAATCAGGAGACTGAGCCGCCGGCCGACGAGGCGCCCATTCGTATTGCTTTTGTGGGCAAGCCCAATGCGGGCAAATCGTCGCTCGTGAACCGGCTGCTCGGCGAAGAGCGCGTGCTCGTGCACGACCAGCCAGGGACGACCCGCGATCCCATCGACACGCCATTTCAGGCCGACGGACGCGAGTTCGTCCTGGTCGACACCGCCGGTTTGCGCCGTCGGCGCGCCATCGACACGCAGACGGAAGCGGTAGCCGCAAAAATGGCACGCGATCAGCTGGCCCGTGCGGACGTCGTCGCGCTGGTCATCGACGCTGCCCTGGGAGCTACCGCGGAGGACGCGAAGCTGGCGAGCTTCATCGAAGAATCCGGGCGCGCGGCAGTCGTGATCTTGAACAAGATGGATCTGGTCCGGCGTGCGGAGACCGACGCGCGCATCGCAGCCACGCGCGAAGTGCTCGACTTCATCAGCTACGCGCCATTTCTGACCATGTCGGCGAACACCGGTCGCGGTGTGGCTGCCATTCCCGGCATTGCCGCTCGCGTGTTCGAGCAGTGGTCGCGGCGCGTGCCAACCGGCGATCTGAACCGCACCTTCGAGGAATTCGTAGCGCGACGGTTGCCTCCTTCGGGACCAGCCGGTAAGCACGTCAAGCTCTACTTCATCACCCAGGCCGATGTGCGTCCGCCGACCTTCTTCGTCAGCAGCAACGCGCCCAAGGCCGTGGGGCATCCGTACCGCCGCTACATCGTCAATCAGCTGCGCCAAGCCTACGGCTTCGAAGGCGTCCCGCTGCGCCTGGCTGTCCGCGAGCACAAGAGCAATCGAAAAGCGTCGCCCAAGCCGCGCGAGAAACGTGGTTAGCGGCTGGATTTTTGTCCGACAGTCGAGAGAGAATACGCAACACGTTCCAAGCCATCGAAGAGGAGATCGACATGCGCAAGTTCCTTGTGGCCGCCACCCTCACCGCGATGATTTTCATTCCCGCCGCCGCGCGTGCGGGCTTCCTTGTCGAAGCGTCGCTCGGCCAGGGTTATCAAACCGCGCCCACCCCTCGCGGTTGGGAGCAAACGAACCTGAACATCGCGCCCGGCTATGCGCCGTCGCTGCCGGTGCTTTCCATGTTTCGCCTGCAACTCGGTATCGTCACCGACTTCGGCGACAAGACCGACACCAAGACCAACCTCGAGCTACGGCCGATGCTTTCGCTCGTGCCGCCGATTTTGCCCATCTACGGTCGCGTGATCTTCCTCGTGAACAACCTGTTCGACCGCAATGGAGCCAAGCGCGAAATTGCCTACGGCGCCGCTGTCGGCGTTCGCGTCGGAACGCCGGCCATCGGCGTGATGCCGGCCATCGGCGTCTTTGCCGAGGTTGGGCTGCTGCCACGTAACCGCGATTTCGGCGGGACCACGGGAACGAAGATCGCGTGGGTCGCCGAGGGCCGCGTCGGCGCCTATCTCGACTTCTAAGCGAATCGCTCGCAGAACGGCCCCTTAGGGGCTGTCCTTAGTTCTCGGGTTCACCGAGGTGGCATTCGGGAGAGCGGCGCTCGGCTGTTGCGGGCTAGCGCCGGGGTTCCCCCTCGGCGGCCGCACGCCATAGGCCGCGCTTCGCGCGTCCGGTGGCGCGCTCGGCTTCCGGGTCCCTACGCGACTGGCAGCACATCCGGGACAAGGAGAGAGTCTGTGCAAGCCAGTCGCGGGCCCCTGTCCCGCCTCGCTGGCACGCGAGCGAGGACGCTCGCGGCACTCGGCTACGCCGCCTCGGAGGAATCCCCGGCCGCCCGCGCGCCGAGCTTGACCTCAGCTTAGCCATCACGCCGCAAGAGAGCTGGCCATCCCGTCTCTTTGCTGAGATCTCGACTGGGCTGAAGCCAAGCTCGGCGCGCGGGCGGCCGGGAGCGCACCCGACGGGACGTGCGTAGGCGCTCCGCTCCTCTTCCGCGAGCGCAGCGAGCGGATGCCAGCCGAAGCCCGAGGAAGTCATGGACGCGCTCTGCGCGGCCGTTGACTTCCGTTCCCGGCGGGGGCGTCCCGGCGCAAGCCCGCCGAGGGCGAGCGAAGCGAGCGGGGGTCAGGGTGGCCGGGGGACCCGAAGGCCGAGCGCCGCTTTCCCGAATGTCGACTCTTGAGCCGGAGAATTAGGGACACCCGACAGCCGCTAATGGGCCAGGCGCGAGATGCGCACGGTCGAGTTGGCGTCGTTTTGGAACTCGATCATCGGCGTGCGGGCGCGCTCGGTCCAAATCTCGTGCTGGGGAACGGGGCGGTTGGTGCTCAGATCAATCTGCTGCACCAGGTACATGTCGAAGAAGAGGTGCCGATCGAGCGATGGTAGAAAACTTGGATCGGCCTTCGCGCTTTCGAAGTCCGTGGCGCCGTAGTTCATGATGGTGTAGAGGCCCGGCCGATCAGTGATCACCATGATCCGATTTTCATGAAGGTTCTCGAAGAAACGCCACGTGGTGGCCGCTTCGCGAGTCAGGGTGAGCTCGTTGAGAATGCGGTACTCGGATGCCACCGGCAGATAGACCGCGAAGAGTGCTGCCGCGATGATCATGACGACGAAGGGCCGGAAGCGCCGCAACGCCACCGTCAGCATCCAGGCTGCTGGGAAGGAGAAGAAGGTGTCGATAGCGATGACCAAGCGTGATGCGGCGGGATGCTGCGCGCGTCCCCAAACGTAGCTAAAGACGATGACCAGCTGGACCACCATCCACACTGCCACCATCGTGGCGAACTGAAACTTGGGCGTCTTCCAGTCGCGGGAGCGGATCCTGCCGTCGAGCCAGCGCAGCCAAAGTAGGCTTCCGACTACGCCGACGCCAATGACAATCGCCGAGTGCGGCGGATGGAAATCAAAGGGAGCCACGATCGGCTTGAAGTAATCGCGCGCGTTCTCGATGAAGTGGCTGAAGCTGAAGACGATGGCACCAGCATCCTGTTCGGGTACGTTTCCGCGCAGGATGGCTTGCCAGATGCGCGGGAGAAGGAACGCGGGTGTCAGGACGTAAAGCAGGCGGTACGGCCGGATGTAGCTTTGCTTCACCAAGCCGAACAGCAGCAGCACAACGATGACCGGAGGCAGGAAGAGGCCGGTTTCGTAGCGGATCTCGGCAAACATGCACAGGTTCATCCAGAGAACCGCGAGCGTCCCGGCGCTAGGTGCCCGGCTGTGATCGAGGAAACTCTTGATGACCAGCACGGAGAAAAACGTGGCCAGAAAATCGAACCCGCCCGAACGCATGGAGATGAGCGTGATCGGGTGAGCCGCAACGAACAACGCCGCGACAATGCCCACCGTCTCGTTGGCCGTCGCCTTCGCCAGACGGTACGACACCAGGACGAAAATCGGCATCACCAGCAAATTGAAGAGAAAGACGTTCGTGTACGAATAGCCGCGCAGCACGTGGATGATGCTGACCAAGAACGGAAACAGCGAGGGGCGGCGATCGATGACCACACCCGCGTCCCAGAAGTTGTCGTAGTAGTACTTGCCCGTGGTCGTGAACGTGGCGGTCTTGCTGAAGAAGAGATTCTTCGACGTGCCGAGAAGGTTGGCCTCGTCGGAGAGCACGCGCAGGGCAGGGTGAATGGCCAGTGCCGAAACCACGGTGACGAGAAGTGCGACGAGAATGCCGGCCTTGTTCTCCTTGATCCACAAGGCGACGGCCGGTTTGCGCACGTCCCGCGCGACGTGAAGATAGGTGCCAATCCACGCGACCACCAGAACGAGCAGGAAGTAGTAGGTGGCGTGGATGAACATTCTCTCGGCGTACTCGCGGTGGGCAAGACTGACGCCAAGGAGAGCGAGCAGCCCGAGCAGCAATGTCCAGTGCACGACCGTCGGCAGGCTCCACGCGTTTTCAGTCGGCGGCGTGGGCTTGGCGGCCTTGGAAACAGAGGCAGATTCAGACGACATGACGCGTACATGCTATCACGAGCGACGAAAAAACCTGCAACGCGCACCGACGCTGTCCGCGCTCGCGAACCCTTCGAGCGGCTGGCGAACCTACCCACCAACTGCGTGCGCCGCGCTTTGGACACAACAAAATCTGGCCACAGTCCCCTCTAAGAGATCAGGCACCCCAATGGTGCTACGATTGTCGAGCCATGAAGCGACTCATTCTTGCTGCGATTCTGTCGTCTCTTCTCCTGGCCTCGCGCTCGGCGCGTGCCCAATGCAATGCCGGGGATCCGGTCTGCATCACAATCAATCCTTCTACGGAGGGGGCTGCCTTCCTGCAAGCTGCAGGCGTCAGCGTCGACCAGCTCAAGTCGCAGATAGCGGGGCTTTTCCAGGCCACCAATGTGAATTCCTTCCTCCACGGCTTTCAGAACGCGCAAAGTTTCTCGTCGAAAGGCATGGGCGTCGACTACGCGTCCGAGGCGACCTTGGCCGAAATCGGAGCGACCTTCGCCGTGGCCAGCAACGTGGAGAAGGCGTACAAGCCGTCGGGCTCGTACTCGGATCCGCCGGTGAGCGGGGGCGGGGCGAACTTTTCGCTCATGGGCGGCATCGGTCTCGGCCTCATCGGTCTTGACCCCGTGATGATCTTCGGCAATTGGTTCAAGGGTAGCGCCACGGTCGGTCAGCTCGACGGCGAGTACCAGAACTGGGGCGTTCATGCTCAATTTCGCTTGTTCGGGCCGTCGCGGAGCATGTCGGCGACGAAACTTGTCGTCCGCTGGGGCGGCATCGCCGTCACCAGCGGCGTGGACCGTGCACACCTGCAGCTGAGCACGAGCAAGTCGATCAACTCGACCATCAACGTCGCGCAAGACACCACGGTCACGGTCGCCAGCACGACGGCCCCGACCTTCGTTCTCACTCAGACCACGTACAGCGTTCCGCTTGAGGTCACGACGAGCCTACGTTTGCTATCGCTGCTGACCGTCTACGGAGGCGTCGGCTTTGATTTCCAGCTCGGCGGCGGCGCCGATATGAACATCGACATGGCAGCCAATCTCAGTGGTAAGTATCAAGGCACGAAGGTCGACAACGTAGGGGATGCGAGGGTGCAAGTGCAAGGTCACGTCAGTCCCGACGCGGCTCGGATGCGCGAAATCTTCGGCGTTCAGCTGGGACTCTTCGATGTCATCCGCCTCTTTGCCCAGGTCAATACCACCGCCAGCTCGCCCATGCTGACCAGCTTGGCCTTGGGCCTGCGCCTCGCCATTTGAGGATGAAGCCCTCGCAGACTTCAGTCCTGCGAGGTTAACGTAATCGTCCCGACGAGCCCGGCGGGGAGCGGAACAAGGAAGTTCTTGCCAAGACTTTCGAACAGATCGGCTGGACCTGCGTCTCGCCCGGGGTGAGGGCGTGGTCTTCCGGCGAGTTGGTTGGACCCAAGGTTGTAGACGTGAATCTCGACCGTATTCACACCTTCGCGAAAGAGTTTCGTCACTTCCACTTGATACGGCGGACACCACGTCGATCCGGCGCGTTGTCCATTGACGAAGACGATGGCGGCCTCGCGCACTGGGGCCTGCAGGCGCGCTCCTGCCCGCGGCTCAGGCGCGGACTCGGCAAGCAACGGCTTGGTTTGGCCAAAATCTAGAACCAGTTTGTGCGACGCCAGCCAGAGCGGGCTGTTGATCACGACCGCCTTGCGGTAAATGGCCTCGCCCGAAAAGGTTCGCGTGTCGGCCGATTCGGTCCAGGAAGAGAGCCAATCGACGCGCTTCTGGATGTTCGTGCCTTCGAAGGTGACCTCCCAGTGGTTGCTCAAGTCCATGCTGAGCGGAGCCGCCGCCTCGGACCTTTTGCCGCTTTTTACGTTTCGCTCGTGGGCAGCCAGGCCGAAGACCAGCACCTTGGATCCGTAGGCTGGCAGCGAAAGGCGAAGTTTTGTCGCGGTCGGGGACGAGCCCAAGACTTGCGCTGGGCTGGTTTCGCCGGTCACGAGATCCCACCACTCCGCCGGGCGGCCGGCCGTACGAAACTCGGCGTTGTTCTCGTAGGCGACGCTCGCCGTATTCACGACGAAGTAGAAATCGAGGTCGTTCGTCTTTCGGTGGACGAAGCCGATGTGTGGCGAGACTATCGCGGTACGAACGTCGGGCGCCAGCGACTTGCGCAGGACTCCGCCTAGCTCGCCGGTTTCATCGTGAACCAATTTGCCGACCGGGTTGTCGCCCTCGAACAGTCGCTGAATCGTCGCTCGCAGATGCTCGTTGTCGTGGTTGCTTTGATGGGCACCCGGCAGCTTGGTCGGCAGGCGGCGTGTGGCGATGAGCGTTCCGCCACCCGCCGCGAACGCCTCCAGCTTGGCCAACGTCGCGGAAGGAAGGCGCTCGATGTTCGGCAATAGGACGGCAGCATAGGCGCGCGTGCCGATGGCCAGCACGTTGCCGTGCGGTTCCGCCATCTCCTGCACGATGTTGTCGTCGACCAGGTCGAAGGCCAACCCCGATGCCAAGACGGCGGGAATCAAATTCGGACCCAGCTGGTCCGCGATTGCCTTGCCGAGGTTGACGTTGCCGGGAGCGAGCTCGGACAAGGCGTCGTGGGTAGGTAGGTAGATCGCGATTTCGGCAACCGGCTCGCCTTGGCGAAGGACGAAGGATGCCCGGCGTAGGTAGAGGGCGAGCTCGGGCATGACGGGCCACCAGGGGTTGTGGCCGTTGACGGCTGCCGATTCGTCGAACACCCATCCTGGAGCATCTGCTGCCGGGGGCGAATACGGCCAGCCTTGGCCGACAACCTGGGTAGCGCCCGCCAGGAAGGCCTGGTCGGCATCGACTTTTAAATCGAGCGGGGAGGCTCGGAATACCGCGGGTGATTCCGTCCAAAGAACGGCCGAGGCGGGTCTGTCGAAGACGTGCGCAGCGGACGCAGCCAGCCGCGTCCCTACCAGTTGATTCCACGGCAGGCCTTGACCCTCGGGCAAGTCGGCGAAGCGCAGGCTCGACAGCGTCGCGGGCAGCGTGCCGCCCAGGGATGCTCGCAATTGGACATGGTGATCGCGACACCATTTCTGCAGGCGCCCGAAGTAGCGCTCGTCCAAGAGCTCGTTGAGAGTCAGCGCGAAATCGTGGCGAAGATCGGCGGTATCCGGATCGTGCGTCGTCAACGAATAGAGAAGTCCGGAGATGTCATAGCCGCGGCGCCGCTTGAATTGTGCCGGAAAATCCGCGGTCCAATCGCCCGGGGTCAGGTCGAGTCGATCGGCGACGACGGCGCGTCCGCCCGCGTCCCCAAGCGCCTGCAGCAACTCGTCCCCCACAACCCGAAGATGCTGCGCGACCGCTTCGGCACTGTAGGGATCCAATACCAAGCCTGCAGCCCCCTCGGCAGATGCGCGTGTCTCCTGGCGCGTAGGCGTGCCGTTCGGCCACTGCGATGGATCGTTTCCCAGGCGCTGCACGCCTAGCTCGGGCTTGATGTGTTTGCCGCCCAAGGGCCAGCCGCTCTGCAAAGCAAGATCGACGGTGAGCCCGAGGTCCTTGGCTTTCGCCGCAGCAAAGGCAAGATTGTCGAGGAAGTCCGGCGAGAGAAAGGGCAGGGTTCGATCGGCGTCGAGAGGCGATGCAAGTGCCGCTGGTCCCACCGCCTGGATTTCCACACCACCAAAGCCAGCCTCGCGGATTTGCGTGAGCTCGCGTTCGATTTCGTCCTTGGTCACCGAGACCCCAAGCCACCACCAGCGCACCGTCGGTCGAAATTCGAGCTCGGGCGTGCGAAAAGCGTCGCGAAGCGAGACCGCGAATTTGGTGGCCTTGCTCTCGGCCGAGGCGTGAGACGTGAGCGCCAGAGTACAAACGAGCGCGACGACAACCGCTCGATGGCCAGGACTTGGATCTGTCTTCATGGCGAGTCTCGGGTACGCAGATGGTACGACATAGGGGGCTGTGTACGAACGAGAACGTTATCGTAGGTGAGCGTACGAAGACAGCAGCGATGTGTGCACGCCTTGACAGTCTCCCAATGCCTCGAAAGCAGTGAAAAAATTGCGGAGGCCGCAATGCCTGCGACCTTCCATGTCGCGCGAGGCCACGAGGTCCCGAACCGCGGATCGGCGATTTCTTCGGAGCTTTTCTTGCATTTCGTGAAACTCGTCGCTGGCCGCTGGCTTGCTAGATGCGAAGTACGTGCTCGGTATGCGCTCCGCAGTGTCGCCAGGATTTCGCCGGCTTAGCCTTGCGCTTGCGCTGCTAGCGACAAGTTGGTCAATTCCTCGGAGCACTCACGCCGATGCCTATGCACTGACGACGGTGAAGACTGTCGTGGACACCCTGAAACCCAATGTGCTCATCGTGCTCGAGACCGCCGAGTCGATGCAGGATCTCCCCGGCGAGGATGCTGCCCGCTACAACGAAGTCGGCGCCGACTGCGAGGAAGGCAACCGGCAGTGCCGCCTCGTCGGCCAAGTCGGGCGTTGGAGCTTCTCGGGCATGGGCAGCAAGGGGATGTACTTCGGCGATCCCAACGCCAGTTGCACCCGGACCGTGACCCAAACGATCACCGTCACGCAAACGGTGCCCGTGACGAACACGTGGACCGATACGCAGGTGCAGACCAGCACCGCGCAGACGACCGGCACTGGCACGTCCACGGCGACCGGTACGCGAACCACGACGACCACCGCAACCAGCGCCGGATCGCTCACCATCACCGGCACGAGCGTCGGGACGGCCACGGTCACCACGACGGCAACCCAAACGGTAAGTGGGACAGGCACGGCAACCGGAACGACCAGCGGCACAGGCACATCGACCGGGACGGTCACGCAAACCGGGACCACGACCGGAACCGGGACCACGACCGGAACGACGACGCAGGCGGGGACCGGCACGACGACCCAAACCGGGACGATCACGACAACTCAGACCGGCACGGGAACTGGCACCGCGATGGCGACCGGGACTGGAACCCAGACCCAAACCTCGACGACCACCTCTGCCAGTACGAACACGACGACGCAGACGTCGACGGTCACTGCGACGGCAACGGGCACTGGAACCGGAACCGTGACGGGAACGATGACCAGCACCGGGACCGTCGCAGGCACAGGCACGGCCTCAGGAACGGTTACCGGCACAAACACCGGAACCAACACCGGCACGCAAACCAACACCAACACCAATACGACCACCGCGACTGGGACCGGCACCGCGACGACGCCAGGTACAAAGACCATCACCTCCACCAACACGCAGACCAGCACCTCCACGACCACGACGACCTTCACGGGAAACTCGACGTGGACGAACAATTCGCTTTGGACCTGGTCGGGCAGCGCCGTTCGTACGCAAATAGCGAACACTACCGCCACCGGGACGATGGGCGGTAATACGCCCAACGGCAACTACACGATGACGGGAACGAGAACCGGAGCGACGCTAACCGCGACGGATTCGGCTGGCTTCACGATGGCGTACACCGGAACGGAGACCGGGACGACCCTCATCTACTCGAATGGAACCGCCTTGACCTTCACGTGGACGGACACGGGCGCTGCCACGCGCACGGTGACGGGTACGGGCACGTGGATCGAAACCACGGGTGTTCCATCAGGGACCTGGACCGGTACCGCGACCTTCGCGGCTTCGCACACCAAGACCAGCACCGCCACCGGCACGACCTCGGGCACTGCCATCTCGACCAACACCACCACGACAACGAACACCAACACGGCGACGAACACCCGGACCATCACCAACACCGGGACCAACACGAGTACCGGCACCACTACGCAGAGCAAAACGAACACAGCGACCACTACGTCTACGGCAACGAGCACCACGACGAATACCAATACCAACACGCAGACCAGGACCAATACGGCGACCAACACCAGCACCACGACGACGACCCAGACCGGCACCCATACGGGTACGGGCACTTCGACCACAACGACGACTCAGACCAACACGACGACAAACACAAGCACGGTGACAAGCACGACGACACAGACGACGAGTAACACCGGTACGACAACGAGCACGAGCACGGCGACGGGCACGAATACCAACACGACGACGAGCACGCGGACCAATACGGCCACGTCGACGACCACCAGCACGCAGACCAACACGAGCACCAATACCTCGACGGTGACCAATACGAATACCGGAACGAGCACGACCACGCTCACGAGTACGACGACCGTTACCAGCACCAGCTCGGGCACCAGTACGTCGACGACCACCAACACGAATACGTCGACCAACACGACGACCGTGACCAATACGAGCATCGCCACCGCCACCGACACGGTGACGGTCACGAATTCGAGCGCCGGGACGACAACTCAGACGGCGACCGATACGATGACGAGCACCCAGGCCTACGCCTGCGGCTCCAGCGCTGCGACCGATCCTCTCGACTGTAGGAGCGACACGCCGACCAGCAACGGCTACTGCAACGAAACCAGCGGGATCGCCTGCGCCTCGGACACTGCCTGCAACAGCATCAAGGGTGACTTCTGCCGAGCGATTTCGACCATCGACGGATCCGGGCGCTTGCGATACGAGTCATGCGTCACCTCGTCGGGCACCCCGTGGGGGTCGTGCAAGCATGGGGTAGTCACGGCGAACACGACGTGCACTTCGTCGAGCGATGCCTCGTGCGCCTCGGCTTTGCCCGGCGATTTCTGCGCGGCCGGACAGCCAGCCAAGATGTGCGCCGACACGGGCCTGTGGTGCACCGGCGACGCCGACTGCCCCGGCACTGCAGGAAGCGATACGTGCTCGCCGGCCAGCTCGCGCATGATGGTCGTCAAGCGGGCGTTGCGCCGAGCCGTTTCGGAACAGTCGTCGAAGGTCAATTTCGGCTTCATGAGTACCTACCAGGGCAAGGGCATAGGCAGCACCAATACCGAGACGGAGGTCTTTCCGTACGTCAAGCTGCAGTCGTGCTCGGGACTGTCGACCGTGACGGAGACCCAGTTCTTGTCCCGGGGCGAGCTCGAACAGGCGAATTGTTTCAGTCTATCCAGCGGCCCGAGTGGGGCGTGCACCATCGACTACGGCGGCAACGGCGCCGTCAACACTTCCAATGCGGCTCTGAACCAGATTTCGTACACGCTGGTCGGCACGACCAATAGTCGTTGGGGCATTGTCCGTGGCGACGGCAGCGGCAAGTCGAATCACATCGACACTTCTTGGTCGAGCTGTTCTGCCTCGCCCCTGTTGCCTGCCTGCGAATTTTCTGGGCAAGGCACCGGCGTTTACGAAGGCAGCTACTACACGTTCACCTACAAGCAGGGAGCTCCCATTGCCAACGGTGGCGTGGACGGCGAAGGCAGCCGCGCCCATCCGATCTATTTCACGACCTACAAAGGCAAGTACTACAGCGACGGCGTGAATTGCTACAACGCGGTCGATGCCGATCGGACGGACATCGTCAACGACGGCATCTACAATCGCGTGGCCTACACCGGCACGCCGTACGATCCGGCCAACGAAGTGGCCGTGCCGTGGGCCGGCTCGACGGATGCCAGCGCATGCAAGGCCACCACGGGCGCCCTGTGGAATGCACAGGTGGTTCCCTTCTTGACCGACACGACCTTTGGTGGCCAATCCATCACGACGGCGCAAAAGACCCTGATGACGGTTGCGCGCCTGGAAAAAGCCTCCTTCGGTGGCGTCTATGCCACTGGCAAGCTCGCGCCACTCGGCTGTGCTCTCCAGAATGACGCCGTGCCCGATCGCTACCACAGCGCCGCTGCGTACCTGTCGACGGTGCAGAGTAACGACACCGCCGCCAACAGCGGCCGCGTACCATGCTGGAGCAACAATATCGTGCTCGTCGTTGATGGCCAGTCGAACGGCCCGGGCGACATGAGCGCGGCGACGGATTGCGCGTCTGCCGCGTGTGCCTACGATGCCGTCACCAATCCTTCGCTGGCCGGCTGCAACTGCGCGGCCATCGTGAAAGCCTACGGCCTCGCGCATTCGGGAACGCCGGTACAGACACACGTGGTGGTCAACGCGCCTCCCACCTGGAGCACACGCTATCCCTATTCGTATGCTTTTCTGTGGAATTTGGCCGTCGCCGGCAGCCCCAATTTCGACGGAACACCGAGCTTCGGCACGAGCGAAGACGAAGTTTACAAAGGCATCTCTGACAAGATTGCGGCGGCGGCCTATCACTTCCCGTACACCACGACGACGGCCGTAGCGGGTGCGAGTACGCAAGATCCGAACACGCTCGTGGTGACCAGCAGCAATTTCCTTTACGACACCAGCGTGAGCTACCCGTCGTGGAGGGGCACCGTGCGCGCCTTCGACACCACGTCGTCGGTGGACTTGAAGTGGGACGCAGTAACGGTGGCTGCAAGCGGACATCCCAGCGACTGGACCAAGCGTCGCATCTTCTTTTCGGACAAGACCGGCACGATCGCCCAGGTTCAGATCAGCAACACGGGCAGCATCACCAACGCGTCCACCTTGCATTCTGCCGGGCTCGGGGCCAGTGATGTCGAGGCTGAGCACATCATGCAGTGGCTGCTTGGCAAACCTGAGCTCAAGAACCCGGCGCCGCTCATGGGCTCGGTGACGTCCTCGACGCCCATCGCGGTCGGGCAGGGTGCCTCGAACGGCCTGAACGGATCGAGCCAATACTCGACGGCAACCTGGAAACGTCCTCAGCTGGTCTACGTGGGCGGCGACGACGGCATGTTGCACGCCTTTTTCGGACATGTCGGCAGCCGCACCCTCGCCGGCACAAGCTACGAAGGCGGTGAGGAGGCCTTCGCTTTCATACCGAACGATAAGTTGCAGACCATCACCAAGCAGTATGCCCAAGGTGGACAGAAGCTTTCAGTCGACAAGACCGACCACATCTTCGGGCTCGCGGGCGCGCCGAAAGTAAAAGACCTGTGCATCGGCTCGGCCTGCGATCAATCGACGGGCGGCGACTGGCGTACGGTCCTGGTGATGCCGGAAGGCCCTGGCGGAAACAAGCCGTTCGCACTCGACATCACAAACGTCATCGACGCCGTCAATGGCTTGCGGCCAGCCCAGATGAGCCTGCTGTGGAGCACGGCGCCGGTTGCGGATGGCTCGACGACGGGGGTGAAGCTTCCATCGTCCACGGACGGTGTGAAGTGGGACCAAAGCTTGGGCGAAACCACGTCTGTGCCGGCGTTCTATTTTGCCGGCTACGCCAGTGGCGCGGCGGACAACCGCGTTGTGTTCGCCTCCGGCTATCCCATCACGAGCGGGACCGGCTACGCCAGCCAGGGCATCGTGCTGCTGAATGCCGACGCTGCCACCGGCGCGGTGAAGGACACCCAAGACATCAGCAGTATCGCCGTCGCCGCGTGTGCCCAGAAACGCGCTGTCATGTCCGACGTGAGCTTGGCGCGCGACTATTCGGCGCTGAGCACCTCCCAGAAGCTCCTGGCTGGCTACGTGGCGGACACCTGGGGCAACACCTACCAATACGTGCCGCCCGCTTTGACCAAGGTCTACTCGCGCACCTGCAAGCAGCCGCTCTATTTTGCACCGGCCGTCGTGCAGCTCGACCGTGCGCCGAAAGCCGACACCTCGGCGAAGCACTTCATCTATCTTGCGCAGGTAACCAACTCGAATTTGGATCCGCTCACCCAGGCGGTGTCTACCGACTATCCGCCATCCGAGCTCATCGTGACGAAGCTCGACGGCAACGTCAGTCCGCCGGTCATCGTGACGGCGTACAACCCTCTGGACAGTCTAGGCCAGATCGTCTTGACCTTGGATCCCAGCGCGCCCGCCACGAACCGCATTTGTCTGCAGACGCAGAACCTCAGCACCCGGACCTCGGATGCTTTCTCGGCGGACAAGACCAAGACACAGACCTGTGCCGATGTGGGCGGGGTGGAAATGCCGAGCACGGCACGCCCGGTCTCGACGCCGACGGCGGTCTTGCGCTCCGACGGCCTCGGTTTCCAGGTGATCACCAGTTGGTATGACCCAGTGACCTCCAACAACTGCTCGGCGGGTGAGCAGTTCAACTATGGCAAGAGCTACGTCACGGTCCACGAATTTGGCGCCGATGGAGCTTGGTACCAGATGGCCGGCGTCACCCTCGACAGCTCCGTATTGACCGGAGTCACCTTCGTCGGTACGGGCTTGTTCGTCGACGGCATCAACGCAGGCTCCGCGCCACAATCGATTAACCTCGGCGAAACTTTCAGTCTCACACAACAGCTCCTTAATAGCTCGGCCAACGAACGTTACTTGCGGACCTCCTGGACCGAGCGACTCGATCTCTAGCCTGCCAGCAATCCCGTGCGCCGTTGCGCTTCCGCTCGAAGCATCTGACGCGTGATTTAGTTTCTGCTGCCGCGAACGCACTTCGTCCTGCTGTGCTCGCGCTTGGCGATTGACAGGGATCGTGTGAGCCCCTACGCTTGGCCGGTTTTCATCGCTGACAAGGGCACAAGATGACAAAGGCGGAGCTTATTGCCAGGGTTGCAAATCGTAAGGATCTCCCGCGTATGCTGACGAAGAAAGCCTACGCCCGAATCATCGATGCGGTCTTCACCGAGGTCGGCGACTATTTCATTCGCGCGCGGCCGAGCGCGAGCAATCCGCCGCGCCTTTCGTATCCTGGCTTCGGTACGTTCACCAAGCGTCGTCGGAACTCGCGCACGGTTCGAAATCCGGCAACCGGCGAGCCCATCGCTATCCCGGCCCAGTGTACGGTTGTCTTCACACCGGGACAGGAACTGAAGAACCTCATCAACCGCGTGCCGTCGCGGGCCACCTCCTCAGCGGCCTGAGCGCTTTTTTCGAGATCTGCCGACGGCGAATTCCTATTTGATCGGGCGGTGCTCTTCGAACGCGAGCAGCTTGGCTTTCAGGCTTTCTAGTACCTCTTTATAGGCCGGATCGTCGACCAAATTCTTCATCTGCTTGGGATCTACCGTCAGATCGAAAAGCTCGAAGCGACGCTCGGAGACCTTGTGCAAGAGCTTCTTGCCTCGATCGACGATGACGACTTCGTGATCTGGCGTAGCCGTCGAGGGAAGGAGCTCCGAAAAGATCGGGCGCGGCGGCAAGGTGCCTCCGTCGACGATGGGCAGAAGGCTGCGTCCGTGGAAGTGTGACGGCACAGGCAGGCCGAGCAGGTCGACCAAGGTTGGCCCGACATCAATGAGACCGACTTCTTCGTCCGACACGACAGGCTTGCGCCCGGGCACGGCAATCACCAGCGGAATCCGGATCTGTTCTTCGGTGAGGTTCTGCCCGTGAAAGAAGATCTTGTGCTCGCCCCAAGCCTCGCCGTGATCTCCGAACACGACAATCGCCGTGTTGTCGGCCAGCTTGGTCTCTTCCAGGGTCTTCCAAATCTTGCCGATCCAAAGATCGTCGAAGGCGATTTCGTAGTCGTATTTTTCTTCCAGTCCTTGCACGCCGGAAAGCGACGTCGGGAACTCGGGATGGGACATGTAGCTCGAGTGGGGCTCGAAGAGGTGGGTCCACAGAACGAAGTGCTCTCCGCTCTTGGCGGCCTTTTTCAGGCGATCGATGACCCTCGGGACGATGCGGGGAGCAGCGATGTCCTTGTTCGAGTCGGCGATCGTCTTGGCGCCTTCGTCGGACCATTCGGCAAACGCCTTGGAAATGCCTCGATCGGGCGTGAAGTAGAAGTGCGAGAAGATGCCGATGGGATGCCAACCGGCCGACGCGATAGGCTCGAAGATGGTGTGGTTCGTGGGCAGAATCGGCGAGTAGTTGATCGATCGCTTCTGCCACGCGATTTCCGACGGGTAGCGCGAAGTCACGAACGATGGAAACGAGCGCGGCGTGTTCGGTGCTTGGGACCACACCCGACGGAAGTAGGCGCCACGGCGGGCGAGGGCGTCGATGTTGGGCGTCAGTGACCGGCCGGCCGGGCGACCGTAGCCCGCGACCCCAAGCCGGTCGGCGCGTGTGGCATCGATGGCGATGATGAAAATGTTGCCGGCAAATGCCCCCGCCTTACCTGCCTTTGTCGGAGATGTAACTGCGGCCGTGGCGGGCTCGTCGCCCTGTGCCTCGACGGTGGCGACCGCATCCCCGCCTTCGCAATTCTGGTCGATGCCGTCGCCGGGAATATCTTCGGCGCCCGGATACACGTCGGCGCGGTGGTCGTCGCAATCGCCACCGCCGAACAAGGCGGAATAGCCATCCCCATCGCGATCCGTCAGCCGGCGGGCGATTTTGAGAGCGAGCTTGAGTCCGATGCCGCCCTCACCGATGGCCGCATAGGTCGGTGAGGTTTCGCTGATCTGGCTGCCTACGATCAGCAAGACGACCACTAGGGTCGCGGCGCTCAGGCGAATGGCGCGGACGGGAAGCTTCCGCAGGAGTTGCCGGCCGACCTGCGAGCGATGCCAGAAGAGACCGTGCGCTACCCCGAGGACGATGGCGATGGCGAGCGCGGCGAACGGCCCAAGGTCAAGGACGCGCCAGTCCGCGCGCGACAGTGCTGCGACGAAGGCAAGAACGCCAGCCGCGGCGAGAAAGAGCGCGAGCAGGCCCGCTCGCCCGAGGGAGCGCGGACGCGGCAGGAAGCGCTGGGCGAGTCGCGCGCTCAGCGGCGCCACGGCCAGCAGCACCAGCGTCGCGGGCAGCAGGCACAGCGCCCCGAGTCCTGCGCTGGCAATGGTAGCCAGCGTGCGACTGTTCATGCTCGATACGAAACCGGCGTAGCCCACGCCGGCGCCGGCGGCGAGGACCGCGCCGGCGGCGACTCCGCCCGTGAGCAAGCCGCAGACCCGAGCATCGAGTCCCTCGTCGTCGCGCACGGCAGACGGCCCGCCGGGAAGCGAACGCAGCACGACGGCGACGGCCCATCCAGCGAGCGCTGCCACCACGAGGCCCACGGTTCCGTAAAGGCCGAGAGCGAGCGCCAGGGTTTGCGCCAAGCCGGCGTGGTGCCCGCGAAGGACCACGGCGAGGGCATCAACGACGGCAAGGCCGAAAAAACCGGCGACGACGGAAAGCGCAGTGGCAACGTGGAATCGCGAAGCTCGATTTTCCTGCATGAAATCGCATGGAGACTAGCCCGCATTATTCATGAGTGACATCTAAAATCCGCATGGGGCGGGCTAGAGATCGCGTTGGCGGAGGTGGGCTTTGCTCACCGGAGCCAGAGCGCGGGAAGGGATGGAAACCCTCCCAGGGTTTCCATCAGTCGACTGCTGGGCACCAAGAAAAGCGATGCCCTCTTGACCGGGGCTGGAGGACCGCGCAACCTCCGTCGTCGTGCAGCCCAAGAGACCTTCCTTTACCACCGTTCTTTCCGTCTCAGTCTTCTCGCTTCTCAGCCTCGGCACGGCGGCGTGTGGAAAGCCGTCGAGCAGTCCTCCGCCGAAGAGCACTGGAAGCGTCATCGCGGAGGCGGAAGCCGCGCCATCGGCCCAAGGCAAGCCCAGCCACACGGGCCTGCGCGTGCAGAGCGACCTTCTAAGCGACCGCGTGCATGCCATCCTGCACCTTAGCGGACGCATGGTCATGACGGCCGGCAGCGTCGATTTCTATAAGTTCGTAGACGGCGGCTGGAAGGGCTCGTGGATCCTTGGCCAGAAAGACGGAAACGTCCGGGTAGCTTACGTTTCGGGTCTTTCGGCGGCTTTCAGCTTTCCCATCGATACCGACGGCGACGGTGCGGCCGGTAAGGCCCTCGGCGACCTGTCGATGAGCATCACCATGCGCTCGGTAGCGCCGAATCAGAAGCTGTCGGTCTTCGCCAACGAAAAGCCGGTCGCTACCATCGACGTCGGCAAGGAACGCGCTTCCTATGATTTCAAGCTGCCAGCGTCTGCTCTCACCCTCGGCGAAAACCGTATCCGCCTCACGTTCCGCAATGCCGGTGCTATTGCTGGCGGCAAGAAAGCTGCGGCCGCGATCGACACCATCGAAATCGGTCAGCCCCGGACGTCGGCGGCAAGCGGCACGCGTGTCTTCCCGAATCCGAGCAGCATCGTGCTCGGCGGCGTCACCAAGACCGCTCTGACGCTGCCCGAAGCATCGCGCCTTTCGTACTACGTTCAAGTGCCCGCCAAGGGCAGCCTTGCGCTTGCCTACGGCTCGACCCAGCCGAGCGTGACGGCGCAGGTTCGTATCGTTCGCGACGGTGCCGCGCCGACCGTGCTTTTTGAAGGACCTGCTTCCGCAAAGTTCGTGGATGCCGTCTGGGATCTGACAGCGTTCGCCGGCCAGGCGGTTCGTATCGACCTGGTTTCTCGCGGTGGCGGAATTGCGTGGGCCGAGCCTCGCCTGATGGTGCCGGGCTCGCCGTCGGCGCCGGCCGCGAAGAAGACCTTCGAGCACATTTACATTTGGATGTGCGACACGCTTCGGGCGGACAAGGTTCACGTCTACAACCCCAAGACCAACGTCCTGACCCCGAACTACGATGCGTTTGCGGCGGATGCCACGCGTTTCGGTTGGGCGCAGGTGCAGGGCACGTGGTCGCTGCCGTCGCAGGCCAGCATGCTCACCGGCGTCTACCCGAACGTGCACAAGGCCACCGAGCAAGCCTCGAAGATCAATCCCCAGCTGCCGATCGCGCCCGAGATCTTCAAGAAGGCCGGATTCAAGACCGGGCTCTTTTCCTCCAACGGTTACGTGTCGTCGAAGTGGGGCTTCGGCCGCGGCTTCGACGAAAATCGCAACTTCGTCCGTGAAAATCTGCCCAACGGCGCCGACAACCTGTGGGGCACGGCGAAGAAATGGATTCTGCCCGGCAAGGCGAAGCCGCAGTTCGTGTACTTGGCGGTCATCGAGCCGCACGTCATCTACAATCCGAAGAAGGAGTTCCTGAAGCAGTATTGGGACAAGCCGTACACCGGACCCATCAAGCCGGTGCTCACCGGCATCCAGCTGGGAAAGATCAAGAAGGGCACCCTCAAGGTGAACGATACCGACAAGGCCTACCTAGAAGCTTTGCACAACGCCGAAATCACCCAAAGCGACACGGCCTTCGGTGTCTTCCTAGCCGACCTCAAAGCCGCCGGCCTCTACGACTCGTCGGTGGTCGTGGTGATTTCCGACCACGGAGACGAGTTTTGGGACCATGGCGATGTCGGCCACGCGCAAGGGCCGCACCAAGAGCTCGTGCACGTGCCGTTCATGATTCACGCGCCGGGGCTCTTGCCGGTCGGCCGCGTGGTCGAAACGGACGTGGAAGCCATGGATTTGGCGCCGACCGTGCTCGAGCTGGCGGGAATTCCGGTGCCGGACTCGATGCAGGGGCAGTCGGTGTTGCCGACGGCCCTCGACGAGATTGCGCACACACCTGCGTCCAGTTTGACCCAAAACGGAACCATGGCGCGCGGGCTGAAGTCGGGGCGCTACCGGTTCATTCACTCGGGCGTGGGACACATGGAGCTTTACGATGAAATCGAGGATCCCCGCGAGCGCACCGAGCTTGAGAGTAAGCGGCCCATCGCTCTCCGCCAGATGCGCAACATTCTTTCGTTGCAGGTCGGCTTCGAGAACGTGTGGAAGAAGCGCGTGTGGGGCTCGCCCGCGAGTCCAACGGAAGCGTTCTACGCGGCACAGGATAAGTGATAGTCGCGCTACTGGCAGTAGCCGTAGAGCGAACGGGTCGAGCCGCCAAACGCGTGGCACGTGGTGCCCGAAGGACACGCGAGCAAAGCGAGCGAACAGACGGGGCGGCAGGCGCCTGGGCCCGTGTCACTTCCCGTCGGCACCACGCACGAAAGGCCGGTCCGGCAACCGGAGTTTTGCGTACACGAGGCTCCCACGTCGCCAAGTCCTGCACACGCGCAGTCCGTGTTTTGGCCAGCGTACACGAAGCAAGAAAGGCCCGGGGCACAGCCTGTGGTGCCACTGCCGGTGGGATCGCAGGAGCGGGAGCAGGCGGCAAAGTCGGGCGACGTCGTGCCGCACTGGATGGGGACGTTGCAGAATGCGTTCGGCTCGCCGCAGGCCGCGTCGTTGTGGTCGCAGAAGCGAAGGCACGTCGACACGGAACATCCGACAGCGCTGAAGGTGAAACACTGGCTTCCTGTCTCGCAATCGTTGTTGCTGGCGCAAATGTCGCCCGCCTTGCCGGTCCCGGCGACGTAGCACATGCCGACGGCAGGCTGCCCCGTGCTGCAGAGAAGCCCGCACGTCTTCCCGGCTCCGCAGGTTGCTGCCGGGACGTAGGGATTGCATACGAGCTGGCTGGCGCCCGCGTCGTTTGCCGCGCCACCGTCGGGTCCGCGCTCGGGTCGTACGGCGTCGGCATACACCACGATGGGGACACTCGCGACCTTACCCTTGTTGATGGCGACGGCCGCTGTCCCATAGCCGAGTGCTGTTTGGGATCGGTCGAGCGGCTCGACCTCGAACGTGGCTTCGCCGTCGCGTGAGACGCTGAACTCGACGGAAAATGTGACGGGTTGGCTGGTGTCGAGGTGGAGCGATTCGGACGGCTGTTTAGGATAGTAGAGCTCGTCCGTTTGGGCCTGATTGCCGACGTGGACACGGAATTGGGCGACGCCATCGAGGGTGCCCGACGCCATGAGCACCGAAACCACGGCAAAGGAATCGTTCTGGCATCCCGAGACGGACCACAAGGCTGCCAGACCGAGGAGCAACGTGCCCTTCATGGCTGAAACTCCTGATTGCCGAGATCGGTGGATGGAGGCGCCTGTCCGCGACTGGAAACGACGACGATCACCACCGTCGCGGCAACGACCGCTCCAACCGCGGTCCAGAACCACCAGCGTCCGAAGAGGGAAGGCTGTTCGACCTTTTGCATGGTGCCGACCGAAAGCGCTGGATTCGTGGGAGGAGGCGCAGCCGGTGCGAGCGGAAGCGTGGTGCTCCGATTGGGCGACGCTTGGTCGGCGGCCTGTGTTGCGGCGCTCGTCGTGAAAAGAATTGCCGCTAGCAAGATCGACAAGAGCGGCAGGCATCGCTTCGGCCTCCGCGTCCGGGAGGCAGGAAGTAAAGATGGGGAAATGTCCATGGATGCAGCCTCGCTTGATGGTAGCCGGTGCCGATCTGCCGCGTCCAAACTTGACGTGACGGTGAGAATCACAGCATAGTTTCGGCGTCGCTGGGCGGGAATATGGGTCGCTAAGGTTGGCGTTCGCGCAGCTTAGAAATAGTTGAAGAAAAAGCCAATCGCCCCACTCCTAACAGATCCGCGGGGCACCCATGTCGGGCCCTCTCAGCCCAATTAGAGGTTTTCATGCAACGAGCTCTTCCTGGTGTTTTCCTGTCGCTGTTGCTTTCCATTGCGTGCGTGCCTGGTCAAAACTCCGATGCTGGTGCATCGGGAGGCCACTCGGGCGGATCGGGTGGAACCGGCGGCCAGGGCGGAAAAGGCGGCAGCGGTGGATCTTCTGCGAGCGGCGGCAGTCCGAGCTCGGGTGGCGCGCTCGGTAGCGGAGGCAGCGCCAGTGGCGGATCGTCCGCTTCGGGCGGGTCGTCCGAGACTGGCGGAACCGTGGCGGCTGGCGGATCCGGCGGATTGAACGGCGGCAGTGGCGGCGGGGCGACCGGCGGTTCCGGCGGTACCGGCGGCTCCGGCGGCTCGACGAGGGGGGGCAGCTCGGGCAGCGGCTCGTCGGCGGGCGGAGCTGGCAGCGGAGGCCGAACCGGCTCCGGTGGCAGCACGGGCCCGACTGCATGTACCTTCCCGTCGTCGTGGACGCCAGGCGGGCCCACGTACACGACCTACTCCTTGCCGAATCCAGCCACGGCCTGCGGCTATACCGGGAGCAACAACAACATCTCCAATATTGCCGTCGGCGCAAACTACGCCGCGATTCCCGGCAAGAGCCCGAGCGATTTCGACACCAGCAATCGCTGCGGCGCCTGCGTTCAAATCGGCAATGCCGTCGTCACGATCGTCGATGAATGTCCGTACGATCCCGGCAGCAACAACGCTCCTTGCGCGGCCAACCCAACCGGCCACCTCGACCTCAGCACCTCGGCCGCCGGCGCAGCAGGGGTGAAGGGCGATCCGGCGCTGAAGAATCAGGCCGCCTGGAAATTCGTTCCCTGTCCCATCAACGGCAATGTGATTGTTCGCCTCAAGAACGGCAACAACAACGAGATGTACATCGAAAATGTCATCCTTCCGATTCAATCCGTCACCTGTGCCGGACAAAACGGCTCGCGCACGAGTTATGGCGCTTGGCATTTCGGCTCGAATATTCCGGGTGCGAGCTGCGACGTGACAGACATCGCGGGACGCGCGATTACCGTGACCGCCGGCAGCACCCAAGGCCAGAACGTCGATACCGGCAAGCAATTCCCCAAGTGCCTGTAGTGCCGCGAAGGGGCGGCCGCAAAGCTAGACTCCCTCGGCCATCTGGTTTTCGCGGCCGGCCGTTGTAGGTCGACGGGCGATTGGCAAGCGAGTAGTATGATCGCGTTGATCGCCGCCAACGCCGAAATCGCCGAGGAGGTCGAGCTAGGCCGTACGCTCCTCGTTCAGGGACACCTGGAGACCGCGCAGCGGGTGCTCGTGAAGGTCTGTCGCGCGCAACCTGAGTTTGCCGAGGCGTTTCGTGTCTTGAGCATGGTTCTGAGCAAGCGCGGCGATGACCGGCGAGCCAAGCCGCTTTTGGAATACGCCGACGAGCTCGACTCTCAACGGACGCGGGAGATTCCGGCCGATGCCGAGGACGTATTCTTGGATGCCGAGACGGGGCCGAATCGTCTGACCGGTGAGACCGCACCTCCGTCAGGTTCGCCGTCGCGCCCGCCGGCCTTGCCAACTTCCAGCGCGCCGTCGCTGCCTTCTCTTCCCGCTCCGCTGTCAACACCACCGGTGGCGTCCTTCCCGCCCACCCCTTCGCCATCCTGGCCTACGATCACGGCGCCCCAGGCACCCGCTCCCCTCGTCGGAGCCTTGACGTTGCCGACCGTCTCGGCACCGATAGCGCAGGTGGCGCGAAGGTCGCGGCTCGGACGTTTCGTGGCGTTGCTCGTGTTCGCTGCGGCGGTGGCAGGCGGCGGTTTCGTTGCTTACAAGCACCACGGCAAGCTGTGGCACTACAGCAAGCTCCTCAATTTCTTGACCTCGGCGCGACCCAAGCCGCTCAATCCTCGCGAGGAGCTCGACCGTGCTCTGGCGGCTGGCAGCCTGGATCTTCTCATGCGAGCTCGCGACGTAGCTCGCGTGGCACTCGACACCAACACACCGGATGCAGATGCGCTCGCCCGTCTGGGCTTGGTGAACGCTTTCCTGGTCGACGACTACGGAATCGAAGCCCGCAAGGATGCCGAGACGGCTCTGCAGCGCGCGGAGACCGCGCTCGAGCCCAAGAAAGAGCGAACGAGCATCGTCGCGACGGCACGCGCGCTGCTCGCCCACGCAGCAGGCGAGGGGGCGGCCGGCAAGGTATTCGCCGATGCCGCCATGGAGGCCGTGGCGCCGGAGACGCCCGCGCTGGCGCTGCTCGCTTCGGCTCGTCTGCGCAAGCAATCCGGCGATGCAGAGGGCTCGAGTCACGCGCTCGACAAGGCCATGACCATGGCGCCGGATTCGGCGCTGGTCGTCGTGGATTGGGCCATGTCTCGCCTCGACGGCGGCGATCCGGTCGCAGCCCGGCGCGCGTTGGTCACGCTCGTCGAGCACAACCAGGAACACTCGCTCGCGCTGCTAGGCCTCGCCGATGCGGAACGAGCGCTGGGCGAGCCCACTTGGAGTAAGACGCTCGAGCGGGCCTGCCGGAACGACGCCAAGATCTCGCAAAGAGTTCGCGCCTTGTGCGCGGTCGAAGCGGCCGTGCTGGCGCGTATCGACGGTGACCGCGCTGGAGCCGTCCGCAAGGCACGAGCGGTGGCCCAGACAACGGACGACGCGCAGGTGCTGGCACAAGCGGCTCTGGTGCTCGCGCTCCTCGGCGACATCGATGGCGCCGCCAACGTGTTCGAGCACGCCAGCAAGACAGTGGATCCGTCGGACGTTGCGCTCGAATGGGCGGATCTGGCCATTCGTCTCGGGCGCGGCGAGCACGTCGCGCCCGCACCCGTGTTTGAGCACCCTGCCGGCCCCGAACGCGATTTGGTCGCTCTCCGTGCGGCCTACGCGCGCAGCGCGGGCTCCGGCGTGGCCGAGCTCGTCAGGCAGCTTCCCCCTGGCATCCAGGACATTGACTGGGACATCCGGGCTTTCGCCGCGCTTGCGCGAGATGGCATGCCGCCCAAGGCCGAGGTGGCGACGCTCGAACGCCGCGCTGACAAAGGGGCTCCCGCCATCTCCTATGTTCTCGGTCTGCTGGCGATGCGCGACAAGGATTTCAAGACAGCCGCACGTCGACTTGAGAAGGCCTTGTCCTGGCAAGGCGACGCATGCCAAGCAGCCGGTCTCTATCTCGACGCCGTCAATAACGCCGGCCGCGGCGTTACGCTGAACAAAGCAGCCCTGCGCAATCTACACGCACGCAACGCAAAGTGTCCGGTGCCCGAGATGTAGTCACGGAGATCTGCGGCGAAGCTACTTCCCCTCCATTCTATCAATCTGGTTGACCTGCGAAGCGGGGCAGGCTAAATCCGCCCATCCAATGGCTTCGTACGACACATCAGACATCCGCAAGGGTCTCAAGGTCATGATGGACGGCTCGCCGTTCACCGTGGTCGAGTTCCAATTCGTCAAGCCCGGCAAGGGCGCGGCGTTCACGCGAACCAAGCTCAAGAACCTGCTCACCGGCGGTGTCATCGATCGCAATTTGCGCTCAGGTGAAAAGCTCGAGCCGGCGAACGTCGAGACGAAGTCGATGCAGTACCTGTACAAAGAAGGCGATTCGTACGTCTTCATGGACACGAGCACCTACGATCAGGTTCAGATCCCGCACGAGACCATCGGCGACGATTCGAATTTCATGCCCGAGCAGATCATCGTCGAAGTGCTCTTCTTCAACGATCGTGCTGTAGGCGTGACGCTGCCGAATTTCATCGAGCAGAAGGTTATGGAGACCGAGCCCGGCTTCCGCGGCGACACGGCGACGGGCGTGACCAAGCCGGCGAAGATCAGCACCGGCGCGACGATCAACGTTCCCTTGTTCATCAACGAGGGCGACACGATCAAGATCGACACGCGCAACGGCGAGTACCTGGAGCGCGTCGGTCGCGCGTAGGCGCGTGCCTCGGCCGACGAGCACTTCTTCCGAGCAGTCGCGGCTTCGGGCGCGGCGACCGGCGCTGCTCTCGCGCGCGCAGGTCCTGCGCGAGCTGCGGCGCTATTTCGATTCGCAGGACTTCGTCGAGGTGGAGACGCCGGCGCGGGTGCTGGCGCCTGGGCAGGAGCTGCACCTCGACGCAATTCCGGCCGGCGAGGGCAGGCACCTCATCACGTCGCCCGAGTATCACATGAAGCGCCTGGTGGCAGGCGGCATGGAACGCATCGTCCAATTCTGCCGCTGTTTTCGCGCCGAGGAAGACGGGCCGTTCCACCAACCCGAATTCACGATGATCGAGTGGTATCGAGCCGGCGGCACGATGGACGATCTGATGCGCGACTGCGAGGCCATGGTGGAAGTGGCAGCCCGCGCGGCCGGCACATGGCCCTCCGTCGCGACTCCGGCACTCCGGCGTAGCGCTCTTGCCGCGCCGATGCTGGATTTGCAGCCGCCCTTCGAGCGTGTGAGCGTTCGCGCCCTTTTCGAGCAGCACGCCGGCGTGAAATTGCGCGGCAACGAGAGTGCGGCTGAAATGCATGTGCTGGCCCTGCAGGCAGGGTGCTCGGTTTCAGCGAATGCCGCTTGGGACGACGTCTTCTACCAAATCTTTCTCGACCGCATCGAGCCGCACCTGGGGACGACGCGCCCGACGTTTGTTTTCGATTGGCCGCAGCCGCTTGGCGCGCTGGCTCGCTCGAAGCCGGGCGATCCGCTGACCGTCGAACGCTTCGAGCTGTACGCCGGCGGCATCGAGCTGGCTAACGCTTTCGGCGAGCTCACGGATGCCGTCGAACAGCGTCGCCGCTTCGTCGAAGAATCCGCGATGCGCCGGGCGCGAGGCAAGGCCGTCTATTCCATCGATGAAAATCTCCTCGCCGCGCTTCCGAACATGCCGCCTACCTCGGGGATTGCGCTTGGTTTCGACCGACTATTGATGCTCGTCCTCGGTGCGCCCGAGATCCGCGACGTGCTCGCGTTCGCCTATGACGAAGCCTAGACCTTGCGCTAGCCCGTGAGCTTCACAAGCAAATTTCAAACCCGGCCAGAAGACGGAGCTGGTATCACTGCTTGACCCGCGATCCACCCTCTGGTAAGCGTTTGCCCTCGTGACTCAATTTCTATGCACATTGGCTCAGGCAGCTAACACGTCCCAAGGGCAGTCTTCCGGCGCAGGCGGGCTCACCGGGATGATGGTTCCCATGCTGCTCATTTTCGGCGTCATGTACCTGCTGGTCATCCGACCACAGTCCAAACGAGCAAAGGAGACGCAGCGAATGCTCTCCGAGCTCAAGAAGGGCGACGAGGTGGTGACTACCGGTGGCATCATCGGGCGCATCTCAGGAATCAAGGACACCGAGATCACGCTCCAAGTGCAGGAGGGCGTGCGCATCCGGATTCAGCGCAGTGCTGTGACCGGACGGCTCAAGACGGCTTCGACCGAGCCGCCTAAGACGACTGAGGCGAAGGCCTCGTAGCTCTACAAGGAACGCTCCATGGAACGATCGTGGTGGTGGAAGGCTGCGCTTTATGGCGTGGCAATCATCCTGGCTGTGCTTTATCTGGTGCCGACCGTGGTGCCGGAAGAGAAGCGGCCGGCCTTTTTTCAAAACTACTTCACCAAGCGCATTCAGCTTGGGCTCGACCTCAAAGGTGGTTTGCACCTCGTCTACGAGGTGAACATCGAGAAGGCCGTGTCGAGCAAGGTGGATCGTCTCGCCAACGACGTGGACGACGCGCTCAAGAAGAAGGGCGCCGATTTCACCGTGGTGCGCAGCGGACGCGACGACATCGCGATCACCTTCAAAGTGCCGAGCGAGATGAGCAAGCTCGACGACGAGCTGCTCAAGCCGTTCCGCCGTGATTTGGATGTCGTGGGCCGCGAGGCCGCCTCGGGTACGGTCAAGCTGAAGTACGACTCGGATCGCGTGGCCGAAGTGGAGGACATTGCGCTTCGCCAGGCCATCGAAACCATCCGCGGCCGCGTCGACGCCTTCGGGGTTGCCGAGCCCACCATCATCAAGAAGGGCACCGACATTATCGTCGAGCTGCCAGGCGCCAAGGCCAAGGACTTCGAGCGGATCAAGAGCATCATCGGCCGGACGGCGCAGCTCGAATTCAAGATCGTCGACGACGGCTCGGACTACATGAAGAAGGTCGCCGCGTCGTTGCCCAAGGATAGCCCGATTGCGGTTGTGCCCGAATCCTGGACCGAGAAGCACGCGGGCACGCAGCACGAGGACGTGTACCTGCGCGTGAAAGAGAAGGACAAGGACGAGCTGACCAAGTTCATCGCTGGTCTCACCGGCGACTTGGCGGTTCCGAACGATCGCGAGATCGGCTTCGAGCTCATGAGCCAGCGCGACGTGAGCGAAGGCACGCCGGACAAATACTACCGGACCTATCTGCTCAAGAAGCGAGCGGGCGTGACCGGCGAGTATCTTGCCGATGCACAGGAGAGCTGGGACGAGATGGGCCGCCCCGAGGTTGCCTTCACGATGAACCGGCAAGGCTCCGCCATGATGGAGAAGCTCACCGGCGAAAACGTCGGGCGTAAGATGGCCGTCGTGCTTGACGAGAAGATCACTAGCGCGCCGGTCATCGAGTCGAAGATCGGCGAGCGTGGTCGTATCACCATGGGTGGCTACGGCGATCCGTTCAAGCTGCAGCAAGAGGTCAAGGACCTGGTCGGCGTCCTGCGCTCAGGTGCTCTACCGGCGCCGCTCAAGAAGTCGTTCGAAACCCAGGTTGGCGCGACCATGGGTCAGGACGCGATCGACAAGGCCAAAATGTCCATGGGCATCGGTGCCTTGGCGGTCGTCCTGTTCATGCTCATCTACTACCGGGTAGCAGGCTTCATCGCAAACTTGGCGATGACCCTCAACATGCTCTTCATGATCGCCATTTTGGCGGCCTTCGAGGCGTCGTTGACCTTGCCGGGCATCGCTGGGTTGGTTCTCACCATCGGTATGGCGGTGGACTCGAACATCATCATTTACGAGCGCATCCGCGAAGAATTACGTCTCGGCAAGTCTCCGCGAACTGCCGTGGACGCCGGTTTCCAGCGCGCCTTCTGGACGGTCTTCGATGCGCACGTCACGAACTTTGTCGCCGGCATCGTTCTATACTCGTATGGTTCCGGCCCCATTCGAGGGTTCGCCGTGACCTTGCTCGTGGGTATCGTCACCAACCTCTTGACCTCCGTGTGGATCTCACACTGGATGTTCGACGTACTGGTCAACCGCCGCGGGACGGTCAAGTCCACGCTTTCCATCTAGTAGGCAGGAGACATTCCGATGGCGGAACAACAGAAATTCTTCGAGGTCATCAAGTCCGGCACGGACATCGACTTCATCGGCACCCAGAAGTATTGGATTGGCGCATCGATATTCCTGGTCCTGCTGACCTTCGTCATGCTCCCTCTCAACGCCTACGTCTTCAAAGACCGCGGCCACATGCTGAACTGGGGCGTCGATTTCAAGGGCGGTACCGAGCTCGTCGTCGAGTTCAACAGGATGGTCGAGGCCTCGCAAGTCCACGACGCGATGACGGCCGCGGGGCTCCACAATGCCGACGTGGTTCGCTACGGCAGCGAATCCGCGACGCCTTCGTACATGATTCGCCTGGGCGCGGTGTCCGTCATGTCGGCCGAGCAAGCCACGAAGGTCGAGGCCGCCATCGCCCACGTCGGCGACGCTACCTTGCGCAAGTTCGAATCCTCGGAAGGTGGCGATAAGGTCTACCTGCGCTTCGACAAGAACCTGGACTCCGAGACCATCAAGTCGGCACTCAAGGCCGCCGGGACCGAAGCGACCCTCGCTCAGCCCTTTGGCCCACCGGAGGACCACACGTACGAGGTGACCCTCATTGGCATGGAGGGCGAAGTTCGCAAGGCGCTCGACGCCAAGCTGGGCGCCGGCACCGTGAAGGCCATTCCGCAGGTCTCGTCGGTTGGTGCCAAGGCCGGTAAGCAACTGCAGGTGGACGGGGTGCGCGCCCTGCTCGGGGCCATCCTGCTCATCGTCATCTACGTCGCCTTCCGCTTCGACTTCCGCTACGGCCCCGGCACCATCGTGGCCTTGCTCCACGACGCGGTCATCACCGTCGGTGCCTTCGCCGTCACGTACAAGGAATTCTCGCTGACCACGTTGGCGGCGCTTTTGACCATCATCGGCTTCTCGATGAACGACACCATCGTCGTCTTCGACCGTATTCGCGAGAATGCGGCGAAGTACCGCGATCGCAAGTTCGACAAGGTGGTCAACCACGCCATCAACGAGACGCTCTCGCGCACGATTTTGACCAGCGCCACGGTGTTCTTCGTCACCTTGGCCATGAACATCTTCGGCACCGGCGTCATTCGCGACTTCGCCTTCGCCATGAACGTCGGCGTGATCGTCGGTACGTATTCGTCGATCTTCATCGCCAGCCCCATTCTCATCTGGCTCAATGACAAATACCTGGCGCTCCAGAAGCGTCAAGCCGCCCGTCCCGAGCGGAACATTCGCAAGCCCGTGCGCCGAGACGACGAAGAAGCCGTCGAAACTTAGTCCCGGCCGATGATGGCCGAAGCTTGGCGTGTCAGAGCGGCGGACGAAGATAGTATCCGCGGCCTTGCGAAGAGCCTTGGCCTGCGAACGCTAACCGCGCGCATTCTCACCGCCCGAGGCGTCTCGGCTCCGGACCAGGCGGCGCGCTTCCTGGCGCCGCGGCTCTCGGATCTGCGGCCGCCGCACGGAATGGCCGATCTCGATCGGTCGCTGGACCGCCTTGTACGCGCGCTTGGTGCCAAAGAAAAGGTTGCCGTGTTCGGCGACTACGACGTCGACGGCGTGACCAGCGCCGCCATTCTGTACCAACTCCTGCGTGCGCTCGGGCTCGACGTCGTGAACCGCATGGCCACGCGTTCCTCGGGCTACGGCTTCTCGCTGGCGGCGGCAACGTTCTTCGTCGAGCAGGGCTGCACCTTGGTGCTGACCGGGGACTGCGGCACCAGCGACCACGAATCGCTGGCGTACTGCCGCGGCCGCGGCGTCGATGTCATCGTCATCGACCACCACCAAGTCCCGACGGGCGAGTCTGCCGCCTTTGCGCTCCTCAACCCGCATCGACAAGACGACGCCTTTCCCTTCAAGGGGCTCGCCTCGTGTGGCGTCGCGTTCTACCTGGCGGCGGCGATGCGCTCGCGCCTGCGGGCCGAAGGAGATCGTCGTTGCGACGATCTCGATCCTCGCTCTTGGCTCGACCTGGTTGCCCTTGGCACGGTTGCCGATCTCGTGCCGCTCGTCGGGGAGAACCGGATTCTCGTGGCGGCGGGCCTGCGAGAAATTGCCTCGCTCCGGCGACCCGGACTGGCGGCGCTGGCGGCGGTGGCTGGCATCGCACCTGGCTCCTTCGCCGCGAGCGACGTCAGCTTCAAGCTGGCGCCGCGGCTGAACGCGGCCGGGCGACTGGGCGATTCCCAGCTGGCCTTCGATCTCCTGCTCGCGGCCGATAGCAACGAAGCAGCAAGGCTGGCGGCGGCGCTCGACGACCTGAATCGAGAGCGCCAGCGCATTCAAGAGCGCATCTGGACCGAGGCCATCGCGATCGCCGAGCACCATGCCGACGATGCCGCGCTCGTGCTCGGCGCCGAGGGCTGGCATCCGGGGGTCGTGGGTGTGGTCGCCGCCAAGCTCGTCGAGAAGTTCCAACGCCCCGCCGTCACCATCGCGTTCGAGCAGGGGCAGGGCAGGGGCTCGGCGCGCACGCGCGGCGGCTTCGATCTTTACCGCGCCCTCATCGAGTGCCGCGAGCATTTGGTTGCGTTCGGCGGACACGCCATGGCCGCGGGCGTTTCTCTGGCCTGGGACAAGCTCGACCACTTTCGTTCGGCCTTCGTCGAAGCGGCTCGCGCGCACTTCGCGGCGGGTCCGGCGGACGAAACCGTCGAGGTCGACGCCGTCGCGACGCTGGCGGATCTGGACATGCCTCAGGTCGAAGAGTTGGTTCGCTTGGGGCCATTCGGAAACGCGAACGCCGAGCCTCTGCTGGCCGTGCGGGGCGTGGTGGCGCAAAGCACGCGTGTCGTGGGCGTGTCGCACTTGCAGCTGACGCTCTCTCACGGCGCCTTCACCAGCAACGCCATCGCCTTCGGCATGGCTGACCGCGACCCGGGGCGCGGCGCTCGCCTGGACGTCATCGGCGTGGCAGAGATTGACGAGTACCGCGGTCAGCGCAAGACTCGCTTGCGGCTGCGACACTTGATGAGGAGCCCCTCGTGAGCCTTCCACCCGAAGACGACGATTCTAGCCGGCAAGACGACGAAATCCCCCGTCAAAGTGTGCTCGCGGCGATGCCCAAACGCACGTTCTACCGGGTCGTTCTCCTGCTCGCGGCCCTGGCGGGAATTCTCTATTTGCGCGAGCGTACCGGCTCGATCGCAAGTTGTATGTCGAGCGCTTTTCAGGTGCCGCCGCCGAGCCCGCGGACGCCAGCTTCGTCAACCATCAAGGCCAGCGTCTTGTTGCCCGACGGTGGAACGGCGGCAGCGCGGTGACGACGACGGGCTCGCCCATGCTTTGGGCCGGCTTCGCGCTGGTCATCGTCTTGGCGCTCGTCATGGATTTGGGATTGTTCAACCGCCAACCGCGCGAGCTGCGCATGCGCGAAGCTGGCATTTGGGTTGGCATCTGGGTGCTCTTGGCGGCCGCCTTCAACGGTTACCTTTTCCAGCGTTACGGCAGTGCAAAAGGGCTGGAATTCACCCAGGGCTATTTTCTCGAGCTCGCGCTTTCCGCGGACAACCTTTTTGTCTTCCTCATCATCTTTTCGTACTTCCGGGTGCCCCGGGCCTTTCAACACCGGATCCTTTTCTGGGGCATTCTGGGCGCAGTGGTAACCCGGGGACTTTTCATCGCCATCGGGGCGGCCGCCATCCACCGCTTCCACGCGATTCTCTACGTTCTTGGCGCCTTTCTGATCTACGCCGCCATCAAAATCTTGCTTCAAAAGAACGAGGACATCGATCCCTCGAAAAATCCGCTCCTGAAGCTATTTCGGCGGCTGGTTCCTGTGGCTGAGGACGAGACGGGACCGCGCTTCACGGTTCGTCGCGAGGGCCGGCTCATGGCGACGCCACTGCTCGCGGTGCTCATCGTCGTGGAAGCCGTCGACGTTACCTTCGCCGTGGATTCCATCCCGGCGATTTTCGGCATCACCACCGACGTGTTCATCGTCCTGACGTCGAATATTTTCGCCATCCTCGGCTTGCGCTCGCTCTTCTTTCTGCTCTCGGGCTTGGCGAAGAAACTGCTGTACCTCAACTACGGAATCGCGGCGGTCTTGGCCTTCATCGGTGCCAAGATCATGCTTGGGCACTTCGTGACGATTTCCGTGCTCCTCTCGCTCGGAATCGTGGTCGGCCTGCTTGGCCTGGCGACCGTCGCGTCGCTGGTTCTGCCTCAGCGGCTCAAGAAATAGATCACGACGGCAACCACCAGCACGATGGCGCCGATGACCAAGCCCATGCGTTTGAACTCGCTGCGCGTCTCACCCTGATCCATGGCGCCGAAGCATTCGTCGATGTGCTGGCGGAGCTCGTCGGTATCGACGTGGCGCTCGTCGCACGATTTGGCGCACATCTTCTGCACGAGCGCATCGACCACCGGCGGAATTTCTGCTTCGGGCTTGAGCGACGAAGGCGGCGGCGGTGGCGTCTGCAAGTGGTACTGAATGATTTCCGTCGTGCTCTTCGACTTCTGGAAAGGCAACCCGCCCGTCAACATTTCGTAGGCCACCATGCCGAGCGCGTAGATGTCCGAACGTCCATCGAGTGGCTTGCCGCGCAGCTGCTCCGGCGACATGAACTCGAGCGTGCCCACGGTCTGGCCGATCGCCGTCAAGGCGGGTGCGTCCTTGACGCCGTCGCCGGCTTTGATCTTGGCGATGCCGAAGTCGAGCACTTTGACGAAGTCCTCGCCCTCGCGCATTTCGACCATGATGTTTTCCGGCTTCATGTCTCGGTGAACGATGCCCTTGGAATGCGCTTCGCCGAGAGCCTCGGCAACTTGATCGAGAATCCGCAAACAGCGGTCGACGGGAATCACGCCGGAGGCGCGCTGGATATCCTGCAGGCTTTGGCCGCGCACCAGCTCCATGGCGAGATAGAGAACGCCATCTTCGGTCTGATCGAAATCATAGATGATGACCGTGTGCGAGTTGCGCAGCTTGGAACACGCCTCGGCTTCGCGGCGGAACCGCGCCACGACCGTCGGATCCGAAACGCTCTGCGGGTGCAGCACCTTCAGTGCGACCGGCCGTTCCGTGGCCACCTGCGTGCCCTCGAACACGGCACCGAAACCACCTTCGCCGATCTTGCGCTTGACCAGATAGCGATTGTTGAGTGTGCGGCCGACCAAGCTGTCGAGCGAAACGGGCAGCGGCTCTCGGGCAAGCGGCGATGGCGTGGGCGCGAGATTGGGGCCCGAGCGGACAGCCGCCACTGGCGCGGGCACGCCCATCGCGGGACTGAGACGCGGCGCCTGCCGCGTTCGATCGGTCGAGCGAGAACCGACCGGATCCACGATGACTGGCACAGGAGCAGGCTGCGCCAGCGCCGTTCCACACTCGCCGCAGAAGCGCGCATCCGCATCGGCGGGGGCGTTGCAGTTGGGGCAGCTCGGGGTGGGAGACATGGTCAACGCGAGCCTTCACCCGTCGGATCATCGATCCTGTTCGTCGTCTCGGTGTTTGGCGACGGCTCGTGCGAGGGCGTGTTGGTGGCTTTCGAATTGGGCAAGTCCGGTACGCGGCTTTGCTGAAAAGCCAGGAAAATCGCCCCGCCCAGAGCGGCCAACAACGTGACGAGAATGAAAGTTAGGAAGGGCCGCGAGGCCGGCTCGTCCGAAACTGGCAGCTCGGTGCTGGTTGCGGGCGTCGACGCCGTCGGGTTGCTCAAGACGGTGGGCATAGCGCCTTTGGTCGTGGCTTCGATCGCATCCGCGTGGACGATCAGCTCTTCCGTGATTTTTTCCATCGCCATCGATGGACGGCGGCGCGGCTCGGGATCGTCCGGGTCGATGCCGGGATCGTACGCTGCGAAGCCCAGGCTCGATCCCTCTTCCTCTTGCGGCTCGGGCAACCCGTCGCCTTCGAAACGCGCCACCACGACGCTGATGTTGTCGGGGCCTTCGCGCTCGAGCGCTTTGCCAATGAGGACTTCGCAGGCTTTTTTCGGGTCGGGCTCGGCGAGCAGAATGTCCCGCATTTCGTCGTCGCTGACCGGGCCATGAAGCCCGTCGGAAGAGACGAGGACGACGTCGCCACGACACAGCGGCACCGAGGAAAGGACCACGTCGACTTTTTCCTGCACGCCGAGCGCCTGCAAGATGATGTTCGCGTGCTCGAAGCTCTTGGCTTCCTCGACGGTCATCGCGCCGGCCTCGATGAGCTGCCAGGCGAGCGATTGGTCCTTGGTGATCTGTGCGAGATTCTTTCCGCGCAGCACGTAGCAGCGAGAATCGCCAATCTGCCCAACCAAGAGATTCCTATCCGTCAGCCCGACCACCGTACACGTCGTGCCCATGCCGCGCTCGTTCTGATTGATGCGGGACTGCAGGTTGATCTTTTCGTTGGCCAGCTCGATCGCTCGTCGCATGCTGCGGGCAAATCGTTCGCGGGACGACGGCGTCTTATTCTCCATTTCCGTGGCAATCGTCTCGACCGCCATCGTGGAGGCGACTTCGCCGGCGGCTGCGCCCCCCATCCCGTCGCACACCAGGAAAAGGGCACCCTTTGCCCCAAGCGTGAACTGCAGGTTGTCGTCGAGCGACGATGTCTTGAGCCCGGCGTCTACATCGGCAAGCAAGAAGTTGTCTTCGTTGTGTTCGCGGATGAGCCCCACATCGGTCTTGCCGAAGGCTGTGATTTTGATGTTTGGGGAGCTTTCCATGCGCTAGCCGTATAACTCGACGTGCTGTTGCGCGATCGCAACGGGAGCTTCACTCTAACCTGGTTCGAAGCGCAAGAGCTCGTCGCCAAGCCGAATCATTTGTCCGGGTTCGAGAGCCTGCTGTCCCGTTAGACGAACGTACGTGCCGTTCGAGCTTCCTTGGTCGGACAGAAGGGCGCGATTACCGCGGAATTGCAAGAGGGCGTGCCTTCGGGACATGAACTCGTCGTCGGAAAACACGATGTCGCCCTGCTCGCGGCCGATGATGAGATCGCTGCGCGTGAGGTGGTAGACGTCGCGACTGGTTCCGGCGGCGGTGATTTGCCTGAGTCTGCCCCACGGCGATTTTAGCGGCGTGCCGAACAGAATCATGCCGTGCTCGACGGCCGGCCGCAGGGTTTTCTCGGCATCGGGAACGGCTTCGAAGCGCAAGACTTGTTTACCCACGAGGATGTAGTGCCCGTCGAACAGCTCGGTTGGCACGGCAATGCGAACGTAGACACCATTACGGTTTTCGAGCGGCGTGATCACGTATTGACCCGCGCGGAACGTGATGCGCGCGTGCCGTTCGGCCAGGTGTTTGTCGTCGAAGTGCAGGTCTCCTTCGGTGCGGCCGATGTCGATTTGCTCGCCCACCAGGGCGTAGCTTTCGCCATCCGTCCCATCGCGACGGACGGCTACCAGGCGAGCACCTGTGGCCGCGACGGAAGCTGGCCGAGAGGCGACGGCCGCGGCAAGAGCGGCGGAGGCGTCGGCGCGCATGGGCGTTGTGTGGCCAAGACGTCGTCCGCAGGCAAAGCAGAAATTCGTGTCGAGAGGATTGCGGTTACCACACCCCGAGCAGATGAGCGCCGAGCTCCCGCCCGACGCATGCGCGATAGGCGCACCACACCGCTGGCAGAAGGCAGCCCCATCTGCGACCACACCACCACACTGAAAGCAGGTCAACATCGTGAATCGGCTGGAGCTACCCTAGGACAGTCGGGCAGCGAGCGAGAAGGGGAAAGATGTCGCCCGAACGTGCAGAAGCATTGCAAGGCGGCCCGTCCTCTACTAAAAGGCTGGGGCACCGTTGCCGTCGTCTCGGAGTCGGTTGCCCGGCCATACACAGTGCTCTCGAATTTATCAGCGTTCTCTGGAAGCGTCAATTTTGCGGGACGGATCACGTCCGCGGTTTCCCATCGCTGCGCATGGGCGTTCGCGGTGGCTTTCACCCTGGCGTGCGCCTGCGGTCCGGTGGTGGAAAACGCGCCGTTCGCCGTGGGTCCGGACACCTTGCAACCCGGCGATCTGCTCGGACCTTTCGACGGCACGGTCGTCGATGCCGAGACCGAACGCCCGATTGCCGGTGCCACCGTTTCGGGCTCGTGGGCGTTCGAGCGCGGGCTTGGCTTGCACGGGCCGGCAAGCATTCGGGAAGCCAGCGTAGAAACCAACGCTGACGGCCGCTACCGCCTTCCGCAACCCGATGACTTGCCAACCGGAGCTTCGATGCGGTTGCGCCGCTTCACCCTGGTTGTCTACCGCGGGGGCTATGTCGCGTACCGGAGTGACTTCAAATTCGGCAGCGACGAGCCCCGCCACGATTTCAGCCAACACGGGAACAAGGTGCGGCTGGACAAGTGGCAGCCGCTCCTGGAGCACCGCCGTCATCTCGCGTTCCTCGGCTGCGGTCAGGCCATCACCAAGGCCGCCGCGTGGGAAGCGGAGACGGCGACGCTGGAATACGAGGGGCTCGCGGCCACCAAGGCAGCGGCGCAGACGAGCCAAGCCACGGGTATCTCCGAAGGTGCGACCATGCTCGACGCTTCGCCGCTTCTTTCGGTCGAAGAAGTTCGGGGTGTTACCGGGTTCGCCGGTGAGTTCGACGTCGGCCGCATGGTCGATCGCGTTCGCAGTGACGTCTACGACAGCCGCCACTTTCGGGCCAAGGGCAAACCCGAAGCCTACGATGTCGGTTTGCGCGTGTGGGCGATGGGGCCCACCGGGGCTGAAGAGCAGTTCTCCAAGCTGGTGAAGGAATTGCCGGCCGCTTTCGCAACCGAAGAAATCGGTGACCGCTCGTTGCGCGCGCGCGGTGGCGACGTCCTCGGCCTGGCATTCTTGTTGCGGGAGCGTGGACTCGTCCTGCAGCTTAGCTGCGGCACTTCGCAATGCACGGAGCCCGGCATGATCCTTCGTCTCGCGAAACTGGTGGAGAGCCACGTCGGCGAGCTGCAAGCTCCGTCGAGCAAGCAGAGCAACCCATGAAAGGCAGCGCGCGGATTTTACTAGCTCTTCTGGCCTCGGTGGCGACGCCGCGCTTGGCCCACGCGTGGGATCCGGCCACGACGCACGCCGGGATGACCGAACGAGCGGCGGCGATTTCCAAGTTGCACGCGACGCTGGTCCACGACCTCGACCGAGCGCTCGGCCTTTTCGAACCGCTTCGTCTGGACTTCAGCTTGCTCGACCGCAACCAGGCACGCAGCCTCAAAGCTCGGCTCGAAATGCTCGACCCGGCGGGTGGCTGCCGGCCGAGCCCGGATGCCGTCGCGACGGCCTCCGCATGGCTTCGGGCAGGGGCGGTGCTGGCGAAGACCCCGCCCGAACGCGGCCGCAATCATTTTCTCGAGCCGAGCACTCGCCAAGGGCTCGACGATGGCGGTGGCCTATCGGGAACGCTTTACGCTGCTCGCCTGACCTTGGACGAAGGCACCACCATGCGCGACACCGCCACCGGCCAGACCTTCGACCTGGAAGGAATGTCCGCGCTCGAGTGGGTGCACTCAGCGCGCAACGACCTCGGCTTGGCGACTTTCCTTGAGCAATGGGCACTTGCGACCCGGGCGACGCAACCGAATCAGCGCGACACCGCCCTGGTGCGGGCTCTGTTGGCGCTGGGCGGGACGTTAGCGGTGCTCGAGGACATGGGGCAGCCTGCCTACGTTCGCAATGATTTTCGTTCCGAGTTCCTCGCGCGTGAAACAGGGTCAGCTCTGGAGCGGTTCGTTGCCGACCGCTACGGTGCGGTTGGGTTGCCGGCTTCCTCGAAGCCTGTCGCGCGACCCGACTTCGATAGCTTCTTCGTGGCGCCCGATGGCAAGGGACTGGCGCAGACGACCCAGCAGCGTTTTTTCTCGACCGGAACGCTGCCGCAGGATCTGAGCATCGACGCACAGGAAAGCAACGCGGACATCACGGCAGCCGCCAACCGGACTTTGCGCTTCGGCGAGCCGAGCCTGTCGACGCTCGATATTCGGCAAGACGGCAAGACCCGCTACGTTGTTCGTGATGGCATGCGCCTCCTCGCTTACGACTGCGGCGGCAATCGTGTGCGCTTTTTCTTGGATGAGCGGATTCGGCAGGACCTAGCCAGGCGTTGGTTGCCGGAAATCGAAGCCTACGCGGCTGGCATTGTTGACCATCTCCTTCGGCACAGGCTGCAAATCAAAGTGGCCGACGGAAAGGCGGAAATCGCCATGGTAGGCGAGAGTAGCGCAGGCCTTGCTGGAAAGAGCATCCACGTCCTCGTCGAGGATGCAGCCGGCAAGCGTCGAGAAATTGCCTCGAGCTCGATTTCGGCCGACCCTCTGTCGATTCGACTTCCGAGCGACGCGCGCAAGGTTGCTGCGTTTATCCAAACCGACGGTGCTGACGGTTTCGTCGCTTCGTCGGAAGCTCGCCTGCCGTAACGGCGCACCCCAAAAATTGCGCGTGAGCGCGAGCCTTCCAGACCGTTCTCCGACGGTGAGAGCGGCAGCTGCTGGGATGTCTCGCGTTCTCATCCGTTGGCTTGGCTACAGATGCTGCGTCCCCAGTAAAAAGTTGATCGCTTTTCCGTTTGCAGGGCTCGTCCCCGTGCCAGACTTTGCGTTCTTGGAATCTTCACTTGGCTTCGTGAGGACCGGCTGTTTCGAAGGTGAAGCGAAGCTGTTGCGCATTTGATGAGGCTGCGAAGGTCTTAGCTCGCTACGGTTCAGCGTGGAGTTAGCAAGGGGGGCGACCATGACGAATCTATCGACGAATGCATTTCTGATAGTGGCTAGGCCAGAGACCACGACGCCGAAGGAGGTCTGGCTCTCGCCTGACTACGACGATGACGACGACGCCGACGAGGACGATGCGGACGATGAAATTTCGCAGGGGTCGTGGCGTGGTCAGAGCTGGCAATCGCGTTCGGATTTCGGCTCGCCCGAGTGGTGGACGCAGGCCTAGCCCGGCGCCCAGCTGAGAGCGCTACTGCCGGTTCAGAATTTCGGTTGGCAGAGCATTCCCCGCAGCAGACAGCTTGGTCGCCAGGGACGAATGGGCGCCGGTAACCGTGAAGGAGCCGGCGTCATCGTTGCCTGGAATCCAAGTCAGCAGAGCGTGGGCCGACACCTGGCCGTCTAGACTTGCTTTGGGTTCGGCAATTTCCACGACCTTGAGGGAGCTGTCGGCGAGCAGCGTCGCGTGAACGAGAACGTCGATGCCCGACACCACGACGTCTGCGCCGACGGTGGAAGCGGCGCCCTGGCCGCCGCAAAGCAGTTGCAGGCGATGAAGTGCGTCGTTCGCCGAGCGTGCCACGATGGCGAAAATCACGCCCTCGAGACCGAGGTTGCACTCGCTCAGCACCTCGGCAGAGAGGGCGCTCTGGTTGGCGTCGACCACGAGGTATTCGGGCTGCATGGCGACAGCCGCAGCAATCAGATCCGCGGTCTGCGCGCCGGGTTGTAGTTTGATCCAAGACGTGGCGCTAGCCGGCGCTGCAATCGAGTCGGAGAGCAAGACCACACGGGCCACGCGGTCGACCGACCACAAAATGGCACGCATCAAGCTGTCGCATGCGGCGCGATCACCCGCTACCAAGATATTCTGCCGACTGGTAACACTGGCCTCGATAACTTGTCTCATCTCGGGCGAGACCACGCCTTCCTCGACGAGGTCGTCGATGGTCTTGCCGCTGGCCACGGGCCGGCGAATCGCGACGCACAAGCGATCCGCGACCGGCGGAAAGATAGCCGAGATGCGCATGCCGTCCGGCAAGGTCGTGTCGATGGCCGTTGCATCGGGCGCAGGCCTCGGCCAGCCCTTGCTCGCGAGCTTGCGAATGGCACTTCCGAGATTTGCTAGCTCGGAGGGCGAAACCGTGACCGACTCGCGGCGGCCGTTGTGTTGGATCTCGGCCAGATTTGTGCCTGTGAAGAACGCGGCCGTCACCCCGTCACTTTCCAGAAGGTGGGCCAGCCACTCGGGCAAATCGCGATCGAGGAGGCGCGACACTTGTTTGGCGGCCCCTGGGATAGCCTTTGGCATGGCCGGCGCCGCCTGGAGCGACTCCGGTCTCTTCCTCGACCCCGAGGGCACGTGGGTCGGCGGCTCGACCACGTCGTCGTCGGAGGCAGCCGGCGGTTCGGGCGGCGCCAAGTCGTCCGTATCGACCGCGGAGGGGGCCGGCGGGGGCGTAATCATTCCTGCCGAGCCATCCGGCGTTTCGAGACCCACCACCGAGCCGCCGGGCTGTACCGCTGGCTTGAGCGGCGGCACGCTGAAAATCGGCCTGGGTGGGAGGTCGTCCTCGTCGTCGAGATTGATGTCCGACGGACCCGAGGGTGGGGGAAAGTCTGGGAAGGCGGGAAACGCGTCCGGCGCGGGCGGAGGAGGTGGTGGCGGGGCGTATCCCGACTGCGCCGCTGGGACCTTCGGCCCGGACTCGGGAGCATCGTCGAAAATCGAGTTCCGAAGCGCGGGCGGCGGAGGCGGTGGCCGGCGCGGGATAGCCGTGCTGAGTGAGCCCGCCTCGGCCGGTCCCTGCGGCGCATGGAGCCCTTCCATCGCAGAGGCAAGGGACGTCAGGCGAAGAATGAAGTCGCCGACGAAGACCTTGTCGCTCAGCCCGATGGGAGTGGGCTCGGCAATTTTTCGGCCGTTGACGTAGGTTCCGTTGGTGCTGCGCAGATCCTCGACGAGGGTTTCGCCGCCGCGAACAATCAGGCGGCAGTGGTGTTTCGAGACGTTGCCCTTCGGCAGAACGACATCATTGCCTCGAACCCGACCGACCGTCACCTCATCCTTGTCAAAGCTGAGTTCGTTGGTGTTTCCACCCTTCTCGGTCAGCGACACGTTCACCATGCGCAAACGCTATGCAAAAATAGGGATCTTGTCCACTTGTCCCCGACGATTTGTCCGACTGCTCCGTGCTGCCGACCCAAATCATCGGGGCGACGCCCTTTCGCCGCGGCGTCTTCCATGCTGGAATAGGCGACCACACGGCGGCCGCGGCATCGCCGCAAAGCGAACGACCACGAGGAGATTTCCCATGTTGAACGCCCGACTCAATCTGCTTGCGATCGCGCTTGGTCTGATGACCTCGTGGGTGACGTCGTCGGCCGCGCGAGCGGCCGACGTAAAACCGAAGTATTACTTTAAGATTTCGAACATAATCTGCCAAGATTCCAACCTTATTCCGATGGCGAAAGAGCTGCTCGAAAAGGAGGTCGCGTCCCGCCCCGAGTTCACCATGGATCTCGGCGCCGATAGCGAAGACGCGCAAATTGCCGAGCTCCGAAAGCAGGGAATGCAGGGCTTTCAAGTGTCCATGCGCATCGAAAGCCTCAAGAAGGAGATCAAGCCCCCGGCGCCGGGAAACCGTGACCGGCAGCTATCCGTCGACGTCAAGCTGGCTGTTTTCGGCCACACGATTCCCGGCAACAAGCTGCTCTTTACGGGCGACGGCGACGCATCGTTGACCGGAGAATTCTCGGAACGGCTCAAGGACAAGGAAGACGAGCGCTTCACTCGAACCGCCCTCGAGAGCGCCATCAAACAGGCGGTGAGCACCGCCGTCGTCAAGCTGACCTCCCCCAATCTGGAAGACCGAGGATCGCGCAAGAAGAAGCATGCCAAAGCCAAGCACTAGGGAGAACAAAACAGGAAATGCGTAGAACGATCTGCTCGCTCGGGCTGATTGCCGTTGTCGCCATCAGCTGCAAGAAGGGTGCACCGCCGACGCCGCCTCGTACGGTGGAAGGAACGACTCCGACCATCGAGGTGCAAAAGGACAGCCCGCTGCTGTTTACCTATGTCAGCCCCAAAGGCACGTTTGCGACGACCGACAAGTCCGAGGAGGTCCCCGAGAATGCCCGCCGACTGGTGCGCGTCGTGGATCCGTCGAAGGGCAGCGGGCCGGATGCCACGCGGGTCTATGCCATCGACCTCGGCGAGTTGTTGAAGGCGGGGAAAGCCACGGCGCGTGCTCTCTCGCGCGAGGCCTTTGAAACAGGCGCGCTCGCGCAATTGCCGCCAGGCGAATCGAGCCCCTTGTCGGGACCGCATGGTCCGGCACTTCCCGATGCGCCTTTCGGCGTGGACGCGGGCGCTGGGCCGCTCGGACCACCTGTCGTCATTCTGTACGGCACGCCTTGGTGCGGAGCCTGCAAGGCTGCCAAGCAATACCTAGCGGGCAAGCACATCCCTTACGCGTACAAGGACATCGAGAACGACCCGGCCGCTGCCCGCGAGCTGCAGGCCAAAGCGGCCAAGATGGGCATTCCAACCGATCGAGTGCCGATCCTCGACGTGCGCGGCCGTCTGCTGCTGGGCTTCGACCGCACTCGGCTGGACGCCATGTTGGGAGATGCAACGTAGAAGCCTCGACATTCGCGGAACTACTTGCGAGATGGCGCGGGACGTGGCTAGCTTCGCCTGTCATGGAAATCGGACCTCTTCGCGAGCGCGCAGAAAAGCTGGCTGGCCGCCTGGAAATTCTCCGGGGGCATCTTTGACATCGCCGGCAAGAAATCCCGCATAGGCGAGCTCGAGGTCGAGGCCAGCCAACCCGAGTTCTGGCTCGCGAATGAAAAGGCGCAAGCGACCCTGCGTGAGCAGGCCAAGTTGAAGGCCGCTGTGGACGCCTGGGAAGCACAGATGAAGTCCGTCGAGGACACCCGTGTGCTCATCGATCTCGCGGACGAGGCCAAGGACGAGCCCACGGCGGTCGAGGCAGCCAACCTTCTGACCTCGATCGAGGACGCCGTGAGCAAGATGGAGTTTGCGCGCATGCTGTCCGGTCCTTACGACCAGCAGGGCGCGCTCCTGTCGATCAACGCGGGCGCCGGCGGCACCGAGTCCCAGGACTGGGCGGAGATGCTTCAGCGCATGTACATGCGCTGGTGCGTACGTCGCGGCTACAAGTGCGAGATCCTCGATCTGCAGCCGGGCGACGAAGCGGGCATCAAGAGCGTTACCCTCGGTATTACCGGCGAATGGGCCTACGGCTACCTGCGCGCGGAAAACGGTGTCCATCGCCTGGTACGCATTTCGCCGTTCGATTCACAAGCGCGCCGCCACACTTCGTTCGCCAGCGTCTTCATCTACCCGGACATCGACGAGACCATCAAGCTCGACATCGACGAGAAGGAGCTCCGCATCGACGTCATGCGGTCGGGCGGCGCGGGCGGCCAGCACGTCAACAAGACCGAGTCCGCCGTGCGTATCACGCACATCCCGACGGGCATCGCCGTCCACTGCCAGCAAGAGCGCTCGCAGCACAAGAACCGCGCGGTCGCTATGCGCATCCTTCGTTCCAAGTTGCTCGAAGTCGAAGAGAAGAAGCAGGAAGAAAAGATGGGCGGTCTGCACGCCCAAAAGAAGTCCATCGAGTGGGGCAGTCAGATCCGCTCCTACGTGCTTGCGCCCTACCGCCTGGTTTCCGACCATCGCACCGGTATCAAGGTGAGCAGAGTAGACGAGGTCCTGGACGGCGATTTGGACCAATTCATGGTCGCCATGCTGCTGATTTTGGCTGGTGATCCGTCAGCTACCCCACAATCTACTGGACCCGATCCAGATGAGGCCGATTTGTGATTGACTGTGGACAAAAGTTCAAAGTGCGTTTGATTTCGCCAGCTTGCTGGCACCTGCCTTGTGGATGAAAGGTGGAGACTTCTAGCCCATGTCCGACGAACGAGAACTGATTGCCGATCGCGAGCGCAAAGTCGCCGAGCTTCGCCAAGCCGGCGAAAATCCCTACGCCAATGGTTTTTCGCCCGCGCACGCCGCGCGCGACGTGCACGCCTGGTTCGCCGCTGGCAACGTGCCCAGCGAAAATCCGCTGACCGCCGAGCCCAAGGCGCAGCGCTTTTCCATCGCCGGGCGCATCGTCGCGCTTCGCAGCTTCGGCAAGGCCGCCTTCGCCAAGGTTCGCGACCGCTCGGGCGAAATCCAGGTTTGGGTCAAGCAGGACGTCGTGGGCGAAAAGGCGTACGGGCTTTGGCGGCTCATGGAGCGGGGCGATTTCGTCGGCGTGATCGGCCCGGCGGTCATCACCAAGACCGGTGAACAAACGATTCTCGCCGAGCAGCTCCATGTGCTCACTAAGTCCACACGGCCGTTGCCCGAGAAATGGCACGGCCTTTCGGACATGGAGATCCGCTACCGGCAGCGCTACGTGGATCTCATCTCCAATCCCGAAGTGCGCGAGGTCTTTCTCAAGCGCACCGCCATCATCAAGCACCTGCGCCGTTTTCTCGACGCGCGCGACTTCGTCGAGGTGGAGACGCCGTCGATGCACACCATCCTCGGCGGTGCCGCGGCTCGTCCGTTCCGCACGCACCACAACGCGCTCGACATGGATCTCACTATGCGCATCGCGCCCGAGTTGCACCTCAAGCGTTTGGTCGTGGGCGGCTTCGAGCGGGTCTACGAGATCGGACGCAATTTCCGCAACGAGGGGCTGTCGCGCCAGCACAACCCCGAGTTCACGATGCTCGAGTTTTATCAGGCCTATGCCACCTACGAAGACCTGATGACGCTCACCGAGAGGCTGTTTGCCGAGCTGGCGCGCGAGATCTGCGGAGACACCGTCATCAGCTACGGCGGCACCAAGGTCAACCTCGGCGCTTTCGTGCGCATTCCCATGAAGGACGCCATCGTCATGGCGGTGGGCAAGGGCCTTTTGCCGGCCGGGCTCGAAGGCGCGATGCTCGACGACCCCAAGGCGCTGCTGGCGTGGATCGAAGCCTCGGGGGCGCTCGATCGCAAGGACGAACTGGCAGCGGTGCTGCGCAAGTGCGAGACGCACGGTCACCGAGTGGGGGCGCTGTTCGACTACGCGGGCGAGCTGGCCTTGCCGCCGGAGAAGCCCGTGTTCGTCGTCGAGTACCCGGCCGAGACCTCGCCGCTGTCCCGCCGCAACGACGCCGACCCCAGCAAGGTCGATCGTTTCGAGCTTTTCATCGTGGGTCGCGAGCATGCCAACGCCTTCTCCGAGCTGAACGACCCGGCCGACCAGCGCGATCGATTTCAGCGCCAGGTGGATGCCAAGGCCAAGGGCGCGGACGAAACCATGGACTACGACGAGGACTACTGCCGCGCGCTGGAATACGGGCTGCCGCCCACGGCAGGCGAGGGCATCGGCGTCGACCGCCTGGTCATGCTCCTCACCGACCAGCCATCCATCCGCGACGTCATTCTCTTTCCGCTCATGAGGCCGGAGTGAGCGGATTTCTCCGAGCTCGACGTTCATGACCGGCCCACGCTTCGAATGGTTCGTGGCGTGGCGTCACCTGCGCGATCCCGAACGGCGATCGCGTCGAGCGATTGCTCTCAAAGTCGGAATCGCCATCGTCGTGCTGGCGATTGCCGATTTGGTCTACATCAAGGTGCATGGCACGCCGATGCGCGACCCCAACGGCTTCTTCACGGCCCGGCCGGATCCGCTGTACGAGTGGCTGCAAATCGGCGGCGTGATCGCGGCCATCGTCGGTGGCATCATCACGTTCCTGGGCGTTCTGCTGGCCAGCTTCACGGTGTTTACCGCTATTTCTGTCTTCGGTGTTTTCCTGGGAACGGCAGCGCCCATCTTGGCCCTGTCGGTGATGTCGGGCTTCGAGGCGGATCTCAAGGGCAAGATCCGCGGTGCCAAAGCCGACGTGGTGGTCACTATTCCCGACGATCGGCCGTTCCTCGACTGGCAGGCGGTGCGCGACAGAATCGCGGGCGTGCCGGGCGTCGTGGCAGCAACGCCGTTTCTCGAAGCCGAAGTGATGGTCCGCTCGGGTTCGTCACCCGCGGGAATCGTCTTGCGCGGCATCGATCCGGCCAGCGCCGCATCCGTGCTGGACTTGGCGCGCACCACCCGCGATTGCAACCTCGGCGATCTGGCGCATCCCGAGCGCGTGGAAGTGGATCCGCTTTCGGGCGACGACCAGAAGAACGCCCCGACGATCATCCTCGGCGAAGAGCTGTACATGCGGACCCTGCGTGTCTTTGCCGGCAGCCTGGTCGACGTGGTCTGTCCGCTGTGCAAGATGGGGCCGACCGGGCCGATGCCGGGGCTGAAGGCGTTCCGCGTGGCGGGCCATTTCTACAGCGGCATGTACGAGTTCGATTCCAAGTTGGCGTACGTCGCGCTCAAGGAAGCGCAGGATTTCTTGCGCATGCCGGGCGAGGTGACCGGTATCGACATCCGCACGGCGGATCCGGACGATGCGCCGAGAATCGCTGCCGCCATCCAAGCCGTCCTGGGCAAGAGCTACGAAGCCCAGTCCTGGGAAGAGCTGAACAAGGGTCTCTTCATGGCTTTGCGTCTCGAAAAGATCGCCATGTTCGTCGTGCTGACTTTCATCGCTCTGGTAGCGTCGTTCTCGATTGTGTCGACGCTCATCATGATGGCCACGGAGAAGGCGCGCGAAATCGCCATTCTCAAGGCGATGGGTGCGGAAGACGGCGCCGTTCAGCGCATCTTCGTGGCCGAGGGCCTTTACATCGGGCTCATCGGCCTTCTGGTGGGCGTTTCCGCCGGCGTCGCCGGCTGCCTGCTCATCCGCCGTTACGGTCTGCCTTTGCCATCGGATGTCTATTACATCACCGAATTGCCCATCGTCATGCGGGTCGGAGAAATTGCCACGGTGGCGGCCTCAGCGCTTGCCTTGTGTTTCCTCGCAACGGTCTACCCGGCTTGGCTGGCAGCCCGCATGCGGCCGGTCGACGGATTGCGATACGAGTGAAGATGCCATTCCCCGCGTTGACAGGCGAGGTCGCCATCGGTACGGTGCCAAACAAAATGCTATCGGCCGAATCGTCTCGAACCAGCCCGACCGCCAAGCGGGGCGGGGCACACCTCGTGGTTCGGGACCTGTGGAAGGTCTTCAACCACGGCGGCCGACGCATCGAGGTTCTACGGGGCATCGACCTCGATCTACAGCCAGGCGCTTTGGTGTCCATCGTCGGCGCCTCGGGCGTGGGCAAGTCGACGCTGCTGCAGCTCCTCGGAACCCTCGACGAGCCCACCCGCGGCGCCATCGAGTTCGACGGCGCGGTGGTCACAACGCTATCGCCGGCTAAGCTGGCTAGCTTTCGCAACCAATCCATTGGCTTCGTCTTCCAGTTCCACCACTTGTTGCCGGAATTCACCGCTCTTGAAAACACGATGATGCCAGGATTGATTGCGCGACTTCCGCGCAGAGAATGCGCCGAGCGGGCGGAGGCGATGCTCGTGCGCGTGGGTTTGGCCGAGCGCTTGCTACACCGGCCGGGCGAGCTGTCGGGCGGCGAGCAGCAGCGGGTGGCGCTGGCGCGAGCACTCCTTCTTTCGCCGCGGCTCCTGCTCGGCGATGAGCCGACCGGCAACCTCGATACCAAAACTGGCCGCGCCATGCACGACCTTTTCTTCGAGCTCAACCGTGAGCTCGGCATGACGTTGCTGCTCGTCACACACAACAACGAGCTGGCCGGCCGCGCCTACCGAAAGCTGCGCATGATCGACGGCCAAGTGGTGGAGGAAACGTGAAGCGCTTTGTCCTGCTCGCGACCTCTGCTTTTCTGCTGGTGTCGCTCCCGTCGATCCCGTCCGGCGCCGCCGAAGAAGACGAAGCGCCAGCGCCAGCGCGTTTACGCGCGCCCAAGCTGATGCCGTCCACCGAGGGGCCCGCGGCCGATCGGGTTGCGCTGCCCAAGCTGGACGTTATTCGCGTTCACTTTCGAGGCAATCGCAAAGTCGAGGACGATGCCCTGCGGGTCAACCTGAAGCTCAAGCCCGGCACGATCCTGAGCAAGGATGTCCTCCAGGAAGACGTGCGCACGCTGTGGCGCCTCGGCTACTTCGAAGACGTCCAGGTGGAAACCGCCGAGGCCGAGGGCGGACTGGTCGTCACCTACGTGCTCAAGGAAAAGCCGTCCGTCCGCAAGATCTACGTGTCGGGCCACGACGAAGTTGGGCTGACCAAGATCAACGAAGTTCTCGACCTCAAGAAGGATCAAGTTCTCGACCTCGCCAAGGTGAAGAAGAACGTCGAGAAGATCCGCGAGCTCTACCTGCAGCGCGGCTTCTACATGGCCGACGTCGAGTATGAGCTTCACCGGGACAGCCCCGGCCAGGTCGATGTGTACTTCCGCGTGCACGAGAACAGCAAAGTCGAAATCCGCCGCGTGAATTTCATCGGCAACAAGAACGTCTCCGACGCCGACCTGCGCGGCGTGATGCTGACCCAGCCAGGCGATCTCTTCTCCGCGCTGACCTCGTCGGGAACCTACCGCGAGGATGTATTCCAGCGCGACATCATGCTCATCCAGAGCTATTACTTCGATCGCGGCTACATCAACGTCAAGGTCGGCGACCCGCGCATGGAGCTGTCGCCCGACCGCCGGTCGATGTACATCACGGTCAGCATCGAGGAAGGGCAGCAGTACCGCATCGGCGAGCTCGATGTGAAGGGCGAGCTGCTCGAAAGCCGGGAGATCTACCTGCAGCGGCTGCAAGCCAAGCCCGGCGACGTGTTCAACCGTACCGAGGTCGCGCAAGATGTGCAGAACATCGCCGACCTCTACAAGGACAAGGGTTATGCATACGTCAACTCGACGCCCGAAACACGCGTCGACGACAAGCGACGTATCGTCGACCTGGCCTTCGACATTCAGAGAGGGCCGCCAGTCAACTTCGAGCGCATCAGCATTCGAGGAAACAGCAAGACGCGTGACAAGGTCATTCGCCGCGAGATGCGCATCTACGAAGGCGAACCGTACAGTCAACGCGGCATCGACGTTTCCAAGCGCCGAGTGAATGCTCTCGGCTTTTTCGACAAGGTCGAGCTGACGACCAAACGCGGTTCGGCCGACGACACCATGGATGTCAACGTCGAAGTGGGCGAGCGCCAAACCGGCGCGTTCCAGATCGGCGCGGGATTCTCGTCGGTGGAATCCTTCATCTTCCAAGCGCAAATCTCGCAGAACAACCTGCTCGGACGAGGGACGTCGGCGAGCCTGCAGGCGCAGGTCTCGGGTTTGCGCCAGCTCTACTCGCTGAACTACGAAGATCCCTATTTCCTCGACACCAACTGGACGTTCGGCTTCAACCTCTTTAACCAGCAGACCTATTACCTCGGATTTACGCGCAAAGCGACCGGAGGCAGCCTCACCTGGGGCTACATGTTGACCGACAGCATTCGCACCTTCTTGACCTACACCCTGCAGGACGTGGGCGTGGTCATCGGTGGACGCAGCAATCTATTTACGGGCGGCTACCGCAGCCCGCTGCCGGACGGCTCGCTCGCCAATTTGCTCCACTCTGGCATCATCTCATCGTGGCGCGTGTCCCTGGCACACGACACGCGAGACGACCGCATGTTCCCCCACCGCGGTTGGTACAATACCCTGTCCACCGAATTTGCCGAACCGGCCTTCTTCTCGGAGAGCCAGTTCACGCGCTACGAAGGCGCTATCCGCTACTACTATCCGCTCTGGGGACCTCTCACGCTACGGCTCAAGGCGGAGAGCGGCCTCATCACCAGCCGCGACCCGCAAGGCGTTCCGATTTTCGAACGCTACTTTTTGGGCGGCATCTACGACGTCCGCGGCTTCTCGCTTTATTCCTTGGGGCCGAAGATCAGCGTTCCCAGCGCCCAGAATCCCGATTCGGCGCTCAAGACCTTTTCGGTCGGCGGCAACTTGCGCATGATTGGGAAAGCGGAAATTGAGATCCCAATCTTCGACAAGATGGGCATTCGGGGCGTCATCTTCACGGACGTCGGCAACTCCTACAACTTGGAGCAGCAGTACTGTCGACTCAAGCCAGCCTGGGCCGACGTTTCCGTCGATCCGTGCGTGAAACTTTTCCCGCTCAACAGCCTGCGCAGCAGCTGGGGCTTCGGTTTCCGATGGTTCTCACCCATCGGGCCGCTGCGTTTCGAGTGGGGTTTGCCGTACAAGCCGTTGCCTGGAGAAGACAGCATTGTCTTCGAATTCACCATCGGCAACGAACTGTAGGGAAGGGGAAATTCTCACTCGCGGTGAGTACGGCCGACGATCCGCGACGCTGGCGGCGTCGGGGCTGCGCTTCCGGTCCTCAAGTACATCAGTACATTCCGGTCCGGTTCTCGCCCCTCCTTGCCAGCGTCGCGGCTTGTCGGCCGCATGCTAAGGGGAATCGGAGACGGATCAGCCGATCTGATTTAGGGCCCACCCGGCGGCTTCGGCGACGGACGGGTTAGGATCTGACACCAGCTGGGCAAGCAGGGGGCGGGCACCTTTGTTTTGGGTGGAACCGAGCGAGAGGCAGGCGTTTCGGCGTAGGCCGTGGTAGCCGATGCGGCGCATGGGGGTGCCGGTGGCTAGCTGGTCGTAGTCGGCTTGCGAGAGGGCGGCGATCGTTGCGGCATCCATGCGGCCGAGCGGGCGGGGTGCCTGGCGCGGATCGCCGGGCGGAATGTCGAGATGGTTGAAGGGACAGATTTCCTGGCAGGCGTCGCAGCCAAAAACGTGGCGGCCGAAATGCAGGCGGATCTCGTCGGGGATGGGTCCGTGATTTTCGACGGTGTGGTAGGAGAGGCAGCGATTGGCGTCGAGCACGCCCGGCGAGGGGAACGCGCTGGTTGGGCATGCCTTTAGGCAGCGCTCGCACGAGCCGCACAGCCGGGGTTGAGGCTCATCGTAGTGGTCGACATCGCGATCCAGGACCATCAGGCTGAGGGTCAGCCACGAGCCGTAGGCGCGCTGGATGAGCAAGCCGTTCTTGCCGATGAAGCCGAGCCCGGCGCGCTCGGCCCAGGCCTTTTCCATGGCGGCGCCTGAATCGACGCAAGCGTAGGTTCGCACCGATGAATCGATGGCGCACAAGCGATGGCGTAAGGCGCGCATGCGATCCCTGTGCGCGTAGTGGTAGTCGCGGCCGCGGGCATAGCGTGCAACGACAGGCGCGTGAGGAGGATCGTCTTGCGGTCCGTAAGGTATGCCGAGCACCATGACGGTTTTGGCGTTTGGTACGATGGCCTTCGGATCGAGGCGTTCTTGGACGCGCTTGCTCATCGCCGCCAATCCGGCGTTGTAGCCGTGTTCCAGCCATTCGAGAAGCGGGCGAGGATCGAGCGGCTCCGCCGGAGCGAATCCCACTAGCGGAAACCCGCACTCGTGCGCGCTCGTGCGTAGCTGCTCGGCGAGGAACACCAGATCCTAGATATCGACAAGAACGTCGAAGAGGACTTGGCCGTCCTCGAGGGCCGCGTCGATTTCTGCGTCGGGCAGCTCGGAGGCGTCGAACGCGCCGCTCATGGGCGCATCGTCGCCGGTGGTATCGAAGGGAGCGCCGCTGTCGAGCGAGCCACCCCCGTCGAGAGCGCCAGCATCGAGAGGCTCGAAGGCAACGGTTTGCACGGCCTGCGTGAAAGCGACCGCGTGGTGCACCGTCACTGCCTGTGCGTTCGCGCAACAAGTCTGCGCCGGACAACAGGCCTGCGCCAAGGTCGTGGCCTTGGCTTCGGCCGTCACATCGGTGACCTGCCCGTCGAGCGAGGTCACCTCGATCATGCACAAGGGCAGAGGCGATGTCGTGGTTCCGTTGTACGTGACTTGCACGGCCGCGTAGCCGGTCGGGACGCCGGCTTCGCCCGATGAACCCACGAGAAGGTGAGAGCACGGTCCGCCGACAACTTTTGCGCTGGCCAGCAGGGGCACGCCACCCGCCACCTCGATAGTCATTGTCGGATGCGTACTGTCGACGGCGCAAAGCCCTGGACAGTAACTTTCACCTCCACCGCAGCCTGCAGCGACGAGCAGAGCTGCTGCGAGAACTCCGACGCGCCAGAAGGGAAACATGCCGGCAAAATACCATGTAGCCGCGCGTTTTCAGCGGGACTCTGGTAGCTGCATCGAGACGGAAAACCCGGCAAGCGAAACCGGGCAAGCAACGACGGAAAGGTTGTCATTCTCGCCCCATAGGTGTGCTAGATTCCCGGCCGAATTTCAACGTATCACTAGGTGCTCGGCACCCCACACAGGAGCAAGAAAAACGATGGCTACTAAGATCGCAATCAACGGTTTCGGACGCATTGGCCGGCTCGTGTTCCGCGCCCTCGCCGACTCGCCCAAGTACAGCAAGGAGCTCGAGGTCGTCGCCGTTGGCGATATCGTTCCTGCTGACAACCTGGCGTATCTTCTCAAGTACGATTCGATCCAGGGCAAGTTCAAGGGCACTGTCGAGGCGAAGAAGTCCGCGCCCGACAAGGAGCCCGACATCCTGGTCGTCAATGGCAAGGAGATCAAGGTCGTCAGCGCGAAGACGCCGGCCGAGCTTCCCTGGAAGGCTCTCGGCGTGGACATCGTCATCGAGTCGACCGGTCTTTTTACCGAGAAGGCCAAGGCCGAAGGTCATATTACCGCGGGCGCCAAGAAGGTCATCATTTCGGCCCCCGGCAAGAACGAGGACATCACGGTCGTCCTTGGCGTCAACGCCGACAAATACGATCCAGCCAAGCACAACGTGATCTCGAACGCGAGCTGCACCACGAACTGCCTCGCGCCCGTGGTTCACGTCCTGCTCAAGGAGGGATTTGGTCTCACTGAGGGCATCATGACCACCGTGCACGCCTACACCGCCACCCAGAAGACGGTCGATGGTCCCTCGAGGAAGGACTGGAAGGGTGGCCGTACCGCCGCTCAGAACATCATCCCGTCCACCACCGGCGCCGCCAAGGCCGTGGGCCTCGTGCTCCCCGAGGTGAAGGGTAAGTTGACCGGCATGGCCTTCCGCGTGCCGGTGCCGACGGTCTCCGTGGTCGATCTGACCTTCAAGACCGCCAAGCCGACCAGCCTGGCCGAGATCAAGGCCGCCATGAAGAAGGCGTCCGAGACCTACCTCTCGGGCATCCTCGGCTACACCGAAGACGAGGTCGTCTCCATGGACTTCGTCCACGACGAGCGCTCCAGCATCTTCGACGCTGGCAGCTGCGTCGAGCTGAACCCGAGCTTCTTCAAGCTCGTCAGCTGGTACGACAACGAGTGGGGCTACAGCAACCGCACCGTCGAGCTCGCCTCGATGATCGCCAGCAAGCTGTAAGCGCTACTCAGTTCGAGAAAAGGGACTTCGGGACTTCCGAGGTCCCTTTTTCTTTGGGCGCAATCCGTCGCTGGAATGGTCGGCAATCCCCCAACTGCTACTTGATCCACGTCGGGGCTTGGCGCAATCTGATGGACTATGATGCATGTGCTCAGAATGTTGACTTGTTTATCAATCGTGGCGGTGGGAATTGCTTCTTTGACTGCCGGAACTGCTTCGGCGCAAGCTCCGGCAGCGAAATCTTCCGCGGAGCAGGCGGCTTCCGATGGGGCACTTCAGGAAGCAAAAGCGGCTTTCGAAGAGGCGCAGACGCTGTACACCAAAGACCAGTTCGAGGACGCGGCCGCGAAATTCCTGGCTGCGTACGACAAGAAGCCGTTCAGCTCGTTTCTCTTCAATGCGGCGGTTGCGTACGAAAAGGCGCTGCAGTACCAGAAGGCGATCGACTCGTTCCAGAAGTACATCGAGGTCGATACCGAGGCCCGCGACGCCGCCGAGGTCAAGGCGCGCATCGAAAGCTTGAAGGGAGTCTTAGCGGCCGCCGCCAGCAAGAAGCCGGAGGAAAAGACCGCCGCGGCGCAAGTACTTCCGGCCATCGCCACGAAGAGTCTTGTCATCATCGACTCGAAGCCGCCTGGCGCGAGCGTATACCTCGATGACAAGTCCAAGGGCGTCTTCGCCGTGACTCCATGGCAGGGCTCTTTGGAGCCAAGGCCCGTCAAGCTCATCCTCGAAGCGAAAGGCTTCAAGCCCGAAGAGCGACAGGTCGTTCCTCGCACCGACAAGATTCTCGAAGTTTACATTGCGCTCTCGGAACAGCACTTTCTCGGCTGGATCGAGGTCGTTTCGAATGTCCCAGGCGCCGATGTATTCATCGACCGGCGCGAGATTGGTGCTATCGGCCGCACGCCATACACCGGTCACCTCAAGCCCGGCAAGCACACGCTTTGGGTGCAAAAGGCCGGCTACGAACCTGCGCAGAAGGACGTCGAGGTCGAGCCCGGCACGGCGACGACCCACACCATCAATCTCGAGACCGTAGCCTACGGCACTCTCAAGGCGGGTAGCAAAGCCACGGAAGGTGGCAAGCTCTTCGTCGACGGCGCAGAAGTCTGCACATTGCCGTGCGACCAGCAACTCAAGCCAGGGGATCACGTTCTCCAGGTCCGCAAAGACGGGATGGAGAACTACGACGGCAAGCTGACCGTTGGCCGGGCCGACTTTACGACGATGGATCTCAGCTATTCCCCGAAGCCGTCGCGCAGCAAAGCCTGGACCGATGCGGTTTTCTCGGCCGCGTTCTTTGCCGGCGGGATCTATCTTGGCGTGAAGGGAAACCAAACCAAGGACGAGATCAACAAGGACGTCAACGATGTGTCCAAGCTCGTGACCACGTCCGACTCGCGCGAGAACAAGGGCAAGTATTACTACATCGGCGCGGACGTCTGCTTCGGTCTTGGCGTTCTTACGGCGGCACTCGCCACCTGGAATTTCCTCGAGTCAGGTCCTCCGAGCACAGCGACCTTCAAGACCAACAACAACACCACCCCGAGCGGCACCAAGCTCGGTTTCGCGCCCATGGACGTCCCAAGCGGGGCGGGTCTGGCGGCAGCGGGGAGGTTCTAGATCATGCGCTCGCTCAAGACGTCGCTTCTCTTTTGTGGACTTGGTGGATTGGCTGCGCTGGGCTTTGCCGCGTGCAACCCAGGCGACTTCAATTCGATCCTCGACCACGCTCCCGTCACCATCACCGATACGGGAGGTTCCAGTACCGGCGCGCTCTTTGTCTTGCCCTTGCCGCCTCAGACGAGCTCGACGGTCGCCGCGCGTTCACTCGTCACCCGCAACGACAAGCCCTACGTTGCGACGGCGACCTACGACATCAACGGCAAGGTGACCTTGCACGAGGACAGCGATGCTGAGACCTCCCTCAATCTCGGCGGAGCCGTGTACAGCTCGGCGATCCGGGCCGACGGGACGATCCTTCTTGGCGTGCCTGGCTATCCCGGCGGGCAGACGCCGACGGGACGAGTCAGCATAGCCACGACGACGACTGCGGCAGATGGCAGCGTGAAATTCGCTCTGACGCCCGGGCCTATGGGCGCTCCGGGAGACCATTTGGGAATCTCGGTTGCAGCCGGTAATATTACCGGCTTGCCCGGCGGAGATTTCGTTGCCTTGAGCGACTCTACCGTGCAGTTGATTCCTCCAAGCGGAGCCATTCCGGCGCCCCTGGACTGCCTGTCTGTCGCCTTGAAAGCACCGCCGCCTGGAGGGAACTACGGCTTCCGGCCTATTGCCGTGGGCAATCTGCTTGGTGATTCTAGGGACGAGATCGTGCTGGGGGGCCAAAGTGCGAATCAAGGAGTGGTCGTCGTTGTCCAGTACGATCCGCTGACAGGCACGCTGGCGTGCCCGACCAAGGTGTTCTCTGGTGGAGTGTCAGCGGGATTTGGCTCGTCCTTGGCCATCGCCGACTTCAACGGCGACGGAAATTTGGATTTGGCAGTCGGAGCGCCTCCCGATCGCGTTCTCCTCTACTTTGGGCCACTCGACTCGGTCACGGATCCGCAAGTCGCCATCAGCGTCACCTCGAATGCTTTCGGCAGCAGGATCGCACCGCTTCCTTTGGGCACGACGGGCGCGGCCCAACTCATGGTTGCCGATCCGGGAGCTCGGGGAAATAAGGGCGAGATCCGCATCTTCGACCTCACACACGCGGCGACGACGGCTATCGCGACGCTGTTCGATGCGGACGAGGACTCTGACTCAGGCGCATTCGGCCAAAGCCTCGGCAGCTTGTCGTTCGAAGGACGCATTTGCAGTCCGACGGCGGGCACGCTGCAGGCTTTGCCGTTCGCCTCGGTCGGCCCCAAGCTGTTGACCTTCTTCACGTACAACGTCAGCGGGACTGCCAGCAAGGATCCGCGCTGCTTCGCTCAGACGAAGTAAGGGCCGAGAACCCAATTCTCCCGCGCTTGACTCCCGCCTCCGCGCCTAATTTCCACGTACGGCGTGAACCAACGCTTCGACGTTGGCAATGGGAGTCTCGGGATAAATCCCGTGGCCCAAGTTGAAGACGTGCCCCTTGCCACCACCTTCTTCGAGGACTTTCGCGACCTGCTTGCGCAGGCGGTCTTCAGGCCCAAGCAAGAGGGCAGGGTCGAGGTTGCCCTGGACCGCGAAAGGCGCCGAGGTTCCCGAGGCCAGCCTTCTTCTCGCCTCGCCGAGCGGTAGGCGCCAATCGATGCTGTAAACGTCGGCACCCACGCGCGCGATGCGGTCGAGCAGCGTGGTCGCGCCATTGGGAAAGTAGATCACCGGAACGCCTGTCGCCTTGATCGCCGCGATCAGGGATTGCGTCGGCCCACAGACGAACTCATCCCACTCTTCGGGGGAGACGACGCCGACCCACGAGTCGAAGATCTGGATGGCTTGCGCACCCGCCGCGACCTGCGCGAGCAAATAGGCGCGCGTAGCGGCCTCGATGATACCGAGGAGCCGATGCGCAGTCTCGGGATCGCGGTGAAAGAGCTTCTTGGTCTCGATGAAGTGCTTGCCGGTCTTGCCTTCGATGGCGTACGTCGCGGTCGTAAACGGCGCTCCAGCGAAGCCGATGAGCGGCGTATTCCCCAGCTTGTCCTTGAGGACGCGAATGGTTTCGTAGACGAAGGGCGTCCTCTCCCATGGATCGAAAATCGCCATGCGCTTGAGGTCCTCCGCGCTGCGCACCGGCTCCGGCAAGCTGGGGCCAGCCTCGGTAAACACGACCGAAAGCCCCATGGCTTCGAGAGGGATCAGCAAATCCGAAAACAAAATCGCAGCGTCGAAAGCAAAGCGGCGAATCGGCTGCAAGGTCACTTCCACCGCTAGCGCGGGCGTTTTGCACAGCTCGAGGAATGTCACCTGCTTGCGGACGTCACGGTACTCGGGCAGATACCGGCCCGCCTGGCGCATGAGCCAGAGGGGAGGGCGAGGGGTGGATTGTCCGCGACACGCAGCGAGGAAGAAGGATTCCATGGCGTGGTTCTACCTCAGCCAGGCTTGCCGCACACCTTGCAGCGTCCATCGTCGCCGATGACTCCGATGCAGGCGTCTTCGCTGCACAGGCGACGGTTGGGATCGAAGGCGCCATCGTCGCTTGACGTGGGCGGCGGGCCTTCGACCATGGCGTCCTCGACGCTTTCGGTCGGGACCGACTCGTCCGTCGACGGCTCGACGTTCGCGGTCCGGCCGCATTCGGAGCATTTCCCGTCCGATCCAATGACGCCGACACAGGCACCGTCCGGGCACAACCTGCGCTTCGAATCAAAGGCTGGGTCTCGTTCGTTCTCGTTTTCCGTTGTCATGCCATGGCCCCTTTCACTTACGCGAGAGGTCCGACGCGCGTGCGAATGTCCGTCACCGTGCCAGGCGGCAAGAGCGCGCCCAGGCGCTGCAGGATCTCGCCGCGCAAGAGCGTCAGGTGGTGGGCAATCGCCGAGCTCGAAACCCGGATAAAGAGAGTCCCGTTTCGCAGGGAATCCGGTCGGGTGTGCTTGCGCAAGAATTCGCCACCGACGTCGGCGTAGATCAAGAACACACGCTGTTCTTTTCCCCGCCAGCTTCCGCCCAGCTTGCCGACGACGTCGGACACCAGCGCCGAGGCGGGCTCTGGCTCGCTCTTGCGGCGGAAGGGACGGTAGCTCGATTTCACCGCGGAAACGTATACCCCGGGGCCGCTGGTTGGCAAGCACGTGCGAAGGGCGCTATCGTTTGTGCATGCCGATCGAGATCGTCGCGACAGAAAATGCACCCAAAGCCATTGGACCGTATTCGCAGGCCGTGGTAGCCCCGGCCGGCAAGCTGGTCTTTTGCTCAGGGCAGATTCCACTCGACCCGCAGACCGGCGAGGTCGCAGGGGCCGGCGATATCCGCCAGGAAGCGCACCGAGTAATGAAGAACCTCGACGCCGTTCTTCGCGCTGCTGGCAGTGCGCTCGGCAACGTCGTTCGCTGTACCATCTTCCTCGTAGACTTGGCGAACTTCGCTGCGGTGAACGAAGTCTACGGAAGCTACTTCTCCGGGCCACCACCGGCGCGAACCACCGTGCAAGTATCTGCGTTGCCACGCGGAGCACAGGTCGAAATCGACGCTATCGCGCTCGCACTTTAGGCAAGCCTCGGCCGAGCGGAAGGCTGGGCGGCGCTACGGCGCTAGATGGCTTTGGTGACTCTACCGGAGCGCAGGCATCGCGTGCACACCTGAACGTGCTTGCGTGTAGTGCCCACCTGGATGTGCACGCGCTGCAAGTTCGGGCGCTGAATGCTCTTGGTCTTGATGTTAGAGTGGCTCACTCGATTGGCCACCTGTCTTTGTTTGCCGCAAATATCACACTGCGCTGGCATGGGTTCTCCGAAGGCGGCTAGCATTAGCATCTGTTGATGATCTCCGCAAGCTCGCAATCGAAGCACCGAGCCGTATTCGTCGTCGTCCTCCTTTGGGCGGCCGTTTCGCCATTTGCCTGCCGCGGCCGAGCCCGGCAAGCAGCGACGGATGGAGCGCCTTCCGACGCGCTTGCGCCAGCCGCGGCGCCGTCGAATTTCGAAGGGATCGTCCAAGATCGAACCGGCGTCGCGATTCCGGATGCGCTCCTCATCGCTTGGCCCAAAGGCAAACGAGGCCAAGGAATAGCGCAAGCGCGCTCGGACGAGGAAGGGCGTTTCCTTCTTCCCGGGTTGCGGGCGGGGCGCTGGTCGTTGCTGGTCGAGGCGGCAGGAATTGCCACGCTCGAAACGGAGCGCGAGGTTCCCTCTGACGGCGCGGCGGTACTGATGCTCGACGGCCGCTGTCGAACCCTCACCGGCATCGTCGAGCTCGAGGGGCGGCGTCAAGCCGGCGCTCTCGTTACGCTGGCCAGCTCGAGCCTCCGATGGCCCCGCTCGGCAACCAGCGACGTCAACGGGCTTTTCACCATTGGCGGGCTGGGTAACGGCCGATTCACCTTGCGAGCAATGCTCGGCACGCGCGCGTCGCCGCCTTCGGAGGTGACCATCGACGAATCGCTCGTGCGCGCTCCCTATGTCCGCCTGTCGTTGCAGACTGGCACCTTTGTCGAGGGGAAAGTCATCGACGACACAGGACGGCCGGTCGTCGACGCAACCGTGGACGTCACGACCATGCCCTCCGGCGACCTGCCGGTGTCGAGCCAGAGCGGCCGCGACGGACGTTTTCGCATCGGTCCGGTCGCGCCCGGCAAATACCAGATTCTCGCGCGGCACGAGGGCAACGTGCTGACGAACGCGCCGGAGCCGCTACTCGGCGCTCGCGCCGTGGAAACATTCGAGCTGCGCTTGGCCCGCACGGCGCGGGTCAGCGGGCGTGTGGTCGACGAGAACGGCAAGCCGATGGCCGCGGTTCAGGTCTCCGCGATGTCGCTGGTGGGCGGACATGATGAGTGGGTGGTGGTTTCTGGATCTCTTCCGCTTGCCGCCGAGGCGGCTGCGCTTCCGGTCGGACAACTGGCTCGTCCAGGCGGAGCGAGATCCGGTGCGACGGACGGAAGCGGTCGCTTTGCCATCGACGGTCTTTCGCCGGGCCGTGCGCGCCTCGAAATCCTTCATCCCGGCAAGTTGCCGATGCGCCACGAACCTGTATTTCTCGTTCCCGGCGAGGCACGCGACGTTGGCGATTTGACCCTCTCGACAGGGGCCACGCTGGCGGGCAGGGTTGTCGACGAACAGGGCCAGGGTGTCGAAGGTGCTTTGGTCGAGGCCAAGCTGACGGGTCGGTTGGTGCGGCCGTCTCTACGGGTGACTTCCGATCCCAAGGGCGAGTTCTTCTTGCGAGTGCCTTTCGGCGACTACCAGCTCACGGCGCAAACGGAAGCGCTTCTTCTGTCGACGCCTCTTGCGGTCCACGTGCAGGGCGACGTGGCAACCGACGCGTGCATCCTTCATCTGACGGCGCGGGCTCAGAAATCATCGCTACGGCACTGATACGCGCACGTCGTCGAAAACGGCAAGAGTCGCTCCGTAAACGCCAACCGCTACCGTGCCGTTCGGTGTGCTGCCCGAAGCCGAATCCAGGGCCGTTGCCAAGAGCTCGCCATCCAGGGAGCCCTCGATGACAACAGCGCCCGAACTGCCCGAGACGCGAACCTTCAACGTATGCCACTCGCCTTCGACGATCGAAACCGATGCGGGCGTTCCCAGGCCGCTGCCATTCTTGCGTACCCCGAGCTTGCCATCGGAGCTCAGGCTGACGGAGTAGCTGTGGGACGAATCTTGGTAGCGCGCAAAAAGTTCGGCCCGATTGGTGCTGGATGGCGGCCCGAAGGAGGTAATAAAAACCACGGCTTCGGCGGTCATATCACTGAGCGCAAGGGACGCCACATACGCTTGGCTGGCGATGGGAATGGTGGGGCCGTAAGCTTCGGTATCGCCCCAGCTGGGGTCCTCGCGAATGGCCCAATTGCCGCCGCTTTCGGTCCACCGTCCGGCGCTTGGTTCGAAGTCGTCGCAAAACACGAAGGCATCGCTCGTACAAGCGTCCTTCGGCGGCCCGAGGTCGAGAGCCGCGAGCGGGAGATCGGCGTTGTCGAAGGAGGCGAGAACATCGCCTGCGCTGCCATTCGCCTCGGTAGCACCGTCGGCGTCCGGCATCGCGTCCGGCGCCGCCACGGCATCGGCGATTTCGGCTGCATCGACGGACGGGGCGGTAGAAGCGGTCGTGTTTTGGCCGCCGGCTCCTCCCGCAGCGTTCGGAGGGGCGGGTTCGCGAACCACGACGTCCGATTGGCCCAACTCGCAGGCAGGCATGGAGATCGCGCCCAGCCCGATCGAGACGATGAACGCGACTGCCTTACGCATGAGGCGGAGAAGACTATCGCTTCAACCGGCGGGGTTCAAACCCGCATGCGGCGCCATGCAAGGATTGCGGCGAATCCGAGCGCGAGACCACCGAAAAGGAGCGTCGCTGCGTTCTTGCTCGGCGCCGGTGGCGCGACGCTGCAGCCGCCACCCTCGACGTCTGCCGAGCACAAGTCGCGGGCATAAGGGTAGATGTCACACGCGCCTTGCTGGTCATCCGCAGAGAGAACCCGGCGCTGGGTGTCGGGAAGATTCACCGAAGGGTACATGGTGGCATTGGCGACTGAATCGGGAAGGTCGGGATTTCCGTAACAGTTGATCTCGGGCGTGCCGTTATTGTCCAAGTGACGCGGTTGCCCGTCTGTCGGCGCGTAGCAGTTGTGGTCGAGGCCGATGACGTGGCCGAGCTCGTGGGTAAGAGTGTTCTGAAAATCGGCGGTCCGGCCATCGGCCAACCCGGGCTGCGCTTCGAGATCGCCCCAGGAGTAGTCGACGGCATTGAACTCGACGTCCGTATCCAAAATCTCGCCTGTCTTGCTGTTCTTGACCACCGTGGTGACGGCCAGAGCGCTCGCCGGATAGCAGGCAGGCTCTGCTTCGCCGGCATCGTTCACCGGCGTCGGCTCGCGGCACCACGTTCCTTGGCGAAAAACAATGACGTTTTGCCCGTCGTTGCCGACATCCGCTGCTGGAGCGTCTTCGGGTGCAATGGCCAATCGAATGTCCGTGCACGCCAGCTGAGGATAGCTCCAGACCGCAGCCGCTTGGGCGGCGGCGGCCGCGTATTCGGCCGGAGTCAACAGGGGTGGGGCTGAACCAACGAATAGCTGCAAGCTGATACAGGGGTGTTTCCACGCAATCGGGACGCCCGATGCCGTCACTTCGCGGACATAAGCGCACGCCGGCTTGGACAGAAGCGCAACGAAGCTCAGAATCCCGACGAGCGTTGCGAACAAGAGCTTGAATCGACTCATGGACCGACCAGCGCTCGCACCTGAGCTCGCAGCATTTCGAGCGGCAACGAACCTTCCGAGTTAGCCGCGTCTTTGCCCACGAGCGACGCTCCCGTGCGATCCCAAGGCGCAGCCATCCAGCGATTCGTCGTGGAATCCCAGCCCAAGCGACGCTTGCCTTGGCCCATGCCCACCAGGTGACCGCCCTGGATGAAGACGACCACGCGCTCGCCTTGCTCAAAACTGGCCTCGCCGTACACGGTCATTTCGATCTCGCCGACGATGCCACCCAAATGCCGAAGCCGGATTCGACCACTTTCTGGCACTTGCCCCTTCCAGCTTTCCGAGACGGCAATCTCGACCGTGGAATAGATGGTCCGATGCTTCGCATCCCATGCGCTATCGGTGGAGAGCACCTCTCCCAGAACAATGCGATCGGCGCTCGTCGTAAGCTCGGACAGATCCATGGCTCGCATCACCGATGCCCTCGCAGAGCCAGCGAGGATAGCCAGCCCCGCAACCAGGCATAGACGCAACCTCATCATGGGAACCTACAGTAACACCAGTGCCGCGTTGCTTGCGGAGCTTACTTGCCGAGGTCGCGAAGCTCGAGCTTGGCGGTGCGTGCGCGCGCCAGATCGTCGGCCGACAAACGACCGCGCCGCTTCATCATGCCGAGGAGGTCGTAGAGGCGGAGCTGCCAGCTTTCGTCGACTTGACCGTCGCGGAAGCGCCGAGCGAGCACGTGCGGGTTCGGCGTCAGCGCAGCGAGGTGCGCCGATTCGAGCGGCGTAAGCTCGCCGACGTCTTTGCCGAAGTAGGTGCGCGCGGCTTGCTTTACGCCGCGAATTCCAGGGCCCAACTCGATAACGTTCAAGTAAAGCTCGAGGGTTCGTTCCTTGCTGAGCAAGCGTTGCAACCGCCACGTCAGCACCGCCTCCTCGAGCTTGCGCGCCAGGGTCCGCCGCTGGCTCAAGAAGAGGTTCTTGGCAAGCTGCTGCGTGATCGTGCTCGCGCCCCGATCGAAGGATCGGTTCTCCAAATCCTGCGCGAGCACGTGCTGAATCATTTCCACGTCGAAGCCGTGGTGATGAAAGAACTTGCTGTCCTCCGCAGTGAGGAAGGCCGAAGGCAAGTGTGGCGGCATTTGGGCGAGCGCCACGAAATCATCGTCGTACGGCCCGAGAGGAAAGTGGGTGGCTGCCGGAGCCTCCTTGGGCGGGCGCTTGAGGGCAGGCAAAATCTCCGCCAGAGCATCCGCTTCATGAATGACCCAGCAGCGAGGGTTGACGTCGATGTCGAGCCGCAGCTCGTCCCAATTTCCGGCGTTGAACTCCAGGGCCACCAGGAATCCCAGGGTGCCCCCCAAATCGAGACCGGAAAGCGCGCGCTTCACTGGCTCGGGCTGCCCGCGCAGCAAGGCCGAACAGGAAAGCGGCGCCTGGCGGGGCGTCTGCACTACCAGCGATCCTCGCATCGGTGAGCTCGTTTCCAGCCAGCCCTTGGCCGACACCGTCGCGGCAAGCGCCTTGATGTTTCCACGCGTGATATCCAGGCGACCCGCTCCGAGATCCGCAGTGCCCGCCAGATCCACCGTCAACGATTGATTTCGCCACGGCGACACGTCGACGGCGCCATGGAGAAGATCGACACCACCGATTTGCCCCTGCACATCGAACCTCGCCTCCAGCGAGGTTCGGTCGGCGACGAGGGAAGCAACCAGCGACGCCCGCGCGCGCTCGAGTCCAAGCCCCGGCTTCGTACCGGCCGCGGCAAGCGGCCGCAAGGAGAGCTCGGGTACATCGACCGTCACGTCGACCTTGTCCGGCCGCACCTGCACGCCGAGAAGCTTCCGCTTTCCAGCGTCACTTTCATCGTGGATTTCAAGCTCCGCGCTACCGCGGCCGAGAGTCGCCGAGAGCGCCAGCCGGTCGATGAGCGAGCCTCCGCCAGGAACCTCGACCGCGAGGCTGTCATTGCTTTGGATGGTCCAGCCAACGAGGGAAGAGGCCCGCGCAGGCGATCGAATGGCGAGAGCGCTGGTTCGCACCGAGGCCCACCCCTCGACGTCGACGACGGCGCGATGGAGCGTGGCGAACAGCGTGCCATCCTGCGCGCGGTCTATTTCCGCCTCGGGAACGCGAAACTCCAAGCGCGACGCATGCGGGAGCACGAAGCTTCCACGCAGGCGCACGTGGCGCAGGAGCAGACGAGGCGTCGCTCGACCGAGAGCTTTCGGCCCAGGCGACGTCGGGACCTTTCCGGCACCCGAAGGCGCGCCGACGTTGTCGCCGCTGCCACTTCCGAAATACTCGACATCCAGCCCGTCTACCCTGACCTCCGACGGAGTCCAGAATCCGGCCGGGCCGCCCAGGCGCACAGCCACGCTATTCGCCCAGGCAAGGGTCTGTGCTTCGAAGGGCGGCGCGCCGGCAATGCGAACGTCGCGAACGACAATTTCGAACCGATGGTTGATGGTCACGCTACCCACGGATACGTGGTGCCCGGTCCATTGCTCGAGGCGCCGCTGAACGATGGCAGGCGCTTTCCATTGCCAAAGCAGCGACGCCGCTCCCCATGCAAGGATGAGGAGCAGACAGGCGAGGACGAGCTTGAGGCGCTGGCGAGAAGACAAGGATGCGTATCCTAGCCCGAAGCCCAAGCTCCTTCACGCGCCTCGGAAGGTGAGGTTAGTGCGCTTCAGGAATGGCCGTGGCCCGACGATCGTGCCCTTCGAACGAAGCTTGGGCAATTCGCCGATTGTGCGCCCGTCCGTGCGCGCGGAGGCGCGCGCCCTGCAGAATTTCCGCGATGAGATCGCCGTAGTCGAGCCCGGACTGCCGAGCGATGACAGGCAGGGGGCTGGTCGGCAAGAGCAGGGGCGAAGTGTCGATGTCGACGATGGTCTCGTTCAGCCGCTCACTGATGAGCATTTCCACGCAGGCCGGACCTTCACAGCTCAAGGCATCGTACGCTTGGCTCGCCAGGCGCAGGACCGAGTCCCGACGCTCTCGGGAAAGCTTGATGGGGGTGCAAGATTCCGAACCGCGCGATCCCACCGACCGCAACCCCGTCCACGAAGCTACGCGTGGCACCTCGACGATGCCCAGCGGCTCGCCATCGAGGATGCCGACCGAAACCGGCCGAGCCTGGAAAAATCGCTCCACGAGGGCAAAATCCTCGAGACGAAAGACGTCGTCTAGGGCGCTCTCCAGCTCCATCTCGTCCCGCACCAGCGTGCCGCCCCAAAGGAGCGAAGCGCTCACCGGGCGAACGACTGCCGGAAAGCCAAACGAGCCGTGGACGTCAGCCACCGACATTTCGTGATCGTCGCGAATCACATAGCCGGGCGCGACAGGCAAGTTGCAGAGGCGAAGAACGTCCTTGGCCTTGGCGCGATTCATGGACAGCCCACAGCCGAGAACCCCCGAGCCCGTATAGGGAATACCTTGCAACTCGAGCAGACCTTGCAAGCAGCCGTCCGCACTGTAGCGCCCCCGCACCGCCAAGAAGGCGACATCGATCTTCGTCTGGCGGAGAGCCACGTCGATGTCCCGGTCCACGAACATGGTCCTGACCTCGTGGCCCAACTGTCGCAACGTCGTCGCCACGGCTTCGCCAGCGCGAATGGAGCTGTCACGTTCGACGGAAAGGCCACCCAGAAGAACACCGATCTTGCGGCTCGAGCTCATGCACCACGGGTACCTTTCATCGGGGCCAGCGTCAAAAAATTCGCGTAAATTCACTCGGCATCTTTTTCAAGCCCTCCCGCGCTCGGGCTCCGACAGGCGGTTTTCGCCACCTGGCGATGGATTGTGGTAAACAAACGGCTCCATGACATTCCTCGAAGCGGCGCTTGAGATTCTGAAGCGCGAGCGGAAGCCCCTGCACTACAAGGAGCTGACCGAAAAAGCCATGGAGCGAAAGCTCCTGACCTTCGTGGGGCGCACCCCCGAGGTCACCATGCAAACCCAGTTGACCAGCGCTGTGAAGAAAGCGCCGGGAGCGCCTTTCGTGCGAGTGAAGCCGGGCGTTTTTGGCCTGCTTCGCTATCCGGAAGGGGCGCCGGAGCCGAAGGTGCAAGAAGAGAAGAAAGAAGAGAAGAAGGACGAGAAGAAAGAACAACCTTCCGTCGCTTCTACACCATCGGAGGAAAAGACTGCCGAGGCCGGCGAAGGCCCGGGTCGCGGTCGTCGTCGACGTCGCGGAGGACGTGGTCGCCGACGTGATCGGCGAGGCGGCGAAGAGGCGGGCACCGACGAGACGAAGATAGCGGCTCCCGAGGGAGAGTCGCCGCCCAGCGCCGCTGGCGAAGGCGTGCAGACCTCGGCCCTAACTGATGAGCAGGACGGCGAAGAGCCCAATGTCGGATCGCTGTCGCCCGAAGCGCGGGCGGCTGCGTTGGCTGAGACGGGCGTGCTCGAAGGCGATCTTGACGAAGGTGACGAAGCCGACGACGAAGCCGACGAAGAGACTGGTGGCCCGGAGGATGCCGAGTCCGCGGGCGAGGCCGGTGCGGAAGTCGTCGCATCGGACGGGAACGAAGGCGATGAGAGAACCGTCGCTGCGGAAAGCGTCGCCGAAGCTACGCCGGCGCCCATTGTGGAGGGTGAGCCTGCGACGCCGGCTCCGACGTCGGCCTCGACGAGCGCTGCGCCCAGCAAGTCAACGAGCGGATCCGAGCCCAGCGGTTCGGGCGGCCGTAAGGTCATGTCGCCCGTGGATGCGGCGATCGAGATCCTCAAGGGGCAAAGCCCGGGCCGCGGCGTGCATGTACGCCAGATCGCCGACAGCGCGGTTCGCCGGCGCCTGATCCACGGCGAACCGAATGAAGCCTGGCGCGTGATGCGCGCCGCTTTGGCGTCGGAAGCCAAGGAACGTCTCCGTGCGGGATTGCGTCCGCGCATCAAAGCGGCAGGCAGCGGTCTTTTTGCGCTGTCCAGGCGCACGCCCGACGCGGACTTGGAGAAGGCCGAATACGTGTTCGGCGAGGCCCGCCGAGCGCTTCGCGAGCGTACGCTGGCCGCGGTGGAACAGCGTCTGGGCGAGCTTAGCCCGGCGTCATTCGAAGCCATGGCCCGCGTGCTTCTCCAGCGGGAGGGATTTGGCCCGGCGACCTTCGTGAAGCGCGTCGATGGCACCATCTACGTCGAGGCTTTGCGGGGTCGAGGATTCCGCCCGTCGAAGTGCTTGATCGCGCTTCGCCCGGGCATCACCGCCGCCGGCCGCCGCGCCTTGGGCGAGTTACGCGCCGGCATTCGCGCGCGTAACCAGGATGAAGGTGTGCTGCTCCTCGCCGGCCGTCTGGCCGACGACGCCATCGCCGAGTGGAAGCAGTCCGGCCAGCCCATCGAGGTCGTCGACGGCCCTGCCATGGCGGAGACCTGCGTAAGGCACGGCATCGGCGTGATCAGCGCGAATGTCGCCGTCGACTTGGTCGATGCCGACTTCTTCGCCGAGCTTTCCGAAGGCTAGACCGGGGCCGCCGAGGGCATCGGCGGCCGTTCCCGACATGCCTGGGGCGACGTCGGACGAAGACCGCGTAGCCGAGTGGTCCTGGCTCGGTCGCGTCGCCTATGGCACCGCTTTGCGGTTGCAAGAACAGGCACGCGACGAGGTCGCCGACGGCGCTCGCGACATGTTGCTGATGCTCGAGCACGATCCGGTCATCACGCTCGGGCGCGGCGCTAATGCCGAGCATGTGTTGGCCTCCCCGGAGGCGCTTTCCGCGGCGGGGATTTCCGTAGTGCGAACGTCCCGAGGCGGCGATGTTACGTTTCACGGTCCAGGGCAGTTGACGGGCTATCCGATCTTTCGCTTGCGGCGCGGGGTGCGCGCCCATGTTCGAGCCATGGCCGACGGTATTGCGGCCGTGCTTGGCGACCTCGGCATTGTTGCCGAGTGGCGCGAATCGACGCCGGGCTTGTGGGTAGGACAAAACAAGATTTGCGCTTTCGGGGTGCACGTTCGAAGGCGCGTGGCGATGCACGGATTCGCGCTCAACGTGAACAACGACCTCGACGGCTTTCGGACGATCGTTCCCTGTGGTCTTCGTCAGTTCGGCGTGACATCAACCGCACGGCTCGGCTTGCACCTCGACCTGGAAAAGACCGCGGAGCAGATCGCGCACGCTTTCGAACATTCCTTCCACCTCAAGCTCGAGCGCATTTCTGCAAACTCTTCGCGATTGCAAATCGCAATTGGGAATCAGTAAGATAGAATCATTATCGTGAAGGTACGGAGCAGGCCGCGCGTCGTAGTCATCTACAATCGCGACTTTGAGGGAGCCGAAGCGGACCCCGAGAACAAGGCGCGCGAAGACGTCAAAGACGTCGCGCACGATATCCTTCGCATTCTCAAAGGAGCCGGCTACGAAACAGACGAGGTCGGCGTTACCAACGATATTCCCATGGCTGTCGCGGCGCTCTCGGCCATGAAGCCCAATGCGGTCTTCAATTTGTGTGAATCGATCCACGGCGACAATCGCTTCGAGTCGCTCATGCCCCTCTTGCTCGACCTCGCCAACATTCCCTACACCGGCTCGTGCTCGTTCGGATTGTCCCTGGCCCTGCGCAAGGAGAAGGTGAAGCAAATCCTGCGGGGCTGCGGCGTGCCCGTTGCCCGTGGCGGGCTGGTGAACTCGGTCGAAGAATCCCGCCCCCTCGAATTGGCGTTTCCGGTCATCGTAAAGCCGGCGCGCGAAGACGCGTCGATCGGGATCTGCAGCGAATCCGTGACCAAAGACCGAGACGCCATGGAAAAGCGCGTGGCGCACGTCCTTTCGACCTATCGGCAGCCTGCCTTGGTCGAGGAATACATCGATGGCCGTGAGATCTACGTTTCGATTCTCGAGCGCCCGAATGGCGAGCCGCAGGTTTTTCCGTTTTTCGAGATCGACTTCTCGGACATGCCAAGCGATCGGCCCAATATCGTGTCGTTCGAAGGCAAATGGGTCGAGTCCTCGGTCGAGTACAAGGGCACACGCCCGGTTCGTTGCGAGAAGCTGTCGTCCGAGCTGCGCGCCACTATCGCGCAGACGGCGATCGATGCCTTCCGCGCCGTCGGGCTGCGGGACTACGGACGGATGGACATCCGTCTTTCGAAGGACGGCGTTCCGTACATCATTGACGTCAATCCCAACTGCGACTTGTCGGATCTGGCGGGTGGCTATTCCCGAGCTGCCAAGGCAGCCGGCCTTTCCTACAAGGAGCTGATTCTTCGCATCGTGGACCTCGCTCTCAATCGGCAGCCAGCCGGGGTCGTGCAGGCCGACCGCCCGAGCGTCGACGCTGGCTCGGCCTAGGAGGCTAAGGGCGGCCGTTGCTTGAGGGTCGACACGCTGCTGGCACCGTCGGGGCGGCTGTCCATCGCAGCGTGTTGACAAGCGCACCCCTGATTCTTGCCGCCGTCTTTCTATCCGGCTGCAAAGGCTGCGGAGACAGGACCTCCGCGCTCCGCAATGCTCCCGGCTTGGCGAGCATTGCCGTGAAACCCATCGCGCCTATCGCCGCCTTCGGGCAAACCGTCAGTGTCGACGTCCAAGCCGTGCAAGCGCGGCTTCGCGCGCTTCTCGATGGCGCCCGCCTCTTTACCTCGGCGGAGACCAAGCGGCCGAGCGCACAAGTGACCCTGCAGGCAGAGCTCATCGATGCCACCTCGTCCAGCGAGCCCGCCATCGGCGTAAAGGTGCGCTTTCGCGTGACCATTCGGCCGGCGGATTCAGAGGCCGCCCATTTCGCCGAAGACGTCGAAGGGATGGGTGAAGTGCCACTGCCGAACGCAGACGCTGAGAAAGCGCGGGTGGCCTTCCAGCGATTGCTCGAACGCACGAGTGAAGACGTCGTAAAGTCGTACGTTGCGCGCCAGCAACTGTGGCAGGCGACTCAAGCGGAGATCGCGTCGGCACTCGATTCGCCGGACAGCGATTTGCGCATCGAGGCTTTGCGAATTGTGGCGGCTCGCAAAGTGGCGGGGCAAAACGACAAGTTGTTGCGCTTGTTGGCGGACGAAGACGAGAACGTTCGGGACGCGGCCTTGGGCGCCGTCGTGACACTTCGCGAGCGTCGCGCCGTCAAGATCCTCACCGAATCGCGTTCGATGCGCGATACGCGCGAAATGCAAAAGATTCTTAGCGCGCTTGCTGTCCTCGGTGGATCCGAAGCGCGGGACTACTTGAGCTTCGTCGCCCAAAACCACGACGACGACGAAGTCCGCGCCATGGCGAAACAGGCCTTGGAGGCGATCGATCGATCTCGCAACGACGGTCGGCCAACAAAATAGGCGGTTTGCAAATAACACAATAAAATCATAGAATCGACCTCGTTGGAGTCGGTCAATCAAGTTGTCAATCGGGACTCGAAGTCGGTTCTCGAAGGAACCTTGGCGGGACGTTATCGGTTGCTTCGTCGGCTCTCCGCTGGCTCCTCCGGTGAGGTGTATCTGGTCGAGGAGTTGGTTACTGGCAACCAGCGAGCGTTCAAGCTGCTCGCCGCTGATGTCGCACCGACCGGACTGCGCAGCGAGCTCGCCCGCCTAAGCGAGTTGGATCATCCGAACATCGTTCGCGTGGTCGACGCTGGCGTTGTCCATGGCGGCAGCCTTGCCGGCCGAGCTTTTCTGGTGACCGATTTCGTTTCCGGCCCGAGCCTGGCAACGTCGCTGGCAACGCTTCCCGCAGACCGTCGCTTGTCGACCTTCGCGAGCGCCGCCGAGGCGTTGGTCGACGCCTTGGCGTACCTCCACAGCAAGGGTGTCCTCCACGGTGACATCAGCCCAGCCAACGTTCGCTGCGACGACCGCGGCCGGCCAATCCTCATCGACTTCGGACTTGCCGGTCGGCTCGATGCGGGCGCAGCCGCGGTCAGCGGAACGTTGGGTTTCATTCCGCCGGAGGCATTGATTGGCGAAATCGGACCCAGCAAGGATCTGTTTGCGCTCGGTGCCACGCTCTACGACGCCTGGACGGGCTCGCCGCCGTTCGGGCTCGGCATGGAATCCATTCGCACCATGTGGCAGGGCCCGCCGGCGGCGCCTTCCACACTGTGCCCAGGTCTTACGGCTGCGTGGGACGAGCTGCTCTTACGGCTCCTGGCAGCGACGCCCGAAGAACGTCCCGCCAGCGCCCGCGATGTTCTGCAGGCATTTCGTGCCCAATTGCCCGGTCGTCCGGCAGCGGTCGAGGCGTCGCTGGCGACGCCGTACCCGGCGGGTGATCCTCTCGCGGGTCTGGTCGTGGGCCGCGATGACGACCAGGCGCGCTTGCGCTCCTACCTCGGGGAAGTAGCAGAAGGCGCCTGCTCGGCAAGTGTGGTCTGCATCGTCGGTCCCCCGGGCTCTGGCCGCCATACGCTCGTCGCACGCGCTGTTCGCGATGCTCGGCTAGCGGTCCTCGCACAAAGCTGGGGCCGCCTTGACCTCGTAGAGACCGATGCCGTGGAGCTCCTGCGGCAGGACGAGATCGCAGTGTCGCCCGAGCAACGGGAGGCTCTGCTCGAGCCCACGGCGAGCGCGCAGGAGAAATACGCACGGTTGGCGAGCTCGCTGGAGACGCGGGCTGCCGAGCGTCCGCTCTGCTTGGCTCTCGCCGGCTCGCCCGAAGACGAGGCGCTCGCCACGGCTATCGCGTCGGGCGCCGCCCGCGGAAGGTTGCTCGTGCTCCTTCCCTGCGAACGCCCTCTGGCGCGTCCCAATACCGTAAGCATCGCGCTCGCGAAGCTTTCCCGCGAGGCCATCATCGAAATGGCCACCCACGGAGCAGGCCGATCGCCGCCAAGCGACATCGTCGACGAAGTCGCTGCTGCATCGAACGGCTTGGCAGGCGCCGCGACTTTGCTGGTTCGCAGGTGGATCGATCGCGTCCGAGGAAATGCGGCTTCGGTTGGTCCACTGGTCGACGTGGGCAGCGACAACCTGGATTTTCAGCGTTTGCTGGACGCCAGCTTCGCTTCCCTTTGCGCCGAAACGCGCGCGCTCCTGGTGACGATCGCATTGATATCGACGAAGGGCGAGCAGGGTGACCAGATCGGCAGGATGGCGGCGCGAACCGAGGCAGAGCGGGCGGGCTGGCTGGATTCTCGCAAGGCAGCGCTCGCCAGCGACCTGCATCTGCATGCGATCTGGCAGGCGATGGCGTTCGATCCTGCGTTGAAGCTCGTCGCGCGCACCGCAGCCGATGCTCTACCCGCGGATGATCCTCGGCGAGCCGAGGTCGACCTGGCATTCGGCGATCGGGCTCGGGCGGCGGCAGAGTTCGCCCAGGCCATGCGCCAGGCCGTCACGGCGCTGAACTGGAGCCGTGCCGGCGCGTACGGACTGCGTGCTTTGCGAGCAGATGCGGCAGTCTTGACGGAGGACGACCGACTGACGTTGGCCATGGTCCTTGGTATTCTCGGACGATACGACGAAGCGTTGGCCGCCATCGAGGAGTGCCACCCGACGGACCACGAGACACGCGTCGCCGTGATCGACCGACGAGCCTGGCTGCTCGGCAGGCGCGGCGATCCCAAGGCAGCGCGCGCGCTCCTCGAAGCGGCCCTCGTCGATGTGGGCACGCGCGAGTCCGCTGGGCTTCTACGAGCACGACTGGCGCGGATTCTGATTTCGAGCGGGGCCTTCACGGAAGCCTTTGCCGCGGTCGAGCCTATCTTCGACTCGCCGGGAGACACCGGTCTCCTGGCCCGCGAGGTCGGAGCGTTGGCTCTCGCCTACAGGGGGAAGGTCGCGCAGGCGCGCGCGCTGGCCCGCGACCTAGCCGAGCACGCGAAGACGTCCGCGAATCGCCTGCTTTTGGCGCGAGCATTGGCGCTTTCCGGACTGGTGGAGCAACTCGACGGCCAGCCGATGCAGGCCGCCGCCGGCTACCGGGAAGCCGTCCAGATCTACGAGAGCCTGCACGACCTCCACGGCCTTGCGGCGGCCAGCTTCAACCTCGGTTGTACGCTCGCTGAGACCGGCGATTACGGCGGCTCCCTTGCGGCGCTTGACAGTGCCATTCGCGAGCTTGGCCGTCTGACGGCGCTTTCCGACCACGCGTTGGCGGTCTTCAACGTCGGTCAGCTCCTTCTGCAACTTGGGGACGTCGCTGCCGCGAGGAGAGCCGTCGAAGCCATCGAGAACGATGCCAGCACCCTGAAGCTCCCGGTCTTCGATGCCTACGCAGCACTGCTCAGCGCCCAGTTCGAGCGCAAGACCGGTGCGACCGCGGCAGGGCGCACGTACGGCAAGGCCATCGACGGATTCGCTCAAGCGGGCATGGCGTCCATGGTCGCGATCGCCTCGCTGGAATATGCCGAAGCTCTCGCCGATGAAAACCAGTTCGAGAAGGCCCGCGAAACGCTTCGGGCCTGCACGACGGCGGAAGGCGCGAACGTCAAAGAAGGCACCATGCCGCTCGACGAGCTTGCCGTTGCCACCCGAGCGCGCATTGCTTTGCGCGACCCATCGAGCACCGCCCAGCAGCTCGTCACGCTCGCGGCTGGACTTGCCGACCACGCCAGGCAAGCGAAAGCCGTGGGGCGATTGCCGGCGGTCTGGCGGCTGGCCGCGCTGGCGTCTCAACTTTTCGGACGCGCCGGGGATGCGCGATCGAGCGAGCAAATCGAGGTTGCACGAGCGAGTTTCAAGGAGGTCAAGATGAAGACACCTGCCAAATACTGGCCTGGTCTGGAAGGGGATCGCGAGGCGCAGATTCTCCAATTGCCGACGAACGAGGGTGGGGCGTCCGATTCTCGCGCCGAACGTGCAACGCTTCTGGAAAGTCACCTCCGACGGCTCTTGCGCATCAACAAGCGCCTCAACAGCGATTTGCGCCTTTCCCGCGTGCTCGAAACCATCATCGATACGGTGATCGAGCTTACGGACGCCGAGCGCGGCTTCCTCTTGCTCAAGGATGGCGCTGGCGAGCTGACCGTCAGAGTGGCGCGCAATATGGACCAAACCAGTCTGGAAGGACCGAGCTCGTCGCTTTCGCGTTCGATTGCCAAGCAGGCCGCGGACACCGGAGAACCGGTCGTTGCGGTCGATGCTGCAGGGGACCGACGTTTCGCCGAGCACATGTCGGTCAGCGATCTCCACTTGCGCTCGGTCCTGGCGGTTCCGCTGACCGTGAAGGGAAACGTGGTCGGCACGATCTACGTCGACCATCGTCTGCGCAAGGGCGTCTTTGGCGACGACGAGCTTGCGATGGTGCTCGATTTCGCCGAGCAGGGCGCCATCGCCATCGAGAACGCGCGGGTCATCTCCGAGCTGCGGCGTCGCGAGCAGCAGATCCAGGCTCTCAACCGTCGGCTTGAACGCGAGCTGAAGGTGCAAGAAGTCGCGCTCAGCGACGCGCGCATCGAGCTCAAGGAAAGCCGTCAGGTCGCGGCCCTGCGCTACGATTATCGGCAAATCGTTGGGCAATCGCCCTGCATGGTGGAGCTGTTCGGCCTCCTCGATCGCGTGACGGATACCGCTTTGCCAGTCGTCATTGAAGGCGAAAGCGGCACCGGCAAGGAGTTGGTAGCCCGCGCCATTCACTTCCATGGATCTCGCAAAGAGCGGCCGTTCGTCTCGGAAAACTGCGCGGCCATTCCGGAAAGCCTCCTCGAGTCGGCATTGTTCGGACACGTGCGGGGCTCGTTTACGGGCGCCGACCGTGATGCTCGCGGCCTTTTTGCCATCGCCAACGGCGGAACGCTCTTCCTCGACGAAGTCGCGGAGATGTCGCCGGCCATGCAGGGCAAGCTGCTGCGTGTGCTTCAAGACGGCCAGTACCACCGGGTCGGCGCCGATCGTCCGGAGAAATCCGACGTCCGCGTCGTCGTCGCCACCAACCGCAACCTCACCGACATGGTGGAAGCGGGAAAGTTCCGCAAAGATCTTTTCTACCGCTTGAGCGTCGTCCGGCTTCATTTGCCGCCGCTGCGGGAGAGGCGCGAGGACATTCCTCTCTTGATTCGTCACTTCTTGCAGAAGGCCGCCGAGCAAGCCGGCGTTATGGCCAAGACCGTCGAGCCGTCGGCGCTGGCCAAGCTTGGCCGGTACAACTGGCCGGGCAACGTTCGCGAGCTGGAAAACGAGATTGCCAGGGCAGGGGCCTTCGCCGGAGCCAGCATCACGCTCGCCGATCTTTCGCCCCACATTCAAACCGGTCAAGACGCCAACGAAACCGTTCGCAACGAGCCCGATGGTCTGCGTATCCGCCACCGCGTGGAGCGGCTGGAGCGCCAGCTCATCCGCGAGGCGCTCAGCCGCTCGCAGGGCAACCAGACCAAAGCGGCGGTATTGCTCGGACTGTCGCGTTTCGGGTTGCAGAAGAAACTCCGACGATACAATCTTGGGGCGTAGACAACCCAGTTGGCAGTGCGGCTTTGTTGGTTGGCAGTTGCCATGCTAAGTCCGCGGTTTCGTGGGGAGACTCTCTGGCCCAAATCTCGCATTGACTAGCTGCAGGGGATCCATGGGGCGCATACGACGAAGCTCTCGATTGTTGCTATGGCTGGCCGGCCTTGTAGCGGCGGCCTCGTTCATCGTTGTCCTCGCCTGCAATTCTCCGTTCATCCCGATTCCTCCACCCGATCCGACCTTCAACGAAAGCGCGACGCAGGGACAGTGGTCCGTGGCCAGCGGCCCGGATTCGCGGGCAAGCCGGGCGCTCTTCTACATCTACAACGCCTCCGTGGGCAGCGGGATCATTCAACAGGCGGCGCAAGATGGATCGATGTACGCGTACCCGCTCTTCGGGCAGGTGGGCGACAGCATCGAGATTCACTGGGAGCGTTCCGTCTCGGACAGTAGCTCGACGATTTGCCGCCCTCTCGGACCTGGTCTCGCCCGGCAGGGTTGCCAATAGCGCGCTTCTCGACCCTTGCGGCTAGGCTCGTGCGAAGTCGCTCTGCTTAGCTCAGGATATCTGCGAGTGGGTATCTTGAGACGAAACAACCGGCAGAGGCGTTTCGCTGCTGAGGTCCGGCTCAGAGGTCACGCGAAGACCTGCGGTAGGCATTCGCCGGACCTCGTCGCGGGCGATTCGCCACGCGGCCTGGATGATCCAGGACACCGAGCGATCCTGTCGAATCGCTTCTTTTTGCGTTTCCGCGAGCATGGCGGAATTGAAGTACAGTGTGACTTTGCGCTTTTGAGACACGTGACTGTACCGATGAAGGGGTGCGGAGGGTCTGGCCCTAGCGGCTAATCTTCGCCTTGGCTGGCAGGAAGAACTGGAAATTCAGACTGAAGATCCAGTTGTTGGTCAACTTGAGATCGCTCGTGTCCGTTACGCCGTTGCCGTCGACATCGCGGCCGGAAGCGTTGTTCTTGTAGAGCAGGTCGTGCAGCTCGAGATTCAGGGCCAGCCAATGGGTAAGGAACGCGTGCGCCCCGACGCCAAAATTGCCCATGAGCTCGGTGCCGATATTGGCTTTGCACTGGGGCGGATCCGTAGCGCCGCATTGCTGGCTGCCATCTTGTCGGGTACCGACCGGAGCCGCGCCGGCTGCCGCCAGGTTCACGACGCCAGCACCAGCGAGGACGTAAAAGTCGAAGTAACTGAACAGACTGCCGAGAAGCGCAATCTTGCCCGACAGCGGAATGAACTCGACCTGGCCCATGGCCACATACTTGATGTGGTTCATGGTTGCCGCGGCTTCGTCCTTGTACGGCGACTTGATGGTCGACTCACCTTCGGCGGGAAGTTTCGCATATACGTCGTTGTTGAACGAGCTCTTCCAGTCGGGCGTGACGTTGTAGCCGCCGACCACGGCGAGCGAGATCCAGTCGGTGAAGTGGAACGCCAGTTTCGGCATTACCAACAGGGCATTGTAGAAATCCTGGCCGATGCTGACGCCCATACCGACGCCAGCTTCGAAACGCTTGTCTCGCAGCTCGAGGCGCTTGCGAATGACGGGCGCGTCGGTCAGTGGACTTTTGCGCTCTTTTTCGGCGCGCGCGACGGTCGGTAGGCAAACCAGGGCGCCCAGGAGTAGCGCGACAATCTTCCGCATGACTTGTGTCCTTTTCATCATGACGTCAACTCGCTAGCGGGGCGTGCGATAGGTGAAGGAGGGTGGAATGTAGAGCCCAACCGAGAAGAACATCATGATGTTCTGTACGAACTGGCTCTGCGAGGTTTCAGATCGCTGCTTGACCGAAGCGATGTCCTCGTTAGGTTTGCGATCGTTGACCTCGAAGACGTCCTTGTACATGTAATCGCGGAAGGTGAGGCTGAGGGTCAACCAATCGAGAACGAACAAACGAACACCCAAGCCGACGTGCCCGGTGAAGTCGTTATTGGTGAACGAGGGATCGCCGAATGCGCGCGGAATGATTTCCGTCTTCATCATGCCGACACCGAGCGCGAATGTCAGATCCCAGTGAACGATCCATTTGTTGAAGAGGCCGAACTTGCCGTAGCCAGGGACGTAGCCAAAAGCCAGCGCGTAGTGGTACTTCAGCTTGTTCAGCGTGGGAACAAGGTAGTACTGCAAGCCGACCAAGGACTCCCGCTCGGACAGCTCCTTGATGAAGTACTGTCCTTCGAGGCCGACGGACAGAACGTCGGTAATGTAGTAGTTGAGGTCACCCCCGAACGAATAGTGGCGAATCAGGGGGTCGTTCAGGGTGATGCCGGCAAAAGGGGCGAGCTCCACGCGGTGCTTTTTCAAGAACGCTTTGCGAGGAACGACGACGATGTCTTCCCAAGACCTGCGCGGGGCGCCTGCGGCCTCCGTCGTCTTCTTCGGCTCCGGGGTTTCACCACCCGTAACTTCGGAAAGATCCAGCTCAAGATTTGCCCCCGGGGTCGTATCCGCTGGAGGAGCTTTGTCGCCGCCACCCGATGCCGCACCCTCTGGTTCTTGGGCCAGAGACTCTTTTGCGACGCCTAGGTTGGCAAGAATTACGAGGAGACCAAGGGCAAGTCGTTTCATGCGTTTCCTTGCTTGGGGGCTGCCTTCACCCCATGACAAAAATCGCTTTGATTTCAGAGGCTTGGCTATGAAGGCAGAGCTGCGGGCAATGTAGCACAGGGAATTTCTGCAAATCAACAAAATTTCAGTCCGTGTCGAAACTTCCACCCCTCAAAGTGTTCGGAAGTATCGTCTATTCTTCTTCAATGTGATCAAAAAGGGCCTCGACGAATTCTTCGGCATTGAATTCGCGCAAATCTTCAACTCGTTCGCCGACGCCGATGAACCTTACGGGAATTCGCAGCTGATCGGCGATCCCGAGGATGACCCCGCCTTTGGCGGTGCCATCGAGCTTGGTCAGAACAATACCAGTGACCGACATCGCTTGGGTGAACATTTGGGCTTGAGCGATGGCGTTCTGGCCGCTCGTCGAATCGATGACCAGCCAGGTTTCGTGCGGAGCTCCGTCCAAGGCTTTGCCGACGACCCGCCGAACCTTCTGCAACTCCTCCATCAAGTTCGACTTGGTATGAAGGCGCCCGGCGGTGTCCGCGATGACGACGTCGACGCCATCGCTCATCGCTCGCTTGATGCCGTCGAAGATGACCGAAGATGGATCACCACCTTCCTTGCCGCGAACGACCGGAGCGCCGACGCGTGCGCCCCAAACCTCTAGCTGCTCGGCCGCGGCCGCACGGAAGGTGTCGCCCGCAGCCATGAGGACCGATTTACCGTCGGCTTTCAGCTTCGAGGCCAGCTTGCCAATCGTCGTCGTCTTGCCGCTGCCGTTGACACCAATCGCCAATAGTACGAATGGTTTTGCCTTTCCGTAGTCAACCTTCGGGGCCTCGACGTTGAGGAACTCGATACTGCGTTTTCGTAGGAAAGCCCAGACCGACTTGGGATCAGAGAGCTCGCGGCGGCCGAGCGACGAGCGGATCTCTTCGAGTAGCTTCTGGCTGGTGCGAACGCCGATATCTGCGGTCAAAAGGACTTTCTCGATCTCCTCGAAAAGAGCTGGATCGATCTCCTTCTTGCCCACGAAAAGCTGACCCAGGCGTGAGACCCACCCCGCCCGGGTTCGGGCCAGACCAGGAGCAAGCGCCTCTGCATCCCGTGCCTTGGGACGGATGGCTGGTGCCGCCGTCGGCCTTGGCTTCTCGGTCGGAAGAGCGACCCTGGGTGGCGCCGCCACCTCAGGAGGCACTGGGCCCGCCGCCAAAGCGGGCTTGGAAGGTACAGTCTTCTCGACGGTGGGCTCGGTAGGCCGAGGCTCCTCGTGCTTTGGCTGGGCGGCGGGGAGAGGCTCCGCCGGCGGCGTCTTCGCTTCCGTTGCCGGAGGAGCTTTAGACGGTGGCGAGACTGGAGGAGGTCCCGCAGCTGCTTTGCTTTCGCCAACGACATCTTCTGCTCGGAGCGCCGGCTTCTTTGCTTTGCTGCTCGGAACCGCTCGCTCCTCGCCGGCTTCATCAATCTGTCTGGCGCGAGATTTTCGAGCGCGGCGTATAGCGTAGAGCAGCAAAACGATCGCGGCCAGGAAAACGGCCGCGATAATGGCCGTTGTGGTCAAATCTGGGCTAATTCCACCCTCCATGGTGCGGCGAACCTTAACAGGGACGGCGTGAAACGTGTGATCTTTTTGACGTTTTCAGGAACGGTGGCAGAGAATCAGCGCATGAGGTGACAAAGCCTTTACAGAGGACATTCCGGATGCTACCAATCCAGGGTCACGAAGTGGCTAGTATGGTCACGTAATGTCACGCCACGAGGGTGTCTGATGCGGATAAAGAGGCTAGAAATCTGTGGGTTCAAGTCCTTCGTCGACCGGACGGTTCTCCATTTCGACGACCCTATCACGGGCGTCGTTGGTCCCAACGGGTGCGGCAAGTCGAACATCGTCGATGCCATTCGTTGGGTCATGGGCGAGCAATCTGCGAAACACCTGCGCGGTCGCGCCATGGAAGATATCATCTTCAATGGCTCGGAATCGCGCGGCCCAGCCGGGATGGCGGAAGTATCCATCACCTTTGATACCGGTTCGCTGACCAGCGACATGGCCCCGGGCGGCGTACCGTGGGGTGTGGTGGGGCCTTCCGATGTGGTCGTCACGCGACGGCTTTTCCGCGGCGGCGAGAGCGAGTATTTGCTCGGCGGCGTTCCCTGCCGTCTGCGCGACATCGTGGAGTTCTTCCTCGGCACGGGCGTCGGCTCGAAAGCCTACGCCATCATCGAGCAGGGCCGCATCGGCTTCATCGTGTCGTCGCGGCCCGAAGATCGTCGGCAACTCATTGACGAGGCAGCCGGCATCACCAAGTACAAGGCCAAGAAGAAGGTTGCCGAGCGGCGCATGGAAGCGACCCGCCAGCACCTCTTGCGCGTCACCGACATCCTGGGCGAAATCGAGACGCGGCTACGATCGCTCAAGCTGCAGGCCCAAAAGGCTGAACGCTACAAGCGATACAAGTCCGAGCTCCGAGATCTGGAGCTTTGTCTGGCGACCCAGAAACATCTCGGACTGCTCGCCGAGCAGAAGCACGTCGCCCTAGCGCATACCGAGGTCGTTGCTCGCCACTCTGATCAAACCAGTGCCTTGCTCGCCGAGGAGACGAGCGTCGAGGCAGAACGCCTCACCTTGTCCGAAGAGTTGTCCGAGCTCGCTCGCGCTAAAGAGGATCTTTTTGCTCTCGATAACAAGGTCCAGCTTTCGTCTCAGCGGGCCGAGCATTACCAAGACGAGTCGGCGATGCTCGTCGTCCGCGCCGAGCACGCGCGCAAAGAAAGCGAAGCGCTCGTCCTGCGCAGCGAGCACGATGCCGAAGCACTCGCATCCGTCGAGAGTCAGCTGGAGATGCTGGACGCTGAAGCGGAGTCGCGAGGCGCGGCGCTCGAGGCGATGGAAAAGACCAGCGCGAACGCCAAGAGCGAGCTCGCGACGGCGCGCAAGCAACTCGATCAGTCGATGGCCGAAGCCGGTGCGGCGCGCACGCGAATTGCGCGACTCGAATCGGATCTGGAATCGGCCCGCGTTCGCGCCGAGGATCTCGCGCGCCGGCTTGAAGAGCTGGCGAACGACGAGCTGGCATCGAACGAGACCATTGCGCGCATGAACAGCGAAGCCGCCGAGGCGGAGGAGCAAGTGCGAACCCTGCAAGCGCGTGCCGAGGAATTGGCTGCGACGAGGGGCGAGCTTGAAGCGCGCACCACCGGACTGCGGGCCGACGTCGGTCGCGGCGAGATCGAGCTCGAAACCTTGCGCGAGGAAGCCCACCGTCGGCGTTCACGCCTGCAGTCGCTGGCGGAGATTCAGGAGCGCTACGAAAGCTTTCAGCGCGGCGTTCGCGCGATCATGCAGAAGGTTCGCGACGACAGCGCCCATCCCGAGGGACAGGATGTCGCGGGCGGGTCGACCTGGACCACGACCGGCATTCGCGGCTTGGTCGCGGATATCGTGCAGCCGCCACCCGAGCTGGAGACAGCGCTCGAGGCCGTGCTCGGCGAGCGGCTGGGCAATATCATCGTCGAATCTCACGAGGTGGGCGTCGAGGCCATCGATTTTCTCAAGCAGAAGAGCGAGGGCCGATCGAGCTTCATTCCGCTTTCGCTGCGGGGAATGTCTCCGTCGGGCGAGGTGGTGTACGACGTCACGGGCGGCGCCAGTGTCGAGGCCGAGACCACCCTCATCCCGGCCCCTGCCGACTGGTCCATCGGCGACGGCGTGCGCGGTCCGATGCTCGAGCTTATCGGGTTCGACCGTCACTACGACCGCATCGCCAGCTATCTGCTCGGCGACGTCATCGTCGTCGAGGATCTGCGCAAGGCGCTTGCCCTGTGGCGCGATGTCAAGCCCGGCAAGACGCTGGTCACGCTCGACGGCGAGGTCATTGATCGTCACGGCGTGGTGACCGGTGGCTCGCGCGAGTCCGCGGTCGCCAGCGTGCTGGCGCAAAAGCGCGAAATGCGCGAGCTCGAAGAAGTCGTGGCTCGTCTCGACCAAGACTACCAGTCGACGCTCGATCGCCACGTGAACAACAAGCAAGCCCTCGCAGAAGCTACGAGCGCTCTCGACGAGACGATCGCGACCATTCGTCGCGACGAGCTCGAATTGACGGCCCACCGCCGGGACACCGATCGCCTGAACCGCGAGCGAACGCAGGCGGAAGCGCGCCGCGTGCTGCTGGCGAGCACGATTGAAAACCTGCGCGGCTCGACCAGTCAGAATCAAGCACGCATCGAGGACGCCACAGTTCAGCTCCTGACCGAGCAAGAAGCCATGGCCGAGCACGATGCCAAGGCCGAAGCGCTGCGCTCGCAAGTGGAAACGCTGGCCCAAAGTGTCGATGATCTTCTCGCCGAGCTTTCGACCGTCAATGTCGCCGCGGCGCAAGCGAGCGACCGCAAGCGCATGGCGCGGGAAAGCGTCGATCGCTTGCGCAGGGAAATTGCCGATCATCAAAGCAAGCGCGCTCAACTCGACGACGAATCGGGGCGAGATCTGGCGCGCGCCGAGAGTTTGCGCGAGCAGGCCGAGCAGTTGCGCCAGGAAGCGTCCACCCTGCAGGCCGAGCTGAGCGAGCGTTCGCGGTCCTACACCGAGCGGCAGATGGCGGCCGAAGAACGGAGCGGCCTCTTGGCTCGCCGGGATGCCGATCTGAAGTCCCTGCGGTCGGACGTTGCACGGCTTGCGCAAGAACTCAACGCTTTCGATTTGCGGCGCCAGCAGATCGGCATGCGCCTCGATGGTCTGGACGAGCAGATCCGCGATCGCTATCCCGAGGTCGACAAGGTGGCCAGCGTGGTGACCGACTTCCACCTGCGACCGCTGTCAGGCGAGGAAGAGGAGAGTCGTGTCCGCGAGTTGCGTGGCCTCGTCGAGCGCATGGGCGATATCAACCTGACGGCCATCGAAGAGTCGGCCGAGCTGCAGCAGCGCTACGATTTCCTCACCGCACAGAAGGCGGATCTCGAATCGGCCATCAGCCGACTGGAAACGGCCATCGACAAGATCAACCGAGCCTCGCGCAAGCGCTTCCGGGAAGTTTTCGATACGGTCAACACCAAGTTCCAAGACGTGTTCCCGCACCTGTTCGGTGGTGGCAAGGCGCACTTGGCGCTGACCGACGAGAGCGATCTGCTCGAAACCGGCGTGGAAATCATCGCCAATCCACCCGGGAAGAAGATGTTGCAGAACATCGAGCTGCTCTCGGGTGGTGAAAAGGCGCTGACCGCCGTCTCGCTGCTCTTTGCCATCTTCCTCGTCAAGCCGTCGCCGTTCTGCGTGCTGGACGAGGTCGACGCGCCTCTCGACGAGGCAAACGTCGGTCGTTTCAATCAGGCAGTGCGCGAGATGACCGATCAATCGCAGTTCATCATCGTGACGCACAACCAGCGAACCATGGAAATCGCGGACAAGCTGTGCGGCATCACGATGGAAGAATCGGGCGTGTCGAAGCTCGTTGCGGTGAACTTGCGTTCCAGAAAACGTGAACCGGAACCGATCGAGCCGCCTTCGGAGATCATCTCTCCGGACGACGCCGGATCGAGTCAGCCAGCATCGGCGTAGCAAAGGCGCCGCGGCGGGGTTGACGAGGCAGCGCTCTCTCAATACACTCACCACCTCTCAGACGGCTCGCCCGCGTGTGCTGGTCGGGCGTCCCTTGGAAAGGAGCAACATGGCTACCCACATTACCGACGAATGCATTAACTGCGGTGCTTGCGAGCCCGAGTGCCCGAACGACGCTATCAGCGAGGGCGACAGCAAATACATCATCGATCCGGCTCGCTGCAGCGAATGTGTCGGTTTCTTCGATCACGAGGCTTGCCAGTCGGTTTGCCCGGTCGAGTGCTGCCTGCCCGATCCCAACAACAAAGAAACCGAAGAAGTGTTGCTCGGGCGGGCCAAGCAGTTGCACGCCGACAAGAACCTGCCGGACCTAGCGGCGCTGCCGGCGAATTTGTCGCGCTTCCGCAAGGCCTAGCGGCGTCTTCCTTCTTGGACTCGTTTCAAGGGCTCTGAGCCGCTGGCTCAGGGCCCTTGTTCGTTCGTGCTGAGGCGATCGAAGTGCGCCCGTACGCGGTGAAGTTGTCCGAGCTTTTCCGTGAATTCAATGAACTGCTGCTGGCGCAGCTTCTCGTAAAACATGTCGACCAGCGTTCCTCGCGCCTCGGCAAAGCCGATGTTCTCGGGTGGCCCTTCGCTGATGTAGCGGGCAATGAAGCCGCCGTCCTGGTCGATGACCAAAGGGGTCGTGTCGCCAGGGCCGCGCAGCTTTGCGACTTCGAGACCGACGCTGGCTGAGAGAGGGCTATCCAAGCTTTGCTGGAACCGGCGCAGCGTCACGTGCCTGTCTTTCCACTCGGGCGCACGCGCGACGTCTTCGAACGCTTCGAGTGTCTTCGGGGGCTCTCTCTTGAGGAAAGCCGCGAGATCGCGAGCCGTTTGCTCGCGCGGATCTCGATCTGCTTTCTGCATGGGCGGACCGGTGTACACGGCGAGCACGGCGACTTCGACCAAGCGCGAGTGGACGAAATGGTCGCGGGTCTTTTCGTAGATCGGTCGAAGTGCGCTGTCCGGAAGCGTCTCCCGACGAAGACTCGGCTCGAGCTCTCTTTCGAGCAAGCGCTGAGCCATGGCGGAGCGAACGTCGGAATCGTCGCTGAAGCTCAGCCTACTGCCGCGTTCTCGCGCGAGTTCGGCCAGCAGAAGCGTCTCTGCGATTTCGTCCAGGGCCTGTCGCACGCTCTTGTTTGTCGCCTTGGCCTTCGCCGCCACTTGCTTGGCAAAGACGGGCGTACCCGCAACGGTCGCAACGATCTCGCCAAGGTCCGGCGCCGGAACCAGCGTCCATTGCTCGTTGGCGCTGCGGCTCGAGCAGGCGGCAACGAATAATAGAGAGAATGCAAACGCGCGGCGGCGCATTGGCCCCATCGTAACAGAATCGTCTGCTGCCGAAACTTCGTGCGACTTCATCGCCTGGAGGTCGGTTGTGCTAGCTTGCGACGCCGATGACCTCCGCCGCGGCGTACTTCGTGGTTGCAATCGACGGACCGGCCGGTTCCGGCAAGTCGACCGTTGCCCGAGCCCTTGCCGACCGACTTGGCTATACGTTCCTCGATACCGGGGCGCTTTACCGAACCGTCGCCCTGATGGCCAAGCGACAGGGAATACCGTGGGATGATGGTCTGCGCTTGGGCAAGCTGGCGGGCGAGCTCGACATCGTCTTCGTCCGCGGCGACGGCAAGACACGCATTCTCGCGAACCAATCGGACGTGACCGACGAGATCCGTACGGCCGAGATTTCGCAGGGCGCCTCCAAGGTCTCGGCGTTGCCGGCAGTTCGAGCAGGCTTACTCGACTTGCAACGCAACGTCGCCGCCAAGGCGAACGTCGTGGCCGAGGGCAGGGACGTGGGCACGGTGGTTTTTCCTTCGGCGCAGGCAAAGTTTTTTTTGGTCGCGAACGCCTCGACGCGAGCCGAGCGCCGCACGCTGGAATTGCAGGCGGCGGGGCGACCGGCGATATTTACGGATGTGCTCGCCGAGATGCAGGAGCGAGACGCCAGGGACAGCCAGCGCGCGGTCGCGCCGCTGCGCCCCGCGGATGACGCCATGGAGATCGATTCGTCGAACGCGTCGCCCGAAGAAGTTCTAGAGAGGATGCTGAGCGTCGTCCGTCAGCGTGGCGGCTGAATGGCCCGCGCGCCATAACGCGCCATTAAGTTCCGTTTGGCCCTTCCTTCGTTGACATGCGGGTACTGCAGCGGTAGTTTTCGCCGCCCTTCGCTAATTTCGATGGTCGGGATTGGCGATGCAACAACCGTTGCCGGGTCGCACGAGGGGCGCCGTCGCGAACCGGACCAGCCGGCCTTGAGGCCGCGTTGTTAGTCCAAAGGATACTCATGGTAGCTGTGCCGTCGTCTTCCGATACCACCTCGAATAGTGATGATAGTTTTGCTGCCCTCTTCGAAGAGTCGCTCAAGCACGACGAGGTGAAAGAAGGCGAAATCGTCAAAGGCAAAGTCATTGCCATCACGAAGGACAATGTCGTTGTCGACATTGGCTACAAGTCTGAGGGCACCATCGCTGCCTCGGAATTCATCGTCGATGGACAGATGACCATCAAGGTCGGAGACATCATCGATGTCTTCCTGGAGAGCCGCGAGGACGAAAACGGTCTTTGCATCGTCTCCAAAGAGAAGGCGGACCGTCTCAAAGTTTGGGACGAGATTTCGGCTGCGTGCGAACGCGACGAGCTCATCGAAGGCGTCATCAGCACGCGCGTGAAAGGCGGCCTCTCGGTCACCATCCGTGGCGGCGTGAAGGCCTTCTTGCCCGGTTCGCAGGTCGATCTTCGCCCCGTGCGCAACCTCGACAACCTGCTCGGCAAGAGCCACCGCTTCAAGGTCATCAAGTTCAACAAGAAGCGCGGTAACATCGTGCTTTCTCGTCGTGTACTCCTCGAGAAGGAGAGGGCGGCGCTCAAGGAGCAGACGCTCGACAAGCTCAAGGAAGGCCAGATCGTCGAGGGTATCGTCAAGAATCTCACCGAGTACGGTGCGTTCATCGACCTCGGCGGTATCGACGGCCTGCTGCACATCACGGATATGTCGTGGGGTCGTGTGACCCATCCGTCGGAGCTCTTCCAGGTCGGCGATCACGTTCGCGTGAAGGTGCTGAAGTTCAACACCGAGACCGAGCGAGTGTCGCTTGGCCTCAAGCAGATGATGGAAGATCCGTGGACCCACGCCCAGGTGAAGTACCCGCCCGGAACCGTGGTGCGCGGCAAGGTCGTATCGCTCAAGGACTACGGCGCCTTCATCGAGATCGAGCAGGGCATCGAGGGACTCATCCACATCTCCGAGATGTCGTGGACCCGCCGGGTGAAGCACCCGTCGAAGATGCTGGCCATCGGCGACACCGTCGAGGCCGTGGTGCTCGACATCGATCCGACGCAGAATCGGATCAGCCTCGGCATGAAGCAGCTCGAGCCGAACCCGTTCGCGTCTCTCAAAGAGAAGTATCCGCCCGGAACGGTCGTCAAGGGCATCGTCCGCAACATCGCCGACTTCGGTATCTTCGTGGAAATCGAAGAGGGCATCGACGGCTTGGTGCACGTCTCCGACCTATCTTGGACTCAGCGGGTGAAGCACCCGTCCGAGCTCTACCAGAAGGGTGACGAGGTCGAGGCGGTCGTGCTCAACATCGAGTTCGATGGCGAAAAGCCCAAGGTGTCGCTCGGTATCAAGCAGCTGGTACCCGATCCATGGGATCGCATCCCGTACGACTACCCGGCGGGCAAGATCGTCGAGTGCAAGGTCCTCAAGGTGCTCGACTTCGGCGCTTTCGTCGAGATCGAGCGCGGCATCGAGGGACTCATCCACGTCAGCGAGTTCTCCGACGAGCGCGTGGAAGACCCCAAGCAGTTCGTCAAGATCGGCGACGTGCTGAAGGCCGAGATCATCTCGGTCGACGGTGCCGAGCGCAAGATTGGCCTCTCGTTCCGTGGCGCCGCCCGCGCCGAGGAAGTCGCCGATGCGCAGGGCTTCAGCGCCGGCGGTCCGACGGCGACGCTCGGCGATGTCATGCGCGAGAAGCTCGCGGGTTTGACCTCGAAGAAGTAAAGCAGCGAGGCAAACAAGCCTCTATCAAACGCGGTCTGGTCGCTTGATCAGGCCGCGTTTGCTTTTGTGCCGTCGGAAAGTAGCCAACTGCGGATGTCCGTCACGACGGCCTCCGCCTCTGGCTCGAGATAGAGCTCGTGAAAGAGGCCCGGATAGCGCCGGACTTCGACGATGTTGCCCGCGTCGCGCGCAAACGTCTCGCTGGCCTCGTTGGCCACGATTCGGTCCTCACCGGCAAGCAGGATGAGCGTCGGCACCTTCAGCTCGGCTGCGTGCGTGCGGATGTGGGCTTGCGCGCGCAGGGTGGTCATGAACCAGCCGGCGCTGGCAACGTGGTGCACCAGGGGATCTCTGTCGAATCCGGCGAGCACTTCGGGATTGCGGGAGATGTCTGCGGCCAAAAGACCGTTGGCCATGCTCAGCGTCGGATACACCTTCGCGACGACGTTGGCAGCAAGTCGCTTCGGCGCGGGCACCGCCATCTTCAGCTTGAGCCAGGGCGCGGCCAGCACAAGCCGCGTCGGCTTGTCCACACGCTTTGGGTCAAGTACGTACGAGAGCCCAATGGCGCCGCCCAGGCTGTGCCCGACCAACGCCCACGGCAGTGTTGGATTCCTCCTGCGCGCCCATTCGATGACCATGGCCAAGTCGTCGAGGTAATCACCGAAGTCGTCCACGTGGCCGCGCCGGCCACCGGACTTGCCATGGCCGCGGCCATCGAATTGCGTAACGGCGATTCCCTGATCGGCAAGCGCGGCGGCAACGTGCGAATAGAGCCCGACGTGCGCCGAGAACCCGTGCATCAGAATGGCGCTCAGTCGGGCGTCTCCGCGGGCCGCGTGATGGACGACGTGAAAGTCGAGGCCCAAGCGTTGAAGTACAACTTGAAGATCGGGTCCGCGATGCTCCAGCATCGTTTGGAAATACCATGGACGCACGAGCTGGCGCGAATCATAGTCGCGTGCTCACGACCATGCGCATTTCCGAGATCTACGCGAGCATTCACGGCGAATCCCAATACGCCGGCCTTCCCTGCACCCTGGTCCGCACGACGGGCTGCGATCTGCGTTGCAGCTACTGCGACACCACCTACGCATTTCACGGCGGCCGCGACATGACCCTCGACCAAATCGTCGCCGAGGTCGAGCGCCTGGGCCAACCGTTCGTTCTGCTCACCGGAGGCGAGCCTATGCTTCAGCCCGACATCGCCGTGCTTGCCAGGCGGCTCCTCGACGGCGGCCGGCGCGTCGCCATCGAAACTTCCGGTGCCCACGCTGTCGACCAACTGCCCGTCGAGGTGTTCCGCATCTTGGATGCAAAGACTCCGTCCTCGGGCGAGAGCCAACGCATGAACTGGAAAGCCTTCGAGGGGCTTCGCCCATGCGATGCCGTGAAGTTCGTCATCGCCGACGAGGTCGATTACCAGTGGTCCGTCGAGAAGATTACGGGCTTAGGTCTCGCAGGCAGTACGGAAGTCTTGTTTTCTCCGGTGCACGGCCGCCTCGACGCCAAGACGCTGATTTCCTGGGTCGTCCGCGACCGACTTCCGGTCCGCCTGAACTTGCAACTGCACAAGTACATCTGGGGCGCAGACGCAAAAGGGGTCTAGCAAACGGGTGGGCGATGGTGTCACAATGGCATCGGTCGTCCCGGCCGGAGCAGTCTACCTACGCGGCGAGTCGACAAATGTACCCCAGCTTAGCTCCCACTTTCGGATTGACTTGCCGGCTTTAGTCCTGCTAGCGTCCGGCCGCGTCTCGTGGGCTAACCTATCGAGAATGCTTGGAAAAGGCAAAGAAACCATCAACGGCTTGAAAGGACTTCTGCTCACTATGGGTACTTGCATCGCGGTGCTGACAGCTCCCGGGTGCGCCACGCGTGCCAAGCGGGATCCTGACCAGTCACAGGTGCGATACCAGCTTGCCGTCGGGTATTTCCAAAATCATCGCGAGGAGGCCGCCATCGAAGAGTTGCAGAAGGCTCTGGTGGCGGACGCACAGAACGCCGAGGCCCACAACATGCTCGGTCTCATCGCGCTCAAGCAAGCCTACGACTACGGTGCGCAGGCCGAGACGGTTTCTTGTCTCAAGGGAGCCGACGAACAGTCGGTCCGGAGCGAGCAGGACCTCAAGTTGCGGGACGCTCGCGCCGACTTTCACAAGGCCGTCGAGCTACGGCCGAATTTTGCGGAAGCTTGGAATAGCCTTGCTGCCGTCGCGCTTCTGCTGCGCGAGTGGGACGAAGCAATCGCCGCTGCCGAGAAAGCGCTCAAGGATCCGACCTACGATTCGCCGGTGTATGCTCGCGCGAACCTGGGTTGGGCCTATTTTCACAAGAAGGATCTGCAGAACGCCTGGAAAGAACTTTACGAATCCGTGGCGCGCGCCCCGTCCTTCTGCGTGGGGCGCTACCGATTGGCCAAGGTGCACGTCGAGCGGGGCGAATTTGACCAAGCCGCCGAGGTTCTCGCTCCGTTGGTGGCCGACAGCAAGCGTTGCCCCATCCAAGAGGCGTTTCTCCTGGATGGACTCGTCCAAGACCGACGCAAAGATTCACTCAAGGCGCGCGAAATGTTCCGCGTCTGCGCAGATATGTCCCCGCGAAGCTGCGTAGCAGAAGAATGCAAGCGCTACGCACAGATGATCCAGTGAGGAAGGCTCTTGCGAATGGAAACAATGAACTTCGGCACATTCCTCAAGACGGAGCGCGAGAAGCGCCAAGTGACTCTCGCGGAACTTTCCCAGGCCACGAAGCTGTCGGTGTCGTCGCTGAAGGTGATGGAGGCTGGCAACCTTGATGATTTGCCCCCCGACGTTTTCGTACGCGGCTTCATCCGTTCGTACGCCAAGACCCTCGGCATCTCCAGCAACGAGCCGCTCGGACTCCTCGACCAAGTCCTCTCCGAGCGCCGTCGTGCCGCCGAGCCGCCCGTGATGCCAGTGATGGTAGCCAGGCGCCCTTTGCCTGCGCCTCCGAGGGCCGTCCCCGCTGATTTGCCGGCCGCCGAGGACGACTCTCAGTCACCTCGCCACGGCATCGGCTTGGCGGTGTTCGTCATCATCGTCCTGCTCATTGCGACGATTACGCTCTCGCTGTTCTTGCGCCAGCAACCGCAATCGGGTGAAGGCCTCAGCCTGAGACAAGCGCCTTCGACGCTGCTGGCATCAGCTCGCGATACCTGACACGATAGACGCCTCGTCCGTGAGGCAGCTTGTCGTTACTCCTGCGATTGTCCTACGCCGCGTGCCCTTCGCGGAAGCGGACTTGGTCGTCACTTTACTGTCCACGGAATGCGGCCGCGTCTCGGCGTTAGCTCGCAGCGCGCGAAAGAGCTCGCGCCGTTTTTCGGGCGGCCTCGGCATGGCGGCCACGGGCGAGGCGCATTTGCGTGACCGCTCCGGCGCCGATTTGATGGTCCTCGAGTCGTTCGAGGCGCGCGACGACCGCAGTGCACTCGGGCTGGACGTGGCGAAAGCCGCGCATGCCGCCTATGCCATCGAGCTGTGCGACCGCTTGTGTCCGGCCCGCGAGCCGGAAAAGGCCGTCTTTGCCTGGCTCGACGAGTTCCTCACTCGGCTTGGCGCCGGCATTGCGACGGCCGAACGTTTGCGCGTGTTCGAGCTTGGGCTTTTGCGCCGCCTTGGCATCGGGCCATCGCTCGACCGTTGCGTTGTCTGCGGGCGTAGCGACCTCGGCGGGCAGGACGTTCGCTGGTACCCCGCACGTGGCGGCGCCGTCTGCCGCACCTGCGGACCGAGGGGCGACCTCATCAGCGGACAAGTTCGTGGCGAGCTCGAACACCTGTCGCACACGTCGCTGGCCGACGCCGACGCGCTCGTGCTCGATCGCGACGTCGGCACGAATTGCCGTCGGGCAGTCCTCGCGCTGATTCGCGAGCACGTCCATGGACCGCTTCGCTCGCTGGATTTTATCGAAAAGATGTCCGGCGCAATGTCGAATTCACGTTGACCGGCAACGCATCCCCAAGCGGCCGGTGGATTGTCAGGCGGTTCTGCTCGCCTCTGACGTAGACGTGAAGAATATTGCGGGCTAGATTGCCGCCTCATCATGCCAGCCAGCTCTCTCGAGACGATCGTCAGTTTGTGCAAGCGTCGCGGCTTCGTTTTCCCGTCGTCGTCGGTCTACGGCGGCCTCAGCAGCACGTGGGACTACGGCCCGCTCGGCGTCGAGCTGAAAAACAACGTGAAGCGCGCGTGGTGGAAGAGAGTCGTGCACGAGCGGGAGGACATGGAAGGTCTCGACGCCGCCATCCTGATGAATCGCCTGGTGTGGAAATACTCGGGCCACGAGGCGACGTTCTCGGATCCCATGATGGACTGCCGCGCGTGCAAGACGCGGCCGCGTGCGGATCACGTGTTCGCGGCACAAAAGGGCCGCGATCCGAAGGGCACCGCCGAGATCAACGCCGCCATCGACGCCAAGGAGCTCAGTTGTCCGAAGTGCGGCTCCAAGGATCTCACGCAGGCCCGACCGTTCAATCTGATGTTCAAAACCAGCGTCGGGCCCGTTGATTTGGGCGACGACTCGGGCCTGGTCTACATGCGGCCCGAAACCGCCCAGGGCATCTTCGTCAACTTCGGCAACGTGCTCGATACCATGCGCAGGAAGCTGCCGTTCGGCATCGCCCAAATCGGCAAGGCGTTTCGCAACGAGATCACGCCCGGCAACTTTACCTTCCGCACGCGTGAATTCGAGCAGATGGAAATCGAGTACTTCGTCCGTCCCGGCGAGGACGAAGCCGCGCACGAGATGTGGATCGCCGAGCGCAAGAACTGGTACCTCGGTCTTGGAATGAATCCCGACAACTTGCGGGTGCGCGAGCAGGAGAAGCACGAACTCGCTCACTACGCCAAGCGCTGCGTGGATCTCGAGTATCGCTTCCCCATGGGCTGGAGCGAGCTCGAAGGGATCGCCAATCGCACCGACTTCGATCTGAAATCGCACAGCCGCTCCCCCGAGAATCCCGACGCGGTCGGCGAACTGAAGTATTTCGATCAAGAGCAGAAGAAGCACCTCGTTCCGTATGTCATCGAACCGTCCGCGGGTGCCGATCGCGCGACGCTGGCGTTTCTGTGCGACGCCTACGAGGACGCTCTGGTCAAGGAGCCGCCAGCCGAGGAAACGGCCAGGCTGCGCGAGTTGGTCGAAAGCTTCGCCCGCTCGGTGGGCCGTCGCGAAGGCATGGCGGCCGATGTGAAACAGCGCCTGGTTTCGTCGGCGGAAAGCATCGCGGCTGGACTGCCGGGCACCTTGCCCCAGCTAATCGGTCTCATGGAGGACTCGGAGGCGGCGACCATCGAAGTGATGAAGAAGGTGCGCGGGGTAGGGGAGAAGATCGCCGAGGAGCACACCCGCACGGTTCTGCATTTGCATCCGCGGCTCGCGCCCGTGACCGTCGCGGTGTTTCCGCTCAAGCGCAACGATGCTCGTCTCGTCGAGATGGCCCGCGGCCTCAAGCGCGATCTGCAAAAGAGCGGAATTCGCGCGGTCTACGACGACACCGGCGCCATCGGCAAGCTCTACCGTCGCCAAGACGAGATCGGCACTCCCTGGTGCATCACCGTCGATTTCCAGAGTCTCGACGACCAGACGGTTACCGTGCGCGATCGCGACAGTATGGCCCAGGACCGGGTGAAGGCGACCGAGCTTGGAAACACCTTCGCAACACGTCTGGCCTGAGAAAAAACCAAATGAATGCGGAGAGGCTTCGGGGCTTTCAATCCCTGGCTCTCCCTGCTAGAAACGCCCACCGATGCCAACCAAGAAGAAGACTGGAAGCAAAGCCATGAAACCGACCAAAGCGCGAGCCTCCAAGGTAGTCAAGGCCAAGGTAGTGAAGGCCAAGCCTCAAGCCAAGGCGAAAGCCAAAGCCAAACCGCAAGCAGCCGGAAAGCGCATCAAGCGCGTCTATTTCTTCGGCGGCGGTAAGGCCGAGGGAAACAAGGACATGAAGAATCTGCTCGGCGGCAAGGGTGCAAACCTCGCCGAGATGACCAACATCGGCGTGCCGGTGCCTCCTGGTTTCACCATCACCACAGAAGTTTGCACTGAGTTCAACGCCGCCGGCGGCAAGCTGCCGAAAGATCTCGACGCCGAGGTGAAGGTCGCCGTCGCCAAGATGGAGAAGCTCCTCGACAAGAAGTTTGGCGACCCGTCGAACCCGCTTCTGGTTTCGGTCCGCTCGGGCGCGCGTGCCTCGATGCCGGGCATGATGGACACGATTCTGAACCTCGGCCTCAACGACGAGACCGCGGCCGGCTTGGCGCACGCCTCCGGCAACGAGCGCTTCGCCTACGATTCCTATCGCCGCTTCGTCGCCATGTACGGCGACGTCGTGCTGGAAATGAAGCCCGAGCGCAAAGAAGATCACGACCCGTTCGAGGTCATTCTTAGCGCCAAGAAGAAGGCCATCGGCGTCAAGGTCGACTCGGAATTGCCGGCCTCCGCGCTCAAGGAGCTGGTGGCCGAGTTCAAGGCCGCCATCAAAGAGCACAAGGGCGTGGACTTCCCGACGAACCCGCTCGACCAGCTGGCCGGCGCCATCAAGGCCGTGTTCCGCTCTTGGGAAAACGACCGCGCCAAGGTCTACCGCAAGCTGAACAACATTCCTTCCGACTGGGGCACGGCCGTCAACGTGCAGGCCATGGTCTTCGGCAACAAAGGCGAAGACTCGGCCACCGGCGTGTGCTTCACGCGCAACCCGTCGACCGGCGAGAACCTCTTCTACGGTGAGTTCCTCGTCAACGCCCAGGGCGAAGACGTGGTCGCCGGTATTCGTACGCCGCAAAAGATCGCCGACCTCGAAAAGGATTTCCCTGTTGCCTACAAGCAGCTCTACGAGATTCGCAAGAAGCTCGAGAAGCACTACAAGGACATGCAGGACATCGAGTTCACCGTCGAGAACAAGAAGCTGTTCATGCTTCAGTGTCGCAACGGCAAGCGCACCGGTTTCGCTGGCGTGCGCATCGCGGTCGAGATGGTGGACGAGAAGCTGATCGGCAAGGACGAGGCGCTCCGCCGCGTCGAGCCCGAAGCGCTCAATCAACTGCTTCGTCCCGTGTTCGATGGCGCTGCCAAGGCCGCCGCGGTCAAGGAAGGCCGTCTGCTCGCGAAAGGCCTGCCGGCTGGTCCCGGGGCTGCCACGGGACAGATCGTCTTCTTCGCCGATGACGCCGAGACCTGGGCTGCTCAGGGCAAGACCGTCATCCTCTGCCGTCACGAGACCTCGCCCGAGGATATTCGCGGCATGAACGCGTCGCTCGGCTTCATCACCGCCTTCGGTGGTATGACCTCGCACGCCGCCCTTGTCGCCCGTCAAATGGGCAAGGTGTGCATCGTCGGTTGCGATGTCATCTCGTTCGACTACCACGCCCGCACCATGACCGTGAATTCGGCCAAGGGAACCACGGTGCTCAAGGAAGGCGACTGGGTGTCGCTCGACGGTTTTACCGGCGAGTTCATCAACGGACGCATCGACACCACGCCGTCGGAAGTCATTCGCGTGCTCATCGAGAAGAACCTCGATCCGAAGCAGGCGCCTGTCTACCAGCAGTATGCCAAGCTGATGACCTGGGCCGATGCCGCTCGTCGGCTGAAGGTCCGCGCCAACGCCGACCAGCCCGATCAGGCCGAAGCCGCCGTCGCCTTTGGCGCCGAAGGCATCGGTCTTTGCCGAACCGAGCACATGTTCTTCGGCGAGGGCAAGATCGGGCCGATGCGCGAGATGATCGTTGCCGAGAACGAGCAGGCTCGCCGCGCCGCCTTGGCCAAACTGTTGCCGCTGCAGCGGGAAGACTTCGCGGGAATTTTCCGCGCGATGGGCGGCCGCCCAGTGACCATCCGGACGCTGGATCCGCCGTTGCATGAGTTCCTCCCGCACGACGAAGCGGGCATGAAGGAATTGGCCCAGGCGACGGGAAAGACCCTCGAAACGATCAAGCAGCGCATTGCTGACTTGCACGAGTCGAACCCGATGCTCGGACACCGTGGCTGCCGTCTCGGCGTCACCTATCCCGAAATCACCGAAATGCAGGCCCGCGCGATCCTCGAGGCTGCGGTCCAGGTGAACAAGGAAGGCATCAAGACCGAGCCGGAAATCATGATCCCGCTCATCGGGACCAAGAAAGAGCTCGACCTGCAAGTCGCCATCGTCCGCGAAACGGCCGCCAAGGTGATGGCCGAGACGAAGTCGAAGCTGAAGTACATGGTCGGCACGATGATCGAGATTCCGCGGGCCGCTATCACCGCCGAGAAGATCGCGGAGACTGCCGAGTTCTTCTCGTTCGGTACCAACGACCTCACGCAGACGACCTTCGGACTGTCGCGCGACGACGTTCCGAAGGTTCTCTCGGCGTACCTCGACAAGGAGATCTACAAGGTGGATCCGTTCGTGTCGATCGACCGCGAGGGCGTCGGCTTCCTCATGAATCACGCCGTGATTGCCGGCCGCAAGACCCGCAAGGATCTCAAGTGCGGCATCTGCGGCGAGCATGGTGGCGACCCGTCCTCGGTCGAGTTCTGCGACTCGATCGGTCTCAACTACGTCTCCTGCTCGCCCTACCGCTTGCCGATCGCTCGATTGGCCGCGGCCCAGGCTGTCCTGAAGAAGTAGTGGCTAATCGCTCACCACAGAGCGCACGAGTGCCGTCGGGTTCCTCCCGGCGGCACTTCCTGCGAAGCCCCAAGATCGACCACGGCGTCGGCCGCGGCGGTCTTTTTCGGGGAGCTCGCAGGGCTGAAAGCGAGCCGAGCACGAGAAGGAATTCTCTAGCTGCGCTTGCTCTTCTGGCGTTCGCAATTCCCGTGGTGACGATTGGCGGCGGGTGCAATTTCGGCGAAAGCGGCATTGCACCTCCCGCCAATCGGATTTTCCTTCCGGCTGGCGTGGCTGCCGACAACCGAAGCCAGGTCCTCTATGTCGTAAACTCCAATTCGGACTTGCGCTTTAACGCGGGGACGGTGGTGGCCGTCGACCTGGACCAAGTGAACGCAGTACGGGAAGCCGCGCTAGCGGCAGCAACGTGTGCTCGAGACTCGAGTCTTCCCGAATGCCAGGGCCAAACCCTGCAGAATCCGCTTCCTTGTACCAAGACTCGCTTTTCGCGAACCGAAGCCGTGCCCGACAACTACTGCTGCTGGGATCTCGTCGACAGCAACATCCTGAATTGCAACGAGCCGCAGTTCATTCATTCGGAGGCGACGGTTGCCATCGGTAGCTTTGGGGGTGCGGTCCAACTGCAGCAACCGGACGACGGCACGAATTTCCGACGTCTGTTCGTGGCCGTTCGGGCCGAACCGTCCATAACCTTTGCAGATGTCATCATCCAGGGCGATGCCTCTGCGCTCGGAGGCAAGAGCGTTGCCATGCGCTGCCAAGGTCCCCGGAGCGAAGCCTGGACGCAACAGCCGCTCGGCTACTGCGACGACAACTGGAAGGTTCGACGACCCGGAGGTGCCACGCCAGGCGCACTCGTGCTGCCGGAAGAGCCCCATTCCATGCGGCTCGACCCGACGCGGGGCGCACTCTTTGTTGGCCACTTGACGGTTCTGGCGAACAACTTGGTTCAGGGTGGAGGCGTATCGAGCATCGACGTCTGCGATCATCAAAACGTTCGCTTTGCGGGTCATACGGATGCCACTTTTATTCCCCAAAGCCTCTCGCAGTCGGTGGCGTCGCTTTCGCCAGGAGATCCGGCGAACCTATCCAACATCGTGTATGCCGGCGCGCAATCTTCAGCTGCGATCAGCGGCCTGGCCTTGCAATCTCCTCAAAAAAACTGCGCCGACGTCGCGGCCGGAGATCCTGACCGCGACCTGACGTTGGTCGCGGCGGAATCGTTCTACTCGTCGGCATTCCTTCCGCACGGGTCCGATATTCGCGGAATTCTCTTTTCCGAGGACGGCAGCGAGGCGTGGATACTGCATAAGAACGATGCGACGATCGCGACCAGTCCCGCAGCGCTCGTGGCGATCGATCGCCGAAGGACAGGCTTGAATGGCGAGCCCGCCAACACGCCCATCGATTTCGTGCAAGTCTGTGGCGGCCCGACGGAGATGCAAATGCATGGTGTCGGCCAGGACCAACGCATCTTCATCACCTGCTACGATACGGGGCAGATCTACGTGGTCGATCCAATCCACATGACGGTTACTGCCATCATCGACGCCGGAGCTGGACCTACCAACCTCGTGTTCTTGCCCACGGACCCGACCAAGGCGTACGTCGCGAGCTTCTTCAACAGCCACCTCTCCGCTATCGATCTCGCACCGGGTAGGACGGAAAACCATGTGGTTCTGCGCATCGGTTTGCCTCACGGATACGGACAATGAAGCGTCTACTCAAGGCTCCGCTGGTCGTCATTCTGGTCGCGGCGTGCTCGTCGACACCGGCGGTTATTCCCACCAGAAACCTCGAAAGTCCGTCGGACATGACTTTCGTTTGTCTCAAGACGGCTGCCGACAACACGGTTTCTGGCCAATCGATGAGCGAGTGCCACGGTCGGAACATCTTCGAGCCCAGTGCGACGGTCAATGGCCAACGGGTCTTGGGAACGTTCGCGTTCATCACCAATCCGGGCCGCAACGAGATCGCCGTGGCCGACATGGACCGCGGGCGGCTGCTCGACCTTGCGCCACTGACACCCGGCTACGGCATGCTTCCCGCGGGAAACGATCCCGAGGTCATTGCGGCCAGCCCGGATGGCTGTTGGGTGGTTACCGCCAATCACGCGAGCTGCGATTTCACCATGGTCGATCCTGCGCGCTTGCTCGCGGGGACGTTTACGTCGGGCTCGACCGTTGCGTCGCCTGTCACGGGGGCAGGGGACGTCTCGCGTAAAATTGCGGTCCGCAGGGCGAGCGGCTCTACATTGGCCGCATCGATTGGTGAGATTGCGTTTCTCCCGGCGCCCGACGCAGGAACAAGTTGCGGCCCAACGGCGACGACGACTCCACACGCGGTGGCGACGTTTCCAGGCTGCGACATGGTTGCGCTGCTCGATTTCTCCTTTGCTGCTGGAAGCGCAACCATCGTCGACGCCTACTACGTTCGTCCGGACGGTCTTGTCGCAGCCGGCGCGGACCCGATTTGTCCAGCCGAATGCGACCTGGGCGGCGTCGACGCGGGCGGCCCGTCCGAATCCGGCGTCGACGCGAGCACATCTGCGATCGACGGCGGCCTCTCGCCCACTGCCGACGGCGGTTCCGCGGCGTCTTACCTGAATGCCCTCGCGCTCGTACCCGACGGAAGCCGCGTTTACGTGGGGAGCTTGACCGGCGACAGCGTCACTTCGCTCGACTTGTCCTTCGACACGGGATTCGCAAACCCCAGCCGCGTCAAGCTCGCCGAAAATCCGGGCGGCATTCGTCGACTCCGGTTCAACGTCGACCCCTACGCAACGGTGGGCACGATCGAGGGCAAGTTCCTCGACGACCGCGGCAAGTTTCTCTACGCCTTCACCAACGATGATTCCGTCCGCGTGATTAATATCGACGGCCAGCCGGTCGAGTGCGACGTGAACCTGGTGCTCGATAGTACCGACCAGCGGCCCTGCCATCCGATTGGTGAACCGGGTTTTCACCGTCGGCCACTGGCCCAAGGCCCCGGTCTTCGCGTACCGGTCCTCTCCAATCCCGACAGCACGCCGCCGGTTCCTCGCGATATTACCTTCGCCGAGATCCGGCCGGTGAACGGCGCCGATACCTATTACCAATCGCTGAGTGGACAGTTCGGATTCCTGTTGGCATCGAGCGGACAGGTCTACGTCGTCAACCTTGCCCCGCAGCCAGCACTTGCTGACTCGACTGCTTCTTTGGGCACGACATCGCCAAGCATGGCCACGCATTCCTTCCGCGAGTCGCGCGACCTTGGCAAATCAGGGATCACGACCATCGCGCTGAGCGTGGTGCCTCAGCATTCGATCATCGGCACCGACCAGGCGTTCCCGACCACGGAGAATTACTCCGCTTCGGACGGACCGCTCATCCAGCCGTTTTCGAATGACACGCCCAGGAGTTACCTCGACTTTCCGGATCTCTACGCGCCGGTGTCGCCCGTCTGGAACGTGACCTGGGAGGGCCCGCTTCCCAATGCCAGTCGGACAACGGGGCTGGTCGTGGGCAAGTCAGACTCTCTCGCTGGCGTACTGAACGATAGTGGCGCCGATTTCTGTGCTAGCGGCGTCCAGGTCGGCGACATTCTGATGTTCTCTGGATGTACGCAGGATACGGATTGCCAGCCCGACGATCAGTTCACGTGCCAGGTGACCGTGTCCGGCGGTCCACGCCTGTGTCTGCCACGTGATTCGGCCGCCGCCGCGGAAGTGGTCAACAATACGAGCTGCGCACAGTTCCTTGGCAGCCGCGTGCGCTACGAAGTTGCGGCGGTGACGGCGACGAGCCTGCAGCTACAGCTCAAGCTGGACGAAGTTCCAAAGACGACACTGAACCCGTGTCAGCAAAACAGCGACTGCTGGCCGGACATCGACCACGGCAAAGGGGGGACCGACTCGCCTGACGGTGGCATCAGCAAGAAATTCGAGTGTCTCGCGGTCCGCGAAGGCGAGACTCATCGCTGCGTAAAGCGCTGTGAACACGACTCCGATTGCCGGGCGGGCAACGTTTGCGGAGACTTGGCCGGCTCGTCGGTGGGCAAGCTTTGCGTCGAGGCACCTCCGATCTACGAAGCCTGCTTCCCGCAGGCGAGGACGGTTGGTACCCTGCGACCGACGGTCGCCTACAGCGTGCGCGCCGGGCATGCTTTCACGGTGTCGGGCTCGTTGATGCCGAGTCTTTCGCCCTTCAAGCGAACCTCGTCCGCCGCCGCCGCCTCCTGTGCAGCTCAGCCCCTCGCGGATCCGTCGCTCGTGGCGCGCATTCCGCTGTCGGCGCCCCGCTGCCCGGATGCCTTCATTGCTCAAGCCAGCTCTGCAAACGGTCCGTATGTTCAGCAGCTGAGCGCGCAGCCGGGCAGCAATCCTTGCCTCTACAGCGGTGCCACCCCTCACGACGACGCGACGGCCTCCTCCACCAATCCGGACCTCGCGACCAATGTCCGTGCTTTTTTTCAGAATCCACAGATTCGCTTCGTTCTTTCCAACCTCAATCAATACGCGGGCGACTTGCTGTCGATTCACTTCGAATTGCAATACGGATACAGCCCACTGACCGCGTATATCCCGAGCTACGAAGTCCTCTTGACGATGGGGACGAGAATCATTGCCGGCCCGACGCAGACGCCGGAAAGCCCGCTTTGGAGCAACCTCGCCAATCTCATCAGCTATCCGTACATCTACGTCGTCGATCAGGGAAAAACCGCGCTTACGGCGGGAAGCCACGGACAGGTCTTGCGTGTCAATCCACGCAGTGGCAGCACCCAGATCGTCAGCTTCGACAACACGCTCTCCGGCAGCACGCCCTTCCAAATTCAGTAGCAGCGAAACAGCTGCTCACGAAGTTGACAAGTGGTAGGCGGTTAACCTACATTGTAGGTTAATGAGCGACAGCGTCCGTAGCACAGCACGTGAGCTTCTCCGCACGGCGATCCGTGCCGCTCAGGCCGAGAGGCTTGGCTCCGATCCCACCGCCGAGCAGGTTCCCCTCGAGCGCCCCAAGCGTCCTGAGCACGGCGATTATGCAAGCAACGTTGCGCTTGCGCTTGCCAAGCAAGTAGGCAAACCGCCGCGCGTGATCGGCGAAGCGATCGCGAAGCATTTGCGTGCCATCGGCGACGCGAACCTCGCGGAAGTCACCGTCGCCGGGCCAGGCTTCGTCAATCTTCGTTTTTCGGATGCTTTCTGGCAGCGTCGTTTGCTCGACATCCGACAAGCCGGGCGCCAGTGGGGCAGGGGAGAAGCGAAGGCGCATCCCAAGCTGTGCATCGAATATCTATCGGCGAATCCCACGGGCCCGCTGCACTTTGCGCACGGACGGCACGCCGCGGTCGGCGATTCGCTCACCCGCCTGCTGCGTTTCGCCGGCTACGACGTGGTTCGCGAGTTCTATCTCAACGACGCTGGCAACCAGGTCGCCATGCTCGCGCTGTCGGTGTGGACCCGCTACATGGAAGCGGCCCGCACGGCCGATGCCAGCGTTCCCGAAGTCACATTCCCCGAGAACGGCTACCGAGGGGACTACATCCGCGGCATCGCGAAGCAGCTTTTCGAACGCGACGGTCGTCGCTGGATTGGCAAGGAGCCGCCGGCCGACATCGAACCCATCAAACGTTTTGCCATCGACGCCTGCCTGGCCATGATTCGCGGCACCTTGGCTCGCTTCGAGGTCGACTTCGACGTCTGGCAGAGCGAGCGTGCTCTGCACGAGGCGGGTGAGGTCGAGGCCACGCTTGAAGTGCTCGACAAGGCCGGTTTCATCGAACGGAAAGACAACGCGGTTTGGCTGCGCACGACCGCACTGTGGGGCGACGACAAGGATCGCGTCGTCGTCAAATCCGACGGCTTGCCGACCTATCTGCTCGCCGATATCGCTTATCACCGCAAGAAGTTGGCGCGCGGCTTCGACCTTCTGTGCGACATCTGGGGCGCCGATCACCACGGGCACATTCCACGCATGCAGGCTGCGCTGAAAGCGCTGGGAGACGATCCCGAGAAGCTCTCCGTCATTCTGATTCAGATGGTTAGTCTTCTGCGCGACGGAAAGCCCGTCGCCATGGGCAAGCGCGAAGGCGAATTCGTCACGCTCGACGCCGTAGTCGACGAGGTCGGCCACGATGCCACGCGCTTCTTCTACCTCATGCGCCGGCACGACACGCCGCTGGAGTTCGATCTCGAGCTCGCCAAGCGGCAGTCGATGGACAATCCTGTCTACTACGCACAGTACGCCCATGCCCGCTGCGCTTCGTTGCTTCGGCGCGCGCGGGAGCTGGATGCGCCCAAGCACGAGGTGACAGCCGAGCTCTTGTCCGCATTGGCGCTACCGGAGGAGATCGCGATTCTTCGCCGGCTGTCCGATTTTCCGGACTTCGTCGCCGACGCCGCCGCCGCACGCGAGCCGCACCGGCTGGTGCAATACATCCAAGACTTGGCCGCCGATTTCCAGAGCTACTACACGTGCCTGCAAAAAGTTCACGGCGACAGCATCTTGCCGCAGCAGCGACAGCGCGTCGGAGCTTGGCGCACGACCTGGGACTGGCAAAAGACCTCGGCGCGTCTCGCGTGGGTTGAGGCGATTCGCCAGGTTCTCGACAGCGCGCTGTCCTTGCTCGGCGTGTCCGCGCCGCAGGAAATGAACCGCGCCGAAAGCACCGACGAGGCCGAGGAGCCCTAACCGCACCGTTAACGTTTGTTCCAATTACCGCCGATTTCGCCGAGGAGAAAGCCATGGGATACACTTCAGGAACAACGATGGAAGATCGAGGCCTGCGTGATATCGAACGTTGGCGCGACAAGATCGAGGTGCGCCTCGACAATCGCCAGGTCTTCTTTCTGTTCTTTGGCAGCGCCCTGGTGGCCTGCATGCTCTTCGTTCTCGGGGTCATCGTCGGCAAGCGACTGGAGTCGCGAGGCCGCGCGGTTTCGCCGGAAATCGAGGATCCTTTGGCACTGCTCGACAAAGTCGCGACCAGCCCGCGGCCAGCGCAAGCCGCCGTCACTTTTCCACAAGCGCTGTTTGGCGCCAAGAATGGCGACAAGCACGCGGCGAAGAAGACGGCCTTGGTGACCGCGCCCGCAGAAGCGGCTCCAGCGCCGCAGCCGGCCGCGCCGAGCAAGCCACTAGAGGCTGCACCGGCAGTCCCGCCGCAGACAAGCGCAAGCAAGACTGTCCTCGCTGCCAACAAGCCCGAGAGCAAGCCGGTCGCCCTTGCGGTCAAGCCCGAGAGCAAGCCCTCGCCCCTTGTAGCGGCTCCGGCCGAGCAACCGGCTGAGCCTGCACCCGCCAAGGTCAAGCCGACCGAGGCCAAGGAAGGCAAGCCAGCAGCTATCCCGACGATTGCGGCTGCGGTCGACAGCAAGAACAAGGGTCACTTCGCGTTGCAATTGAGCTCGTTCCAGGACAAGAGCGAGGCACAGGCCTTTGCGCAGAAGTTCGACGGCGAGCGCCCCTATCTCATCGTCTCGGACATTCCTGGTAAAGGCACCTGGTACCGCGTCCGCGTTGGTGACTATCCGACTGCCAAGGACGCCGTCGCCGCGAAGCAGGCCTTCGAGAAAAGGCACAACGTCATTGCCTATGTCGCGCAGAAGTAGGCGCCGGCAGTATTCATGAGCCCGCACCAAGTTGAATCTCGCGCGGGCTAGGCAAACGCGTGGGGAGCCGCCGAGCTTTACTCGGCGCGGACCATCACAATCGGCTAGAACATCAGGCCGACGTTGAAGTGCGTGCGCCAGGTATCGTCGCCCGGGTGCCGGTTAATCGGAACTGCGAACGAGAGGCTGAGGTCGCCGACCGGCAATTTGATGATGAGCGGGGAAAATCCGACGCCGTGGCGGAAGTCGGTGGCGGACAGGTCGGCGAGCGAATAGCCGACCACGCCGCTATCGAGAAAGACCGAACCGTAGAGCGGCGGCGAAATCGGAAACTGCAGGTCGATATTTTGGAGAATACGCAGATTGCCGCCGAGCGGTTGGTACTGCACGTAACTGGCGGTGGGTGTCGACGTTCCATTGCCAAGCATCGGCTGGGCAATGGTTTCGGTCAGCGCGTGGTCGAGCTGGTAACCCCGGATGGTCGTATCACCGCCGGCGAAGAAACGCTCCACCTTGGGTAGGAGGTCCGAGCCACCCAGCGGAATTCCCTGATCGTACCGAATGCTGTAACGCAAGCTGAGCCACGACAAGAGAGGCACGACCGAGAGACCGCGGGCGTAGAGCTTGATGAAGCTATCCTGAGCCACGTCGAAGAAGAAGGCCGGCAGCGCCACCTCGACGCCGGCGGCGACTTTGAAGCCGCGGGCAGGGACCAGCACGTGGTCCAAGCGATGCCATTCCACATCCGCGCTGAGGCTACTGACGAACGTTCCGATGCGCGCCGTGGTCTGATCGTCGAAGGCGCCTTGCCGCGCACTGCGCTCCAAGAGCTCGGTGCGCGACGTGTTTCGCAGATTGTAGCGAACGTTCGCATCAACCCCGGGGTACATCTCGCGTGCAAAACCAAACGAACCACTTCCCGAGTGGACGTCGCCCAGTCGCAGGGTCGCTTGCTGGAGGTAGGCCGCGACAATTTCCATGCGCACGAGCGTACCCAAGAAGCGGGGGTTCAAGAAATTGCCCGTCACGCTCTTCAGCGTGGAGCCGTAGGCGCCCTGCGAGGTGAGCGTCCAGCCGTGGCCAAAGAGATTGCGATGCTCGTAGCCTACGGTCCCGTAGATGCCGACGTATGGAAAGGATCCGTCGGGCGGCGCTTGATCCGTCGATGCGCCACCGCCGACGCGAATCACGCCCCAGTGGTCATGGCGTTCCTCCACCTCGACGAGCATCGGCACGACGGGATCGGTCGGTGTGGCGGAAGGGAAGCTCAGCGGGCTGGGGTTGTTGAAGAGTTGGATGAGCGCCAGATTGCGTCGTGCGCGTTCTTCCCTGAGGGTGGTCAAAAGGTCGCCCTCGCGAAGCTCGGCCCACGTAAGGATGGTCTTTTCCGTCGTGAGGAAATTGCCGCGGACGAACGTGGGACCTACGTGCACCTGTGGTCCCAGCTTGATTCGCCACGCGATATGCATCTGGTCGCCATGCCGTTCGGACTTCGCTTCGACCTGCGCGTAGCGGTAGCCCTCGTCGCCGAGAGCACGCTTGATGCGATTTTCATCGCGCTTGACCAACGCCGGCTGGTAGGGCGCGCCCATGATCGTGCGTAGAGAATCCATGAAGAACGCATCATCCCGAGGCATGGATTCGTTCGGTTCTACGCACTGGAATTCCATGCCCGCGACCCAGACGAGCGTGCCCTCGTCGATGAGGAAACGGACGAAGAGGCTGTCGGCGTTGCGCCAAACGTCTTCCTCGGTCCCTGCGATGGTGCTTGGCAGTGGCCGCCACGCCCCCGGTCTGGGCGCGATCTCTGCGTGCACCTTGGTCTCGGGATAACCGACGGAGGCGTAGTAATCCGCGAGAGTCTCCACGTCGAGGGTCATCTGGCGGAGGCTGGCGAAGCCGCCCTCGCCAAGCCCGATCGCGCCCAGGAAGGGATAGACCTTGGTGCGCACGCGGTCGGCCAGCACGTCGGAGGGAATGGAGCGATTGCCCTCGAAGGAAACGCCGCGCACTTTGAGCGACGGGCCTTCGTCGATGACGAAAACCATGCGATCCGACTGCTCGGAAATGCGTTCGCGTCGCCAGGTGACCTTGACGAGCATGAAGCCACGTTCGTGGTACGAGCTCTCGATGGCCGCCGCGCTGGAGGCGGCTTCGACGTCATCGTAGGCGCCGTGCTTGAGCAAGGTCAGCGAATCCTGCAGAGACGCGGCCGAGCGACTGTGGTTTCCTTCGAATGCCACTTCGACGTGGCGCCGCTCGTGTACGTTAATGTTCAGACGAACGTTCTTCGCCGTGCGGTCGATGCTGGTGTCGGGATTGAAATCGTCCTGCACCCGCACGCCGGGAAATCCAATGCGGCGATAGTGTGCGGTGAGGCTGGCGGTGTCCTCACGCAAAACGCTTCGACTGAACGGCGCCGGTACCAGCCACAGGAATCGCCAGTTGCCATGTCGAAAACCGTCGGCGATGTCGTCAGCGGGCAGGGCGGTCGCGCTGGTGACATTCAAGGGGCCCAGCGGATAGGCAGGACCGAGGTCGATACGCACGAGCAAGGTGATCCCGGCGGGAAGCTTACCGTCGTCGTACAGCTCAATCTTGACCTTGGCTTCCCAGTACCCCTGCGAGCGCAAGAGCTCCCGCACGTGGTCGGCTTCGGTCGCAAAGAATGCGTCTCGCTCGGAGCCCGCGGGAAGGAGCTTCTGGCCCGGCCGGATGCTGAGCTTGCCGATGATGTCGAGCTGGCGCACGCCTCCGTTGCCGGTCACGAAAACGCGGCGCAGCCGGTCGTGCGCACGCAGCTTAACCTGCAAGACCACGCTATCTGCGGTTCGCACCGACTCGACCGTGGCCGAGTAGCCGATGAGTTCCAGCAAATGCTTGATCCGCGGAATGGTGCCGATCGGGGTGCCCACGCGATCGGCGTCGCCTGCCGGTACAAATCGGGCCCCCGGACCGGCCACGCCTGCCACCAGTTCTTCGATACGGCCCGGCGGGTCGATGCTGCCCTCGACAGAAACGCCGCGGATGGCAGGCGCATCGATGGGAGCGGCGGCGGCGGGGTCGGGCAAATCGGACGGGCTGGTCTCCTGTGCGAACGCCATACCCACGGATGTGAGCGCGAGAAATCCGAGAGCGAGAGAGGCGGAATGAAATGGCCGAGGCACGGGGGAAGCTCAGGGTATCAGGGCGGTCATGGGTTGGGCCATCGGATCGGGTATTCCAGCGTCAACTCCAACTTGGCGGTACTCGTTTGAACCGGAAGCCCCTGTTGCAAGGTATAAGTCAGACGTTCAGCCGTGGCGTTTAGCGTGAGATAATCACGAATCCACTGCAGGATGCGGGCGCGGTAGCGCTTCTGGTTCTCGAAGCCCTGCCAATAGGACAATTCCAGGTTGAACTCGCGGATCGTTTGGGCCTGCACCATGACCTCGAAACCATCCGCTCCAACCGCCGGGCGCAGATTCCATTTCCCTCCGGTGAGCATTTTCAGCGTGTCGTCGATGTAGGGCTCGACCAAATTGGAAACCGTATCTCGCGAGAGCTGACCGACCATGTCGAGGCCGCTCTGTCGATTCATGCCGAAGATCTGACCGCCGTTGCCGCTAAGGTCGTCGGTGGTGCGCCCCGAGAGCAGCAGCAGCATGGTCTGGTTGCGATCCAAACCGTCTTGGGTGGACAGATCGATGGTCGCTTGATTGATCGGGCCGTTAATCCTCATCACGACGACGTGGTCCACGCCAGCCGCATCCGTGACCGTGTTTTGTGCTTCCAGATTCAGCTCGGGAGTATCACCTGCCGGGATGGATTTCGTGGGAACGAAGGTCACGTGGTTGACGTTGGGCGAAAGCTCGAAAGTGCCCCGCAAGCCGATGATGTGGAAGCGGCCGTCGGTGGGCCGAATTTCGCCCGAGATGGCGGGCGAGGAGAGCGTGCCGCCAATACCGAGATCGATGGCGACGTGAATTTCGGGTGCCAAGTTGTTCTGGATGATGAAGCCGTCGCCTTCGGTACGCACCCGCAGGTTGAGCGCAAGATTTTCGAGCAGCGGCTCGCCCCGCCAGAAGGGCTTGCTGTTGTCCGATTCGTTGATACGCGGCGAAAGCACGAGATTGCGAACGTTGAAGTCCTGCAAATAGCGTCCGGAAACCAGGCGAATATCGCCCGCGAAGGTCAGCCCCTCGTCGGGATTGCCTTTCAATTCGGTGGCGAGCGACAGATCGTCCACTTCGATGCCCTGGTCGCGGTAGGCGAGACGATTGCCGGCCAGCGGAAAGTCGATCGCGTCCCAGACGAACTCGGGGCGCAGGCTCTTGAAATGGACGCGGCCGGGTCGCACGCCTTCCGCACCGATAAGCAGCTCGCCTTCGTCATTCAGGCGAACACGCACGTTGTGCAAGAGAAGCTCGTGGCTGGACAAATCCACGCTGCCGCTCTGGACGGCAATATGACTGCTGATCCCGCGCATCCGCATCTGGATCTCGCCCAGGTTGATATGGGCGGAGATCTTCGGATCGTTTGGCGTGCCGGAAATGCTGGCGGCGATGGACGCCTTGCCGGAGACGTCGGAAACCGCGCTCGGGACCAGGGTTTCGAGCAATTTGGCGCTGACCTCACCGTCAGCGCTTACCGCAAAGGACTCCGGCGTAAAGCCGGGGCCCAGGTTGACCTTGCCTCCGAGCTTCATGGTGGCATCGCTGATGGTGACCGCTAAGTTGGAGAGCTCGACGGCGGACGACGTGAGCCGCAACGCACCTGATGGAACGTACAGCTTTTGGCCGAAGCCGCGCGCTTGGGCGTGCAACGGTCGCGCGATGCCGATGCCACCGTTGAGATCGGGCTTCTTCACCGAGCCGCGCACGTGTACCTCGAGTCCGATGCCGCCGCCCAGCGATGAAAAGCTACCGGCGAGGAGCGGCTGCAAGAAATCGAGATCGAATTGGCCGCCGAAATCCGCTGTCACGGCTTGATCGAGGACGTGCCCTTTCCCGTCCTTGATGGGGTGAACCTCGGCCGAGAGCGTGAAATCGCCACCTCCGGTGGCCAAGGTTGCCGGGTCGACCACGACCTTTTCGGTGTCGGTCACGACGTGCAGGTCACCCGCGTTCTTGATCCAGACCTTTTCCTTGGTCGCGGTGCCGTCGTTACCCTCGACGGAGCGAGTGACCGACGCTTCAAGACCGGTGATGCGGACATCGATGGCGGGTAGAGTGTTCGGCTCGATGGCGAGCGAAATGCGCCCGGACAGGCTGCTGGCGATACCTTGTTCTTTCAACGCCGGCAGTAGCTTCTCGGCGTGCAGGTCGTTGAAGCTGACCAGGGCCCTGGCATGCGCGCCCTTGCCGTCGTAGCGCGCGCTTGCGTCCACATCGAGCAGCTTGAAAAGGTTGCCGGCCACGGACACGCCCCCGTCGCTGGTGGGAGCGAGCGCGAGCTTCGCATCACCGAGATCCAGGTCAAAGGCGTGCACGTTGCCAAGGCCAATGCTGCCTTCGACGGTCGGCCTTTCCACCGTACCGCGCACATGCAGATCGACGGACAGCATCCCCGACACCGGCACATCGACCTTTGCCGTGGCGAGCAGGGCAGGGATGGGCAGGTCGCTAACGCGGATGGTCCAGTCGATGGCGAGCGGCCGCTTCGCCAGATTCACACTCCCCTCGATGCGCACGTCGCCGCCGCCCTTGGCAGCGATATGGCACAGCTTGACCACCAACATGTCCTTGTCGACTTCGATGTCAACGCCTTCGAGAAGCCAGGGCTGGCCCATCACCTCGACGGTGGTTCCACTCGGGACCTGGAAATGAACCTTCGGCTTCTTCGTGGTTCCGCTCGCCGTCAGGCCAAACGAGACCTGCCCGCTCACAACACCGGCAGCGACTAACTCCTGCAAGGAGAGGCTCTTGCCGTCCAGCCGGAAATCCAGCACCGGCGCGGCCAGCAGGTGCGCCAGCGTAGTCTCGAACAGCTTGGCGCTTCCGCTGCCCTCGATGCGGCCGCCCGCGACCCCGGCGCGAAGTGCATCCACGGAAAAGGTTCCGTCGTGCAGGTGGAACGACGTCGTGAACGCGTCGACCGGCGGAATACCGCTGGTGCCGCCGCCGATGCCGCTCACGTTGATGTGTCCGGTTGCCTCGGGCCGATCCATGCTGCCGGTCACGTCGACGGCAACCTCGGCGCTCTTGGCCAGGGGCCCCACGTTCATCGTCGAGAGCACGGAGGGCAGATCCGAGGCAGCCACGCGCAACCCCACGTCGACGAGCTTCTTGCCGAGCTCGACCTTGCCGCGAACGTCGGCGGTGGCGCCCGGGATTGCGACGTGCAGGCCGGACGTGCTCGCGGACTCGGCCGAGGCCTGCGCTTGCCCGGTGAGGCGAACGGTGGAAGGAATGGCCTTCTGGCGAAAGGCGCGGTCGTAGCGCAGGTCGAGCTCCTTGAGCTTGACGCTCTTCTTTTCGCCGATGGTCGCGGCGACGCTGAAGTGTCCGTGCATCTTGCCGGCCGCAAGCCTCTTCAAGTTGGCCGGCACGTAGTCGGCCGTGTCGAAATGGTCGAAGCCCAGCTTGGCGGTAACGTCGTCGCCAGCCATGGTAAGCGCCGCCCCGAACGTGCCTCCCGTCGGAGAAGCGAACGACAGCTCGTCCACGGTGATGGTCATGGTCGGCGCCGTGGCGGCAAACACGATTCCTGCGCGCAAGGCGAAATGCTTGGCCGCGTACGCGTCGTACGCTACGTCGAGGCCGCTGATGGCGGCCTTGATTTTCAAGGTGTCGTAGGGATCCCACAGATCGCCGACCACCTTGGCGTCGTCGCCCGAGAGGCGCAAGCCGGCGATGTTGTGCGGCTTGGCCACCGCAGTCAGCGCATCGACGGCATGCTCGAATTCGGCGTGGATCTTGATGCCGCCCACCGAGTTCGCGCCGTAGATGCCGGTGAAGAAGCCTTTGCCGACGAGCGCGCTGCGCCCGGTCTTGGCCAAACGCAAATCGAGAAAAATGTCATCCGACCACTCGCGCGTCGTTGCCACGCGGGTCACGTAGACGGCGTCGAAGGGCAGCGTCTCGGTCATCACCTTGAGATAGCCGCCTTGGCGTGCCTCCAGATTGGTGACGTCCCAGCCTACGAAGCCTTCCCCATCGACCAGCACGGAGGCCGGCGCGTGAATGTCGCGCAGGTCGAGGCCCCACACGCCGGGAAAATCGAAAATCGCGCGGAAACCGTTCAGCTCGGCGTTGACGATCTGGAAAACGAAGGGCTTCTCTTTGGGGGCGCCCGGCGGACGTGGCGGGGCAGGCGGGGAGGGCTTCTTGGGGTCGAAGGCTGAAAGAAAGCCGATCCCCGGCAGCTTGGCCATCTTGGAAAAGCTCCACACCGAATTCGGCCCGACCTTGAGATCCGCGAGAATGATTCCGCCGCCGGAAATGAGCGTTTTCAGACGAACGCTGACCTCCAAGCGCGGAACGTCGAGAACCACGGTTCCCTCGGGATCTTTGATGAGCAGTCCTTCGACCACCATCGGCGTTGCGTGATCCGTGAGCAAGTCAACCAGCAGGCGCGGCTTCCAGCGGATGGCCCCGAAGTGAAGCGAGCCCTTCATCGCGGGCAAGACGCCATTGACGATGGCGGCCAGACGAGGGCCTTGCACAAGCAGCATCGCAGCCACCAGAACGAGACCTACCAGAGCCCCAAGCCCTGCCGAGCCCCAGGCCAAAGCCCTGCGTATTTTGCGGCGAAACTGCGCGGTCACTCCGAGGCCAGAGTACCCCGAGGGCGCGCAAGCCGCCAAGCACATCGCCGCGTCCGAAGCGCAAAAGGCGCAAGCAACTTCGATCGCCGTCGAACCGATAATCGGGTGTGCGATTCCTCCATCCCGTCCGCGTCGTCAACGCCGTCTGTGCCGTCTTGTGGCCCGCACGCTGTGCTTCGTGCGGCCGGCTCGTTCCAGAGGGAATCGCCTTCTGCCCAGATTGCCAATCGTCGCTCGTGACGGTCGAGCATGCCTGTCCGGGATGTGCCATGCCGAGCGACGACGGCCACTTGTGCGGCGGTTGCCGACGCAGGCCGTTTCCTTTCGCACGAGCGTTCGCGGCGTACGCCTACGGTGGCTCGCTCACCCAGGCCATTGTACGCTTCAAGCATGGTGGAAGCCGGCACTTGGCTCGGCCGCTTGGGCGATGCCTAGAGCCCAGCATCGAGCAAGCTGTGGGCGCGGGTGTCGAGGTGGTCTGCCCGGTTCCACTCCACCCGCGCCGATTGCGCCAACGCGGCTACAACCAAGTGCTCGAGCTTCTACGCCTGGCAAGACCGCGGCTAGCGGAAAGCGGTGCCGATCTTCTTCCCGATGCGATGGTACGTGTCGTGGATACTCCGAGCTTGGGTCACCACTCGCCCGACCGTCGGTGCGATCTCGTGGCCAGAGCCTTCGCTGTGGTGCGGCCGAAAAAGATAGTCGGAAAGCGCGTGTTACTCGTCGATGACGTGATGACAACCGGAGCAACCCTGGCCGAAGGTGCTCGAACCCTGCTGTCGGCTGGGGCCGGTAGCGTCACTGTCGCGGTGCTTGCCCGGGCTCTTTGATGCCTGCCAGGAATCGGCAACATTGCGCGGGGTTTACGCATTCGACCCTTGACACGCGAATGCGGATCGCTAAGGTAGCCGCCCTGGACAACAACAGCGCACAGGCATGTAGCTCAGTGGGAGAGCATCACCTTGACACGGTGGGGGTCGGCGGTTCAATCCCGCCCATGCCTACAATCGAGACCCAGGGAGGAGGCGGCGGCGAAAGCCAAGCAATTGACAGCGCAGAATGCTATTCTGCGCACCCGTTGAATTCCCGCTCGCCCAGGACCCTTTTTCAGCTCGCCGTGCCGGCCAAAGCCAGCGGCGAATTTTCGCGTTTGGAGACGATGAACCGTGAGTGAGCCCGTTCGCCCCCGCAGCAAGGGGGACGTTCCCGACGATCCCTTGTCGCGCTTGCGCCATTCGGCGTCGCACGTGATGGCAGATGCCGTTCAACGTCTGCGCCCCAAGGCCAAGGTCACCATCGGGCCGGCCATCGAAAACGGCTTTTACTACGATTTCGACACCGAGCCGTTCGCGCCTGAAGACATCGAGCGCATCGAAGCCGAGATGGCGAAAATCATCGCGCAGGATCTTCCCTTCGTTCGCAAGGTCATTTCTCGCCAGGATGCTGTCGACCTGTTCACCAAGAAGGGCGAGACCTTCAAGGTCGAAATCATCGAAGGCATCCCCGAAGGAGAGGAAATCTCCCTCTTCCAGCACGGCGATTTCGTCGATCTGTGCGCCGGTCCGCACGTCGAGCGCACGGGCGAAATCAAGGCCTTCAAGGTTCTATCGTTTGCCGGCGCCTACTGGCGCGGTGACGAGAGCAAGGCGCAGCTCCAGCGCGTGTACGGAACCGCCTTTTCGTCGAAGGACGATCTCAAAGCCCACCTGGAGCGCATCGAGGAAGCCAAGCGCCGCGATCACCGCGTGCTGGGCAAGCAGCTCGACTTGTTTTCGGTCGACGAGCTGGTGGGTCCGGGCTTCGTCCTCTGGCACCCCAAAGGGGCGATCGTGCGTGGTGTTCTCGAAACGTTCATGCGTCGTGAGCTCGTAGGCCGGGGCTATCACCAGGTTTACACCCCCCACGTAGCCCGGGAGCAGTTGCTCATCAAGTCGGGGCACATGCAGCACTACAAGGACAACCTCTTCGGAGGCATGGAGCTCGAGGGCCAGCGCTATCTGGTCAAGCCCATGAACTGTCCCTTCCACGTGGCTATTTATCGCTCGCAGATGCGCTCGTACCGCGAGCTGCCGATTCGCTACGCGGAGTTCGGCACGGTCTACCGTTACGAGCGTTCGGGTGTCCTTCACGGTCTAATGCGCGTGCGCGGCTTCACCCAGGACGACGCGCACTTGTTCATTCGCGAGGACCAGATCGAGTCCGAGATGAATGCCTGCGTGCATTTCGGCCTGGATGTCCTGCGCATATTCGGCTTCGAAGAAGTGAAGCTCTTCTTGGCGACGCGCCCCAAAGATTTCATGGGCGAGGCTGCGGCGTGGGACCATGCCGAGGCGGCGATTCGGCGCGTTCTCGAAAGCACTGGCATGCCTTTCGAGGTCGACGAGGGCGGCGGCGCCTTCTACGGTCCGAAGATCGACCTCAAGATTCGCGACGCCATCGGCCGCGAGTGGCAGTGCACGACCTTCCAGCTCGACTACCAAATGCCCGAGCGTTTCGAGATGGAATACGTTGCGTCCGATGGATCGCGTAAGCGTCCCGTGATGATCCACCGCGCCTTGCTCGGCTCCATCGAACGTTTCATCGCCGTGCTCATCGAGCACTTCGCCGGAGCCTTCCCGATGTGGCTGTCGCCGGTACAAGCGCGCGTGATTTCGGTCAGCGAAAAGGCCGAGGCATACGCCCGCGAAGTGGAAAGCGTGCTGCTCGGCGCCGGATTGCGCGCTGACGCCGATTTGTCGGCCGACAAGCTCAACGCCAAGATCCGGCACGCCCAGCTTGAAAAGATCCCGTACATGCTCGTGGTCGGCGAGCGCGACATGGCGGCTCGCGTGGTTTCGCCGCGCACGCGCGACGGGAAGCAACTGCCGGCGACGGCGCTCGATGAAATTGCCCAAACCCTGGCCGCGGAAGCGGCAGTCCCGCAACTTGGCCAGGCAAGTTTGAAACCCGCCTAGCCGGCGACAGCAGACGGCGACAGTAGCAGGAGGAAAGAGCATCCCAAGACCAGGTGGATATCAAGGGTCGCGCGGCCCATCTAGCGCAGCAGACAACTACCGCGTCGGAAGGCGCATTCGCGTGCCCGAGGTGCGCGTAATCGGCGCCGACGGCAGCCAAGTCGGTATCGTGCAAACGCATGAGGCACTGAGGATGGCGGAAGAGCTGGGGCTCGATCTCGTCGAGGTCAGTCCGCGTGCCGTTCCGCCGGTGTGCCGAATCATGGATTTCGGCCGCTTCAAGTACCAGGAATCGAAGAAAGAGAAAGCGTCGCGCAAGCACCAGTCGACGGTCGTCATCAAGGAAATCAAGTTCCGTCCCAAGACGGACACGCACGACCTTGATTTCAAGCTCAAGCACATCCGCCGTTTCCTCGGCGAAGGCAACAAGGTGCGCTTGATGATCGTTTTCCGCGGCCGCGAAATCGTGCACCCCGAAACCGGGCAAGCCATGCTCGACGTGGTGTCCCGCGAGGTTGCCGAGCTCGCCGTGATCGAGCAGAAGCCATCGATGGAAGGCCGCCGAATGGTCATGGTGCTTGGGCCTCGCAGCGGCGTTATTCGCCCAGCGTCGCCGACCGTTCCAGCTCAGGCGCCAGCTGCGCCCACCGCTCCGGGTGCTGTGGCGCGGCCCGCTCCGGCTGCCGACGGAACAGCTCCGGCTGGCTCACCGGCACCGAAATCGTAAAACCTGCTGTAATTGCTTGCTTGCAGCTTCGCGCTGTATATACTGCGCGCCTCCAATGCCCAAGCTGAAGATGAAGACGAAGAGCGCTGTCAAGAAGCGCTTTAAGCTCACGGCCAACGGTCGCATCAAGCGCAAGCGCGCCTACCTGCGCCACATCCTTACCAACAAGAAGTCCGGCAACAAGCGCAAGCTTCGCAAAGGCGCTTACATCGCCAAGACGCAAGAGCACCAGATCAAGGCGATGATCCCCTACGGACTGTAGGTCGGTAATTTCGAGGAGTTTGACCCATGCCCCGCGCTAAAGGTGGATACAAAACACGTAACCGACGCAACCGCATTCGCAAGCACGCTAAGGGCTTTCGCGGCGGTCGTTCTAAGCTTTGGAAGGCGGCTATTGAAGCCGTTCACCGCAGTTGGCGGTTCGCCTTCTTCCATCGCCGCAAGCGGAAGGGTGACTTCCGCGGGCTCTGGATCGTGCGCATCAACGCCGTTGCCCGCGAGATCGGCATTTCGTATTCGAGGCTGATCGCCGGAATGGCCAAGGCGAACATCGTGATCGACCGCAAGATCCTCGCAGATCTCGCCATCAGCGATCCGAATGCCTTCAAGAAGATCGTCGAAGCCGCCCAGGCGGCCTAGCCTTCGCCGGGGCCGTCGTGGCTAGCGAAGCAGGCACAGGCCAGGATCTAGCTGATTCGTTCGATAGGTTGAGAGCGGAGTTCTCCGCCGAGATCGCTGGCCTGCGCACCGAAGAGGAAATCCGTCTCGCGCAGGCGCGCTATCTCGGCAAGAAGGGCAAGGCCACCGAGCTGATGAAGCTGCTTGGCCGCATTCCTGCGGCCGAGCGACCGATGGTGGGTACCGCCGCGAATCGCGCCCGCGAAAACATCGAAGGGTTGGTCGAGACGCGCTTGGCAGGCTTGGCGAACGAGGCTCTGACAACCGAGCTTTCGCGAAGGATCGACGTCACGCTGCCGGGACGAGGCAGCAGCGTGGGCACTTTGCATCCGCTCACCCGGGTGCGCATGGAGATCGAGCAGATCTTCCACGGCATGGGCTTCGAAGTCCGCACGGGACCGCTCATCGAGAGCGAGTGGAACAACTTCGACGCGCTCAACACGCCCGCCGACCATCCCGCACGCGACATGCAGGACACCTTCTTCGTCGAGGGCGGTCTCGTTCTGCGCTCGCACACGTCGCCGGTGCAAGTGCGGACGATGTTGGCAGGGCCACCGCCGGTCAAAATCATCGCGCCGGGCAACGTCTTCCGTCGGGATGACGATGCGACCCATACGCCCATGTTCCCGCAATGCGAGGGCCTGCACGTCGGCAAGGACGTCAGCTTCGAAGATCTCAAGGCGACGCTCATCGCCTTCGTTCAGCGCTTCTTCGGCTCGCAGACCAGCATTCGCCTGCGCCCCAGCTTCTTTCCCTTCACCGAACCGTCGGCCGAGGTCGACGCGTCCTGCTTCCTTTGCCAAGGGCAGGAGCCGGCGCGCTCGAGCTGCCGCTTGTGCAAAGGCACGGGATGGCTCGAGATCGGCGGGGCGGGCATGGTTCATCCGAACGTCTTCAAAGCCGTCGGCTACGACAAGTACGACGTGACCGGCTTCGCTTTCGGCATGGGCCTTTCCCGCATGGCCATGCTCAAGTACGGGGTCTCCTACCTGCGCCTATTCTACGAGAATGATCTGCGTTTTCTTCAGCAATTCCCGGCAGGATAGGCACGAGCCATGAAGATTTCCTTGAACTGGCTGCGCGAGCTTGTCGACCTTCCTGCCGGGGTCGACACCGAACGGATTGCCGCGGCCCTGACAAATCAAGGACTCGAGGTCGAAGGCATCGAGCGCAAGGGCCGCGAGCTATCCGGCGTCGTCGTCGCCGAGGTGCTTGGCATTCGTCCTCATCCGAAAGCCGACAAGCTGCGCATCGTGCGCGTGAGCGCCGGAGCGCGTGAAGAAGAAGTCGTCTGTGGCGCACCCAACGTTCCGCCTCCGGGCAACCGCGTGTGTTGGGCGCAGCCAGGCGCCAAGCTTCCGGGCGGCAAAATGCTGGAGGCGCGTGAGGTCCGCGGTGTGCTGTCGCCGGGTATGTTGTGCAGCGAGCCCGAGATGGGCCTCGGTGAGCAAGGTGACGGAATCCTGATTCTGTCACCTTCGGTTCCGTCGGGCCACGACGTCGCCACGCTGGTGGGCGCTGTCGACGACATCTTGGAAATCAACGTCACGCCGAACCGGGGCGATGCCCTTTCCCACCTTGGTGTCGCTCGCGAGCTGGCGGCCCACTTCGGCACGAAGGTGCGCCTGCCGGCCATCGACCAGATTCCCGAGCTCGCCGACGGCCCCGGCATCGACGTGGAGATAGCCGACGCTGGCGGGTGCCCGCGGTACATGGCACGCACGATCTGCGGTCTTGCCGTCGGACCGAGTCCCATCACCATGCGGCTCCGCCTCAGCTATTGCGGCATGCGGCCCATCTCGAATCTCGTCGATGTGACGAACTACGTGCTTCTCGAAACCGGGCACCCACTGCACGCTTTCGATCGCGACAAGCTCGAGGGCAACATTCTCGTCCGGCGCGCCACCGCAGGCGAGGGGATGCAAACGCTCGATGGACAACAGCGCGCGCTGGTCGCCGAAGACCTGCTTATCACCGACGGTCGTGGCCCAGTGGCGATTGCCGGTGTCATGGGCGGCGCCACCAGCGAAGTATCGTCCGGCACGACGAGCGTTCTGCTCGAAGCGGCGACCTTCGATCCGCGCAGCATTCGCAAGACGGCCAAGCGGCTGGGCATTCCCTCCGAAGCCTCGTATCGCTACGAGCGCGGCGTGGACGCCAACGGCATCGCCTACGCATCCGCACGCGCTGCTGCCCTAATGGCGAAGCTCGGCGGCGGCAGTATCGTCTCCAAGGTCGTCGACAAGTTTCCGCAGCCGCCCGTGGCCAAGAAAGTCCTGCTCTCGCTGGCGCGCCTTCGGCGAGTGAGCGGTAGCGACTATGCGCTGGACTTCGTGCGAGAGCAGCTTACGCGGCTGGGGATGGAATGTGCTGCCTCGGCGGACGGCCTGAGCGTCACCGTGCCGACCTATCGCACGGACATCAGCATCGCCGAGGATCTGGTCGAAGAAATCCTGCGCATGGGCGAGTTCAGCAAGCCCGCGCGCAAGGAGCGGATCGCGACCAACGCCACCGAAATGCAAAGCCCCGAGGCGCCCGCCGATCGCGCGCGCCTGCTGCTAGCTGGGGCAGGGCTCTCGGAAATCGTGACCTGGGCATTCGTGCCCAAGGCGGCCCTTGCCACCATTTCGGTCGACGGCAAGGACGCCGAGATCGGCAACGGCATCGTGGTTCGCAATCCCATTTCGGCCGACTACGAAGTGATGCGGACCTCGCTGTTGCCCGGCCTGGCGGACGCGCTCAAGCGCAACCTTGCCCGAGGCCAGGCCAGTGCTTCGCTATTCGAAGTCGGCCCCATCGTGCGCCGACCGAGCAACGCCGCGAAGGCGCCGCATACGCCGCATATGCCGATCGAAAGGCAGCACGCGGCCGGAATCCTCGCCGGTCACCAAGCGGGCTGGCTCAAGCCCGGCGAACCTCTCGACTTCTACGATCTCAAGCGCGTGGTCGAGATTCTGCTGCGCGGCTTCGGCATTGCCTCTGCGGCGTTCGAGCCAACCGCCGCCGCACCGTATTTCCATCCCGGCATCTCGGCGCAAGTTCGCTCGCAGGAAGGCCTCGCGCTCGGTGCGCTGGGCGAGCTGCATCCGGCGATTGCCGCCAAGCTGGGCCTTGACCCGAACGATATCAAGGCCTTCTTTTTCGAACTCGAAGTCGCCGCGCTGGCGGCCAGCCCCGCCACCCTGCGAGCCGCCGCACCGCCGCGCTTTCCTGCAGTCACGCGGGACGTTTCCTTCTGGATTGACATTGCCACGACGGCCGCTGACCAGCGCGCTGCCTTCTTATCCGCCGCCGAGCCGCTTCTGTGCGACGTCGCCGTGCTGGAAGATTTCCGCGATCCCAAGTACACGCCCGCAGGCAAGAAGGGCGTGCTCTGGAGTATGACCTACCGAGCGGCAGATCGAACCCTCACCGACGCCGATGCCGATGAGGCGCACCGTCGCGTGGTTTCCGTTCTGTCTTCCCGTTTCCCAATCCAGATCCGGTAACGAAGGCGTGCTCCGCAAAGGACCGACGCGGAATCCCAGGGCGGAGTCTTTGACAACATTCTGGATTGTGGGAACATAGCGGCATGACTAAGGCCGACATCGTCGAGACTGTCTACGAGAAGGTCGGGGGCTTCTCCAAGAAAGAGGCAGCTGAGATCGTCGAGACGGTCTTCGATACCATCAAAACGACTCTCGAACGCGGCGAGAAGATCAAGATCTCGGGGTTCGGCAACTTCGTCGTACGCGACAAAAACTCGCGTACGGGCCGCAATCCGCAGACGGGCCAGGAAATCACCATCACCGCGCGCCGAGTGCTGACCTTCAAGCCGAGCCAGGTCTTGAAGAACTCGCTCAACGGCGACGAACCCGTCTAGACCTCGCACTCCGAGAAACGCGAGGCCACCGTTGCCTAGACGCTCGCAAGCGCCGGTTGACCCGAACGTCATTCCCGATAAGCCATTCTTCAAGATTGGCGAAGCGGCACGGCTGTGCGCCGTCAAGCCGTACGTGCTGCGCTACTGGGAAACTGAGTTCGCCTCGATCAAGCCACAGAAAACGCGCTCGGGCCAGCGCCTGTACCGGCGTCAGGATGTCGAGCTGATTCTGCGCATCCGCAGCTTGCTTTACGACGAGCGATTCACCATCGAGGGCGCGCGCACGCGATTGCGTGAGCTTGGCCATGAGGAATCGCCGCCGCCACCGCTGCCTCCGCCCGACGTCGACGTCGCGACGATGCGAAAAATAAAGCAAGCAGTTCTTGAGCTAATAGGGCTTGTGGAAGAGCCCTAGGTCCACTACATTTCGCATCCTTAAATCATATCGGGGCGTGGCGCAGCCTGGTTAGCGCACCTGACTGGGGGTCAGGGGGTCGCTGGTTCAAATCCAGTCGCCCCGACAAAACCGCGACGGCAAAGCCGGAAAGCGGAAAGGATGGAAACTCTCCCAGGGTTTCCCTAGGAATTTTTGAAGCCGCTTCTTCTTCTCAGCAACGACGACGGCGTCAGGGCGCCGGGGCTGCAGGCGCTTGCGGCAGCGTTGGCCAGCATTGGTGATGTGATCGTCGCAGCGCCGGATCGCGAACGGAGCGCCGCCGCGCACTCCATCAGCCTGGACCGTCCGCTGCGCGTGGAGGCAGTAGAGCCGAACGTTTACGCCATCGACGGAACGCCGGTGGACTGCGTTTACCTGGCGCTGCACCACCTCGTCCCGCGCAAGCCCGATCTGTGCTTGTCCGGCATCAACAACGGTTTTAATCTCGGCTCGGACGTCTTCTACTCGGGCACCGTCGGTGCAGCACTGGAAGGGGCGCTTCGCGGCGTGCCTGCCGTAGCGCTGTCGCTCGAGCGCCAAAAGCCGCAAGACTTCAGCCACGCCGCCACGTTCGCGCGCGGCTTCGTCTCGGACATCCTGGCGCGCGGGCCGAGCGCGATCGAGCCCGGCACTTTGCTCAACGTGAACGTGCCGTCGGGGCCGGTGCGTGGATTGCGCGCCACCAGCCTCGGACGTCGCAACTACCGCGACCAAGTTTCCGTGCGCCAGGATCTGCGCGGCCGTAACTACTATTGGATCGGCGGCCCGGAAGAAAAGGGCGCCGACGTGGCGGGCTCGGATTGCACCGCCGTCCAGGACGGACTGGTGTCGGTGACGGCCATCGGCCTCGATCTCACGCACCGACCGATGCTCGAGCGCATGAGCACGTGGTGGCCGGGAGAACGCCTCGATGACAGCGAGTAGACAGTGGCAGGCTCGTCGGCCGCACCACACGACTAGACGAGTGGCGCCAGAGGTTGTAGGGGTAGGGCAGGGATGCTGGCACGGCCAAACAATACCTGCGCGCTGCTTGCGGTCGTGCTTGCGCTCGGCTGTGCCAGCGCCGGCGCTGACAAAGCCATGCAGGAGGATCACCTGCCGGGCCGGTGGCACATCGTTGCGGCTGGCGAAACCTCCGCGTCCCTCGCCGAGCAAGCAGGGATCCCGATCGAGGACTTTCTCGAAATCAACGGCCTCAAGCGCGGCGAGCCTCTCTCTGCCGGGCGGCCGGTGTTCCTTCTCGGCAAGACGACCGTACCGTCGGCCAATACCGCTGCGCAACCCGCGCCGCCGGTTGCATCCACGCCGGTTGGAACGTCATCGACGCCCGCGCGGTCGAACGCGCCGTTGCGCTGGCCCGTTGCCTCCCCGCGCTTGAGCTCGCTCTTTGGAACCCGCTGGGGCAAGCCCCATGAGGGCATCGACATGGCCGCGCCGACTGGCACGCCGGTATTCGCGGCAGCCAACGGTGAAGTCATCTACGCGGGCGATCAAGTGCGTGGCTACGGCAATATGGTGGTGCTCAAGCACAGCGGCGATCTGGTCACCGTCTACGCGCACAACTCGCTGCTGCTCGTGCACACCGGCGACCGCGTCGCAGTCGGGCAAGAAATTGCGCGGGTGGGCGACACCGGACATTCGACCGCGCCGCACCTGCACTTCGAGGTCCGCCGCGGCGAGATCCCACAAGACCCCATCCCGCTTTTGCCCGCTTTGAAGTAGAACGGGCCATGCTCAAAAGCGGCTCCTCCTCCATCGACTTTCGTAGCTTGATTCGCGACGTCCCCGACTTCCCCAAGCCAGGGATCCTTTTCCGCGACATCACGCCGCTGCTGGGCAATGGCCCTGCGTTTCGCGCCTGCATCACGCAGATGTGCGAGCGGCTGTCGCCGTACAAGCCGCAAATCATCTCGGGCATCGAATCGCGCGGCTTCATCTTCGGCGCGACCATGGCGGTCGAGATGGGCATCGGCTTCGTTCCCATCCGCAAGCCGCGCAAGCTGCCGTGGAAAACGCGCCAAGAAACCTACGCGCTGGAATACGGCACCGACGCCATCGAGATCCACGAGGACGCTCTTGCGGCCGGCACCCGCGTCGCTTTGGTCGACGATCTGCTGGCCACGGGCGGAACCTCGGGCGCGGCCATCAAGCTTTTGCAGAGCCTCGGCGGCAACGTCGTGGCGACGGAGTTCCTGATCGAACTCGCCTTCCTCGAGGGACGCAGGCGCCTCGGCACAGTCCCCGTCGAAGTGCTCATTACCTACTGATCCGAGTCATCGCCAAGGCGCGTTCGTAGCGCCGATTGACTTCGTCTTCCCTCAGTCTCCCACCAATCCGCCGCCCTGCGCTTTGAGGATGAAGGTGACCGGGCCGTCGTTGACCAGGTCGACTTCCATGTGAGCGCCGAAGCGTCCGGTCGCGACGGATACACCGGCCTCGACGAGTCGTGCGGCAAAGTATTCGTAGAGCGAGCTCGCGAGCGTTGGCTCCTCGGCACGCTCGAAGCCGGGCCGATTGCCCTTGCGGGTCGAGCCCGCCAGGGTGAACTGACTAACGACGAGGCAGCCACCGCCGACGTCCTTGATGGACAGGTCCATGGGCGTCCGACCGGGAAAGATGCGTAGGGCCACCAACTTCCGGACCAGCACGTCGGCGTCGGCACGGCTATCACCCCGCTCGACACCGAGCAGGACCATGAAGCCAAGGCCCACCTTGCCGACCACCTCCCCGTCAATTCGAACCTCGGCGCGCGACACGCGCTGGACGACGAGAATCATCGGTTTTGCCTCGAGGGCAGCCGTGAGTCGATCGCCATGTGCACCTTGTGACCCCGGCCTGATTCGAACAGGCGACCCCCGGTTTAGGAAACCGGTGCTCTATCCAACTGAGCTACGGGGCCAGACGTGCCCTTTAGATAGTCCGTTTCGCGGCGGAGATCCACCTTGGATCGCCGCTCACTCGGGCTTCAGCGGCTTTAGGCTGAGCGGACTCCGAGTGGCTTGCGTCGTCGGGCCATCTGCCGGTGGTAAGTCGATGGGCAAGTCCACAGGTCCTTCGGCCACATCCTCGGGCGGCAAATCGACGGGCAAAGAACCGTCCTCGGGGCCTAGGTCGACGCTCGCGGCAGACTCAAGCAAGATCTCGGCCTGCGCGAGCGGTGCGGGCGTCGAGAGCGGCTTTAGCAAAGTGGCCGCCCCGGCCGTCGTCGTACTCGGCGCCGCTCCCGACGGTCGCCGGGGCTTCTTCATGTACTCACTGGCGTCATCCACTTGCCGTTCGAGCGCTCGCGAGACGTATTCCTGGCGCCTCTCCCACACCAGGTTGATGGTCATGTCGTGCACCTTGGCTTTGACTACGTGGTAGGGACGGTCGACCGTCATTTCGCGGGCGCTCACGCGAATGACATGGAAGCCCTTGGCCACCTTCAGCGAGACGGTGCCGGCCTTGGGGGTGGTGACACCTCTGGCGCGATCGTCGTCGAGCCAGACGCGCGCCCCTTCGACGGGGCCCCGGTCATCGACGACCAAGATCTTGAACTCGGCTTCGGCCGCTTCCAACACGTGCGCGACGAAAGCCGTCTTGCGAGGCAGGACGTCGATCTCCTGGGGTGGCTCGTGCAGCAGCATGGTCTGCCGGCCGCGCGTGTAGATGCCGTACAGATGCACGTACCACTTCCCCCGCGGAATTCCCCGGAAAGTCGTGTTTTGCTGGACGTTCCATGCTTCGAAGCGACGCTTGCGCTCGCCCAGCCACTCCATTTTTTTGCGATAGAGCGCGATGTTTTCGATGGTCGGCGTGGTCGGCGAGCGCGAAACCAAGAGCGAAAACAGCTCGTCCTTGGCGTCCGCGTCCCACTGCACGCGAACCACGACGGTTCCTCGCCGCGAAAGCACCACGAGCCAGGCCAAGAAAGCGATGCCGACCAAGAAAGCCAGCCCAACAACCAGCGGGTTCAAGATCATGAGCCCGGTGGAGCGGCCAACCATCGCGGTCTCGACCCGTTCGATGCGCTGATGAGCGGTATCGTAGAAGACCAGCTCGAGCGTCGCCCACGGTGCCAGACTTGCCGGACGTACGCGATAGAACAACAGCGCGCTGGCGCCCAGCTCGGTCGCTAGGGTCACGAGGCCTTCGTCGGTCAAGCGCTCGGGCGGCAGGAGATCCGTTTCAATCTTTGGCGGAGTCGCCTTCAAGTCCCACGGCGCTCGCCTGAGCGCATCGAGCAGGCCTTCCCCAAGGCGGTGCGGTCGCACGAGGAACGGCCAGTAGAAAGGCTGACCGCTGCCCGGAAACGGCGCCACCTGGATGGACGAAAGCGCCGGATCGTAGAGCTCGTCGAAGCCCTGCAGAATGGTCTTCAGATTGCGCACCAGCGGGCTGGGCGGTCCCGTCGGCTTTTCGGGAAATTCCTCGGCTGCAATAGCCTGCGCTTCTTGTTGTCGACGACCAATCTGTTTCGAGAGATCGACAGATCCGGCGTCGGCGTCGGCGGCGAGGCGCGCACTCAGCGCGGCCATCTGCCCGGCACTCAGCTCGCGCAAGGCGATCATCGGCGTCGCTTGCCTTGCCAGTCCCGAGCCTGCTAGAGTTCGAGCGGCGAGCGTCGACGCCAGGCCCGGCTCGGAAGCCACGAGCTTCTCCGCCGCAGCTAACGCCGCAGCTTCGGTCTTGGCTCCGAAGCTGCCCGGCGCAGTGGCAGCAATCAGTGGCAAGACGGCACGCCACTCGCCGGCTGGCCTGCCCAAGAGCGCGGCCAATGCGCTGTCGCGCTGTTCGCTCGAGCCGCCGCTTTCCAGGACCAGCGCCAGGGTTGCCGCTGCCAATGCCGAAGCGTTGTGGGATCCGCGCAGCAGTGCCAGCTCGGCCTCCGCAGCCGCGAAATCCTTGCTCCCCACCAGCGCGCGAACCTTGACGGCACGCAGGGCCGCGTTCTTCGAGTCGGACGCCAGCCCGCCATCCGCCAGTGCAATCGCAGCGGACCACTCCGATTTCAGCAGTTTGGCCTGGCTGCGGGACAGGGCGCTCATGCCGGGATCGTCGGCCAGAATCGCGAGCGTATTTCCCGCTTCGGCGACCTTGGCGGCAACCGCCGCCGACGCAACTTCGGCCGCGCGGAAAGCCGCCACCGAATCGCCCGCCAGCGTGGCGGCATCGACCGCAAGAAACGGCCTCAGCTCGGCCAGGCCAACCTCGTTTATCTCCGCCGCTGCACTGGCGCTCGCAGCTGCAACGCGAGCCGAGAGCTTGCGCGCGAGATCGGCCACGTCGCCGGTCGCCGCCGCTGCGTGAATACGCAAGAGACGCTTGCCGCCGGGCCCGACCATCGTGCCACTCACGGCGGTTCCATTCGCCCCGACGTCGAGACGCCAGACGACGACTGCATCCGCCCCCATCCGCTCGATCAGCTTGGGCGCAAGCTCGGCGCTTACGGTCAGGCCGCGGCGCTCGCCTTTGGGGCCGAGCGCTTCGAGCGCCAAGGCGAGCTCGCGTCGCGGGACCACCCGCGTTTGCGCGGCTGCGAGGGAAGAGAGCGACGAACGAACCAGAAATGCCACCGCCCGGCCAAGCTCGTCATTTTCCGCTGCTGCGTCCGGATCCGGCAACACCAACGCCTGGGGCGCGGCTTCGGCCGCTGGCGATGCGAGCGCTATCGCCGCAGAGGCCAGCCAGACCAGGCAGAATGCCCGACCGACCTGAACTCCAGGATTGGCAGCATTGGCAATGATAGAGTGCCGGCCCATGCGACGTTCTCGGATCATCGACAGTTTCATTCTAACGGTTACGTCCGGTCTGTGCGTCGCCTCGTGCAACCGCAACCATCCGGTCGGGCCGCCCGATTCGTACGCGCTTTTCGTGGCGAAAGCGGCCAACCTCCGTCCCCTGCCGGTGGAGCGCGCCGATGTGAAGACGCCGGAAGTACAGCCTCTGCCTGGGCTGTTCGAAACGGGCTTCGCCTCGGAGATGCTACGAACCGTGTATCTTGCAGGACAATACCTGCGCGACGCCACCATTGACGGCCAGCGCTTCTCGGAGCAAGCGCGAGCCAATGCCAGCTTTCCGGTCTGCTTGGTGATTGGGGCGGACGTCATGCCGTACGGTCGCGGACTCTCGTTCAAGGGGACGTTCGGCGGATCCGTGGAGAAGCCGGATCTTCCCTGGATTGGCTTGCCCGCGGAGCTCGGACGCGACAAAGCCGTGGTGCAAACGGTGACGGCGCATTTGGCGACCTACGCCGCACACTTGATTGCCACCGGCGGCTTACTCGACGCCGCTTCGCCGCCACCTGACGTGCTCATCGATGGCTACCGCATGGCCATGGAAGTCGTGGCGCGAGAATGGCGTTTCTTTTCCGGACCGGCTGGCGTGATCCAAACCGACGAAGGCACGCCCGAGCAGCGCGCGCTGTTCGGCAACGTCCGCGACAACCGCTTCGTCGTCGACGAAACCGGCGGCGGCTTGCGTGGCCCGCGCCAGCTTCTGGAATCGGGTGGCGTGGCGGCAACCGTTCTTTACCGAATGGCCCAGTCGCGCGCCATCGGCCCGCGCGTCGCGCCCGAGGCATTCTATGCACCGTACGCAGCCAACCGCATGCCGACGGGGGTGAGCCCGGCAGCCATTTTGGGTACGTTCCGAAATTTTCAAGCGAAGCTGCTCGGCGTCTGGGCTACGGCCGTCTTTCGCGGCCGAGCTCCCAAGGACATCGTGGATCTCGTGGAAGCCTACGCGGCCACGTTTCCGGCCGAGCAGGCGGAGGTCATTCGCATCTTCGTCGTCACGACCTTTGGCGGAACCGTCAAGCCGGGTGGCTCGTCGATGGCGCCGCAGGATGCCCAGCACACGCTCGCCGAGCTGACGGCACTCGCGGCCGAGGTCGGCCTCGGACGCAGAACGCTTCGCGATGCCCTCAAACCTGCGCCTGAAAAGTGACCCCAGAGGCAAAAGCCCACGTTCAGTTGTGCTGGCCGAGATCCCGCCTTCCGCGGTATGAAAAGCGCCGTGAGCGTCATCGATTTTACTAAGACTCGCGTCCTGGTCACCGGCGGTGCCGGCTTCCTGGGCAGCTTCCTGGTCGACGAGCTGCGCGCCCGCGGCGCCAAAGACATCGTGGTGCCCCGCAGCCGCGAGTACGACTTGGTCGACCGGCAAGCTTGCCGGCGGCTCATCGCCGAGGCCAAGCCTGACCTGGTCTTTCACCTGGCGGCGCGCGTGGGCGGCATCGGCGCCAACCGCGACAACCCCGGCCGCTTCATGTTCGAGAACGCCATGATGGGCCTGCACGTCTTCGAGGAGTGCCGCCTGGCCAAGGTGTCGAAGCTGGTCGCCACGGGCACCATCTGCGCCTACCCGAAATTCGCGCCGCTGCCCTTCAAGGAAGACGACCTCTGGAATGGCTACCCCGAAGAAACGAACGCCCCCTACGGCGTCGCCAAAAAGATGATGCTGGTGCTTTCGCAGGGCTACCGCGAACAGTACGGCATGAACAGCGTCGTGCTCTTTCCCGTCAACCTCTACGGTCCGCGCGACAACTTCGACCCGCGCTCGTCCCACGTGATCCCGGCGCTCGTCCGCAAGTGCGTGGAAGCGCGGGAAGCGGGCAGCGCCGAGATCGTTTTGTGGGGCGACGGATCGCCGACCCGCGAATTCCTTTACGCGGGCGACGCGGCCCTGGGCCTGGTCATGGCTGCCGCCAGCTACGATTCCAGCGATCCGGTCAACCTAGGCACGGGCGAAGAGATTTCGATTCGCGACTTGGCCACGCTGATCGCGGAGAAGACTGGTTTCCGAGGACGCTTGCGCTGGGACACCAGCCAGCCCAACGGTCAGCCGCGCCGGCGCCTGGACGTGTCTCGGGCACGCGAACGGTTTGGTTTCGTGGCAAGAACCTCTTTCGCCGATGGCTTGGCAAAGACCATCGCTTACTTCGAAGAACAGTACAAACGAGGAGCTCTATGAAACGTGCGTTGATCACCGGGGTCACGGGCCAGGACGGGTCCTATCTGGCGGAATTCTTGCTCAAGAAGGGTTACGAGGTCATCGGCGTCGTGCGCCGGTCCAGCTCGTTCAACACCGACCGCATCGAGGGCATCTACCAGGATCCGCACAGCAGCGACTACCGCTTCAAGCTGGTTTTCGGCGATCTCGAGGACGCCAGCTCGCTCAACCAGATTATCCGGACCAATACGCCCGACGAAATCTACAACTTGGGCGCCCAAAGCCACGTGCGTGTCAGCTTCGACGTGCCGGAATACACGGCCGATGCGGTCGGCCTGGGGACGCTGCGCTTGCTCGAAACCCTTCGCGAGACCGGCCACAAGTGCAAGATGTACCAGGCCTCGTCGAGCGAGATGTTCGGCGGATCGCCGCCGCCCCAGAGCGAGAAGACAACGTTCCAGCCGCGCAGCCCGTATGCCTGCGCCAAGGTGTTCGCGCACCACCTGTGCGAGAACTATCGGGAAGCCTACGCCATGTTCATTTGCAGCGGGATCCTGTTCAACCACGAATCCCCCCGGCGGGGCATTCCCTTCGTCACCCGCAAGATCACCCGCGCCGCGGCCCGCATTCACCACGGGCTCGACAAGAAGCTCTACCTCGGCAACCTGGAAGCCAAGCGCGACTGGGGCTTTGCCGGCGACTACGTCGAGGCGATGTGGATGATGCTTCAGCAGGAAAAGCCCGACGATTACGTCGTGGCGACCGGCGAAGCGCATTCGGTGCGCGAGGCCCTGGACGTAGCTTTCGGGACCCTGGGGCTCGATTGGAGCAAGTACGTGGAAATCGATCCGCGCTACTACCGGCCGACCGAGGTCGACCACCTGTGCGGCGACGCCAGCAAGGCCCGCGAGAAGCTTGGCTGGAAGCCACGCGTGCACTTCAAGGAGCTCATCGAGATGATGGTGAAGTCCGATGAGGCCGACGTGCGCGCCACGCTAGAAGGTCGCGCGCCGAACCAGTAGGCGGGGCCGGGAGTCTCATCGCCGGCTTTTTCCGTCGAGGGTCTTGCGACCCTGGAAGAAGCCGGGAATGAGACGCTGGCCGAGTTGCAGGGCCCGAAAAAGCGGAAGCGCCCGCAAGGGATAGAAGAGCTTCTTCCTTCGGGTCAGCGTGAATCGTGAGATTGCGCGCGCAGTGCGGTCGGGCGACGCAGAAAAGAGGTTCTTGATCCAGCTCATCCAGCTGGGAAGGTCATCGGCCAGCGTGTAGATCGCCGTGGGAACTGGACCGAGCATGACTTGCTGGAACACCAGGTTGGTGGGTGCGTACATCCGCGACCACGTTTCGAAACAAGCGGTCAGGGCCTTCTTGCTCGTGGTGTAGCCGAGGCTGTAGGGGCTGCCGGCGTAGTTGACCAGCGAGCTGATGGCGACGACGTGATGCTCGACGGAGCCGCGCGGAAGCTGGGTTAGCGGCGCGACGAAATTGAGAACTCCGTAGAGGTTCGTGTCGATGACTTCCTTGCAGGACGCAAGGTCGAATGATTTGTCGTTGTCGACCCGGTTGATGCCGGCGTTCAGAATGAAGAGATCCGGCAACTCGTCGGCAGCCGCCAGGCTGCGCACAAGTTCGGCAACGCCCTCGGCTGAGCGAACATCTACGCACTCGAAGCGAACCGCGGGATAGCGAGACTCGAGCTCGGCAACGCGGCGCCGGTTCACGGAAATGACTTTCGCCGCGCTATTGGCGTAGCGATCGAGAAGCGCGCGGCCGACGCCCGAGGTCGTCCCGGTGATGAGAACGCTCTTGACGCTCACGTCCGCCATCGTGGCGTGTTCCGCCCTGCGACGCAAGAAACCGATCCGCGGGCAGGCTCCGTCTTTAGGGTAGTGCAGGGCGGGCCTGCGCACGTAAGATGCTCGGCATTTGCGGGCAGCAGTCGTGCAAGACATTCTCAGCTTCTTCCGGCGCCGACCAAGCACGGCGCCTACTTACAGCGCCGTCGACCTCGTTGCCGTCTCGCTGATAGCGGCTGTGGTTGCGGTTTGGGTGGAGGCTGCGGGCGGAACCTTCTCGTTTCTTGCGCTTCTCGCCTGCGAAGCGGTCTTTCTTGCCTTCTACCTGGTGGGCTCCCTCGTCGCCGGCTGGCGAGCCTTGGCCGCTGGCGTCCTCTTCGAGCTTCCGCTGCGCTTGCTGGTCGGATACGCCGTCATCAACACGGCGCTCATGATGCTCGCCTGGCTTTCTCCGCTCGGCATCGTCGCCAACTTCGGCATCTTGTTTGCGATCGCGGCCGCCATCTTCATCGCCGCGAGGCCGGCCAAAAAACAAAGTCCAGACGATACCGTCGGGCTCCTGGTCATCGGTCTGTCACTGATCGCGGCCACGCTGTGGTGCCAAGACTCGATCCGCCCGACATCACTCGACGGCAACACCGTCGTCTTCAAGCCGTGGGTCGATGGCTTCTATCACGCGGTTCACATTCGCATCTTCGGCGCTAGTCATGGCGCCGCTTCCATCGAGGACTTCCGCATGGTAGGGGTGGCGGCACGCCTTTACCACTACGGGGTCTACTTCACACCGGCCTTCATCAAGCAAGCATCGGGAATCCACTCGTACACCGCTTTCGCAGGAGTTCTGGCGCCGATGGGTGTCTTCTTCACGGGCCTTGCGGCCTACGCGCTGGTCGGCTCGCTGTGGGGCGAGTGGCCCGGGTTCGCCGCTTGCGCGGCGCTGCTCTTGCTCCCGGATGGCGCACAACAGGGGATGCGGAACACGTTCATGTCCTATCACTGGCTGACCCAGATCTCGCCCAGTGCGACCTACGGGCTAGCCTTGCTGGCGGTGGCTTGGCTGTTCGTCCTGCGCGGCTGCACGCAGGGCAACCGCTTGCAGCTGGTCGCAGGGTGGTTGGTCGCGGGGATCCTCGCGCTCTACAAGCTGCACTTCTTCATCGCGAGCGCGCTTCTGCTCTGGCTTCTTCCTCCGCTGTTCTTTCGCTCCGGCATCGGGCGGGCCAAACGAGCCCTGTGGTCCGTCGCCGCTGTCGGTGTCTTTCTCCTGACCATGGTCTTCGTGCGAAAGATTCCAGGCGTTCCGCTCATTCGTCTCGACGGATCGAGCGTGGGCGAGATTCTCCGTCTCGTCAAAGGCTTCAGCCCGCCCGGCATCTTGCGCGAATTCCTGGAGAGCCGTGTGGGCAAACAAAGCTCCTTACTTTCGAACCTCCTCGTGGGCGCCCCCTTCATTCTGCTGGCAGCCCTCGGCCTCTTCGTACCCCTGCTTGGGATGCTCGCGCTTTGGCTGCGCAAGCACACGTCACCACTGCTTGCGCTGTTTCCGTTTCTGCTCATGGCCAATTTCTTGGCGATGTTCTTCGGCCTGGCGCTCGACTTCCGTCGCAGCACTCCCGACGAGCTGTCGCACAGGCCGGTCATGGTGCTGTACTTCATCGTCGTGACGTGGGTCGGCGGGGCAGGGGCACTGTGGCTCGTCGAGAGTCGGCGGCTCGGGCGAATCGCCCGCCCGGTCCTGATCGGCTTGGCCATCCTACTCCTGGGTGTTCCGACCTTTTTCGGCTCGGGTGTCCAGCGGATGTGGGCCATGCGCATGTTTTCATCGGTCCACGTTCCGATTGGGCTGATTCGAGCCGCGGAATACATGCACAACCAAGGCAGCGATCGAGACATTGTCCAGGATTCGCAGTTCGATCGTACCTACACCGTGGCGGCCCTGTCGGAGCGCAGGTCCTACGCTTCGCGCACGATGACCATCATGCCCTACCACGGCGACCTGCTCGAAGAGCGCATCGCTACCGTCGAGAGCTTCATGGATCTTCGCGACGCCGCCGCGGTCGTCGCCACGGCCGGAAAGCTGGGCCTTCGTTGGTTCCTGCTCGACCCGGGCGACAGGGTGCAATGGCCGGAAGACATCGCCAGCCGGCCGGCCTTCGCATTGAACGGATTCAGGCTCTACCGCTTCTGAGGCGCGCACCATGAACAAGCCCATTGGAACGATCGCTCTCGTCCTGCTGCCGACGGCGTTCGTGAGTCTGCTCGGCATCGGCGTTGCCGACGGCAGCTGTGGTCAGTGGCTTTTCGTTCACACGACGTACTACCTCCTGATGGCGACGGTGCTGTGCTGGGCTGGGACCTACCTGCATGCCGCGCGCGACGTGCGCCGGGAAACGGCCGCTGCTTGGCTGAAGGAAAACTGGCCAGGCCTCGTCGTTGCGTTCGCCGTGACGGCCGTTGCCTGGCACGCCATCCATCCCGCCCTGCGAATGCTTTCCGATGAAGCGAACCTGGTGGGAACCTCGAAGAATCTCTTCGCCTCGCAGACCGCCACCTTCACAGTCTCGGGTAAGAATTACTACGACAGCTACTGGGACGTCGACGTGGCCATCGACCAACGGCCACCGCTGTTCCCGTTCTTGGTCAGCTTGATTCATGCCTTTTGGGGTTATTCCTACGAGAACGCCTTCCGCTTCAACCTTCTAGTGCTGCCCGCCTTCGTTCTCGTGTCCTACCGGCTGGCAAAGAGGCTTGGTGGTGAGACGTTCGCCATCGTTGCTTCGTTGTTCGCGGTGGCCCACCCCGTGACGTTGCTCTCGGTCCGCTCGGGCGGATTCGATTTCCTTGCCGTCTTCTTTGCCCTGCTCGTGCTCAAGAGCCTGCTCGACTACAGTCGCGACGCCGCCCCGGCGCGGTTGGCGATTCTTTGGATGAACCTGTGCATGTTCGCCGAGATCCGCTACGAGAGCGCGCTGTTTATCGTGCCCGTGGTGGCGCTTCTGCTCCTCTTCAGGATGGTCACCTGGAGCACCCTGCGTCCCTACGCCTTCATTTACGCGCTCACGCCCGCGTATCTCTCGCCTCGCATCTGGCAGGCGCTCGTCCGCGGCAGCGTGCCCAAGCAAGATCCCGGGACGGTCGCCTTCAGTTTCGAGAACTTCGTCCACAATGCCTACGAGTACTTCAAGCCGATTTTGTCGCCTTTCCATTCTTATTCTGCCCACTCGGCCGTTGTCATCGCCCTCGGCATGCTTGGGTGCGTCCTTTGGCTGCGTTCGCAGTATCGCGAGGTCCTTTCGCCCGATTGGAAGCGGCTCAGATTCCCCGTCTTCGTCATCGCCTGGATGCTCTTGCAAGTGCTGATCGTCTTTACCTATGCCTGGGGACGCGCCCAATCGCCCCCGGCTGCACGCCTGGTCATCGCCCTCGACACCTTCCTCTCGTTTGTCGGAGCCTGGGCCCTGACCTTTTCGCTCAAGCGCTGGAAGCCATTCGTCGCCGTCATGCTCGCCGCTGGGCTCCTTGCGGTCCAGGTGTCGGTCGCTGGCCAGCATCGGCTGATGAACAAATTGACTCAAACGCGCGAGAGCGCCACGTGCTGGCGCTTCTTCGACAATCTGCACGAGAAGCGCGTCCTTATCGTAACTGACCGTCCGAACCTCTTCACCATCATGGACTACGGGGCCATGAATTTCGAGACCGCCAAGCACGACCCCGTCCTCTTCGAGGCCCTCGACCGCCGGCTTTTCTACGATGTCTACGTGATTCAGCAGATCAGCCTATCGACGAGACAACCGCTGCCCGGTTATGAGATCTGGCCTGCCCGCAAGATGGAGACGATGCTGGAGTTTCAGAATGACGCCGACGTGCTGATTCGCATCGCACGGCTTGTGCATTGAGGATCCGTGGCCCTGGACGAGGGACGCCAGGGGACCCGAAGCCGAATCGCCGCAAGAACCATCGTCATGATGGAGTCCGTCGCCACGACCGAGGTCTTCTGCGTCCTACTTGGCGGGATCCCTCACTTTCACGGGCTGGCCCGGAACGTGCTGTAGGTTTTGGCCCAGGAGGTCGTTCATGAACAATATGTTGCTCTCATTTTCCGGCGCAGACATCACGCGCCTGCGCGCCCTGGTCTCGGCAGTAGCGACGGAGATCGCGCACGTGCCGGGTCGAGTCACGACGGCCGAAAGCCAAGGTCCTGTCAGCGCGCTCGACATGACGTGGTCGCGCTTGGTCGAAATGCTGGATCTGGGAACCGAGCCCGAGACTCGCGAATGCCCGGAATGCAAACATCCGTGCGCGCTCGGCGCAACACGCTGCGGGCACTGTTGGGCCGCTTTGCCACCGCTCAAGAACAAAGAAAAGCTGGCGGCTTAACAGGCCAAGAAGGAGACACTATGGGTCGTACTACACAAGAATACTCGATCAACCCCGAAGCCAACCCACATTTGCAAGACACCGAGAAGCTCTACGGGCACAAACTGGCCGCGCTGGACGGCGAAATCGGTCATCTCAGAGACTTCTACTTTGACGACAATATCTGGGTGATTCGCTACGCCGTTGCAGACACGGGGACCTGGCTAACCGGACGCCTCGTTCTGCTTTCTCCTCATGCTTTTGGCAAGCTGGACCGGGATGAGAAGACTCTGCACATCAACCTGAAGAAGGCGCAGATCCAGGATAGTCCCGCCATTGAGTCACACAAGCCGGTCTCTCGCCAGTACGAGGCCGAGTACTACCGCTATTACGGGTGGCCCGCGTACTGGGCAGGGGATGCCATGTGGGGCATCGGCAGCTATCCCGTGATTGTGCCGCCCGCGGAAGGTGAAATTGAAGAGCGGCGGTCCTACTACCACAGGGATGACAAGCATCTGCAGAGTGCTCGCGACGTAACTGGATATCCGATTCAAACCACCGACGGAGAGATTGGGCACGTCAAGGGATTCCTGGTGGACGACAGAAGTTGGGCGATTCGCGAGCTGATCGTCGAAACTGGCCATTGGTATTCGGGCAAGGAAATCCGGATGTCGACCGACAAGGTCACTTGGATTAGCTACAAAGAATCCAAAGTACATGTGAGCCTCACCAAAGCAGACATCCAGAAGACGGCCGAACACGAGCTAGCCACGGTGGACGTGGCAGGGCGTCGCGAGACGCACGTTCACCTCTGAAATTCGCGAAGCTGGCCTGTCCAGGTTAGATGAGACGAAGGCGAACACTTCCTGCGCTCCTCGCGATCGTCCTGGCCACGAGCGCCATGTCACCTTCGCCTCGCGTTCCGCGTCTTGCGACCCTCACCAAGGGCGGCAAAGGACCGCCCACCATCGTTCTCTTGCACGGCTATTGCTCGTCCGAGAGAGACTGGGTGCCCTTCGCAAAATCGATTCGGTTGCCGCGCGGCACGCGCTTTCTGTTTCCGCGTGGTCCGGAGACAGCGAAACGCACCGACGGTCGTCCGGCCGGGCGGGCTTGGTGGCATTTGGATCTGGCCGCGGATGTCCACGGCGACGGACTGGGCGCGGATCTCTCCGCGGAGAAGCCCCAGGGCATCGAGCAAGCGGCCAATGCCGTGCGCTCGTTTCTCGCCGAACAGGGTAACCGGACTGCGCAGCCTTTCATCCTCGGCGGATTCTCGCAAGGGGCCATGGTGGCGGCGCAGGTGGCATTCCGTTCTGACGAGCCGCTGCGGGCTCTGGTGCTACTCTCGGGGACGTTGGTCAACGAAGCCTCGTGGAAGGCCGGTTTCACCCGACGCAAGGGACTGCGCGTTTTCATTGCCCACGGCCGTGCCGATCCCATCCTATCGTTTGCGGTGGCGGAGCGCATGCAACGTGAGATGGAAGCCGCGGGAATCAATGTGACCTGGTTCCCGTTCGACGGCGTCCACGAGACCCCGGCAGTGGTTATTACCGCGCTAAACCAATTTTTGGAGCGCTTGTAACTCTAGAAGACGCCGAGGGAGAACGCATGAACGGCTCTACCAAACGAGTACGCCAGAGCAAGCTCGTCGTCTTCTTCGATGTCGACAATACGCTCCTGAACAATGACCGTATCAGTGCCGACCTCAACGCCCATCTCAAACGCGAGGTAGGCCCCCAGCGCTCGCGGTTTTACTGGGCTATTTTCGAAAAATTGCGCGGTCAACTTGGCTATGCCGACTATTTGGGCGCCTTGCAGGGGTTTCGCCGCGACTTTCCTCATGACCTGGAGTTGCTGTGGGTGCCACGCTTCCTGATCGATTATCCGTTCTCTAAGCGGCTCTACGCCAGGTCCCTGGATGTCATCCGCCATTTCAAACGTCTTGCTCGCGTGGTCCTTCTTTCCGACGGTGATGTCGTCTTTCAGCCCCACAAAGTGGAACGCTCAGGGCTTTACCGAGCGGTCGACGGACAGGCGCTCATCTATGTTCATAAGGAACGCGAGTTGGCCGATGTGGAAGCTCGGTTTCCCGCCGCACACTACGTCGTCGTGGACGACAAACTAAGAATTCTAGCTGCCATCAAGAAGGTCTGGAAATCGCGCGTGACCACCGTTTTTGTTCGCCAGGGCCATTATGCGCTGGATCCCGAAATTACAGCCCGGTACCCGTCGGCTGACGAAACCGTGCAGAACATCGGAGATTTGCTCAAACTCAACCTCAGGACCTTCAGGCCGCGCCGCCTTCGAAATGACTGAGACGGCGCCTCATCCTGATGCCCTCTACGCTCGCCTCGAGCGACGCCGACACATCGAGGCGGTCGGAATCGCAGTGTTATCCCGTCTCCTGCCAGGCTGAACGACTGGCACCCGCGTTGCTCCTAGCAACGAATGAAAGAGAGACTCGATGACCAATACCTTGTGGTTCTTGTGGATGGCGTTCATGTTCCTGTTTCTAGTGTCTCCAGTCGGCTACGGGTGGAGCTATCGCGGCTGGGGTCCGCCTCTTCCGAGCTACATTCAGCGACGGCGAGCTGCGCGGGGGTCAATGCTCCGAGGAAAGCACCCGCGCGTGCTTCTCGGCGAGCTCACCGAACAGGAGTGAGCGATCAGCCGAGCGTGTCGCCTCCGTGCCGCCGCTCTTCGTGTCGGTCGTTTTGACCGAGACCTCCCTCAAGTTGATTGAGCTGGCCAGGCCATCTGGAACCTCGACCTGACGTAAGCATCGGAAGTCATTGGGGTAGGCACGTTGGTCCGATCACTGCTTTAGTGGAGGACCGCATGACACGGAAGAAGAGCCAGACGCCAGACGGTTCCGACCTCCGACAGCGTGCCGAAGAGCGACTCGAAGGACGTCAGAAGGAGGCGGCGGTTCCGCGCGGCGAGGCGGACACGCGCCGGCTCATTCATGAGTTGGAGGTTCACCAAATCGAGCTGGAGATGCAGAACGAGCAGCTGCAGGAGGCACGAGCCGAGTTGGAGGCGGGACTGGCCGGCTACACCGACCTCTACGACTTCGCCCCTGTGGGCTATGTGACTCTCGACCGAGATGGGACGATCCTGCTGGCGAACCTCACGGCGACGCGCTTCTTGGGTAGGGATCGTTCTCGCCTGGTAGGGGCGCGCCTCGGGTTCTTCATCGCTACGGAGCACGTCGCCAACTTCAACATCTTCTTCAAGAAAGTCTTCGAGAGTCAGGTCAAAGAAGCTTGTGAGGTTGCGCTGACCACGCAAAAGAGCCCCACGATCTGGGTCCACATCGAGGCCTCGACGTCCGACGAGAGCAGGCGGGAGTGTCGCGCCGTATTGGTAGATATCAGCGCGCGCCGGAGGATCGAGGATGCGCGGGACGAAAGTGATAGGCATTTGCGCGAGGCCGCGGAGGCGTTGCGGGAGGCTGACCGCAACAAGAACCAGTTCCTGGCGATGCTTTCCCACGAGCTACGCAATCCTCTCGCGCCGATCAAGAACAGCCTTTACATCCTCGACCGAGCAGTGGCTGACGGCGACCAGGCCAAGCGGGCTCAAGCGGTGATCGCCAGGCAAGTCCGGCAGCTCAGTCGGCTCATCGACGATCTTCTCGACAACACACGCATCTCGAGTGGCAAAGTGCAACTCAAACTAGAGTTGCTCGATCTAAACGAGGTCGTGCGCAAGACGGTCGAGGACCATCGCACCGTGTTCGAGCAGAATGGGGTACACCTGGAGGCGAGGCTGGCCGCGGGGCCCTTGGTCGTGAAGGCCGATTGGGCGCGAATCGCACAAGTGGTCGGGAATCTTCTCACCAACGCGGTCAAGTTCACGGGACGAGGGGGAAACACGCTGGTCTCGGTCAGTCGTGATGGGATGGGCTGGGCGCAAGTCCGCGTCGCCGATACGGGGATGGGGATGTCTCCCGAGATCCTTGGCCGCCTGTTCGAACCTTTCACCCAAGCCGATCGGACGCTCGACCGTAGCCGCGGGGGGATTGGCCTCGGCTTGTCCTTGGTGAAAGGCTTCGTCGAGTTGCATTGCGGCGAGGTGAGCGCGCACAGCGCGGGCCCCGGCCAGGGAGCTCAGTTCATCGTGCGGCTGCCACTCGACGTCGTTCAAGACATTGCCAAGACCAAGCTCGCGGCTGCCGAGCGACGTCCTCGGCGCGTGCTCATCATCGAGGACAACGTCGACGCTTCCGACAGCTTACGCGAGGCACTCGAGTTCAACGACCACGTGGTCGAGGCCGCCAGCACCGGACCCGAGGGACTCGAGAAGGCACGCCGATTCAAACCAGACGTCGTGCTTTGTGACATCGGACTTCCAGAAATGAACGGCTACGAGGTGGCGAGTGCCTTCCGTTCCGACGAAGAGCTCAAAGGGACCTTCCTCGTGGCTCTCTCTGGATATGCCCTGCCGGGTGATCTCGAGCGCGCGGCCAATGCCGGCTTCCAGCGCCACCTCGCGAAGCCGCCGAGCATCGAAAAGCTCGAGGATCTCCTTGCCGAAGCGCCGCAGCGCCCGCGCGACGAGCCTGCGGCCTCGGCGCTACCGCCGACAGACCTGACAGTTGGATCGGGCTAGGGGCTGTCCCTAATCCGCTGCGTGAAAAGGGGAAAGCCGGGAGAGCGGCGCTCGGCTTCTGCGAGCTTGCGCCGGGACGCCCCCGCCGGGAACGGAAGTCAACGGCCGCGCTGCGCGCATCCATGACTTCCTCGGACTTCGGCTGGCATCCGCTCGCTTTGCTCGCGGAGCGCCTGCGTACGTCCCGTCGGGTGCGCTCCCGGCCGCCCGCGCGCCGAGCTGACTTCAGCCCAGGGGGGCTTGGCCACGACGCAGAATTGCCGTGTTTTTTTGCGACTTCCAGCGAGACGTGATCAATGCGCTGACCGACAAACAATGGGCTCGCTTGCAGCGAGTCCTTCCGCCACAAAGGAGCGGGCCCCAAGCTATCCGCGGCGACTGGCTGTTCATCGAAGCCGTGTTGTACAGAGCCAAGACCGGCCTTCCCTGGCGCGATTTGCCCGACCGTTCGCTGAGGCCAAGCTCGGCGCTCGGGCGGCCGGGGATTCCTCCGAGGCGGCGTAGCCGAGCGCCGCGAGCGTCCGCGCTCGCGTGCCAGCGAGGAGGGACAGGGGCCCGCGACTGGCTTGCACGGATCCTCTCACTGTCGATGAATCTGTCGCCAGTCGCGTAAGGACCCGGAAGCCGAGCGCGCCACGGACGCGCGCAGCGCGGCCTATGGCGTGCGTCCGCCGAGGGGGAAGTCCCGGCGCAAGCCCCGCAGCAGCCGAGCGCCGCTCTCCCGTATGCCACCTCTGTGAACCCGAGAACTAGGGACAGCCCCTAATGCCTGGGGAGCCGCCGAGCTTTGCTCGGCGCGGATCATCGCGCGCGGCCGAGCGTAGCGAGGCGGGGGAGGGTGCCGCGGGTTTGGCGAGGCCGCGCGAAGCGCGGGGGCGGGCAGGCTGGGTGGGCAGGTGCCGAGGGCAGAGACAAACCCTCCCAGGCTTTACGAAACAGCCGCCTCTGGGCGCTTCTTGCCGATCAGTCCGTAGCTCTTGAGCTTACGGTAGAGTGTCGCCGAACCGATGTGGAGCTGTTCGGCCGTATGGGTTTGGTTGCCACCATTCAGTTCCAGGGCGGCGAGGATGTAATCCCTCTCGATTTCCTCAAGTGGGCGAACCTTCCCTTGGGTTGCGACCGGAGTAGGGAAGGCCTGGCGGATCTCTTCGGGCAGGTCTTCGAATTCTACGCGACTGCCTCGCGCAAGCGCGACAGCTCGCTCCATCGTGTTTTCAAGCTCGCGCACGTTGCCTGGCCATTGGTAGCGCAAGAGTTGGTCGGCGGCGCTCGGAGCGATACTGGAGATCTTGCGTTTCATCTGGAGAGCCGCGTCGGCCAACAGCACCCGAGCCAGGGGAAGGACATCGTCCCTGCGCTCGCGTAGCGGTGGCACATGCAACTCGACCACCTTGATCCGGTAATACAGGTCCTGCCGAAAGTCGCCGGCCGCCACGCCGCGAGCCAAGTCACGATTGGTTGCAGCCAAGACGCGGACGTCTACCTTCCTGCTCTTGTTTTCACCAACGCGGCGAACCTCTCGCTCCTGCAATGCCCGTAGCAGCTTGACCTGCATCGCCGGGGAAACTTCGCCAACTTCGTCTAACAGCAGTGTCCCGCTGTTGGCGGCCTCGAACAGTCCGGGGCGGTCCTGTGTCGCGCCGGTGAAGGCGCCCCGCGCGTGCCCAAAGAGCTCGCTCTCGAGAAGTGTTTCCGTGATGGCGCCGCAGTTGACCGCGACAAACGGTCCCGCCGCGCGCGTGGACTCCTCGTGAACCAGCCGCGCGACCCGCTCCTTGCCAGCGCCGCTCTCGCCCGTGATGAGGACGGTGGAATCCACTTTTGCCACCCGGCGCGCCAGATCCACCAGTTGCGCCATGGCGACGCTCTTGGCGACGATTCCGAGAGGCTCGTCGACATGGACGGCCCCGCCCACCAGCGCCCGGCGACGCAGGTGCAATTTCTGTTCAGTGGATTTCAAGGTCTCGATGACCCTCTTGAGCGAAACATCGAGACAATCCTTGAGGCGAGTGGGTTCGAAGAAGCGCAGCTCTTCCGCGCGCTCGTCGCCCCATTCCTCGCGCGTTCGCCCAATCAAGTGGCAAGCCGCATCGCCCTTCGCCAGGCAGCGATCTTCGAGAACGTAGATTTCTTTGCCCGAGCTACGGCTGATATACCCGCTGCTGAGGCCGCAGATAGTCCAGCACACAGGTGCATCGGCTCGGCCGAAGTGCAGGAGGTGCTGCTCGGCTTCGTAGCAGGTCAGCAATATGATCCCGCTCTTGGACAAAAGACCGTCTCCTCCTGGTTCCATATGGAAGAGGCCCTCGAGGGTGTGGATGCGGGCTCCCGCACGTTGCCACTCCTCGGGGCTTCGCCACTTGAACGCGGTTTGCATGGCCTCGGCCATGCGCCAACCGTGGGCAAAGCCGAATTGGGTCAGCACCGTCCGCGCAGCAGTGACGCCGAAGTTCTCGACGAGGTATTTGCGCAGAAGTCCCATCGCCACTGCATCGAGCAGCAACGCTCTCTGTCCGGCGAAGCGAATTACGCCTCCTTCCGGCTCCAGCTCTAAAAGTTCCTTGTGGTCCAGATCGCCCGCCAGCATCTCCATCCCTCTCCTTCGAATTGATGGGAAAGGTACTTCACCTTGAATGCACAAACCAGGACCAAGCGTCCTAGGCACCGCAAGCTGGTGAATTCATTACCTTCTACTTGATGGCGCAGAACGTGCTGTAGGTGCAAATGATGTTCAAGACGCTTTTGCAATCAGTAAAGCGAAGCGGAACAGGCATCACAGGAAAGGCAGAAAAATAGTGAAGAGCCAGACTCAACAAACGGTGCCGCTTGGCGATCTGATCCTGACTGTTTTTGACGAAGCCGCGCATTTCAGCGCCGATCCAGAGAAGGTCTCACGGCTAGCCGCTCAGACAGTCGCGCGTATGGTGGCGCAGGGACGAATTCCTACGTTGCGCGGCCAGCCTAGACCCTGGAGCACTGAAGGATCTATTTGAGAGCGGAGACGCCGTCGGTGCTCTGGCGCAGTTCACTTTTCGCTGTTGGCAGGTAACCGCGCAAGGATTACCTCTCCCGCCTGCTTCAGTCGTTTGAGCACGGGCAACTGCTCGGCCAGCAGGCGACGAAGGTCGGCGTCGTGGCTCTCCTGCATCGTACTCGTTAGCGCGTCGATCATCTTGCCGTGCTCGCGAACCATCGCCAGGATGAACGCGCGGTCGAAGTTCTGTGGCTGTCGCACGCGTAGCCTTTCCAATGGACCGTCGACCGGCTCTTGCTCGCCGTCCTCGAAGCTCCGTTGTTTGAGGCCTTTCTCGTCCGCGTAATCCGTAAGCTGCTTGTCGCAGCGCTGGTGCTCCATCGTCAGCAGGCGGGCGTAGTTCTTCACCCGCTCCGCCTGACCCCGTTCGAGCGCCAGCTTGGCGCCCTCGGTTTCGATCCGATTGCCTTCGCGAAGCAGGGCAATCATGTCCTCCGCCCGATTCAAACGCCTCGAACTATCGATGGTCTGGCTCTGGCGCTCCCTTGGCGGGGGCTCGCTGTCTTCGGCACCCGCCTCAATGGCGAACAGCAACGTGGCGGCGACCAGCATCGCTAACCCGACAATGCCGTGCCGCAACCCCTTCCAAGATGCCGCTTTCCACATTTTCATTCCTTCACTTCGCGCAGAGCTTTGAACACGCTCGCCTTTCATCGTGCGCCCTACGCGGGGAACTCCTTTAGTTTGTTCGTGCCGCCGTGGACCACGCTGTTGGCTTCGACGCGCGCGATGTTCTCGCCCGCCGAGGCGCTGTCGGGCGACAAATCACGGACACCGTGAAAGTACTCGGGGATCATCATCGATGCCCGGTGTGGGTGGTCGGACGGCCGGGCGCCCACTTCTCGAGCATAGATACCGCGGGCTGCTTCCATGGCATACTTTCCAGGCGCGTGCAGGAAAAGATCGATAAGGCTGACGAGGCCAGCCAGATGCCCGTCTTCGTCGAGCACCAGTAGCCGTGACACGTTTCCCTCCGTCATGAGCTGACCAAGGCGTTCCACTGGACAATCGGGCGCCGCGAATTGCACCGGAGCCGACATCACGTCTTCCACTACAGTCTGCGCCGCGAGTCGGTCCTTTCCGGTCACGCGGAGAGCGATGTCACGATCCGTGATAACACCGATCGGCTTTCCGTCCGAACTGCACACCGGCAACAAGCCAAGGTTGTGAAAGGCCATCAGCTTGGCCGCGCTCGCCACGGTTTCGCGCGGCAGAATCCACTGGACATTATGACTCATGATCTCTTTGCAATGCATGGAAGGGTCTCCTCTGTCCTGCTGTCACGCAAGAAGCGCTCCATTGGCCCAAAGACGAAGAGTCGAAGAATGTCCTTCCAGGTCTGCCGGCGTCTGGCGCCATCAAGATGAGCAATAGACTCCCTCAATTCGAGACAGACGCAGATAGGAACTGGCGCGATCGTTACTTTGTCGCTGTGGTCCGTGTATTGCGATGTAGGCAAGGGAAATGCCTGGGCGAGACGATATCGAGACCATCCTGCGACCGGGCCAGATCGTGGCGACCCGGTATCGGGTTGCTCGTCTCATCGCCAAGGGCGGCATGGCGGCGGTTTGGGCGGGTGTGGACGTACACACTGGAAAGCGCGTAGCACTCAAAGTCATTCTTCACTCCTTCGCTGCCGACAGCGGAGTCGTCGAGCTGTTCCGTCGTGAAGCGCTCTCTGCAAGCAGGGTCAATCACCCGAACGTGGTGAACATCTACGACGTCATCGACCACGAAGGCATGCCATGCATCGTTATGGAAGTCCTGGAGGGGGAAACCCTTGGCACCTATTTGGCGAGGAATGGTGCCGTCACTTTGGAAAAGACCCTGGCGCTCTTGTTGCCCGCCATGCGCGGTGTAGCCGCTGCCAACGCCCGGGGGATCGTTCACCGGGACTTGAAGCCCGCGAATATTTTCTTGTGCGGCAGCTCCGACGGGCAGCTGCTCACCACCAAGGTCCTCGATTTTGGCATCTCGGTGATGATGAGACGAATCGGCGAGACAGCGCCCGTGACCGAGCGCCTCGCCATGTTCGGGACGCCAGCCTATATGGCACCGGAGGCCATCCGATTCTCACCGACCATCGATGGGCGCGCAGACGTCTACGGATTCGGCGTCCTCTTCTTCGAGGCGCTTACCGGAACATTGCCGTTTCCCGGACCGCCCGGCCTCGCACTTCTGGAGACCATTCTGACCGAATTGCCTCCCAGCGTGACTCTGTACAGGTCCGACTTACCCATCGAGGTTGGGAGATTTATTGCCCGCGCCTTGGAGAAGGATCCCAATAACCGTTTTACAGACATGGCTCATCTCATCCGTGCCACAGAAAAGAAGCTTCTGCCTCTCCTGCCAACCCCACATTCTTTGGCGCCGATCTCGGGAATCTTGCTGCTCCCGCCTGTCGAGTCGAATCCCAGTGCATCGATTCCCGTCGTGGCAAGCCTGCTCGACGCGGCACCCTTGGGCCGACCTAAACGCCGCGAGACCAGGGCACTCTATTCGTTGAAGGGCGAACCCTCCCGCGCCGTCAACCCCGCGGTCCTCGCGCCGAGACGCAAGCTGCGCTTGGTGCGATCGACGATTGGGGCAACCATTTTCGTCCTGCTGGTGGGAGGGGCATGGGCGGTGCTGCCATCTTCGTCGAGCGACCCTGGCGTCGCGGCGGGACAGTCTTTGCAGCGTCACGAAATAGCAGCCATCGCGCGCACGCCCTCGCTGGAACGGCTACCTAACGACTACCGCCCGCCATCGTCATCACCCATTCCAGTAAAGCTCGTGCCGGTGGCTTCGAGCGCCACGCTTCCTGGGCTTCGCGTCGCCACGCCACCCATTTTACGGCATCTGCGCCGCCAAGGGCCAACGGTGCGTAGGCCTCTCAAAGCTGCTCCTTCGAGAAGAACGTCTACAACCGGTGCGGGAAAGCTGACTCTGTCTGAGTTCTAGTCAGCGCGCGCGTCGCGGACACCGGGTATCGAGCCATCGAAATGACTGGGAAGGTACTCCATCGTGAGCGAAGGAAGTCGCTTCTCTGGCAGATCCGTCTGGGCAACAGGTCGAAAAACCGCTCCCGTGTGCCTGGCGTGAATGCTGCAGTGGAGGAGCTTGGAGGACGATTGCCATGGAGACACCAGGACAAGAAGTAGGAAGGATTGAAACGCGACTGAGGCAGATGGGCACCCGGCTCGACCGGCTAGCGACAAAAGCCGATGCCGTAGAGGCCGACCTCGGGATCGAGTATCGCAAGCAGATTGACCACGCCAAGGAAAAGCAGAGCGTCGTACGAGACAAGCTGAATGCCTACCGGGCGTCCGGTGGCCAGAAATGGGACAATTTCAGGGGTGGTGTCGAAATGGCCTGGCGCGAGCTGGAGGATGCATTCAAGGCCGTCAAGCACTAGTGCATCTGGTGGAGTTCTATCGATGACTGAAGCCTGCCAGCCTCCCGATCATGACCAAGCCTCTGACGCTCGATTAGCGATTGACGGAGCGGCCATTGCGGAAGAAGCGAGACCCTCGTGTCCAGCTTCGCAAACAGAGGCTGCCACGCGGGAAGCCTACGAGGTCGAGTTCGAGAACTACAGGCGACGTGTCCTCAAGGAGATGGGCGACCGCGAGGCTAGGGCGCGCGAGACGATCTTCCTCGATTTTCTGGAGGTCGCGGATAACCTGGAACGTGCTATCGCCACATGGAAGAAGGGCGGCGCGAAAAGCCACAAGTCCGTTAAGGACGGCATCGACTCGGTCTTGCGCCTCTTTCGGTCAAAGCTAGAGAGCTATGCCGTGACTGCCATCGAAGCCGAAGGAAAGCCATTCGATCCGCGCCAGCATCATGCGGTTTCGCAATCGATTAGCGCCGACGTGAAACCAGGCACTGTCTTGCACGAGGTTCAGAAAGGCTACTGGATGGATGGGCGGCTGCTTCGTCCGGCGGCGGTGGTGGTTGCAACGGCGCCGGCGACTGCGCCCGAAGTCGGCACCTCGGACGAGGCGCAAGGCACGGGCGGCGAATCCGGCGGACAGTGGCACGGATACCAGCGCAACCGCCGATGAACGCCACGTGCCACCCGGCGCTCTCTACCCCTTTAAGCAAAATCATTCACAAAAGGAGCCTGCTATGTCCCATCACACCCCGCATTTGGTCCCTCAACTTCGACATCCCCATGAGCGCTCGGCGTCTCCCACCCCTCAGCATAGCGAGACAAAGTCGCCATCGGAGGCCGACATCGCTACGCGAGCCTACGAAAAGTACCAAGCTCGTGGCCGGGTCCATGGATTTGATGAGCAGGATTGGAACGCCGCAAGCCGCGAGCTGGTCGCTGACACTTTCGGCCACCTGAGCAACCCAAGCCCAAGTCTTTGCCCGAGCCAACGCGCCTCGTAGCATAGCCCAGTCGTGTATCCGTTTGCCTGCCCTTGCTACCGACGAGCGCGCCTGAACTTTGGTGCAGGCTCGCCTCCACGAGCTACCCTTGCGGGATTGGTTGCAGGAGTTCTTGCACTTTCGTCGAGAGAGCGAGGGCATCGAAGGGTTTCTGGATGAAGCCGTTGCAGCCACTGTCGAGCAGCGCCTGGGCTTGTCCTTCAATGCTGTAGCCGCTCGAGAGGAGCACCTTGACGCCCGGCAGGATCTTCTGCAGGGACTCATAGGTCTGGCGCCCACTCATCTCCGGCATGGTCATGTCGAGAAGCACGAGGGAGATCTTGGCTTTTTGCTGGCGGACAAGCTCGATGGCTTCCCTGCCTCCCGATGCGGTCAACACCTCATAGCCGAGCTTCTGAAGTAGGCGGGCACATACTTTCAGGACTTGTGCTTCGTCATCGACGACTAGGATGGTTCCCGTACCACGCTGAAGGACCGGTTTAGGCGTCTTGGCGTCTGCGACTGGGCGCTCGGTCGCCGGCAGAAGAAGCGTAAACGTCGTGCCCTTTCCCATTTCGCTCTCGACCCCGATGAACCCGGCGTGGTTCTTGATGATGCCGTAGACGGACGCCAGTCCCAGACCCGTTCCCTGTCCAGGGGCCTTGGTCGTGAAGAAGGGCTCGAAGATACGACCCATCGTCTTGGCGTCCATGCCCGAGCCCGTGTCTGTGACGAGAACCTTCACATAGCGTCCAGGTGGAACGCCGAGCAGCGCTCCGTTCTCGTCGCCGAGCTCGGCATTTTCAGCGTGCAAGAGAAGATGGCCGCCCTCCGCCATGGCTTGTCCGGCGTTTACGAATAGATTCAGCAGTACCTGTTCGAGTTGCGAGTGATCCATGAAAACGGCCAGGAGGTCCGGCGCGAGATCGAGCCCGATGGTGATATCGCTGCGAGCACGCCCATACATCGCGCTGGTCCTTGCCACCACGAGGGCGAGATCCAAAGGCTTGAGGTCGTACTTTCCAAGCCGCGCAAAACCGAGAAGCTGCTTGGTAAGAGCCGCACCGCGGTCTACCAGCGCCTTCATCTCCTGAACATCGCTGGTGCACCCGCTATCATCCCCGACATCAAGCTCAATTAGCGCGAGCCCCCCAAGAATGCCGGCCAGAATATTGTTGAAATCATGCGCGATGCCGCCAGCGAGCGTACCAATGGCTTCCATCTTTTGCGCCTGTGCCAGTTGGAGCTGCAATTCTTCACGCTCGTGCTCCGCCCGCCGCCGCTCGGCGATCTCCCAAGCCAGGTCGGCCAAGGTCGAGATCGTGCTCACGTCCTCGGTAGTGTAGCCCGCCTCCTTGTTGCCCATCCCCAAGATGGCCACGATCTTGCCGTGGCGAAAAATCGGCACGAGCACCTCGCGAATCATCGGCGTACGGTCGTCGGGCGGTGCCTTCCGGTTCGCCGACCCGTCGTCGTTGTTGCGAATCACCGGAACGCGTTTGCGCATACAATCCGCCCACAATTCGTTGTGTTCGACACCGTAGCGCCGGAGCTTCTCGTGCGCATCGTCGAACTGGCTGATCGTCCGAGTAGACCAAACCTGAAGCGATGGCGCGTGTTGGTCCGTCTCGACTTGGTGGAAGAAACCCATCCGGCTACCCGTCACGACCTCGATCTCGTCCAGCGTCTTTTGCAGCAATTCCCTCGCCGAATGGGACGATGCAAACTCTTGTAGCCTCAGTCGGACGCCAAGCAATGCCTCGGAGCGCTTGCGGGCGGTAATATCTGTAGCGACAACGCGACAGTCGTTCCCGCCGACGGACGCCGTAGCGGAAAATTCGACGGCAAACGGAGACCCAATCTCGGGTCGGACTACCACCTCGCAAGTCGCCTTGGCCTCATTTCCGAATACCTTACTCAGAAAAGCGACGAAGATAGGGCGACTGTCAGTGTCCACCAGAGCGGCAAGGCGTTTGCCAACCAGGTGCGAACGCTCGAGGCCAAGAAGACGACTTCCCGTCAGATTCACCTGCCGAATCTCGCCCTCGCGAGTGAGGGTCAGGTAGCCGACGGGGGCGAATTCATAGAGATCGGTGTAGCGACTGAGGGCTTCTTCGACCTCGATCCGAGCTCGCTGCAATTCCTCGTTCTGCATTTCCAGTTCAATCTGGTGCACCTGCAGCTCGTGCAACAGTCGCTGGGTCTCTGATCGTGTAGTCGCTCTAGCAAGGTCATCCGAATGCTGAGCGCTGAATCGTTCTTCCGCTCGCCGTCGCAACTCCGTGGGGTTCTCCGTGTCAAGCCTGCTCTTCTTCATCCTCACTCCCTTCACACCCGTCGATCCTATTGAGTCAATTGATTCTGGCGCAGCGTCGCCTCCAGCGTCTTGGCGGTCGTAATATCGGCGAAGGTAATCACGACGCCGTCAATGCGGTTGTCTAGGGTCCTGTAAGGCATGATTCGTGCCGAGTACCAGCGGTTGTCGCTGGTCTTCACTTGCGTCTCCTTCACGACCAGGGTGCGGAACACCGTTTGCGCGTCGGAAGCGAGCTCAGGATAAATCAAATCCGAAGCGAGGTCGGTAATGGGTCGATTGACATCGCCGGGAATGAGCTTGATGATCTTCGTCATCTGCGGAGTGAACCGCCTCACCTTCAGCGTTGCGTCTAAGAACAAAGTAGCGATGTCGGTACTGTCGAGCAAGTTGCGCATGTCGTTGTTGGCGCGAAATTCGTCGTCCACCTTGATCTGAAGTTCGTGGTTGAGGGTTTGCAGCTCCTCGTTCAGGGACTGCATCTCCTCCTTGGAGGTGGTCAGCTCTTCATTCGTGCTCTGCAGCTCCTCGTTCGTGGATTGCAATTCCTCGTTGGCCGATTTGAGCTCCTCCTGGGACGTCTGCATTTCCTCGCGCGTGGACCGGAGCTCTTCACGCGCGTGCCATAACTCCTGCTCCAACACCCGCGCCGTCGCAGGAGAGCCCTTGTCGCGCTTGCCGGCCCGCTTCTCCACAGGGGCCTCGGACACATCAGCGAACACGACCATCACCATCCCCCGCATTGCCTCGGGCTCATACAGTGGCTCGATGGTGACATCCACGGTTTGCACGACATCCGCGTGTCTTAGCCGGACACGAATCTTTCCAGCACCGCGACGAGCCCGCAATATCTTTGGGAAAGCCGTGGCAAGCTCGTGGCGCAATCCCTCCCGAGCCATAGCATGAATGTTCCAGTTGGCTTTGCCGGCTGCAGGTTCAAGGTACTTTCCCGTGCGGCCGCTGATGTAGAGAATGTCACCCTGCTGGTTGGTGAGGACGGCGGCGGGTGAGTAGCGATCGAGCAACAGCTGCGCGGCCCGCGTTTGCAGATTGACGGGACCAGCTACGCTGCCGAGCGGTGCGTCCGCGTTGCGGTTCCGATTGTGAAACGAGGCCGGAAATTCGACCGCCGTGGCGCTGGACGCGCCATTGAGCCGGCGATAAATTCGGGTCTTGCTGCTCTTGGGAGCAAAGAGATCGGCGACCGGACCGAGCGTCTCCGCACTGCCCAGGAAAAGAATTCCTCCGGGAGTGAGGCTGTAGTGAAAGAGCGGCAGGAGCTTCATTTGCAGCTCGGGCCGTAGGTAGATGAGAAGGTTGCGACAAGTTAAGATGTCGAGCTTGGTAAATGGCGGATCCATGATGATGTTCTGGGTGGCGAAGACCACCGACTCACGGATCTCTTGGCACACGCGATAGCCTTGCTTCTCTTTCACGAAGAATCGCTCCAAGCGAGCCTCGGAAACATCACTGGCGATGCTGGTCGGGTAGTTCCCTTGCCGCGCTCGCTCGATGGAATCCTTGTCGAGGTCGGTGGCAAAGATTTGCAGTGAGTACCTCTGGGCCGGTCGGATTTCGGCTAACGCCTCCTTGAAGACAATGGCCAAGGAGTATGCCTCTTCACCGGTCGAACAGCCTGCCACCCAGGCACGGAGCGCACCGCCGGCCGGACGGTCTGCGAAGAGTGCGGGAATTTCCTTCTTCTGCAGGTGCTCCCAGGCTTCCGGATCGCGAAAGAAGCTAGTTACGCCAATCAAGAGCTCCTTGAAGAGCAGCGTGGTCTCCTGCGGGCTTTCCTGCATGTACCGCAAGTAGCTGGCGATACCGTCGATCTGATGGAGTCCCATCCGCCGCTCGATGCGGCGGTAGACGGTACTGCGCTTGTATTGCGAAAAGTCGTGACCGGTCTGACCTCGCAGGACGACACATATTTTCTCGATCGCACTCTCCGTCTTGGCGGGAAGCGAGCGATCGGGCGCAGTCGTGCGAGAAGCCTGCGCTACGTAGCCTGTGATCCTGCTGGCCAGTTCCTCAACGGGTGCCACGACATCGGCGAGGCCCGCATCGATGGCGCTCCGGGGCATGGATTCGAATTTTGCCGAGGCGGGATCCTGCACGAAGACCGTGCCTCCCTTCTCCTTGATGGCAGACAAGCCCCGTGTCCCGTCCGAGCCCATGCCCGACAGGATGACACCGACGCTCTGAGGTCCCTGGTCCGCGGCAAGAGACTTTAGGAAGGAGTCAATGGGCAGACGCAGTCCGCGTGGCGCCACTGGCGCGAGCAGGTGCAGCACTCCGTGCAGAATAGACAGATCCTTGTTGGGAGGAATGACGTAAACGTGGTTAGGCTCGACCGTCATACGATCTTTGGCTTGAAGAACCTTCATTGGGGTAGCGCGCGAGAGCAGCTCGGCCAACATGCCTTTGTGGGTGGGATCCAAGTGCTGAACCACCACGAAGCCAAGTCCGCTCCTGTCCGGCAAATGGCGCAGGAATAGCTCAAAGGCCTCCAGACCTCCCGCCGAAGCACCGATGCCGACAATGGGGAACGACGACTCCGTTCCACCGACCGGCTGGGCAGATCGAGCTTCTACCTTTCTTTTGCGAGTCATTGCATCGTTCCGTTTCCGAAAGGCTGGCCGAGCCAGACAATTTTGTCGACCGCCTTCGAGAAGGCGAAGTGGAACCCGCCTTCTTCGCGAAGTAAAGACATCTATTGGGCACATTTGGCAACATGGGGTAGGCTGCGATGTTGCGTACACTCTTGGAGATCGAGGCGGTGACGAGAGGAGAGCGGTGCCCCATGAACGGCAAGGATCACAAATCAAAGACGTTCGCCAACCTGCGCTGGCGGGCAGAGGAAATAGCGCACGCACAAGGCGGCGCCTCGCCGAAGCCTTCTGCGACGTTGTCACGTGACGAAGCCCTGAAGCTGGTTCATGAGCTTCGCGTGCATCAAATCGAGCTCAGGATGCAGAATGATGAGCTAAGCCGGGCACAGGCGGAATTGAACGCGACACGGGAGCGCTATTTCGATCTCTACAACCTGGCGCCGGTGGGCTACTTCATTGTCTCCCAAGAAGGTCGAATTCTGGAGACCAACCTCACCGGTGTCAATCTTCTAGGCATCCCGCGGGCCGCACTGGTCAAACAGCCCGTCACACGATTCATCCTCAAGGAAGACCAAGACATCTACTATCTGCACCGGCGAGAGCTCTTGGCTACCGGCAAAGCGCACACGTGTGAGCTGCGGATGGTGAAGGCGGATGGAACCGCATTTTGGGTTCGCCTCACGGCTACCACGCAGCTCCCATCGGAGACCTCGGGGAGTGACGGGCCGACAAGCCGAGTCGTACTGACCGACATTAGCGAGCAGAAGCAAATAGAACAAGGCAGTCCGGGCCTCGATGCGCCAGTCCAGCGAGGCAAGGACAGCAGGAACGCCAGCAAGACTCGGAGGACGAGCTCCGTCAAATCGAAGGAGCGCACTCCGCACTAGAACAGCGAGTCGCAGCCCTTCGACTCAATTTGCTGGCAAAAATGGTGTCTGTTTCATAGGCCCCAGCCGGCACACGGCGTGCAGGCCGTCGTGCTGGAGCCCATGAATCCAACGACACTCGGCAGTGCCACTCCGCCCGCCCCACCGCAACAGATTGCGGCCTTGACCGAATTGGCCATGGACCTGCGATGGTCCTGGAATCACTCCATGGACGAGCTCTGGCGCAGGCTCGATCCAGCGTTATGGGCACTTACCAAACACCCGAGTGTCGTACTCCAGACCGTCACACGCGAGAGACTCGCGACCGCCTTGCTGGATCCGGATTTTTGCCGATTGCTCGAGCAATTGTTGGAGGCCAAGCGCCAAGCGGAAACAGCCCCGAGCTGGTTTCAGGAGAGATATCCCCAAGGCCCTCTCAACTGTGTGGCCTACTTTTGCATGGAATTCATGTTGAGCGAGGCTCTTCCGATCTATTCGGGTGGTCTCGGTAACGTCGCCGGGGATCAGCTCAAGGCTGCCAGCGATCTCGGTGTACCCGTCATTGGCATTGGACTACTGTATCAACACGGGTATTTTCGTCAGGTGATCGACCGGAATGGAGCGCAGCAGGCGCTTTATCCCTACAACGATCCTGGACAATTGCCAGTCACGCCAGTTCTTCAGCCGAACGGCGAATGGTTGCGACTAGAAATTGCACTACCCGGCTATTCCGTCTGGGTGCGTACGTGGCAGGTCCAGGTTGGCCGCGTCAAGCTCTACCTGCTCGACACCAATGATGCCGCCAATATTCCGGTGCACCGTGGAATTACCAGTGAGCTCTACGGCGGTGGTCAGGAGTTACGACTGAAGCAGGAAATCGTTCTCGGAATCGGGGGCTGGCGCCTGCTTACCGCTCTCGGTATCAGGCCCGACGTGTGTCACCTCAACGAAGGCCATGCAGCTTTCGCATTGCTAGAGCGGGCCCACTGTTTTATGCAGAGGACCGGGCACGCTTTCCCCGTTGCCTTGGCCGCCACCCGCCCGGGAAATCTCTTTACCACCCACACCGCAGTCGCCGCAGGTTTCGACCGTTTTTCGCCGGCGTTGGTCGAGCAGTATGTCGGACGATACGCGCAGGAGGCCTTGGGCCTCTCGCTGCGTGAGTTCCTCGCGCTAGGTCGCCAGAATCCCGACGACGCGGCTGAGCTTTTCAACATGGCATACCTGGCGATGCGCGGCAGTGGGGCGGTCAATGGCGTGAGCCGCTTGCACGGGCAGGTCAGTCGACAGATCTTCGCGCCGCTCTTTCCCCGTTGGCCGGTAGATGAGGTGCCGGTAAGTCACGTGACCAACGGCGTGCACATGCCCACGTGGGACTCGGCAGCGGCGGATCAGCTTTGGACAGAGGCCAGTGGCAAAAAGCGATGGCAGGGAACATCGGCCACCCTCGAGGCGGATCTCCGATCGGTACCTGACGAAAAACTGTGGGCGATGCGCACCACCAGTCGCAAAGCCTTGGTGGACTATGCGCGTGAGAGCATCGGCCGACAGATGGCGGTGGTTGCCGCAGAGCCTGAGGTTATCGCGCGGACTCAGGCTCGACTGGATCCTGAGATTTTAACCCTCGGCTTCGCGCGGCGTTTTGCGACCTACAAAAGACCAAACCTGCTATTGCACGATCCCGCCCGCTTGCTTCGCATTCTCAATCACCCCGAGCGCCCGGCTCAGCTCATCCTTGCAGGCAAGGCACATCCCGCCGACCAAGCCGGCCAGGCGTTGATTCAGGAATGGATGCAGTTTATCCGGCAGAACGAGGCGAACGTCCGCGTGTTCTTTCTAGCCGACTACGACATGCTGCTCGCCGAACGTTTGGTTCAAGGGGTTGACGTCTGGATCAATACGCCACGGCGCCCGTGGGAAGCGTGCGGCACGAGCGGAATGAAGGTCCTGGTCAACGGCGGCATCAATATTTCGGAGTTGGACGGCTGGTGGGCCGAAGCCTATGCGCCGGAAGTCGGCTGGGCGATGGGTGACGGTCTCGAGCACGGCGACGATCCGGCTTGGGATGCGGCCGAGGCCGAGGTGTTGTACGAGCTGCTCGAACAAGCGGTAATCCCAGAGTTCTTTTCGCGCAACGAAGATGGCATTCCAACAGCTTGGGTTGCGCGCATGCGCGAGAGTATGGCGGGCCTCACGCCCAAGTTTTCTGCAAGCCGGACCGTGCGTGAATACACCGAGCAGCACTACCTTCCCGCGGCCAGCGCCTACCGCGCGCGCGCGGCCGATAAGGGCGCCGCCGCTCGCCGGCTGGTCGATTGGCAAAATGCAGCGGCGCCGAGATGGGCCGCGCTTCGCCTCGGTGCCGTGACGGTGGAGACCAAAGGGCATCAGCATTTCATCGCCGTGGAAGTCTTTCTCAAAGACGCCAGTCCGGATACCATCCGCGTCGAGCTTTACGCCGACGGAGTCAAGGGTGGCAGCGCTGTCAAATACGAGATGACCCGAGCACGACAGCTGGCGGATCGAGCAGGCGGCTATGCCTATCGCGCCTCTGTTCCCGCTGCTCGCCCAGCAACGGACTACACCGCCCGAATCATGGCCCATTGCGATGGCATCGCTACGCACTTGGAGGCCGGCTGGATTCTCTGGCAGAAATAGACTCGTGCTCTAGAAAATCGTCTGCAGGGCGAAGGTCCTCGGATCCAACGCAGCAGATTTCGAGCCATCGGGTCGGTCTTTCGTATTGAACGAGCGGGTTCTTCGTTTCGATGGCAGCCCGAGGGTTACGACTTCTTCCCGTACTCTCCGATGGCCCGATATCTGCTTACGAGTATCACGAGGGCAGAGGGATGAGCCATGTTCGCAGTGCCTACTTGCATCAGGCAAGAAGGACGGAAAGGGATCTGGAGTGAATCTTAATCTACTGATGGTTCTCACGTCGCACGACAAGCTGGGCAATACCGATCGGAAGACCGGTTTCTGGCTGGAGGAATTCGCCGCTCCTTACTACGTGTTCAAGGATGCCGGGGCGCAGATCGTGCTTGCCTCGCCGCTTGGTGGTCAGCCGCCTCTCGATCCGAAAAGCGATGAACCCGATGCCCAGACCGTCGCGACCAAGCGGTTTAGGGCGGATGCCGAGGCCATCCAAGCCCTCAGCGCGACGCTGAGGTTGTCTGATATCCGAGCAAAGGATTTTGACGCCGTCTTCTATCCTGGCGGCCATGGGCCCTTGTGGGATCTTTCAGACGATCCTCACTCGATTCGCCTGATCGAAAATTTCTTCAGCTCGGGGAAGCCCGTGACCGCGGTATGCCACGCCCCCGCTGTGTTCCGCCGCGTCCATCTGGGGAATGGAAGCGCGCTCGTGAAAGGAAAACACGTCACGGGCTTTTCCAATACCGAGGAAGCCGCCGCACACCTCACCAAGCTCGTTCCGTTCCTGGTCGAAGATTCCCTGAGGGCGGCCGGCGCCATTTACACCAAGGCAGCCGACTGGCATCCCAACGTCGTGGTCGACGGAAACCTCATCACCGGCCAAAACCCAGCGTCCTCGCAGCTGGCAGCGCAAAAACTCTTGGAACTCTTGCAAGCCAAGGCCCCCCACGGTGCGTAGGTGGGCCGCTTCTCTTACCAGCATTCCATTGTGGAGGTGAAATCATGTCTACGACCAATCCCATCCGATTGACTGAATCCGAAATTGTCGCGGCTCTATCCACGCTCTCCGGCTGGACGGTTGAAGATGGCAAGCTCCATCGCGACTACCAATTCAAGGACTTCGTGGCCGCGTTTAGCTTCATGTCCGGGGCGGCCCTGCTTGCCCAAGGCATGGACCACCATCCCGAATGGTTCAACGTGTGGAACAAAGTTCGCGTGGACCTCGCGACTCACGATGCAGGCGGGATTAGCGCGCTTGACGTAAAGCTTGGGCATGCCATGGAAGAATTGGCCCAAAGGCAGCTGACAAAGTGAAAGCCAGCTTTTCCAAATCGATGGACTCGGACCTTCATCTTGGTCGACGTCGCTCCTCTTCTTGGTCGGCCCAGATTGCACTTGCCCGCATTTCGATACCTTTGCTCGATGGCTCGAATGCTGCTGTAGGCATAGAGGCGACCGTCAATAGAAAGGACCACCATGAGCCAGGCAAGTCTTGTCGATAACCGCGTGAGCAAGCTGAAGCACGAACGTTCGGATGGAGCCGATGCCTTCATTCCAGAGTCAGCACAAATCTCTGGAACAGTGGATGACTTGGCCGAGTTCCTGGGGGAAGAGTACGTCCGCGAAGCGAGCGGCGACGACAGCGAGGAGGGTGCCCGCGACGACGTGGTATCCGAAGAGCTTGGAGGCCCCTTTCTCGAAACTGGTTCCCAAGAGGAGTACGGCGGGACTAGGAAGGGGCGGGAAAACCGCTACGCCGTGGAGGATGAGACAGGGTGGTTCGTTTCAGGGCCGACGCGAAATCCGATGCCTCAAGCCGTAGGCTCTTTGGCGATCGCGGCTCCCGACGAAGACACGCAAGATACCGAGGAAGAGGGCGCAGAAAGGGCGCAAAGCGAAGCGCCACTCGCGGCCTCCGAAGCGCGGCAGGCAAGCTTGGGAGCGGAGTCCGGCTCGCGAATGGAACCCGCTGTCGAGATCGAGCAGCCGGGCGTGTCTGATGACCAGGCTGACGATTCCGGCAGGAATACAAGTGTGGAAAGGAAGAGGTGACTCATGTATCCGACCAAGAACGACGTTCACGCCAAGAATAGGGGACTGTTGGTGGACTTGCTAAACGCTCGACTGGCCGATGCCATTGACCTGCAGACCCAGTGCAAGCAAGCCCATTGGAACGTCAAGGGACCGGACTTCATCGCTTTGCACGAGCTATTCGACAAGCTGAACGAAGATGTCGAGGTCTATGTGGACGACATCGCTGAACGCGCCGTGCAGCTCGGCGGCATCGCAGACGGTACCGCCCGCAGCGTCGCCAAGCGCACGACACTTGCCGAGTACGCGGCCAAGACCGGCGCGGGACGCGACCATGTCGAAGCACTGTCGTCGGCCGTAGCATCGTTTGGAACTTCGGTTCGCCAATCCATCGCCAAGAGCGACGAGCTCGGTGATGCCGATACGACCGACCTCTTTACCGAAGTTTCTCGCGGCATAGACAAGTGGCTGTGGTTCGTCGAGGCGCACCTCCAGGCCGAGCGTTAAGTGCGCAGTCAACGGGCCAGCCTCATCCTTCGAATCGGCGCTGGCTCGATTACTGCAGAGTCGGTTGTTCAGAACAAATGGAATTCAGCATTACGCTGCTTTCAACGTGATTGCGTCGATCATTCTTTGAGAAAGGCATGAACATGCTTTGGACAGTTGCAGTCGTCTTGTTTGTACTTTGGGCTCTCGGCCTGGTGACCTCTCACAGCATGGGAGGGTTTGTCCACATTCTCTTGCTTCTGGCGATCGTGGCGGTTGTCATTCGCCTCATCCAAGGGCGAAAGGCCCTTCCGTGAAGCCAAGGCTCTTCGTCGGTTCCATGCGAAGGAGCATTACCCTTCTCCTGCTCGTAGCGCTCTCTTGGTCTCCAAGCCTCGCCCAGGCAGCCGTGACACCCTCGTTTCATCGAGAGGCAAGCACAGTGCCTGGCAAGAGACTTGCCCAACCTGAGCGGCTCGATGTGTCTCCAGGCAGTGCCCAGGACTACGCCGCCCGGGAGAGGGCAGCTCCGCAACTCGCCGGCTTTTCGGGCGGCGGCGGGGGAATCTACATTGGCACCGGTGCACTCGTGGTCGCCCTCCTAGTAGTGGTCGTCATCCTTCTCGTCCGATAAGCTTCCGGTAGAGCTCAGACACCGTGATGCCCTTCGCGTTGGCCCCTGCTCGCGTTGCCCTGCTAAGCTGCGTGCTGACGAGTAGTTGCTATTTGGGATCCGCGAGGAACATCACGCCCGCAGAACTGACAAAGCAAGGCGGTTGGGAAGTGGTGCGAGGCGTCCCTGAGGTGCGCCAGGTTGCGCGCGAGGACTGCGGTGCTGCTGCGCTCGCTATGGTTCTCAACTATTGGGGATCCTCGGTGACAGGCGACGCGATCGCCACGCTCCTCCGACCCGCGCGCGAGCATGGCATTGCAGCAGCGAGACTGCGCGAATTCGCTCGCCATCAAGGGCTGCAGGCTTTCATCATTCAAGGCAGCCAAGCAGACCTGCAGCGCGAGATTGAACGACATCGTCCGATCCTGGTCGGCGTCGTGAAACGCTACATTCTTCGCAGCTATCCCCACTACGAGGTTGTCGTCGGCATCAACCGACAGCGGCAGCGCATTCTCACCCTCGATCCTGCGCACGGCCTGCGCGTCAACGGCTGGGATGATTTCACAACCGAGTGGGCCAACGCTGGCCATCTAGCGCTAGTCGTATTCCCACGACCACCCGAACTGTCTCTGCTTCCTCTCAATTAAGAGCGCCGGTACGGCAACTTGGGCGCTGGCTCGAAAGGTGCTTTCACTGCGACACAGACCCATGGCTGGCCATGGAAAAGGAAGGCACCGATGCTTTGGGCAATTACAACAGTCTTGTTGGTCATGTGGATCCCTGTGATCCTCTCACGCGGTGGCGCAAGACCTCCGCCGGCGAGATAGCGCGGTTTTGCACGAGGGCTACGCTGCCATGATCTTGTCTAACTCGGACGCATTGAGGGGCTGTGATCTCCTGCGAGGTTTGGTCTTCTGGGAAACCCCCGATTCCGAAATCAAGGCATGCTTTACCGGTGTATCCGAGACCCTCGTCGATTTTCAGGAGCTGGCTCAGGAGCTTACGGGGTTGACCGTGCCCAAGGAAACCGCTCGGGCGATCTTCGGCGCGCTCGCGGACCATGTTCGGGACCTAAGCAGAGCCCTCGACCGTCCCGTCGGGATCCGCACTGCAGCGCTCGACCTGCTGGATCGGCTGGAGGAGCATCTGCGACATGAAGGCGTCGTGCAGGAGTCACCGTATGAGAGCCTGGTCCAGATGGCCTATATTGACTATCTCACGGGGTTACCGAATTTTCGAAGTCTCTCGGAACGTTTCGCAAATGAAATCAAGCGGGCTTCACGCTACGGACGACTGCTTTCCTTGATTATGTTTGACCTGGACGGTTTCAAGGAAATCAACGACCACTTCGGACATCTTGCGGGCAATGCTGTCTTAAAACATGTGGCCGGCCTGCTGCGCAATTTCGTGAGGGAAACCGACATAGCTGGACGATACGGTGGGGACGAATTCATGGTCCTGCTGCCCGAAACGCCCAAGCACATCGCAGAAAGCCTCGCCGCGAAAATTCAGGCGTTGATTGGTGCTACTCCGCTTCGGCTCGAAGGTGACCGGACTCTTCCCTTGACGGTTAGTTTAGGGATGGCTTCGTTTCCACGAGACGCGCGAACTGCGGAGTTGTTGATGGCCGAAGCGGACAGCGCGATGTACAAAGCCAAGCGAGCTGGTCGAAATCAAGTCTGTGTTTCCACACCAAGAACCTCGGCGGTTCTTTCCCATGGCCCATTCGCAACACCGCCCTATCAATCCGTTCATGTCGTCGGTGATTTCAACGGATGGGATCGCACCGCAGAGCCGATGTTATGGGACCCACCAAAGCAATGCTTCACCGTCGAGTTGTTTCTGGCACCCGGCAACTACGAATACAAACTGTTGCTCGACCAACAAAAGATTACGATGGACCCAGACAATCCGGACTCGGTCTACGATGGATTTGACGGACGCAATTCCGTTCTGAAGGTCTGGGAAAAGAGCGACGACTGTCCTTCCAGACCTGAGAGCTGAGCCGGCATACGTCATGCAGCCACGCCTCCTCAACGTGATTGCAGGAGCGACTCGGAATAGCCGCCACGACGGGGAAAAGCACCAAAGCGGTCGCGCGGGTTGGTTGCGTGCGGCGGTGCTAGGGTCGAACGACGCCATCGTGTCGACCGCAAGCCTCATGATTGGCGTCCTGGCGTCTTCGGCGTCCCAGAGCGCCATTTTGGTCGCCGGGTTCGCTGGACTGGTCGCTGGATCGTTGTCGATGGCGCTCGGAGAATATGTTTCCGTCAGCTCGCAGCGTGATGCAGAGCGGGCGGACATCGAGCTGGAAAAGAAGGAGCTTGCGGGGCACCCTCAAGCCGAGCTGCGCGAGCTGGCAGCGATCTACGTGAAGCGGGGTCTCGATGCAAATCTGGCCATGCAAGTGGCGGAGCACCTGAGCGCGCACGACCGTCTCGGCTCACACATGCGCGATGAGCTCGGCATCAACCAGGCAGCCCTCGCGCGGCCGATGCAAGCCGCCTGGATATCGGCCGTTAGCTTTGCGACCTTCGCTTTGATCCCGATTGCGGCTCTTCTGGTGTCGCCCGCGCCTCTACGTCTGCCGATGGTCGCAGCGCTTTCTCTCGCTAGTCTGGCGGCTCTCGGTGCCCTCGGCGGTCATCTCGGCGGCGCGTCGGTGCTTCGAGCTTCCTTGCGAGTTACGGTTGGCGGCGCGCTAGCGATGGCTGTCACGGCCGCGGTCGGTCGGCTACTTGGCGTCTCCCTGGGCTGAGTCGTCGTTTTGACCGAGATGCCCCTTCAACTTGATGGAAGGCACTGTGCTTTGCAAAGGCCGTCGCAATGGAAGGGCCTGAACCGACAGCTGGCCTCTCGATGGCCCAATTGGTGCTTAAGCAACAGCCCGAGACGTGCAGCTCGCCGCCGGCTCGACGGAGTACAGCCGCGGAGCGCTCCAAGAATTCCGGAAGTAACCACAAACTCTCCAAAAGGAACGGTTCATGTTGAAAAAAGTGATGACGTCGCTAGTGGCTCTCGGACTATTGGGCTGCACCTCGGTGCAAATCCCCGCCGACCGCCTGGAAAAGTCGGAAGCCAGCATTCGAGGCGCCGAGGAAGTTGGTGCGAGTGGGGTGCCCGCTGCCAAATTGCATCTGCAGCTGGCTAAAGACCAGACCGAAACCGCCAAGAAGATGGCCGCCAACGGCGAGCCGAGAGCGCTCCTCGTGCTGGCCCGCGCCGAGTCGGACTCTGAGCTGGCCATCGGCCTTGCTCGCGAAGTCTCCGTACATGCTGACGCGGTCAGGGCCGCGGAAGACCTGAAGGCGGTCCGCGACCGCGCTACGCCCTAATTCCCATCGACCAGGATTGACGAAGGATGACACCATGAAGACCCAAACCACCAGTCTGTTTGCGACCGTTGTGTTCGTAGCCTTCATCTGCGGCTGCGCCACCGCCCCTCCGCCTCAACTCATTGACGCTCGGACGGCCTTTACCGCCTCCAATAACGGCTTGGCGGCACAGCTGACGCCCACCGAACTACACGATGCCCAACTGGTTTTGGACAAGGCAAACGCGGAGTTCGCCCAGCACGGCGATACGCTCGAGTGCCGCGACCTCGCCTACATTGCACAAAACAAGGTACAGCTCGCTGATGTGAAGGCCAGAACTGCTCTCGATCGCCAGAAGATCGCCGACGCAGCAAAGGCCGGCGTCGTGGTTCGGGACAAGCAGGTGACGAGCGCGCAGGCGGCGCTTGCCTCGACGCGCGAGCAACTCAAGGACGAGCAACGCGACAGTAATGCCAAGACCACAGAAATGGAAAAGACTGCCGCACAATTGGCTAGCGAAACGCAGGCGCGCTCGGCTGCCGAAGAGAAACTGGCCGGCGCGATGAAGGATTTGGCGGCGATTGCCGCTGTCAAAGAGGATGCCCGCGGATTGGTGATTACCCTTTCAGGCGGTGTCCTCTTCGCTTCGAACAAGTACACGTTGCTCAACACGGCCATGACCAAGCTCGACCAAGTCGCCGAGGCTCTCAAGGCACAGGGTTCGGAGAAGCGCATGGTGGTCGAAGGCCACACGGACAGTCAGGGCTCGGATATGATCAACCAGCCGCTATCGCTCAACCGCGCGAATGCCGTACGCGACTACTTAGTAAACCGCGGCGTCGACGCCGACAAGATTAGAGCGGTGGGTCTCGGCTCGACACACCCGCTCCTCGACAATCGGAATGCCGAAAACCGGGCAAACAATCGCCGCGTTGAAATCATCATTGAACCTTCGCATCTGAGCGCGCGCTGAGCGCCCGCTCGCCCTTAGCCTATCTAGCCTAACGGTCGTCCGGACCTCATGGAGGCCAGGAACATTCCTTCCACAATTTCCTGGCCTCCGGGTCACTTCGAAAGGGATCTGCGAATTGGAACCGACATCGACAACAGACGCTGCTCTAACCCCGCCGTCGCGTCAACGATGGGAGGTTCACGTCTCGATGGCTACGATCTTCAAGGTGGTCGGAAGCGGTCTCGGTCTGTGGGCGGCTTTTCTCCTATGGTCCGAGCTTCTCTTGCTCCTGGTTGCCGTCCTGTTGGCAGTTACGCTTTACCCTGCGGTTCGTTGGCTTGAGGCGAGACGGTTTGGCCGCGGCCTGAGCGTGGCGATCATTGCGGTTCTGGGCGTCGGACTTCTCGTGACATTCGTCCTCCTCGTCTTGCCTCCGCTAACCACCCAGGCCAACTATTTGGCGCAAAATCTGCCTGACTTTCGAGCCCGCGTTTCAAGCAGAATTCCCGCCAAGTTTCCAGCAGTTCAGAAAGCAATTCATGAGCTGTTCGAATCTCCCTTTTCACCGCGGGCAGTCAGCCTCTTCGAGCAATCGTTCGCATGGGGACGCAGTGTCGTTTCCGCCGTAGTTGTGGCGGTTGTAGTCCTGATTCTCACGCTCTATTTGCTGCTCGACGGTAGAAGTCTCTACGCGTGGCTTCTCGCATTCGCGCCGCGCGCTCATCGCGAAAGATTGGCTGCGACGACCGCCGAAATATCTACGATGGTTCACGCTTACGTAGGAGGGCAGTTTTTGGCAGCTCTGCTCTTTGCGGTCTTCACGGGCATTGTCCTGATGGTCCTTCGCGTTCCCGCGGTCCTGCCCCTGGCCGTGGTCGCCGGATTCTGTGATGTCGTCCCGGTGCTAGGAATCTTTCTCGCTACCATTCCGGCCGTCTTGTTGGCTCTGTCGATTTCGCCCCACACTGCCCTGGCCGTCTTTCTCGCCTACGTGGGCTATCACCTTTTCGAAACGTACTTTCTCTTGCCACGTATCTACGGCCACAAACTAAAGATCTCGACCCTATCCGTACTTCTCGCGCTCCTCGCCGGCGGCAAACTGCAAGGAATCATCGGCATCGTGATTGCGCTGCCACTCGTGGCCACGTATCCCATCATCGAACGCCATTGGCTGCGAGGGTACTTGCAGGCGCGGGTTTTGACGGACCACAAGGCGCTAGCCAAGGCGGCCGAGACGGGCAGCGAAGCTGCCATCGATACAGTCCTTCTTGGAGAGCGACACGCCTCGGAGACAACGACCTCGCCTCGATCGCTTCCGCCGGGAGCAAGGGAAAAATAATGAAGAGTCCAGGAAGAGCTGATTCCAACCAAGCATGACGACGCTACAACAACCCGCCGCCTGCAATCGAGACTGTTACGGCCACATCCCGCACATCGATGCCGTAGCCGAGATCAATCTTGACTGCGGGAACGACCACTCCCGGTAGGATTACTCGAACGCCGCCGCCGAAGCTCGCGTGGAGGTCACTAAGCTTGGAACGCAAAGGGGGAGGCGGGATACCGGGCGGCTCGACCGTCGTGCCGCCAGGGTGCCGGTCGAGAAGCGAGGCAGCGTCAACGAAGAGTGCTCCAGCGAGATTGAAGCGTATTTGCGTCCAAGGGACTCGTAGTCGCCACAAGACCGCTTGATCTTCCGCTTGGAGGCTGAAGAGCGTGTCACCGTGAAACTCGTTGAGGGTATAGCCACGCAAGTTCGGCCCGCCAACGCGCAGCTCCTCCGTCACGGGAACGCCGTGGTCCGACGTGGGATAATCAAGAACCATCTTCAGAATGATTGACGGGTAGTTCCACCAGTAATGACGGTACATTTCCAAGCGTGCCTCGAATTTGGAATAGTCGAAGTCCGAAAGCCAGTATCGATCGGACAGCTCGTCTTTCAGGAGTAGAAGCGTTCCTTGCCGGAGTCCCTCCATGGCGCGCGTGTCGTCGTATTGAAACTGAAACTGCAGAAGAAAAATGCGGCCGGCGCGAGAATTGTAGGGTAGGGGAGCGGTATCCACTGCCAATCGCTCGACGGGGTCTACGGTCTGGTGGCGAGCCGACGCCCCAACGTACGCGCGCGTATGAGGGGAGAGCACCCAGCCGATCTGTCCGTCGCCACCAAACACGGTCGTCGGAACCTGCATCACCAGGGAGTGGTTCGCAAATAGCTGGATCTGTTCACGCCGATAAAGTGCGCTCGTCGAATACGTGAGCGGTGCCCCCACCATCAGCGGATCGCGGAACGCGGCAAAGACGTAGCTCGAGATTTGGCCTAGCTGTCCTGCGCTGACGAGCTGAACGTCGCGACCGAACAGATTCTGGTTGCCGTAGACCAGGCCCCCCGCGAGATCTCCGCTACCGATGCTGGCCGTGGGGAAAACGAACCACGCCTGCTTGCCGGTGGCTTCCACGACGACCTCGACCGGGTACGTTTTGTCGTCCAAGTAGATGCGCCGGACCGCCTCCGCGGTCGGCAGCTCTATATATACGCGAACGGCGCTGAACAGGTCGCTTTCGACGAGGCGCTGCTGGCCAGCGCTGAGCACCGAGAAATCGACGGAGTCGCCGGGGTAAAGGCGCATGCGGGCAGCAAGAACCCGATTCGTGACGTTCGTTTGGCCGCGAACGACGATGCGATCGACCACAAGCCGAGCCTCGGCAGACCCAGCCAGCGCGGCAAGTGAAGCCACTATCAAGCCGGCAAGGCAGAACCGAGTGCCGGGCATATCCTAACGTCCTTCAGCAACGACGGAAACTAGTCGCAATCTCTGTGCCAGCCGAAGTCTTAACGCCAAACTTCGTTGTGGGCAAATTGATGGCAACGGCACCTCATTTTGGTTGAACACGAAAGTCCTCCGGACCTTCCATCGTCGCAATCCTCCGAACTTGCCGTAGTGGCCCGAAAGCTGCTGTAGCTGGCGTCGAAAGAAATCGCAACCGAGAAACAACAATGGCTGACACCAACGGACCCCTGCGTAGACTCGAATCGTGGGTATGCGCTCTACAAAGACTTGTCGATGTCGTAGTTGTGATTGGCGCCCAGGCGCTAGCACACACGGCCTTCCGTGAACCCTGGAACGAACAGACGACCACCGTCACGCTCCTCGGCCTGCTCGTATTCGGCTTGGCAGCGGAAGTAGGAGGCCTCTACCGTCCCTGGCGCACAGGAACCGTCCTGCAGGAAACCAAGAATGCTTTGATTGCCTGGACCAGTGTCCCTCTCATCCTGTTCGCGATCTGGTTTCTCACCAAGACCACCGTGCACTACTCCCGGGTCGCCTCATCGGCCTGGTTCGTCCTCACACCGCTCCTGCTTTGTGCTGTACGCGTCGGTCTTCGGGTCGTGCTTCGGGTCGTGCGGATTCAAGGGCGTAACATTCGCCGGGTAGCAATCTTGGGCTGCACGGAGGACGCTGAACGGTTAGCCGAGTCGTTCGACACGCGGCCCTGGTTAGGCCTCAAGCTCGTGGGCGTTTACGACGACCGGTCGGCAGATCGCCGGTACGTTCCCAATCACCCGCACTGCGTGGTCGTCGGCAATTCCGACGATATGGTCCAAGCCTGCCGGCAGGGCGAGCTCGATGCGGTCTACATAGCACTACCTCTGCGGGCCGAGGTTCGCGCCGGGCAGATTCTGGCCGCTTTGGCCGACACGACAGTCAGTGTCTATCTGGTCGCCGACCTTCTTTACTATTCGCTTCTCCACGCACAATGGAGCCAGATAGGCGACGTTCCGGTCGTCAGTCTACACGACTCGCCCTTCGTGGGTATTGTCGGATGGGTCAAGCGCACCGAGGACCTGGCGCTCGGTACCCTCATCATCGTCCTGACATCGATTCCGATGCTCTTTATCGCTCTGGCGATCAAGGTGAAGTCCCCCGGACCCGTCCTCTTCCGCCAATGGCGCTATGGCTTGTGCGGCAGGCAAATTCGCATTCTGAAGTTCAGGACCATGACCGTCTGCGCCGACGATGCCAACGTCGTTCAGGCGACAAAGGATGACCCCCGCATAACCAAGCTCGGCCGATTCCTGCGGCGCACATCCCTCGACGAGTTTCCGCAGTTCTTCCAGGTCCTGACCGGTGAGCTCTCGCTCGTTGGGCCGCGCCCCCACGCCGTCGCCCACAATGAAAAGTATCGCGCGATCATTCATGGCTATATGCTTCGTCACATCGTCAAACCAGGAATCACGGGCTGGGCGCAAGTCAACGGATGGCGGGGAGAAACGGCCGAGCTCGAAAAGATGGAAGAGAGGGTCCGCCATGATATGGAGTACATCCGCAACTGGAACCTTCTGCTCGACCTCAAGATCATCTTCTTGACCGTCTTCGGGAGAAAGAAGAACCGCAATGCCTACTGAGCTCCCGCGGGATTTGATGTGGCCTCAGTCAGGAGCGTCGTGAAGCTCTCCTAAGCTAGACGTCCCGGGAATTCCTTCCGTCTGGAGGATGGCCCGAAATATGCTTAGCATCGCAAGAATGGCCCCAACGGTAAGACGCAACAGAGGTGACTACGTTCCTGGTCTGGATGCGGAAAGGAATCGCGCTGAGCGACGCCGCACCATCATGCAGGCTGTGGAAAAACGGCTCGATGTTCTGCAGAGTGCCGCTCTGGCGCCCCAAAGCGCGGACCTGAAGGAAGCCGCGCTTAAGCCAAAGCGCAGAAGATCCTCTCGGGTGCAAGGGTTCTTTCGATTGTGAGGTCACCCTCCAGACCGAGGTGACCGAGCGGCAGTGACCTCACCGAAATGCCTTGATGAGTGCCGCTACCCGCGCTCGAATGGACTTGTCGTGCGATGATATGGCCGGAATCTCGCGGTCTATGCCAAGCAACTGATAGACCGCCATTTGAGCGGCTCGCACCGAGTACTCGACGGTAAATACGACATCGTTGGGAATCTCGACAAATTGACTGATGAACGCCAAATTCTTCGATTCGCGAGGAACGGGTAGGGGGCGGTCCTCCCGCTTGCGGGGCATGAACATGCTGGTGATGTAAGGCATCCTGCAGGGAATGCAGTTCGCCAATTCTACAGTCTCCAGATCGAATCGCAGATGCCCACAGAGTTCTTGCAGGATTTCTGCGCCATTGCAATCGGACATCGGGTTGGCAACAAAATTGCCAACCCGATCCGGAAATAGCGAGTATCCCCAGAACACTTGCACGTCGCCGGACTGGTTGGCGAAGTGCGGCTGATGCGCTAGTACGATGGACATCATCCAATTCGAGTCTTTGAGTGTGACGAGGCCGCCAGTACCCGCCTGATTTCCGCTGTATTGTTCCATCTTGTCGAAGAAGGTCGGCGTCTTCAACGTGACCGTGAACGACTCCCAGTAAGATTGCGCGATGCTGCTATTGAAGGCTGCAGGACGACCGAAGTAGGGTCTGTCTTGCGCTAGCTTTTCCCAGAGCGTCCAACCGCCGCTCTCCACCTTGGTTAGCTTCCCGGGTGCGCTTGCCATCGAACCTAAACTCGAGGCGTCGGTCATGGACCCGTTTTGAAAGAAGACGAGGTCGCCATCTTTGACGTTGATGACTTCGCTCCGATCTCGCCATTTGCAATGGATGCCGGTGACGGCGAACTTGCCATCTTCGACCTTGTGATCGAGATCCGTCACGGTGCAACCGGTCGCGAAATTGACTCCGTGGATTTCCAGCCAAGCCTGCAAAGGTCGAACCAACGAATCGTATTGGTTGTAGATGGTTCGCTTGACACCCGCAAGGGTTTCGATGCGGGAGAACTCGAGCATGAAGCGATGCAAGTACCGCTTGAACTCCACGGCGCTATGCCACGGCTGAAAAGCAAATGTAGTCGACCACATGGTCCAGAAGTCGGTTGTGAAGAAGTGAGGCGAAAGCCAATCGGTAATACAACTGGCGCCCAAAACATCTTCATCGGCGTTGTTGAGTTTCAACAATTCGAGACGGTCGCGCATGGAGAACCCCATCGAGGTCACCGGCACCTTCGCGCGACACGAATCCACGAGCCTCGCCATCGAATGCGCCCTGTGCTTCTCATTGAAGTCGACGGTTTCGTCGAACACCGATTTGCCTGCAAGGCTCAGTGACGGAATTGATTTGTAGAGATCCCACGTACATTCGTAGTTGTCGGTGGTCAACATGCGTCCACCGCGAAGCGAATAGCCGCCCGTCGGAAGTTGGGCACCGTCGAGACTTCCGCCCAAGGTAAGCCCCACTTCAAATATCGAAATGTTTGCGCCAGGCAGCGCACCGTCTCGGATCATGAAGGCAGCGGCCGCCAGAGAACCGATACCACCGCCAATGAGATAGGCCTTCTTTTGTTTACTCATGTGGGTCGCACAAGGCACGTCTCATGCCAATTTAGATCTCGGCCGCTTTCGATTCCCTTGCGGGTTCCCTCGAAACGCTGGTCGCAACAGGACCCGTGGCCACCGGTTGTCTCGCGACGGCTTGCGCTTCTGCGCCACTTTTCGCATCCATCAGCGGCGTCCGCCGCCACGGCCGCCCGTGAAGCTTCCACGTCCCCCGGAGTTGCCGCGCGTCCCACCGCTAACGCCGCCCCGAAATCCAGAGCGATTTCCGCCGCCGCCTCCCCGAAATCCGCCGATGGGGACATTGCTGGGACCCGCGCGACGGACGCCACCGTAGCCGTTTCCAGCGCGATTGGCGCCGCCCAGCCCATAGCCGCTCCGACCGCCGCCCGGGTAGCTTCCCCACCCATAGCCCGTCCGAAAGTGACCTCGATACCACCCGAAGCCGGCAGGCCCAAGTGACCCGAAATAGGGCTGCGTGCCCCAGCCCCAGACCCAAGGCGCAGCCAACCACATCCACCCGTAGGAAGGGTAGTACGCGTACGCATATGGACTGGCGTCACTAGCCACCCCTTCGTGAGTGTACTGGTCTCCATAGGGCATCCAAATCCAGCCGTACTCGCTCGTATCTACCCACTGACCGGCGGCTACGTCCTGCGACCGTACAGGCTGCTGAACCGATTGCAGAGTCTGCCCCCGCGTCTGGCTGGGCAGGGGAGGCGGTTGATCTGGCGGCATGGGCGGAGCCTGGCTTGGTGCGGCCGCAGCTGGGTGCACCTCGTCCAACGCGGTACGGGGCACGGGAAGTTCATTCGCACCGCTGCTTGGGTTGTTCGAACTTGTACCCTGGGCTTGAGCGACACCTGCCGCCAGCAGAAAACAGAAGGCTGAGACTGTCTGACTTGTCTTCACGGAACCACCTATAGCGCGAGTGCTACAGCAGGTTTCGGGCCACCCGAGAGAATCTGGAGAGCCCAAGCCTGAAAGGCGTGGACGTCGCATCAACAAACCACAATGAAGGGCAATTCCAGTCAATTCGAATGAGTCCCGCTCTTCCGCAGCCTGCCAGCGAGACAAGCTCCCTTTCTCCGACCGCGATGGGTGCCACCTGATCGACTGTATCCATCGGCACACATCGTGCACTCGAACGCCGCCAACATGACGCCAATTGCGCAGGAACATTCTATCGTCGCGATCTACGAGTCACACATCGGCGCTGAAGCTGCACTCAAAGAGCTCCAAAAGGCTGGTTTCGACATGAAGCGACTGTCGATCATCGGCAAGGACTTCCATACCGAAGAACACGCCCTTGGCTTCTATACGTCGGGCGACCGCATGAAGTTTTGGGGCGTGCGCGGGGCATTCTGGGGAAGCCTCTGGGGAGTGCTGTTCGGCGGCGCGTTTTTCTTCATTCCGGTCATCGGTCCACTGGTCGTCATGGGCCCGCTGGTTGGCTGGATCGTAGGCGCGTTGGAGGGCGCCGCCGTGGGTGCCACGGCTGGAGTTCTCGCCGCCGCGTTTGGCAGTATCGGCATCCCCAATGACAGTATCGTCAAGTATGAGCTCGACGTGAAGGCCGGGAAATTCCTCGTACTCGCGCACGGCACCCCCGAAATGATCGCGCAGGCCCATGCCGTCTTGGGCACGACGGGTGCTTCCTTGCTCGCAGCTCACACCACCTAGTCGCGCCCGGACCACAAGGGAGACGTGAACCGATGAAAGCTCTAGTCTATCAGGGGCCGGGTAAGAAAGTCTTGGAGAGCCGGCCGAAGCCCGCGCTCGTTTCGCCCACCGACGCTATTGTCAAGATATCCAAGACTACGATTTGTGGTTCCGATCTGCACATCCTAAAGGGTGATGTTCCCAGCTGCCGCCCAGGACGGATCCTGGGCCATGAGGGAGTCGGCATCGTCGAGACAATCGGACCCGCCGTCGCAAGGTTCAAGCCCGGTGACAGAGTGCTCATCTCCTGTATCAGCACGTGCGGCAAGTGCCCCTACTGCCGCAGACTCATGTACTCGCATTGCACGTCGGGCGGATGGATTCTCGGCAACGAGATCGATGGAACACAAGCCGAATGGGTTCGTATTCCGTACGCGGATTGCAGTCTTTATCGCGTGCCCGAGGGCGCGGACGAAGAGGCTATGGTCATGCTCAGCGACATCCTCCCCACTGCGTTCGAGTGTGGCGTGGTGAACGGCAAGGTTCAACCTGGTAGCGTCGTGGCGATTGTCGGGGCAGGACCCATCGGACTCGCGGCGCTGCTAACATCTCAGTTCTATTCGCCCGCCCAAGTCATCCTGATCGACATCGACAACAACCGCCTTGAAGCAGCGAAGCGACTCGGCGCTACCGCCGTGGTCAACAGTTCCGACGGCAAGGCTCACGAGAAGATCATGGAGTTGACCGCCGCGCGCGGCGCGGACACCGTGATCGAGGCGGTCGGCCTTCCCGCCACCTTCGAGTTATGCCAGCAGCTCGTCGCACCGGGGGGCACAATCGCCAATATCGGCGTGCATGGGACACACGTAAAGCTGCATCTCGAGTCGCTCTGGAGTCGCAACATCACCATCACCACCCGCTTGGTCGACACCATCAGCACGCCGATGCTGATCGACGTCTTACGGTCACGCAAGTTCGATCCGAAACTTCTCATCACCCATCGGTTCAAACTCGACAAAGTCCTCGATGCTTATGAAACTTTTTCCCGTGCGGCCGAGACAAGAGCTCTCAAAGTCCTGATCGAAGCCTAGGCGCCTCGCGCGAAGGGTTCGAAAACCTGAGGGAGTCACAGTCGAAATCAATCAATTTGAACGACAAACGACCTCACTCTGATTGGAGTTCGTCTGGTGCGGGCCTTCGCACGGCGCAAGTACTGGAATTTCCACAGGCTTGGTGGTTGGCCCGATTGCTGCTTTTGGTGCACCAAGATGACTTCCTGGAAAAGCGGATCTCTGTCCGTTCTGACCCGTAAAGAGTCGACCAGCAAGCGTTCGCTGTCGGCACGAGCTCCCCGTTCGCGTCTTTCCGAAGCGGCGCTTCTCAAGCGTGCTCGTCGTAGAGATATCGGCGCCTTCGAGGAATTGGTGGCACGCACCGAAGTCCGGTCGTACAGACTCGCAGTCCGCTACGTTCGCAACGAAAGCGACGCCCAGGAGATTCTGCAAGAGTCCTATCTAGCCGCCTGGACGAACCTGCCCCGATTCGAGGAACGGGCGCACTTTGCATCCTGGATGTACAGAATCGTTGTCAATGCGTCGCTCATGCGGTTACGCAGGCGCAAACGCCACCCGGAAGTGGCCCTTCATGATGTTAGCGTCACCGAGTTGGACCAAGCTTTGGATGCGGCGACGGCTTCGTCCCGTGGTGGCGACTCTCGACGCGAGCGTCCGGACGACCTGATACAATCCGCAGAGCTGCTTCGGTACATCGGAATTGCCGTCGATTCGCTGCCCGAGAAGCTGAGGGAAGTATTCCTCCTTCGCCACGTGTGGGATGTCTCCACGGGAGAAGCCGCCGCAAGGCTTGGACTGTCCACGCCAGCGACGAAAACCAGACTTCATCGCGCCCGGACCGAGTTGCGACAGTCGCTTGGGGAATACGTTGGTTGCTAAGAGTCGGCGACGGTTTAGGTGTGCAGCGGCACGGAATGTGCAGCCTGAAGGCCGAGAGGAGAAAGCCCCGACACCGCAGGACACGACGACGTTAGCGGAATGGCAAGGTAGCTGCTGAAAGAACGAGGCAATGGTCACTGTTCGTAGAGCTTCGGAACGCCACCACCAACGAACTAGCAAGCAAGACGCTTGGTCTACCTTCGAGCCGCAAGATAGAGCCGGTCCTCGCGGCGACGACTTTGGAAGTCTCGAACAGCTGAGCGACATCCGCATAGCGCCCGGGACAGGTGCCCCACGCAATGCGCGACGCGATGTCGAGGTCGTGACCTATGTTCACCAGGGCGTGCTGGCCTACGAAGACTCCTTGGGTCATTCCGGGGTCTTGCAAGCCGGCGAGTTCCACCGAGTGACGTCCGGACGAAGCCTCCGTCATAGCAAGATGAACGCTTCGCGAACCCATTGGGCGCATTTCTACCAGTTTTGGCTATTCCCCTCGGTGACAGAGCTTGAATCAGAACATGTACAGAAGCGCTTCAGTGCAGCCGAGCGCCGGGGCGCTCTGTGCGTAGTCGCCTCACCCGACGCGCGTCGCGGTTCGCTGCGCATCCACGAAGACGCGTTGATTTGCTCGGCTCTTCTCGACCCTGGACAGCACGTTGTTAGGGAGCTTTCGCTCGGCCGAAGAGCGTGGGTCCATGTCCTGCAGGGCGAGGTCAGGCTGAATGACGCCATCTTGTCCGGCGGCGATGGGGCCGGTCTTACGGACGAGCGTGCGGTTTCCCTCACGGCACGGGAAAAGTCCGAGATTCTCCTGGTCGACGTCGTTGCCTTGCCGCTGACTTCGACGAGATCTGGCCGGCCGTAGATTGGCCCGGAAGCTGCTTGTCAGAAGGATGGGGCGCAAAGTCGCGTCTCGAAAGGTCTGGACACATGTTTACCATCGCAATTGGGATCTTTTTCGTCGCAATGTACTTTGCCGCCGGTATCAAATTGGTCCGACCCACCACTCGGGGTTTGATTGAGCGCTTCGGGAAATACAAAGGTCTGGCGCAGCCCGGGTTCAACTGGATCATTCCTGGCGTCGACCGATTGATCCTCGTCAACATCACCGAGGTAATGGTGAACGCCGAGCCGCAGGAGATCATTACCAGCGACAAGCTCAACGCGAGCGTCGACGCTCAGGTGTACTTCAAAGTGAAGAGCGACGAAGAGAGCATCAAGAACTCGCAGTACAGCGTGAACGATTACCAATATCAAATGGTCAACCTAGCCAGAACCACGCTTCGCAATATCATCGGCACTCTGACGCTCAAATCCGCCAACAGCGAACGCGGAAAGATCAACAGCGAGCTGCAAAGGACCATGCGCGACGAAACGAATCACTGGGGCATCGAGATCGTCAGGACCGAGCTCAAAGAGATCGATCCTCCCAAGGATGTCCAAGAGACCATGAACAAGGTCGTCAAGGCCGAAAACGAAAAGGTGGCCGCCATCGACTTCGCCACCGCCACGGAAACCATGGCGGACGGCGCGCGCAGGGCCGAGATCAAGAAGGCGGAGGGGATCAAGCAGGCCAAGATTCTCGAGGCCGAGGGAGAGGCACAGGCCATCCAACTCGTCAACGCAGCTGCCGACAAGTACTTTGTCGGGAACGCACAACTCCTGCGCAGATTGATTACGGTCGAAAAGTCACTAGCCACCAATACGAAGATCGTCGTTCCGATGAACTCCGAGCTGGTCAACATCATCGGAGAAATGGCCGGCCTTGTGCCGCTGGGCGACCATCGGCCTACCTTACCAAAGCCGTATTCCGCGATGTCCCCAAAGAACGCGGATTCGGAACACCCATTTAGGAGCAACGGCGGCTAGCAAGCTGAAACCAGTCCCGACCGATCGTTTGCGCTGTTACGAGCAGTCCACAATTGACTGTCGTAGTTTCTCTCGTAAACAGAGTGTCCGGTCGGCCTAGCCTCTGTTGCGACCCACTACAAATCAGGTCGCAATCAGTTCAACATTGGACTATCTGTGGCGCTGGCGTGACGGGACACGGGTGCGTGCGTCCAACTCGCGCTTGTACGGGCGCGCCGTACGCGTATGCTTCGCTTGATGAATGTCTTGGCAGGAGTAGGGGCGTCGCGAGGAATCGCCATCGGTCCAGCGCACGTTTTGGCAATTCGCACGGTGATTGCCGAACGGCGCATCCTGCGTAGCGCTCGCGCGAGCGAGCGGGCCCGGCTCGACAAGGCCATTGCTTCAGCCGACGAACAACTCGCCCGTCTCGAACGACAGCTGGAAGAAGCAAACCGGGGCGAGGGACACGATCTCATCGAGGCCCATAGGCTAATGCTGCGCAGCCCGGAGCTTGCCGGCGAAGCGGGCCGCTTGGTGAGCGAGGACTGTCTGGCCGCGGAGTGGGCGGTGACGCGCGCGCTGGAGCATATTCGCGGGATCTTCGCGCACCTCGCGGATCCGTACTTTCGCGACCGGGGTGGCGACTTCGAAATTGTGGGAGAGCGCCTTCTACGCATCCTCGTGGGCCTGCCGGAGTTGCGGCCCGATATCGATGCGCCCCGCGGAGGCGTTGTCGTCGGCACGGACATTTCCCCGCTCGATCCGTATCACTTCCATCATGCAGGAATCGTGGCGATGGTAAGCGAGCACGGAGGTCCGACCTCGCATGCGGCGATCATCGCCAGAGCCTTCGGCCTTCCGTACGTGGTTGGAGTCGCGGGCGCGAGCAGGGCTCGTCCCGGAATGACTGTGATCGTCGACGGCACCCGCGGCGAAGTGATCCTGGATCCCGACGCGGACATGCTGCGCGTGTACCGAGCCCGCATCGAGGTGCTTCGCGAAAGGGAAAAGCAGCAGCAGGCCACGCGCGATGAGCTTTCCGTTACCACCGACGGCACGCGCATTCACCTCGGCGCCAACGTCGAATCCGTGGCCGGCATTTCCGCGGCGCTGGCGGCGGGAGCGGAATCCATCGGACTGCTGCGAACCGAATTCCTCTATCTCGACCGCGAGGACCTGCCGAGCGAACAAGAACAATACGATGACGCTGTCGCGGCCTTGCACGCCGCAAGCGGCTTGCCGGTCACCTTCCGGGCGCTCGACATCGGTGGGGACAAGTTGCCACTGAAGGTGAAAATGGCGCCTGGTACCAACCCGGCTCTGGGCATGCGATCGGTGCGGTTCCTATTGCAGCGGCCGGACGTCCTGCGACGTCAGTTGCGCGCGCTCTACCGGGCGGCCTGCGTAGGGCCCATGCGCCTCATGTTTCCCATGGTCTCCGGTGTGACAGAGCTCGAGCAGCTTCGTGCCGTCTGTGACGAGGTTCGCAGCGAGCTCGATAGCGGCCGCATCGCACACGAGCCCGCCACGGCACTCGGAATCATGATCGAAATGCCCAGCGCCGCATTGACCGGCGACCATCTGGCCCGCGCCTGCGACTTCTTCAGCGTGGGAACCAACGACCTTATCCAGTACACCTTCGCGGCCGACCGGGAGAACGACGAGGTCGCCTACCTGTACCAACCGCTACACCCGGCAATCCTCCGTATGCTGAAGACTCTCGCCGAAGTTGCCCGCGCCGCTGAGATTCCCATCTCGATCTGTGGCGACATGGCCGGCGATCCATTCCTGACCTTGGTGCTCATCGGACTCGGGTACCGCGAGCTGTCGATGGATCCCGATCGCCTTCCTCTCGTCAAAGGAGTCGTTCGGGGAACATCGCTCGCCGAAGCAGAAGCCCTAGCCGCGGATGCATTGAAGCTGGAAAACGAAGTCGAGATCATCGCCCTGGTCCGAGCCAAGATTGCCGATCGCTTCGCCGCCGAGATGGACGGATTCCTGCCACGCGCCCTGAATTGAGACCTTGCCCGCACCGCCTCGTGGACCGGGCTTCTTGCCATCAAAGGGGCAGTTGGTGGCGATCACCCGCAGAGACTGTTTATCGCCCTAATTGCCGTAGCCCGCGCTGATGATGTTCGCCTGGATAGCGTCGTCCGTCGCGTCGGATGGGTAGCCCGCGACGATGGCGCCCTCGTAGAATGTTCCCTGGCTCCCGTTGTTGTTGCTGTAGCAACAGTCACCGCCGGCCCCAAGAACGATGGCTCCTTGCTTCTGCATTGGGTTCTTACCGGCGGGCAGAGCGCCGCTGTAGTACGTACCCAACTTGCCACTCGTCGCATCGCCCCCGCGGAGCGCAAATGCCGTTGTTCCGTTATTCTTCTCAATGGCCGTAACGTACTTAGCGGTCTGCGACGGATTGTTGGTATTGTTGCCCGTGGTGGCTCCGGAGAAGACTCCACCCTCGAGATCGGCCATGACCCATGGACCAGCGCCAGCCCCGCTTCCCCAGATCGCCGGGGAAGAGCTGAAGTTGACCGCATCCATCGAAGCGCCGGGAACGTAGGTCCGACTAGTCTCGCCGTTGCCGTAGTCGTAGCAACATCCGTTGTTGTGGTGAGTGCCACTTGTCACCATGTAGACACCTTGAGGCGCAGCGCCGGTTGGTACGCCCGACTTGGATCCGTCATGCCAGTAGGCCTGGCTGGTATTGGTATAGAGCGAATAGACCCGGTGACCGCCGACCGTCAGAGGATCCTTGGTCGCGCTCGCAGCCGTCATGCCCGAATGACCCGGGGGGGTCATATCCTTGGTGTCTGGGGTTTGGGCTGCGACGAGGTTTCCATTGCCAGACTGGTCGTAGACCCTGGTGATCACGCATGTCGATGTACAAAACGCATCTTGCGCAGCGGAATCGGCGAAGCCTCCTGGGCTCAAAACTCCGATGTCTTTGGTCGTGCCGTCCGCGCGCTTGACCTGGTAGAGAGGGCCGTTATACGAGCCCAACAGAGCGCGCACCGTGCTGTGGGCCGCTATGCATTTGACATTGGCGCTAGCGTAGATATCGCACGGCCCGGTACCGGTACCCGTGGCTCCGCCCGCAGCCGTTCCGCCTGCGCCCGTGGCACCGCCCGCAGCCGTTCCGCCTGCGCTCGTGGCACCGCCCGAGCCGGTGGTGGCTCCACCCGAACCTGTCTTGCCGCCTGCGCCCGTGGCTCCGCCTGCGCTGATGGCCGTTCCTCCCGTCCCGGAGGTCGTGCCCCCTGAACCCGTGGCTCCGCCACTTGCCCCACCTGTACCGGGCGTCGTGCTTGCCTTCTGGAGAACAATCGTTCCTGTCAGGGGTAGGACGTTGGACTTAGGAGTCAAGGTCAACGTGTCCCCGGAGACGCAGTAGGAATAGTCCATCTGCTCGTCGACGTTGAGCCCGCTCGCCGAGGTCGTGTATGCGCCGCTGTCGGAGGCGTTGGGGTATATCACCCCAATGCCGCCCTTCTGTTTGGCCGTGGTCGAGCAGTTGCACTGGCCGCTTGCATCGGTCGAGCAGGTCGCGGTGTCCCACCCTGCTGCCGTGAAGTCGCCCGAGATCTTGGAACACTGGACCGGGGTCGACGAAACCGTCAAGCACGAGCTCGACAACGGGAAGGTCATCGAGCCGGTGGTGAGCGTGTTGTCCGAATACGTTCCGTTGGCGTTGGCGGTCCAAGTCCCGGTCACCTTCAGCGACCCGGTAACCGGGACCTTCGCGCACCCCAAATAGAGCGAAGAGCCGTCCATGCTTCCCGACAAAGTCAGACAGGAAGACGTCACGGTCCAGGTCCCAGTCAGGTCGCCACCGCAGGTTTGTCCAGCGGGGCAATTGGCCTGGCTGCTACTCCCGCCGGAGCCGCCGCTGGCCGACGATCCACCGGCCCCTGCGCCGCCACTAGCGTTTCCGCCACTACCGCCGCCGCTCGATCCGCCACAGCCATGGGTAGCGATCGTCGCGAGAGCTACCGCGCTAACGAGTCCGATAAATCCGTTTTTCATGAGACCTCACGACCGATTGCACTGCGTCTTCGTTCCGGAACTAGGCCAACTCGACAGTCGAACCGGCTGGAACATGCCGATTATTAGAGGCAACGGCAGGCAATTCCTATTGTTGATTTTGATCTCGGCCTGCGTCCGGTCATGAAGGGCGCGCAGGCCGGACGGCGGTTCCGCGCTGTTCTTAACCGGGTATCGCGCTACTTGCCGTAGCCTGCGCTAACAATATTCGCTTGAACCGCATTGTCCGTCGCATCGGACGGATAGCCAGCCACGATGGCTCCTTCGTAGAAGGTTCCCGAGCTTAAGGTCGAGTTGCTGTAGCAGCAGTCGCCACCGCTGCCGAGGACGATGGATCCTTCCTTCTGCATCGTGAAGGGAAGCTTGCCCTTGAAGAACGAGGTCAAGTTGCCGGTCGTCGCATCGGCTCCCATTAGCTCGAACTCCGAGGTGCCGTCGTTCTTCTCTATAGCGGTGACATACGGCTGCGTCATACTGAGATCGTTATTGTTCGTGCCGCCCTGGCCTTGCGCTTTGAGACCGCACTCGAAATCGGCCATGACCCAGGGACCGGAGCCGGCCCCCTGCGACCCGAACTGCGAATTGGTGCTGAAGTTGACAGAATCCATTGAGCCGCACGAACCCACCGTTCGAGATGTTTCGCCATTGCCATAGTCGAAGCAGCACCCGCCGATGTTCTTGTGCGTGCCGCTCGTCACCATGTAGACGCCTTGGGGAGACTTGCCCAAAGGCATGCCCGACTTGGAACCGTCCCTCCAATAGGCCTGCCCGGTCCCCATCCAGAGCGAGTAGACCTTGTGACCGCCGACAGTCAGCTGCTCTTTGGTCGCACTGGCAACTGTTTGAGAGGAGGACTTGCTACGAACAGTGGCATCTTCCGAATCCGTCGTCTCGGCTTCGACGAAGTTTCCATTTCCGGACTGGTCGTAGACCTTGGTGATCACGCATGTCGTTCCCGTACAGAACGCGTCTTGCACCGAGGAGTCGGCAACGCCTCCCGGGCTCAGGACTGGGATGTCTTTCGTCGTGCTGTCCGAGGCGCGCTTGACCTGGTAGAGAGGTCCGCTGTACGAGCCAAACAATGCGCGGACTGTGCTGTGCGCGGCGACGCATTTGTTGCTGGCAGCCGCGTAGATGTCGCACGGACCCTTGCCGGAAGCGCCACCGACCGAGCTCGTGCCTCCCGTTCCAGAACTTCCGCCAGCGCCCGTGGTACCGCCGCCGGTCGCGCCGCCCGAGCCAGTAGCGCCGCCCTTGCTGGTGGCTGTTCCGCCCGTCCCGGCCGTCGTACCGCCCGAACCCGTCGTGGAGCCACCTGCGCCGGTGGTGGATCCGCCAGCGCCAGTGTTGCCACCCGAAGCCGTGGTCCCGCCACCTGCTCCGCCTGAACCGGGCGTGCTCGCCTTCTGGAGGACAATCGTTCCTGTCACGGGCAGGACCTCGTACTTAGGAGTCAAGGTCAACGAGTCTCCGGACACGCAGTAGGAATAGTTCATTTCCTCGTCGACTTTGAGCACGCCCGACCCCGACGAGGTCGTGTAGGCACCGCTATCTGACGCATTTGGGTATATCACCCCAATGCCGCCTTTCTGGTTGGCGGCGAGCGAGCAGCTGCACTGGCCGCTCGAATCGCTCGAGCAGGTTGCGGTGTCCCAGCCTGCTGCCGTAAAGACACCCGAAATCTTCGAACACGCGACCGGGGTGGACGAAACCGTCAGGCACGAGCTCGACAACGCGAAAGTCATCGAGCCGGTCGTAGTCGTGTTGTCCGCATACGTTCCGTCGGAGTTGGCAGTCCAAGTCCCGGTCACCTTCAGAGACCCGGTGACCGGAACATTCTGGCACCCCAAATAGAGCGCAAAGCCGTCCATGTTTCCCGATAACGTCAGACAGGAGGACGACACGGTCCAGGTCCCTTTCAGGTCGCCACCGCAGGTTTGTCCAGCGGGGCAATTGGCCTGGGTGGAGCCACCGGAGCCGCCGCCACTGCCGCTAGCGCCGCCGCTGGAGGTTCCGCCACCGCCGCCGCTCGAGCCGCCGCAGCCGTTGGTTGCCATCGCCGAGGCGAGGGCTAGCGTGCTAACAAGTCCGACCAGTACGTTTCGCATGAGACCTCTCGACGTATTTGTGCCTTCGAGCGCACGTTTGTCACCATTATTACAGGATCTGTCGAGGCAAGGGTAGCTTCCTCGCCGCCATGCTACATTTCCGAGCTTCGAAGCGGGAAACGAGTAACGAGTGACCGACAGCCACCCAAGCCGACGGGAGGAGAGGGCCGAGTGCCTCAAGCTCGAGGAGCGGAGCCTTTCGGTCAAGAAACGCTTCTTGGCCATGTACAAGAAGGCCCACGCCGGGCACGTGGGCAGCTCGCTTTCGTGCGCCGAAATTCTAGTCTTTTTAAAGTTCGCCTGGATGCGGGACGACGACACGTTCATCTTGTCGAAGGGGCATGCAGTGGCCGCGCTTTATTCGGTTCTGGCGGAGGCGAACCTCCTGACGCCCAGCCAGATTGATTCGTACTACGAGGAAGGGACGACGTTGCCTGCACTTCCTCCGGTGAACGCGATCAAGGAAATCCCCTTCGCCACTGGAAGTCTGGGACACGGGCTCTCGCTTTGCGCTGGCATGGCGCTTGGGGCGAACCTCAACCGACAGGCGCGCCGATTCTTCTGCCTCACGTCGGATGGCGAGCTCGACGAAGGCAGTATCTGGGAAGCGGCTCTGTTCGTCGCCCATCGCAAGCTGACCAACGTGGTGTGGCTCATCGACCGCAACCACATCCAGGGCATCGGCCGGACCGAGGAGGTGCTGACGCTCGAACCGCTCGATGCGAAGCTGCGCGCGTTCGGGTTCCACGTCGTCACGGCCGATGGGCATGATTTTGCTTCCCTGCTGGCTGCGCGTGACGAATGCACACGCGTCCTGGCAACGCAGAATAGGCCGGTCGTCATCGTCGCCGAGACCATCAAGGGACACGGCATTCGCGCCACCCAAGACACGGTGGACTCGCACTACCTGCCGATGGACAACGCGCAGTACGAACAGGTGCTCGAGGATCTCGAGCATTTTCATGAAGCTGCCATGAAAAGGCTCGGCGATGCGGGCTGAATTTGCGCAGGCCATGCTAGCGCTCTTCGGCAGGCGGAGGGATCTCGTGTTCATCACGGGCGACCTCGGGTACATGGCCTTGGAGGACGTCGAAAAGGCGTATGGCGAACGCTTCATCAACGCCGGCGTGGCGGAGCAGAATGCCGCTTCCCTTGCTGCGGGACTAGCTAGGGCAGGGCACCTTCCCTGGGTGTACAGCAGCGCCCCCTTCGTCGTGCTTCGTCCCTACGAGCAGATCCGCAATGACGTTTGTCTGCACGGGCTTCCGGTCAAGTTGGTCGGCAACGCCGGCGGCTACGGCCATGGCATCATGGGAGCGACTCATCATGCGCTCGAGGATCTTGGAGCCATGCGCGTGCTGCCCAACCTGCGAATCTACGTGCCACTCACGGCAACGGATGTGGATCAGGTGGTCCGCAGGATGGCCGAGGATCCGCTGCCCAACTATTTGCGGCTGAATTCTCCGGCGCAGCTTCCGGAAGAAATACCCGCCTTCGCGCCGTGGCGCCGGATCAAGCCGGGCCGGCGCTGCGTCGTCGTCGGGGTAGGGCCCGTGCTGGGTAACTTGTACGAAATCCCTGACCAGGACTTGCTCGACGATATCGAGATTTGGAGTGTCGGAATTCTGCCGATCGCCGACTTGCCGGTTGAGCTGATCACCAGCATCCGGGAAAAGCGCCGTCTCGTGACCATCGAAGAACACTACGGTTCTTGCGGTCTGGGCGAAGCGCTAAGCCACATGTTCTTGCGTCAGGCCGTGTTGCCGGAATCCTTCACCAGCCTTCATGCGGCGGGATATCCTGACGGACGGTATGGTAGCCAACGCTGGCACCAAGAACAAAGCGGGCTCGCCGGCCGAGCGCTATTCGCGAAGCTGGAGAAGATCGTCCGTGGCTGATGAAGGGGTGTCGACGACCCCGCGGCTTTCGGCCGTGATCGCTTGCTACAAGGATGCGCAAGCCATCCCGCAGATGCATCAGCGGCTCACCGAGGTGTTCGCTTCCTTAGCCGTTGATTACGAGCTCATCTTCGTCAACGACGGCAGTCCGGACGAGACCGATTCGGTCCTGCAGGAGCTCGCGGCCAAGGATGACCACGTGCTCGCCATCGAACACTCGAGAAACTTCGGCTCGCAAAACGCTTTCATGAGCGGCATGCAGCTCGCCACCGGCGATGCCGTCGTTCTGCTCGACGGCGATCTTCAGGATCCGCCCGAGGTGATTCCCGCGCTCTACGAGAAATGGCGCGAGGGGAATGACGTCGTCTACGGCCGGCGCGCGGAGCGCGAGACTTCGGCGCTGATGGCCCTTTGCTACAAGGCCTTCTACCGAATCTTCCGTCGCGTTTCGTGCGTGCCCATGCCGATCGACGCGGGCGACTTCTCGCTGATGGACCGGAAGGTTATCCGCGAACTACTCGCGATTCCCGAGAGCGACCAATTTCTGCGCGGGCTGCGCGCCTGGGTCGGGTTCAAGCAAACCGGAGTCGACTACAAGCGCCCCGAGCGCGCCTTCGGCCGCTCGAACAACAGCCTGCGCAAGAACATCGGCTGGGCCAAGAAGGGCATCTTCTCGTTCAGTGCCATGCCGATCGAGCTCCTCGGCTATGCCGGCGGCGGGCTGACAGCGCTGTCGTTTCTGGCCGTCCTCTACGAAATCATCGACTGGGTTCGCCGCCCGGAAATACCGCACGGCATTTCCATCCTCATCACGCTCGTTCTATTTTTCGGTGGCGTCAACCTGCTGGCGATTGCCATTCTCGGCGAATACGTCGTTCGAATCTTCGACGAATCCAAGCGAAGGCCGAAATTCATCCGCAAGGCCATCCGCCAGGGCGAACAGCTTTTGACTTCGGCGACCGAGCTAGAAAGCTTCGCGCGCGACCGAGTCCGACGTTAGGCCGCGGGCTTGCCTTCGACCAGTTGCTTGAGTGCCTCGAGCACGGAGCGCCAGTTGGCGGCCGAGTGATCGGCGCTCGCTTGCGTATCGACGTTGGATTGGTGAATGGTCAGGCGGACGCCATCGTCCACGGGAACCAGATCGAAGCGAATGATCTGGCGTGTCTCGAGCTTGTCGGGGGCGCCGCTGAAGCTGCTCCAGTAGTTGTACGAGAGGCTCTTGCCCGGCTGGAACGACAGCACGATGCCACGGTCTTCGTACGACTTTCCCTGCCACTCGCCGCGAAAGAAAAGCGGCGAGCCGACCTTCCAATCGGTCACGAGATTCGTGCCGAAGAAATACTGTTTTACGATTTCGGGTTTGGTGAGCGCGTCCCAAACGGCCTCGACCGACGCTCGAATGTCCTGCGAAACGGTTGCTGAGAACGGCATGCCGGCAAGCCTGACAGATACAGCACGCGCTTTCTAATCGTCTCTGGTGCCCCAGACGAATGTCCGATAACAGATATTATGTCAACTACGCTCAACGAAGGCGAAACGTAGCCGGTGGCGATTTCCTTTCGCCCTTCCCCGGCGGCTCCAAGCTACTTCTGCGGACTGAGGCTCTCGACCTTGTCGCGCTGGAGCATCCGCAGCTCGACAAGCACCGACTCCAAAGCGGCGGTGCGCGCCGGCTGCGCTTCGATCGCCGCGATTGCCTTTTCCAAGGCGTCCCTATCGCTCAGCACGCGGGCACGGATGGCTTCGTACATTTCGCGGAAGCTGGCGTGGAACGCGTGGAGCTCGTCGCGCTTGCGAAGGGTCCGGAGGTCGGGCGGCAAGCGGTTGTCACGAACGCGCGCAAAGGCCAACCCGATGTTGTGCAGCGGCCCCGCTATCTTGTGGGTCATCCAGATGCCGGCTGCGGTCACCGTGACCAGCAGGATCGCGCCGAACCCGACGATACCCCACAGGACCACGCGGTCGTTTGCCAAGAACTGCGCACGCAGCTCTTGTTCGGACGCTGGGTCCACGGCTGCGGTCATGGTCACGATGCGCGTGGTTTCTTGGGTCGCTACGTAGATCCGGTAGCCGAGAAAAGCTGTCAGGAATACGGCGATGACAAGGATGAACACCGTAAAACGCAGCTGAAGACCGACATCGAGCAAGTAGTTGCGCAATTTGCGCTTTTGCTGCTGCACACGTTCAGGTTTGGTCATGAAGAAACTCCTAGTCCTCGTTCCACCCGCAGCTAGCCACCACCCTGGGATTTGAAAAAGTCGGCGAGACTGTCGCCCAGCTGCCCCGCCGAGGCTTCCAGGCAATCGCGCCGAGCATTCTGCCTGTCACGGTCGCGTTTTCCACCTTGCACGGCAGCGCCCGCGCTCGTCCACAAGATCACGCTGCGAGACGGCCAGCGCGCCACCATGGCTTTGACCTCGCAGCTGGTTTCCACGGCCGAGCCGGCTTCCTTTTCGTCCAGGTTGAGAACATTGCCGTCCACGATGAAGGCCGGCTTGCCGCCCTTGCCAAGATTCTTTTCATCGGCGCCTTCCGTCACCGCGAGGTGCGGAAGTTTCTCCAGCGACTGCCGCAAGGCGATTCGTAAGATCCCGAGCAACACGGCGTCCGCAGCTTTGCTGCCGCCACTAAATGGACCAAGCTTCAAGTAAAGCTTTCGATCTTTGTTGCTCTCCGGTTCCGGGGGCTTGCTCGGCGCGAACGACGCCAGGGCCTTCTCGGCCTGACCTCGCACGAATCCGTCGGGCTCCCGAACAAGGAGATTCTTGAGTGCCAAGACGGCGGCATCGCCCCCGAGCTTTCCGAGAGACTGTGCCGCCATCGCTCGCACGGTCTTGTTCTCGTCCGAGAGCGCCCCAATCAACGGATTGACGCCAGCCTTGTCGCCCAGCTTGCCCAGAAGAAGCGCCGCTTGGGTGCGCACCTTGAAGCTCGGATCGCCAAGCAAGGCCGCGGCGAGACTATCGACCTTGCCGGCGAAAGCCGGAGTCGCTGTGAGAAGCAGAGCAACGACCGCCAGGCCCGCCGCGAGGTCGGCTCTGCGAGAAGGCATCATTCCGAAGAACGGCGCCCCCTCGCCGACCAATGCGACGGAAAATCTAAGATGAACGCGGTCCCCGCGGCCGGCACGTCTTCGACAACGAGCGTGCCGTGGTGAACCTCGACGATGACCTTGGCCAACGCCAAAGCAACCCGGTGCACGGCTCGCGTTGCTCTCTCCTTGGTGTGCCCGATGTACGGGTCGAAAAGCGTGGCCCGAGCAATCTCGGGGATGACGAAGCGATCGCCGAAGACCTTCAAACGCGCCACGCCACGATCGGACGTCACGGAAAGAACGCAGGTCCGATTCTCGGCCTGGCGCAAAACATAATTGGCAAGGTTGACGACCGCTTCCTTGACGTAGTTCGCGTCGCCGTGAACCGGCTGCGCGTAGGAAGAGCTTTCCACGATGATCTCCTTGCCTTCGTGGCTGGCCAGCGGCGCCAAGCTAGCAGCGGCCGCTTCGCAAATCCCGGCCAGAAGGAAATTCTCTTCCTTGAGCGACACATCTCCGGATTCGAAACGCTCGAACTCCAAAACCGTGCGTAGGCTACGGACCAGCTCACGGAATGTCGCGCGCGTATCGGTAAGGCATTCGTCGAGCTCGGCATCGACCTTGCGGCCGTGCACCTGGGCCTGCTGGGCAACGTATTCGAAGTTGGCCTGGATGGCGCCGAGAGCGTTCTGGATGTCGTGCACCAAGCCGCGAACCCAGCGTCGCTTGCTGGAGATCGTGTTCCCCTGAGCAACGCGCTTGCCGTCGAGCTTGCGAAAAATAGCCTGCGAGCGCAAGAGCGCCCACAAACGCGCACGGCGCTCCTCCTTGCTCGTCAAAGGGCTGAAGATCGCGTCCGCGCCGGCCGCCAGGGCATCGAGTCTCAAGACCTCGGCTTGCTTCGACTGCGGGGTGACCAGGACGACGGGAAGGAAATGCGTTCTTGTATTGCCCTTGAGGCGCTCGCAAAGATCCACGCCACCCGCCTTGCTGATGCGCCCATCGATAAACACGACGTTTGGGCGATGTAGAAGCGCTTCTTCGAAGCCGGCATCGACGGAATTCACGACCTGAACGTTGATGCCTTCCGCCCGCAGAAATTCCACGGATGGACGTGCGGATTCTCGATCGGGCGCGACAATCAGCCCATCCACCACGCCCGGTGCCGCAGCGACCTCATCACGGGTCGTACGTTCGTTAGGAAGCATTCGGCGCAGAAGCCCTCGCTCAGAACACCGTAACAGAGCTGGCTCCGGGTTTCAAATTACCAGAGGCGCAAAACTGGCGATTTAACTAATCAAATTGGCGAATCTTCGAGCAGGAAGCATATCGGTCGATGTAGGTAATTTGACTTCATATCGTTACATGTATTACCGTGTCGGTATGCCAAACAGCACAGTGGATCGCAGCCCGGACTCGGCCCCTAACTCCGAAAAACGCCAGCACCTGCGCTTCGATAAGGTCTTTCCCGTACGCGTGGAGTCGGTGCTCTTCGGCGAGTTGCCCGGTGTCGCCCGAAACGTTTCGGCCGGAGGCATCTTCATTGAAATGCGCGAACCCCTACCCTTGGGCGCGCGGGTTCGCGTCTGCTTCCTCAATCCGGAGGAAACTGCCGAGATCGTCGCGGTCGGCGAAGTGAAAAACCACTACTTCGTCAACTACGTCCAAAGCGGCACGACGCGATCGATTTCCGGCATGGCCATCCGATTCCAAGGCTTCGAAAACGAAAGCCAGCAAGTGCTAGACGATTGCCTCAATCGCTTTCGCGTCCTCAACTGATTCTAGGACGGAAAGCGGCGCCCCCTTCTCCCTCCTCCGCAGCGCTCCTATTCCAGCTCACGCGAACGCACCGTGATGGGCTCTTTGAGCGGCACCGTGACATCGGCATCGATGGGAATTTCGACCTCCCGCGGGCCGGCGACGATGGCCAGTGCCCGCGCTCCATCGCGAACGCTGATCTCGTAGCGGCCTGGCAAGACGCCGGTAAAAGCGAAGTTACCGTTGGCATCGTTGAGATCCGCCACGGCAGGTCTTGGAAAGGCGAGCGGCGACGAGCGACTGATGAGCAGAGCTCGCACCTCGGAGGTAAGGCGAAAACCCGCCTGCGGAACCAGCTGGCCGGTTACCCGCGACCCCTTCTGGCCGAGCGTCAGTGTGACTTCGACGTCGCCACCATCGGTCACCTCTATCTTTTCCGGCGGGTACGCCAGCATGTCGCCTTTGCGCGCCCACAGGTAATACGTCCCCGGCATGAAGCGGTCTTGCGCAAAAGAACCCGTGCTGTCGCTGGTCCAGAAGATGGGCGTGTTCGGCATGCCGGGAGCGTCGGACAGCAGAGCTGCCACGGTCGCGTTGGGTTCCGGGTCACCGTTCTTGTCCCGAACCGCGCCGCGAATGACCGTCGCACGAGTCAGCTTGATAGCGACGCGCGCGCCCGATCCTGCCTGCACACCCTTCATCATGATGGGGCGCCAGCCGAACTTGGTAATCCGTAGAAAATAGCGGCGCGCCTCCAGGCCGCCAAGGATGAAGCTGCCATCCTCGCCAGTGCGAGCACTGCTGCTCTCGATACCGTCTTCGGCCGAGCGCAACGCTGCGATCTCAGCGCCAACGACCGGTACCGCGGCCGGTGAGCTGTCGACGATGCGACCCTTGATGACCACCTCGCCTCCGAGGCGAAAAACCTTGGGTTGGTTTCCGATCGCCACCGCCAGTCTTTCGGCGGGCAAGCGTTCTACGAACTCACTCGCCAGGCCGGGCCGGCTGAAACGCAACGAATAGGTCCACGGTCCACTTCGCAGCCGGACCCGAAACGTCCCGTCCTTTGCCGAGACTTCCTGGGCCAGCGCCGTGACCTGGCTTCCGCGCGAGACCCAGACATCCACATGCGCGCCTTCGATACGACGCCCACTTTCGTCGACCACGCGTCCGGCGACCTGCACCTCGGGCCGATCGATGGTGTCGCGGTTGAAGACAGCACGTTGGAATTCCAGATCGGACGAAAACAAGCAATGCGGATTGGGGGACCACGGAAGCGCGCAATCCGCGGTCAGCGACGTACAGAACTCGACGCAATTCTCGTCGTTTTTCGGGTCGCAGACGGTCGGGCGCGACTGATCCGCATCGAGGAAAGCCGCCGCCGAGATGTCTCGACCGCTGCAGTAAATGCAACCTTCCTGCTGTTCGACGCACAAGACGTCGCGTGGAGAGGGGGAAGCGCTCCCCGATGGTTGGTTGTTCTTTGCACCGCTCGACCGCTTGCAACCTGCCGCAAGGAAAGCGGACACAAGAGCCAAAGCGATTGCCACGAGAGAGGTTCGAGACACGAGAGACCTTCCGCCGCGAGTATAGGACAGCCCCGTCGCGGAGAGCATCTTCCGCAGCAAGATGCGCAAAAAAAGATCGGTTGCAACCAGACCGCTCCACAAGCCATCGTCCGGTCGTGCGCGGAAAATTCTTGGTGCTCGAAGGAATCGACGGCTCGGGGACGACGACGCAGCTCGACCGCGTCGTCGACTATATCCGTTCTCGTGGTTTTCCGGCCGTGGCGACCCGCGAGCCGAGCACCGGCCCCATCGGTAAGCTCTTGCGGGAGGCGCTGCTCGGCCGACTCGCCATGCCCGACGGCAGCGGGCTCGACGGTCGCACCATGGCGATGCTCTTCGCCGCCGATCGCTTCGATCATCTGCAGCGGGAGGTCGAGCCCGAGCTTGCAGTTGGCACGACCGTGGTTTCGGATCGCTATCTGTTGTCGTCGCTGGCTTACCAGGCCGAAGAAGCCGACCGCGACTGGGTGCAAGTCCTGGCGCGCGGGGTCCGCAAGCCGGATCGAACCTTCCTCCTCGACCTGCCCGTCGAGGTCGCCGCGCAGCGGCGCCTGGCAGCCGGTCGCCCTGTGGAACGCTACGACGCCGACTCGTACCTCGCCAAGGTTGCCGCCAACTATCGCGCGTTGGCCAAGGCGGACTCGTCCGTCGTAGTGCTCGACGGCACCGGCAGCAAGGAAGAGGTCACGGCGGCGATTTGCCAAGCCATCGCGCCCTTGTTCGCGCCACCAGGGAGGTCGTGAGAGAATTCGGGCATGCATTCCTCGTCGGTTGCCCTGGCGCTCGTCTTCCTTTCGGCGTGTGCCGCGCCCGTAGCCCAAGCGCCTTCCCCCGAGCCGCTTTCCACGCCAACGATGGAGGAAGAAGCGCCGCCGCCATCGCTTGCGGCCACCGCCCCTGCACCGACGCCGGCCCCGCCAGCGACCTGCACCATGTTCGCCAAACCCGGCGTTGTCCATCGTCAAGCCTTGACCCGCTTGATCGACGCCGGCTTGCCACGCTGGATGCAAGGTGTGGAAGGCGATCGCGCTTTGGCCAATCATCGCTTTCAGGGCTGGCTCATCAAGAGCCTCTACCCCGATGATCCCTGCTATCGAGATATCGGGCTTCTACCCGGCGACATCGTCCAAAAGGTAAACGGGAAATCCATCGAGAAGCCCGAGCAAGCGTTCGACGTGGCCGAGTCGCTGCGGACAGCGCCTGCCATCGTCGTGGATTTTTTGCGCAACGGCAGCGCCAAAACCATCAGCATCGCCATCACGAACGACTAGCCCAGGCGCCGCGAACTCTCGGCGCGCTAGCGCTTGCGCTTGGCCGGATGCTTGACCGCGGCGACCTTCTTCTTGGCCGCAGGCACGACCGCTGGTTTCTTCGTCGTCCCCAAGGTGGCCTTGCCGCCACCGGCCGCGCCGCCAAGTCCAATCTTGGTGGCGCCGCCGGCGGTGCCAAGCCCGGGAGCGCCGGTCTTGCCCGAGGCTGCTGCTCCAGGCGGCGCGGCCGGGCCACCGGCGATTCCCGCGTCGACGGCTGGCACCAACGCTCGGTTGCCGACAGGCGGGGACAACGGCGAATCGGGCCCGCCCGTCGCTACGGCCGTCGTAGCGGCCTTCAGCGATTCGTTCGTGGCGGGCTTGCTCTTTCCCTTGAGCATCATGACCACGACGACGACCAACGCCAGAATGACGACAGCGGCGATAATCAGGATGAGCGTGCGCCGCCCGCCGCTGATCTCGCCAACCATTTCTTTCTCGTCGATGTGCTCCTCGCCGGGTACCGGAACCGCCGAGGCGGGAATCGACGCCGAGGTGCCGCCGGTGCGGAGCGAGAACTTCTTGCGGTCCTCGACGGTGACCGATCCATCGTCGACGTAGCGGTCTTCCAGTGGACGTGCGTCGTCGCCGGTCAGCGGCGGCACGTCCGCGGTGGACTTTCCCCCCTGCAGCTTCGCTTTCGCCTCGGCCACCATCTGTTCGACATCGCCCTGCTTGAACCACAGCGTCTCGCGGAAGGCCGAGCCGGCTTTGGGCGGAGCGCCCTTTCCTGCTTCGCCCGAGTGGACCGCGGGTTGCGCCGGTGCTGGCTGGACAGCCGGCTTGGCGGGAGCGACGGTCTGCGCCGGCGCTGGACTCGGCTGGACCATGGTCGGCTGAACCGTGGGAGACATCGATGCGGGCGCGGGACGCTGCACGGCCACCGGCGGTGGAGTCGGGGCAAAAGGTGCCGGCGTTGGCTGCTTGGAATGTGCAACTGGCTGGGGGGGATACGCCACCTGCGGCGCCTGTCCCTGGGCGTTGACCGCGGGGGCGCGAGTCGCGAGCGGCTGAGCATGGGGAGCCGCGTGCGGCGAAATCGTAGCGCCCATGGCGGCAGGCTGGCCCGAATCCAAGGGGCGCTGCTGTGGCATCGCCGCGGGCCCGGGAACAATCGTCGGGGAAGCGGCCGCCGGAGTTGGACTGCCAGCCGCTGCCTTCGCAGCTCGCGCCTCGGCCACCATGCGAGCGATCTCGGCTTGGTTTCCGCCGAACATCATCGTCTTGGCCAGTCCCACTTCAGCGGACGGCTTGCTGGCACCCATCGGCTGCATCTTGAGCGCTTCCAGCTCGTTCAAGAACAGGCGTAGCGTCAAATGGCGGCGGCTCGAGCTCTTGTCGAGAGCCTTCAAGACCAGCTTGTCGGCATCGGCTGGCAGATTTGCGTCTGGCCGTCGTTGCGTTGGCGGCAACACGGGCGACGAAACCTGCATCTCCAGCACAGCCTGCGCACTGGTACCGGTGAACGGGGGCTCCCCGGTGAGCAGGTGGTAGAAAATCGCGGCCAAGCTGTACGTGTTCGACCGCTGATCGACCGGCTTGCCCTGCACTTGTTCCGGCGACAGGTAAGCCGGAACGCCCGATACGCGCTCATCGATAGGCACGGCCAACGGAAAGTTAATCACCTTCACGTCGCCCGACGGAGCCACCAAAATATTCTTGGGCGCAACGTCGCGGTGGACGAGCCCAACCTTCTGGGCTTCGAGCAGCGCCTGGCCGACCTGCGAGACGATCGACTTCGCCCGTTCGAAGGCCACGGGGCCCGCGGCCAAGATGCGGTCGAGCGAATCACCGTGGCAAAGCTCCATCGCCACTGCCAGCCCGCCCGTCGGGGTCTTCTCGCAGTCGATGATGGCAGCGACCTTCGGGCTGCTCACGCGCATCAGCTGACGAAACTCACGCTCAGCACGCGCCAAGGTGGCCGCGCTGGGAATCGCGCTCGGCGCAACCACCTTGTACGCAACCTCTTGCCCAGTTTGGCTGTCGTTCGCACGCCAGACCTCGCCGGTTTGGTTTCCACCCAAACGCGCGACAGGCTGAAAGCGGACAAGCGGCGTCACCGCCAGCGACGGCGCAAAAGAGACGGTCTGAGCGACAGACTGCTGAGGATAGGCCGCCGGCTGGGCAACTGCCTTCTGGAGACGTTGCGGGCCATCGGCCGTCGCGCACGTCTCTAGGGGGCAGAAGTTGGCGTCCTCGGGGTACTGCGTTTTGCAGATTGGGCAGAAGTTCATCCGGTACCTGGAGGTGAAGTCCACTCCGACCGCGCGCGGACAACCCGATGCGGGAGCGAAGTTGGGCGATCTTAGGGCACAGTACCCACTAAGATCAACTTTCGTCCCGTCAAGATGCGAGAATATCGGACACCAACGCCATGCGTTGGACGAGACTTACTTCGCGGCGCTCTTGGGAGCGGGTTTGCCTGGCTCGCCGAGGCCGGCGAAAAGCTCCGCCTCGGACGGCGTCGAGTGACGGCTCTCCTTGTTCTTGCGCTTGAGACCAGCGTTCGAGTGCCGACGCGTCCGTCGCTTCCAGGTTTGGCGTGAATTCGATGCCATGGTCGGCATCAACTAGCAGACGCGCGCAGGGAGGTCAATGAAGTTAGTCATCTTAATGGAAACCCTGAAAGGGTTTCCATGCCTTCCCGCGATCTGGCTTCGGCGGGCAAAGCCCGCCTCCGCCTACGCGGTTAATGGAAACCCTGAAAGGGTTTCCAAATCCTTCCCGCGATCTTGCGAAGGGGCATCCCGAAGCTTCTCTTGCTTCATAGTCGCGTCGCGGAGATGACGCCGTCGATGCTTTGAATGGCGCGCAGGACCTTCTTGAGCTGGTCCACGTGGCTAACCGTGACCTGAAACGTGTTGAGACCGCGGTTGTCCTCGGTGGCCCGGCACTTGGCCTGGGCGATGTTCACGCCGTGCTCCATGAAACACTTGGACAGTGCTGCCAGAATGCCGGGCTTGTCCTCGGAGACGACCTCGATGGCAACCGGCCGGAGCAGACGTGTGTCCTCGTCCCAGCTCACTTCCACGCTGCGAGCCGGATCCAGGTTGAATGCTTTCGGGCACTGGCGCGTGTGGACGATAACGCCCCTGCCCCGGCTGATGAACGCGACGATGGCGTCGCCGGGAACCGGGCTGCAGCACTTCGCGAAACGAACGACGATGTCGGCCTCGCCTTGGACGCGGACGCCGCCAACCGAACGCTTGGACTCGCGACGTGGCTGCGCCGGCGCCTCGTCTTCGACGACCGGCAGCTCCATTGTGACGTCGCTCTGCAATTGCGGATACACCGCGGCCGCGGCCACCGCGGGACTCAGCTTGCCGTAGCCCAGGTGCACGAGAATCTCGTCGCCGGTCCCGAGGTGCAACGCCTCTGCCGCCTTGTCGAGCAGCTTTTCCTTTTCCGCGACCGCGAGCGAGCGATGGTGATTGCGAAGCGCCTTGGCCAGCAAGTCGCGACCGAGGCGCCGGCTGCGCTCGCGCTGTTCTTTGCGCAAGTGCGAGCGAATCTTGGTTTGCGCGCGACTCGTGACGACGAACTTGATCCAGTCCTTCGACGGCTTTTGCGTCGGCGAGGTGATGATGTCGATGATGTCGCCGTTGCGGAGCAGATAGCGCAACGGCACCATCATGCCGTTCACGCGAGCACCCGAGCAGTGGTCGCCGATCTTCGAGTGAACAGCGTAGGCGAAATCGATGGGTGTCGCGCCCTTCGGCAAGGCTTTGACGTCGCCTTTCGGCGTGAAGACGAAGACCTCTTCCTCGAAGAGGTCGATCTTCACCGTCTGAATGAATTCCGACGGGTCTTTCAGGTCGCGCTGCCACTCCATCAGTTGATGCAGCCACGCGAACGTCTTGCGATCCTCGGCGCCGAGCGGGGTGCGATCCTTGTATTGCCAGTGGGCCGCAATGCCTTCCTCGGCGGTCTGGTGCATGGCTTGCGTGCGGATCTGCACCTCCATGCGCTCGGAACCGGGTCCAATCACCGTGGTGTGCAGCGATTGGTAGAGGTTCGGCTTGGGCAACGCGATGTAGTCCTTGAACCGGCCTGGGACGGGCGTCCAGTTCGAGTGGATGGCACCCAGCACGCCGTAGCAGTTGCGAACGCTGTCGGTGATGATGCGAAACGCGACGATGTCGTAGACCTGTTCCAGGTCACGGCCGGTTCGCTTCATCTTTTGGTAGATGGACCAGTAGCCTTTGGCCCGACCGCTGACCTGCCCGGGAATTTCGTTCTCAGCCAAGACCTCGGACAACTTGGTGCAAACGTCGCGAATGTACGAGCTGCGGTTGCCTTCGGTGCCTTCCATCTGCTCGCGCAGGTTTTCCCATTCCTGTGGTTCCAGATACTTGAAGGCAAGATCTTCAAGCTCTACTTTCATCCACTGGATTCCCAGCCGGTTGGCGATGGGTGCATAGATCTCGCGGGTCTCTCGGGCGATGCGCTCCTGCTTATCGCGCGACATGAACTGCAGGGTGCGCATGTTGTCCACGCGGTCGGCGAGCTTGACCAGAATCACGCGGATGTCGCGCGCCATCGCCAGCAGCATTTTGCGGAAGTTTTCTGCCTGGCGCTCTTCGCGCGTCGTCCACGGGATCTGACCGAGCTTGGTCACTCCCTCGACGATGTGCTGAATCTCTTCGCCGAACTTTTCCCGGATGTCCTCGGGAGTCGCCGTCGTATCCTCGACGCAGTCGTGCAGAATCCCCGCGCAAACGGACGCCACGTCGAGGTTGAGGTCGGCGATGATCTTCGACACCCCCATCGGGTGGACCAGGTACGGCTCGCCCGACCGACGAAACTGGCCCGAGTGGCTTTGCTCCGCGTACGCGTAACAGCGGCGAATCAGGTCAAGGTCGGCCGCGGGGTTGCGCTGGGATACTGATTCGCAGATGGCGTCGATGGTCACCATTTACGTGCCCGACGACCTCCGGGCTGCAGCCTGGGCCAAGAGTGCTTGCGCCACCGCGTTCTTCCGGGTGCGTGTGCAGCGTGCGGCCACGAAAATAGCCCGCAGCTCGTCATAGGCCCGAGAAAGATCGTCGTTTACCACCAAGTAATCGTACTCAGCGTAATGCTCAAGTTCCTTGCACGCCATGGCAAGGCGACGTTCGATGACGTCGGGCGCGTCGGTGGCGCGGCGGCGCAAACGGCTCTCCAGCTCTTCCATAGACGGCGGCAGAATGAAGCACAGCACACTGTCATCGGGCCACAGCCGCCGAATCTGTCGGCCTCCCTGGTAGTCGACGTCGAAAAGGCAATCGACGCCTGCGGCAAGCGACTGCTGCACGGTTGCGATGCTGGTGCCGTAGCGATTGCCGTGCACGACGGCCCACTCGGCGAACTCGTTGTGGGCTACCATGCGGTCGAAGCCTTCGTTGCTGACGAAGCAGTAGTCTTTGCCGTCGACCTCTCCTTTTCGCGGGCTGCGCGTGGTGTAGGAAACGGAAAAACGCAGCTCGAATTCTTCGGCCAGGCGACGTGCCAGCGTGGTTTTGCCGGCGCCCGACGGTGACGAAATGACGAGAAGAACGCCGCGTGAAACTTGGTTGGGCATGGGCTTTGGATTACTCGATATTTTGCGCCTGCTCGCGCAGCTTCTCCAGCTCGGCCTTGCTGTCGATGACGAGCGCCGCGACGGCGGCGTCTTGGATCTTTCCGCCGAGCGTGTTGAGCTCGCGGCCAATTTCCTGGGCTAGGAAATCGATGCGCCGGCCAGGCGCCTCCTTGCCCTGACCGTTGAGCAGTGCCGCCAAGTGATCGAAGTGGGCGCCGAGCCGGACCAGCTCTTCGCTCACGTCGAGCCGTTCGGCGAGCAAAGCAACTTCCTGAGCCAGCCGTGCTGGCTCGACGGCTTGGTTGCCGGCCAAAAGCGAGCTCAGGCGTTCCTCGAGCCGGCGGGCGGCTCGACCCGGCACCGATGCCGTCAGCTCGGCAATGCGGGTGGCAAGCCCGCGAAGACTGGCCAGGCGACGCTCGAGATCGGCACGGATGGCGGCACCCTCGCGCTGGCGCATGGCCAGAAGCTCGCCCAAGGCGGCCTCGATGGCGGGAGCCAACGACGGCCACGCCGCGGCTGCGACCTCCGGCGCTGGACCGCCTTTCGTAGCGGACAGGAACGTGCCCACTGTGGCCAGGTCGACGGGTTCCACAAGCCCAAGAGAACGGCGAAGACCATCGAGCGCCGCATGAAGCTGCCGCACACGCCCCTCATCCAAAGCGCCGCCTTGGCTATCCCCGGTTTCGTCGCGCAAGGCGATCGAGATCGAGCCGCGCGCCAGCGACTGGCGCACGAGGCGCAGAATCTCACCTTCGATCTCCGGCGCAAGCTGCGTTTCGTAGGCGCGCAGCTTGATGTCGAGCCCGCGATGGTTGAGCGAACGAATCTCCACCCCGACGGTGCGCGAGCCAAGCTGCGCGCGGGCGCGACCGAAGCCCGTCATGCTGACGACGTGGGTGCTCATGATTCCCACGAGGCGGGGTACGCCAACACGCTGACGGGAAAAAATGACAAAGCGGCCACGCAAGCTTTCTAGCGCATTTCGACGGTCGCTGTCATTTATGCAACAGGGTTCCCGCTACAATCTACCGGTCGCCCCGTCCGAGAATGGCAGCCCCAAAAGCCCTGCACCGTAGCGAGTGTCGAGCACGCTGGTTTTGCCGCTCGTGCGAACGCGAATTCGCCACCCGATCTTTTCATCCCGCCATGGGGACAGCGTCATCGGACACGGCTTCTTCAGGTGTCGCTCGGTGGGCTTGACTCCCGACGGCGTTAGCTCGACCGAGCGGGCCGGCATGGGTGCCGAGCGCGCATGCAGTTCCGCGTCCACTATCTCGAAGGTCGCCGCCGAGGATTCTCCGAACAGGCGCACGGTTGGGTGCGCAGCGTAGGAAAGTTGCACCTTCGCGACGTCGCCAGGCAGGGGAATCGGCTTTCCGGGAGTGCTGGTCGCAAGGTCCAAAACCCGCACGGAAAGGCCACGCAAAAGATCCGGTCTTCCGGGCGCCCGAACCAGCTTGCCACCGAGAACGTAGACCATGCGTTGGCCGCTGTCGGAAACCGCCAGCGCCAACACCTTTCCGTCCTCGGCCGTCAGCTGCAAAAAACGTCCCGTCTCCGGCACCCACGCGAAAGCCTCCTGGTTGAGACCGAGGACGAGCACGCCCTCGCCCGACACCTTGAGCGGCGGCTTGGTCCGCGCCACGAGCGGAACGCCCCGCAGCGCTTCGGCTCCCCACGTTCGGGCCGCCTCGGCCGACGCCGCCTCCAGCTTCGCATAGACGGATTGGTCCTGCAGGATGGCAAGGTCGGCCGCTTCGTGTACTTCACGATTCCATGGAACGAACGCCGTGCGAATCAGCTGGATGGCCTCGTCCGCCGCCTCGGCGTAGCGCTCCTGGCGCGAAAAGCTGCACGCGACGTTGAGCTCCGCCGCAAGGAAATCCGGATCCGCCGCAAGTGCCGCGCGGTATTTTCCCCGAGCTTCTTCCCATCGCTCTTGACGATAGAGCTGTTTTCCGTCGCTGTTCCGCTGCATGGCAGCCGCCGCTGGGACCTTCCCGACGGCGCTGACGCCGAGAGCCCCCGGCGCGGGCGACAGAGCCGGGCAAACGGTCGCGGCGGCCAGCAGGGCGAGCGGAAGGTTCACGGCTCGACCCAGACGGCGCGAAGATCCAGTCGGTCGCCGACGGCGGCTAGACCGTGCACGCGACGGGACGCCACAGCGGGAACATCGTGACGGTAGAGGAACAAGGCAGGACGATCGGCAGCCAGAATGTCAGCCAGCTCCTGCAGGAAAGGCGCGCGTGTCGCAGGCGAAGAAGCGCCGCGGACTTGGTCGATAGCCGCCACGAAGCGATCGGACTTGTAGCCGGTGTACTGGAAATCGCCCTGGCTGGTGAGAAGGAGGCGAGCATCCTCGTCCTGGCGCCCGTCCCAGGTCAGCGCAGCCAAGTCGAAATCGCCACGTTCGAGACGAGCCAAGAGCGCGGAGCCGTCGAGACTGGTGGTGTCTAGGAGGATTCCGGCCCGACGTAGATCCATGGCAAATGCGCGCACCTCGGTCGCCAGCGTGCGCGCGCCCGCTGGTAGCAGAAACGCAAGCCGGATGGCCGCGCCTCCCACTTCGCGAACGCCGTCGCCGTCGGTGTCGCGAAAACCCGCCTGTTCGAGCAAATCGGCGGCCTGGGTTCGGTCGAATTGGTCAGGGGCAACCTTGCCAAAGGTGGGCGCGCCGATGGGACGGGCCAAGCCATGGTGAATTTCGCCGGCGAAACGCGCGCGATCCCAAAGCAAGCTCAAGGCGTGGCGAAAAGCGGCGTCGGCCAGCACGCCTCGGCGCGTGTTGAGCGCAACGAACGAGTAGCGGTCGGGCGTGAGCATGGACAGATGGAGCGAGTCCCGCAGGGTTGCCTGGGAAACCTGCTCGGGGAAGTGCACTTCCGAAACACGGGGCAGGATGTCGATGTCGCCGCGGCGAAGTCGGGTGAGCGCGCGAGCCGGATCGCTGTCGATCTCGAAGTCGATCTCATCGAGCATAGGCGCATCCTCGGCGGCAGCCGGGCGCGCCCGGACCAGCTTGATGCGTTTGCCGCGCTCCCACGCACCGACTCGGTAGGGGCCGGTGCCAACGGGAAAGCGGCCGAGCTGCGCGAGCCGTACGCTGCCGGCCCGCAATGCTTCGGCGGGAAGAATGGGAATTTCGCACAGCGCTCGCAACGTCAGATCGGACGGCCGCGACAAACGCAGGCGAACCATCCGATCGGGCAACATGTCGACGCCTTCTAGATCCGCGATCATCGCGTGCAGCAGCGCGGACCGATTGGGCGATCGCGTGAGGTATTCCAGCGACGCTTGCACGTCCATGGCCGAGAAGGCCTTGTCGTCCTGCCAGCGCGCCGATTTGAGGTGCAGGATGAGGCGCAGGCCGTCGTTCGACAAGACCCAAGTGTCCGCCAAGCCGGGCTGATAACCCCGGCTGGTGCATTCGATGAGCGTTTCGTACACCAGGCCGCCTACGACCCGGTCGATCACTTGCACCGTGTCCGCCAGGGGATTGAGATGTGGCGGTTCGGCTTCGAGATGAACTTTGAGAATTCCGCCCCGCTGTGCGCTTGGTCCTGGTAGCGGTGCCACCTCAGGAAGCGGCCTCACCGTCGGGGCGACCACGGGCGCAGGACGCTGGGCAGAAGAGACAGCACCTGCCTCGGGCGCTCCGGCTGGATGTTTGCCCTTGTCCCGACCTTTGCGGTTGCATCCCAGGGCAACCGCCAACAAGGCAAAGAGAAAGAAGCCCAAGCGCAGGGCTTGTCGCGCCGATTTCGGCGTGTTATTCAGGGACGAAAGACGCGCGCCGCACGGTTGTCGGCCGCCATTCTTGGAAGAGGGGAAACACATGATCCGAATCTGTTTGTTCTCGGTGTTCGCGCTGGCTTCCCTGTTGTCGGTTCGAGCGTTTGCGCAGGGTCAGGAGGTCGCCCCGATTAAGGTGAATCTGCCGCCCTCCCCTAGTTTCGCTGCTTCGAACATACCAACCCAGTATCCAACGGGTGAGTTTTCGGTGCTCGGGCTGCGCAAGATGAAAGACAAGTACATGGACAAGGATGTCCGGGTCAAAGCCTATCTGGTCGAGATCTACGAATGTCCCGCCGAATTGCGCAAGTGCAACGACGAGCTAAATGACAAGAGCAAGAAAGCAAAGAAGAAGGCGATGAAGAAGGGCGGCGACGCCCTGACCTCGAACGTGCAGGTCGACCGCGGCGGCTGCCGACCGTGCGACCAGCCCCACTTCTTCATGGCGGACACGCCCAACGCCAAGAAAGACCACGCGCTTCTCGTCGCTGACTACCCGGTCAAGGACTGGGACACAGGCGATCCCAAGCCGCTCGAGGCGAAGGCCGGCGAGCAGTACATCGTGACGGGAACCTTCTCGATCAACTCGATGACGGGTTTCGCCGCCTCGAACGGCCTCATCATCCACAAGAAGTTTGAAGACCTTTCGGGCAAGATGTTGGCCGAGGGCAATGCGGTCCTTCCGCCGGAAGCGCAGACCATCAAGCTCGAGGGCCAGGCGCCGCAGCAAGTGGGCTGGGCCGCGCACGAAAAGAACGGCCTCGTCGGCGGCAAGAAGAAGGGCGACAAGGGCGTTCCCGGCGGCGCTACCAAGTAGCGCCGGCAGAGCGCAGAGAACGGCAAGAGAGCACAGAGAACCTCGGATCACCGAGGCAAACAAGGGGCCGCAGCGAAAGCTGGGCCCCTTGCCTTTTGACCTCTGCGACCTCCTCCCCCTCAGCGTCCTCGGCCCTTTACAAGTGAGCGTCTCCCCAAGTTCGCCCGGTCTGCACTTCGACGACCAGCGGAACACTGAGTTCGTAGGCGCGCTCCATCTCGTGCTTGACCCACGGCTTGAACGACTCGACCTGGGCGTCGGGGATCTCGAAAACCAGCTCGTCGTGCACCGTGAGCAAAAGGCGCGCGCCGGGGAACTGCCCGAGGCCCTTGGCCACGCGAAGCATGGCTAGCTTGAGAATGTCGGCCGCGGATCCCTGGATAGGTGTATTGCGGGCGATGCGCTCGGCATAGTTGCGTTCCTGGGGCCGCTTGGCCGCGATTTCGGGAAGAGCGCGCGTGCGGCCAAGAATGGTCGATACCGATTGCGTGCGCCGGGCCTCGGCAATCATCGCGTCCATGTGCTCGCGCACGCGCGCGTAACGTTTGAAATAGCTCTCGATGTACTTGTGCGCCTCGGAGCGCGGGATGCGCAGCACCTGCGCCAGACCAAAGTCGGTTTGGCCGAACACCAGTCCGAAGTTGATGGCCTTGGCGATGCGCCGCTGCTCGGAGGTGACGTCTGACTCGGCCACTCCGAACACCTCGGCGGCAGTGCGACGGTGAATATCGTCGCCGGCACGAAAGGCGTCAAGAAAGGCGGGATCCTGCGAAAAATGGGCGAGCACGCGCAGCTCGATCTGCGAATAGTCGGCGGCCAGCATCTGGTAGCCCGGATCGGCGACGAAGGCGTTGCGGATCTTGCGGCCGATTTCGGAACGGATGGGAATGTTCTGGAGGTTGGGATCGGCCGACGACAGTCGGCCGGTAGCAGCTACCGCTTGGTGAAACGTCGTGTGCAAACGGCCGGTGCGCGGATTCACCAGCGCCGGCAACGCATCGATGTACGTTCCCTTCAGCTTGGTGAGAGTTCGGTACTCGATGATCTTGGCCGGTAGCGGATGCATGGCTGCCAGCTCTTCCAAGACGTCGGCATCGGTGGAAGCGCCCGTCTTCGTCTTCCGGATGATGGGTAAGCCGAGCTTCACGAACAAAACATCGGACAGCTGCTTCGGCGAGGCGATGTTGAAGGGGCCTCCCGACAGCGAATGGATCTCGGCTTCGATGGACGCCGCAGCGATCGCCACCTCATTGCCCAAGCTGCGCAGATAATCGGAGTCCAGGCGAATCCCCCAACACTCCATCTCGGCGAGCACGGGAACCAGCGCCAGCTCGACGTCGCGGTAGAGGCTTTCCTGCTTGGAGGCCGCCAGGCGCGCTCTCTGATGAGCCGCCAGGGCCAGCACGGCGCTCGCCTCGGCGGCGACATAGGTGGCGGTTTCTTCGACGGACAAGATGACCGAGGCGGTCGCACGCGTGGCGCCCGGCCACGCGGTTCGCGGCACGACACCCGCAATGTTTGCGCCCGCGGAAAGGGTCGGCAGATCGTAGGCTGCGCTGGCAGCGTCGAGCACGTAGCCAGCCAGCATGCTGTCGTTGCCTACGCCGGCCAGTCGCTTTCCGTGCGTGCGAAGGCTGACGTCCAGCTTCTTGGCATCGTGCACGTGCTTGAGCGGGATCTCGGACGCGAAAACGCCGTCGAGAGCCGCCAAGACTTCCGCTTCCGACAAGCTCGCAGCAGCGCCGAGCATGGGCTGCTTGATGGGAACGAAAAAACGCTCGTCCGACGGTGGGGCGAAAGCGAGACCGACAAAGGCCGCTCGGACCGGCGACGGGTCATCCCACAGCGCGACCACGGCGATTTCCTTGGCGGCAGCAAGCGTCGCCACCAACGACGCAAGGCCAGCGCGATCGTTCACGATGGTTGGCGGCACGGTCGGTGTGCTGGTCGCAGCGACAGGGCTGGCGGTTGCAACGACGGCGACGCCGTCCTCGGCCGGCGCATCCGGAGCGGCTTCGCCCAGCTGAGCCAGCAGGCGCCCAAATTCGAGCTGGGTGAAAAAGTCCCGCAGCTTCTGCGGTGCCACGGGGGAACTCTGCAGATCGGCGATGCCGAAAGGCAGCTCGACGTCGTCGCGCAGGCGGACAAGCTGTCGCGCCAGGGCCAACATGGCGCGCCCTTCGGCGATAGCTTGGCCCTTCTTGCCCTTGATCTTCTCGACATTCGCCAACACGGCGTCGAGCGAGCCGTAAGTCGTGATGAGCTCCGCAGCCGTCTTGGGACCGATGCCCGTCACGCCAGGCACGTTGTCGACGGAATCGCCCATGAGCGCGAGGAGGTCACCGAGCAGCTCTGGCGGCACTCCCCACTTTTCTTTCACTTCAGCCAGACCGAGCAGGCGGTTCTTGACCGCGTCGTGCAGCTTCACGTCGTCGCTACACAACTGCATCAGATCTTTGTCCGAGGAGCCGATCACCACCGCCAGTTTCTCGGCATTGGCCATGCGGACCAGCGTCGCGATGACGTCGTCGGCCTCGACACCGGGAAGCGAAATCACAGCGTGACCAAACGCATCGACCGCCCGATGCGTCAGCTCGATCTGCGCCAGCAATTCGGGCGGCGTCGGCGGTCGGTTCGCTTTGTATTCCGTGTAAATGTCGTCGCGGAAGGTCCGCCCGGGCGCATCGAACACGACGCACATATGCGTGGGCTGATGCTCGCGAGCAATGCGCAGAAGCATCTGGCAAAAGCCATACACGGCCCCCGTCGGCACGCCCGCCTTGGTCGTCAGCGGCGGCAAGGCATGGAACGCCCGGAACAGGTAGTTCATCGCATCGACGACAAAAAGGGTGCCGTTCATCGCGAGCGTTACCCTAGCAGCACGCAGGCGAAGTCACCACGACACCGTTCCGCGCACTGGCGATGCCTCGTCAAAGCTTAGGAAATGACCGCCTTCGGCAAGACTCGCAGCACCGGCTAAGGGTTGTATCCGAAGCGAAGCTCCCGTAGTATCCCGGCCAGATTCCTTTTGGGTTCACCCTCGCCAGGGCCTTTCGGAGCAAATGCTTTCCAAACCCCTGCCATCACGTTATCGCATCATCGAGGAGGTCGGCCAAGGCGGCATGGCGGTCGTCTACCGAGCTCACGATGAAAAATTGCGACGTGAGGTAGCGGTCAAGGTTCTGCACGCGCACCTCTTGGCCGAACCCGAGTCGCGCGCGCGCCTCGAACGCGAAGCCTGTGCCGTCGCGAAGTTGAACCACGACGGTATTCTTCAGATCTTCGACTACGCCAGCGACGAAGCGGCGAACTCGTACATCGTTACCGAATTCATCGACGGGCAGACCCTCAAGCAGTTCCTCGGCAACCGCAAATTGCCGGTGCCCGAAGTCGCTGCGCTCATGGTGATCGAGATCGGCGAGGCGCTTTGCCATGCGCACTCGCTCGGCATCATCCATCGCGACATGAAGCCGGAGAACGTGATGGTTCGCAAGGACGGCTTCCTCAAGCTGATGGACTTCGGCGTCGCACAAGTCGTCGATCTCGAGCGCATGACCGTGACCGGGCAGATTCTCGGCTCGCCGGCGTACATGGCGCCCGAGGTTCTCGATGGCCGCACCCTGGATTTTCGCAGCGACGTCTTTTCCGTCGGCGTGATGCTTTATCAGATGGCGACCGGCAGCCTGCCCTTCCCAGGCAAGAACCCGCACGAGGTGTTGCGGAAAGTCTCGGAGGGAAAGTTTGCCGATCCGCGCACGGTCAACCGACTGGTTTCCGACCAGCTGGCGCGGGTGATCAGCAAGGCGATGGCTCGCAAACCCGAGGATCGCTACGCCACCTTGGCGGCCATGCTCGACGATCTGCGTGCGTACACCGCCGATGCCGGGCTGGCAGCGACGCGCGATGAGCTGCGCGTGTTCCTTACCGATCCGGACAACTACGAAAAGGATCTCATCGCGCGCCTGGTCTCGGCGCTGGTGAGTTCCGGCCTGCGCGAGCAGGCCGCAAATCGGCGCGCGCGTGCGCTCGAGGTGTGGAATCGCGCCCTCGTCTTCGAGCCGGACAACCCGACCGTGCTTGCCGAGCTGCGCCGTCTGGAACGCGGCGAACGGCTGCGGCGCTGGGTGATCGGCGCGGCCGTCCTTGCCGTCTTGGTTGGGATGGCGACAGGCGGGCTTTTCCTCGCACGCAGGGCTATCACCGAAAAGAAAGCCGTCCTGGCTGCCGCAGCGATCGGCTCTGCTGCGCACAAGAAGCCCTTAGCGCACTCGTCATCCGCGCCCAAGCCACCCGCGCAGCCAGGAGCGCCAGCAACGCTAGTAACAATCGAGAGACCCGCTTCGCCGTCGCGACCGACCAGCCCTGTCCCTCGGCCGGCACGCGAGCCAAGGCGCCACGAGACAGCGACCGAAAAGCCCGCCACCACCGAGGAAGCTCCCCAGGCGCACGAGGCAGCCAATGATACGGCGGCAACCGGCGGCGCCGAAGCCGCCGCGCCCAGCATCACCCTCAGCCTTGGGTTCAACCCGGCCCGAGTCGAGGTGTGGATGGACGGCAAGAAAGCTTTCGACTTTGGGCCGCAACAGAACCGCATCGAGATCCCGTGGAATAGGCCGCACCGACTCGAATTCCGCAATGACAGCTGCTGCAACCGCAAGGAAGTCCTGGTTGGCCCGCAGCTCTACCGTCCGCAGGGGGACCATCTCTTCGTCAGCCTCGATCCCAGACCGGCCCACCTGCTGGTGACGCTCGATCCGCCGCTGCCCGGGGCCACGCTGCTCATCCGCGAGGTCAACGAAGGCAAGACCAAGCTTTGGCGTGCGCGAGCGCAAGCGGCAGAAAAGATCGCCGTGCCCTTTGACGCCGGCGACGAGATGCGCAAGAGTCTTGAGATAGTGGTCTTCAAGGGCGACAAGACAACGACGAATCAGGTGGTCATCACCGCCGGAGAAACACGTCCTGTCACGATCCACGTGGACGAGTAGCCTTGGGTGCGACGCTCCTTATCGCGACACTTCTTTTTCAAAGCCTCTCGACGAGTACCGCCGAGGATTTGCAGCGCGGGAAAAACGCCTACGATCGCGGCGAGTACAGCCGCGCCGTCGAGATCGTTTATCCCCTTCTCTACCCCGAGATGCACTTGCAGTCGGATGGGCAAATCATCCAGGCCCACCGGATTTTGGGCGTCTCCTTTCTTTTCGAGAACAAGAAGAGCGAAGCCGAGCACGAGTTCCGCAAGTTGCTCCAGCTCGTGCCCGACTACCGATTCGACGCTCTGCTAGACCCGCCTGAAGTCGTCGACTTCTTCAACGACGTCCGCAAGTCGTATGCAGCCGAGCTGGCGCAGCTCGAAGCTCGTCGCAAGGCCGTCGAAGAGCAGCGCTTGCGACCGACCATCGTCGAAAGACGCGTCGGCCGCAATTCCTTCACCGTCAACTTCGTTCCGTTCGGCGCTGGTCAATTCCAAAATGGTCAGCGGAAAAAGGGCTGGGCCTTTCTCGTCGCCGAATCAACGCTCGGTGCCGCCTCCATTGCTGCTTTCGCATCCAACCTCGCGGTGTACGGGCTTCGGCCACAACGTTCGTGTCGCGTCGACGTCTCCGATGCCGGCTGCCCGTCCGACCAAATCAGTCACACCGACGAGAACCGATCACGCTGGCTGACCCGCGTTCAGGTGGGCAGCGGCGCGCTGTTCTTTGCCGCCGTTGCGTGGGGCATTCTCGATGCCATTTACTACTATCGGCCCGAGACGCAGCTCAGCCTTTCCGACCCAACCCTGCTTCCGTCGTCGACATCGACCGGTTCCTTGCGCCTGGCGCCCTCTGTGATCGACCGCGCCATCGGCCCCGGTCTTTCCTTCCGTTTCTAGAGAGAACCAGCGAGACTGCCGCCATGGCGACCCTTCGAATTCACCCACCCGGAACCGGGGTCAAGGTGTACCACATCTACAAGAAGATCACGTCCCTCGGCAAAGGCGAGGACGTGGACGTTTTCCTGCAAGACCCACTGCTCGCCGATACCCACGCGCACATCCACTTCGACGGCCGCGATTTCAATATTTCGGTCACCGACCGCGACCTCGACTTGCACGTCAACGGCCGCCGGCGCACCAAGCATCGGCTGTCGCAAGACGACCGCGTCCGCGTAGGCGGCGCCGAAATCGAGTTTTCGCTCTACGACGAGCCGGTCACCGACGAAGTAGCGGCCAAGACCATGGCCGAGCTGAACTCGTACAAGCGGCTCTTCGAGTTCTCGCAGAAGCTGATGAACAACTACGAAATCCCGAGTCTGCTCGACGCGCTGCTGGACGTCGTCGTTCAGGTCAGCAACGCCGACAAAGGTTTCATCGTGCTGCTCGAATCGGGCGAGCCGGTCGTCAAGGTCGCGCGCAACTTACGCCGCGAGACCATCTCGGATGCGGTTCGCCACTTGTCGGACTCGATCATCAAGAAGGTGGTCGAGACCAAGCAGGCACTCATCATTTCGGACGCGCTCAACGACAGCAGCTTCAAGAACTCGCTATCGGTGATGAACCTGCGCCTGACTTCGGTCATGTGCGTGCCGCTCCTCGAACGCGGCAACCTGATTGGGCTCATCTACGTCGGCAACGACAACGTCGCCCAACTCTTCGATCAGTCGGCGCTGGAGATCCTGACCATCTTTGCCGCGCAGGCGTCGCTGGTCATTCGCAACGCCTTGCTCGTCAACGAGCTGCAGTTCGACAATCAGTCGCTTCAGGATCGCATCGAGCGCATCCGCTTCGGCGAAATTCTCGGCTCGTCACCGGCCATGCAAGAGGTGTTTCGCAAAGTCCAGCGCGTGGCCACCACGGATATTACCGTGCTGGTGACGGGCGAAACCGGCACGGGAAAAGAGCTCATTGCACGCGAGCTGCATAACCGCTCGCCGCGCGCCAAAGGTCCCTTCATCAGCGTCAACTGCGGCGCAATTCCCGAGAACCTGCTGGAGTCGGAACTGTTCGGCCACGTGCGCGGCGCCTTCACCGGCGCGGTCGCCAACAAGCTCGGCCGCTTCCAGTCGGCCAACAAAGGCACGCTCTTCCTGGACGAGATCGGCGAGATGCCCCAGCCCTTGCAGGTGAAGATTCTGCGCGCCCTACAAGAGCACATCGTGACCAAAGTGGGCGACACCGCCCCCGAGGCCGTCGATATCCGCATCATCGCCGCCACCAATCGCGACCTCGAGGCCGAAACCCGCGCCGGGCGCTTTCGCGAGGACCTCTACTATCGTTTGAACGTCGTGCACCTCGCGCTGCCCCCGCTGCGCGACCGCGGCGACGACATCGTCGTGCTCGCGCGCTACATGCTGTCCCGCTACGCCCCGGAATACGGCAGCAAAGTTCGCGGATTCACGCCCAGCGCAATCACGGCTGTCAAGCGCTACCGCTGGCCGGGCAACATCCGCGAGCTGGAAAACCGCATCAAGAAAGCCGTCGTGCTCGCCGACAAGAGCATGCTCGGCCCGGAAGATCTCGGCATCAACCCCGACGAGATTCCGACCATTCTTCCTCTCGCCGAGGCACGCGAGCAGTGGCAGCGGAGCTACATCAACGAGGTTCTCGGGATCAACGGCGGCAATCGCACGCGAACGGCGCGCGACCTGGGTGTCGATCCGCGGACGATTTTTCGACACCTGGAAAAGGAAGAAGGCGGCGACGGCGGCGACGGCACCGACAGCACGCCTTCCGACGAATCGTGATGACTCGGCCACGCCGCTTATACACCTCGTATTTGCTGCCCTTGCTCGCCCTCGCGGGATGCGTGGTCCCTGCGGGACCGGAGTGGGTCGATCCACAGGCCAACATGCCGCCCTCGATCGTGTCGGCTTACCCGCCCGTCGGCTCCGTGCTAACGAGCGACAGCGAGGCCGGCACCCAGGTTTCCGTCCAGGTCACCCTGGCCGACCAGAACACCGCCGACACCCTCTACGTACACTGGATTGTCGACTACCCGCCCTACGTGGGCGGCACGTCGCACCTTGTTCTTCCCCAAAATCTGCCGGGCGGAAGAGGCGTCGCGCGAGATCCCATCGCCTTTGCCCCCAGCTGCGGCGACGTTGTCCATGACCTCCCCAGCCACCGACTGCTGTTGGCGGTCTCGGATCGCGACTTCGCCAATGATTACGACCTTCCATCGAACGGCTATCTACTCGAAGCGTCCTGGACCTTTGCTCTTTCCTGCCAGTAGGCATGTTCCGGGCCCATTTGACTTCTTTCCGCCAAGCACGTAGGCTACGTGACGCCTGCCGGCGCTCCGGCAGAACGCGCTCCTCGCTGGGAGTCTTTGTCGGCTGTGTCCCCTTTGGACCCGCCTCGTAGTCGCAATTGTCATCGCCCACGCACTCCTCCAATCAAGAATTCCGCCGCTATCGAAAGCTGGTTGCGTGGATATCTTCGATTCTTGTGATGCTCGGCAGCCTGTACATGCTGCTGTCGGTGGTTGTGTCGCTGCAGCGACAACGCAATGTCGTGCTTGAAGACCGTATCAGCCCGAATCTTTCGCCAGGCGAGATAGCCGGTTGTTTCGAGGACCTGCGCGACGTCTCCATGGCGCTCGAGAAGCACTTGGAAAATGCTTACCACCTGCTCGGAGGCTACGATTCCGAAGAGGCGCGCCGCTGGTCTTCGGAAGGCGAAGTGTGGCGCAACCGCTGGCGGGTTTTCGGCGAGCGCTGCCGCCTGGACGAGCAAGCGACACGCACCAACAAAGATCTTGAAGCCATGGCTGCCGCCCATCTCGAGCTAGGCAGCATTCAGACCACCTATTCACGAGAACTTCTGCGCTTCGGTAGCGAGCTGGCACCGCGCCTGGATCGCATCAACAAGCGCGTCGAACAGATCGGCCAAAGCCTGAGCACCTCCGGCTCGCCGACAGGAGCACTACCATGAACGAATCGACTTCCCCTACTTCCCTTACTTCCACTGCCGAAGCGGCCAGCGAAACGCCAAACCAGGACGCGCCCAAGCCAAGCTTTGCCGATCTCGGCATCGGCCCCGAAGTTCTCAAAGCCGTCACCGACATGGGCTTCACCGAGCCCATGGACGTCCAGCGCGCCACCATTCCCCTCGCCCGCGAAGGCAAAGATATCCTGGTTCAGTCGCGGACCGGTTCGGGCAAGACCGCGGCGTTCGCGATCCCCTTTGCTGACTGGATTGCCGACCCGAAGGAAGGCTATCCGCAGGCGCTGGTCCTGTTGCCGACCCGCGAGCTGGCGCTGCAAGTCGCGGCCGAGACGGCACGCATCTGCGCCAACACGTCGCTGTCCGTGGTGCCGGTGTACGGTGGCTCGCCCATGGGCAAGCAGATCGAACAGCTCAAGGCGGGCGCCCAAGTCATTTGCGGAACGCCCGGCCGCGTCCTCGATCACATTCGTCGCGGAACCCTTCACCTCGACCGCATCAAGTGCGCCGTGCTCGACGAATGCGATGAAATGCTCTCCATGGGGTTCCAAGAGGACATCGAGAACATCCTCAGCGAGACGCCCGATACGCGACAGACCCTGCTCTTTTCAGCGACCATCCCGGAGGGCATCCAGCGACTCGCTCGCCGCTTTATGCACGAGCCGGCGACGCTGAAGCTGTCGGCGGACTTCGTCGGGGTCCACGAGATTCGCCACACCTACTATTCAATACCCGGCGGTCAGCGCGAGGCCGAGCTTTTGCGCATTCTCGCCTTTGAAGAACCCGAGCGAGCGGTCATCTTCTGCAACACGCGCGAGGAAACCGGCCGCGTGGCCGAGTATCTGCGCCGACAGGGCATGGTCGCCGAGCCCATTTCGTCCGATCTCTCGCAATCCGACCGCGAGAAGGTCATGCAACGAATGCGCGCCGGAAGCATTCGCTTCCTGGTGGCTACCGACGTCGCGGCGCGCGGCATCGACATCGAGAACCTGCCGTGCGTGATCAATTACACGTTCCCGGAGTCGCCGGAAATCTACATTCACCGAACCGGCCGCACGGGCCGCGCCGGTCGCAACGGTCACGCCATCTCGCTCATCGGTCCGACCGAGGTCGGGTCATTCTACTACCTCAAGCTGCTGTACAAGATTAAGCCTGAAGAGCGCACGCTTCCCTCCGAAGCCGAGGTTCGTTCGCACCGCGAGGGTGAGAAGCTGACGCAGCTTCGTACGATGCTTCCTGCGGATCCGGGCCAGGAATGGCAGTCGTTGGCTCGGCGCCTGATGGTCGCCGTCGACGTCGAGCGCCTCGTGGGCTCGCTCCTGCGCAACGCTTTGGGGGCCAAGACCGAGGCGCCGAAACCGCATCCTGTGGTTGAGCCACCGAAAGCCGAACGTCTAGCTGACGAGGTGATTCGCGACGTTGAGACGGTGCGAACCGAAAATACCGAGCGCATCAGAAATCACGATCGCAACGCCCATGGCGAGCGCCGGCCACGTGACGATCGAGAGCGAGACCGCGGACGCGACCGACCTCGCCGCGAGCGCAGCGGTCGGGATTCCGAACGCCCGGTACGCAGCTCGACGCCGGCGGAAAAGGGCCACGCCAAGCAGGGTGACAGCCGCGAGTTCTGGGAAGTCTGGAGCGAAGAAGTGGGCCGAACGCCCTCAGCAAGCAACGCCGCCGAGGCCGCGCCGACAGCCGCCGCCGTGGCGCCCTCTCCTGCCACCGCCACGGGTACGTCGACCACCGGCGTGCCAACCGCGGCCCTGCCGTCGAGTCAAGCGCGCCTCTACGTGAACCTCGGCCGCAAGGATGGCGCCACTGCCGAGCTGGTCGCTGAGGTGCTCTCGTCGAGCGGCGTGGTCGTGCCGGTAAGCGATGTCGAGCTGATGAACACGCACAGTTACGTCAATGTCAGCCAAGAATCGGCCTCAGCACTCTGCTCGGCCACGCAAGGCCGCGAGCACAACGGCCGCGTCATCGTCTGCGAACCAGCCCGCCCGCCGAAACGACGGTATTAGCCCGCGCACATCTCCTTGGCGGCTACAGCTTCGGGAAGGGCTTTAGCTCGCCGGGCGTCGTCGGTGGCGTGGTTTTCGAAGCGGGAATAGCGGGCGCCGGGGATGGCTCCGAGACAGCGGAAGTTGGCTTGGCAACGGCCGTCTTAGCCTTGTGCGACGGTTTGCCCGCGTGCTTTGCTTTCAGTTCTAGCTGCTCCTCCGCCACCGCCGAGGGGAGCGGCTCGGGCGCGGCGGCAGCTGCTGGAGCTGGCGCAGCCGGAGCAACTGGCGGCGGCGGAGCGGGCGCTGGCGCAACCGGAGCCGCCGCCGCAGGCACGGAAACAGGCACCGGCCCCTTGCTGCCTCCCGAAAGCGCCAGCCAAGCCGCCACGGCGCCCCCAAGCACAATTCCTGCGGCGACGAGCGCGATGGTCTTGCCACGCTTTGCCGGAGACCTCTCGCCCAGCTCCTCGGCATCGGCCAGAGCAGAATCGATCGCCCTGGGAGAAACGCGCGCGGTTTCCTGGGGACGCACCACACGCACCGCGACCTGCGCATGCGCGCCGCCCATCTCGACGGTTTGGCCATTCGAAGGTCTTGCCGCGGGCGCCGTTTCCGGTCCGGCGCATGCCGAGACAGCTTCGAGCAGCTCGGCCATGGACTGCCAGCGCTTGTCACGATCCTTTTCGAGCGCCTTGAGAACAAGCGCATCCATTTCGGGAGTAATCGTCAGATCGGGCCGTCGCGCGCTGGGCGGCACCGGCTCCTCCATGAGGTGCTTGGTCAGCATCGTCATGAAGGACTCGGCGACAAAGGGCGTCTGTCCGGTAATCAGGTGATAGAGAATGCAGCCGACGGCGTAGATATCGGCGCGATGGTCGGTATCCTTCCCCTCGGCTTGCTCGGGCGCCATGTATTCGGGCGTCCCGAAGATCATCCCGGTGCGGGTCAGGCGCGGCCCGTTCGGATCGAGTCCCATGACTTTCGCGATGCCGAAGTCGAGGATCTTGACGAAATGCGGTTGTCCTTCGCGCTGAATGAGGAAAATGTTCTCGGGCTTCATGTCGCGATGGACGATGCCCTTGTCGTGGGCGGCTCGTAGCGCGCGACAAATCTGCAGGACGATGCCACGTGCCTGCGCCCATTCCATCGCCCCCTTGGTGCGTACGATCTCGCCAAGGTCTTTGCCGTCGAGAAACTCCATGGCGATGTACACCAGGCCTTCCGGCGCCTGGCCGAAATCCATGATGTCGATGACGTTCTCGTGCCCGATGCGCGACGCACTCCGCGCCTCTTGCAGAAAACGCGCGACGAGATCGGACCGGCGTGCCAGCTCCGCCGCCAAAACCTTGAGTGCGAACTTTTTTTCGATAACGACGTGCTCGGCCAGGTAGACCGCGCCCATGCCTCCCTCGCCCAGTTTCCGAATGATTCGGTAGCGGTCCGCGACCAGTTGGGAAAGCAACGGATCGACGACCTCGGGCGGGTTATCAGACGCGCTCATTCTTCTGCACTTTACCACGGACGTCGGTACAATGGCGCGTCTCGCATGGCTAGCATCGTTGCCTATATCGAGTTACGTCAGGGCTCCATTACCGATCCATCTCGATTCGCGTTGGCCGAGGCGCGGCGCGTGGCGGATGCCGCCGGTGCGACCGTCTTCGCCTTGCTTACCGTCGGCATCCTGGAACAGTCCGAAATGGATCGTCTCGCCTCGGAGGCGAGTGCTGCCGGTGCCGACCGGGTTCTGTGCGCATCGGCGCAGGCTTTGGTCGGACCGCCCCTCGACCCGACCCACGGTGGCGTTCTGGCCCAAGTAGCCGATCATTTGCGCCCGCTGCTCGTGCTTTTTCCGGCGGGCGGATCGGCCGTGCAATTGGGACCGTCTCTTGCCCTTCGCATGGGTGCGGCGTTCATGAGCAGCGCGAGCATCGAGCTGCACCGAGAAGATCGCACGCCGGATCCGCCGTCCCAACGCGTGTTGCTCTCCAGGTGGCGGGCAGCCCGCGACGGACATCGCACCATCGACGTGGGGGATCTGGAACGACCGGTCGTGGCGGGCTTGGCGGCGGGGCCGTTTCCTGCCGCCACCGGCGCTCCCTACGCCGAGGTAGAAATGATTCCTTACCCGGAGCCAAAATTCCCCGCCCTTGCGGCGACGCCCGGGCCGGCGGAGGACGCCGCCGCGATTGAGACGTGCCACTGCCTGATCTGGGCCGGTGACGCCAGTACCAAGGCGAGACAGGCGTTGCAGCAGACTCTCCCTCAAGGTACCTGCCTTGTCTCCGAAACCGAGGCTCCTCTACCATCGCTGGTGCGCGCCGCACCCGAAGACGTGCTCGTGCTTCCGTCGGCAACACTGCCGCTTACCGCGTTCGTGCCGAAGCTCACGCCCGCCACGCGCGTCGTGCTCGTCGCTCGCGATGATCGGAACTCCGCCAGCACACGAGAGGCTTCGGCGAGCGCCGCCGACAGGGATCTGGCTGCCTTGGAAGCGGCGTTGGCTGCCGTCAAGGAGGCGCCGTGATCATCCTCGTAGGCGTAGAGCCGGCCGGTCTCAGCGCTGCCAGCCGCGCCGCCCTCCAGGTCGCCTGCAGTGCGGGACCGTCCGTCCGAGTCGTCGTTGCTTCCGCGGGATCGGCTCCGCAATTTCGCAAGAGCTCCACGCTCGTTCCGCCCGGTCCCATCGAGCGCATTCTCCGTCTGCAGGAGATTGCGCTGGGCGACGCCAACTGCGACACGACCGCGATGCTGCTCGCCGAAATCGCTCGATACGTGAAGGCACAGGTCGTGCTGGCCGGTGAGCAATCGGGAACCGAGGGACAAGGTCTGGTTGCGGCGGGAATAGCCCATCATCTGCAGGCGCCGTATCTGGCGGGCGCCGCAGCAGTCGCCGCAGCCGAGCAGTCGGATCGCGTTCAGATCACCGTGCGCTCGGGTGGATGCTTGTGCAAGGTAATATCACCTTCGCCCGTCGTGGCGGCCGTGCCACCCTTGGGAAGGACAGCAGAAATGCCTGCTGTCGACGTGACGCTGCCCAAGGTCGAGATCCTCTCGTTGACCGATCTCGGGGTCGATCCGAGCCGTCTCGTGCGGCGGCCCGACCTGCGAGGAACCCTGGTATCGACCCCGGGCCAGGTCGTGCGCAACACAACCTTCGAGCAAGCGGCGCGCGTCCTGCTGCGACGCTAGCCAGGGCCACACGCATGCCGGGGGAGGTTGAGCAAACGCTCGCTAGCAGAAGCCCCGCTTGTTCGCCCGCGGAGCGGCTTTCTGCCATCGCCAATCATCCCGCCCTTTCCTTCGGGGTCCTTGCCGGCATTCTCGCCTTCTATGCTGTGCTCAAGCTGTATTCGCTGAACTTCGTCAGCGGCGACGAGCACATGTACTTCTACATGAGCCTGCTCGTCTCGCGCGGCAGCTGGCCCTACCGCGACTTCTTCTTCTCGCATCCGCCGCTGCAGCTCTACATCGCCGGTGCCTTGTACAAGCTATTCGGGTATTCGCTGGCGCTGTCGAAGGCGATTCCCAGCGTGGCCGCCATGGTCTCGGCGGTGCATGTCTTTCTGCTCGGCAAACGACTGGTCGGAACGTGGGAAGGACTGCTCGGCACGGCGTTGTTCTTGTTCACGTTCGACGTCCTGCGCGGCTCGTCCCATTTCACGGGTGCCAACTGTGCTCTCGCCTTCGGTCTGGCCGCGACTTACCAAGCGCTGCGCGATCGGCAAGTCGTCGCCGGGTGTCTGTTCGCCCTAGCGACGTTCATCGGCATCTACATGGCGCCGCTGGCGCTCATGCTGATCGTGTTACTGGCGTTCCGATCGTGGAAAGAATCGCTGCGCTTACTGGCGAGCTACGCAGCCATCAGCGGGACGATCGTCGCGTTTTTCGCCGGTGCAGCTGGCGGCCATGCCTTCTGGTACCAGGTCTTCGGCTACAACCTGAACAAGATTTCCTTCCGCTATTCGTGGTACGCGAAGTTCCGCAATGTCGCCTTCCTCAACTCCGCGGTGATGCTCGGGTTCGTTCCGGGCATCGTCTGGGCCACTGCGATGTGGAATTTGCGCGGTCGACCGACGGAGAAATCGGCGCTCCCCGGCCCCATCGGCCGCCTCGGCAGCCGACTCAATCTGTGGAACGGCGACCGCATTGCCGCCCAGATGATTTTCGCAACCCTCGTGTGCGGTTACTTCTATTTCTATTCGACCCGCGTGGATTACTACTCGTACTACTTCATGCTCATCATGCCATGGATGGGCCTGATGACAGCCACCTGGGCGCTCGACACGGGCCGCTTCATCGTCGGGCTTCGTCGGACGGGCATTACCCCGACGCAACCCAAGTCACGTCGCGAGAGACGAGCGTCCAAACATAAGCGGCCCAAGGACAACATCGGCCAAGAGCCGCGTAAGCTGTCGCCGCTCGTCCTCGGTGCGGTCTCCGTGATCGTCGTTCTCGCCTATCGACAAGGCATCGGCGGCGACCGACAAGCCGAAATGGGCGAAGAGGGATCTCGCTACACCTGGTACGACAGCAGCTACCTGCCGACGTTCGTCAACAGCGCCATCCAAGGCGTCTTCTGGTCCCCATCCAGCGATCCGGTTCATCCGCCAAATTCCATCACGTATTACCTGCAGCACGAGTCCATGCACGCGCCTTCCATCGACACCTTCGTCAACCTGGTGCGGTCCGAATGTCGCCCCGGCGAGCGCATCTTCGGCGGGTATTCTCTTGGCCCCTTCGCCGCCGCCGTCGGGCCCTGCGTCCTTGGCGCGAATTTGGCTGATACCAACCCCCACCGCTTCAAGGTGCACGAAAGCACGCCGGAGGACTGGGTGCGCGCTCTCGAAGCCGACCACCTCGATATCGCCATCGTCGAGCCCGGAGCCGGCGTGATGAAGGAGCGCGCCTTGCGTGACTACCTGACCAAAACATTCCCGCGCACCGTGGCCGTCTGGGACGATCCCTATGCCGGCCACGTCGAGCTGAGACGACGACCGTCGAGCGCGCCTCGCTAGTCGAGGTTCAGCTCGAGCGTGAATTTGTTCGGGTCGTCTTCGATAGCGGCATTGAGAAAGGGCGAGAATGTCCGGACGTGGATCTTCTTGGCGTCGTAGTCGAACTGGACCACGCGAAGGTAGCCGAAGCCAAAGTTCTGGCCGTCGAGCCACTGATAGTCCGAGAGGATCTGGTGAACCGTGGTGCCGTCGGGTCGGACACTGGTCAACCTTGACCAGCCGGTCATATGACCACAGACGACCAGGCGGACGTTCGAGTTCGGCAGGACCAGCTTCTGCCAAAGCTCCTCTCCGTCGTTGATGCCCTCGGAGGCGGTGTATCCGTAGGACTGCGGGTTGTACAATTGGTAGGTGCTCTTGCTCGAGTCGGTGCCGCCCACTTTGATATCGTAGCGGGATCCGTCGCTGTGCAGATAGGCGTGGGTCACGATGGCGACCGGAGTGTGGACGTAGCGGGGATCCTTCAAGACCTGGTTGGCCCAATCCACGACGGAGTCCCGCGGCCCAAACTCCAGACCCAAGAGCAGCCACTTCTGCGGCCCGATGTCTACCACTGAATAGCTATTGTCGATCTGGCCGGGCGTCATCGTGCCGGCAATCCAGGGCAGGCTGGATGGCGCAAAATAGCTATTGATCATGCTCTTGCGGCCGGCGGAGCCGTAATCGTGGTTGCCGGGAACGACGACATAAGGGACGCGATTGTCGAGCTCTCGCATGGCGGAGTTCGCCACCGTCCACTGTTCCGCGACGTCGGAGTCGACGAGGTCACCGACATGAAGAACGGCCGCGATGTTCAGCTCAGCCTGCTTCGAAACGATGAAGTCCGCCTGTCCGGTGAAGACACTCGGGTAGGTGGACGCGTAGTACTGGGTATCAGGCAAGACGATCATGGTCGCCAGCTGGGGCGGCTTGCCGATGTCCGTCCCGGCATCGATGGCGAAGCCAAGATCCATGGCTGTCGCTCCGTCCTGCGCTGACTCGGCGTCCACTCCGGTAACCGGGCTGCTGTCAAAAGGCAACGCGGTATCTGGCGGCAGAGAAGCATCCTCAGACGGAAGGGGAGCATCGTGGGGGGCATCGCTCGTTCCTCCGCAACCGACGACGGTGAACAACGAAAGCGCTACGAAAATAGCACGGCATGACGGTGGACTGCGCAACATCCCCTGTACTATGTACGACCGAGCGAGGCGTGAAAAGGAAATGCGAGGCGGGCGAAGCGTGATCCCATCGCAGTCCGGACCTTAGACCATCTCGCGCACCATTCGCTCCAAGGTCTCGCGCTGGTTGAGCGAAGGATCGTCGAGGACGGCGTCGAGCAAGCGATCGAGCACTTCGCCCACGCGGCGGCTGGGTGGAATCGCAAGCACACGCATGACGTCCTTGCCGTCGATGGCCAGATCTGTCACGCGCAGGGCCGCATCTTCGGTCGCCACCCTGGCGATGCGTTCGCGCAGCACGCGGGTCTCACACTGCGAATCTTCGCCGCGACCACGGCTGATGACGTCGGCCTCGCGCAAGGCAAACAGCGCCGGCACCAACTCCGGACCGACCCGCTTGACGAAGCGCCGGACCGTCCCATCGGACCAATCGGGCGTGTAGTAGAACATATGCCCGCCGACCAGCGCGCAGATGGTCTGACGTTCACTGGTGGAAAGCTTGAGGCGGTTGCAGATGGCCTCGGCCATGTCCACGCCCGCGTGCTCGTGGCGAAAGAAGGAGTATTCGCCGGGAGCATCCTCGCGCGGTGCCTGGGTCTTCGGTTTGCCCACGTCGTGCAGAAGCGCCGCCAAGCGAAGGATGAAGTCCGGTCCCGTAGCGTCCAAGGTGGCCAGCGTGTGGTGGTAAACGTCGTGCTTGTGAAAACGGTTCTGCACGCAACCGACCATGGGCAGTAGCTCGGGCAGAACCTCGGCCAAAAGGCCGGTGACGCGCATCAACTCGATGCCGGTCGACGGCACCGGCGATAGCAGAAGCTTGTGCAACTCGTCGCGGATGCGTTCGGCCGAGACCTTATGAAACGAGTCCAGCGTCTTGGGAATAGCGGCCTGGGTGCTGGCGTCCAGCGAAAAACCGAGCTGTGTCGCCTGGCGAACCGCGCGCATGGGGCGCAGTCCGTCTTCGGTAAAGCGCAGGACCGGATCGCCGACCGCGCGCACCAGCCGGCGGGTAATATCACCTCGCCCATCGAACGGATCGTGAACCGCGCCCGTTTCGGAGTCGTACGCGATGGCGTTCATGGTGAAGTCCCGCCGGGCCAGGTCTTCGTCGAGCGTCGCACTGAAGGTCACCGTCGATGGACGCCGCCCGTCGAGGTAGACGCCTTCGCCCCGAAAGGTGGTCACTTCCACATGCCGCTGCGCCGGGGGCTCGCCCGCCAGGACAGTGATCGTCCCGTGCTGCAAGCCGGTGGGAATCGCATAGCGGCTGCCGAACAAGCGCAAGGTTTCTTCGGGATGCGCGCTGGTCGCGACGTCGAAATCGCCCGGCGGCCGTCCGATGATCAGATCGCGTACGCTGCCTCCTACGATGAAGGCAGCATGTTTCTGAGCGCGAAGTCGCTCACAAACGCGAACGACATCCGCCGGTATGGCAGCGGGATCGAACATGGGATCGGTCTAGGAACCTTCCATGATGACGAGCGCGCGCTCAGCGGCGTTTTGCTGCGCCTCTTTCTTCGAACGCCCGAAAGCGCGCCCGTATTCCTTGTCGCCGATGAGGATGGCGACTTCGAAGGTTTTGGCGTGATCGGGGCCCTGCTCCGACAAAACCGTGTACGACGGCGCGGTCTGCAGTCGCGCCTGGGCGATCTCCTGCAACCGCGACTTGAAATCCTTGCTGGTCGCCGACGGTACGTCGGCAATAATCGGCGCGAACAGCCGCTCCGTGACGTCGAAGGCGGCCGTGAAACCACCGTCGCGATAGATCGCGCCGATGATGGCCTCGAAGGCATTGGCCAAGAGCGAGCGCTTCTGCCGCCCGCCAGCTTGTTCTTCGCCGCGACCCAAGAAAATCCATTGCCCGAGCGACAGCCGATCCGCGACCAGCGCCAGGCCGCCTTCGTTCACGATGGCCGCGCGCGATTTCGAGAGATCCCCCTCGGGCTGCTCGGGAAATCGGCGCATGAGCAGGTCACTGGTGACCAGCGCCAGAACGGCGTCGCCCAGAAATTCCAGGCGCTCGTTGTCGGTGCGAAGAGGATCCTGAGCTTCATTGATCCACGACTTATGCGTCAGGGCGGCCTCGCATAAAGACGCGTCACGGAACACGTAACCCAGTTTTGCCTCGAGGATGGCGTAGGGGGATGGCTGCTGTGGAGTGGACGTCATCGGACGGTGATGAAAGAATGATACTCCAAGCCATGGACGGGGCCAGTCTCAGTACCTTTCGACTTTTGCAGCGGGCCTTGACCATTGGCGCCCTTCTCCTTGGGCAGGGCGTGCGCTGGCTCGTGGGCTGGATCGTCCTGGTCGTCGTCTTCGCGGGGCCCGCGCGCCGCAAACAGTGGTTCGGCGAGTGCTTGCTCGACCTCTTCCGCCACTTGGGCGCGACTTTCATCAAAGTCGGGCAAATCATGAGCACGCGGCCCGACCTCGTGCCCGAGCACATCACGCAGGCGCTGGCCCACCTGCAGGACGATGTTGGCCCGTTTCCTTTCGAGGCGGTCCAGCGCATCGTCATTGAAGATCTCGGCCAGCCCGTCGAGAAGGTCTTCGCCGAGTTTTCCGTGCGCCCCATCGCCTCGGCCTCGGTGTCGCAAGTGCACAAGGCGCGGCTGCATGATGGACGGATCGTGGCCGTCAAAGTGCGCCGGCCCGAAGTGCTGGAAATCTGCTCCTTCGACCTCGCGGTCATGCGCACGGTGGCACACCTGCTTGGCAAGCTCCCTTCGCTTTCGTCGATGTCGCCCGAATCCACCGTCGAGCAATTCGGCCGCGCCGTGTATGCCCAGCTCGATTTTCGCGTCGAGGCGCGCAACAACCACCGTTTCCGAGAGAATTTTCGCAACGAGCCCGACGTCGTCTTTCCTGAGGTTTTCGAGGCCTACTCGTCGGAGCGCATTTTGTGTATGACCCACATCCAGGGCAGCAAGATTCTCGATGCTCACAAGAGCTCGAGCGATCCCAAGCGGATTGCACGCCTTGGCCTGCGCGCCCTGATGAAGATGATCTTCGAGGATGGCTTCGTGCACGCCGACCTCCATCCCGGCAATATTTTCGTGCTCGACGACAACCGCATCGCCATCGTCGATCTGGGCCTCGTCGGTGAGCTTGACGGCCCTCACCGCGCCACGTTTTCGCGTTTCTTCGCCGCGTGGGCCAGCCGCGACGCCAATACGATGGCGCACCTGCTCTACTCGCTGGCGGTCAACCCGGTCGCAACCCCCGAGGCCTTCGAGAGCTTTCGCGTTGCCATCGTCGACTTCATGGCACGCACCTGGAGCCAGCGCATGTCCGAGGTTCACGCCGGCAAGCTGCTCCTCGACATGCTCGGCCTTCTGCGCCGGCATCGCGTGCGCATGGCGCCCGCCTTCACCATCGTCAACATCGCCATCGCGGTCACGGAAGGAATCGGGCGACAGCTCGACCCAGACCTCGACCTGATGGCGGAAGCCGTGCCGTTCTTCATGAGCCACCCTGCCCTGTTCCAGGCTAGTTAGCCAAACGCGTGGGGAGCCGCCGAGCTTTGCTCGGCGCGGACCATCGCGGGATCGCGGGAAGGTTTGGAAACCCTTTGAGGGGTTCCATACACATCGTCCTAGCGCAAAGTCAGAATCAGCTGGTAGCCGTCGCGCACGATGACGATCTGGCCGCCCAAGCCACGGGCAACTCTCTGTTCGAGCTGCTTGAGCAGCGCCGTGGTCACCGACCCGGCCTGCTGGCCGAAGACCACGTGGGTAAGAACGTCGCCGGCTTGGAGCGAGCCGCTGACCGGGCTGCGCTGGTCCACCGAGACGACCTTGAGACCCTGCATGCCGAGCTCGGCGGCTTCCGTCGCGGTCAGCGGCAAAAGCTGCATGCCCAGCATGTGCGCGCCGGTGAGCGTGGAATTCTCGTCGAGCGTGACTTTGACGACGTTGCGGCGCCCGCCACGCAGAAAGCCCACCTCGACGACCTCCTTGGGGGCGCGCGACTGCACCACCTGCGAAAGAGCCGCGCTGCTCTCGATGCGCCGGCCGGACACGTCGGTGATGATGTCGTTCGAACGCAAGCCGGCGGACGCCGCGGGCGACCCTGGGTTCACGACGTTGACCAACGCCCCCGCTCCGCTCGCCACGCCCAAACGGGCCGCCTTCTCCGGCGTCATGTCCTCGGTCCCCACGCCCAGGTAACCGCGCGCAACATTGCCGGAGCGCTGAATTTGTTCGGCAATCTGGCGCGCCAGATTGATCGGAATCGCGAACCCCACATTCATGGCAATCGCCGGGTTCAGGATGGCCGAGTTGATGCCGATGACCTCGCCCTTGAAATTGAAGAGCGGTCCGCCGGAATTCCCTTGGTTGATGGCGGCGTCGGTCTGGATGAAGTCTTCGTACTGGGTAATACGACCGCCCAGCATGCGGTTCTTGGCGCTCACGATACCCATGGTGACGGTCTGCCCGAGCCCCAGGGGATTGCCGATGGCGAGCACGTAGTCGCCGACCCGCACCTGCTCGGAATTGCCAATCTGCACGGGGCGCAAGTCGCCCGGTGGATGATTCAGCTTGACCACGGCCACGTCGGTCGACGGGTCGCTGCCCACCACCCGCGCCTCGAAGCGACGCTCGTCGGGAAGCTGCACCCAAACCTCGTCGGCACCCGCCACCACGTGGTTGTTCGTCAGGATGATGCCGGCCTTGCTCACGACGAAGCCCGAGCCGAGCCCGCGCTGCGTTTCCTTGCGCATGGGCGCCTGGCCAAGGCCAAAGCGTTCGCGAAAGTACTGCATCGCCGGGTCTTCATTCACGACCCGCGGGATGACCTTGGTACTTTGAATGGTCACGACCGAGCCTTTGACCCGATCCACGAGCGGCGCAACGGAAGCGCCCATCTCGACGGGTGTCGGCGCGATCTGAGCTACGACTGAGAGGAGAAGAAACAGCGGCGAAGACATGGCATGGCACTAAGCCCCGAATGGGTCAGCGTCAAGCGAAGATCAGCCGCGATAAACGACAATTCCGCGCGTCGGATCGTACGGCGTCAGTGCCACCGTAACCTTATCGCCGAGCACGATGCGGATGCGATGCTTGCGCAGCTTACCCCCGAGGTGAGCCAGCACTTGGTGTCCATTTTCGAGCTCGATGCGAAAGTTGCCGGCGGGCAACACTTCGATCACGCGGCCTTGAAACTCTATGTGTTCTTCTCGTCCCATCGGGGGAGCAGAGGCTACTCGGTTGACTGTCGCGGGTCAAATCGAGAATTTAGTCTTTTCAAGTTGTTGGGTACACTTCCTTCAACGTGGCTCGCCCGACGCCCATCGCATTGCCCGCGCAGGCTCTGCGCTACATAGAGGAACCCGAGGCCCTTCTGTGCAACAACGCGGTTCGGTTGTTACGCCATGGGCGCGAGGCATTCCCGGCCTGGCTTGCAGCTATCGATGCCGCCACCACGCGCGTCTCGCTGGAGATGTACATCTTCAATGACGACAAGATCGGCCGACGCTTCGCCGAGGCCTTGGCGCACGCGGCTCGACGTGGAGTCGAGGTTCGCGTGCTCTACGATTCCGTCGGCTGTCGTCACGCTAGCCCTGCTTTCTTCGAAGGCATGCGCCAGGCGGGCGTGTGGGCGGTGCCCTACCATCCCTACCGTTTCTGGCGTCCGCGCTTCTGGACGCTCATCCGGCGTAACCACCGCAAGACGCTGGTTTGCGATGGCACGGTTGCGTTCGCCGGCGGAATCAACATTTCGGATCGCTGGTCTCCCGCGGAAGACGGCGGCGAGGATTGGCACGACGCCGCGGTCGAAATCCGCGGTCCTGCGGTGCCCACCATCGAATCGGTCTTCCTGCGCACCTGGAACTGGCGCGTGAAAAGGCGGATGCGCTTGAAGACGAAACGCCTGCCTCGTCGAGCGCCAGTCGGACGCGTCCCGCTCGTCGTGATCGCCAACCGCGAGCTCGTCGATCGCTTCGCCATTCGCCGAGCGGCGCTGCACGCCATCCGGGCAAGCCTCAGCCGTGTCTATCTGGCCAGTCCCTACTTCGTGCCCGACCCGGGATTCATGCGTTCGCTCACGCACGCCGCCAGCCGAGGCGTGGACGTCCGCATTCTCGTGCCCAAGCAAAGCGACACCCACACGGTCGACCTGGCATCGCGCGCGACCTATACGCGGCTGCTGCCCGCCGGCGTGCGCATTTTCCAACACCATCCGATGCTGCACACCAAAGCGTTACTAGTCGACGACGCCTTCGTTTCCCTCGGCAGCTACAACTTCGATCACCGCTCACTCGTCTACAATTTGGAGCTCGTGGTCAACAGTCTGGACCGCGACCACGCGGCGGAAGTCGCCGCGCTTTTGGAAGCGGACATGGCGGCCAGCCACGAGGTCGACTGGCGCATCTTCCGCCAGCGGTCGCGGCTTACGCGCCTGCTCGAGCAACTCGCCTACCGGTTCCGGCACTGGTTCTGATGAAACCTGTTACGAAACTGTTCCGCGGCGGTAGCCAACACCGTTAGCCAAACTGGTAGCCAAAATCGCTAACCAAAATCGGTAACAAAGACCGCCGCAAAGACATTGACGTCCTCGCCGGCAGTCGACATGCTGACACCGGGAGGGGAATGGTGAAGCCGTGATCGTTTACACCGCAAGCGACCATGCCGGATACAGCTTACGCAAGACCTTGGTCGAGCGTCTGCGCAGCCAGGGTCACGAGATGGTCGACCTCGGCACCGACGCGGACGGGGCCTGCGACTATCCCGAATTTGCCAGTGCCGTCGCTAGCTCAGTGCGCGCCATCCCGGGCTCTCTCGGTATTCTGGTGTGCGCCACAGGCCAGGGCATGGCCATTGCCGCAGGCAAAGTGCGTGGCATTCGCGCCGTGGTTCCGGCGACCGTCGAGGCGGCTCGTCTCTCGCGCTTCGACAACGATGCAAACGTGCTTTGTCTCGCGGGGCGCTTGATGTCGGAAGGCGATGCTTTCGCCATCGTCGACACCTGGCTTTCAACCGCATTTGCCGGCGGTCGTCACGCTCGCAGGATCGCCAAGGTTGCAGCCATCGAGACAGCGTCGGCAGTCGCGTTCATCACCGAAGGCGAGCGTTTCGGGCTTACTTCCCGGGGCGTTCCCGCACGTCTTTTCGCCCGCGACCCTGCCCTGTTCACCAGCGACGAGTCCAAGCACGCCGCGATTGAACAGTCGCTTGCCTGGCTTGCGATCCCGGCGCAAATGACCGAAGAGGCGGCGCGCTTGAGCAATCTGGCCGTGGACATACGCCAGGCACGGTTCAAGGATTTGGTCATCGTCGGCCGCGCCGCCCCCTCCCCAGCTCTCGCCGTTTGTCGCATCTGGGCCTCCGCATCGAGCGGTCTGCGCTTGCACGTTCTTGGAGACGACGCGGCCGCGCTTGCCACGCTCGAAGCAGCGGCCGATTTGCAATCGGCCCTTGTGCTCGTCCTGGCGGACGAGCAAGCCGACAAGTGCCTCGAAGGCAAGGAACGGCAACTCTGGACGCGCATGCTCGAGCTTCGCGACGGCGACGCCGAGCGCGCGGGAAAGCGGTTCGTCGCCGTCGTTCCACCGCATTCGCCCTTCGCGGAAATCGCCCGGTCCCATGGCTACCGCGAGATCTTCAGCAGGCCGGCCGGCGTCGCCGAAAGTTTCTCGGTGCTGGGCTACGCAGGCCTGGTTCCGGCGACCCTCTTCGGCATGGACGTGAGCCGGCTGCTCGGGCGAGCCCAGGCCATGGCAGAATCCTGCCGAGCCGAGCGACTCGACACGAACCCCGGCGTCAGCCTGGGCCTACTCATCGGCGCCTTGGCCAAGCACGGCCGCAACAAGCTGACGCTTCTCCTCTCGAAGTCACTCAAGCCAATCGGACGATGGATTGCCGACATCATGGCCGGCGCGACCGGGGCCGATCCGCGACGAATCACCACCGTATGGGACGAACCCGTGCAGCCGAGCTATCCGCCGAACCGCATTTTCGTCCACCTTCAAGCTGCCGACGACGTTCCAGCCATTCCGCCGGACGCCATGGAGGCGCTTCACTTCGCCGGTCAGCCGTACATCCAAATCACGATCCAGGATAAGTACGAGCTCAGCGGCGAAATCTTCCGCTGGCAAGTTGCCGCAACGGTCGCAGCGCTGGTGCAGAGCCCCTCCCTCTGATGCCCTGACGGCAGCGAGCCGTCCGAGGGTTCGCCGGATCTGTCCGAATTTCGGACGGGCTGTCCAAGCGGCGGCCGCAGACAGCGAAAATCGAGGGCTTTTTGCCGGCACAGCAGTTGCTCTGTGGCGGAGGCATGCGTTCACTTACTGTTTTAGCCGCCGTGCTCTTCATCCTGACTTCTTGGTCCGCCGAGGCTGCTTTCGTTAAGGTCCTGCCCGGTCCCATCGACCGCGTGGTGGCAGCACGCGGACACGTCGCCGTCCTTCGCCAAGGCGCCGTGCTCGTTCTTCGCGAAGACGGCACGCCGCTCGCGCGGATCGACCAACCCGAAGAGATCGCACGAAAGGCAAACACCGCTCGCGAGCGAGGCACGGAACACATGCTGGACCTGCTCGACATCGCCGAGATCGACCGCGATACCGATTTCTCCGACGAGCTTTTGGACCACGAGCGCACGCTCGCTCAGCGAAACGGAATGAAGTTGCGGTCCGAGATACCGGCAGCGCCGCTGTTACCGACGGGGCTGGCGGCGAACGACACCGATATCTGGATCGCGAACCACGGGGATCTTGTGCGTGTGTCAAACAGCGGAGTCATGACTCGCGCGTGGGTCCGCGAAGGCTTCCGCGCACCGATTTCGGCTTCGCAGAAGGGGCTCTTCGCAGCCAAAGAGAGCGATTTAGTCCTGTTTGAGCTACCCGAGGGGCAAAGGCAGATCGTCGGGGCGGCGCCCACCGTGCGCAAGCTTGCGGTCTCGAAAAGTGCAACTCGGCGAGCGTGGGCGACCGAGCAATCCATCGCCTGGACCAGCCCGGTTGGCACCCAGACCTTTGCCGTCGGCCAGGTCGCCGATCTCGCGTTCTGTGGCGAGACGCTCGTTGCGCTCGTGGCAGACGCCGTCCTGGTCGTTCCTACCGACGGGACCCCGCAAATCCGTGCGCGCGAGCCGGGGGCCCGACACCTCTTCTGCTCGCACCTCGACGCTTCACCCTGGATTCTCGCAGGCGACCACCTGTGGGCATCGAGCGATGAAGGCCGGCACTGGCAGCCACTGGCGACACCTGTGCCGGCGCCCGTGCTCGATGTCGCGGCATCGAGCCAGCATTTGTGGCTAGCCACTACGGACGGTCTCTATGCGTCGGCGGAGCTCGACGACGTGCCCGTGCAGCCGAGGCTTCCGCCGCTCCGGCGCAAGAGCAGCCGCTCCCGTGCAGCGAGCGCCCTCTCCTGGCTGCCCAAGGTATCGGTGCGCGCCGGTGCCGAGGTCGCGCCGCATGGACAGCAATGGGAAGCGCTGGCCTTTGCCGCCTTTCCCATCGACGGCCGAACGCTGCCGGTCGTCAGCACCGCCGTAACCGAGGAAATCCCTGCCGAGCCCGAATCGCCGACGCCTTCAGCACGGCGAGAAGAACGGCTCGCCGACCTTCGTGATCCCAACCAGGACTGCCTCCGGTCGGCACGGCGCAAAGCGGTCGAGCTGGCCATGGCCGAACCCGAACGCGCGCGGTCGTATGTGTCACGCGCCGGCTACGCAGCGTGGCTGCCCGAATTGCGCCTACTGGTTTCGCGTCGCTATGGCCGCAGCGAGTCGGTCGACGTCAACAGCTCCTCCACCGCTCTTTCGTCACCGCTTGGGATCGACACGGTAAATGACGTACGATACGAGGCGCGGGCGACCTGGGATCTGAGTAAACTGGTGTTTTCCAGCGAGGAGCTCGCGGCACAGACGCAAGCACTACACATGGCAGAACTTCGACGAGACATCGAGGCGACGGTCAATCGGCTGTACTTCGAACGCCGCGCTCTGGAACGCTCGGCGGGCGTCGAGGGGCGCCGCGGGCTTCGAGCGAACGAAATCGAAGCCGAGCTCGACGCCCTCTCAGCCGGCAGCTTCGCCGCGTGCTTGGCCGGCAAGACAGGAGAACGATGAGCGAACCGGGCGAGAATCAACGCCGCCATCCACGTTTTCACGTCGACGTGCAGGCCACCGTGCGAACCGCCGATGGGCGCCAGCTGCTGGCTCGCACCCGCGACCTTTCTCGCTCGGGCATCTGCTTGATTGCGACGGAAGGACTCGACCCGGGGACGCGCCTTGGCGTCGAACTCGTACTGCTGCTCGGGCCGACCTCGTCGTCAGAGCCGCTGCCGCTGAAAGCGCGCGTGGTGTGGTGTACGGCCATCGCTGGTGCTTTTCAAATCGGTGCCATGTTCGATGGCGTTTCCGGGCGCGAAGCGGCCTTTCTCGACATGTTCCTGCGCTACCTCGACGGCTCCATTCTTCCGGCGGGCGCCGAAATGGACGCGCTAGAGGGGCCAGACGCGATCGACGACGCCGACTTGATCGCCGAGCCCGAAGAAGAACCCGGCACGCCCATCCCCGATATCAAGGATGATCCGTTCCGCTGAGCTCCTCGTCTCTCAGCGGCCGTGCGCGAGGATCGCTTCCGCTGCACGCGCGCCGTCGATCGCCGCGCTGACGATGCCTCCCGCGTAGCCTGCGCCCTCGCCGACAGGAAATAGTCCCGCGGCGGACGGCGACTGCAGCGTTAGCGGATCCCGCACGATGCGCACTGGAGCGCTGGTACGTGTCTCGGCGGCGATGAGGACAGCATCCTCGTGTAAGAAACCGCGCATTCGTCGCCCAATCGTTTGCAGCCCTGCCCGCAGTGAATCAACGACGAACGCAGGAAAGACCTGGTCGAGGTTCGCAGAGACGATGCCAGGATGGTAGCTGACACTCGGCAACGACACACTTGTCGTGCCGGCAATAAAATCGACCAGTCGTTGTGCGGGCGCACGAAATAAGCCTCCTCCGACGGTGAACGCCGACTGCTCGATTCGTCGTTGAAACTCCACGCCAGCGAGCGGGCCCAGCGATGCTGGACCGTAATCCTCCGGCTGAAGCGCCACCACCATCGCGGCGTTGGCGTACGGTGAATCTCGGCGCGACAGACTCATTCCATTCACGACGATGCCTTCTTTCTCCGTCGCCGCGGGAACGATGAAGCCACCCGGACACATGCAGAAGCTGTAGACACCGCGCCCGCCCTCTGTCGCGCTTACTTCGTAAAACGCCGAAGACAATCGCGGATGGCCCGCGGCCTTGCCGTATTGAATGCGATCGATGACCGGCTGTGGATGCTCGAGGCGCACCCCCACGGCACTGCCTTTGCGCTCGATCGCGACCTGCGCACGCGCCGCCCATGCATAAATGTCGCGTGCTGAATGTCCCGTCGCGAGAATCACGACATCCACAGGCAACGCCTCCCCGCTGACGGTTCGTACTGCGCGGACCTTACCGCCGTGAATTTCGATATCTGCGAGCGCCGACGAGAATTTGTAGATCACGCCGCGCTCTTCGAGGAAACCGCGCAAGGTCGTGAGAACTTTCGGTAACTTGTTTGAGCCAACGTGCGGACGCGACTCAATCGCGATTTCCGGAGCGGCACCGAAGCGAATCAAATCGGCGAGGACACCTTCAACCGCCGCGCGATCTTTGGTGCGCGTGTAGAGCTTGCCGTCGGAATAGGTGCCAGCGCCGCCCTCCCCGAAGCAATAGTTCGAATCCGGATCGAGTCGACCGCGCTGAATGCTGGCGAGATCGTGCCGCCGAGGCTGCACGGGTTTGCCACGTTCGAGAATCGTCGACGAAACTCCCGCCTCCGCCAAGCGCAGCGCCGCCCACGATCCAGCGGGACCGGAACCCACGATCACGACACGCGGTTTGGTTACACCCGCGGGCCACGGACGAATTTCTCGTTTTGAAACCTCCATGGAAGTCTCGCCCTTGCCGAGGATCTCGACGCGCAAACGATGGCCGAGCGCATGGGCTTTGCGAGCATCGAGAGAGCGCCGAACGACTCGCACGTCTTCAATCTCTTCGCGTGAAATTCCGAGCGTGCGTGAAACCAAGGTGGCGATCGGTTCATCACTCGCATCGAGTGGAACAAAGAGATCGACAATTCTGCTCATGATCGAATTCTGCTCATGATCGAAACGTGTCCGGCCGAGACCTTAGGGGAATCGATCACCTGCTGCCAGTGAAAGATTTCTTGTTGACGGAATCGTAATCCCAAAGTAAAGATACTTTTTCGACCGAGCCAAAGAAATTCCCCTCCGGTCCTCGCCGCTGGCGAACCGGTGTTGAGATACCGGCCATTGTGCCGGAAGCGATACGAGGTTTCGTTTCTTTCCCAAGGATTCTGAGTGCTTCAAGTCTTCGGTCAGACTTCGGTTACCCATGCCATCGCCGCATTTGCTGGCTTGATGGCGTTTCCGCTCGCCATTCCCACGCATGAAGCAAAAATTGCTCCTGCGTTGAAGGACACCGGCGACACCGCCTCTGCAACGGACGTGCCTACACCCAGTTGCCTTGCGACCACGATCTGCGAGGTCAAGGACCGGGTGCGGTGGAGAACGTCAGCGTGGAAGCCGGCCTTCTGCGAGCGAATTGCAAACGCCGTCCTCGATTCGTCGAAGCGCTATGCGATTCCGACCTCGCTCATTCTCGCGGTCATGCTCAACGAAAGCGACATGAACGAGAACGCGTTCCGCACGACGATGAAAGACGCGCATTTGTATGCGAAGGACGGCGGCCTTATGGGCATTCGCTGCATCGTCGACAAACAAGGCCATTGCACGAATGGAAACGTGCGTGGCATGGCCTGGTCCGAAGTCATGGATCCGGTGACCAACATCGACCTCGGCGCCCGCGAGCTCGCGCACTGGAAAAACGGTGGTGGTATTACCGACGTTACCGTTCGCGCGCGCGGCGGCGACGGAAGAATTCACACGATCACGAAACACGTGCCGTGCACACACAAAACGCATGCGTACTGGGCGCACTACAATCATGGTCCGCGGTACATCGACCACGGACCTGCCCGCCACTATCCGCATCGCATCGCCGTGCTCTACTATGCCCTCTCGCGCGTGATGAAGATGAGCACGTCGACGCTCACATCGATGCGCCTGACGGTGAACGATCCGGGCAAGCGTCCCCGCACCGCCGATCGCCCTGTCGAAGCTCGCTACCAGAAATTGTGCGAAGCCATTCGCGGCGTCGGCCCCATCTGCAGCGACCGCTCGACGGCTCAGCTGAACGCAAGCCCGGCAAACTAAGCCCGCCGAGCGCGTGAAGGCTATTCGAAGAGAGTGATATCACTCAATGGTAATATTACCATCAAAGTAATATCACTTTGCCACAATCGCACTTCTCCAGGGACATCCAACCGCCGGGCACAAAAAAAGGAAGGGTATCCGGATTTGGGATCCGAACCCCTTCCTTCCCTTTACGCGCTCTCTGTCTTTCTCTGCGCCCTCGGCCCTTTAGGTCTTTGGTGTCAGCGTCAGCTTCTGCGCGACCACGACCGACTCGCCTGAGAAAGGTGGAAACTTCCAGTGGGTGACCGTCGTGCGGACACACTCGGTGAGGTCATTGTCCACGTGAGGCAAGAGATTCATGGACTGCACGATGCCTGTCGGCTTCACCGTGATCTCCAGCGTCACACCAAGCCCTGACTGCATCTGCAGCGCCGAGTTCTTCTTCAGCGCGCGCTCGTAGCACTTTTGCAAAGCCTGGGCGCCTTGCCGCACGACCTTGCTCGCCTCTTTCGGATTGAGGTCGCCCTTGCCCAGAACGATGTCGCCATCGCCCGGGCCGCGCTTGTCCTTGATGTCCGCGATGAGATTCAGGATATCCGGATCGGTCAACTCGACCCTTGCCGGATTCGTCATCGCCTGCGCGAGCTTCTGCTTCAGCTCGGCAACCTGGGCTTTCAGGTCGTTGACATCCTTCTTACACGTTACGACTTTGTCGTTTGCCTCGTTCAGGCGTCGAGTCCATTCCTCGGAATCGTTCCCTTTGCATCCCCAAAGCGCGAGCGTAGCCAAGAAAGCGGCGGTCAAGGTTCGTTTTGGCGTTTCCACATTTTCCTCTCGGTCGAATCCTTAGATCTAGCCCCGCTGGCTCCCCGACGCAACTTCGCCCCCCGTCGTTGGCTCCTCAGCAATCGTCAGGCCGGCCCGCGGGCTTGAATGGCGCGCTGACCGCAATAGCTACTTCTGCCGCGCTTCCTCGTCGGAGAATTCGACCTTGCCGCTGTACTTCGGCCCCTTGCCACGCAGCCAGAACTTGGTCGTCGCCAGCACACGTGTACCCGATTCGACCGTCATCAGATACTGCTTGTTCACGTCGAATTCGGGCTTCGCGACGGTGATGCTAGCCGAGAAAATGCGGCTGCCTCGCTCGCGCGTGTACTGCTCGTCGCCGGCGACGAAATGCTGCGCCCCACCATCAACCTGCCAGAACTTGACCGTGATTTCGTTGTCGTTGAGCGGTCTGGCAAAAAAAGCGATGTATTCGAACTTCCAGACGGCAACGTCGTTGCCCTTTTCTTCGATCGGCCAAATCTTGTCGATCGAAGCGCGATGGATGGCCTGGATAAAGGCCCCTTCGGAAGAAAAGCGTGAGGGCAGACGGCTGTCCGTAATGACAATGCGTCCCTTGAAAACGTCCTCGGGCTTCGCCGCGAAAGCCGTCGAGCAGAGCAAGACCATTCCCAGAACGGCCGCGGTAACACGATTCAACTTCAACATCGCAACCTCGTGTGAAACTGTTGTTGGAAACGATAAATCTTGCCGTTTTCGTAGGAGGAAGAACAGGGCTTTTTTGACGGGGTCGCCTGCCCTGCTAGCTTGTTCTTTAATGTCGCGCGCATTGAACGTTAAGTCCCGCACAGGGACGGCCGAAAGTAGCGCGACGTCCCTACCTACCAGTGCGGACTACGCGCAAGCCGTCGCGGAAGCCCACACGTCGTCGGACGCTGCCGGCCGGACGCTCGGCAGCGCAGATCTTCTGATTGGCATGCTCCGCGCCGGCGGGGCTGCCGCCAGGGTGCTCGCCGAACGCGGCATTTCCGCAACCGCAATCGAGGTGTTCGCTGCGAAGGCGCGTCCGGACGACGGTCCCGACGCCAATTCCATCGTACAGACCAGCCGCGAGATTGCGGTGGGCCTAGGCGCAATCCAGACCGATTCACTCCACTTATTGCTCGCGCTTCTTCGTGACGAGGGCGCGGCGACGGCCACGTTGAGACTCGCCGGCGCAGATCCAGCCAAGCTGCGGGCCGTGGTCATGCGCGTCCTCACCGGCCCGGCCGAGCAGCACGAACGTCGCTTCGCGCGCGCACCCTCCCCGACGGCAGCGGAAAAGACCCTGCGTTCGCCGGTGAATAGCACCCCGCCTTCTTCGGCGGAGGTTCCCCGCTCGGAACAGCCTTCCGCGATGCCAGCTCCAGCGCAAGAGCCGCCGAGCGCGCTTGCGCCCATCGCCCCGCCGCACGTTCCTGTGCTCTATCGCGAGCGTGAGGTCGGCCGGCTCCTCGATCTCCTCCAGGCCAAGACCGCGCGTGTGATCGCGTTGGTCGGCGACGTGGGCTCGGGCCGAACGGCGCTGCTCTCGGCGCTTGCCGCTGCGAGCTTGGATCCGCCGGTCATTCCGGTGGGAGACATCGGCGCCGCAGCCTCGCCGGGAGCGCTGCTGCTGTCGCTGCATCGCAGTGCCCCCGCCCTTGCCCCCATCGTCCTGGACAGCGTGGCTTGGCTCGGTCCCGACGGGAGCGACGGGGTGATCCAGCTGCTAGGCTGCGCGGCCGCTGGCCGGCGTTGGATCCTGTGCCTGACCCCGGCGGATCTGCGCCGCATCGAGATCGAACAGGCGGATCTTCGCCACGCCCTCGAGCTCGTCGCGCTGCCCTCGCCCGAGCCGAGCATGCTACTGGAAATGATCGAGACCGGGCTCGACGCGCTCCGCTCGGAGGCCGGTCTGCCATTCGCGCCCGACGTCGCGCAAGTGCTGGTTCGACTCTCGCCGCGTTACCCGTGCGAGCGGGCCCAGCCCGGCCGCGCGCTGTCCATCGCCGAGGTGGGACTGGCGCGCGCCCAGCGTCGCGGTCAAAACGAAGTCACAGCCCGTGACATCGCCGAGGTCATTGCCGACGCTTCGGGCGTGCCCGCAAGCCAGCTTTTGCGCGACGAGGACGAGCGCTTTTGCGCTCTCGAGCAGAGACTGGCCGAGCGAGTGGTCGGTCACGCCGAAGCTCGCTCGAAAATCGCGTCGGTCTTGCGGCGCAGTTATGCCGGTTTTCGTGGCCACAAGCCCCTCGCCTCGCTGCTCCTCCTTGGCCCGACCGGTGTGGGGAAGACCGAAACCGCGCGGGCCATTGCCGAGGCGCTCTTCGATGGCGAGTCGGCCTTGGTGCGCATCGATCTTTCGGAATACAGCGAAGCCCACTCCATCGCCCGTCTCATCGGATCACCACCCGGCTACGTAGCACACGAGGAAGGCGGCCAGCTGACCGAAGCCATTCGTCGTCGCCCGGCGGCGGTCGTTCTCTTCGACGAGCTGGAAAAGGCGAATCGCGAGGTCCTGCTCTTGCTTTTGCAGGTCCTTGAAGACGGTCGACTGACCGACGGCCGCGGGCGAACCGTCGATTTTTCGTCGTCGGCCGTGGTGATGACGTCGAACCTCGGCAGCGAGGCGTATCGACGAAAAGGGGCACCGCCGGCTGCGACGGTTTTGGCGCTCGCGCGCAATCGGCTCCCACCCGAGCTGTGGAACCGCATCGACGAAATCCTCTGCTACGGTCCGCTGTCGAACGTCGAGCTGGGATCCGTGGTCGCGCGCATTGCACGGGACTCGAGCGCACGCTTGCACGCCGAGCGAGGTATTTCGTTCACCGTCGACGAGAGCGTCATCGCCGAGGTCCTGCGGCGGGAAACGGATCGCAGCCTGGGTGCACGCCCGCTTCGCCGCGCCTTCGAGCGACTGGTAGAGGGACCGCTGGCGCAAGAAATCGTCGACGGCCGTCTTCACCGTGGAGCCAAGCTGCGCCTCGCCTGCAACGCCTCCGGCACCCTGGCCATCAGCACGATGCTCTAGCTCCACGCCTTCTTGAGGAGCCAGGTCTTCACCACCTGGGTGAGCGCCAAATAGCAGCCGACGGTGATGAGCAGAAACGGCCAGTAGAAGGCCGGCAGTGGGACAAAGCCCAGCGCGCCTGCGACCGGCGAATACGGAAGGTAAAGCCCCGCCGCAATCACCACCAGCGTGGTCAGCCCCATCGGCCAGCTCGCTCGGCTTTGCACCAGCGGCATCTTGTTCGTGCGAATGACGTGGATGATGAGCGTCTGTGTAATCAGCGACTCGACGAACCAGCCGGTTTGGAAAAGCGACGCATGCGCCGGCGTATTCGCGCCGAACACGAAGTACATCAAAAGATACGTCGTGTAGTCGAAGACCGAGCTGCACGGTCCGATGAGCAAGATGAACTTGGTGATGTCGTTCATCGACCACGGCCGCGGACGCGTCGTCTGCTCGGGATCCACGTTGTCGGCAGGGATCGGGACCTGGGAGAAGTCGTAAAGCAGGTTGTTGGTCAGAATCTGGATAGGTGCCATGGGAACGAAGGGCAGGAACGCGCTCGCGCCTACCACCGAAAGCATATTGCCAAAACTCGAGCTGGCGCCCATGCGGATGTATTTGAGGATGTTGGCGAAGACTTTGCGCCCTTCCAGCACGCCGTCGCCGAGCACCAGCAGGCTCTTCTCGAGCAACACGAGGTCGGCCGACTCCTTGGCGATGTCGACCGCCGAGTCGACCGAGATACCGACGTCGGCCGCACGCAACCCAGGCGCATCGTTGATCCCGTCGCCGAGAAAGCCGACCACGTGCTTCTTGCTTTGCAGGGCCAAGATGATGCGGTGCTTGTGCGCCGGGGCCAAGCGCGCGAACAACGTCGTGCGCTCCACCACGGCGGCCAGCTCGGCGTCGGACATGGATTCGATTTGGCTGCCCAGCAGCACGTGGTCGGTCGGGATGCCGACCTCGTGGCAGATCTTCTTGGTCACCAGCTCGTTGTCGCCGGTCAGAACCTTGACCGAGACGCCGTGCTCTCGCAGCGCGGCGATGGCCGGCGCTGTGGTGTCCTTGGGCGGATCGAAGAAGGCAATGTATCCGCGTAAAACCAGAGCGCATTCGTCCGCTTTGGCGTAGGCCGCCTTGCGGTCGAGGTCGCGGTAGGCGATGGCCAGCACGCGGAACCCATCGGCCGAAAGGCGTCGGTACTCTTCGCGCAGGTCTTCGATGAGCACCGTCTCCATCGGGAGAATCTCGCCGTCGTACTCGAAGTACGAGCAGCGCTTGAATACCTCTTCAGGCGCTCCTTTGCAGATGAGGCGGGTATTGCCTGCGGGAGTCTCGACGATGACCGACATCAGCCGACGAGCGAAATCGAACGGAATCTCGTCGATCTTCGTGTGCGCCGAGACCTTGAATTGGTCGTGAATCTCCTGCCTATGGGCCAAGACGGCGCGATCGAGGACGTTCTTGAGTCCCGTCTGAAAGTGGCTGTTGAGGTACGCCTGCATGAGCACCTCGTCGTCCTCGTCGAGTTGAACGTCGCAGTGCTTTTCCAGAACCACGTGATCCATGGTCAGCGTGCCCGTCTTGTCGGTACACAGCACGTCCATGGCACCGAGGTTCTGGATCGAGTTCAGGCGCTTGACGATGACCTTCTTCTTGGACATGGCCATGGCGCCCTTGGACAGGCACACCGTCACAATCATCGGCAACATCTCGGGCGTCATGCCGACCGCCACCGCCAAGGCGAAAAAGAACGCTTCGTTCCAGTTGTGGCGGGTGAAGCCGTTGATGAGGAACACCATCGGCACCATCACCATCATGAAGCGAATCATGAGCCAGGTGAAACGACTCACGCCCTTGTCGAAGCTGGTCTGCACGCGCTGGCCGACCAGGGACTTGGCAATGCTGCCGAGGTAGGTCGCCGCACCCGTGCCGACGACCATCGCGGTCGCGGTTCCACTCTCGACGCTGGTGCCGAGGAAACAGATGTTCTTGAGCTCGAGCGGCGACGTGGCCGACGATGGTTCGCGCCCATCGAACTTCTCGACCGGCATCGATTCGCCGGTCAGGCTGGCTTGAATGATGAAGAGATCCTTGCACGTCAGGATCCGAACGTCGGCAGGAATCATGTCGCCAGCAGCCAGACGAACGACGTCGCCAGGAACGAGCTCGGCCAGGGCAATCTCGCGCAGCTTACCGTCGCGAAACACCGTCGCGGTCACGCTGATCATGGCCTTCAGCTTGGCCGCTGCCGTGTCGGCGCGCGCTTCCTGCACGAAACGCAGGGCAACACCGAGAACGACCATGAGGAGCATTACGATCGCCGCGCGTAGATCGCCGGTAACCGCCGACAGCACCGCGAGCAGCGAGAGCAGAATCACCAGCGGATTGAGCACCGCCATGAACAAGAGATTCCGCCAGCTATGGCCTTCCTCTTGAGCTACGGCATTGGCGCCGTACTTTTCCAGACGCTGCTCGGCTTCCTCCTGCGAAAGCCCGGTAGCCGAGCTACCATGCTGCGTGTAGAGGGCCTCGCCGTCCGCGGCGGCGGCTTCCACGAGGCGCGCCGCAATGTTCGCCGCGACGGCGGCTCGGCCCGGTTGCACCAGGCGCTTGGGGAGAATGGATGGTAGCGAGAATGGATTTCGCATGAGCTACTCGATACGTCGAGAGCAAGCCTTTGGGGTCCACAAGTTCGTGCCAGTTGCAGCCTCCCGAACGTCCTTCACCCACGAGGTCAGTATAACCATCGAGCACTCGGCGCAACCATATTCGACCCGCGAAAGGTGCCTCCGAGGGTCTTTTCTGCTCTTTACGATATAGTCGATAGACAGCGATGTCTGGGCACCACCACCACGGCCACGGGAGCAGCGAGAAAAGCAGCGTCGCGCTCACCTCGGTTCTCGCCGCTCTTCTCCTCACCGGCACCAAGATTGGAATCGGCTTTTGGACTGGCAGCCTGGGCGTGCTCGCGGAAGCCCTGCATTCTGGACTCGATCTGGTGGCGGCCTTGGTGACGCTGTGGGCGGTTCGCGCCAGCGGACGCCCGGCCGACAGCGAGCACGCCTACGGCCACGGAAAGATCGAGAATCTCTCCGCCCTGTTCGAGACCCTTCTCTTGCTCGGCACCTGCGCCTGGATCATCAAGGAAGCCGTCACGCGGCTGTTCTTCCGCGCGGAAATCCACGTCCAGGCCAACCTCTGGTCCTTCCTCGTGGTGATCGCCTCCATCGGGGTGGACTACTCGCGCTCGCGCGCGCTCCGTCGCGTGGCCCAAAAATACGAGAGTCAGGCTCTGGAAGCAGATGCCCTGCACTTCGCCACCGATATTTGGTCCTCCTTGGTCGTGCTTCTCGGCCTTGCCGGCGTCTTCGTTGCGCATGCGCTCCAGATTCCGTGGCTGACCAAGGCAGACGCCGTGGCCGGCTTCGGCGTCGCGGTGGTTGTCGTCATCGTCAGCGTTCAGCTCGGCAAGAAGTCCATCGCAGATCTGCTCGACACCGTGCCCTCGGATCTGGCTGCGCGAATTGCCGGCTTCGCTCGCGTCGACGGCGTACGCGATGTCCGCCACGTCCGCGTTCGGCGGAGCGGCCCCGAGGTGTTCATCGATTTGTCCCTCGTCGTAGACCGGCGCGAGTCCCTGCAGCGCAGCCACGAAATCGCCTGCGGCGCGGAAGCGGCCATCAAACGCGAATTGCCGAGCGCCGATATCGTCGTGCACGTCGAGCCCGCGGAAGAATTCAGCGAGGACATTCTTGCAGCCGCCCGTCGCATCGCCGCCTCGCACGACACCGCCGCCCACAATCTGGCCATCTACGAAGATGAATCCGGATTGACGCTCGAAATGCATCTCGAAATGAGCGCCGACTTGTCGCTGTCGCGAGCCCACCGGCGCAGCAAGGAAATCGACGAGGAGCTGCGCGCGAGCATTCCCCGCCTATGCCGCGTGGTGAGCCACATCGAACCGGCCGGCGAGACACGTCCCACAACGCTGGCGTCGACCGCCGACTCGGAGAACATCACCACCCTGCTGGCGCGAATTCCAGAGCTGCAAGACCCCGCCAAGGCCCCGCAAAATATCGAAATAAGGTGTTGCGGGTCTGAATTATCCCTATCCTTTCGATGCACCCTACCCGGCTCCACATCCATCAAAGAAGCCCACGATTTCACCGAGAAAATCGAGCGTTCCCTGCGCAGTCAGCTGCCAAATCTCGGCCGAATTATGGCCCGAATTGAACCGTCCGACTGACGGCTGCGTTTACTTGCCGACGGTTGATGCTTGCATCCGGAGGGCTGATTGAGGAAACTAGGCCGTCTTCTACCCAAGCTATTGGCGTCGAAAAAGGAGCGTTCATGTTACGTTTTTCACAAGCAATCGTTGCCGGCGTGATGGCATCGACCTTCTTGTTCGCCTGCGGCGACAAGATCAACCCCAAAGGTGACCAGCCAACGGACAGCGCTGTGGCTGGTTCGACAGGGTTCGACGGCGGAGGGGGAGGCACGGACGGCCCCGTTACCTACACGCAGGCCATCAAGCCAATTCTCGACAAGTACTGCACCGGGTGCCACAGCCCTGCCCTAGCCATTCCGCCCGCACTCGACACCTACAACGACGCCAAAGCCAACGCGTCGGCAGCTCACGACGCCATCGAAGCCGGCACCATGCCTCCTTCCGGCAAAGCGCCGACCGCGGCGGAAACGCAAGCGCTCCAAGACTGGATCACGCAGGGCACCCCCCAATAACTAGGACGGCCATGACAAATTTTGCTCTTGTTCTTTTGTCTTTCACTCTCAGTGCCGAAGGGGCCACCGACGCCGCTGGGGAAAACACCGCAACACCGGCCGAAACAGCCGCTCCGGCGGCTGCGCCCGAAGCTGCCGCGAAGCCGTCCGAGGCGCCAGCCGCGCCAGCGCCGGTCGCCCCGCCGATCTCCCCGCCAGTCGCCAAGCCTTCGGAGAGCGAGATCGAAACGCTCAGTGAGGTACCCGATCTGCAGGAGACTGAGGATCCAGCCGCAGGCTGGTACGGCAAAGGCTTTCCAGTGCCGATTCGCATTCTCGCGTTGCAGACTGCCCGCACGGTTCGCAAGGGCGGCTTCGACTTCGTCATCGACCACCGCGCGTCCCAGGCTATCTACAACAAGGACAGCAAGCATCCCTGGGCCGACATGGGGAACAACTTCCTCGGCTTCGATGGCCCGCTTCAGGTCGGCCTCGGTCTCCGTTACGGCGTGATCGACGACCTAGACGTCGGCATTTACCGCGCCGGCACCTCGGCCACCGATACCTACGAGCTCGATTTCCGCTACCGCGCGCTTTCGCAAGACGTGGCAGGCATCGACGTTGGCGTGCGCGGCGGTGTCACCTGGTTCTCGCAGCCCAACACCTCGGACGCGCACGGCTTCTACGGCCAGCTCCTGGCGACGCGCCTTCTGCTCAACCGCGTGCTCATTTCGGCGGCGTGGCTCTACCACTCGAACTCGACGAACGACACGAAGTACAACCAGGACAAGGCCTGGTCGACCGCGGGCGCCGTGGGTGTCGAAGCCCGCTTGGCCGCGCCGGTCGCCTTGGACGCCGAGCTCGTGTCCTGCGTTGCCGGCTACTGCTCGAAAAATCCCGCCTTCTCGGCGGGTGTGAAGTACTTCACGAGCCGTCACACGTTCGCTCTGGTCTGCGGCAACACTCAATACATCACCGCGGACGGCTACCTGACCAACACCGATCGTCAGTGGAACAAGCTGGTCATCGGTTTCAACATCACGAGGGAGTACTAAGCCATGTCGAAGGATTGCGGCTGTCATCGGACACCATCGTCTGCGCCCAAATCGGAAGATCTCACGCAGTCATCGCGCCGTGGTTTCTTTGGAACCCTGGCGGGAGTGGCTGTTGCCCTGCTAGCGTGGCCGAAGGCTGCACTGGCGGGCGGCAAGAGTTGGGTCGCCGTTCCGCTGGCGAAGGCTCCGAAGCTCAAGACGGTCGGCGGCTCCATGGTCACGCGCATTCGCGGCAAAGAGCTCTTGCTCATCCGTGATGGCGAAAACTCGGCGCACGCGTTCGAAGCGAAATGCCCGCACGAGTTCTGCGACCTCAACTACTCGACGGATAGCCAGAAGATCGAGTGTCCGTGCCACGCCGCCGTTTTCGATCTGAGCGGCAAGGTGCTGGAAGGTCCACCGCCGCGCCCGCTGGAAACCTATCCCGCCGTCGTCGACGGCGAGCGCATCCTGTTCAACATACCGTCCTAAGGGGAACCCTGGGAGGGTTCCCAAACCCTCCCGCGACGCTTCGCTGCCAGCAGAGCTGGCAGGCTCCGCACGCGTTTCTTAAGTTCTTCCGAAGAGTGCGACCTCAGCGCGCGGATCGGCGAGATTCGCGAACGCCGCGGTGGGGTCGCATTGCTCGAGCTCGGCGATGCCGTGCATGCCAGTTGCTACGGCAACCGACTCGGCACCGATGGCCTTCGCGGCAGAGATGTCTTTGGGCGTGTCGCCAATCACGACGATACGGCAATTCTCGAGCGGCAAACCGAGCTTCTCTGCCCCTCGCCGCGCGCCCGCCGCCAAAAGCGTCGGCCGATCGATAGAGTCATCGCCGAAGCCGCCGAAGCTGAAGCGCTGATAGATACCGACGCATCCCAGTTTGATTTCTGCGCCTTTGCGGACGTTGCCCGTTCCGAGGCCCAGCGCGACGTCCTGCCGAGCATCGGCCATGTCCATCGCTCGCAGCATGCCGTCGTGAATACGGATCTTCGTTCGCGCGACCTCTTCGGTGAGAACGCCCAAATAGAAGGACAGCATCTCGTCCATTTCGCGTTCGAGATCGCCTTCCGTGGCATACGGACGCCCAAGAGCCAGCAGCGCGGTGCGAATGATCGCCTTGTCGGTCATGCCACCGAAGGAAAAGGACAAAATCTCCTTGGTTCCGTGGCGCAGTTCGAAGGCGCGCTCGATAGCCCGGCGTCCGGCTCCGCACGTCGTTACCAGAGTGCCGTCAACGTCAAACAGCAAGACGGTTGGTTTCACGGCCGGTAAGCTGCCCTCCGGCCGCCGAGAATGCAAGTGACAATGGCACTAGCGGCGCGCCAGCCAGACCACCGCCACCGCCCCCGCCACCAGCAGAAGCGCGAGCAAGGCATAGGGCCAACCGCGTCGCGAGGCAGCATCGGCCGACGCCGAAGCGGGGAGCCCACGATGCGATCGGGCTCGGACTGGTCGAGAAGATGTGTGCGTGGTTCGACGTTGCCAGGTAGGCACCGGCTTGCGCGGCAGAAACACCGTCCTCGCAGTCGTGGCCGGCTTTCGCCAGCCAGAGCTTTCCGGCCAGCGATTCTCGTCCACCCGATGGTAGAAATCGTCAAACCTGCGCTGCACGTCTTGCGAAGCAAAAGGGAAAAGCGCGCGGCCGAGATCCTGCACCGACGGAAAGCGGTCGCGCGGCTCGACACACATCGCTCGCTCGATGATGGCTTCCATCTCTCGCGGCAAATCCGGGCGAAGCACGCGCGGCGGTTCGTGCACGCCCTCCGCGACGCGCCGGAGCAGCATGTAGATGGCTTGTCCGCGATGAGGCGTCTGCCCCGTCACGCATTCATACATGACGACGCCGAGCGAATACTGATCGCTCTGCTCGGTCACGTAGCGAAAACCAGCGGCCTGCTCCGGTGATAGGTACTGTGATGTTCCTACGATATCGCCCGTCTGGGTGAGACCACTGCTGGAAACTCCGCCTACCTTCGAGATGCCGAAGTCGAGCACGCGCGCGGTCCGATTGCCCTGCCAGTCGCCGCACAGGAAGATGTTGCTGGGCTTGAGGTCGCGGTGGACGATACCGGCCTGGTGCGCGGCATAAACACCCGCACAGACTCCAAGCATGACGTCCGCCATCGGCTGAACCGCCAGCGGCCCGTGATCGATGGCTGCCGCCAGTGTATCGCCCTGCAGGAGCTCCATGGCCATGTACGGGATGGCACAGTCGACGTCGAAATCAAAGATGCCGACGACATTGGGATGCTCCAGGCGAGCGGCGGCCTGCGCTTCGATGGTGAAGCGCTTCGCTGCCTTGCGCTTGCTCTTGAGCGCGCTCGACAGAATCTTGAGCGCAACCTTGCGCTTGAGGCGTGCATCCAGGGCCTCGTACACCGTTCCCATGCCGCCTTCGCCAATCAGTCGTATGACTTCGTAGCGCCCCACCTTGGTCCCTACGGGCAGGATTTCCCTGACTTGGGCGACTTCCCCCGAGCGTCCCTTCTCCGCGTATGATTGTTGGTCCTCGACCATGCGCAGCCTCAACGGATGAACCAAAAGAAGCAGCCGCATGTTATCCACAGCCGCATTCCGTCGCCAGCTGAAACGCACCGCTTAAAAGACGCGTCGCGTTTCTGACTGGGTGCTACCGTGTTCGCTGTCCATGGCTAGATACAAGCGCATCGAACGCCAGCTCGGTCTCGCCGAATCAGCGACTCTAGACAATCTCATCGAAGCTTTCCCCAACGAGTGGACAACCGTCGGGGCCGCGCTCGTCGAAGCAACTGCCACCAAGCGCCCCGAGGCGATCGGGGCATTCGTGCAAGCGGCGCAGGAAGCAGCTGCTCCTTACCGTCAACGGGTCGGCAAGAGCCGCAAGAATCCCGAAGTGCTGGCCACCGCCATGCCGTATCTCGTGCGCAGTCGGATGGCCTATCTCGCGGCTCAGCGAGCTGTACAAGCGGCGGCTCTCGGCGGGCGCGGCCAGCACCGATTCACGCTGTGGAACGGCCTTCTCGTGCAGAAGCTCTTCTTTGCCCGCGGCCTCCAGCGCAAGCCCGTCTCGATGCGCGCCTTCCGCTGGCTGTGGCCACTCGTCACGCAAAAGCGGCTGCTCATGCCGCTCGTCAACCCAAAGGGTATCTATGCCTTCTATTCGAAAGAGTTGCTGGCGGCTCTGGCGCGCCTCATTGCCGACCGGCCTGCCCTTGAAATCGCCGCCGGAGACGGCTGTCTTTCGCGCTCCTTGCGTGTTGCCGGCGTGACCATCAGCGCCACCGACGATCACAGCTGGTCTCGTTCGATCGACTATCCCGACGACGTGGAAAAACTCGACGCCGAGAGGGCCCTTGCGCGCTACCGGCCGCGCGTCGTGCTCTGCAGCTACCCGCCGCCCAAGAACACCTTCGAAGCCGTCGTGCTGGCGAGCGACTTCGTCGAAAGCTACATGGTCATCACCACCCGCCATCGCTTCGCGGCCGGCGACTGGGCTGCCTACGAGGCGCAGACGGACTTCGACATGACCGTCGATGCAGATCTCTCTCGCCTGATCCTGCCGCCGGAAATCGATCCGCTGCTGTTGGTATTTCGCAAAAGGAAGGGCTAGCGCGCGACCACTGTCGCCCAGCCGTCCGCGGGCACGGCAAACTGCAATTTCTTGCCGGCCGCAGCCACCGTGACGGTTTTTGCAGCGCCGGAGTTGTACAGCACCGTTACGATGCTGCCGTCCGGATTCTTGAACGCCACGCTATCTCCGCCGCTCGTCGCCACCACTTTCGCTCCCGTGGCCACGAATTGCGAGAAATGTCGGAACACCCAGTACGTCGGCGTGATGTTCAGCGTCTTCGCCGTCGTGTCGACGGTCAACAACGCGTCCTGGGGCCAAACCCGCGAGGTATCGATGCCGACGCCCACCGTGTCAAGCACCATGTTCCACGCGCTGTACGCAGTGGCGCCCGCGCGAATCCAGTCGCGAATGAGTCCCCAGCTCTCGACGGCATACGCCTGATCGTTGGGTGCCATCGCCGCGTTGAACGGTGGGACAACCCAGGGATAGTTGCCGCATTTGTGTTCCGTCTGCCAGATGGGAAGGTGGTACGCCTTGGCGTTCGCGACCATGCTCTGCATGCCCCACTGAAATCCGAGCACATCGATGTAGCCGCGCGCCGTCGCATCGCCCATCACGCTGCCCACGATGCCGTAATCCGCGCTGGCACCGTTGAAGCTGCCGAGCATGATCTTCGTGGTCATGCCGGCGCTAGCAACGGCCGGGCCCAGGAACTGACCGACGAATTTCTTGTAGGTTCCCTGCGACCACCCGCAGGTTGGATAGGTTCCGGTGTAGCTCGGCTCGTTTTGCGGGGAAATCGCCTCGACGGCAATGCCCTGCTCCGCGTAGGCCGCGACGAACTTGATCAGGTACTGAGCGTAGGCGGCCATGGTGGCGTCATCGTTTTTCATGCTGCCGCCGTCGAAGTGCGACGGCACTTTGCCCACCGAGAACGGCTCGTCCTTCATCCAGGTAGGCGGCGTCCAGGGACTGGCCCAGAAGCGAATGGTGGGCTTGACCGCCTGAACCGCTTGAACATACGGGATGAGCAGCTGCTTGTCGTGGTCGATGGAGAAGTTGGCGAGCGAAAAATCGCCAGCCGTCTCGTCGAGCGTGTAGCGCTCCATCGCGTAGTCGCTGGACCCGATGGGAATACGGCCGAAGGCGAAGCGCGCTCCATCGACGCCGTAGAGAAGGCCAATCGCGAAGGCTTGGTCCTTCGGGCTGAGCAGGGACAAGTAGGACCAACCCATTTCGTTGAAGGCGCCGCCAAAGCCTTCCCAGGTCTGTGCTGTCGAGCTGTCGTTGACCGTGACGTCGGCATTGCCGCTCGCCACTTCCATGAGCTGTCCAGCCTTGTTCCAATAGTCTCCCGGCGCGGATGTAACCAAGGTCGGGTCGCTCGCGCACGGATTGCTGTCGGCAGCAACGCAGCTACCGTTGCAGAGCACGCCAGCGGTACATTGGCAGGCGCCGCTTTCGCAAGTCTGTCCAGCCGAGCACGGTATGCCGCAGCCCCCGCAGTTCAAGGGATCCGACGTCAGCGTCACGCACGTTTGGCCGCATGCCGTCTGCTCGACCGGACAGGTTGGTCCGACGATGGAAGGTTTATCCAGGCCCCCGCAAGCTGCCGTGGCGATTGCAACGCCAACCGTGACGGCGGCGTACCCAAAGACGAACAGTGGTGTTCTCATGGTGTTCCAAACGGCACTCTTGCCGAACTGGCTCGATTAGTAAAGTGGCGCAACAAACGAAGGCCCGTCCTTCTGCGACGCTCAACCGACCGCGCGCCGGTAGGCGGCGGGGCTCATGTGTTGGAAGCGACGGAACACCTTGCAGAAATAGTTGGCGTCGGCAAAGCCACACCGGTCGGCGATCTGCTTTAGCGGCTCGCGCGTGTCGAGCAGCATGCGCGTGGCTCGATGAACGCGCACTTCAGCGGCAAAACGCGCGGGAGTGAGGCCCGTTTGCTCCCGGAAGTAATGGCTGAAGTGCGTACGACTCATCCCGTAGGCGACGGCTAGCTCACTAACGTCGAGGGCCCGCGGCAAGGCAGCCAGAACACGCCCCTGGACATCCTCGAGCAAACGCTCGCTCTCACCCGAGCTGTCGACCCTCTGCTGCGCACACTGCTCGCAGGCGACCAAAAATTCGAACAACGCCGCCTCGACCTCGAAGCGATCGCGGAAATCTTTCCTAATCGCGCCGCGCATGAGGCGGACCGCAATACCAGCCAACGCGCTCTCCGGCGGCACCTCGACGAGAGGTCCACTCGCCGCCACCAGCTTCTCGATTCGGGCGAGCAAGTACGGGTGGTAGATAGAGATCCAGCCGAAGGTCCATCCCGGGGAATCCTCGGGTAGGTAGTAGCGATGGCGCGACGGCATTAGCGCGAGAAACGCGGTCCCCGCAGGAACGCGTCGGGGCGCCTGACCGTAGAGCTCGAAGTTTCCCCATCCCGCAAACGTCAGCTGAAAAGCGAACAGCGGCGCGTCGCCACGCCCAAGTCGCTTCATGCCATCCCAGCGATAGGTGCTTGGATCAGTGCGCGTTTCAACCGCTCCGAAAAAACCCGTCCTCGGCGTCCACCACCGAGGCGCCTGGACGGGCTTACGCGACAATTCGATGAGTTGATGCAGCGTCGCTGCCCATTCTGCCGGCGGCTGTGGACCGGCGTTGCGGCCGGCGACCACGCCGGAGGTCAAAGCCTCGAACGAATTGCGCTGCCAAAGCGCAAGCTTGGACTGTGGAAACAGTCGAGCCTTCACGAAATTACCCTACTTCGGACGCCGGAACGGGCGCAACGAGAATTCGAATTCTCTTCGCGCAGGGACCGAGTCGTGGCTCGTGGAGCCTAGGTTTCGCTCAGCAGTGCCGCGATTCGCCTCTGCAGCTCGTCACGCACGGCCCGGAAAGCCGACAGGCGCTCCGCCTCGGATCCGCCGACAGCCGCCGGATCGGGCAAGCCCCAGTGAAGGCGCCGAGCCTTGCCGAGGAAAACCGGGCACTCCTCCTCGCCGCAAAGGGTGACTACCACGTCGACCTCTGCGGCCGGGATTTCTGTCACCGACTTCGACCGGTGCGCCGAGATATCGACGCCGATTTCCTTGAGCACGGCAATGGCCTCGGGCCGCACGCTCGTCGGCCGCGAGCCCGCTGACCAAACCGTGATCCCCGCCGGGGCCAACGAGCGAGCAATGCCTTCCGCGAGCTGGCTGCGCGCCGAGTTCGCGACACAGAGGAAGAGAATACCTTTCATTGCTGCTGGTCCTTGCTCACGGCTTCCGCGCGCGAATGAACGCGCTCATGACGGCGCCCTCGAGTCCGGCGAGGTGCTCCGTCAAATCCCCAGAAAAGCACGACGTCTCTGCCATTTCGGTCACGTCGTCCTTGTCGTACACCCGTGTCGCCTCGATGGACACGTCGCCAAAGCCCGCGGCGCGAAGCTTGGCCGCGTACTCGGTCTCGACCAGAGCGCCGGCCACACAGCCCGTCCATAAGTTCAGCGACTTCTGCAAGGACTCCGGTAGTTGACGGCGCAAGACCACATCGGAGACGGCGAAGCGCCCTCCCGACTTGAGAACGCGAAATGCCTCGCGCAACACCTGATCCTTGTCGCCCGACAGGTTGATCACGCAATTCGAGATAATGACGTCCACCGCGTTGTCGGGAAGCGGGATCTGTTCGATGGTGCCTTTCAAGAACTCCACGTTCGTGGCGCCAGCAGCGGCTTTGTTCTTCTCTGCCAGCTCGAGCATCTCGTCGGTCATGTCGAGGCCGTACGCCTTGCCGGTCGGCCCTACCCGCTTGGCCGACAGCAAGACGTCGATGCCCCCGCCCGAGCCGAGGTCGAGCACGATTTCGCCCGGTCGCAGCTCTGCCAGCGCCGTGGGATTTCCGCAGCCGAAGGACGCGGCGACAGCGTCCGGAGGCAGATCTCCCGTCTGGTCGGCGCCATAGAGATCCCGCGTAATCGGATCCGTGCCGCCCATGCCGGTAGCCGAGCCACAGCAGGATGGCTTTGCACCGCGGGTGACAGCCTTGACCGCCTGGCCGTAGCGCTGTTTGACTGCTTCGCGGATGTCGTCGGCCGGATTGGCTGCGGGTGAACAACAACCACCCTGCGTTTTCGTGGATTCCTGCACAACGAGATGCTTGGCCATGGGGACTTCTCCTTAGATTGACAACTTTCGATATATCGACAACAAAAAAAATCAGCCTTCGAGAAGGGCAACGAACTCTGCAACCTGTTCTCGAGCCGCGGGCGCCAGGGAATAGTAGATCCAGGTACCTCGCCGCTCGGTGGTCACCAATCCCGCTTCGCGGAGAAGCCGCAGATGATGCGAAATCGTCGGCTGGGACAGCTCCTTGACGTAGTCTTCGATGTTGCAAACACAAGTCGCATCGCCAGCGTCCGCTAAGTACGCGACGATGCGCAGCCGGGTCTCATCGCCGAGCGCCTTGAAAAGAGAAACGAACGATGCAAACGACCGCTCGCGCGCCTTGCTCGGCGCCGAGCAGCAAGGCCCGGCGCGACGGATCCTGGAGACGACGGCGGTTAGTTTGCCCACCATCGAGAGGGTAGCGAACGCGTCGGCTTTGTCAATATCGAACTTCTTCGATATAAGATCATTCCGCCCCGCAATCAAGATTCCCGCACGACGAACTTGGCCTTGGCCTCAACCAGCACCTTGTCGTCCTGGATCAGTTCGGCGCGCTGAACGTAAAGAGGATGAGCGGCCGCGCTTTCCGTCCACGCCCGAGCCATCGCGAACCGTCCAGTCACCGTCGGTGCCAAATAGCGAAGATCGAGCGTCGCGGTCACTGCCACGATGCCGATAGCAAACAGCGCGTTCACCATGGCGGAGTCGAGGATCGCCGAAATCACGCCACCGTGGAGGACATTGGCGTAGCTCTGCAGCGCCGGCGAGCAATTGAACACCGCGGCCACCGACCCGTCCGCCTGTACCTTGAACCTCAGCTTCAGCCCCGTCGGATTGTGCGGTCCCGTAATCACGCACATTCCGTGCTCTCGAGCATGAATGCGGTCGAGGTTCGCCTGCGTCGGAAGGACCGACGAATCGACACTCACGAAAGAAGGTTTACCAACTGCCATCCGATCTCCTGCCAGCGGATCTGGCGACAATAACGAATTGTGCCTCAGTATGAGCCGAACACGATGGCTTGGCGAGCATCGTCCACCGGGGCCGTCGCCCCATTTCAGATCCCCCGGCCGCCCTGCCATGCTGAAGACCAAGGGCGCTCAAGGAATAGCGCAGACGGCCTTTGTGCACTCCCACCGGTTGTCTTCCGGGTTGTAAGCGCAGGTGTACGGCGGAGGAAATGGCGTCGTCAGTCCCGCGTCTGGTAGTGCGCAGTCCGAATCGTTGAGGCACAGGTCCGAAGTCGTATGGCAATAGTAGGGGGACGAACCCCAGCAGACATTCGGGGGTTGGCCCGAGAGGATTTGGGCCGAGGGAGAACAATATCCGCAGAGGCCACAATCCGAGTCCACGGCACAATTGCCTGCGACGTTACAAACGTTCGCGCTGTTGTCTGCGGAGGAGCTACGGCAAAGGCACGGTATCTTCGATCCACAATTCGAGTCGGTAAAGCACTCGTCATACGAACATCCGCCGGGCCCGACTAGGCCTTCCCAAGGGAAGCAGCGGCCGTTCACTCCGGCTTTGCACTGGGAGTCGGAGGAGCACGTCGAGCACGTCGTATTGGCGCAAGACGGCCCAGGAGCCCGCTGCGATGGGCACTGCACGGCGCTCGGGCGATGATGGATGGGTGCCTGACCAGCGCATTGGCCAGAGCTGCCACCGGAGGAGATGCTCCCGCCGCTAGATGGCAGTGAATCACCGGTGACACCACCACTGCCTGATGGGCCGGCCGTGCCACCCGAAAAGACGACACCGCCACTGCCGCAGCTCCAGCAACTGCTACCGCTGCTTCCACCACTGCCGCCTTGAGGCTCGCGAGTATTGAGGTCCATACCACTGCGACCACAGCCAACCGCAAGCAACGCGGTCAAGGTCGCGCCGAGGCTACATGCTAGGGGATGCATTGAAGCTTCCTCTCCGGGCTAGCGAGAACGCAACGGTCGTGCCAGGTTCCGGATTGTCAGACAGTCTCGACATTTATCGCTCACAGCGCGCTGCGATCTCAGAATCTTGAGGCTACTACTGCAGAAGATCTCCGAAAAGCGCGACTTGGACTCCCGTCGAGTGCGGCGCTCACACCGTCCACCTTCTTGCTGGTGCGCACCGATCTCACCGTCGTTTCGGTCTCCTGGGGTGTGGCACTTACGTGTTGGAAGGTCAGAACCCCTGTAGCCGGGTCTCGCACCATTGGGCCCCGTGCAGGCCACTCAAGGCCATGAGTTCCTGTGCGAGACACTTGATTGAGATTCGCGGCCGTCCACCGCATCCGTGAATGAGCGCGGCCCTGCTCGCTAGTACACGAACGGAATCAGCCTGCGCACCCTCTTCTGATAGTCCGCGTAGGCCGGATACTTGGCCGAAAGCCAGCGCTCCTCGCGGCGCGACTTCACGTCGAGGAACAGTAACAGAAAGACGGCATACATCACTGTCAGCGGGCCGCGCACAAAAAGGGCCCAGCCGAGAGCCAGGGCGAAAACACCGCAGTAGATGGGATGGCGGACGAAGCCATAGACTCCGGTCTGGATGAGCTGTCCGTTGTCCTTCGGGTAGGGCAAGGGTGTGAGGCCCTTGCCAAGGTTCGTGAAAGCCGCGAGCATGAGGCCGGCGCCAGCGAGCATCAGGATCACACCGGTCGGGCTCGCAAAGACAGCTAGCGAGCCGGTCCACGCGGGCATCCCGGCCGCAGTACGTGGACCGAACCCGACCGCCACGAACAGAAGCAGCTGCACGACGACGTACCACTCGCCACGTCGGCCCTTCCACCACGGCGCCTTTCCGGCTGGCTCCAGACCGGTCATAGCGATGCCCGATTGTCGGTCAGGGTAAAGCCCGCGCCAGCCGGCGGCTAGCTACGGCCAATACTCGTCGGCGCCACAGTCGAGCGCGGTGCCGTTCGGCCGACTGTCGCCATCGACATCGTCGAGTGGGAATGCCACGGTGGTATCCGTGATGAAATCCTTGCACGGCGACGTGGCGGCTTTCGTAGCGCCCGAAGAAAGATGGTAGGGCTTCGCCGAGCTGAACAGCGGGGGATTGCTATCCGTCGTGAAGCCTGTCCCAGCGACGCCGGTCGGCGACGTGGTGGACGACTTCGTCCACTTCGTGAGCGTGCAGTTGACCACTTCGCCGGAAGTGTCCGCAAGCAAGCAGGCGTCCAGGTTCTGCCCCTTTACGGAACAAGTCACTCCGAGCTGGTCGTTGTCGGCAACGGTGTTGAACCAGAAGCGATGAATGGCCGACGTGCTCGACGGATTGCCGAGATAGGCGCCGCCGAAGAGCGCGGCACCGGCAGATCCCGCCCGATTTTGCGCCAGAATCGAATTGACGATATCGAAGCCTGGGCCGTCGTTGATGAGCAAGCCGCCCCGGTTTCCGTTCACGATACAACGGTCGAGAGCAATGAACGAAGCGCCGGAGTCAACCTGGATGCCCGGCCCATTCGCGGAAGAATTGCCCGCGCCCTGAACAGTCAAACCTCGAATGTAGAGGTTTCCTGTGATGAGCTCGATGCCAGCGTTGGCCGCCCCTACCAAGATGATTGGGCTGTTCTGTCCAATGATGGATACCTGCGCTGTGCTTGACCCCAAATCCGCCGAGAACGGCAACAGAGCGGACGAGCCTTTAACGAGGATAACGCGCTTGTCGGTCTTCACGGCGGTGAGACCAGTCTGGATCTGGCAGAACGGGGTCGTTGCTGAGTTGGTAGACGTACTTGTGTTTGAACACCCCCCCACATTGTTAACGTAAATCGTCTCCGCATCCGTGGCGCATCGACCGCCGCTTTGGAACATGCAGACACCGGGCGCGCTGGTGCACTGGCTGTCGCTCGTGCACGGCTTGCAGGTATAGGTCGTCTCATCGCAAATCGGCGTGTTCCCCGAGCAGTCGTTATTGCCGTTGCCGGCGTTGCAAACCACGCACTGGCCGGCCTTGGCGCTGCCGCTAGCGCTGGGCACGCACACGGTGCCAGCTCCCATGGCGCCGCTGCCTGCGTCGGCAACGCCGCCGTCCACGCTGCCGGCGCAGCTGGCGCCGGGCGAGTCGCAACCCACGCATTGGTTCTGCACGCAGAAGGCCTTCGATGCCGTCGGGCAGTCGCCGTTCTTCACGCATTGGACGCAGCTGCCGGTGGTGGCATTGCACGTGGGCGTGGTGCCCGAGCAGACGGTGCTGACGCCACCGTCGAGGCCGCCGGCGCTGGAGCAGGAGACGCAGGTGTTTTCGGCCGAGCAGAACGGCTTGCCCGCGGCGTTGTTGCACTGGCTGCTCGTCTTGCACGCCACGCAGCGGTTGTTCACGCAGTAGCTTGCGGCAAAGCCGATACAGTCGCTGTCGGTCGAACAGGTGCCAGCCGCGTCGGGCACGCGCAGATCGGGCGTGAAGAGATCCACGACTTGGTTGACGTCGACGATCGAGGTGTCGATAGCGGTTGCATCGACGGTGATGGGCGCGTCGGCGCTGTCGCTGCCGATGTCAATGCTGGGGGCAAGATCGATAGTCGTTGCAGCTTCGATAGGAATAACCGCATCCGGGCCGCCAGCGTCGACGTCCGGAACGCAGAGTTCTTGCTTTAGATCGCACCTGAACCCTTGGGCGCACACGCTGTAATCCTGATCGCAGTAGGTGAAGTTGCGTCGTGTGGAATCGCAGCCGGCGCCAAGCACGAGAAGCAGCGGAGAAATGACGAGTAGTTTGCGCATGATCTTTGTCTCCTAGAACTTTCCGTGCAATCCGAGCGACGCCGGTCCCATCACGACTTCCACCTGCGTGCCGTCATCGCGGCCCCAGATGAACATCGAGGTTCCCGCCAACGCGGCGACGCCACCCACGCCGACCAAGGTCCAGCCCCACTTACCCGTATCGCGCACAATGATCGGGTGATTGCTGAGCGGGCTGCTCTTCGAAACATTGCCGTCCACGGCAACGTAGTAGATACCGACGCCGATGGCGGCCAAGCCGGCCACGCCAAGGCCAAGGCCGATCATGGGTCGCGGCTGTTCCCACCACGGCGGAATCGAGCTGACATCGACGCCCGACCGCTGCGTAGCCGAGCCAGCGACGGCGGCTGCGCCGCCCTGGGCAGAAGCAGCGTTTTCCTTCATCACGCGTGTTCCAAGCTTAGTAACCCGGTCCTTGATGGTCGGCGCGAACTGGTCTTCAGCACACAGCTCGCAATCCTTGCCGTCCGTGCCAAGCGACCGCCCGGTTTCGCCATCGCGCACGTCGAGCGACAAGCGATAGCCGGCCGGGTTGGCGACACCTTGCACGAGCAAGACGTAGGTGGCGCCCGTTCGCTTCGCGAGCGAGGCGTAGCAAGCGGCATCGGTGCAAGCGGAATCTTCGAGGGTCAAATCCTCGGGCGACACCATGGTCACCGACAAGTCATCCAAGGCCGAGGCGACCGCCTGCCGCACGCTGAGCTTGAGCCGAGACGTCGCCTGAACGGTGTCCACGACGACCACCTTTGCCTGCGCAAAAGCCGCGGCGGGAAGCATAGCCATCCCCACCAGGACCAAGAGTCCACACAAGTTCTTTCGTTTGCCAAACATGGCGCAACGATTGGGCAACATGGCCTTCTAGTCAAGTGCCTGTTGCGTCGCTCCGGGGCAATTCCTCCGTCGGAGACGAGCAAGCCCCGGGGCGGCCAACGCGTCGGGAGCCGCCGAGCTCTGCTCGGCGCGGACCATCGCGGGAGGGTTTGGGAACCCGCCCAGGGTTCCCATCAATACTAGTGCACCTAGTGCCGCGCGCGGAAGGCGCCCGCTACGCCCAGCAACACCAGCCCGGCGCCCGCCAAGGTCACGCCCGCGATACGCTCGCCAAGAATCAGCCAGCCGAAGAAAGCCGCCAGCACGGGGTTGACGTAGCCGTAGGTAAAGACCAGGCGCGTGGGCAAAAGGTGCAGCGCTTTCAAAAACGACGTGAACGAGATGAGCGATCCGAAGACCAACAAGAAGGCGAAACCGACCCACGCGCTGGCCGTGGGCGCCGGCAAGGGCTCGCCGAAGCCGACGGACATCAGCGCCACTGCGATGCCGCCGAAGAGAATCTGATAACCGGCGCTGACCACGGGATCCAGGCCGACGGGCACTCGACGCTGCAGCAGCGAGCCTCCGCCCCAGCTGAGCGCCGCAAACAAGAGCGCAGCCACCGCCAGAGCATCTGCGCGAACGCCCGAGCGCAAGGCGGGATAGCCAATCAGGCCCACGCCCAAGAATCCGACCAGGAGCGCGGCCGCCACCAGCTTGGACGGAAAGCGCCGATCGAGAATGCTTTCGAGTACGGCCACCCAGATGGGAGTCGAGGCGATGAGAATTGCTGCCAGCGCGCTGTCGACCCGCTTCTCGGCGAGAACGACGAAGGCGTTACCAAAGGCCCACAGCAGAACGCCCGAGGGCACCAGGATCAGAACATCTCGGCGGGTCGGGCGCACGCGCATGCCGCGCGTCCTGCCCCAAAGCAGAAGCAGCGGCGCCGCCAGCAGACATCGCATGGCCGCCAGCGCGAACGGAGGAAAACCCGCGCCCGGCCGCACCGCGACCCGGATGGCCAGGTAGGTGCTGCTCCACACGAGGTAGACCACGAACAGATGTCCAATTCCGCGCCAGGAAATCGGAGCATGAGACCGCGACGACATGGCGACGCGAGGGTAGCAGATTGACGAACGACGCGCGGGCGAATCACCCTCACCCGCCATGCTCCGCGTGGCGGCCTCTCCCCATCGGGGAGAGGCGGGACACGCGAAGAGCGACCGGCGAATGGCTGCTACCGATATCCTTCCGCCTGCAGCGCGAACAGGCGGGCATAGCGGGCGCCGGCGGCCAGCAATTCGGCGTGCGTGCCTTGCTCGATGATGTGGCCGTGCTCGAGCACCACGATTCGGTCGGCCATGCGCACGGTGGGAAAGCGGTGCGAGATCAGAATCGTAGTTCGCCCCTGGGCCAAGGCGCGGAAGCGCTGGAAGACGGCGTGCTCGGCTTCGGCGTCGAGCGCGGCGGTCGGCTCGTCGAGAATCAGGATGTCGGCTTCCTCGCGCATGAAGGCGCGCGCCAGCGCCACCTTTTGCCACTGTCCACCCGACAGCTCGACGCCGTCTTTGAACCAGCGCCCGAGCTGCGTCTCCATGCCTTGCGTCAGGGCACCGACCAATTCCTTCGCCCCGCCCTGCTCTGCTGCGCGTGCCACGCGAAGGTCGTCCTCCAGATTGTCCACGCTGCCAAGCGCGATGTTTTCGCGCAAGAGCAGTTGGTACTGATTGAAGTCCTGGAAGATGACGCCGATGCGGCGGCGCAGTTCGCTCTGATCCCAGTCGGCGACGTCGCGGCCGTCGAGAAGCACGCGCCCCTCCGTCGGAGGATAGAGCCCGGACAACAGTTTAATGAGCGTGGTTTTGCCGGCGCCGTTTTCGCCCACCAGCGCCAGGCTCTGTCCTTTGGGCACGAAAAGGTCGATTCCGCGCAATGCCCAGCGCTCGCCCTTGTCGGCGCCTGCGTAGCGAAAGCCCACATTTTCGAAGCGAATGCCCTGCTCGGGCGCGACGGCAGCGATGGTGGCCGGGCGCGGGCGATCCGTCGGGATGGCGAGGTACTCGAACAGATTCGCCATGTACAAGGTGTCCTCGTACATGCTGCCCACAGCGGTAAGAATGCCTTGGAAGCTCTGCTGGCCTTGGCGAAAGGCGATGAGGTACAGGCTCATGTCGCCGAGCGAGAGCGCGCCACGCACGGCGCTGACGACGATGAAAGAGTAGCAGCCGTAAAACACAGCCGTGCTGATGAGCGACAGGCCGTAGCCCCAGCCGGCGCGACGAAAGGCCAGCTGGCGGTCTTCGCCGTAGAAACGCTCGGACAGACTGCGATAGCGGCCAAGCAGCAGCGGGCCGAGACCGAACAGCTTCACTTCTTTCGCGTGCTCGTCGTTGGCAAGAACGTATTCGAGGTAGATCAGGCGGCGCGTGTCGGGCGAGCGCCAATTGCGCAAACGAAACGCCGCGCCCGAAAACTTCGCTTCGGCAATGAACGCGGGCACGGTCGCCGCCAGGAGCCCGAGCACCATGCCGGGCGAAAAACGCAGCAGCAGGACGATGTAGCCGGTCAGCGTGAGAAGGCCACGCAGAACCTGGAAATTGCTTTCGATGAGCGACAGCGGCCGCAGCGAGGCTTCGCGCCTTGCGCGCGACAGCTTGTCGTAGAACTCGGAGTCCTCGAAGTGCTGCAATTCGAGGGCTTCCGCCTTCTTCAAAATGGCGACATTGACGTCGATGCCCAGGCGAGCGCCGACCAGCTGGCGAACCAAGCCGAGAGCGCGCTCCAGCAGGGCCAGCGTGGCCACCACCGCGAGCTCGGCCAAAACCATCTGCACGGCGCGGTCACGATCGTGCGCCACGACGGCGTCAACGATGAGCTTGCCGACGTAGGCAATGAGCGGCGGCAACGAGGCCGCCAGGACAGTCAGGACACCGAGGGCCAGCGTTCCAAGTCGCGACGAGCGCCACACCAGCCCAAGGGTCTGCCGCGAGCGCAAGGTGCTCGCAGCAAGCCGGGTCAGCAGCCCCGGCGGCGGAGGCGGCGTTGACGACGATGACTGCGGCCAACCAAACATCCGACAAATCTAGCAGGCGGCACGCAGGCGTGCCGACGCTTGCGGCACCCGCGAGAGACTTTGAACAGATGACCCTGGCGGGGAAACCGACCCTGGACGAGCTTCGAAAGCGTCGGGACCAGATTCTCGCGCTAGCGGATGCCCACGGTGCGCGCAATGTGCGGGTATTTGGCTCGGTTGCCCGTGGCGATGCAAAAGAGGATAGCGACATCGATCTAGTGGTCGATTTCGACGCCGGCCGCAGTCTGATGGATCACGGTGAGCTGATCATGGATCTGGAGGCAACGCTTGGTTGTCGGGTCGATGTCGTGAGTGCGAAGGGCTTACACGACCGATTTCGCGATCGCGTTCTCGCGGACGCCGTGCCGCTATGAGATCCGATGTCGATCGGCTGCACGACATCCTCGACGCCATCGCAGCCATCCAAGAAACGACGCCTGGACTCGACAAAGGTTCGACGACGACAAGATGTTGCGCGTATGGTGCCTTCACCACATCGTGATCATCGGTGAAGCCGCTGCGCGGATTTCGAACGCGACTCGCGAGCAACAGCCTGATCTGCCGTGGCGTCGAGTTATCGGCATGCGAAACGCAGTAGTGCACGCGTACTTCCAGGTGGACTGGGAAGAGGTGTGGAACGTGGTTGAGCACGACCTCGCCCCGCTACGCAGCGCCGTGGTCACCATCCTTGAGAGGCTCGGCGCTGAGCGCTGAGCAAGGCGGAATCACCTCGCGCCGACGGTCTTGGTCACGCGTCGGTGGATGGCTCGGGGTCCGCGGTGGACGCCTCGGCGTCGTTGGCTTCGTCTTCGTCGCTGTCGGAAGACGCTCCGCTGCGGCGAATGAGGTCGAGCAACTCGTCCCCGTCCAGGCGCGCGGCCATGTCGGCGCCGTCGAGAACGCTGGCCGCCAGTTGCCGTTTTTCTTCGTGGAGCGATAGGACTTGCTCCTCGATGGTGCCGCGGGCGACCAGACGGATCACGGTGACCGGGCGCTCCTGGCCGATGCGATGGGCGCGGTCGGTGGCTTGATCTTCGACGGCCGGGTTCCACCAGGGATCGAGGTGGATTACGTAGGTCGCCGCCGTGAGATTGAGGCCGGTGCCGCCAGCGCGCAGCGAAAGCAGAAAAACATCGGCCTCGCCCGCCTGAAACGCGCGCACCCGCTCGTCCCGCACGGCCGCTGGCGTTGAACCGTCGAGGGTCAAGGTGCGCAGGCCGGATTCGGCGAGCAGCGGTCGCGCCAAATCGAGGAAGCTCGTGAATTGGCTGAACACCAGCGCGCGATGCCCCTCATCGCGCAGTTCCGTAAGCAGATCCACCAGCGCTGCCAGCTTCGACGATCCGGCGCTGCTGCCTTCGACGACCAAGCGCGGATGGCAGCACAGAAGGCGAAGACGCGTCAGCGCGGCCAGAATCTTGATCCGCTGCCGGGCCTCCTCGCCGCCGCCGCCTCCGGCGCCCTTGGCCAAGCTTTCCAGGACTTCGATGCGCGCGGCTTCGTACAGCCGCCGCTCGGCCGGGCTCAGGTCGACGGATTGGTTCATCTCCGTGCGCGCGGGCAACTCGGGCGCGACCTCGCGTTTGGTTCTGCGCAAAATGAACGGTCGCACCACGCGCGCCAGGGCGGTCTGGCGAGCGCGGTCGTGGTGGCGCTCGATAGGCACTGCAAAGCGCTGGCGGAATTGCTCCCAGGGTCCGAGGAGCCCCGGCGTCACCAGGCGAAAGATCGCCCATAGCTCGCCCAGGTGGTTTTCGATCGGCGTCCCGGTCAGCGCCACGCGAAAGTCGGCCTGAAGATCGCGAATGGCGCGGAACCTTTGCGTCAGCGCGTTCTTCACCGATTGCGCTTCGTCGACGATCAAGGTGGAGAAGGCAATGGCCGCCAGCGCCTCGGCGTCCCTGACCGCGATGGCGTAGCTGGTGATGAGCAGGCTGCCTTTGCCAAGCTTGGGAAGAACGGTTGCGCGGCCTGGACCACGGTAGATCTGCGGCCTGAGACCAGGCGCGAACTTCGCGCATTCCGCGACCCAGTTGGAAACCACGGACGTCGGCGCAACCACCAGCGACGGACCACGCTCCGCCCGCTCTAACAGCAAGGCGAGCGCTTGCACGGTTTTGCCGAGGCCCATGTCGTCCGCCAGGCACGCCCCAAGCCCCCAGGCGGAAAGGCGCGCCATCCAGCGAAAACCATCGTCCTGGTAGTGGCGCAGGGTCGTCTGTAAGCCGTCGGGCACCGCCACCTCTGCCACGCGTGCGTCTTCCATCTTACCGAGCGTCGCCCGAAACGACGGCTCCAGATCGAGCTGACGCGCGTTCTCCACTAGGTCGGCGAGCACCGGCGCGGCCAGAAGCCCCAGCTCGATGGCGCCCTGATTTTCGAAGACCACGTCGTCGAGCGCCGCCAAGCGCTCGCGCAGATCGCCTTCGATCGCGGCGAAGCGACGCGCGCCCAGCTTCACGTAGCGGCGACCGCCGCGAATCGCGGCCAAGAGCTGCGCGAGCGACACCCGCGCACCGTCGATATCCACGCCGCCTTCGGCGCCGAACCAATCGCGCCGCTTGCGCACCTGGACCTTGAGTGCCGCGCGGAAAACGCTATCGACGCGAATTTCGCCCGCCGGCCATTCCACCTCGACCAGCTCGGACAAGTCGCGCAGCTTGGCCAAAACATCGAGCGCGACGGCGTCGTCCGCGATATCCCAGCGCCAGTCGCCACTGGTACTGCTGTCGTCGAGCCCAAGCAGTTGCAGAAGGTGCGCCGCCCGCTCGCGCTCGGCCCCGAGGCCGCGCAGGGCGTGCAACCGACGTCCTTCTCGGGCATGCAAGATCTCGGGCGGACCGTCACCCGGCGGAAAGACGGGCCCGTCGGCGATAGGCCGAACCAGCAGAGCAATGCGGATGCCTTCGTCCGCCGCGGGTTCGACTCGGCACACGATCGTCGTCGGAGGCTCGACCCGCTGTCCGCGGACGTCCTCGGGTAGATGGACGTCCATCGTGCGCTGCATGCGCGGCAGACGTCCCACGAGCTCGTTGACCGCTTCGACGGGCAACGTGATGGGGTAGCTGGCCATCGCCGAGAGCAGCGCAACCACGTCGGTGTCGACCAGAGCGAGCAAGCAGCGACGGTGCTCGGCATCGACCCACACCACGTGCCGGCCGTCCTTGGCGGCTGCGAGAAGCGCGTGCGGATCGACTTCGGTCGAGCCAAGGAGGAAGCGCAGGCGAAAGCCGCCCGCGACCAAGCCAAGCGAATCAAGCGAATCAAGCGACTCGACCCTCAGCGCGGGGCGCACCTTGCGGACAGAAACCGCCACGGAGCGCATGGGATCGGCGTACACCCGAGGAGATCCCACCAAAGCGGCGAGCGCCAACCAACGCTCGCGCGGGCTTTGCCCTGGACCGCCCAGCGAATATCCAGAGCGCCCGCTCGCCAGAGCCTCGAACGCAGCCTGATCCGCGGTGTCGCGCAGCAGCTGCGGCTGACTCTCGAGATCTTCCAGGCGCAGCCGTTGCCCGCGCGACCAGGCGCCGCGCTTGCCCAGCTTTTGCAGAACCGGCAGCAGAACCTTTTCTAGCGGCCCGTCGGAAATTTCCCAAACCAGGCGTTGGGTTTCGTCGGCCGCCGGCGCGACCTTGGCTAAGTGGCCGTCGAGGTGATCGAGCAATCGCGACCAGCTGGGAATGCGCAACACCGGGAGGAGAGCCTCTGCCAGGACATCTGCGGGATCGGTAAGTAGAACAATCAAGCGGTCGAGCGCGCTGAGGGCGTGCGGACATTGGAGAGGATCGGGGCATTGCAAGCACTGAAGATGCAAGCTGCCGCTTTCCCAAGCCGATAAGAGGATGTCGAACATCGCCCGATCCCCGGTGCCGGGGGCGCGAGAATCCTGAATATCCCATTCGCAATAGATCAGTTTGGGCGTGCTCGGCTCGACGTAGATCCGGCCCGGCAGAAAGAGTCCCACCGGGCGCGGCTTGGCGTCCACGGCCAGGCTCTCGCGTTGGCGTTGCGCCAAGTCCAAGAGTCGCAGAAGCAAGGGATCGTCCGGCTTGCGCTTGCGGGCGTCGTGCTCTTCCTGCCGTCGTCGAGTCATCGCCACCGCTTGCGCGGCCCGATGCAAGTGGGCCTTGGCCGACGACACGAGCTCGAACTCAACGTTCTCGAGGACATAGGGCGCTCCACGGATTTGGCCTGCTTTCGCCAGCACGGCTCCGCGAATCGTTGTCGGAAGACCTGCGGGGCTCAGACCGTAGTAACGGTGGAGCAGTGGCTCGACTTGTATTCGGTCGGCGAGTCTCTCTGCTACTCCGTGGCGTGCAGCCCACAGGTCGAGCATCTCGCCGTCTTGGGGTGGCGCCTCGATAGATGGCGGACTCAGCCGCGGCGTAGACGGTTGGATACGCGCGCCCGCAGGCACATCGAGAAGCGAAGTCGGATGAACACCATCGACATCGTCGACATCGTCGAACACCTCCTCGATGGAAAGCATCCACTGCCAAAGCCGCGTACAAACCGCTCGGGCCGTGCCCACCGAGTAGCGATTCGTAAGCAGGCCTTCCACCTCCTTGTCACACAAGCCGCCCACCCTGTCGATGCGACGGATCATCACGACCTGCTTCACGGCGCGAAACAAGTCGGCAGAAAGGCCGGCCGTCGCCAGGAAATCCTCCACCGGCAGATCGAGGATGTCGCGCGAATCGGAGAGTGCCGCGGGGATGGCCGAGAGCGACGTTGGAAACATGACTAGCCTTGTGTGCGAACCCCGACCTTCGTCGCCGGCGCGGCCCGGCCCTAAAGCGAAATCAATCGCAGCTGCCGCGCTCGGACCGGGGCCGGCAACGGAATCGGGTAATTGTTCGTGAAGCAGCCGTCGCACAGGCCGCGGTGCTTCTGTCCCGTAAGAACCTTGGACACGGCTTCGCGCAGCCCCTCGATCGACAGATAACCGAGGGTATCGGCACCCACGAAACGGCGCACCTCCTCGACGGTGTGCGAGCTGGCAATCAGCTTGTTCCGATCCGGAGTGTCAATCCCGTAGTGGCAGGGACCGATGGTGGGCGGCGAGCTGATGCGCATGTGAACCTCGCGCGCGCCGGCCGCGCGGATCATGCCGATGATTTTGCCCGAGGTGGTGCCGCGCACGATGGAGTCATCGACCACGACCACGCGTTTGCCAGCGAGAACGTCGCGCACCGGCGATAGCTTCAGCTTCACGCCGAAGTGGCGAATGGACTCGGACGGCTCGATGAAGGTACGGCCCACGTAGTGCGAACGGATGAGCCCTTGGTCGAAAGGAATACCGCTCTGGCGCGCGTAACCAATGGCCGCAGCGGTGCCCGAGTCGGGGACAGGAACGACGATGTCCGCCTCCACCGGATGCTCGATGGCCAGGCGGCGGCCCATGCTTTCGCGGGCGCCGTAGACCGATTGCCCCGCGATGGTGGAGTCGGGTCGGGCGAAGTAAACCCACTCGAAGACGCAGCGACGCGGCTCTTCGGCGACGAAGGGATGCAGGCTGCGCGAACCGTCGCGATCGATAATCAGCATTTCGCCCGGCTCGATATCGCGGATGAACTCGGCCTCGATGAGCTCGAAGGCGCACGTCTCCGACGCCACCACCCACCCATTCTTCTTGTGCCGCCCCAAGGACAGCGGCCGTATGCCGAGCGGATCGCGCACGGCGATCAAGGCGGACTCGGTCAAAAATGCGAGCGAATACGCTCCATGCACCGAGCGCAAAGCATCGGCCACGCGCGCGGCTAGGTCGCCCTCCCGCGAGCGCGCGAGAAGATGAAGGATGATCTCGCTGTCGTTGGTGCTCTGAAAGATGGAGCCTTCGTCCTCGAGTCGCGCACGTACCTCTGCGGCGTCGACGAGATTTCCGTTGTGAGCGACGGCAACGGAGCCGTGGGAATAGTTCACCGCCAACGGTTGGGCGTTCTTCAGAACGGAATCGCCCGTGGTCGAGTAGCGCACGTGCCCAATGGCGGACGATCCGGGCAGCTGGCGTAGGCGATCTTCGGTAAAGATCTCGCCGACGTGCCCCATCTCACGCACCCAGTGAAGATGCTGGCCATCGCTAGAAACGATGCCGGCTGATTCTTGTCCCCGATGCTGAAGCGCATGCAAGCCGAGATAAGCGAGCTTCGACGCTTCGGGGTGGCCAAAAATTCCGATTACGCCACACATGGGCGAGCGAACCGTATCACATTTGTTGCTACTTGCACGGGGCGCGTGAAGGAGATTTGCGGATCACGCGAGAGCGAGCAAGGTAGCTAGCGTCGCCGGATCTTCTTTTTCGCCCAGGCCGGGGCGGCGCTGCCGACCGTGCCAGCCATGCGCGGAAATGCCGGTGGAACCGCGGGGGTTGACTCTGCCGCCCGCGAGCTGGCCGGGGCCACGAACTTAGGTGCGGTTTTCGTCGCCACCACGGCGGTCCTGGGCGGCGGCGCCACGCGCGGCGGAGCCGGACGATCCGCCGACACCGATCGCGCGACCGGCTGAGCCACGCTTCGCGAGGCGACGGCGGCACGAGCCGCGTCCACGTCGCCCATGTCGACGCGACCGCGATACGCCGCACCTGCTTCCATCATCACCCGCGGCGACGCCAGATCTCCGACCACACGCGCAGTCGCAAGCAAGCGCACGCTTTCCGAGGCGACGATGTTGCCGACCAGCGTCCCGGCGACGACCAGCTGACGTACGTCCACGTCGGCTTGCACGATGCCGTTCTTGTCGACGGTCAGCATCTGCGAAAGTTGAATCTTGCCGGCGACGTGGCCCTTGATGAGAAGGTCTTCCTCGCCGCGGATTTCGCCCGAGATGCGGGTCTCGGCGCTAATCACAGTTTCACGTTCAGCCATGGTAGCGCCTTACACATCCATGTCGACGTTGCCCTTGAACGAGGCACCGTCGGCGAAAACGATCCGTGGAGCCTTGGCGTTGCCGACCATCTTCGATTCGGCGCGAAGCTCGAGCTTCTCGCGGGCCGTGACGTTGCCGGTCACCTTGCCGCCAACCGTGACGGTTTGTCCTTCGATGTCGGCCTCGACCGTGGCGCCGGACTCCACGATCACGCCCTGGGCGACCGCGATCTTCCCCTTGACCGTACCAAGGACGGTGATGCCCTCTTCGCCGCTGATTTCCCCGTCGATGACGATGCTGCTTCCAATGACCGTGTTCGCCATAGGTCTTGCTTCCTTTTCCTTTGCCATGATGAGCTCCGTCGCCTACGTGTTTCGGCGGCTAGGTATTTCCGGCCACAACGCCTGCCGGCAGCTCGACATCCATTTCGATTTCGCCTGAAAAGCGCGCCCCATCCTCGATGATGATGGAGGGTGCCCGAACCTTGCCGGCCACGCGCGCCGTCGCCTGCAGCACGGCCTCGCGGCTGGCCACGATGGGACCGCGGACCGCGCCCCTGATGGTCGCTACGCTCGCCTCGACGTCGGCTTCGACGGTCGCCGATTCTTCGACCGTGAGCTGACTTTCGAGATGAATCCGGCCTTCGATGCGGCCTTCGACCACAAGATCCTGCCGTCCGGAGACCTGGCCCCGAACCGTGGTCTTGCTGCCGATGAAACAGGGATCTTCACTAGCCATCAGGTCCTCCTCTGCGCAGGCGCAGGGCGGAAGTTATCGTTGCCGATCCCAGGTGTCAATCGGTTGATCCAGTATCGTACGAGTGAGAATGCCACCTTACCGCAACCCCATGTTCTTCAGCATCGCCATGACCTGCTTGAGATCGGCCCAGGCTTCGCCTTTGCGGCTCTCGTCGCGCAGGAGAAAGGCCGGATGGTAGGTCGGCATCACCGGGATCTCGTGGTAGGTGCGGAGGTTGCCCCGCAGTCGAGTGATGGGCGTGGTCTCGCCGCACAGGAAGTGCGCCGCAAATTTACCGAGCGCGACGATCACGCGCGGCTGAACGACGGCGATTTGCGTGCGCAAGAACTGCTCACAGGCTTCGATCTCGTCGGGCTCGGGGTTGCGGTTCTGCGGCGGCCGGCATTTCAAGATGTTGCAGATGTAGACCTCGGACCGCTCGTAGCCCATGGCCTTGATCATCTTGGTAAGCAGCTGCCCGGCTGCCCCCACGAAGGGCTCGCCTTGCGCATCTTCGTCCGCACCGGGTGCTTCGCCAACGAACATCAGATTGGCCTCGGCATTGCCGGTGCCGAAGACGATGTGCTTGCGAGTCTTGGCCAGCTTGCAACGCTGGCAATCGCCCATCTCGCCGCGCAGAGCATTGAGCCCGCGCGCGCTATGCAGGACCTGGCCTTCGTCGTAAAGGACCGGCGGCGGCGTGGGCAACGGCTTGAGGGGGTCGTCATCCACTACCGGCGCCTCGGATTTCGCAGTAACGGGCGATGGTCGTGCCGAGACTCCGACCACGCCCCAGCGCTGCCTTGCCTCGAGGTGCGTGCGAAAGCGCGCCGTCAGCTCGCGCAGTTCGTCGATCGGCTCGGACAACTTAGATCTTCCCGAGAATCGAGGCCGTCGCCATCGAGTAGTAGAACGTCGCCGCCGTCTCGGCGGGATAGCCGCGCATGCGACCGATGGCACCGTTTTCCACGCGCTCGTCGAGCTCGTCCATCAGGATCTTGTAGGCATCGAAGAAGACCTGATCCGTCGAGATGGAAAAGGCGTAACCCAAGGTCGCCGCCGCGCAAGCATTCCAGCAATTTTCGTCGAGCGGACGCGACACGAAGGACGGCGGCACCGCCGGTGCAACACGCTCGCGCAACCAGGCACCGACGAACGGAATCGGACCTTCGGCGCCAATCACGGCCAGGACCCGGGTTGCGGTGGTGCACGAAAAGTCGAACAAGCCATCGCGCACGCTCATCTCGGCGGCGAAAGGCGGCGGAGTCTTCATGCCAAACGCGGTTTCAACGAACCGGCGCGCCGTCGCGCCCAGGCCGCGGTCGCTGGTGGCGCGAGCGTACTCGCCCAAGGTCCAGGCCAGAAATCCCGGATCCTTGAATTCCCGTCCGTTGAGATTCTCGAGATCCGTGACGTAGGCACCAAGCAGTCGTGCCGCCGAGGCAACGCGCTCTCGCCGCACGCTTTCGTCATCGACGACTTTGTGACCGTCGCTGGCCATCCAGGCGCGCAAGACCATGGCGCAGTCGTAGGCCGCTTCGTCGCTGGCATGCGCGCCGAGCGAGCGGGGAATGAAATCGCCAAACGCTGCGTCGACGAAGCTCCAAGCGGACGTGATGTGCAGCGCGAAACGATCGTCGCCGAGCAGCTCTTGGCTGCGCGACCAAACCCAAATCGCCGCCAGGGTTCCGTGGAAGTCGCAGTCGCCCGAACCCAGCCACGGCGGCACGTTGCCACGCATATGTCCCCCCCTCTCCTGTCGAGCCGCGAGGGAATCGCCGGCGGCGCGTAGCCGTTCGACGACACGCGGTCGATAGAACCCAATCTTCTCTTCCACCAATGCGCTAGGCATGCTTTTCCTTCGCGCGTTTCGCGCGCTTTGTCTCCTGTTTCATTTTCGTCTTGGTCGAATCTGACGCGGTCGCCAGCTCGGGCGCGAGCCTATCCCAAATCGCGTGCGCCAAAAAATCCTTCCGCGCGGGAGGAAGCTCGGCCGCTCGCCCGTCCGCAAACACCAAGGTCACCGCATTTTCATCCGCGCCGAAGCCGACGCCCGGCCGGCCGACTTCGTTGGCAACCACCACGTCACAAGACTTCTCGACGAGCTTGCTGCGCGCTTTCTTTACGAGCCCAGGCCCGGAGACACCAACTTCGGCGGCGAAACCGATGAGGTACGGTCGCTTTCCCGTCCGCATGCGGCCAAGCTCGGCGAGCAGGTCGGGATTCGCCACGAGGGGAAGCGCCTTGGCCACTTTCGGTGCGTTCGACGTCTTTGGCGCCGTCGCCTTGGCGTCACGACGAGAAAGCTTGCCGAGAACCCGAACGCCGGGGCGAAAGTCCGCTACGGCCGCCGCCATGACCACCACGTCTGCCCACGGAAAAACCTTGTGAAGGGCGTCGCGCATTTCGAGCGCGGACTCGACGTCGATGCGTTTGTCGACCGACGGAGGCGTGGGCAGTGCGACCGGACCCGCGATGAGCGTCACTTCGGCCCCAAGCTTTGCCGCCGCAGCCGCCAACGCAAAGCCCATCTTGCCCGACGAGCGGTTGCCGAGGAAACGCACGTCATCCACGGCTTCCCAGGTGGGCCCGGCCGTAACCACGATGTGGCGTCCGCCGAGCGCGCCTGGTACGAAAGCCGGAACCGGAGCGGAGAGCAGGAGCGCATGCGCGGCTGCCACGATCGCGTCCGGATTCACCATGCGCCCTGCCCCGACCCAGCCGCAGGCCAGGTCGCCCGCGTCCGGCCCGATGGTCGTTACGCGCCCGCCTCGGCACAGGCGCTGCAGGTTCTCCTGCGTGATGGGGTTTTCCCACATATTCGTGTTCATGGCCGGCGCAAGCAGAACCGGCGCGCGAGCGGCAAGAACGACGGCCGCCAAGAGATCGTCGGCCATGCCGGCCGCGAAGCGCGCGATGGCATCGGCGGTGGCCGGCGCGACGACGAGCAGATCCGCGCGGCTGGCGAGCTCGATATGGCCAATACCGCCTTCGGGCACCGGCGCGAACATGTCGCGGGCGACTTCGTGGCCGGACAGGGTCTGCAGCGTCAGCGGCGTGATGAACTGGCAAGCGGCTTCGGTCATCACCACGCGAACCTCTGCGCCGGTCTTGACCAAAAGGCGACACAGCTCGGCGGCTTTGTAGGCGGCGATGCCGCCGGTCACGCCGAGTACGATGGCCTTGCCCGCAAGGTCGTAGCTCATGGGCGCCGACTTTAGCATCGAATCGACAACGGCGCGGACCTGCCGAGCCCCGCCGGCCGTTGCAACCAGTGTCATCGACGCGCGTCTAATGGGAAGGCACGACAGCCGAAAGGCGAAAGGCGAAAGGCGAAAGGAACGACGCGATGAAAATACTGGTTCTCTTCTACTCGACGTACGGACACATCTATCGCATGGCGGAGGCCGTCGCCGAGGGCGCGCGGGAAATACCCGGCGCGGAGGTCACCGTCAAACGCGTTCCCGAAACGCTCTCGCCCGATGTTTTGAAAGCCATGGGCGCGCTCGACGCCCAAAAGGTCTACGCCCACGTTCCCGTCGCCACGGTCGACGACCTGGCCGCAGCCGACGCCGTCATCTTCGGAACACCAACCCGATTTGGTAATATGACCGGCCAGATGCGCCAGTTCCTCGACGCCACCGGCGGCCTTTGGCTCACGGGCGCCCTGGTCGGCAAAGTCGGCAGCGTGTTCACCAGCTCGGCCACGCAACACGGCGGCCAAGAGTCGACCATCCTCAGCTTCCACACGACCCTGCTCCACCAGGGCATGGTGATTGTCGGTCTGCCCTACGCTTTCCAGGGGCAAATGCGTATCGACGAGATCACGGGCGGCTCGCCCTATGGCGCTTCCACCATCACGGGCGGCAAGGGCGAACGCACGCCCAGCGACAACGAGCTGGCCGCCGCACGCTTCCAAGGCCGCCACGTCGCGGAGATCGCGAAGAAGCTGGCGGCGTAGTTTCTTCTTCTCGAATGTCTTGCAGGAAATAAGACCACCCGCCGTTCGTGAGAAGATGACCGCAGGGACATGCTCATCTTCTCATCCGTCTTCCTTGTTCTGGCCGGCGCAACGGGCGCTGCGCCCTACCCGTGGCTGTCGGCGCCACCGTCGGGAACAATCGAGAGCCGCATTGCCCCTCCACCCGGGTGGAAGCGCGTCCAGGTTGCGCCCGACAGTTTCGCTGCTTGGCTTCGTGGTCTGCCGGTCAAGCCGGGTCGTCCGGAGGTTCGACTGTTCAACGGACAGAAGAAATGGAATCAAGAGGCGCATCATCTCGTGCTCGACGTGGATGTGGGGAATCGCGACCGGCAACAATGCGCCGACGCGGTCATGCGACTGCGCGCCGAGTTCCAGCATCAAGCCGGCCGTGACAGCGACATTTGCTTTCGCTTTACGGACGCGACGTCGGCGCGGTGGGAAGAATGGAAGAGCGGCATGCGCCCGCACCTCGGTGGTCGAAAGACTACCTGGACCAAGGGCGCTAAGCCCGACGACAGCTACGTTTCGTTCCGCCACTACTTGGACATCGTGTTCAGCTACGCAGGCACTCTTTCGCTCGCGCGCGAGCTCGAGGTCGTCGATGTCCGACACATCGAAGCGGGCGATGTCTTCATCCAGGGCGGCTCGCCTGGACACGCCGTGCTCGTCGTCGACGTCGCCGAAGACGGCAAGGGTCGGCGAGCGGTCCTTCTCGCCCAGAGCTACATGCCCGCGCAGGACATCCACGTCCTGCGCAATCCGAATACCCCCGACAATCCCTGGTACGTCATCGAACACGATGGTCCGCTGACGACACCGGAATGGGATTTTCCCGCAGGCGCGCTTCGACGTTTTACTGCCGCCGGTTGTCCGAAGCTGCACTGACTCGACACCAATCATCGAGCAGCTCCGGCCGGTACTCGAAATGCATCGTATCGTAGTGGTACCAGCGGCCGCCCCAGATGAAGCCTTCGGCCTCGAACGCATCGACGATGGCTTGCGGAATGCGATTGCGCCAGCGAAGCGGTTTGGTCTTTTGCCAACGCCAGTAGTCGCTCATGGATTTGTCGAGGTCAATGGCGATGCCGAAGGCGTGCGCGCTGGCGCGATCGGTGCCGGCGATCTTGCGCTCGGCGAAGCCGCCCGCGAGGCGACGCAAGAAAGGCTCGAGCGAGCGGTCGCGCTTGCGCGCTTCTTCGAGGCGAGCAGCCACGCGCCCGAGCGCGGGAGCAATCAGGCGATGCACGCGCACGGGCAGGCCGAGGAAGTGCACGCGGATCTGCTGGGCGGCAACCTGGTCACCGCCGTAGGTCGCGGCCAGGATCGCCTCGATGCGAATGCGGCCCGGATCGTCGTTCTCTTCGCGAACTTCGTAGATGGCGCCGCGCCGGTAGGGAATGGAAAACAGGTCCTCGACATCGGGTGACGCCAGCTTCTCGTCGAAGGACTTGGCCTTGCCGTCGTCAAAGGGAATGCGCTGTCCGTCTGGCAGCAGTGCATACCAGTGCGCTTCGACCTTCACGGGTTTCACGCTGTAGCTGCGAGCCAGGCATTCGAGTTGCCGAGGAACGGCAGGGACGGCGCCGGCGGAGTTACCTTCGGCCGCAAGCAACGCTGCAAGCACGGCCGCCAACATGGGTCGCCTAACCCGCGGCTTTGAGCGCGGCGGACTCCCGCGGAACAGCTTCGCCGTGACAAATGGTTCGGTTGCGACCGGCGTGCTTGGCGGCGTACAGCGCTTTGTCGGCACACGAAATGATGTCCTGCTTGGCCTTGCCGTCGTCGGGATAAACCGCCACGCCGAGCGAGAGGGTCGCTTTGAAGGGACCCTTGCTCGACTCGAAGACCTGCTGCGAGACTTCCTCGCGAATGCGCTCGGCAAGCTGGCGCGCGCCGGCCCGGTCGGTGCCTTCGAGCACCAGCGCGAACTCTTCGCCGCCGTAGCGCGCGACGATGTCGATCTTGCGCGCGCTCGCCTTCAGGATGCTGGCCACGCGCTTGAGCACGGCGTCGCCGGTCGGATGTCCGTAGGTGTCGTTGACCTTCTTGAAGTGGTCGATATCGGTCAGCAACATGGCCACGCGAAAATTGTGGCGGTCGGCGCGGCCGAGCATGCTGGAGAAACGCTCTTGGAAGGTGCGGTGATTGACCAGCCCGGTAAGGCCGTCGGTCGTCGCCTGCTCTTCCAGCGACTGCACCATGCGGCCGTTTTGCAGCGAAATAGCCACTTGGTTCGCGATCACGCCGAGCATCTCGCGCCGGTCGCTGGAGAAAGCGCTCGGGCGGCGCGCGGCTACGGCGAACGTGCCCAGAACTTCGTCTTTCACCAAAAGTGGCAGCACGTACAGCGACTCGAAGCCCTTGATGTGCTCTTTGGCGTCGAAGATGTGCGTCTCGTGATGGTCGCGCCACGAGCCACTAGCCGGCAGGGCTAGCTTGTTCTTGGCCACCATGCTGGCGATAGACGCCGGGTCACGGTGCTTGGTGCCGACGAGAGCGTCCATGCCTTCGCCCACTGCCAAATTGATGATGTGGCTTGCGTCCCGACTGTCGAACGCCGTAATGGCCGCAAAGTCGAATTCGCACACACCGCGCGCACCTTCGATGGCCGCGGCGTAGATCTCGTCGAGCGTGAGCGCACGATTGAGCGCGGTCGACGCCCGGTAGAAGCGCTCGTGCTCGTGCTTGGCACGCTCGACGGCTTGGAACACGCGCTCGGACTGCACGATGCGCATGATCTGCGCCGCCGCCGCCGAAAACAGCTCGATCTCGGCGGCGCTGAAGGCCGAGCCCGTGGCCCGATCGCCGACCAGCAGGCCACGCAGCGTTTTGCCCTCGAAAATTGGCACGCCCAGAAATGCGCAGACTTCTTCCGGCCCCTGGTAGTACGGCAGAAGCGAGGGCTTCGGCCATTCGAGAGCGCACGGCCGTCCCTCTTTCAAAACCGCCGCAAAGACGCCGGCTCGCGCCGGCAGCGCGCCCTCGGCCAGATTCTGCGCCGAGCTCGACAATTCCTTCAACTTCAGCTTCTCGCCGCTGCTATCGAGCCACAACAAGGCGCACGTCTTGAGCCCGAGCGAGTGCCGCAAGAGCTCGACGGTATGAAAGAGCTGTTGATGGATGGTCTCGATCGATCCCTGCGACAGCTTTTCTTCTTCCTCGGCGCGCGTGCGCAAGCGACTGGCGACGCTCAAGCCGGGCGAGATCAAGCGGAAATCGCGGGCCTCTTCTCGCATCGAAAGAACTTCTTCTTCCAAGCGCTTGCGGTGCTCGCGCCGCTGGCGCGCCACCTCGGCGTGCAGAAAGGCGACGTTCAACACGGCGAATACGACGATGAAGCCGGCATGGCCAGGAAACGCCGCAGCCGCCTCGGGGGTCGCGCCGGGGCTGAACGCCAGCACGCCTTCGAATCCAAGCGCCGCCAGCGCGAGCGTCGTGCCGGTCTTGAGTGGATGGAAGGTCACGAGAAAGCTGACCAGCGCGTAGACCAGCGGGTAGATAGGAGACTGGCTGCCGCCCAGCACCGACAAAAAGACGTAGGTCGCGGAGAGCAGCAGCAGCCCCAACTCGACGTCGGAGAGCATTTCCCGTCGCGGACTGCGCCGACGTTCGCCCATGGAAACCCGCGCCGCCACTTTGATGGCTAGCGCTCCCGCGAGCACCGCCGCCGCCAGGGCACGCGCGTAGTTGGCGCTCGGCTGGCGCAAATCGGGAAACCAACCGCGCCACAAGAGCACGATGACGCTAATCACGAGCGCCGTTGCCCACACGGCACGAAAGGCGCGCCGAACTTCGAACGAAGCGCGTGCGCCGAGTTTTGCGAGCCTCATGGGTTCCGCCCCAGCTCGACGATGACCTCGCCCGGCTTCACCCATCCAAGATCAGCACGAGCGACGTTCTCGACCGCCCGCATGTCCGAGCGCAAGGCTTCGGCCTCGCGCATGAGCCGCTCGTTCTCGGCGCGCAGGCGCGTATTGCGCTGCTCGGTCGCAGCCAGATCCCGCCGCAATTGCAGATAGCGCGCGAATCCCGACTGCGCGTAGAGGTAGTACGGCCCGTAACCAAACGTCGCTGCCAACGCCATTGCCGCCAATCCGCGCAAGATCCAGGCATTTCGAATGCGGCTTCTGCGACTCATGGTTGGCTCGGGTGTTCAGTATCCGGGCGGCCTGCCGGTACCGCAATTTTCTTACTTGCTCAGCGCGGCAGCCGAGCCTAGGACGCGCGAGCACTTAAAGTACAAAGGGCACGACAGCGCGTCGCTCGGGCGGGTAGTCAGCGAAATTGGCGCGGTACCAGCGGTGGTGGTGGATCGCCCGCGGTACCAGATTGGCGGCCGTCCAGAGCGCGAACAAGAGCCCGGACGGCGACCACGTGGCGAGGGCGAAGCCCGTCCATTCCACGATCTCGCCAAGATAGTTGGGGCAGGAAACGAACTGAAACAGCCAGCCGCGGGGCACTCCGCGCGCACCAGCGCCTTTGCGTCGGAGGCGACGCAGGTGGCGGTCCGCCAGAAGGTGCGCCAGATAGCCGCCCACGAACATCGTCGCGCCCGCAATGAAGGCAGGCGAGGACAGCCAGGCCGCCGGCCGCGCCGGTGACAAGTCGAACAACCAGGCGCCGTTCAAGCTGGCATTGACGAGATTGAAGAAGGCGCCCGACACGACGATCGCCACCGGCATGGAGCGCGAGGCGGGCGGCAGAAGCAGCGGAAAGACGAACGCTCGGTAGAGGTAGTGCGAAAGCCACAACCCAAGAAAGACCGACTCGACACTGCCCCACGGTCTTCGTCCGTGTGCGAAGAACACCGCCATCAGGATCGGCGACGGAGCTTCCATCAAGACCCAGGCCAAACGCGCGTTCAGCGTCGGTCCCCAGCCGGTGCGACTGTGGCGACCGTAAGGCGCCGGCCGCAGCAGAAGGTACGGTGCCACCGCAAGCGCCAGCGCAGCCCACAGGTAGCAGGCCCCGTCGAACACGGCCCGAGAGGTCAAAGCCACCCCTCGTCTTTCATCCAGGCCCAGGTGTCGCGCAAGGTCTCTTCGATCGGCCGGGGCCGATAGCCCAAAGCCTCGCAGGTTTTGCGGTGGCTCGCTGGCGCTTGGGTGCGTAGGACGCGCAGGGATTCCGAAGTGAAGAGTGGCCTGTGCCCGGCCAAACGCGCAAGCCAGGGTGCCAGAGGCGCCGAAAGCCGAGCCAGCGCCATCGGCGCAACGAAGCGTGGGGCGCGCCGCCCGGTGATATCACTCCAGCGTCGAGCCAAATCGACGAGCGAAAGGCGCGTGCCCGAAAGAATATACCGCGCGCCCGACTGTCCGCGCGTCTCGGCCAGCAGCGCCGCCTCGGCCACGTCGCGAGCGTCCACGAAGTCGCAGGCCGCGCCAGCGACGAGCGCCGGCAGCCTTCCCAGAGCCAAGGCAAGCAAAACCCGCCCCATCGGCGAGCGCTGAAAATCGTAGGGGCCGATGACCGCGGTCGGATTAAGCACGACGGCAGACAAACCCTGGTCGGCGGCGGCGAGCACCAGACGTTCTGCCTCGGCCTTCGTGTGGTCGTACACACCGCGCGAGCGATCCGTCCCCACGATGAGGGGACCGGTTTCGTCGATCTCGGCCTTGCCCGCAGCCACGGCCAGCGCCTGGATGGAGCTCATGTGCACGAGCCGCCCCACTCCCGCCGCCACGCAAGCCTCGACCACGTTCTTCGTTCCCGTCACGTTGACTACGCGAACCTCGGCCGCCGGATCGCAGCCCGTCGAGACCTTGCCAGCCAAATGGAAGACCGTTCCGGCACCCGCGAACGAACGTGCGAGGGATGCTGGATCGAGGACATCCCCCGTCACGCGCTCGACGGCAAGCCCATCGAGGGCCTCTGCACTGGCCCGGACGAGCGCGCGCACGCGCCGATTCTGCGCCGACAAGCACCGCACGAGATTGGCGCCCAGGTGTCCCGAGGCGCCCGTGACCACAACCGGTGCAGCGTCGTTCATTCCAGGACTCGGCGGAACTAGCCCTTCTTTAGCAGGGCCAGAACCGCGTCCTTCGCACACTTGTCGCAGTAGCCGAAGCGGTTCTTCAGGTTATCGAGCGTCGTTCGCACAGCCGTGACAGCCTCGGCCGCCATCTTGTCTGGTCCGTCGACCAAGTACACGAGAAGGTCCTGGTTGATGCGGTTGACCTGGCGTTTGCGCTCGCCGAAGAAGGACTCGCGAAGGTCGGCGATGGGACCGGGGAAGATTCGTTCGTAGTCAGGTCGTTTGCCCGGGTTGTCCAGCGACCACGCGCCGATCTTGGTGATCACCTCGCCGCGGAAATCCGCCGGCGCCACGCCGCTCGAGCGCACACCGAGCAACCGTTCGACCTCGGCCATCAAGTCCTGATCCGGCTCTTCGTCGACGCCCGTCACCGGATTCGGGACTTTCTCGTGCTTCATCCAGTACGAGACGTGGGTCACGTAGCGCTCGAAATGATCGATGTAGCGACGCTCCTCCACCAAACCCATGGAAATCCGCACCTCGTCGGCGATGCGTTCGAGCAGCCGTTCGCGAACCTTGTCCACGAACGCCGCGTGCTCGTGGTAGCCGCCAGGCGCCGGCGCCTGCCGCAAGAATTCGTAAACACTGGTGGCGCGCACCAACTGGTCCAGCTCGTCGAGCACGGCAAAGGGCGAGGCGCAGCCGTACTTCGGGTTCTGCGCCGCATTCAGAATCACCAGCTTCATCTCGCGCGGGGAAGCGCCGCTGCGGCCTTCGTAATTGAGCTCGCTGTCGGTCTCGCGCGCGATGCTTTCCACCGCCGCCACCAACTCCTTCTGCTCGTCGTGCGAGAAAGTGTCGACGCTCTCGCCAGCATAGAGCATCGCCTTTTCCATGGGTCCGAGGCGAGCGATGAGATTCGATAGCCGGCCCGAGTATTTGTCCAGCTGGGGTCGTATGAGCCGCGTCAGCACGGCCCACAGGGCCGCGGTCCACGCCACGTGCGGCGCCACGTGCCGGCCGATGCCCACCGCCACGCCACGCTCGATGTGCTCGTCGTAGATTTGCCTTTCCACGCGCACGTCGAGCAAGTACGGCGCCCGTACCAACTCCATCCGACCCTTGAACGACTGGAATTCCGCGACTTCCTTGAAGGCCGCCAAGAAGGTCTCGTTCGATGTGGCGAAGAACGTCGTGTCGACCTCCAGGGTTCCAAAATCGAGCGACGTCTTGCCGTTTTCCACGACGCCGAGGAGGTATTTCCACGACTCGAACGAGCGCTTGAGCAAATCGTCGAAGCCGAGCAAGCCGCGGTTCGCGTCCACCAATTCGCCCTGCATTTCGAACAGAGACAGCGACTGCAGCGCCGACGGCAAAGACGACAGCGACCGGTCGATGGACAGCTGCCGCGTGCGAACGTCGACGGCGATTTGCGGCTCGACGGTCGCGATGGATTGGCGATAGCGACGAGAAATGAAAAAGCGTTCGACTTGAACGTGGCGCAGAACCTTGGCCAAGTCGCCGTGGTAAGCGGAAAGCAGCGCCTCGAAGATCTGTCGATTGCGATGGGACAGATCGCCATCCATCAGGTTGCGCGCCGGCTGGAAACCAGCCTTGATTTCCTCGGCCAGGTGGCTGGTGATGAGCTCGCGCCGCTTGTCCCGAGGCAGGAGCAGGAGCGGATGGTCGCGCAGCTCGTCCCGAATCTTGGCCTCGATGAGATCGTCATCGAGGTAGGCGTAGGTCTGCGCATCCGAGGTGCCGCCACGCTCGCCAAAACCGATGCCGCCTCGGCTGACATTCTGAACCGGAAAGATCCAGCTAAAACGGTACACGGCGCCTTGGTCGAGGCGCGAGTAGTGCTCCATCGCCCGCTCGATGCAGGCGACCACGGTGGACTTCGCGCTGCCATTCGGCCCGTGCAGGAGGATCAGACGATTGGTGCGCCCTTCACGTGCGAAGTTCGAAATCAGACGGTAAATCGCGTCCTGCACCTCTTCTTGGCCACGCAGCGATTCCTTGCCGCCAGCCCACGGGCAGTCGAAGAGGCGAAAGCGGGTGGTCTCTCCACGCGGGCCTTTCACCTTAACGGTGCCGAAGTAGTCGAATACGTCACGCAGGTACTGGGCCGCGGAGCGCGCCTGCGCCACCATCTCGTCATGCAGCAGAGTCATGTACTCGCCGAACGACATGACGCGTCTGGTGCGCGCGTAGCCTTCGCGCATCTCGGCCGATAGTTCAGAGAGCCAGGTCTTGGGATCGAATTCCGGCGTCATCGACAATCAGGATCGTAGCACGATGTTCCGTCGAGTGTATTCCCTGAGACTGCAAGGCACGGTATAGATGCACCATCATGAACTTGGCTTCCCATTCGACAACCCGATGGTTGCTGACCGCCTGTCTCCTCGCCTGTCTCGCTGCGGGTGCATTCGCTTCGCCGGCCAAGAAGTCCGGCAAATCTCCGGCTGGCAAAGCCGACAAGAGCGAAGGCAAGGAGGACGGCAAGGACGAGGCTCTGCCGGCAAATCCACCTCCCTCCCAGCCGCCAGCGGGGTCGAGCCCCATGGCGGAGCTGAAAAAATCAAACGCCTCGCTCAAGAAGCTCTTTCAAAAGCAGTCGCCCTCGTGGTCGCCCGAGCACGATGCCAAGCGATCCGAGATGCGCAAGATCGTCGACGGCTTTCTGGACTACGAGGAGCTGGCCAGGCGAGCACTGGCGCGCCACTGGGAGGAAATCGTGCCCAAGCAGCGCACCGAGTTCGTAGGCGTCCTGCGCGACCTTATCGAGCGCAACTACATCAAACAGGTCCACGGCCAGCCGAACTACGAGCTGCGCTTCGATAAGGAATCGATCAAGGGCAGCGAAGCGGCCGTCAATGCGACTCTCGACGCCTCCAGCGAAGGCAAGAAGACCACCGTCGAGATGGAGTACAAGCTGCTTTACAAAGGCAACCACTGGCTGGTCTACGACGTCATCACCGACGAGCAGAGCATGCTCGAAAACTACCGCGCAGAGTTCAACAAGATCATCACGAAGGAATCGTTCGACGCTCTTCTCAAACGAATGAAGAAGCGTCTGGAGAAAGCCGAGTAATCAACCGTGACACTCAAGAAGCACCTCTCGGCATTCGCCGTTTTCTTGCTCGCGCTCGTCGCTGGGGTCGGCTCCGCACCCGGGCAGACCACCAATCCTGAGCCCGCGACGGCGCCGGCACAGCCCCCACCGGCTGCGCCAGAGACGGTCGCCCCGGTGCCACTCGTCCCCGCGCCACCCGCGACATCGCCCGCACCAACCAGCCTTCCGCCTGCGCCCGTTGCGCCCGTTGCGCCCCCGTCCGCCCACGGCGGAGCCATGGCAGCCCGAGTCGCGATCACCGAATTCAAAGTCGCAGGTGAAGGCGCCTCCCCAGCTCTGTCCATGCAACTGCAGGACGGCTTGGTCGTCGGTGTGACCCGCACCTCTCCCATTTACGTGCTCGACTCCGTGGACGTCGCTCGCTACATGGACACCTTCCCCGAGCTGCAAAAATGCGACGGCTCGATCTGCATCAAGCGCTTCGGACAGCTTCTCGACGTGAGCCATCTCATCCGTGTGACGGTCAAAGTGACCGGCAATACGTACACCATGACGGGGCGCCTGCTGAGCACCGAGGAGCCGACGCCGGCCATCGTTCCGGTGGTAACCGAGACGCGTTTTTGCAACGTGTGCACCGTCGACGAGGCCCGGCAGAAGATGATCCAGCTTGGCGAGGAGCTCAAGCGGCCCGTCGAGAATTGGCTGGCCACCTGGCGGCCGCCGCCGCCGCCGCCGCCGCCACCGAAATCGTGGCGCCGGCCCATCGCGGCGGTCGGGCTCGCCTTGGGCTTTGCCACGGCGGTCACCGGCGGCGCGATCTATTTGAACGCCAGCAGCCAGAGCAATCGCTGGCGGCCCGGGCTCGGCGGCCTGCTCGTCGGACTCGGTGTCGGCGCAACCGCCGTTGGCTGTTACGTGCTGGTAGCGCTGCCCAACGAGGCAGGCAAGACCCCCGCCAGTCTAGCCGTCGGCGCGAAATTCTAACTGCGCGCCGTCCGTCGCCAGTCGCGGCACGCTGTCGCGAGGGCGCGGGCGAGCTTTGTGGGGTTCGCGGAAAACGCGGGCCGCGATCGGCTCCCCGAACGCGCTACCGCGACTGCTCACGCTGACCGGCCTTGAGTTGGAAGGCTGCTCTCCCCTCTCGGCGCGCTCGAGCTAGGGGATCTCGCGGCGCTTTACCACCACGTCGCGCCTCAGGTTGGCGCCCAAAGCCTGCAGAATCTCGGTGAAGGTCGGGAACGACGTAGCGATGTCCTCGCTTGGCACCGTCGTTTCGTCGTCGCAGAGAAGCCCGAGCACGGCCCCCGCCATGGCGATGCGGTGGTCGCGATCCGGCTCGACCTTGCCGCCTTTGGGACACCGTCCGCCGGTCCCGACGACGGAAAAGCCGGCGCTCGTCTGCTCCACTTCGATACCGGCCCGAGCCAGCTCGCGCGCAATGGAATCAATGCGATCCGATTCCTTCACCCGAAGCTCGCCCACGTCGGCAAAGTCGGAGCGCCCTTCGGCCAAGGCGGCGGCCACGGCGAGCGCCGGGATCTCGTCGATCGAGCGCAGCGCCAGATCGCCGTCGATGCGTGCGGACTTGAGAGGCCCGACGTAGCGCACACGCACGCGGCCGAGCGGCTCTCCCATGGCTTCCGCGGTCTGCACCGCCTCGATCGAGGCGCCCATCAGCAGAAGCGCATCCAGGATTCCGGTGCGGGTCGGATTGAGCCCGACGCGCTCGACGGTAATATCACTGCCCGGGACGACGGCCGCGGCAACCAGCAGAAAAGCCGCGGACGAAAGGTCGCCGGGCACCTCGACGGCCGACGCCTTCAGAGAGCCGTTCCAGCCTGTGGGGTCGACCACCACGCGACGTCGCTCGGGATCCGCCACCAGCGGTGCGCCGAGAAACCGCAAGATGCGTTCGCTGTGATCGCGCGACAGACCGGGCTCTTCGATGGAAGTCCTTCCGCTAGCCTGCAGGCCGGCCAGAACGAGAGCGCTTTTGAGTTGAGCACTGGCCACCGGCAGGACGATGTCGATTCCGCACAGCTTGCCGCCCTCGACCACGAGCGGCGGGAAAAGCGCGTTCGGTCGCGAGGCATCGGCGCGGCCCCCGATGCGCGCACCCATCTGGCGCAAGGGAGTTGCAACCCGCCCCATCGGCCGACGAGTCAGTGACGGATCACCTTCCAGCCTCGTCTCGAAGGGGCGTCCCGCCAGAAGGCCGCACACAAGGCGCATCGTGGTTCCCGAGTTGCCGCAATCGAGCGCTATCTCCGACGGCCTTAGACCATCGAAGCCGGTGCCCTTCACCACCGCGTTCGAGCCAGAGACTTCCACCGCTACACCCAAAGCGCGCAACGCCGCCGCCGTCGAGGCGTTGTCGCCGCCTAGGCCAAGACCGCGGATCTCTACCGTGCCGTCGCAGAGCGCGCCGAACAGCAACGCCCGATGTGAAATCGATTTGTCGCCGGGTACGCTGCACGCGCCCTTGAGCGCCGGGCTATGTCCCACGCGCAACAGCTCGTGGACGGGACTATCGGTCATCGCTTTTCCTCGTTCCTATTTTTCGTGTCTTGCGGGTCGTGCTTGTCGCTGTTGTTTGGGCTCTTGTTCTTGCGCACAGACGCCATGGTATCGGCGACGATGGCCATTCTGTCGACGATTTCGGCGCGCTGCTTTTGCGAAATGTGCAACGCCGCCTCGACCGTGGTGTCCTTGGCCGTAAAGCGCATGGCATCCAGCACGCTGCCGAAGCCAAACGCGGCCACGATGGGACGCGTGCGAGCATCGCGAACACGCTCGGCCAAGCGCGCAGCAAAATCCCGCGCTTGCTGCTCGGTGCGTACGTTGCCGAGCGCGACGGCATCGAGATCGCTACCGAGGTCGATGCGCGCCGCAAACTCTTCGAGGAACTCGCCCTCGCCCATCTCGTCTTTCAGGGCTTGCCGCGTTGCCGGCTGGAGCTTCACATACAGCGCCGCCACCGGCGGAACCTCGGCCTTGGCATTCGCGAGCTGGCGACGCATGCGCTGGAACCAGGATTCGTTGTCGATGGCGCGACTGACGCCAATGTTGCAGTCGATGGCCGTGCGCACCGCGACCGTCAAGCCGGAGATCGCGGTGCGCTTGCCCACGAAGGCCAACGCCTCTTCACCGCGCACCAGCATCTCCGCCCCGCGATAAGTGCTCTTTTCCACCGAGCCGCCGGCCGCAAAAACGCGACTCATCCGTTCGCGCTCCGGCTTGCCCTGCGCGATAAGGATGGTGGCGCCATCCCGTAGGAACGGAACCTTGGCAAACACCACCCGATCCAGGTCGCGCATCTGCTCGAGAGAATCGCTGGATTCGTCGCTGGCCATTTTCGCGAAGCTGTCACGCGTCCAAGGCGACGATCGAAGAATGCCCAAGTCGGCCCAAAGCACGAGATCTGCCTCTGCCGGGACCATCGCGAAAAGGTCATCGTCCTCGGGTGGAGGCTTGGGCAAGGACGCCGCAAGACCGGGTTCGGTCGACGATTCGGCGCAGCCGCCTAGAACGCACGCGAAGGCTATCCAGGCGAAGGCGACGAGCTTCATTCCCCGACCAACCGCTTTCGGCATGCCTGGGCCCGTGTCAAGATCTCTTCCAGCGCTTGGCCGTCACCGCTGGCCACGGCTTGCCGAATCTCGGTCACGGTGGCCTGCAAATCATCGATCAGAGGCAACACGTGCTTGGTGTTTGCGAGCAGGATATCCCGCCACACCGCCGGTCCAGACGCCGCTATGCGTGTAGTGTCGCGCAAACTGGTCGTCGGGCTTGCCGCCTTGGTCGTGGCGTCGAGGAACGATAGCGACGGAATCAACGCCCCCGCCAGAGCAAAAGACGCCACGTGTGGCAAATGACTTTGCGCCGCCATCAGCCGATCGTGGGTCTCCGGATCGATGGTCACCGCTTGGCAGCCGATGGCTCGCCAAAAATCCTCGGCCATGGTCACGGCCGACGTGCAGCTCCTGCGTCCGGGACAGACGAAACAAACCCGACCGGCGAAAATGTCCGCTTTAGCGGCCTCGACGCCTGAAAATTCGGCGCCGGCCATCGGGTGACAGCCGACAAAGCGGCCGCCGGTCAGAAGCGTTTCGGCGGTGGCCACGACCTCCGCCTTCACGCTGCCGACGTCGATCACGGTCGCCGTCGGCGCTACCGCATCAGCCGCCAAGCGCAGCAGATTGTCCAGACTGCGCACCGGAGCGGCTAGCAGGACCAGGTCGGCGCCAGCAATGGCAGCCTGCGGCGTCTCCGCTACGCTGTCGAGCACGCCCAGGCGAACACCTGCTCGCCCTGCCGCCGGCGACGGGTCGAAGCCCACGACTTCGCGTACGGCACCCGCACGACGAGCCGCTAGGACCGCCGAGCCCCCGATGTAGCCGACGCCAAGAAGAGCGAGACGCTGTACGGAAAAGCTTGGCTGCAAGACCGGCAAAGACTAGCCCGCCTTATTCATGATTAGCACCTAAATTGCGCATGGGGCGGGCTCGCACCCTTCCAGGGTTTCCATCCAAATGAACCGCGTTGGCGGAGGTAGGCTTTGCCCACCGGAGCCAGAGCGCGGGAAGGTTTGGAAACCCTTCCAGGGTTTCCATCAAAATCAACTATTCGGCGTAGAGCCGGTGCTCGCGAATGTAATCCGCGACGGAGCTCGGCACGAGGCCGGACACGCCTTGACCGGACGCAAGCCGACGCCGTACTTCCGTCGAGCTGACGGCCGGCATGGCCACCGGCGACCTGCCCGCGTGCGAGCCTCGGCCGACGACGATACGCGGAACCATGCGCAGCAGCTCTTCAGCGCCGTACCACGACGGAAGCTCCGGCTCGATGTCGGCGCCCACCACCAAATGCAGCTGGCAGTCCGGGCGCTCCCGTTGCAAGGCCTTGATGGTCCGTAAGGTGCGGCTCTCGCCCCCAAGCCGCCCCTCGACATCGCTGACTTTCACCCGCGCGCCCAGCGCAGCGGCAGCAAGCCGGCACATCTCCAGCCGGTCGGCATACGGAGCCAGCGCTTTGTCGAACGGATGCTTCCAACACGGCACCAACCACAGCTCGTCCACCGGCTCGGTTTCGAGCACGTAAAGCCCGACGAGCTGGTGCGCGACGTGTGGCGGATTGAAGCTGCCGCCGAAGAATGCCACCCGCATGGCCGGACGATATAGCAGGATCTTTCGGGGTGCTCTAACCGAATCGCGAGGCGAAAGCCGCGGTGAATTCTAATAGAGCAAGCAAGCCCGCCGCCGCTCAGCAAAGGCAGTTTCGGCCAGTCTCCAGGTGGCGCACAGATCGGCAAGGTTGGCACCCGCATCGATGCCCAGGCGAATCGCTGCCCCACCGGTGAGCAAGTCGATGGCGGGTCGGTCGGAGACGAACTCGTACTTTTCGGTGCGCCAGGCAAACTCCTCGCCAACCAGCAGATGCAACGCGCGCAGCACCGCCACGCCGATGCGGTAGGGCTGAAACGCCGCCCGATCGACCACGTGAAGCTGGACGCCGCCGCACACTTGGCCTGCGAACTTGTGAAACGTCGGCCGAAACGATAGCGGCCGAAAGCGCACACCCGGCAGCGCGTCGCCAGCCAAATGCTCGGCGAGCTGGTACCCGTCGACAAAGGGCGCGCCGACGATTTCAAAGGGCCGCGTGGTGCCGCGCCCCTCGGAGATGTTCGTACCTTCGAGGAGGCACATGCCGGGATAGACCAGCGCCGTGTCGGCCGTCGGCATGTTCGGCGACGGCAACACCCATGGTAGCCGAGTCTCGTCGAAGAAAAGCGCGCGTCGCCATCCGTGCATGCCGATGACTTCCAAATCTACGTCGAGCGAATGGGCGAAACGCTGGCCGCCCCAAGGAACCCCGGCCTGCACCAGCCGCGCGACTTCGCCGATGGTCAGCCCGTGGCGCACCGGAATCGATCCCAGCCCGACGAACGATTCGACTGCCGGCTCGACCTCTCCGCCCTCGATGGCGAGCCCCCCGATGGGATTGGGCCGATCGAGCACGAGCACCGACACGCCGGCGCGCGCCGCCCTCTGCAGACAGAGCGCCATGGTCCAGATGAAGGTGTAGTAGCGGCTGCCCACGTCTTGCAGATCGACCACGAGCAGGTCGATGTCGGCCAGCTCCGCCACACTTGGCGCCAAGGACTCGAAGCTGTCTCCATAAAGACTCGTGACTGGAATGCTCGTGCGCGTGTCGCGATCGCCTTCGACGCCGATCATGTCCTGCGCCTCGCCGCGAATGCCGTGCTCGGGACCGAACAGCCGGGTCATGTTCACGCCAGCGGCGGCCAACGCATCGACGACGTGAACAAGGTTGCGATTGACGCTCGCCGGGTGGCACAGCACCCCCACACGACGTCCACGCAAGACGCTCGTTTTCTCTGCCAATAGAACGTCGAGGCCGGTCTGAACCATGACCGTCCAAGCCTAAACGAAGCGCCGACAGCGGTCGAATTGTCCGCTGGCTACGAAATCTTGACCGGGCGGAAGCTGATTTGGGCGCCCTGCACGGTCAGCAGGAAGCGCACCACCTTGCATTCCCATTTCTCGCGCAAGCCGGCTTCGGTCAGGCTCAGCTTGGCCATGAACGCGAGCACGCTCACGCCTTCCGTCGGCTGTCCGAGCTTCTGCAGCGTTCCCAAGTACTCGCCGTAAAGTCGCGGATAGTAGGCGGCCTCGGGCTCCTCGGCCAAAGCAGCCACCGTCCCGGCAGGCGCGCTGCCGTCGGTGTCAGCGACAACCATGGCCTCGGCCTTCCACTTTTGCTTGCCGCCTTCTTCGTCTTCTTCCTCGACGGCTTCGTCGTTCGGCTCTTCGCGGCCGAGCAAGCGAGCCAGCATGACGTTGAGACTGTTCGATAGTCCCTCGAAATCTTGGCCGACCGGTTTGAAGGTGTAGTCGATGTTGCCGTTGATGACTTCGGCAACGCCAAGCTCGATGGTGTCCAGCGGAGCTATGAATCGGCGCGACGTCAGGACCGCGGCAACAATGGCAATCACAATGGCCAAGATGCCGAACCACAGCACCTTCAGGCCGGCAGCCTGGGCGTCGACCAAATCGTCAGAAAGCGAGGCAAGCACCACGAAACCGCTGGTGTGGTCAGCGAAGTTTCCCGGCATGGGCGCCACGACGGCGGCGTAGGAATGACCGTCCATTTCGAACGTCCGCACCGGCGTCGGTGTTCCCTTCTGCAAGGCGGTCTCAGCCTCCTTGTCGCCCCCGAACAATCGATTGCTCAAGGCCTGCGACTTGCCGACGTCCTCCTTGGATTTGTCGACGCTGGACACGAAACTGGACGCGTAGACCTTGCCGGCATGGAAAAAACCGATCTCCGAATCGAGCAAATCACGATTGGCTTGCGCAGTGACCGCGCTGACGACCCACGCAAGCACGAGCCCACCGATCACGCTGTTGTCGGCCTTGATGACGGGAGCAACGGCGACCTCGTGCACGCGGTCCTGCCACGTCCAGACGTCCTTGACCGCCGTACCTTTCAACGCCTGCACCACCGCCGGATACTTCGCCTTGAGATCGAGTCCGACGTCAGCATTCGGGTTGAGATTGCGACCAACGATCTTTCCGTTGGTGTCCACCAGGGCAACGATGTCTGGCCTGCGGCCGTCGTGCCGGAGCTCCTCGTTGAGCTTTTCGGAAATCTCGTACGCCGCCGACTGTCGAGCTGCAGGATCGGTCTTGTCGAAAACCGAAATCACCGCCGTCATGCGCGCTTGGGCCGAAGCCAAGTTGGCCAGCTTGAGACCGTTCAATTGACTGATGTCGCGGTAGATGCGTTGAGCCCGAGCCACCCGCGACTGCACGTTTTGCGCGGACGATTCCTTGAGCGCGGAGGTCAGCGAAACGTAAAAAATCGCAGTAAGCCCGGCTAGGGCGACGGCAGCGATGAGACCGATCTTCATACGGTGCATTTGTTCCTCGCTCTTTTCGGGGTGGATAGCGCAGGCGATGGCCAAACCGCACCGGGCTCGTAAACGCCAACGCCGCGGAGAATTATCAGCATCAGAAGGAAGGCACGTCAAGGCATGGTGCCGGACATCACCGTCGAGAGATACAGAAAATTTGACAGCCGCACGTCTTTATCCTACATGTAGGCACATGCACACAACAGCTGGTGAAAAGGCGATTTCTGGCAACGGTCGCGAGCGGAGGGCCGATCCTCGACGCGAAATCGATTTGCTGATGAATCGATTTCTGAGCGGCTACCCTTACCTTTGCCGAGCTTCCGACATCAGTCGGACCGGTATGCGCATCCACCCCATCAGTGGAGGCGGAAGCACTGCGACTCGATTCGTTGGGTTGCAGTTTCAATTGCCGGGCTCAAACGACGTCATCACGGCTTCCGGAGAAGTGGTCTCGCCGGATGAACCCGGAGGACCGCTCGGCGTGCGTTTCACGAGCATGCCGGCCGTCTCGGCGGATCGGATCACACGCTTCTTGGCGGCTCGTCAGCCAGATTAGTCGTAAGCGACTTCGCTCTTCGACCGTTTCGCAAACGTGCTCTTGGCGAAGCCGCGGGCCGAAGGCCCGATCGACGGGACAGGCGAGGCCCTGGATGCCGAATGGAAGGGTTTGCATTTCACGCTTCCCAATCCAAGGTCATTTGCGATTAATACGTGCTAGAAAGTACCGAGTTCGAGCTTAGCGAGGCCAAAGAATTTCGGTCTTAGTTGACTTCGGCCCTTGACAGGTACGCCTCGTCCTCGCTCATATCTTCATCCGTCCCCGCGGAGAGAGAACCCGGGAAGTAGTCGACCCCTCACGCACGGAGATACGCCTTGGATCAACCGAAGAAGCCTGGTCCTGGAAGAGACATTGCTGATCTGAAAGCCCGACTCGGCCTCAACCGAGGCGGAGCTGCACCAGCGTCGGCGCCAGCGCCGGCAGGTATGCCTGCGCCCATTCCCTCGCCCGTGGCGCCGGGAGCCCCCTCGGTTCCTCGCCCAAGTGCGATACCGAGTCCATTGCCGCCATTTCCCGGCACTGCCGCATCACCGGTTGCACCTGCGCCCGTTGCGCCCGCCTTCGCGGATCCTTTCGCGAGCATGCGGCCGCCGGAAGGCAAGCATTTCGATCTGCGCGCCACCGACGACGGCAAACCCGCCGTAAGCGTTCGGCAGGGCGGCGGATTGGCGGGTCGGATCATTTTGATCATCGCCGTGGTCATCGCCGGTGCGGTCGGTTTCGGCTTTGGTGCTTCGGCGGTCGGCCGCCGCATGTTCAACGCGGCCAACTTCGGCGCCAAGCGAGTCAAGGCCGAGCTGGACGACATGCAGAAGACGGTCACCCAGATCGGAAGCGCGGTGGCCATGAGCCAGCAGCGGCTTGCCGGCGAGAAGAAAGATCCCCTCGCCTACGATCCCAAGCTCATCTCCGAGCTGGAGATGGTGAAGCTGGAACCGCGCCCCGATACGTCGCGCATCTTCAAGGTGAATTACTACCTGCTCGAGGATCTCGCGGTCGATCGCCTGATGAACTACTACTACGACACCATCAACCTCTACGGTGAAGTCGAGCGTCACATCAAGCGCACCAAAGCGGACAAGAGCACGCTGGAAGCGTTCGCGGCGAAGATGGAAGAAAAAGGCGGAGCCGCCGATGCTGGCAAGCCGGCCGTCAACTACGGCGTGGTGTTCTCGTCGAGTGGCAAGCTGGCCATCGGCAACCTGGTCGAGATCGGCAAGCCGGTCTGCAAAGGCGGCGGCGAAGCTTGCCCCGCCGATCAGTTCGAGGGCTTCCAGATTCGCTCGAACACGGGCGCCCCGTGGACGCCACGCAAGATCGGGCCCAAGCCCGAAGGCGACAAAGTGGTGCCCATCGAGAAGACACCGCTTTTCGACGCTGTCATGAACGGCTCGCCGGACCAGGTCCGCATGGAGCAGTACAAGCAGCGCTACAACAACATCCGCCAGATCTTGGCGCGCCTCGGATCGACCCGGAAAGAGCTGGGCGACGCCATCGACAAGGCCGCCGCGCGCCCCGACCTCTTCACCTTTTAGGCCCTGGCGACTTTCTAGCAAACGGCGACGGAAGAGATTCCGCCGCCGTTTTTCTATGGACGCTGTCCTAATCCAGTCCCACGTCGGCCAAGTCGTCTTCGGACATGCCGAAAAAGTGGCCGGTCTCGTGCAGCAAGGTGATGCGAATCTGCTCGCGCAGATCTTCCGCGTCGACGGCCATACGCTCGAGGTTCTTGCGAAAGAGCAGAATCTGCGTGACCTGCGGCGCGCCGCCTAGCATGCCACCGTCCGAATACGCCGTGCCTTCGAACATCCCGAGCAGGCGCGGATCCATGCCCCGCTCCACTTCCTGACGGGCCGGCGAGTCGACAATCACGATCGGGACGTGCGCAATCAGCTTGCGAGCAGCTTCGGGCAATTCCTTCAGCGCCTGCTCGGCAACCTCGCCCATTTCGGCCTCACTCAGGCGGGGCTCCGCGAGAGGAGCCTCGCTATCGAGCGTGAGCACCCGCAACCACGCGTCCCGCTTGCCACTCTCGTCGGAGAGCGCCTCAGCGCAAAGTCCGAGCCCGTACCACGCCTCGGCTTGGTGCTCGGTCGCCACCGCGTGGGAAGCCGCCGAGCTTTGCTCGGCGTGGAGCATCGCGGGAAGGCTTGGAAGCCCTCCCGGTTTTTCCATTACAGAGGTGAGCGACCGAAACCTCTTTTCAGCCTCCGCGATAACCTCGGCTTCGAGGAAGAGGTACCCGAGATCGAGCGACAGCTCCGGCGGCAGATCTACCTCGTCGGCAGACGGAAGCTCGGACAGCGTCACCTGCGCCGCCTTGGTCTTGCCGAGCTGAATTTCCAGACCCGCCTTGAGCACGATCGCGTCCAGGAACTCCTCTTCCTCGTCGGCGCGTTCGAGAGCTTGGCTGGCGAACTTGAGAGCTTCCTCAGGACGGCCCAGATCCTCGGCCAAAATCTCCGCCATCCACTGCGACGGCGCACCCCATTCTTCGTCCGCCTCCGAGGCTTGCGCCAGGAGCTCGAGCGATTTCTCGAAATCGCCTTGGGCACGGGCACAGGCGGCGAGCAACAGCAACGACTCCGGATTGCCTGGATCTTCCTCCATGTCGCGTTCGGCTGCCCGGCGCGCGCCACTGAAGTCTCCCTCGTCGAGACAGCGCCAGCCTTTGTCGAGGTGCGAGCTCGGCCCGGTCACGCCTTGCTCCGAGCCACAGCGATGGCTTCTTCGATCATCTTGTCGTGTTCCTCGGGCTTGGCCCAGCGGGCTTGCCCCTCGGGCGGCAGAAGATGGATCGGGTCGAAGTAGCAGAAGTAGTCGCCGGGATGAACCACGGGCGAGAGGTAGACGCTGATGCCAGTGACTTGGTCGTAGTGCTCGTACGAATGCACCTCGCGCTTGCCTCCGCCGGGCGTATCAACGACGACGGCGGGCATGTTGAAGCCGCCGACCAAGCCACGGATCTGCTTCTCGATGTGCTGGCCGGTGGCGACGGTGGTGCGCAGATCCTCGACACCCTTCACCATGTCGTGCACATAGGCGTAGTACGGGTGGACATTGATGTACGACAGCCGCTTGATGAGCAGGCCCATGATGGCCGGCGTATCATTCACGCCGCGCATGATAACCGTCTGGTTTCGCACGAAGATGCCGCGCTCCTGCAGCTTGTTTGCCGCCGCCTGCGTGATCGTCGTGATTTCGTCGGGATGGTTGAAGTGCGTGTGAATCATCACGTCGACGTGGGCCTTGCGCCCCTTCTCGACGATGGCGGTCACCGCGTCGGTCCAGGCGTTGTCGGTCAGGAACTTCTGCGGCATGACGGCCAGGCCCTTGGTGGCGAAGCGGATGCGCCGCACGTGCGGGATCGCCAAGAATGCCTCGCCGAGAAAGGTCACCTGTTCGGCGCGCAGCTGGGAAGCGTCGCCGCCCGAAATCAGGACGTCCTCGACCTCGGGCCGCGACGCAACGTAGGCGATGGCCGCGCGCCAGCGCTCGATATCCACGCTGAAGGTCAGCTTGTGCACTTCCTCGGTGTCGAGCCCAACCGCGTAGCTGCGCGTGCAAAAGCGGCAGTACACCGGGCAGGTCGGAATCGAGAGGAACAGGACCTTGTCGGGATAGCGGTGCGACAGCCCCGGCACCGGCATGTCCTGCCGCTCGTGCAGCGGATCGAGGTCGACCTTGGGATGATCCGGCAAGCGCCGCGAGAGCAGCGGAATGAATTGGATGCGCAGCGGATCCTCGTACGGGTTCGACCAGTCGATGAGCGACAGCAAGTACGGCGACACGCGCACCGGCATGGGCGTGTGCTGGAAGCCGTTCTCCGCGTCCCGCACGAAATCGGACGAGACCAGTCCTTTGAGCACCGCCAGGAGCTTGGGAACGTTGGTGATCGAATTCTTCGCTTGCCATTGATGATCGAGGAACTCGGCCTCGGTCACGTTGGCGTAGGCGTTGATTCGCTGCCAGAAGGGCCCGCTGCGCAGGTCGCGATGGGCGAGCGCCTCGGGCGAAACCGGCGGCCGGCGTGCCGGTGCAAGGATCGGCGCGTGCGCCTGGCTCGAAACTTCTACTAATGGTTCAGCATTCGAAGATGCCTTGGACATAGGTAGCCAATGTTCTGGCACAAGAACGAAACCCTGTCGCGCCAATTTCGCAAGTCGAGGCCTAGGTTTATGATGGAAACCCTGGGAGGGTTCAGCTCGAGCTCGCTCGCACACCGCCCACCTGCCCGAATCCCTACTCCAAGTGTTAGCTCTTTAGGAGGTTTCGATGACGATCCGCTTTCTCGGTTGGCGGCCCGGCGCTGCCGTCGCTCTGGCCGTGCTCTCATTCGCCTGCGCGAATGCCAAGCTCGGCAACGGCAACAACAACCAAGGCAGCGGCAGCAACCAGGGAAACGGCGGCGACGGCGGTGGTGGTGGCGGCGGTGCGGTCGTGCTCGATCTCGACGCCGGAACCGTGCCCACGCCGGTCGGCGGCACCGGCGGTTACGTGCGACCACCGACCAAGAATTTTCCCGAAAGCTCCACCTGCTCGGGCGCATCCGGTCCCATTGCCGAGGCCCTGCAGAAAGCCCTCTGGTTTCTCAACGTCCAGAAATCCGGCCCTGGCGTGCTCTCGACCTACGTGCAGTGGCGCGGCGACGCGCACACCGCGGATGCGCACATCAAGCTCGATCCGACTTCGAAGGTCGGCGTCGATCTCTCGCAGGCCTTCATCAACGCCAACAAGTCCATTTTGGATCCGAGCGGCACCGGCGAGGTCGACCTTTCCGGCGGCTACCACGACGCTGGCGACTACATCAAGTTTGGCATCACCACCGCATTCGCGGCGCACACCCTGGCCTGGAGTCTCTACGAATTCCCCGATTCGTTCCGCACCACCGGCCTCGAGGACGAGGCGCTCAAGCTCTTGCGCTGGGCGGATGACTACTTCATGAAGTCTACGTTCCTCGATGGCAGCGGAAGCTTGGTCGCCTTCGCCCATCAGGTCGGCGACGGCAGCGATCACACTTGCGGCTGGATGCCGCCCGAGCTGCGCCGCCCTGATTTCTGCCCGCGCAAAGGCTATTTCGCCACCGAGGAGACACCGGCGGCCGACGTCACCGCAGGTGCCGCCGCCTCGCTCGCGCTGACGTCGATCCTTCTTCAATCGAAGGATCCGACCTACGCGCAAAAGGCCCTTCAATACGCCCTCGCCCTCTACAAATTTGCGGCCAAACATCCCTCCGCGGTGGCCTCGACGTCCGACGGCCTTTACACCTCGGAATACGCCGCAGACGACCTGGCATGGGCAGCGGTCTGGCTGTACTTGGCGACGGGCAAAACCCAGTCGTATCTCGACGATATTCTCGGCCAGAATGGGCACGGCGGCGGCTGGCTGGACATGTTCCCCGGCTTCCGTACCACCTGCCTGCAGAGCGCGAACGCCAACTGCTGGACGGAATCGCATACCCATTGCTGGAACTCATTGCGCAGCGGCGTGTTCGTGAAGCTGGCACAGATTCTGCGCGACCAAAAGCATGCGCTCGCCGAAGGCATGCGCATCATCGCGCAGAAGGATTCGATCAAGTGGACCGACGGCACGGTGCCCACGACGCCGGCCGGGTTTTCGGACCTCACAGACTACGGCTCGGCCCGCTACAACTCGGCCGGCCAGTTCGTCGCTCTCCTTTACGCCAAGTATTTCGGCGACACCGATGCCACCTCGAAGAACGCCATCGTTCCGTGGGCCAAACGGCAGATCGACTACATCCTGGGGAACAACCCGCTTGAGAAGTCGTACATGATGGGCTTCACCAGCAACTACTGCAACCAGCCGCACCACGCTGCCGGACACGCCTCGATCTGTGGTCAACCGGGCACGCCGAAGGACAACCGGCACATCATTTGGGGCGCCCTGGTCAACGGTCCCGACAGCAAGGACGGCCACATCGACGACCGCAACGACTTCGGCAGCAACGAGGTCACCATCGACTACAACACCTCGCTCATCGCCGCCCTCGCCGCCCACTATGCACTGCAAGGCAACGGACAGTGCCCGCTGGCCAAGTTTCCGCCCACCGAGCCGGAAATCGACGAGTACTACACCCTGTCGAGCCGAAACGACGCCGGCAGTTGCCGTTCGCAGGTGACCATCACGCTGATCAACGAGACCATTCACCCGCCCCGTTACAACCAGCACCTGAGCATCAAGTACTTCTTCGACATCGGCGAGCTGCAAGCCAAGGGCGGCTCCATCAGCGATGTGACCGCCAGCCTCATCTACGACCGCGGCGCGACCGAGTTCGGCGAGCCCACCACCATCAGCCAGCCCAAGCCCTGCCCCAAGAGCGCGTCCACCTACTACGTCGAAATCGGCTTCGAGAGCTACCAGTTCTGGGGCCGCATCGTCCAGCTCAAGGCGCCGCGGACGCTCATGATCGACATCGGCACCAACAACGGCGCCGGCTGCACCTGGGATTCGTCCAACGACTGGAGCTACAGCTCGCTGGCACCAGCACCCACCACCGGCGCCGGCGTGTGCAATGCCACGCCCGATCCGCCCAAGACCCCGCACATTCCCGTCTACAGCAGCGGATCGCTCGCCTGGGGCGAAGAGCCGACCTGCCTCGACGAAGAGACCCGCCCGCCGCCCCCGCCGGTGTGGATTCCGTAGCAGAGGCTCGTCTACCGCCGCGGCGGCCTTGGCGGAGGCGGAGCTGCCGTAGCGCCGTCCTCTGGCCAGGCGTGCCTCGGGTAGCGTCGCGAGAGCTCGCGGCGAATCGCGGGGTAATGCTTTTGCCAAAAGCCCGTCAGGTCGCTGGTCACTTGAACCGCGCGATGGTTGGGCGCCAGCAGGTGCAACGTCAGCGGCACCCGACCGAGGCCGACCGTGGGACCGGCACGCAGTCCGAAGAAGTCCTGCAGCCGAGACTCGATCCACGGCGGTTTGCCCGGTTCGTAGTGAATCGGCACCTGGCGGCCGCCCGGCAGCCGAACGTGGTCGGGCGTGGCCTCGCGCAAGAGAGAAACGACTGCAGGCGGAAGCGCCTGGCGCAGCCGCTGTTCCATCGGCACCGCCGTAAGCTCGGCCAGGCTGGTCAGCCCTTCGCACGCCGCGGAGAGAAGTGTGCGCACGTGCGCCTCGTCGAAAGCGGGAATGTCGCGCTCTGGAAAGATCTCGCGCAAAATCTCAAGTTTTACTTGAACAGAAGACGCCAAGACGCCGGTCACGGCGCCGGTGTTTCCGGCAACTCCGAGTACCTCATCCGCCAAGATTCGACTCGCCTCTGGCGACGGCGGCGCAGCCTTGCGAGACTCGTCCAAGACGACTGCGCCGTAGCACAGGCGGCTCGTCAGCTCGACCCGGGCGGTCTCGGCATTCCAGGCCACTGCCTCGGTTTCGGACAAGCCACCGGGCACCAAGTCGAGCAGCCAGTCGGGCTCGATGCCCACCGCCAAACGCACGACGACGCTGCGCCCCTTCTGCGCCGTCCGCTCCTCGGCGTCCACCGCGACAAGAAGATCGGCAGGCGGCAAGGGGCCGATCTCCGCCGCCCCTCCGGTTGCCAGAACGGCCTGTGTAGCGCCGGGCGAGCGCCGCCGCATGACCCGGTCGGGAAACGCCGTCAGCGTCGCCATGGCCAAGGCTGCGTCCACCGCTTCGGGTGAGATCGGACGGACCACCTCCTTGCCTCGCCCGAGCGCGCTCGCGAGCTGCCGCCGAGCCTTGTCTACCGATTCCGCCGCCCGAGCGTTCACGCCGAGCGCGCGCATGCGCCCGCGTTCGAAGCGCGCGCTTCGCGCCTGGCCGAAGCGATCGAGCCGCTCTAGCAGGTCCGCGCCTTCCTGCGAGAGCTGGCTCTGCCGACCGCCGCCAAAGCGTGCCCGGCCCTCGTCACTGATGTCACCCTCGGAAAGCAGCGCCGCCAAGGTCGCCGCATCCTCGCCCACACCGCGTGCTTCCCCTTCTACGAGCAGCCGCGCCAATCTCGGATGGGCCGGGAAGCGCACCATTCTGCGACCGAGCTCGGTCAAGCCACCGGCCGGATCGACAGCGCCAAGCTTGTCCAGCAACGCCCTGCCCGCTTCAAGCGACGACTCGTCCGGCGACTCGAACCATTCGAAGCGCCGAACGTCGCCAATCCCCAGCGCGGCCAGAGTCAAGAGCGCCTCGGAAAGATCCAGGCGGCGAATTTCAGGGACATCGTGACTCCGGCGCGATTCGAAGTCATTCCGAGGGTAAAGCCGCAGCGCTCGACCGGGCGACGTTCGACCCGCGCGCCCCGCCCGCTGCACCGCCGACGCCTGGCTGATTTTCGCGACTGCCAAGCGAGACAAGCCGCTCCACGGCGAGTGCGAGGCAATGCGCGCGAGGCCCGAATCGATGACCGCGACCACGCCCGGAATCGTGACCGACGTCTCCGCGACGTTGGTCGAAAGGATCACCTTCTGGCGGTTGTCGGGCCGCACGGCGCGCTGTTGCTCGGCGGGCGGCAGATCGCCATGCAAGGGCAAGACGAGCAAGTTCTTCGAACCGGCGACCGACTCGAGCGCTTCCCAGGTCCGCCTGATTTCTCCCGCGCCGGGCAGAAAGATCAAAAGGTCGCCTGTGCAACCGTCTTGCAGAAAGAGCCGCACGCTCGATGCCGCCCGCTCAGCGAGCGGACGATCGTCGGGCGCGTCGACGTACTCGACGGTCACGGGAAAGGCGCGCCCGTCGCTGCGAATTCCGGGACAGCCGCCCAAGAAGTCACGCACCGGCTCGGCCTCCAAAGTGGCCGACATGACGACCAGGCGCAGGTCGGAACGGATGCTCCGCTGCAGTCGCGCCAACAGCGAGAGCGCCAGGTCGGTGGCCAGATGCCGTTCGTGAAACTCGTCGAGCACCACGGCGCCCACGCCGTCGAGGGTGGGATCCTCGAGGAGTCGCCGCAACAAGATACCCTCGGTCATAAAGCGGATGCGCGCCCGAGGTCCGCCAACGTCTTCGAATCGAACCGAATAGCCGACGCTGCGGCCGACCTCTTCGCCCAGCTCTTCCGCCACGCGCAACGCCGCCAAGCGCGCAGGCAGCCGCCGTGGCTGAAGCACGATGATCTGTCCTTTCACGGTTTCGAGTAACGCCGGCGGCACGCGCGTCGTCTTGCCTGCGCCTGGCGGCGCCTCGATCACCAGGTTCGGACCGGTCGCAAGCGCACTGGCTGTCTCCGCCAGCAGCGAATCAATGGGCAGTGGACTGCGCGCCAAGGCCGGTTACGGGAAAAACTGCGCGCCTTGTCCGCGCCGAATGTCGAAGTCGAAACGGCCCGTCGTAGGATCGCCGCCGAGGCTGCCACCTATACTCGGCGATGGTTTCGGCAGATTGTTGCGCGCAGCCGTGACGACTTGGTCGTCCTCCAACGTCACCAAGAAGGTACTCGCGTAGATGCGATCCTCGAGCTCGATGCGGAATTTTCCGCTGACTGGATCGCGATCGACGGGCGCCCGATCGTATTGCGCGGCGGTGCCGAATTGCTCGAACTCGACCCAGGATTGCCAACTGCCATCCGTCACCGTGGGATTCGGCGTCGAGCTGTAGTTGAGCGGAACGGGAGCTGACACGGCGCTGGCCACCAGGTTCGCGGTGCACGTTGCTTTGAGAGCGAGCGAGGCCTGCACGGGGCTGTCCCACTGCAGACGGATGCGGCCGGGCGCGGTAGCACTTGCGCGGAAGCAGTTGGCCTCGTCCCAATCGTTGGTGCCGTCCTTAAGCGCACGGCCTCGCACGCAGCGGGCGACTTCGTACGAGCTGGTGATGTCGAAGGTCAGCACGTCGTTCTGCTCGATCCGTTTGCCCGATCGCTGCAGGCGAATCGTAAGCCGATTGTACATGATCAGATTGTCCGACCCCTGGCTGTACTCGCGGAGGTCGTCGATGGGCTCGCCGGCGAAAAAGCTGGGGTGCAGGTCGTAGGACGAGGGTCCACACACGCCGCCGTCGGCATCGGACGCGCAATAGTCGCCGCTCTTGGAGCAGCCATATTCGAAAATCTCGCCGCTGGCAGCTCCCACGCCACTTCCGACGGAGCATCCCAAAGAAAGCAAGACCGCGACCATCGCCAAAACGCAAAGGATCGAAACGCGTCTCATGCGCATCTCCACAGTTGAAGTTCGCTACCGGTGCGCGCCGCAAGTCGCTCGGCCGCGGAGCCATCGCGCACGGCAATCTCCATTCGGCCACTGCTGCCGGCATAAAGCACGAGGGCGCCCGCCTCGACGTCGGAAAAAGTCCGGGCGCAAAGCAGCTCAACCTCTGCGGTGCCACAAACCAACCGCCACCGACCGAACGCAAAGGGCTCGGAGGACTCGGCGAAGGATGTGATCAGATTACCGAAGTGATCGACGTGGACCACTGCACCGCGCGCGCCGTCGCTTAGGCCCCCACTCGGTGCGAGATCCAGGATGACGATGGCATCGGACTTCTGCCCGGCCTGGCCGGGCGGCATTCCGCTGGCGATCCGTCCGGCGGCCACCGCGAAGACGTCGCGCCCGTGAAAGGTCGCGCTGCAAGGCTGTCGGCGAAAAAGCGGATTCTCGATGCGGAAAGCGCTGCGGGGCGCCCGCGTCGCCAGGCTTAGAATGCCGTTGTCGGGTCCGATGAAGACTCGATCTTGCGCCTCGACGACCAGCTCGGCGCGTTCGCCGCCCACGCCGGGATCCACGACGGCAACGTGAATCGAACCCACCGGGAAATAGGGCGCAGACTGCGCCAACGCCAAGGCGCCAGCACGAACATCGTGGCGAGGAATCGCATGACTGACGTCCACCAGCACGGCATCCGGGGCAAGCGAGAGCACGACGCCTTTCATTGCCGCTGCATAAGCGTCGGCCGTGCCGAAGTCGGTCGTGAAGGTCACCACTGCCATAGTAGGTAAGGGACTGTATCCTACCAGCCTTCATCGTCGAAAAAGGACGGCTGAAAAAGCTCGCTAGACGCAGGTAACCTACGGTGGAAACGCAAAAGGTCAAGTCAGCGCAATTTCTGCCGATGAGAATTTGAGCGCTTGGCTGAGACAGCCTACCTTGACGGCACGGCGGCCCCGGCCCGGCAGAAACACGGTGGAGAGCCTATGACAAAGTCCGACTTGATCGAGCACGTTGCCCAGTTGAAGAAGGTGTCCAAGGGACGAGCCGAGGTACTGGTGAACAAGATCTTCGATTGCCTCGAAGAAGCACTTCGTCGCGACGAGCGCGTCGAGATTCGTGGCCTGGGAAGCTTCGAGACTCGCCGCTACGGCGCCTACAAGGGGCGCAATCCCCGCACCGGCGACTCGGTGGCGGTCAAGCCCAAGAGACTGCCGTTCTTCAAGGCTGGCAAGGAACTCAAAGATCTCATCAACTCGAACCTGGTCCGCACGCAAGAAATGCCCGCCATCGGCTCGCCAGCGAAAGCCATGCCGAGCAACCAAACCGAGAAGACCGATCCAACTGCCGCTCCCAGCGCATCTTCGCAAAGCCGCTGAGTAAGCTCTTCCCGGCCGTCGTTGACGACGCTGGGCGTGAGCGCAGGGCTGGGAAAACTGGCCGGCAAGGGCTATTCTCGTCGACGTCGCGGCCGTGCGCGGCGATCTCCACCCGATGTGTTCATGACCGAGCCGAGCCGATTTTTGCTTCTCGCCGCGGCGGCGTCGCACGCAACCTCGCCCCTCACCGATGCGGCACTCATCGCCGGGGCGGCGGCACTCTTCGCCACCGTCTTTCAGCGGCTCGGCTTGCCCTTGGTGACGGGCTACCTGCTCGCCGGGCTCGCCGTCGGGCCGCACCTGCATCTCGGCATTTCGGTGGATCCAGCCCTCGCGCAGCCGCTGTCCGAAATCGGCGTGATTCTTCTCATGTTCACGCTGGGCCTGGAATTCAGCCTGCGGCGCCTCGTTCGTATCGCCCCGAGCGGAGGCCTGGTCGCCGTCATCGAATGCAGCTTCGTCGCGTGGCTCGGCTACGTGCTCGCCCGCGCGCTCGACTTCAGCACCACCGAGAGCATCTTCGTCGGCGCCCTGTGCGCCATTTCCAGCACGACCATCGTCGCCAAGACGTTTGGCGAGAAGAACATCCGCGGACACTTGGCAGAAATCGTGTTCTCGGTGCTGGTCGCCGAGGATCTCATCGCGATTCTGCTTCTGGCCGGGCTCACCGCAGTGACCGGTGCGGGCGCTGTATCGGCCGTTTTTTTAGGTCGCACGACCTTGCGCCTCATCGCCTTTCTCGCCGTTCTCCTCGTGGCCGGTATGCTGCTTGTTCCGCGTCTGGTCAGGTGGATCGCCCGCCTCGGCCGCGGCGAGATCATGGTGATGACCTGCCTCGGGCTCGCGTTCGGTTTCGCCTTCGTAGCGCAAGAGGCGGGCTACTCGGTTGCCTTCGGCGGGTTCATCGCGGGCGCGCTTGTCGCCGAGTCGGGCGAGTCCAAACTGGCCGAGCGCCTGGTGCGACCCATTCGCGATCTCTTCGCCGGCGTCTTTTTCGTCTCCATCGGGATGCTCATCGATCCAAAGGCGATGGCCGAGCATCCCGTCGCCATCCTCGCGCTCACCGCGGTGGTCATTGTCGGCAAAGTGGCGGGCGTCAGCCTTGCTTCGTTCGTTGCCGGCAACGGCGTGCGCCCATCGATCCAAGCCGGCATGAGCCTGGCGCAAATCGGCGAGTTCTCCTTCATCATCGCCGGCCTTGGAACCCAGGTCGGCGCCTTGCGCGGCTTCTTCTTCCCCGTGGCCATCGCCGTCTCGGCCTTCACGTCACTTCTGACTCCGTTTCTCGTCCAGCGCTCAGCAGGCGTCGCCGCGTTTGTCGACGGCAAGCTGCCTCACCCAGCGCAAACCTATGCCGCTCTCTACGGATCGTGGGTGCAGGCGCTGGGACAGACGCGCAGCCGGCCGCCCGAGTGGATGCGGGTTCGGCGCCTTGCCGCCTTTCTCGTCCTCGACGTTGCGATCATTGCATCGCTGGTTATCGCCTCGTCGCTCGGGCGCGTCCGCGTTGCCGAGCTGGTCGCTGGCCGACTCCATCCGCTGGTCGCGCAGATCCTCTTGGTAGCGCTGACCGTCGCCTTGGCCCTGCCCTTCTTCTGGAGCGCTCTGCGCTCGGCACGAAAGCTTGGCTTTGCGCTCGCCGAAGGAGCCTTCCCACGGAAAGGGGATGTGGATTTGGCAGAGGCGCCGCGACGAGCCCTGCGGGCCACCCTGAATTTGACGATTCTGTTTGCAGCCGGCGCACCGCTGGTGGCGATGACCCAGCCGTTCCTACCGCGCTCCATTCCCTTCGCGCTGGTACTGGTCATTGGCGTCGCACTGCTGGCCCTGCCGTTTTGGCGAAGCGCCACCAACCTGCAAGGCCACGTGCGCGCCGGAACCCAAGCCATCGTCGAAACACTGCTGGCGCAAAGCCGAAGCGGCGCGCATTCGTCGGGCAGCCTGGACGAGCTCCGCTCGATTCTGCCGGGCATTGGCGAGCCCACCGCCATTACGGTTTCCGGCAACGCCGTCTGCATCGGCAGCAGCCTGAAAGAGCTGAACCTGCGCGGCCTCACCGGCGCCACCGTCCTAGCCATCGAGCGCGGCTCCGCGGAAGTCGTTGTTCCGACGGCCGATGAAGTTCTGCGCGACCACGACACGTTGGTGCTGACCGGTACCCACGAAGCCGTCAAGGCCGCCCGAGAGTTCCTGCTGCGCGCAGCGAAACCGTCGCTCGCCACTTCCGATGGCGATTTGGTAGGTTGATTCGGCCGACTCAGGCTTCCTTGGGCGTGGCAGTTCCAGCAAGCACGGCCTCGGCGCACTCCTCTTCGAAGTAGGCCGCGGGCTTTGCTTGGCTGAGATCGAGCTCGAAGTCGGGCACGCTCGCCGGCTGAAGCGCCGCCAGCAGCTCGTCGGCCTCGCGCCGAGAAAGGCCTTTGGCCTCCATCTCGGCGCGCGACAATCGACCGCCGTTGGCGCCGATGCCGTTTTCGTCGCCGCGGACCAGCTGGCGCAAAACGTCCAACTCCATCCGGGACAGGCGGGCCGAGCAGACGTCGTAGTCGATCCACGCTTCGTACGACAGCGGCGCCACGCGCTTGAGCATGCCAGCCATCACGCGACCGAACTCGCGAATCTCCCACTGCGCGTGGCCGTCCACCCGTAACGTGAGAAAGTGCAGAAGGTTGTGCAGGTCGATTTTCCAGTACCACTGCGTGTACGTGGACAGCGGCAGATCGATGCGCGCGATTTCACGCGCAACCTCGTGCCCGCTCAGCCAAGCGTAGGTCTCGACCGCGTCGGCGCGCAGGCTTTGCCAGCGCTGGTAGGCCTCGGCGCGCAGCTTGGCGTCCAGGGGTCGACCGCTGCGGCCTTGGTTGTTGCCGGTGCTCTGCGCCTGCAGTTGCTCTTCGGGCGGCTGATAGAACAGCATCGGCATCAAGCTGTAACGGCCCGACATCTCGTTGACGTTGGCGGTGCGGTGGCGAATCCACTGGCGCGCGACGAAGATGGGCATCGAGCAGTGGAACTTCAGCTCGACCATCTCGCTGGGCGTGGTGTGCTTGTGCCGGCGCAGGTAGCGAATGAGTCCGCGCGTCTGGCTCTGCTTGCGCGTGCCCGCCCCGTAGCTCACGCGAGCCGCGCGCTCGATGTCCTCGTCGCTGCCCATGTAGTCGACCAGGGCCACGAAACCGTGATCGAGCACCGGGAAATACCGGCCGAGGATTTCTTCGGCGCCCGGGCTGACGCTTCGGCGCGTGTTTTTTTCTTGTGCTTCGTCTGCCACGTCAGCCTCAGGAGAGATTCTTACCACCCGACTCGACGTACGCCCCCATGCGGCGATACTTGTCGTAACGCAAGTCCTTCAAGCGTTGCGGTGGCAGCGGCATCAGCTCGGCAAGGTTGCGGCGAATCGCAGCGGCCAGATTCTGCGCGGTCTCGTCGAAATCACGATGCGCACCGCCTGGCGCTTCGGAAATGATCTCGTCGATGATGCCAAGGCGCAAAATCTCGGGCGCCGTGACTTTCATCGCTGCTGCGGCATCGGCTTTGCGATCGTCACTGCGGAAAAGGATGGACGCACAACCTTCCGGCGAAATGACCGAGTAGACGGAGTTCTCGAGCATGAGTACGCGGTCGGCGACGCCTATCGCCAGCGCGCCTCCCGAGCCACCCTCGCCGATCACGATAGAGATAATGGGCACCGGCAGCGCTGCCATCACCTCCAGGCTCTTGGCGACGGCTTCGGCCTGGCCGCGCTCTTCGGCGTCGATGCCGGGAAAGGCACCAGGCGTGTCGAGCAAGCAGATGACCGGGTGGCCGAAGCGTGCCGCCAAGTCCATCAGCCGCATGGACTTGCGGTAACCCTCGGGCTTCACCATGCCCATGTTGCGCGCCAGCTTCTCTTTGGTCTTGCGTCCCTTTTGCTGGCCGAGAAGCACGACCGGAATCCCGTCGAAAAAACCCAGACCACCGATCATGGCGCCGTCGTCCGCAAAGCGGCGGTCACCATGCAGCTCGCGAAAATCGGTGAGGATGCGCGACACGTAGTCGAGCGTGTATGGCCGCGCCGGATGGCGCGCCAGCTGGACCTTCTGCCAGGGCGTGATTTCCGAAAAAATGCGCTTCTGCAATTCCGTGGCGCGATCCTCCAGGAGGCGAAGCTCGCGGCTGATGTCCTGTGTGCCTTTGCTGCGAAGCTTGAGGGTCGCGATCTTGCGCTGAAGCTCGACCACGGGGCGTTCGAAATCGAGAACCGGAATCTCCGGTGCTTTGTCTTTCTTGGTTGGCATAGCGGGCGGCGTATCCTCTTTCGGCCGGTTGGAAAGGTCAATCTTAATGGGAATCCCACGCACGCAACACGCTTGAACCTTCTTGACTCGGCCCCCCTCACCCGCCGCTGCGGACGTCGGCGGCCTCTGCCCGAGGGGAGAGGCGCAGATCTTGTGCCACGTTCGCCAGCAGTTCCCACTGGCGGTGGGTACGACGTATCCGACTATCGGCGGGTTTCCCCTACCTGTGGTGAGCGCTGGTTCATACGAACCGTCAGTCATCCGATGAGTACTTCCACTCTGCCCCGACAACTTAGGGCTTGGAGGTATCCGCATGACCATTCGAACTGACCTGCTCCTCCTCGCCATAGGCATTGCAGTCGCTAGCTCCTGCAGCACCACCGCTGTGGACCACGTGGTGACAGGCATCGATTCGGCACAAGGAGCACCGGAAGACGCCGACACCGCGAGCCCGGCCGACACCGAAAGCTCGGCCGACACCACGAGCCCGGCGAAAGAGGCTGGCGCTGGCAGTGGTGGCACGACAGGCCTTGTCGACGCACGATCGAGCATCGACAGCGGCGCGGCCATTGATGCAGGCTCTCTCGGAGGCAGTGGCGGAACGACCGGTCCTTGTGTCGCGGCAACCTGCGCCAGCCTCGGGGCAACCTGCGGCGATTACAGCGACACCTGCGGAGGCGCCCTTCACTGTGGCCTTTGTGCCGCCGGGCAAATATGCAGCCCGCAGTCTAAGACCTGCATGGTCCAAAGCACTCTATGTACCAGCACCGATGCCTGCGGATTCATCTCTGACACCTGCGGCAACAGCTTCGCTTGCGGCAAAACCTGTGACATCGGAACCCGCTGCATGAACAACCGCTGCACAGCATGTGCGCCCATTGTGTGCACGGGTCGCTGTGGAAAGGTTCCCGATGGCTGCGGCTCGACCCAGGACTGTGGCACCTGTCCTTCCGGCCAGGTCTGCGACGCCCTGACCTTCAAGTGTGGCGTTTGCCAGAAGCTCAAGTGCACCGACTATCCGGCCGGCCAGTGCGGCACACTTTCAGACGGATGCGGTGGCGTCCTCGCCTGCACGTGTCCCACCACGCCTGCGACGCCGCCCGTAGCGTGTCTTCTCGCCGACGCCGCTTGCGGCAAGGTGTCCGATAGTTGCGTGGTTGGAATGACCCATGATTGCGGCGCCTGTGACGCCGGAAAGGTTTGCAACAACAACAAGTGCGTGTCGTGTACCCCGCTCACCTGTGCCCTGGCGGGAAAGAACTGCGGCAGCATCGACAATGGCTGCGGCGGCAAGCTCGATTGCGGAACCTGCAAGACCAACGAAATCTGCACCTCCAACCTGTGCACCGCCTGCACGCCCAAGACCTGCGCTTCCGCGGGCAAGAACTGCGGCAGCATCGACAATGGCTGCGGCGGCAAGCTCGATTGCGGAACCTGCAAGACCAACGAAATCTGCAGCTCCGATGTGTGTACCGTCTGTACGCCCAAAACCTGTGCCTCTGCTGGAAAGAACTGTGGCACGATGGACGACGGCTGCGGCAACCAGCTGACGTGCGGGACCTGCAAGACCAACGAGATCTGCAGCTCCAATGTGTGCACCGCCTGTACGCCCAAAACCTGCGCTTCCGCGGGAAAGAACTGCGGCACGCTGGACGACGGCTGCGGAAACAAGCTGACCTGCGGGACGTGCCAGACCAACGAGATCTGCAGCTCCAATGTGTGCACCGCCTGTACGCCCAAAACCTGCGCTTCCGCGGGAAAGAACTGCGGCACGCTGGACGACGGCTGCGGAAACAAGCTGACCTGCGGGACGTGCCAGACCAACGAGATCTGCAGCTCGAACCTGTGCACCGTCTGCACGCCCAAGACCTGCGCGAGCCTGGAGCGCTCCTGTGGCAAGATCGACGATGGTTGTGGCCACACAGTCACTTGTCCGGGCTGCGCCGCAGATCAAGTCTGTTTGGCCAACGGCAGTTGCTGTCAGCCACTCACCTGTGCGGACGTCTCGGGCGTCGCACCCGATGGCTGCGGTGGCACGGTGAACTGTGCGCGATTCTAGGAGCATCATGAGAACGCTCTACTCCCCGACTGGCTGGCTGTGTTTCCTGTGCGCCACACTCTTTGCTTGTTCGTCTTCATCTCAAGTCGGCGGTCCGGCGGGAACGTCGGGCGCCGGCGGCACGCCTCTTTCCTTCGTACTCGACGGTGCGGCCGGAACGTCAACGACCGGCTACGACAGCGGGCCTCCGACGGAAGATGCCAACTGTGGCGCTAGCGCACGAACGATGACCCAGGTCCCGGCCGATCTGCTGTTAGTGCTCGATCGCTCCGGTTCCATGACCAACGACATCGCCACCGACGACTTTTGCGACGTCACGACCGGAACCTGCCAAGAGCGCTGGGCCACGATGATTGCAGCCATGAAGACCGTGCTGGCCAAGGCGCCGACCAGCATTCATTGGGGCCTCAAGTTCTTCTCTACGCCCAGCGTGACGACCGCGCTCGGAGACACGCCCTTGGGTTGCGTGGTTCTACCTTCGGCAGAGGTACCCATCGATACCGGCAATGCGAATGACATCGTCACTACCATTGCCGCGACCACGCCCAACTACAACACGCCGACCCGCGCGGCGATCGAAACGGCAGCCACCTATCTGTCCTCGCTGCAAGATCGGCGACAGAAATACATTCTGCTCGCGACCGACGGCCAACCCAATTGTGCCGTCAACGGAGAATATCCAACCTCGCCCGACCTAGAGGCGACGTTGCAGGCGATTGCAGCCGCGTACGCAGCAGGCATCAAAGTCCACGTCATCGGCGTTGGTCCATCCGCGGGCAATCTGGACGCAATGGCGGAGAACGGGGGAACGGGCAAGTTCTATCCCGCCTTGAGCCCCGAGACGCTGAGTGAGGCGCTCAACACCATCGTCGGCGCGGTCGCGAGCTGCGTCTACACCATGGCAGCAACACCGCCGGATCCAAACAATCTCGGCGTCTATTTGGATAAACATTTGGTTCCCCAGAGTGCCTCGGACGGCTGGACCTTGGGCAGCAACAATTCCGTGATCTTTACCGGTCCCACCTGCGACGGCATCAAGGCTGGCCGTTTCACCTTCGTGGAAGTCCTGTTCGGTTGTCCGAACACAAGCGTGCCCCAGGTCATCCCGTAGCCACCGGAGCATCGTATCGATCCTCCTTCGCCGAGGCTCTCCTTGAGCGTCAGACGACGGACACGGCCACGCAGTGCGATCTCCCGCAAGAGGAAACCGGTAGCGCTTGAGCTCCGCCGCAGGTGTCCCCTTCCCCGCCGCCGGCGGCCTGATATACCTTTCCGGGTATGTTGCTCATCGCTCGAAGCCTAGTCATCTGCACGCTTGCGACGGGCGTGCTGGTTCCCCTCGCATCGGCGTATTGGGTCTTTCACCAGCGCAAGCCTCGACGGATGCCCATTGCCAACTGGCTTGGCCTCACCCTTTCAGGCGAGCTGGGTGTGGCCTTGCCGCTGCAAGCACTGGCCATCACTGCTCGCGCCGGTGCGACTTGGCGGCCGTACTATCTGGCCGTCCTGGTTGCAGCCGCGGCTGGCTTTCTCGGGTACGCCGCGACCCTTGTGCACTTGCGCCGGCTCGCCGGTGAGAAGGCACCTGCACCACGAGCGGCCGCTGCGTGCTTGGCCTTGGCGGCGGCGGTCGTCGTGCTGATGATTCCCTGGATCCTCGGTGCTCCCTTACCGTTCGGCGCTGGCTGGTTCGGCAAGGACATCCTTGTTGCGAGCGGCGTCGGCAACTACGCGCGCTGGGTGGTTCCCATCGTCCTCGCGCTCCAGGTCGAAGCCTTTCTTCTCGCCGGACTCGACGAAGTCAGAAAACCTTTCCGACCGGCCGCGGCTGTCTTCGGAACACTCGCACTGATGCTTGCGCTGGTCGCGCTCCTGCCCTCTTCGCAATGGAATTCGCGACACGTGGCGAAACTCGAGTTTGCGGCTGCGCGTGCCGAGGCGGAAGCCATGGATGTCCCACGTCGCAAAGCCATCATCGCGATTGCCTCTGGGCACGCGCCGCAGGTGCTGGACGCTCCCTGTCCGTCTGAATTCAAAGCACCGGAATGGAACGATTGGGTACCGCGCACAGAGCCGCTGCGCGACTGGCAACGCGTGGAAAAACTCGGCACCGAGTGGTCCTCCCAACACAGCGTGAACGTCTGGCACGCCGGCATGGGCGGACTTTCCCGCATCCGCGACCGCAACCCAAACGTGAAGCCGCACTCACCCGAGGAAGTCTTTGCCGGGCCTTGGCGCCGTTTCATCTTTGCGAAGCTCGCGGACGACAAGGATTGGGTCGCGCCATGGCCCGAGCGCGACGTTCTGGTGAACGCCGAAGAAGCTCGTCGTCGTGTCCACCCCACGCCACCAAACGTCGACGCTACGCTCGTGCTGATGCAAGAGACCATGTCGTTCGCGGTCGTCAACGAGATCAACTTCGGCTCGATCGTCGGCTGGCTATGGGTGTGGAGCTACGCCAAACAGGCCATCGTCTGTGCCGGCGAAGCCCGACTTCCTCACGGTGGCATGGCCGGCGAGTTTCACGACAATCAGGCCGGCATCGTGCGAGATGCCCTGCGCATGCGTGCCGCCGCACGGGCCGTGGGCGTCTTGCATGCGGTCGGGTCGCAGCCCCAGCAGGAAAGTGTCGTCACGCCAGCCGTGCCGGCAGCAGCTCAGCAGTGACCACGACGAATGGGAATCTTGCGGGTTAGCGGCGTTGGCGCGCCGTCGGCATCCGCCGACCCTTCGTCGACTCCGTCCGATGCTTGACCGCCAAAGCCCGTGCACAGCAGCCCGCCCTCCGCGAGCAGGTCGTTGACCGCGCTAACGACGCGCTTGCGAGCCAGGGCAACCAAGGGCGCTAGGCCTTCGTGGCAGAAGATGGCCTCGAGCGGGCCCGTCATCGGATACGGCAAGCGCGACAGGTTGAGGCGTCGGAAGTACACCATGTCCTTGACGTCCTCATCGATGGCCATGCCGCCTTCGACCGCGCGGAAATAGCGCTCCCGCATGAAAGGAGGAACCTCGCGCAGCTGCTCCTCGTCGAAGAGGCCCTTCTTTCCACGATCGAGCATCGGCGTCGAAATATCGGTGGCGAGGATTTTGATGTCGACATCGCCCAAGCCGACTTCGGATACCTGCACTGCGCTCAGCGCCGTGAGAGCCATTCCGTAGGCTTCTTCGCCGGTTCCGCAACCGGCGGACCACAGACGAATGCGCAGCTTGCCGCCCCTGAGCCAACGCACGAGCTGGCGGTGGAGGGCCGCATGGTCGCCCAACCGAGCGAAGAAACGCGGCGGTCGTGGCCGCAGAAAATCCAGGAAGCCGACCACTTCGCTGCACTCCTGATCTTCGTCGAGTCGGCTTATGTACTCGTCGACCGCCACCTGCAACAGCTGCAAGCGCTTGGCAACGCGACCAGCGACCAAAGCCTCGTGATGGGCACTAATTCCGACGCCGAGACGGTCGGTGGCGAGGTGGCAGAAGTGCCGCACAACATCTACGGAGACACCTTCGCGAAACATCAAATGGCCTCATCTCTATTACTCCACGGCAAATCGCGATCTCAAGAGCAGAATGATGAGCTTCCAAAGGATTTACTTCGCCATTCGTATTTCCTTTACGCACGTGAAACCGATTGTCGGAAATCCGACAGAATGATTCTCGCCCAGCGGCCGCGGCGGGAACAGATCGCTACCCGCCGCGGCCGCCTCTGCCACTGTCGTCACGGGCTGGACTGCACGCTAGGGATCGCCCTGCGTCGATGCGGCCAGCATGGCGCCCAAAGGAGCGCCAACGATGGCGCCCAAGGCGAGCATCACTGCGCCGCACCCGCTCCCTGGACAGATCCGAGGTAGGCGCACAAGACCCCGCAAACAGTGGCTCCCAGGAAAGCAGCCGCCGGATGGCGAGCCATACGCATCCCCGCGTCGTGCTTCTTCAGGTCAAGCTGTTATCCATCACGCACCTCCCGTCCAAGCCAATCCAAACAGCAAAAAACCTGGCGCCCGCGGAACCGAGCGCCGCCGATCCTATTCACATAGGCCCGATTCTCGGCGAATGCAAGGCCCTGCGTTGCTGCAGCGCCCTCAGGACGCCTGCGAGCTAGCGACGCCCGTGGCCGCCGAACGAGCGACCGCCAACGCTGCCGTGGCCGCCACCTCCGAACGACGGAGCAGGCGGGGCGGCTCGTCCACCGCCGTATCCGCCAGCCGACGGTGCTGCTCGACCGCCGACACCCGCGCCACGATAGCCGCCAGCGTTCGGCGCCGCTGTGCCGCTGTGATAGATGTTGCCGCGCGGGCCAGCCCCGTTGCCTCCCCAGCCGCGCCCACCGGCGCCATAGCGAGGGCCTCCGCCGTAGGCGCCACCGCGATAACCGCCCCAGCCCCATCCGCTGCGATGAAGACCGTTGTACCAGCCATAGTGCCAGGGTCCATAAACGCCGAAGTACGGATACGGTCCCCAGCCCCACAACCAGGGTGACGCCAACCAAGCCCAACCGTAGGTCGGATAGTAGACGTAGGCGTACGGGTTTTCATCGTAGGCCGTTCCCTCGTAGACGTACTGATTACCGTACGGCATGTAGATCCAGCCGTATTGGGCCGTGTAAACCCATTGTCCGCCCGATGGGCCCGCTTGCGGCGCGGGCGCCGGTGCGACGGGTGCCTGGGCCTCCGACTCTGCGGGCGGAGGCGGAGGCTGCGGCGGTGGTGCCGGCGGGTTCTCGCTCGGCGGCGGCGCCGGCGGCTCTACCGCTTCGACCTGCTCCTGCTGAGGCTCCGCCTCCTGCGCAACCATCTCCTGTGCGCGTGCCGCGCCTCCAAGACAGAGCGGACTCAACGAAAAACCAATAATGGCGATCGACAAGGCATTCTTCACAAGCCACCTCCGGCTCATGATTGGACGGATCGAGAACACAAGTCATTCTACGACTTGGCCAAGGATCTTCCACCTCCTTCCTCGTGGGGCCAGGGCAGCCAGCGCGCTATAAGTGTCGCCGTCATGGAAGAGCTCGTGACTGCAGTACGCCCGCGCCTCGCCCGCGAGGTTCGCATTCTCTTCGCCACGCGTATCGTTCGCCTCTTCGCCTACGGCTTGTTCTCTGTGGTCCTCGTGCTGCATCTCGCGGCGACAGGCTTGTCGGAGAGCGAAATCGGCTTGCTGCTTACGCTGACCTTACTGGGCGACGCTGTCATTTCCCTAGGAATCACAACGCGAGCTGACCGCATCGGCAGAAAGCGCATGCTGCTCGTTGGCGCGCTGTTGATGGTCGGCGCCGGAATCCTCTTCGCATCCACGCGTTCGTTTGCTCTCCTGCTCCTTGCTGCCACCGTCGGCGTCATCAGTCCGAGCGGCAACGAGGTGGGTCCTTTTCTCGCGGTCGAACAGGCTGCCTTGGCCCAAACCATTCCGGCCGAACGGCGAACGGCCGTTTTCGCTTGGTACAACCTCGTCGGCTCTTTCGCCACCGCGCTGGGCAGCTTGTGCGGCGGGCTCGTGGCGGATGCGCTTCAGCACCATGGATCGAGCCAACTCGGCAGCTACCGTTTCTTGGCGGCGGGGTATGCCGTGCTCGGCGTCGCCATGGCGCTGCTTTTCAGTCGACTATCAGCCGATTCAGAGGCGCCGCAAGCCAAGCGACAAGCCCGCCCGAGCGCTGCCTTTCTTCTGGGGCTCGAAACGTCGCGCGCGAAGGTCCTTGCCTTGGCGGGGTTGTTTTCCATCGACTCGTTCGCCGGCGGCTTCGTCGTGCAGGCCTTCGTCGCGTACTGGTTCCAGCAGCGGTTCGGCGTCTCACCCAGCGTGCTGGGAGCGATCTTCTTTGGCGCCAACGTCCTGGCCGGACTGTCGGCGCTGACTGCTTCGTGGGTTGCGCGCCGGATTGGACTGCTCGTCACCATGGTCATCACCCATTTGCCCTCCAACGTGCTGCTACTCTTGGTACCGCTCATGCCGAGCCTGCCGCTCGCCATCGCCGTATTGCTCTTACGTTTCAGCATCTCCCAAATGGACGTACCCACGCGCCAGGCGTACACGATGGCACTGGTGCCGCCTGCGGAACGCTCCGCGGCCGCTGGCGTGACCGGCATCGCACGAACGCTCGGCGCCTCGCTGTCGCCGCTCGTGGCCGGACCACTCTACGCTTCGGTGGCACTGGCAAGCATTCCGTTCATGGTCGGCGGCGGGCTCAAAATCATTTACGACCTGCTAGTCTGGAAGACCTTCCGACACGTTCGCCTCGACGAAAGAAGGTAGCCAGATACGACAGCTAGTGAAACCCGAGAAGCCGCCCAGCCTTGCTCGGCGCGGACCGGCGGGCGTGGCTTCGTGAGGCGAAGGGGCCGCAGCTGCCGGTCTTTCGGGTTTTCATCCCATCTTCGATAAGCGCGCGACAATTGGCCACGGGGTCTATAATCGCGTTGTTCTCCATGTTGCACACCGGCACAACGTTTTCGTCGCACTCGGTGGAGAAACATGGCTAATTCCTCAGCCCTGATTGTCGAGACGGAAGTCCGCGAACAGTGGATCACAATGCTCGGCGCGATGTCCGACCTCTATTTCCTCGTCGACGAACGAGGACGCCTCGTCGACGCCAACCCCATCGCGACAGAGGTTCTTGGCCTGACTCGCGACGAGCTCCTGGCGTGTTCCCTGGCGGACGTCGTCGTCGACGATGCACGCGTGGCGCTCACCGCGTGCCTCGCCAAGGTCATGCGTGATGGATCGGGCCGCTGCGAAGAACGGCTACGGCGCAAGGACGGCTCTACGGTAACCGTCGAGCTGACCATGCGTCGAATGTCCTCCCGTGCGGATCGCATCGTTGTCCTGGCACGCGACATCAGCGAGCGTAGGGAGGTCGAAGAGGAGCGGCTGTCCACCATGCGGTTGTTCCAGCTCATCCAGCAGCCGAGCAGCCTCGAAGATTTCATACGGAATGCGGCCGGGCTCCTGCGCGACCTTTCCCGCTGTTCGGCCGTCGGCATCCGACTGGCCGAAGGCGACGATTTTCCCTACTACGAAACCATCGGCTTTTCCCAAAGCTTCGTCGATCTCGAACGCTATCTCTGCGAACGCGACGGGCTGGGCCGCATGGTCCGCAACGACGGCGGCAAGCCGGTTCTCTCCTGTTTTTGCGGGAGCGTGCTGAGCGCGGGCCGAGGCGACGGCAACCCCGGCCGCGAACGCGGTGCCTTCTGGACCAACTCGACATCAAACCTGCTCGCCAATTCCTCGGACAGGCCCAGAGTCCGAAACCAATGCAACCGCGAAGGCTACGAGTCCTTGGCGCTCATTCCTCTCCGAGCAGGAGAGCAGGTCTTGGGTCTCGTCCAGCTGAACGACAAACAGCCGAATCGCTTTACGCCCGAACGCGTGGCGCTTCTGGAACGGATAGCCGACTGCCTCGCCCTCGCCATTTCCCACCGCAGGGACCAAGCCGCCCGCGAGGTCAGCGAAGAGCGCTTCCGTCGCTTGCTGGAGTCGACGACCGACTATTCCTACGCCGTCGAGCACCGGGAGGGACGCCAGGTCCAGACCCGCCACGGCGTGGGCTGCGAAAAAGTCACCGGCTACACGGTCGATGACTTCGCTGCCCGGCCATCGCTGTGGCTCGACATGGTCGTTCCGGAAGACCATGCGGCCGTGCTCGCTTTCGCCAACCGCATCGATCAGGGCGAGACCCCGTCGCCCATCGAGCACCGAATCATTCACAAGAACGGTTCGATCAAGTGGGTCCGCAACACCGTCGTGTCTCGGCCCTCGCAAGGTTCGGGCGGATTCATCCACGACGGGCTCATCTCCGACATCACCGACCGCCGACGGTTGGAGTCGCAGCTCCGCCAGGCGCAAAAAATGGAGGCCATGGGCCAGCTGGCAGGCGGCGTCGCGCACGACTTCAACAACATTCTTGCAACCATGTTGATGGAGCTTGGGCTGCTGCGCGAAGAGCCGGAGCTGTCCGAGAGCATACGGACGGGCCTGCACGAGCTCGAGACGTCCGTGGCACGCGCCACCGGCCTTACCCGTCAGATTCTTGCCTTCAGTCGTCGCCAGCTCATGCAGATGAAACCGCTGCGTCTCGACGCCCTGCTGAGCGATCTGCACAAGATGCTGATACGCATGCTCGGCGAAACCATTGATGTCGAGCTCAACGCCTCGGAGGGAGATCACACCATCAAGGGCGACGGCGGCATGATCGAGCAGGTGGTGATGAATCTGTGCGTAAACGCTCGCGATGCCATGCCGACGGGCGGGCACATTCATCTCGCCATCGAGAACGTTCTGCTTTCCGAGGTGGACATGGCCCGCAATCCGGAAGCACGCGCGGGTCGCTTCGTCCGACTGAGTGTCAGGGACACCGGCTGCGGCATGAACGAAACCGTCCGCCAGCACCTCTTCGAGCCTTTTTTCACGACCAAGGAAACCGGCAAGGGTACGGGCCTTGGATTATCGACGGTCTACGGTATCGTCAAACAACACGACGGCTGGATCGAAGTCGAAAGCCAAGAAGGCAAGAGCAGCACCTTCCACGTCCTGCTCCCCGCCTTCGAAATGGCGGCGCAGGTGACGGGCCCCGACGCGTCCGAGTTGCCGCCACGAGGACGCGGCGAAACCTTGCTGGTGGTGGAGGACGAGCCAGCATTGCGCCTGGCGCTCGTGTCGATCCTGCGTCGCTTCGGCTACAGCGTTCTCGAGGCCGACAGGGCCGATGCCGCTCAAGCGATGTGGCGAAAACACGGCCCACGCATCGACTTGCTCATTACCGACATGGTCATGCCCGGCGAGATGTCGGGCCTGCAACTGATCCAGGCGCTGCGTGCCGAACGCCCCCAGCTTCAGGCGATCATCTGCTCCGGCTACCTCGGTACCCACGGCATTCCCGCATCCGCAGACATCCAGATATTGCCGAAACCCTTCGAGACAGCCACCCTGCTGCGCACGGTTCGCCGCTCGCTCGACGAGAAGCTAAGTCAGTAGCCAGCCGCGAATCAGCCGAGCCAGCGCGGACGGCACGAGCGGCTGCTGCGTTCGCAGCGTGATGTCCTCGCGACGGAACCACGTCCGCTGGCGACGGGCATAGGCTACGGTGGCGGTCTTGGTATCTGCGACGGCGTCATCGAGGCTCGAGGCTCCGTCGAGGAAGAGGCCCATCTGCTTGTAGCCAAGCGCTTGCATGGCGCGGGCCGGTGCAAAACCCGCGGCGCGCAGGGCTCGTACCTCGTCGAGAAAGCCGGCGGCCATCATGGCGTCCACGCGATGTCTGATACGCGGCCGCAGAAAATCGAGGTCGAGCTCCAGCAGGACCGAGAATAGGCGCAACGGCGGGGCCGGCACGGCCTTCTGGCGGCGCAAGGCACTGATGGTCGTTCCGGTCTGCTCGTACACCTCGAGCGCACGACTCGTGCGCACGAGATCGCCCGGTAGAATCTTCGCGGCGGCCTCGGGATCGATCGCGCGCAAACGCTCGTGCAAGACCGGAACTCCGACCTGCGCGGCCTCGGCCTGATGGCGCGCGCGAATTTCCGGATTGGACGGCGGCGCTTCGAAAAGCCCGCGCACGAGTGCCCGGAAATAGAGTCCTGTTCCGCCGACGATAATGGGCAGGCGCTCGCGCCTTTCACAAGCCTCGATGAGCGTGCGCGCCGACTCGGCCCACGCCGCCGCGTGATATTGCTCATCGGGCGAAACGAGGTCGAGCAGATGGTGCGGCACGGCCGCGCGCTCGGCGACGGTCGCCTTGGCCGTGCCGATATCCATGCCTCGATAGACCTGCATGGAATCGCAGCACAAAATCTCGCCGCCCAGCGCGACCGCCAGCTCCATCCCAACCGCGCTTTTTCCCGACGCGGTTGGCCCCAGAACAGCGACCACCGGCGGCGGCCGCCCGACGACGCCTGCGCCGAGAGGCATCAGGTGCGCCCCAGCCTCTGCTCGATTTCCGCGACGGGCATGCGCAGAAGAACCGGCCGACCGTGCGGGCAGTGCGAACGCAGGTCGACGCCGTCGAGTTGGTGCAGCAGCGCCACCACTTGCTCGCGCGTGACAGCGTCGCCGGCCCGCAGGGCGCCGTGGCAGGCCATCGTGGCAAATACCTCGTCGAAGGTGTGCTCTGCACCTTCGCCCGGCTCCTGGTCCGCGATACCCGAAATCACGTCGAGAAGAAGCGGCTTGGGATCGACCTTCTTCAGCAGATCTGGAACCGCACGCAAAAGGAGCGTCAAGGGGCCGAAGTCCTCGACCTCGAATCCCAGCTCGGCAAGCGCGGCGAGCGTCCTACCTTCCCGCACGGCGGCCATGGCTTGCTCGTCGATTTCGATGGGAATGGGAAAGAGCAGACGCTGGCGCGCCACTTGGCGCTGGCGGTGCGCTTGGCGAATGCGCTCGAAGGTCACGCGCTCGTGGGCGGCGTGCTGGTCGATGACGATGAGCTCGTCGGCGCTCTCGCAAATCAAGTAGGTGCCGTGCACCTGCCCGATGTAGTTCAGGCTGGCGAAAAAGCCGAGCGACTCCGTCGGGCCAGGCACGAGCACCGGCGCGCCAGCCTTGTCCGGCGGCCGTTTGGCGCTCGGCAGATCCAGCCCCTCGACCGTATGGCTCAGGCCCCGTACCGGCGAAAGCGAAGGACCACGCAAAGGTTCCTGAAAGCCGCGCGCTGGGCGCACCGGAATGCTCGGCATCGTAGCTTCACCCATGGACGGGGCGGGAGATTCGAGGTTTTCGGGCGGCAACGTATACGCGCGCAACGGCGCTGGCGGCAACCATGGCGCTCTCGCGACCGCCGCGCCGACCACATGGCGAACGGCGCCGTAGACTTCCTGCGCTCGAGCGAAGCGTACTTCCAGCTTTTGCGGATGCACGTTGATGTCCAGCTCTTGCCCGGGCACATCCACGAAAAGAGCGGCCATGGGATAGCGACCTTTTTCCAGGAGCTCGCCATAGCCCATGCACAGAGCATGCAAGAGCGAGCGGTCGCGAACGAAGCGCTTGGCAACGAACAGGAACGTCGACCGAGGCGTGGCCGATGCTTCCTCGGGCGCCGCCAAGAATGCTCGAACCCGCACGCCCGACTCTTCGCCCTTGGCCTCGTGAAGCAGGGTCGCCCCTCGACGAGCAAGCGCCGCGCGCACGCGTTCGGCACTATCCCGATGCGGTGGCAAGTCGAGCACCACACGTCCGTTGCCACGCAAGCGGAGATGGACTTCGGGATGGGCCAGCGCCAGTCGCAGGACTGCCTCGGCAACGTTCGCCGCTTCGGTGGCCTCGGACTTCATGAACTTGAGCCGCGCGGGCGTGTTCCAGAAGAGATCGCGCACCTCGACCTGCGTACCGTCGGGCATGCCGACGTCGCCGCTCGATGTTTCGATGCCGGCTTCGTGCACGAGACTAAAGCCCGCGCTGGTGCCAGGCCGCTTGCTGCGAATGCAAAGGCGCGACACCGCGGCGATGGACGGCAACGCTTCGCCGCGAAAACCAAAGGTCGCGAGGCCCCACAAGTCGTCGGGGCTGACGATCTTCGAGGTGGCATGGCGGAGCAACGCCAACCGCGTCTCCTCGGCCGTCATGCCGCTGCCGTCGTCGATCACCCGAATCAGTCGCCGACCGCCGGCCTCGATTTCGATGTCGATGCGCCGAGCGCCAGCATCGATGGCGTTTTCCGCCAGCTCCTTCACCACCGACGCTGGTCGCTCGACGACCTCGCCGGCGGCGATCTGGTCGGCAAGCGTGCGCGGTAACACGCGAATGCGCGGCACCGAAGTAGCCGGGGTAATGTCCATCGCCGTCTAGAGTATTCCACCGTCACGGGCGATGCAGCTGTTCTGGGATCTATCGTCGAGGCGGACCGAAGTTCTTGCCGACCAAATAGAGCTCGGTACTCTGCTGGCGAGACGCTTCGGGTTTGAGCAAACGCACGTCCGCAAAGCGTTCGCCCATGCGCTTGCGCAACCGATCCACCTCGGGGCTTTGAAAGACCTTGGCCACGAAAGCACCGAGCGGTGCCAGCAGACGCTCCGCGCGACCGAGAGCTTCCTCGACGAGATTCGCCGAGCGCGCCTGATCCGTCGCGCGAATGCCGGTCGTGTCCGGCGCCATGTCTGACAAGACGATGTCGTAGGCGGGCAGGCCGCACAGGATTTCCTCGTCGGAGAGCGTGTAGATGTCAGCCACGAGGACTTGCGCTCCAGGCACAGGCGCCGGCAGCGGCATGCGGTCCACGCCCACGACCTTGCCGTGGGTGCCGACGGCTTTGACTGCGTACTGCATCCACGACCCCGGCCGGCAGCCGAGATCGAGGACACGTGCGCCGGCATGAAACAAGCGCACGCGCTTGTCGATGTCTTCCAGTTTGTAGACCGCTCGCGCCGCAAAACCTTCGTTGCGCGCCTTGCGGAAAAAGGCGTCGTGGCGATTCTTGCGGTCGCGGAGCTGACCCAACCGAAGTCGCTACTTCTTCTGAGCCGTGGTCTGGCCCTTCTTGGAGGCCTTCATCGGGTTCTTCGACTCGACCTCTTTCTGGAGCTGCGGCACGATGTACTTCTTCACGTTCTTCGTGCTGCCCTTGAGGACGACGACACCGTTGATGGGGCCGGGAACCGAGCCCTTCACCAGGACGACGTTCTTGTCTTCCAGGATCTTGACCACGACCAAGTCCGACGACGTGTAATTGTTCGTGCCCATGCGCGCAGACATGCGCTTGCCCTTGTGCACGCGGCCGGGAGTCAAACGACAACCGATGGAGCCGCCGTGCCGGAAGAACTCGTGCGTGCCGTGGGTGTCGGTGTCGCCCGCCATCTTGTGCAGCTTCATGACGCCCTGGTAGCCCTTGCCCTTGGTCACGCCGACGACGTCAACGACGTCCCCCGCCTTGAAAATCTGTCCCGCCGTGAGCACGTCGCCGATCTTGCGCTCCGCGACCTCGGTGGCCTTGTCGAGGCGAATCTCGCGCAGAATCGCGGGCGTCTTCTCGAGGCCGGCCTTCTTGATGAACCCCGCCTGCGGTCGACTGATCTTGCGCGTCGGCGTCTCTTCGAAACCGAGCTGCAAGGCCGCGTAGCCATGCTTCTCCGGCGTGCGCTGTCCGGTCACAACGCAAGGACCGATCGAAAGTACGGTACAGCCGAGCGACGATCCGTCCTCGTGGAAATAGCGGGTCATCCCCAACTTGCGGCCAATCAGGCCCATTTTCATTGACATGGTGTGCGAACCTCTTGAAAGACGTGGGTTTATAGTCGGCTGCTTCCGTAACGTCAAGTTGCACGATTCATGGTGCAGCAGATTTGTTGGGCTCGATTAAATCCATGAAATCGTCTTTGAGTGTCACGGGCCCCAAAATGAGGTCAATCTCGCGGGCAATGGCCGAGGCATCGGCGGAAGCATCGGGCGGCGTTTCCTCCGGCGTATGCGGCTGAAAGACCAAGTTCAGGTTGGCCGTGGTGAGAGCGTCGCGATGCTCGGGCCGAGGAAACTCCACCGCCCAGGCTGCCGCGCGTACGCAGTCCTCGATGTCGGGCTTGCCCAGCGTCGAGCTGCGCACCACCGCCTCGTGCAGCTCGCCGCGCTCGAGAGTCAGCTCGAGCTTCATGCGGCCGCGCAAGGTCGCATCGCCCGCCTTCGCCACCCGCCGCGACAGGTAGCAGGCCCGCGCTCGCGGCAGGAATGCCAGCGAAAGAGCGTTGCGCAGAACCACGGGATCCATGCGCCCGCGAACGACGCCGTCGGCGGGCTTGGGCGCCATCGGCTGCGGCGGAAGGACGGCAATCGCCATGCCCGCGCTAGCGCCCGCCCAGGCCAAAGGTTTGTCGGATCGCTCTGCCGCAAGACGGTCCAGCCACTCGCGCGCAAGCGGCATAGGAGTCGCGTCGACGCGAATCTCGCGGTCGAGGCCGCGGGCCCGTACGGTCACGCGTCCGCGCTCGAGACCGGCCGTCGACGTTATCGACGCAAAAGTCCGACCGGCCCCCTGCCCTGGCGAAAGCACGTCGGCCAACTTGATGGCGCCCGCATGGACGTCGAGCAAGTCCCCGCCGCTCGCCATGCCCGTAATCACCGCGCGTGCCGCATCGACGACGCTGCCCGAGGCAATGACCCGGACCAGACCGCCGTAGTTTGCCGCGAACCGTGTGTACGCGCTGACCGATTCGCGCGGAACGTCCTCGTCGCCGCTTTGTCGAACCAGCAGCACCAAGATTTTCGAGTGAGGCGAGCTGCCGAATGCCTTGTGCATCGCCTCGGCCGTCTGTGCGGAAGGCAGGGCTCCGTCGGTCAGCAGGACGAGCCAGGTCCGTTTGGCCTCGTCGCCGGTATCGGCTTCCATCAAGTCCCGAGCGCGTCGCAGGGCTGCCGCCACGTCGGTGCGGTTTTCTAAACGGTTCGGATCGATGGCGCCGGCAAACGACTCGACGGCCTCGCGCGTGGGCATGCGAAAGGCGCGAAACACCGGCGTTGCTTCGGCGCCGAAGGCGATGGCAGAAAATGGTACCGACGGTGGCAAGGCTTCGACCAGCGCGCTGGCCAAGGCGCGCTCGGCGGAGACTCCGCCGGGCCCCATGCTGCGAGAACGATCGACGAGGAATAGCAATCGCTGGGGCGACTCCTGCACCGGTGTTGCGCTCGACCGGCACGCCAAAATGGCCAACTCGCGGCCGACCAGCTTGCGCGGGCGCCCCTTGCTGCTATCGATGCCGGGCACCTTCGCCGCCGCGGCGAAGAGCTGCACGCCCGATGACTGATTCCGATGATCGTAGTAATGCCACCCCAGCTCCCAAGCGCGCGGGGGTGCCGTCCCATGCGCGAGCCCCAGGCGCGATTTCGTCATCTCCGCCGGGCGGCCCGCCAGAGTGACCTCGCCAACCGTCAAACCATCCGGCATGTGCTCGAATGTCACTGCAACATCGGCATCGACGGGATTCGATTCGAGGCTCTCCGGCATGGCCAGCACCAGCCCGTCCGAAGTGCACGATGCAAGGGCCGAGTAGCGGTAGTGCAGGACTGCCTTTTCGCCGTCGATCAGGGGCGTCAGATGAACGCGGTACGCGGCACTCTCGTCCATGGCGACGGTCGGCAGCGAAAAGCGGCGCATCTTGAGCGCCGCTGCCAGCCCCGCGCTCACCTGAACCGGCGACTGCGCCGTCAAGCGCGACCTAGCAGCGCCATCGATGATCTCCCAGTCGACCATGGCGGCGCCCGGCGGAAGCGCCAGATCGAAAAAGGTGCCCTGCTGTTTGTTGTCGACGGTGTGCGAAGTCGCCTCGACGGTGCGCCAAACTTCGACCATGGCCAGCGGCCCGGCGATTCGAATGTCGACCCTGTGCGCAGGAATTTCATGGCGGTGCGGCGACGCGGCAGCGAGCAAAAGAGCGAGCCAAGCAAACATCGCCCCCGAGTTTATCCCGCATTTCTTCCGATGGAACGATTGAGCGGCCGTCGCTATCACTTCCTATCACTTGCTTCTGGAAGCTAAGCGCGCTACGCGTATGCGCTTAGAATCAATGCCGACTACGCTTCCACCTCCTTCCGCGCCCATCGTTTCGGTCGCGCCATCGCAGCCCGAAGAGGCTGTGTTAGGCAAGGCCGTCGCGATCCTCAACGCTGGCGGCGTCATTGCCATTCCCACGGATACTCTCTACGGAATTGCGTGCCTTTTCGGGAACCAGGCCGGCATCGACCGCATTCAAAGCATGCGCGCCTTCGATGCCGCAGCCCGGCCGCTGACGTTCCTTTTGCCAGACCTGGGCGAGCTGCCGCGCTACGCGACAGTGAACGACTCGGCGCTGGCCGTCCTGAAGCGGATTTTTCCCGGTCCCTATTGCGCCGAGCTGGTTGCCGCCGAGTCGATTCCAGCGCCCTTCTGCCACGAAGACCGGCGCACCATCGGAGTCCGCATTCCCGCCACCGCTTTGTGCGAAAAGCTGCTTTGGGCGCTCGGCAAGCCCCTCTTGACCGCGACGGCCAAATCACCGACCGGGCACGTGCTGTCGACCGCGACGGAAATCAGGCGCGAGTTCGGCAAGAACCTGGACCTCATCCTCGACGCAGGCACGCTGTCCGGTCCGCACTCGACGGTGGTCAGTCTGGCCGGCGACTTCGTCACGGTGTTGCGCGAGGGGCGCGGCCCGTCGAACAAGTTGCTCGGCTAGCCGGTGCGCTTCAGACGATGCGCTCTGCCGCGCGGCGGGCGCTTTCGATGAAAGCGCTCAGCTTGGACGGGTCTTTGATGCCCGGCGCGGACTCGACTCCGCTTGCCACGTCCACACCGTCGGGGTGAACGACGGAGATGGCCTCGGCGACGTTGGTCGGATCGAGGCCCCCGGCGAGCAAAAATGGTCGCCGTGCGCCTGCCCCCACGATCCGCCAGGGGGCCTTGGTACCGCTACCGCCGTAGCCCTTGTCGAACGAATCGTAGAGGAAGTAGCGCGGGTTCCACCCGGTGGCCGACGAGAGTGAGCTTTCGTCGAAAACGCGGATGGCACGAATCACGCGGTTGCCTTCCACCATGGACCACGCATCGGGCTGCTCGTCGCCGTGGAACTGGACCACGTCCAGATCCATGCTGGCCAGGCTTTCGGTCACCGACAACGGATGGGGATTCACGAACACGCCGACGCGCAAGACGCCGGGCTTGACGGCAGCCAGAATCTCGCGTGCTTGAGGATCGTCCACGAAGCGCTTGGAGCCGCGCCACATGTTGATGCCGATGGCGCCGGCGCCTTCGCGGCAGGCCAGATCGGCGTCTTCGGGCCGCGTGATGCCGCATATTTTGATGAGAAAGCTCATGCGCGACCGAGAAGCTGGCGCAGCTCCGCTGCCGGATCCTTCGCCGTCATGAGTGTCTCACCCACCAAAATCGCGTCGATGCCCGCCGCTTTCAAGCGCACGACGTCCTCGGCGGTGCGAATGCCCGACTCGCCCACCACCAAACAGTCCGCCGGAATGAGGGGTCGCATCTCGGCGGCGAGATTCATGTTCATGGTGAACGTGCGCAGGTCGCGATGGTTTACGCCGATGATGCGCGCGCCAACCGCCAGCGCGCGCGCCACTTCGCCGCTGTCGTGGGTCTCCACCAGAGCATCCATGCCGAAGCGATGGGTCTCGTCGAGGAGCGCGCGCAGATCCTCGTCGGCAAGTGCCGCAACGATCAGCAGAACCGCGTCGGCTCCCGCCGCCCTCGCCTCGACGACCTGGTAGCGATCGACGAGGAAATCCTTGCGCAGGATGGGAAGGTCGACCGCCGCGCGGGCCTTGCGCAAATCATCCAGACTGCCGCCGAAGAACGGGGTATCGGTCAGGACAGAAACGGCAGTGGCGTCGGCAGCGGCATAGGCCGACACGATCTGGGCCACGTCGGCCTTTTGAAAGATCCAGCCCTTCGACGGCGAACGGCGCTTGAACTCGGCGATGCAGCCCATGCCGCGGGCGCCGCGAAGGGCGGTGGCCAGGCCGCGTGCCGGCGGGGCCGCAGCGGCTTGGCGTTCTAGCGCGGCCACGGGAACCCGTTCGCGACAGCTCGCGACCCAGTGCTTGGTTTCTTCGAGGATGTCGTCGAGAATCATGGCTTCGGAACCGGCGCGAGGGCGCGCATGCGGTCGAGGATGGCCGTCGCTTTGCCACTGTCGAGAGCCTCGGCGGCCTTGGCAGCGCCGTCGAGAAAATTGCCGGCAAAGCCGGTCACCACCAGCCCCGCCGCGGCCGTCATCAGCGCGGCAACTCGGCTGGCACCGGGCTTCCCTTGCAACGTCTCCATCAAGAGGCGAGCGTTGAGTGCCGGCTCGCCACCCTTGAGCCCGTCGATCGGGGCCTCGGGCAGGCCGAAGTCGGCCGGGCGAACTTCGTAGGTCCGCACGGCGCCGTTTTCCAGCTCGGCTACCGCCGTCGGGCCGCTCGGCGAAAACTCGTCGAGGCCGCCGTGGCCGTGCACGACCATGGCACGCAAGGATCCCATCTGGCCGTGCGCCTTAGCCAGGAACTCGCAACGCCCAGCTGCGAAGACGCCGTTGACGTGGTAGCGAGCACCGGCCGGATTGGTCATCGGACCGAGCAGATTGAACAGCGTTCGAAAACCCACTTCGCGGCGCGGACCCGCCACGTTCTTGGTCGCCGCGTGGTACACGGGCGCGAACATGAAGCAAAGGCCCAACTCGACCAGGCAGCACTTGGCCAGCTCCGGACCGGGCGCCGGATCGACGCCGAGCGCTTCCAAGACGTCGTGCGAGCCGGAGCGCGACGACAGCGCTCGGTTTCCGTGCTTGGCGACCTTCACGCCGCAGGCGGCGAGAATCAGCGCCGCCGCCGTCGATACGTTGACCGAGCCAGAGCCGTCGCCGCCCGTGCCACAATTGTCGAGCAGCACCGACAGGTCGGAATCCACGCGCGCCATGCGCTGGCGCATGGCCTTTGCGGCTCCCACCGCTTCTTCCACGGTCTCGCCTTTCATGCGCAAGGCAGCCAAGAGCGCGCCGACCTGGGCCGGCGTGGCAGCCCCATCCATGATTTGGCCGATGATGGCAGTCATCTCGGTCTCGCCCAGGTTGCGACCTTCCACAACCCGGCCGAGCGCCTCGCGAACCGTCAGTGTGACCGCATCGCTCATCCGGGGACTTTCATGGCGATGAAGTTGCGAAGGATGTCCTTGCCGACCGTCGTCAGGAACGACTCGGGGTGAAACTGAACGCCTTCCACGGGCAACGTCTTGTGGCGCACGCCCATGATTTCCTCGTCCCAGGTCTTGGCGGTGATTTCCAAACAGTCGGGCATGCTGTGGCGTTCGATGACCAGCGAGTGGTAGCGCGTTGCCTCGAACGGATTCGGCAGACCCGCGAACAAGCCGCGCTCGTCGTGGAAGACCCGCGAGGTTTTGCCGTGCACGACTTGAGCTGCGCGGATGACCTTGCCGCCGAAAGCTTGGCCAATGGATTGGTGGCCGAGGCACACGCCGAGTATCGGCATCTTGCCCGCCAGCCGGGTCAGCACGCCAAGCGAGATTCCTGCCTCGTTCGGAGTGCACGGGCCCGGAGAAATAACGATGCGCTCTGGGGCCATGCGAGCGACTTCTTCAACCGTTACTTCATCGTTTCGCACGACCTGGACCTGCTGCCCCAGCTCGGCCAGGTACTGCACCAGGTTGTACGTGAAGGAATCGTAGTTATCGATGACCAGAAGCATGGGCTAGGCGCCTCCGTGCTTCGCCGATTGCCGGACCTGTTCTACCGCTCGCACTACGGCGCGCGCCTTGTTCACGCATTCCTCGTACTCGGCTTCGGGCTGGCTGTCGGCCACGATGCCGGCGCCCGCCTGAACGTGGATGGTGTCCCCCTTCGCGATGAGCGTCCGAATCGCGATGGCGAAGTCCATGTTGCCCGTGTAGGAAAGATACCCCACGGCGCCGCCGTAGATTCCGCGGCGTGAAGGTTCGAGCTCCTCGATGATTTCCATGGCGCGAATCTTAGGCGCGCCCGAGAGCGTGCCGGCGGGAAACGCCGCCTTGACCACGTCTTTGGCCGCCAGCCCCTCGGCCAGCTTGCCGCTGACGTTGGAAACCAGGTGCATGACGTGCGAGTAGCGCTCGATGACCATGGTCTCGTCCAGGCGAACCGAGCCAGGCACCGAAACGCGACCGACGTCGTTGCGGCCAAGGTCGATGAGCATGACGTGCTCGGCGCGCTCTTTCGGATCGGCCAGCAGCTCCTGACCCAGCGCCTGGTCTTCGGCCGGAGTGGCGCCCCGGCGGCGGGTGCCCGCGATGGGGCGCACCTCGACCTTGCGACCGTCCAGGCGGACCAGCACCTCGGGCGAAGCGCCGGTGACCACCGCCTCGGGAAATTCCAGGTGGAACATGTACGGCGACGGGTTCATCACCCGCAGGACGCGGTACACGTCGAAGGGATCGACAGCGCCCCGGGCAACGTCGAAGCGCTGCGAATACACGACTTGAAAGGCGTCGCCCGCCTTGATGTATTCCTTGACCTTTTCGACACCCGCCAGGTACTCCGACTTGCTCGTGCGCGAGGTCGGCGGGTTCACCAGCTCGGCCGGCGGATTGAGGTCGAGAGGCAGCAGCGCCTTGGTAGGAGCCGTGAGACGCGCGCAGATATCCTCGACCTTGGCGCACGCTTCGTCGTAGGCCTTGTCGGGATCCTTGCCGGCCACATCGACGGACGCGACGACCTTGAGCGTCCCGCGCAGATTGTCGAAGACCACCACCGTGTCGGTGATGGCAAAGCACATGTCGGGCAGGTCGAGCTCGTCCGGAGCGCGCTCGGGCAAGCGCTCGAAGTGGCGAACCATGTCGTAGCCTAAAAAGCCCACCGCGCCGCCGAAGAAGCGCGGTAGCCCCGGCGGCACCGCCGGCGTCAGCGCGGCCAGCGTGCTCGCCACGTACTCGAGTGGATTTGGCACGTCGAGGCGCTCAGCCACGCGGAAGCCGTCGCCGTCGGGCTTCAGGACCTCGACCTTCGTGCCCTTGGCCCGAATGACCGACCGAGGTCGCACGCCGGCGAAGCTGTACGCAGCCCACTTTTCGCCACCGACCACGCTCTCCAGCAAGAACGAATACGGGCCACGGCCAAGCTTGGCGAAAACGGACACCGGCGTATCGGCGTCGGCCAACCACTCCCGATACACGAAGCAAAGGCGGCCTCGTCGGGCGAGGTCCAAGAACTTGGCTCGATCGGGAATGAACGTCGTCATAGTCGAGCGTCAGACTAGCGCGCCTCGTTCAAGGTCGCTAGTCTGCCACTTGCATGGACACACGCGCTCGTTGCCAAATTTCGATATCGCTTGTGGCTTGGGTTTCGCTGATGGCCGGCTGCGTGGGCTATCGGACCGCGCTGGACCCGGCTCAAACCAAGGCGCCCAGCGATCCCGCCCAGCGCGACGCCGGCAGCGGAGCGGCCGCGGATGTCGCGAACGAGGTTGGCCCGGATGCCGGCGACGTGCTGGAGGATCTTCCCCGAGATTTACCGCCCGACGGACGGCCCGAGGTTCGGCCGGACCTTCCTCCCGACGTGACGCCTGACGTGCGCCCTGATCTGCTCGGCGACGTGCGTCCCGAAGTGCGCCCTGACCTTCCGCTTGACGTCCGTCCCGATCTGCCGCCCGAAGCTCGCCCCGACCTCCCGCCCGACGGCCGCCCCGATCTCCCGCCCGACGGCCGCATCCTGGCTGCTTGTCCCTCGGGCGAGCACTTCGTCCTTCTCTTGGGAGGCGATGGTCGCCTTTATCGCTTCGACAGCGCCACGCTCGCGCTGACCACCCTTGCCACTGTTTCATGCGGGAGCGAATCGCTGAACTCGCTGACCGTTTCACCCATCGGTCCGGCCTACATTTCCAGCATTGCGGGCGATTTGTGCTCGGTGGATCTGACCACGTTCAAGTCCACGCTCACATCATTCAGCCCGCTCCTCATCGGGATGAGCTCGTACGGTATGGCCCTTCTGCCCGACAATTCCGCCGCTGGGCAATCGCTCTACATTGCCGTCGAGGGCGGGACGAACGTGAACCACCTCAAGCGCATTAACCTGACGACCTATGCCTTGACGAGCATCGGCGATATTTCGCCGGCGGTGCCGTGGGCGGAGCTGACCGCAGGGCCGAATGGCGAGCTGTACGGTTTCTCCGTGGGCGCGACCGAATCGCTGCTGCTCAACATCGACCCCCAGACGGCCTCGGCCATCGACGTCACGCACGTGCCCGCAGGCTTCGACTCGGCGGCTTTTGCCTTGGTCTATTGGCAGGACGGCTTCTACCTCTTCCTCAGCGGCAGCTCGACGCAACCGTCGTCGGTCTATCACTACCGCAAGGGCGACGCGCAAGTGACGCCCGTCGGAACGGTGAATGCCAGCATCATCGGCGCTGGCGTCGCCGCGTGCCCGTAGAAGCTCTGCGTTCGCGGGCTCTTGACACGAAGGCCGCGCGAGACCTGCAAAAGCTCGGCGTTGCGCCTGGTGCGCGACCTCAACCCCATGCTGACGACCTACGCCGTCGAGTGGAAACGATTGTCCGATCCGGTGTGGTACGAGCGCTACGCGGAGCTCTACCGCAAGCCGCTGGCGGACGCGCATGCGCTCGCCGCAGGCCACGAGCGCAAGCACCAGGATGTGCTCGCTGCGCGTACCGATAGGGCCGGCGAGCGCAATTCGAGGCAAGCCGTGTACCCAAGCGACAGCCGAGCCCCGAGCCCGTGGTTGCTCCTAGAACGCCAAGGAGAGCAGCGGCAGCTTGAAAGCCCGGGAAGGTGGCAGCGAGGATTGTCCTGGGTAGTACGGCGGCGGTGCCGGCGGCGCGAACGTGTACTGGTAGCGGTCGACTGCCGCGGTTTCGGCTTCACTCTGCCTGGCCATGCTGATAATGCCGGGAATACCGATCCCAAGCCCGACGGCAGACGCGATCGCCATCACCAGGAGACCGGCGATCGCGCCACTCCCGATGCTGTTGCTACAGGTGTCGGTGTAGGAGTCGTTGCAGTTAACGCCGTCGAAGACCGACGAGAGAAAAATCAGGTAGCCGACGCCGAGTCCCACTCCAAAGATGCTGAAACCGACGATCGTCCGGGTCTTGCCCGAGCTCTTGCGGCTCATGCGAGCATCGGCAGCGGCGGCGGCAAAGGGAACCAATCCGGGATCGAGTTGCAGGCGTTGCCACACGAGCGGCCGCGGCTCACCGATCAACTCGGCGAAGGACTCGAATTGCGCCTGGCTTATTTGTGGCGACACCGTTCCTGCGCCAGCCATGTGTCCCGGCGGCGAGGCGAACGGCTCCGGCTGCACCAATGGCTGGCTTTGCGCGTGCGCGGATCCAGACGAAAGCAAGCATGCGCACACTAGAAAAAAGCTCGCGGCAGTCCACGAATAGAATCGCCTAGGCATGGGAACAAGGACAATAGACCCAAGCGGCGCGGCTCTCAAGAGATCGACGCTCGCTACTTCACTGGCACGGAAATGCGGATTTCACCTTGTTCGACGGGGTCCACCGAACGCAGCTTCGCAGCCATGCCCGGGTACTCGATGGGCGGCACGCGCATGATGGGTAGGCGAGCCTGCCTCCTGAGCGAAATCGTGCCGTGGGCATCGTCGACCTGCCGGTCTTCCACGAAGTGCGCCCCGCCCGAGCTGACATCGCCGCTGCGTCCGAGGTCGATGACCTTGGCCCCGCTTGGCAGCGTGATCTCGGCGTCGAGATCGAGAGGAATGTCGTAACCGAGCATCAGCGTGGTCTTGCGCTGGGGCTCGGTGCCGTACCTGCGGCCCGGCTGCGCCTGGAAGAAAATCGGCCGCAAGCGGAGCACGCCGTCCTGCCGAGCTGCCATGCGCGCCGATTTGAACGTATAGCTGACCTGCGCGCCCGTGCTATCGGTGCCCGGCTCGACTTGCAACGTGTCGAGCTGCGCGCCTGGGAAATGGTGCCCGAGCCAGTTTTGCTCGAAATCCTGCCGCAAACGGTTGCGATCCTTGCCAGCACGGTCGAGAAGCTCGCTCCATTCGACGGCAGGCCACCCCGAAAGGCGTTCCGTGACCGCCACGCGCGCGCCACCGTCCGCCTCGAGCTGCGCGCGCAAAAGGACGCTGCGACTGTCCTTCACCGCCGACTTCGTCGTCACCCGCTGGCCCGTGCCTGCGACGACGGCTGGCGCACCATCGACGGCCGGCAACACGTAGGCGAAGGGCGCACGGCGAAGCTGCGGATCGACGAAGCGGTCACCGCTCTCCGATGGCAAGCGAACCAGCAATTCGCGAAAATCGTCCTGCTCCGACGCAACCACCGGCCGCTCCGCTTCCGCCTTGAGTAACGAGCGCGCAAGCACCACGTCGGCGCGCACACCCAGTTCCCGGGCCAGCGCGAGCATCAGCCATGCGCGGTGGCCCCGGTGGCGCGCGAGGGTTGCGGTGGCCGGAGCCCCGAAATCGTTCTCGGGCTCGATGTTGTCGCGCAACCAGGCGACGATGGCTTCGGCAAGATGGGTGTGGTCGCTCCCCGCCTTCGCGGCGATGGTCGCTGCCAGCTTTCGCACTTCGGGCGAGCCGCGCGAAAGCCCCCTTCCGCGCTCCGCGATGAAGCGCGACCATGCATCGGGCGCGATTCGGCTCCACACGCGCACCGACGGAATCCAATCCGTCGCCGACACCGCCGAGTGCTCGGGGAATACTTGCGGCTTTGCCCGTACGGCGAAGGTCAGCACGCGCGTCCCATCGCGCGCCGTCGACACCGGCAATGGGGCATCGGCGCGGCGGTCGATGTCCAAAGGCAACTCCGCGGGCGCGACGAGAACGTACTCGCTGCGATCGAGCGGCGCTTCAAACGACTGAAAGAAGAAGCGCTCGCCCACGAAGCCGGGCGCATAAGCGGCAGAAGCTTCCTTCCACTCGAGCGTTTCCGATTCGACGAAATCGCCCACTGCCAGCTCGGCGGCCGAGATGCTCGACTTGCCAGCGATCTCCTCGGCCTCACGCACGCTGCCATCCGCCTTGCGGGTACGCAGAGCGAGAATCTCCGCGCCTTCCGGCACGCGTACTTCGCCGACGGATTCGGTGGCGTCCTTGCTCAGCACCTGTGTAATCGTGTGCGTGAGAACCAGCCGACTACCATCCGCATAGGCGCGCTCGACGGCGCGGTCGAGCACGACGACGGCGGGCGCCTTGTAGCTCGGGTGGCTCGCCAGGTAGTCGCGAATGACCTTCTCGCCGTCGACGCGATAGTCGTCGAGAGGCAAGGCGAGTCCCGCCAGCCGCGCGGCATGGCGAACCTCGCTGCGTCCGGGAAAGAGAGCCAGCGTCTGCGCCAAGGTCGCGCGCGCAGCAGCCCCTGACGAAATCGACGAACTGGTCGAAGCCGCGCTTTGGACGTCGGCCAAACGCAGGCGTAGGCGCGTATCCCGCGGCGCCAGCCGGCTGAGCAGTGCCAGCTCGTCAGCGGCGGCTTGCAAATGCCCCTGCGCCACGAGCACGTCGGCCATCTCCGAGCGCAGCCACAATGGATCGCTGCTGGTCGGTTGCGCCCGCCTCAGCAACGCCAGCTCGCGCTCGAGCTCGCCGCGCTTGTGCGCGAAGAGACGCGGCGTCGGATCTTGGGCGTCGCATGCGGCCAGCCGGTCGGCCAGCGCGGCCGCCATTTGTTCTTTGGATCGCGCTTCGGCACGTTGAAAGGCCTGCAGCAGAGGCTCGCACGCGCCTACGCGATCGCCCACCAACAGCGTAGCAGCAGCAAGCGCGGTATCCGCTGGTTGCTCCAACCCCTGGGCGCGCAGCGCCGCCGCATGGGCCAGAATCCCGGGCCACCAGCCGGCCGCGGCCTGGCGGGCTCGCTCTGCCTTCTCGGTCGCTTCGCGCGCGCGGTCGTTTTGCAGCTCGAGCTTGGACAAATCGAGCCACGCGCGCGCCATGGCAGGATCCACGGCGACGGCCTTCTGCCACAAGTCCCGTGCCCGATCCCGCACGATCTCCGCCGGCCGGGTTGGATCGTTTTCGCCCAGGCGCCCAGCAGCCGCCAAACCCAAAGCGAACTTCGAATCAGCGGCCAGGCGATCGATGCGGTCGAGCATCGCATCCACGTCGCCCGTCGAGTTAGCCACCAGAGCTTCGGCAAAATCGATCATCGTCCGGTCGGATTCGGTGGGCGGCGCTATCTCGCTGCCAGCAGGAATGGCCAGAAGCCCGACGTCGACGGTCGAGCCGTAAGAACCGAGGCGAATTTCGACGGTGTGTTTGCCAGCGGCAATGTCGACGCGCTCGGCAGAGGCTCGCGGACCGTACACGGCCGCCGAAGCGCCATGACTGCGCCAGGCGCCACCGTCGAGACGAAGGTGGGCCGGCCCCGCATAGTCGAGGACCAGGTCGTAACGCCCCTTGGGAAGAGTGAGCGTCGAACGCAAGACACGCACGCCGTTGCGGTTGTCCACGTCGTTGAGCTGAAACTGACAGCCGACGGACATCAGCGAGCGCGGCGCACTGGCGACCACTGCGTCCCCGTCGAGGTCGAGCAGCGGCAAGCGTCCCCAAGACCCCACCATTTCCATGGACCCCGCGCATCCCACGCGAGCGACGGCGCGCTTGTAGAGCTCTTGGTCGGCACGTTTGCGAGCAATGTCGACCACCGTGAGCGCCAGCACGTACTGGGCTTGCCACGGCAGATGGTCGGGACGCACGGCTATCACGCGATCTTCAGCGGCGCGACGGTCGGTGAGCTCGGCCAGGAGGCGCGACAGGCGCGACACCGTGGCACTGGAAAGGAAGACGGCGAGCGAATCCTGGCCGCGGCTAGCGATTTCGAGAAGCGTCAGTGCCCGGTCGAACGCGTCCGCCGAATCGCCGTGCTCGAAGGCGAGATTGGTGGCGGCGAAGAGCGCACCGGCGTCTGACGGGTCGCGCGCGAGCACCGCCGCAAACTCCGCCGTCGCAGCGGCCACTCGGCCTTCGCGCAGGTCGTGCCAGGCCAGCGTGGTCGGCGAAAGCGGCGCCGCTCGGTGGGGCACCGTCGCGCAGCCGACACTCAGGAGCAAGGCAAGGCCGGCGACCAAGCGCCGCCGCGCCGTCATCCTTGTCCGCCCCGTCCGCACCACCCTCATGGCTTTTGCTCCAGTGCGACCAGCATGCGCTCTGCCAGCGCCGCGTCGATGTCGCGCAAGAACGATCGAAAGGCAGCGTAGCTCGACGGCTCGATGCGGGTCTGCTTGACGACCAACGTCGAGTCGATCGCCACCGTGCCGTCGCCCGCTTTCACGTCGAGGGAAAAGGTACCGAACGGGCTTTCCAGCTTGCATGGGCTTGGCGCACGCGCGACGTGAGCGCCAACCGGCAACCTGTAGAGCACGTGCTCCTCGTGTCGCCAGGGATACGCGAGCACCAGCGGCCAGCGGCGTTTGCCGAGGCGGGCGTAGGTACTGGTGAAATCCGCCTCGCGCGAGCTGGTGGGCAGGCGCATCTCGCCGCTCGGCAAAACCTCGCCGAGCTGTGGAACATTCACTGTGGCGTGCACGCTGGCCGGGCGATTGCGATCCGAGACGTCCATGGTGACCTCGTCGAGCACGGCGCCAGCGAAGCGACCGCTCCACACCTTGCCGTAGCGCTCCCGCCGCTCGCCCTCGGTCTGGTAATGGGACCGCCATTCGTGTGCGGCCTGTCCTCGCACCGCCACGTCTTCGGTGACCCGCGCCGAGCCGTCGGCGTGAAGATCGACCTGCCAGGTGCGTGATGCCGTGTTGGTCTCGGCGGCAAGAATCGGGGTTCTCAAAAGCCGCGCGCCGTGCGCCGACACGTGCAGCACCATGGCGTCCTGATCCTCTGACGGCAATTCGCCCAGACCGGAAAACTCGGCGGTGCCGTCGATGTAGAGGTCGAGCGCAGGCACGTAGGCAATGGCGTGGTCGAACACCGCTAGAGACGCTGGCATCGGATCGATGCGACCGCCTCGACGGGTGCGCAGAAGAACCAGCTCGCCTTCGACGCCGACCTTGCCGAGCAGCGCGACCAAGAGCGTCGCCTTGTCCTTGCAGTCGCCAAAGCGGCGCTGCAGAACCTGCGCGGACTTGTAGGGTTTGTAACCGTGGATGCCGAATTCGAGGCCCACGTAGCGGGTGCCTTCCACCACCAACCGATGAATGGCTTTCACTTTGTCGAGCGTCGAGGTGAGACCTGCTGTCGCCTGCGTCGCTGCCTTGGCGAGCGAGCCATCGTCTTGCATCTGATCGGCGACGAGGTTCCAGTACCAGCGCCCCATGTCTTCCCAGCCGGAATAGGTGCTGATGTGCAGGTACGGCGCGATCTCGGTAAAGCCAGGCATTGCCGGCTCGCTTTCCACGCGGGGCAAGTTGAGGGCCTCGAAACGGTAGCGCTTCTCGGCGCCGCGCTCTTCGGTGGTCGAGTGAAATCCGGAAAACGCCGGCTGGTTGAGATAGAAAACCCGCGTGGACGGCGCGATGAGCGTGTAATCCCAGCGGCGCACCGGAAAGACGTCGCCGAGCGTGTCGAGGTCGCCGAAGTAATCGGCGAGGTCGTTGCTGTAAGCCACGTCCGACACGGTGTACTGAACCTCGACCACGTCGCCGGCGCGCAGATTCTCGAACACGACGACCGCCGCCCGGGTGTCGTAGTAGAGCCCGTACCACGGCTCCGACAGCCCGCGCTCGTCACGTGCCGTGGCCTCGGAGATCTCGATATTTTGGCCGGCGCCGCGTCGCAGAATGCGCGCCTTGCGAATTTCGACGTCTTGCCGGCCGGGCTCGAAACGCACCCAGGTTTCCTGATTGTCGTGGGCGGCGCGGTCGGTGCGCACGTGAAGGATGTGCTGCACGAACCGCTCGGCCAGGCCGTTGCCGTGCACCCGCACCGCCGTGCGATCGAGCACGACTTCGGCCGAGGCACTATCGCTTGCCGGCGCCCCGAACAGCACCTCGCGGGCCAGCGCTTCGCCGTCGGCGGCGAACTCCACGACCAAGTCGTCAGCGCTAAGCGCAGTCTTCGTCGCCTCGGCCAGGACTTGCATGTAGCGACGCAGAGTCGGATTTTGCGGCCGCAGCTCCAGCGAGCGACGCATGGCCGCGACCGCCGCATCGTTTTGCCCAGCCCGCGCCTCCAAACGCCCCAGCTCTTCGTAAAGCCCGGCGTCGTCGGGCAGACGCGCAATCGCCTTGCGCACCCCCTCGCGCGCGGCCGCCACGTCGCCCTGCCCCTCCAGCGCTTCCGCCTGATCGAAGACCAGGCCGGTCAGATCGGGCCGCCAGCGTTGCGCCTCGCCGAAAAGGCGAGCGGTTTCCTTCAAATCGCCACGTTTGCGCGCCGCTGCCGCCAAGGCCCGCAAGACGCCGACATCCGAACGTCGGTTCCGGTAGAGGTCGCGCAAAACGTCTTCCGCCTCGGAGCGGCGACCGAGGGTCGCGTACATGTCCGCCAGCACATCCTGGACGGTTGGAAGCGCTCTCGCCTCCGCCGGCAATGCCAGTATGCGAGCCAACGCCGACGACGCCATGCCGGAGCCCTCTTCCTCGCGCGCGAGCGCAAGCTGGGCGCCCACACAGTCGCGATCGAGCGCGACCGCTTTGCGCCACTGGACCACGGCTTCATCATCGCGGCGCTGGCTGCGCCACAAGCGGCCGATCTCGGCGAGCAAGTCGGCCTGCGCATCAGCAGCCGCGACCGACGAAAGCGCGCGCGTGAGCGCGGCGCGCCGCTCGTCCTCTTCGCGCGCCACCTGGCCAAGCAACGCCAGGGCCCGCGAGGCGACTTTCCCAAGCGCAGCGTCGCCGTCGGGAATTGCCCTGCGAGTCGCCTTTTCGATAGGCCGAGATTCGCTGTCGGCAGGCTGCACCAACGAAAGGAAGAGCGCCTCGTCGAGCCAGGCCTGGGCCGCATCAGCGCCGCGTGCGCCGTCGGCATGCGCCTGCAGCAATCGCCCAAGATCCCTCACCACCGGCGCCTTGCGCGGGGCTTTCCCGACTGCCATCTTCGCCGGCACGTTGGCGCTGACCGAAATGCCATCAAGTCGCGACCCATCGAGCGCGGTCAAGCGCGCGAATACGCGCCACGCTCCACGCGTAACCACGGTCTTGATGAGCAGAGGGTTGTCGCCGCGCCGGAGGAAGACCGGCACCGCCTCCTGGTCAAGCCAGGCAGGACGGACCACGTCATTCGCCAGGACAAGGCTACCGCCGACCCAGGCTTTCACTGGCCCCGGCGTGCCCACGCGCAGGGTCGCCCATCGCTCGCGGTCGCTCTTTACGTACGTCAGCAGATACGCGACGGCATCGCTGTCCGGCCGAAGCACGGCATCCACGAAGACCATCCCCTGCATGAAGGCTTCGTCAGGAAGGCGCCGCCATGCAACGTCCCGCTCTTTGCCGGGCCATCGATTTTCGACTCTGGGGTCGGAAACCGCGCTCGCGCCATCTCCGGGCTCGACAGGAAATTTGCGCCCCAGGCCGCTGCGCCCTTGCGCATCGAACGGCCCCACAATCCAGAAGTCGCCGATGAGGCCGAGCCCGCGTCGACGCGCATCGGAAGCCGCAAGGTCGCCTTGGCGGTCTTCCTCGATCGACAGCAGGTACTCGGCCTGAGCCGCCACCAGCGGATCCGGCGCGCCGCCCAAGCGACCTTCCACGAGCTCGCCGAGAATCTGCCTGAGCTGGCCGACGGGAAGAGCGTCGTCCTTGTTCACCAAGGCTGCCAGCGGAGCAATGGCTTCTGGTCGCCCCTGCCTCGCGCGTAACTGCTCGCGGTTTTCATCGACTAGGGCGCCCGAAGCGCGCGCCCCGGCGGAGCGGGCGGCGGCATAGGCAAAAACCAGCAGGATCAGACTGCGGCGGTGGCGTCGAAACCGCCTGAGCGACATGGCCTGAGTATAGCGGCTATCCGGAGAAAGAGCCGGCACGGTCAGTGCGTAAAGTACCGACCGATGGCTTCCCGCAAGGCCAAGCGCGCCCGGTGCAAACGTGTCTTCACCGCGGGCACCGACAGCCCGAGCATCTCCGCCGTGTCCTCGGTCGACATCTCTTCCACGTCGCGCAGAAGGAAGACCGTGCGCAGGCCGTCGGGCAACGCATTCACCGACATCTGAATGTGAGCACGCATCTCTTCCGACTGGAGTTGCTCGTCCGGACGTTGCGACCAATCCGAGTTGGCCCGCATCAGCCGCCCGCTCTCCGCGACGGCGTCGTTGAGAACGGTCGGCTCGATGTCGTCCACCGTTACTTCGGGATGGCGGTTACGGCTGCGAAGCAGCATCAGCGCAGCGTTGACCGTCACCCGATACATCCAGCTGCCGAACTGCGCCCGACCCTCGAAGCTGGGAAGATTGCGCCAGGCCGAAAGGAAGGCGTCTTGCAGAATCTCCTGCGCGTCGGTTTCGTTGCGCACGAAGCGCATGGCCAGGCGGTAGAGCTTATTCTCGTAGCGGTTGACCAGCTCCTCGAAAGCAGCCTCGTCCTTAGCGCGTGCGCGTTCGACCAGGACCTCGTCGGCAACTTCACCGATCGCCGTGGTCACCTGAGCCTCGGGTGATCCCTTGCGGTCTCCGTCAATCATGGGTTTCATGCGAAATACCACAAGATCGCGCTCGGTGGGAACAAAGCTAAGTAACCTTTGCGCATCCGCGATGCTCCCGTGACGAAACGCTTTGGGGTACACTCCGCCAACTCGGACTCATGGTAGCCGCAATACTGAAATCGTCCCGCCCTCACCAGTGGATCAAGAACCTCTTCGTGGCGGCTCCTTTGGTCTTCGCGCGCAAGATCGACGACGTGCAAGCCGTACTGTTCACCGCCGTAGCGGTGGCGGGCTTCTGTCTCATCTCGAGCTCGGTCTACCTCATCAACGACATCGTCGACGTCGACAAGGATCGCGCCCATCCGCTCAAGCGCTTCCGCCCTATCGCATCGGGAGCGCTACCGATTCGAACGGCCAAGCTCGTGGCGTTGATTCTCGGCGCTGCAGGCCTTCTGCTGACCCTCTCGCGGGGACCACTACCCGCGGGAATCGCGGCGGCTTACCTCGTGCAAAACCTCGCCTACTCGTTCTATCTCAAGCACATTCCGTTCGTCGACGTTGCGAGTTTGGCCATGGGCTTTCTGCTGCGCGTGCTGGCCGGCGCAGCGGCGATTCCCGTCGAGCCGTCGTTTTGGTTGCTTGTCTGCACCATTCTGCTCGCGTCCTTCCTTGGCTTCGGCAAGCGCGCGCATGAGCTGCGAACCAGCGCCGCTCGTGGAGGCAAGCAGCGCAAAGTCCTCGACCGCTACAACCCGAACGCCCTGCGCATTCTCATCTATCTTCTGGCCGTGCTGACGACGCTGGCGTATGCCGGCTATACCCAGTCCCACCACGCGCTGACGTTCTTCGGCACGCGGCGGCTGGTGTTGACGGTTCCGTTCGTGGGCTTCGGCGTGTTCCGCTTCATTTGGATTACCCAGCGCAAGTCCGACGCCGAGAGCCCGACCGACTCCATGCTCAGCGACGCGCCCTTCATGATCAATCTGCTGGGCTACGCGGTGGCCATCGTCGCCATCATCTACGCCGGCTGGTAGGTGCTAGCGACAATAGCCGTAGGTCGAGGAGCCGTAGATCGCGGTGCAAGCGCTGCCGGTCGAGCATCCGCCCGCCACCGCGAGGCTGCACACGCTGTGACAGGTTCCACCGAAACAGAGCGATCCCGGCTGGCAATTGTCGGGAACGCTCGTGCATTTCTCACCGACCAGCTTGGTGTGCTGAGAGGAGCAATCACATACGGTCGCGTCGTTACTGACGCCCGTCGTCAGCCCAGCCAGAAACACGCACTTTAGACCGCTGATCCCGGTGTTGCAGGTGGCTGCTCCAACCGGGCTGCAGCTCTCGATGGGTGGCGAGCAAAAGAAGAGGTTCTTTACCGCCACGTGGTTGCTGTCCAGGATGGAGCTGGAAGTACAACGGCTGTTCGCCGCGCAGTCCTTATCCCCGCGGCAGGTCTTGTAACAAAGGTGCCCGCACGTAGCGTCCGCGATGCAAACCGAGCCGGGCTCACAGCGCGTAGTGTCCGCCGCACACGAGTGCATGGGAGCCACGAACGTCGTTGTGACTGACTGTGCTGTTGCCTCGCATTTGAACGACGTATTCGTCTGCTCGTCGATGACACATCGGTGAAAGCAGGAACATCCGGACTGGCATACGGGATCGCACGTGCTATTCGGAACCGCCTCGTCCACGCAACTGACAAACGGACCGAACGGGGGAGTGGCAACCGTACACGCCGGCGGGTTCGAGTCGCTCGTCGGAGTTGTCGTGTCCTGATTGCCAGCGTCGGAGACACTATAGGTTCCATCTTTCCAGCAATGACCGGTCGATCCGCTTCCTTGGTCGATCTGACAGCTGTAGCCGGTTGGGCATTTTCCGTCGGTGCAACGCAAGCCACCGTTCGTGAGGCCGTTCGTGTTATAGCAGGCGACCAAGGCGCCAGCCGCCAAACCAAGGGCAATTGCATTCGTCTGCCGCATGGATGCTCCTAGAACGTTAGTAGCGCGGAAGCGCCGGCATAGGTGGGGGTTGCCACGGGCGTGAGCGAAACCGCAGGAGACGCCGAGCCACGCCACCGCCAAAGCAGGTACCCGCCCGTCCCTCCTGCCGCGATGCCAATCAGGCCCGACACGGCGGCGACGGCGTTGGCGGTCTTGCCGTTGGCCTCGACGGCGGGGTCGAAGGGGTCGTGGTTTTGCGATGCCGTCTTCAGCTTCTGCGCTTTGCTGGCGCCTACCGCCGCCGCAATGATACATGTGACGATCCCTGCGCCGCCCACGCCGAGGAGGGAATAGCCGATCCACTTCTTGGGTTGCGACGGTTCGCTGGTCGGCGCGGACGGCGCCGAAACGTCGACGCCTGGCTGCACCGGCGCGGGCTCGACCACCGGCGCGGGCGCCAGCGGCGGCTCGCCCGCGGTCGCCGCGGTCGGGCCGGCTGGGCTGGCCGGGCTGGAAACGACCGGTGGGTTGGCGACCGGCGGCGAAGCCGTGGCCGAGAGCCCCGAGCCCCCCGGTGCCGGCGCGGGTTGCGGCTGCAAGGCGCCAGCGCGGCGCCTTTCGTCGAGCGTTCGTTCGAGATCCGCGATCTTCTTCTCGACATCGGCGCGGTTGCTGGCGTCCGGACGCCGCCGCAAATAGTTCTTATACGAGCGAATGGCGTCTTCGGGACGATCCCACAACCGGAAGGCTTGCCCGATGTTGAAAAGCAAGGCCGGATCTTCGACGAGCAGGTAGGCCTCTTCGTACTCGTTGATAGCGTCGCCATACTTGCCTACGTCGTAGAATCGGTTGGCCATTTCGTAGTGCTCCTTGGCCTGTTGCCGCTTCTCCGATTCGCCCTGGGCGCGCGCCGCCCCGGGCGCACCCAGGCACCCCAGCAATGCCACGAGCGCGAGGACCCCGCGCTGGACCTTCCGTGGATTCATCGGCTTCCGTTCTGGGCTCTCTTGAGGCCCGCTCACTTTGCACACGCAGCATAGAGTAGCCCACGGCTTCCATCGCGGTCAAAGCAAGTCGGGCTCCTGCAAGAGCGCGGCTTCAGCCCTTGACGCAATTGCGGCCGCCGGCCTTCGCTTCGTACAGGCGTTCGTCCGCCCGACGAATGAGCGCCGCCGCCGTCGGCTCTTCGGGATCGAGCGTTGCCACGCCCATCGAGATGGTCACCGGGATCTGCGTCGACTCGAAGCGGAATTCGGTGGTCTCGACGATGCGACGAACTTTCTCGGCGAACTGGTGGCCGTTGTGCCCGTCGATTTCGGGCAAAACGATCGCGAACTCCTCGCCGCCGTAGCGAGCGAAGATGTCTTCGGTCCGAATCTTCGCCTTCACCGTGAGTGCAAGCGTCTTGAGCACAGCATCGCCGGCCAAGTGGCCGTGCGTATCGTTGACGTTCTTAAAATGGTCGAGGTCGAACATGACCAGCGACAGCTCGCGCCGATAGCGCGTAGCCCGTGCAATCTCCCGCCCCAGCGCCTCGGAGAAGTAGCGCTTGTTGTAGATCTGCGTGAGGCCGTCGACAGTCGTGAGACGGTAGATTTCCTCGTGGTACGCGCGCTCGATGTTGCCGCCCGAGAGGAACTTGAAGATGGTTCGACCGATCTTGATGAAGTCGCCATCGACCAGGGTGCGCTCTTCAACCAGCTCGTCGTTCACATACGTGCCATTGGTCGAGCCCAAATCACGAATTCGCACCGCGCGCCCGCCGTTGATGATCTTCGAATGCGCTCGTGAAACCGATTCCTGATCGATTTGAATGTCGCACTTGTTGGATCGGCCGAGCGTGAGCGCCGGACTCTCGAGACTGTATTTACGCCCAAGCTCGGGGCCATAGATCACGACCAAGCACGCTTCCTTGGTGGGGGGATGCTCAGTAATGCGATTAATGCTCGTGACGACGGTCTTGGCCCGAACGTGGTCCAGGTCGGGCGTCGTGTCGTCGCGTTTTGAAGGGGGACGTGCCAAGGGGACCTCTCCAGGTTAGGTCAGGATCGCGACGCGGTAAAGGAGACTGCATAATTTGACACATTCACCTACATGTATGACCGTGTATTCATGGAACTCGGGCGCGTCGGTTTTGCAGCCTCCCTGGTCGTGTCTTTGGCCGGAATCGGAACACCTTCGGCGCAGGCACAAGAGGCCGACTTCGCCACGCTCACCAATCCGCTACGACCGAAGGTGATGCTGGAAACAGCGACACTGCAGGGACGGCATTTGGTCGCCTCCTTGGAAAACGGGGGTGTCGCGCAATTGACCTTGCACCCGGCCCTGCAGAAAGCAGTCGAAGAGGCACTCTCGGCGCATCACCACCCTTTCGCGGCGGCGGCGGTCATCTCGATTCCCGATGGCAAGGTACTGGCCCTAGCCGGCTACTCGAAAGTCGATCCGAGCCTCGATGCCGCCACCCTGGCGTTGCGACCGTGGGCACCCGCCGCCTCGGTGTTCAAAGTCGTCTCCGCATCGGCGCTGCTGCAAGAAGGCCATGTCGAGCCGGGCATCCGAGTCTGCTACCACGCCGGAGTCTCGTCTGTTCTGCGCGACAATCTGATCGACATGCCCGCCATCGACCGCTCCTGCGCAAGCCTCGGCTACGGCCTGGGCAAATCGCAAAATGCGATCATCGCCAAGCTGGCGACGAACCATCTTCGCCCCGAGCAATTGGAACGAATGGCGTTCGCTTTCGGCTTTGGCCAGGAGCTCGACTTCGATGCCGCTCTGGAGCCGTCGGAAGTCGACATCCCGCGCGATTCGCTCGAGTTCGCCCGCGCAGCGGCCGGGTTCTGGCATAGCTCGCTTTCGCCGCTGCACGGAGCACTGCTCGCCGCGACCATCGCCAACCGGGGAGAGATGCCGGGCGCCCACCTCATCGAAAAAGCCGTGGACGGCAACGGGGCCCGCATCGCGACCAAGAAACCGTCCGCACGACGCGTTCTTGATCCATCGGTCGCCGAACAAGTCGGCAAGATGATGCAACTGACGACCAGTATGGGCACCGCCAAGCACAGCTTCCGCGATCGCAAGGGCCATCCGTACCTTCCCGTCGAGGTGGCAGGCAAGACGGGAACCCTCTTCTATCGCGGACGTCCCCAAGACCCCAGCTTGCCAAGCAGCGCCGCCTTGCAAGGCGGCCAAATCGGCTACAGCTGGTTCGTGGGCTTCGCGCCCGCCGACCATCCCACCATGGCCTTTGCAGTTCTTCTCGGCAACCCAGCGTCGTCGCAAGTGAAAGCGCACTCAGTCGCCCGTCAATTGGTCGCCGAGTACTTGGCCGTCGAGAACCCGACAGTCCGGCACGGCCACATGCTGGCTCGGCGCTAATTGTATTTCTTCGCCAATTAGCTGATACAATTCCTCACCCGATTCGTAGGTGAAGAATTCCCATGTCGCTGCTGTATGAGTGGCTGGAAAATGCAGTTCGCAACCGCAGCGCAAGTGGCGGGACCGGACGCGCACTGATTTACCACGACACGTATTTGTCCTGGCGCGGGCTCCTTCACCGAGTGGAGCGTCGGTCGCACGAGCTTGCCGCCATGGGCATTCGCAGCGGTGACTGGGTCGGCTTGATGGTGGGCAACGATCCCGAGATGGTCGTCCTGGCGCTCGCCTTGTCGAAGCTCGATGCCATCGTCGCGCCCATCGATCCAACGACCGGCGGGCGCGACCTCGACATGATTCTCGAGGCGGCTCCGCTTCGCGCGATCGTCACCCGCCCCAACGCCGTCGATCCGCTGGCGGCGCCGTCGGGTACCCTGCGCATGAATCAGGCGCCGCAAGCGCCACGCGTAAGTCCCGAGGCAAGGCACCGCATCTCGGGAACCCTGCTCACGTGTTCCCTTTACCCCTGTGCGGCGCCCAAAGTCGACGCTCAAGCCACCCCCGAGGTCGTGCTGTTCACTCTCGATTCGGGTGGAGATCCGAAGGCTGTGCTTCGCGGACGAACGCAGCTCCAAGGTATCGCGGATACCTTGGCGGCTGGCTTTTCCATTGGGATAAGCAGCAACGTTCTTTGCTCCGCCCCGCTCTTCGATTGCCAGGGCTTCGATTTCGGACTGCTCGCGTCCCTGCCAAATCAAGCGACGCTCTACCTCGACGATGGCACAGCGGCGCCCCGCCTGGCGAAGCTGCTCTACGAGTACGCGATCGATCTCTTCGCGGCCACGCCGCGAGACTTTGCGGCGCTTTCCCATGTCACGAACGCCAAGTCGCTGCGTGGGCACGGCACCCGCCTGGTTTGCTCGGGCGTACCGCTTCCGCCCTCGGTCGCCCGGGGCTGCCGCGAGCGCTTTGGCGTTCCGCTTCTGCGCACGTACCTGAGCGCGGAAACAGGACCGGCCGGAGCCGATTTGGACGGCAACGCCCCCGACACCGTCGGCACGCCGCTGCCTGGCGTCGAGATTCGAATCGCCACCAGCGACGGCGCATCGCTTGAAAGCGACATCAGCGGCCCCATCTGGGTGCGCAGCCAGGGCGTGGCCACGCATTTCCTGCCAGAGCTTTCGGTGCGCGGCAACCACGTTGCCGTGGGACGCGGCTTGCTCGACGGATGGCTCCGAACCGGTGACGTGGGCTACTTCGACAGTGATCACCGGCTTCACTTGAGCCACCGCGAAGACGACATCGTGCAGGTCGACCGTCGCGCGGTCGCTCTGGGCGAGATCGAAAGCTGCCTCGAAAGCTTGTCGCAGGTAAAAGCCGCCCAGGCACACGTCGAGTACGACGACGCTGGTTCGACGCATATCGTGGTTCGGGTGACTCCGGGCGGACGCTGCCAGGCGGACAAAATGCTCGACCACTGCGCCAAGCAACTAGCTCCGCACAAGGTCCCGCGGCGAATCGACATCGCCGAATAGGCGCGGCGTCGTCCTGCCGCTCGCGCATGGTGCGCCCGTCCGCGGGCTGCTATGGTCCGCGCGCATGTTGCCGCCGCTCGTGGATTCCCACTGTCACCTCGACTTCGAAGACTTCAAAGACGACCTGCCGGCCGTGATGGAGCGAGCGCGCGCCGCGGGCATCATCGCCATGATGTGCGTCGGATCCGCCGGCGACCTGGCGACCGCCGAGCGGGCGGTCGAGCTGGCCGCCAAAGAGCCGGATGTGTTCGCGGCTATCGGAATCCACCCGCATGACGCAGCCAAAATCACACCGGAATTCTGGCCGGCATTGGAAGAACTAGCGAGGAAGCCTCGCGTGGTCGCCATCGGCGAGACTGGGCTCGACTACTTCTATGACCATTCTCCGCACCAGGTGCAGCGCGACGTGTTCGTCCGCTTTCTCGGCCTTGCGACCGCGACCAACCGGCCGATCGTCTGCCACGTGCGCGACGCTCACGAAGACGCCGCCGCGGTCTTGCGCCAAGGCCCGTTACCCGACGCGGGCGGCGTGATCCACTGCTTTTCCGGCAACGTCGAGCACGCACGCCGCTATCTCGACCTCGGCCTCCACCTGTCATTTTCAGGCGTCATCACCTTCAAGAAAGCCGACGACATTCGCGAAGCCTGCGCCTTCGCCCCTGCGGATCGCATCCTGGTCGAAACCGATGCGCCCTACCTGGCGCCCGTCCCGCATCGAGGCAAACGCAACGAGCCCGCTTTTGTGCGCCAGACGCTCGAGGCGGTGGCTCGCGTGCGCGGAATCTCGCCGGGCCAGGTTGCCGACACGACCACAGCCAATGCCTTTCGCCTCTTCAATCTCAATGTCACGCCGCCTGTAGGTTGACCCTCGCCGGCAGGCATCCGATACTCCCGCCCGTGTCGACGCCAGATCTTCCCCTCGTTCGCATCCAGCTCCGCTATCCCGATGAAAGCGTGTTCCTGAACCGATTCGCGCCCAACGTTACCCGCGGAGGCATCTTCCTAACCAGTCGTTCGCCCCACCCGGTCGGCTCGGTCATCGCATTCGAGGTGGCGCTCGTCCAAGGTCCGCCCCTGCTCTGGGGCACCGGAAAAGTCACGTGGGTGCGCGACTACGATCCCCAGGAGCCGCAGCGGGCGCATGGCATGGGCGTCCAGTTCCTGCAGGTCGATGTGGGCGCGAGGCCCATGCTGGAGAAGTTGCTGAGTTACAAAAATCTCCCGCAGCGATTCACGCCGGCGGCGGGTGTGCCCTTTACTACGCCTCGCCCAGCCTCTGCCCGTACCAGCTCGCCGGAGTCGCCGCCGGCGGACGGCGATCCGGCCACCTGGATCGACGATCAGGGGATGCGCAAGGCCATCGACCGAGCACGCGTGCTGGCCCGAGGCGTGGACGACGTCGAAGTCCTGCGCAAACGCGAGCGCGAGGAACCGCCTACCCTGGAAGCCGCCCTCGCCCAGCTTCCGCGCCTGCTCGCCACAAAGCGTTAGCAAAGCAGCCGTCAACCTTCAACGGACCCTTGCAAAAGGAGTAAGTCGGTATGAATTTGCTGCTACGATTTGGCAAGGCGGTCCAGCTGAGGCGCGGACACGCGCCTCTCGAGCTCAGGACTAGGTACCAGAACATCCATGAAGAAGCGCAAGATATCCACCCGTAGCGTCGAACGACTCAGCATTTACCGCCGCGCCCTCTTGCACGGCAGACACGAATTCGGCCCCAGCGTCTATTCGCACCAATTGGCCCACGCCTGCCAATTGACGGCGGCTCAAGTCCGGCGCGACTTGATGGCCATTGGTTACAGTGGCAACCCGAACAGCGGGTACGACGTCAAACGCCTGCTCAGCTCGCTGGCCGCATTTTTGGATTCGCAGGAAGCCCGTGCCGCCGCCATCGTCGGGATGGGCTACCTCGGCCGCGCTATCGCCGCGTTCTTGGCGAATCGCTCGCACAAGATTCGCCTGGCCGCGGCCTTCGACGTCGATCTGGACAAGATTGGTCTTACTTTCAGCGATGTCCACTGTTACTCGGTTCGGCAGATGGCCGAGGTGCTGGCGGAAAAGCACATCGACATCGGCATCATCACGGTTCCTGCCGAACAAGCCCAGCACGCCGCCGAGCAACTGGTCGCCGCCGATGTGACCGGCATCCTGAACTTCGCACCGACGGTGCTGCGCCTGCACGAACGCATCTACGTCGAAAACATCGACATGACCGTGTCGCTGGAAAAGGTCGCCTTCTTCGCCCGCAGCGCGTCCCGCAACAAGCGCAAATAGAGGCAGACGACAGAGACGCTACCCGCGCATTCGCCGCAAGATCTTGCGCGGGAGCTGCCACAAATCTTCGGCTCCGCGCAGACGGACCAGGCGCAAGACCCCGACGTACGTAAGGAAGGCGATGGCGATCGTCGCGAGCAGAGCCAGACCGTGGAGCGGACGATGGAGCGCGCGCGGCCAGGTCGGCGGAAGCTGACCAAGCACCTGCGAAGCGCCCCGCCAAACGACGACTGCGACGACGCCCAGGACGGCGTTGGCAACCAGCAGCCAACCGAGATCGCGCCAGAAGCCTGCGCTGCGCGGCCGCCCGAGAACGCGGCCAAAAGCGACACGCAGAATCGCCAAATTGAAAAGCGCCGCAACCGTGGTTCCAAGCGCCAGGCCCGGCGCCCCCAACGTTCGGTAGGTCAGCGAGTTGAAGATCAGATTGGCCGCCACCGACGAGATGGACGCAACCATGGGGATGCGTGGGCGATCCACCGCGAAAAATGCCGGCGCAAAGACCTTCACCAGGCTGTAGGGCAAAACTCCGAGCATGTACGCCTGCACGATGGGCACCGTCGCGTCGGTGTGCACGGGCAGGAATTTTCCGCCCTGAAAAAGCAACTGCACCACGGGCCGGGCGAGCACGACCAAGCCGACCGCCGACGGTAGCGCCAGCAGCCACACCCCGCGCACGCCGTCCACCACGCGCGCGATGAGCGCGTCCTTGTCGCCGCGAGCGGCCTCCTGCGAGGCGCGCGCCGTGGTCACTGTCGCCAGCGCCACCCCGAACAAACCGACCGGCAGGTAGAACAGGCGAAAGGCATTCTGCAAATAGGTGAGCGGGCCGCTGCCGAGCGCGGCCGCGTATTGGGTGTTGACGAAGACATTGATTTGAATGGCCGCCAAACCAACCGTCGCCGGTCCCATCAGCCGCACGATCCGCCGGAGATCGAGGTCGGAAAACATGCCGGCAAGCCGCGGACGCAGGCGGTAGCCCAGGCGATAGAGACTGGGCAGCTGCACGACGGCTTGAACCAGGCCTGCGGTGGCCGTGCCGACGCTCCAGACGATCATGCCGGTGCGCTCGGAAAAGTGCACGACCATGAGCAGCACGCCGCACGCGATGCTGGTCACGTTGAACATGGCGGGCGCGTAGGCCGGTGCCAGGTAGCGATGCTGCGCGTTCAGCATGCCCATCCAAACGGCGCTCACGCTGACCAGCGTGAGAATCGGCATCATGATTTGGGCCAAGAAAGCGGCGGTCGCCACCTGCGCGGCGTTGCCACCGAAGCCGCGAGTGATGAGCCAGACCATCTGGTCGGCCCACACGATGCCCGCCAGGCCAATCGCGCCCGTGATGAGCAGAAGCGCGCCGAGCACCAGATTGCCGAGCCGATACGCTCGTTCCTGACCGCCCTTGGCCATCGCGTCCGCAAACGTCGGCACAAAGGCGCTCGACAGAGCACCTTCGGCAAACAAGTCACGCAGCAGGTTCGGAATGCGAAACGCCGCCACGTAGGCATCGGTAAGCGCGCTGACGCCGAAGATGCGTGCGAAAATCGAATCGCGCACCACTCCCAGTACGCGAGACGCAAGTATCGCCACGCTGACGTTGGCGGAAGAACGCAGAGTTGTAGCCACTGGCGTGGACGTTAGCGGGCGTACCCCAGAAGGTCTATTTTTGATGTCCCGCTAAGGGCTCTTCGGTGGGCGGCGCGGGAAGGGCTCGGCGCTACGCGCGGCGGACTGCTTCGGGACCTCGGCGACCAGCCCAAGTTGCTCGCGCAAGTCGAGGTAGTCGCTGCTCACGCTCCAGCGCACGACATCCTTGATGGCGCCTTCCGCGTCGCCTCCCCGCGTCTCGGCCGAGCGGAGGATCTCGCGCACCGCCGAGGGGGCATCGCCGCACAAGAGCAGACCAGCGCGGTCCGCGCTCTGGTTGGCGCCCACCGCCCAGCTCGCAAGGTCGACCCGACCAGGGTCGGCCATGATCTGCTCGATGGCGGCGCTGGCCGACGACAAGGTCGCCGGCTGCACCGCTCGCTGCAAGAACGCAACGTAGCGCTTGACCGCCGCCGGATCCGTCTCTGGCAGCTGGAATTGGGGATGAACCATCTTCACCGCCGCAGCAACAATGACTCGCAGCTCGTCCAGAGACGGTACGGCTTCTGGCGACAGGAGGAACTGATCGGCCCGTAGGCGCGCCAAACGACGCGCCAGGAAGAAGGCCAATTCCTTTTCGGTGCGATTGATCAGATTGCGCCCAAGCAAGAACGACGGCATGACCTGCTGTCCTTCGAGCACGATACGCAGCTCGAGCTCGCAGTCGCTCTCGGGCGAAACATAAAGCGGCGGCAGCGCAATGTTGAACAGATGACAGGCGTAGCTGATCATTTGACCGACGGACGAGCGGTCTGCCGCCAAGTCGACCTTCTGAGCGGGATTGAGCCTGAGCGCGACCGCATCCTTGGCGCGCCCCATGGCCACGCCCGCGCTGACCACCGCCAGCACGTGAGAAACACACCATTCCTGGCGGGGGCTCGCGATGAACCGCTGCCACATGGTTTCGCTGAGCGAGCCACTCGACCGCAACACCGCCGGCGCTGCGGTTCGTTCGTAGAAAGCCTGCTCTTGGGAGATTGCCTGCCCCATCGCTACCAGCGCAGCGCTCGTGCAGTGTAGGCGATCGTACATTTGATGCTTGCCATACATGCGCGCCAAGGCACGAATGTTTTTGGCGATGCTGTCGAAGTCCTGCGAACCTTCGAGCACGGCTTCGCGCGCCTTGACCGCTTCGTTCAGCTTGGCAGCACCCAGCACCTCGTACGAATCCGCCAGGACCTCACGGTAGCGCGGATCCTCTGGCGCCAACTGGACGCACACCTCGTAGGCGGCGATCGCAGCGTCGCGCTCGTGCAAGCGCTTGCGGCACACGTCGGCGAGCTTGCGCCACAGGCTGAGCAGCAAGGCGCGCTTCTCGGGCGGTGGATCGGCACCCAGGCGCTTGATCATGCGCCGGTAATTGCGCGCCAGCTCGCGCCAGCCGCCTTGCGCCGTCAGGATGCGCTCGATGCGACCGAACGTCCGCTCGTCGTCGATGTCCTCGTCGAGAACGAGGTTGTAAACCTCGATGGCTCGCTCGCTGAGGCGCAGCTCGTAGTTGAGAATGTTGCCCATGGCGACCAGCAGTCGCGCACGCGTCTTGCCGCTTTCGACCTTGACCAGGCGTTCGAGAATCTCCACGGCCTTCGGCCAGTCCCGCGCCTGCGAATAAATCTCGAACGCCTCGTGAAGCGTGACCGGATCGTCCGGCCGCAGCGCCAGCATTTCGAAATAGGTGCCAAGCGACGCGCGGACATCGCCGAGTTGGTCGCGCTCCGCCGCTGCAATCTTCGACAAGACCTCGAACTTTTCGTCAGCCGACGAAGCGCTCTGGAGCAGCATGCGCTGCTGCTCGATCATGGCCCGCGCGGTTTCCGGGCCCGTGCCCGAGAGCCGACCATGCGCCTTGGCCAAACCGTCGCGGCATTCCTTGTTGTCGGGCGCAAGAGCCACCGCTTGCGTGAAGGCGTTCGCCGCCTGCTCAGCCTCGCCCGACGCCAAATAGGCTTCGCCAAGACCTTCCAGATATTCCACGCGCTCGTCTTGCGTTAGGCCAGCGTCATTCCGGCCTAGCACCGCTGGCGCCGCAAGAATGACGTCGTCCCACCATCGCTCCGCCAAGGCGAGCGAGGACCAGCGCAGGATCGCCGGCAAATAGGTCGGGTCGTTGCCGTAGGCGTTGCGATAGTTTGCTCGCGCGCGATCGTTGTCGCCGAGCATTTGCGCCGCCCAGCCGGCCTTTTGGTACATGCGCGCCGACTGGGCGCTGCCCTGCCCGTTTCCAGCCGCCAAACCTTCAAAGAGCGGCAAAGCGGTCGTCCAGTCTTTCGCCTCCCACGCGATGTCGGCCAGGGCCTCGGCCGCGGGACGGTTGGTCGGCGCCAATTCGACGACCCGACGGTACATCTCGGCGGCGGCGTCTTTGTCCGAAAGCCGCGTGCGATAGATCTCCGCCGCGTCCAAGCTGTAACTGACGCGCAACTCGGAATCGCGAGTCGCTGCCCCGGCAGCGGACAAACACGCAGCGACCCGGGCGTAGTCGTCGCGCATTTTGTAAATGTCGAGCAGGGCGAGCAAGGCAGCCGTGTTGGCGGGATCGGCAGCCAACGCGGCTTCGAGCGCATTTTGCGAGGACGTCGGATCGCCCTCTTGCTCCTGAAACCACGTCGACAGCACCACGTACATCGCGGCTTGCTTCTCGGGCGGAGAAAGCTGCGGCGCCACGCTCATGCATTCCTGCAAAAGCTCGGGGAAACGGCCGAGGACTCCGGCCATGCGGGTAAGCTCGCCGGTCAGCTTCTCGTCGGCGGGATCATCCTGAAAAGCCGTGAGCAGCGCGATGTACGCGCGGTCCGGATCGTTCAGGTTCTCCTCGAACACCTTGGCTGCCAGCGCCAGGTAGCCGGCGCGGCCTCTCGCCGTGGTGTCACGTTCGGCGCACTCGATGAAAAGCGCGGCGAGCTCGTCCCAGCGACCTTCCTGCGCGAGCGCACGAGCAGCTCGCTCGTAATCTTCAGCCGGCGGCGGCGTTGGCGTGGACTCGGATTGATTGTGCGGGTCTTCGCTGGTCATCATCTCCTCCGGTACGGGCGGGTGCTAAGCAAGGGGGGATCTGGCCGCGACGCCACCTCGACGATCTCGTGCCTGACAATAGGGGGGCCATCCGCAGCAGTCAACCGCGACGAGGTTTCCCTTGTACCTCGACAATCTTTTCCGCATGATCGGCCCTCCCATGAGCACCGAGACAACGGTTCGAAACACGCCCCTGACGAGCGCCCACCGGCGCCTCGGCGCGAAGCTCATCGATTTTGGCGGCTGGCTCATGCCCGTGAACTACCCCGCCGGTATCCTGGAAGAGCACAAGGCCACACGCAACGCTGTGGGCGTTTTCGACGTCTGCCACATGGGCGAGATCCATTTTCGCGGGCCACGCGCCGCTCAGGCCGTCCAGCGCCTGGTCACCAACAACGTGGCGGCGCTTTCCGACGGGCGCGCCATGTACGCCGTGGCCTGCCACGAAAGCGGCGGCATCGTCGACGACCTCATCGTCTATCGCGTCGCCGCCGATCACTTTCTGATTGTCGTCAACGCGTCCAACATCGAAAAGGATCACCAGCACTTCGTCGCCAACGTCGGCTCGCTTTGCCAGATCAGCAACGAGTCCGACAGCACGGCCCTCATCGCGTTCCAGGGACCCAAGGCCCAAACGGCGCTGGCCCCGCTGACCGACGCAAATCTGGCGTCGCTGCCCTCGTTTCATTTTCTCCCGGGGCAGAAGGTTGCGGGCGTTTCCGCCTGGATTGCGCGCACCGGCTACACCGGCGAGGACGGCTTCGAGATTTTTTGTTCGCCAGCCGATGCGCCCGCACTATGGGACACCTTGATCGACGCTGCGTCGGCGGTGGGCGGCAAACCCGTCGGGCTCGGCGCGCGCGACACGCTTCGGCTGGAAGCGCGCCTGAGCCTTTACGGCAACGACCTCTCCGACACGACGTCGCCTCTCGAAGCGGGGCTTGGCTGGGTGGTGAAATTCGACGCCGGCGATTTTATCGGCAAGGCGGCGCTGCTGCGCCAGCGCGACGCCGGTCTGGCGCGACAGCTGGTCGGCTTCGAAATGCGCGACCGAGGCATTGCCCGTCACGGCTACGCCATTTCGGACGTCGCCACGAGCACACGCCTTGGCGAGGTGACCTCGGGCACCGTCGGCCCGACGGTCGGTAAGAACATCGGCATGGGCTACGTGCCCCGAAGCCACTCGCAACCCGGCACCCGCATCGTCATCGACTGTCGTGGTAAACCCGCGCAAGCCGAAATCATCAAAGGACCGTTTTATCGCCGCCCCGGCAAGTAAGACCCGTTTCTTCAAGGAGCCAGCAAAGAACATGAGTGACGCGTATCCGAACGACCTTCTATTCTCCGAAGACCACGAATGGTCCCGCGCCGAAAACAACGTGGTGACCGTGGGCATTTCCCAATTCGCCGTGGACCAGCTCGGCGACGTCACGCAAGTGGACTTGCCGCGCGAGGGTGAAGTGCTCAAGCAAAACGAGCCTTTCGGGTCGGTGGAATCGGTGAAGGCCGTATCGGATCTTTTGGCACCGATTTCGGGCAAGGTCGTGAAGGTCAACACCACGCTGCAGGATTCGCCCGAGTACGTGAACGAGGATCCCTACGACGGTGGGTGGATGATCCAAATCGAGCCGAGCAATCCGGACGAGCTGAAAAAGCTGATGGATGCCGCCGCCTACGAGACCTTTTTGAAAGAGCACGAGGACTAGAAGCCACCCGATGGCCGCCACACAGGATGAATTCGCAGAGCGCCACATCGGCCCGCGGCCAGCGGATCTGGCAGACATGTTGCACGTGGTACGAGCCGCATCGCTCGACGAGCTGATCGACGAAACCGTTCCGGCGGCCATTCGCACCAGCCGCGCCCTCGAGCTCGCGCCGCCGCTTTCCGAATACGACGTGCTTTGCGAGCTGCGGCGCTTGGGTGGTCGCAATCGTCCTGTCCATGCATACATCGGCATGGGCTACGCCGAGGCCATCCTGCCCCCAGTGATTCAGCGAAACATCCTGGAGAATCCCGGCTGGTACACGGCCTATACGCCGTACCAGGCCGAGATCTCGCAAGGCCGGCTCGAAGCCCTGATCAACTTCCAGACCATGATCATGGACTTGTGCGGACTCGGCGTGGCGGGCGCTTCATTGCTCGACGAGGCCACCGCGGCCGCCGAGGCCATGCACATGTTTGCGGGCCTGGCTGAAAACGACGAGGCCAAGGTCTTCTTCGTCTCCGAGCAGTGCCATCCGCAGACCATCGCCGTGGCGCGCACGCGCGCAGGCGCCCTTGGCATCGAAGTCAAGGTCGGCGACCACGCGACCTTTGCGTTCGACAACAGCGTCTTTGGGGCGCTTCTGCAGTACCCGACCACCGACGGCAAGGTGCTCGACTACCGCGCCTTCTGCGAAAAGGCGCATGCCGCTGGCGCCAAGGTCGCCGTCGCCGCCGATCTCTTGGCGCTGGCCCTGCTGGTGCCTCCCGGCGAATTCGGCGCCGACGTCGCGCTCGGTAGCGTGCAACGCTTCGGCTTGCCGCTCGGCTACGGCGGTCCGCACGCCGCCTACTTCGCCACCCGCAAGGAATTCACCCGCAAGATGCCTGGCCGACTGGTCGGGGTCTCGCGCGATGCCCACGGACACGTGGCCTATCGCCTGGCGCTGCAAACGCGCGAGCAACACATTCGTCGCGAGAAGGCCACCAGCAACATTTGCACGTCGCAGGTCTTGCCCGCCGTGCTGGCCAGCATGTTCGCCGTCTATCACGGTGCCGACGGCGTTCGCGGCATCGCGACGCGGGTCGCACGCTTGGCCGCGACGCTGGCCCAGGCGCTCACCGCCGCCGGCGTCCGCGTCGCCAGCACGTCGATCTTCGACACCGTTCGAGTAGACGCCACCGCGCCCGCCATAGCGGCCTGCCACGCGCGCGCCGAGGCGACCGGCATTTGCCTTCGCCAACTCTCGCCGACCGCCCTGACCATCACGCTCGACGAGACGACGACCTTGGCCGATGTGGACGCCATCGTGCGCGTGATTGCACCGGCTTCGGCATCGACCGTGAAGATCGAGGAGATCGCGCCGGCCATCCCGCCCGCGCTGGTGCGCACGACGCCGTACCTGGAGCACCCGGTCTTTTCGGCCCACCGCTCGGAAACCGAAATGCTCCGTTACATGCACCAGCTGCAGACGAAGGACATTTCGCTCGCCGATTCGATGATTCCGCTCGGCTCGTGCACCATGAAGCTGAATGCTGCCGCCGAAATGCTGCCCATCAGCTGGCCCGAGTGGAGTGCCATCCATCCTTTCGTGCCCTGCAAGTACGCCGAGGGCTACGTCGCCATCGTCACCGATCTGGAAATGATCCTCGCCGAAGTGACCGGCTTCGACGGCGTCTCGCTGCAGCCCAACGCCGGCTCGCAAGGTGAATACGCCGGCCTTCTGGCCATTCGCAAGTACCACGAAAGCCGCGGCCAATCCCTGCGCGACATCTGCCTGATTCCGTCGTCGGCGCATGGAACCAATCCCGCTTCGGCGGTGATGGCCGGTTGCAAAGTCGTGGTCGTCGCCTGCGATTCCGGCGGCAACGTGGACCTTGCCGATCTGAAAGCCAAAGCCGAGCAGCACTCGGAGCGCCTGGCGGCGTTGATGCTGACCTATCCGTCGACCCACGGCGTGTTCGAGGAGGACGTGCAGAAAATCTGCGCCGTCATTCACGAGCACGGCGGTCAGGTCTACATGGACGGCGCCAACATGAACGGCCAAGTCGGACTGTGCCGGCCGGCTGAGCTGGGCGCCGACGTGTGCCACATCAACTTGCACAAGACCTTCGCCATCCCGCACGGCGGCGGCGGTCCGGGCGCCGGCCCCATCGCGGTCGCCTCACACCTGGTTCCGTTTCTGCCCGGCCATCCGGTCATTCAGGTCGGCTCGGAGCAGACGATTGGCGCCGTGTCGGCCGCGCCGTGGGGCAGCGCCAACATTCTCCTCGTGGCCTGGGCCTACGCGCGCCTGATGGGCGGCGCCGGGCTTACGCAAGCCACGAAGATGGCGATCCTGAACGCGAACTACATCGCCGAGCGCTTGCAAGAGCACTTCCCCGTCGTCTATCGCGGCAAGAAGGGCCGCGTGGCCCACGAGTGCATCGTCGATCTGCGCCCGCTCAAGAAATCCGCTGGCGTCGAAGCGGAAGACGTCGCCAAGCGCCTGATGGACTACGGCTTCCACGCGCCGACCATGTCCTTCCCTATCCCCGGCACGCTGATGATCGAGCCGACGGAAAGCGAACCTAAGGCCGAGCTGGATCGCTTCTGCGACGCCATGATCGCCATCCGGCAAGAGATCCGCGAGATCGAAACCGAGATGCAGCCGCGCGAGGACAACCTGCTCAAGAACGCTCCCCACACCGCTGAATCGCTGCTGGCGACAGAGTGGACGCATCCCTACCCGCGCGAACGGGCGGCCTATCCCTTGCCCTTCCTGCGCAAGAACAAGTACTGGCCCCCCGTCGGCCGACTCGACAACGTGCAAGGCGACCGTCAGTTCGTCTGCTCCTGCCCGCCCCTTTCGAGCTACTCGAGTTAGACGATGGCAAGCACCACGTTGACGTTCGCGTCGCGCGACGAGCATCGCAAGTGGCTGGCGTCGCAAGCCGTTCTTCCCGCCGGCTTTCGCGTCGGCACCACGCGCTTCGAGTTTGTCCCCGTCGAGGTTCCCAAACCCGCGGCGATGAACCTCACGCTCATCGCCCTCGACAAGCCGACGCCCGACTTCGCGGCGGTCTTCACCCGCAATGCGTTTCCCGGCGCGCCGGTCATCGTCGGTCGGGGACGATTGAATGAGCCCGCCGTGGGCGCCGTGGTCATCAACAACAAGATCTCGAACGTGTGCGCGCCCGACGGCGTGGCGGCGGCCGAGCGCGTGTGCGCGGGCGTTGCGAATGCACTCGAGATGAAGCCCAGCCAGGTCGTGCCGAGCTCGACCGGCGTCATCGGCTGGCGCATTCCCGTCGAGGCCATGCTCGCGGCCATTCCCGCGGCCGCGGCGTCGGTTGGGCAACGCAGCCTGTTCGATGCCGCGCAAGCCATCATGACGACGGATCTGTACCCCAAGGTCCGCCGCGCCTCGGTCGGCAAAGGCTCCATCGTCGGCATCGCCAAGGGCGCCGGCATGATCGAGCCGAACATGGCGACCATGCTGGTCTACCTGATGACCGATCTGGCCGTCCCCCGCGCGAGCTTGCGCCGCATGCTCACCGAGGCCGTGAGCCCCAGCTTCAACTGCATCAGCATCGATACCGACACCAGCACCTCGGACACGGTCGTATTACTTTCCTCAGGCGCGGTACCCTGCCCCGACGAGGAAGCGTTTGCGCAAGCGCTGCGCGCTGTCTGCGCCGACTTGGCCGAGGACGTGGTCCGCAATGGCGAAGGCGTCCGCCACGTGGTGCGCGCGACCGTGAAAGGCGCGCCGACCGAAAGCCTGGCGCGCGCGCTTGGCAAGGCGATCGTCAATGCGCCACTGGTGAAATGCGCGTTCGCCGGCAACGACCCTAACGTCGGTCGCATCGTCATGGCCATCGGCAAACACGTCGGCATTCACGCGCCCGAGGTTTCGCTGGCCAATGCGCGCATCACCCTCGGCGGCGTCACCATCTTCGAACGCGGCGCCTTCCGGCTCGATCCGGCGGCGGAGAAGCAACTGACGGCGCATCTGCAGAGTGCCGAGCTGTACGCCAGCGCCATTCCTGCCGACGGCGTCTTCAAGCCGACAGTCAGCTTTCCACCCCACGAGCGCTGCGTGGAGCTGGAAGTCGACTTGGCGGCGGGCTCGGCGCAAGCCACCGTCCTCGGCGCCGACCTGACCCACGAATACGTCAGCGAGAACGCCGACTACCGCAGCTAACGGCGCGTTCGCAGGCACGAGTGCTATGACCGTCGCCCTCCTGCTGCTCGCGAGCTACCTGCTGGGTTCGTTGAATTTCGCCATCGCGGTCCTGCGCATCAGCAGGTTCCCCGACCCGCGCACCCAGCACAGTGGAAATCCCGGCACCTCGAACGTCGCGCGCATCGCCGGCCGCCCGGTGGCCGCGCTCGTGCTCGCGCTCGATCTCGCCCGATCGGTTGCCGTCTATCAGGCGGCCGCCCGATTCGCAGGCCCCGAAGTCGTGCCGTGGGCCGGACTCGCCCTCCTTCTCGGAAATCGCTTCCCCCTCTTCCACCGCTTTCGCGGCGGCAAAGGCGTGGCCACCTACCTAGGCTTCATCGGCGCAGCCGAGCCGTGGCTCGCGCTCGCCGCGTGCGCCGCGTGGCTTGTCACCTATCTCGTCGGGAAGATCGTCGCCATTGCCTCCATGGTGATGCTCGCCGTGCTGATTGCCGCCGCAATCCACGCGTGGCCGACAACGCCCCTAGCCGTCGCGGCGACGATCCTGTCCGCCCTGCTTATCCTCATCGCCCACCGAAGCAACTGGGCGGCCCTGCGGAAGACGAAGACTGTCTGATTGATTGCGCTGGATCGGCCGCGGAGCGCGCGAAAGCCGATTTTCGTCTCTGTGGACGCGCCCGCGCGATCGCGAAAGCCCGCCGAGCCCGGCAGCGGCGCGAATTTCCGCTCGCGATCAGGCATCGCGGCCGGCCGAGATCGGAAACCGCGACCTGTTCTGGTCAGTCGTGCCTCACGCTGCTGAGAAAGCACGAGCACAAAACGGCGCCGAAGGCTCCGCAAATGGCAATTCCCGCACGGGAATTCGCGCCGAGGCCTTCAAAAATCCCGCCGGCACATCGGAAAAGCCCGCCGATGGACACCGAGTTTGCTTTCCGCGATGTGATCGCCCTGCCCGATGGAGACCTAAATGCCGAAAAACGCATGTTTCTTGCCGTCACGCGTGATTTTCGGCGCCTAACCCAAGGATTTCCGCCATTTCTCCGAAAGAAGAAGCCCGGCCAGGTCCGCCAAAGGGGGGAGAAGCAGCCCTGGCCGAGCCATTACCATTGTGGACGCCGATCTACGCGGCGGCCGGTTTCGGCGCAGGTGCAGGCACCACCGGCGACGCACCGTTGCCCGCGGGAGTATCCGGGATGATCTCGTGGATCTGAGCCTCGGACATTCCCAGGTTCTTCAGATCGCGCTTGAAGCGGGTCAACGCGAGCTGAGCGAGGTCGGCAACAGACCGACGTTGCATCGTCAGGCCGGTTAGACGAGCGTGAAGCGGCTCCGCCACAGTCGCCGCCTCGGTCTGAACGGCGGCCTTCTTTTCAATGCGCCCCGCCCACTCTTCTTTGCGGGCTGCCAATTTCGGATGCTTGGTATTTCGGATGTTCCCCGCGAGCACGCCCATCAGGTGCGGCTGCTTGGCAGGGTCGCCTTCCGTCCACGTCTTCTTGCCGCCGGCGAAGATCAAGTCGTAGTCCACCGACTGTGCGGGTCGCCCCATGGCGTTCCAGATCTCGTCGCTAACGGTCGCGATCTCCAGATCGCTTTCCTCGTCCCGCGCGAGCAGCGCCGCGTGTGCGGCGTCGTCCTTCACGCGAGCCTCAGTCAATTGTTGTTCATTGGTATCGAGAGCGCCGACTGTCTCGGCGAGCCGCGACTCCGCGAGCGATTGAATCTCGCCGCCGCGTGCCCGCGCATTCGTGAGGGTCTTGAATGCGGCATCCTTGATACGGTCCGGACTTGCAGAACGACCAACTACGCTTCCCATACTCGACCTTCCTTTCTAAGCGGGAGCCAGACAGTGAAGTGGGTAAGTGCTCCCGATTGACGCGCCAACTCTTTCATCGTGTCGGGGAAATTGGCAAGCAAATAACGCATACCTGTGCTTAGGAAGGTGCGCAGGGTCTCAGTGGGAAGGCGAAGGAGCGCCGGCGTGAGGCACAGCCATGCGCTTAACGGCGGAGCCGGCGCCGTATGCAGCCCGCCTCGATCGCTGACCGGCATCCCCTGCTGCATTTTCTTATCGCCTTATCCGACAATGGTCATCGATCCTTGGTCCCTCGCGCACCCTCCCCCATGCCGGCAGAATTACCGTGCTTTGGCAATCTTGCGATTGTGATCTCCAAGGTACGGTCAGAACACTAGACGCCGACCAAGCTGGGTGCGACGATCCGGTTCATGGCAAATGAGAGTCGACCAACCTCTGCCGATGACGACCCTACCGTGCGTCCAGCGGCGGGAAACAACGGACCGATTCAATCGTCCACGTCACCCGCGAGGCCGCGTGCATTTTTCCAGCCTGCAAGTCTGGAACCGCTCATCAAGCTCGCGATCCCAGCTTCCTTGGCCGTCTATCTGACGGGCTTCATCGTTGCCGTGCATTGGTACACGAGATGTGGCGTTCCGGTTTCGGCATTGACGCATGACGTGTTCCTGGCTGCAGGAGTCCAGTTTGTAGTCGTTTGGCTGAGCGCACTTTCGCCGCTGCTGGCTGCCGCCTTGGTCGAACGGTCTTCAAGAACGGTGGAGAGTCCAGAGGCACAGGTAACTGGAATACGACACTTGCTTCGGAATTTGCGTAAGTCCGTCTCCTGGCTGGCGACAGTTCTTACATTGTTGACGGTCCCATATATAGGCGTCTACCAGCTTGCTGGGGCGGACTCTTTGGGCCGATCCGCAATATTCCTCATCGGAACGCTCGTCATTGGGTCGGTAGTGCTGAACTTGTGGCCAAAGCCACGGCATGAGCTCGTTTGGAAGTTTGGCCTTCTCGTACTCTTTGTTGTTGCAGAGGCTACTGGGTACTCCGAGTTGCTCTACTCGCGTTCGCCACGTTGGTTGGGTGGCGCCCGTCCTCAACTATTGCTCCGACACGATCCTGCGAAGACCGTATCAACGCTGGCAGATGGAACGGTACGATGCGATCTTCCCCTAGCTGCTCCCGAAGCCCGTTGCCGATCCGTCTATCTTGTCTACTGGGATGAAAGATACGCGTACACGGCCGTCACTGAAGCGACAGAACCCTGTGAACCTGGTCGAACGGCGAGCCCAACATCCTGGAACGACGACATCGCTAGGGGAGCCCGTCTTTGCTACGTGCGGGTGGCAGCCGAAAAGCTTTCCCCCCTCCGAATACCCGGGCCGCTTCTCGACGCGCACTACTAGCTCAGCCATTACGGACAGTGTCCGATTTGACCGGGTACCAACCGATTGCTGACGCCTACGTACACACCTTCAAGCGGAAGGCTGTCGAACCCGTTGCAGCGAACGGTCGCCTTCGGCGCCCGCCGCTGAACGGGGTAGCGTTCGGCGGACTCTCGAAGGGTGGAGTTGGTTGTCGTTCCCCCTTGCCTGGACGACGGCTCGTACTGCGACGTGGAAGAGTGCATCTGTTCAGCACAGGCTCATTTCGATGAATGGTCGGAGTTGGTTGCCTCTATCGCCCTCGACGGAACTCTCCCAAAGAACACATCACTTTCCGCTACCTTGAGCACTGGTGGGTCCGGCGGCGGTGGGTTGTCGACGAGCGACACGGCATCCGTGACGCCCAGAAGAGCTTGGTCTAGTAGCTTCGGAAAATCGGTTCGTCCGGCCTGGGCCAATCGAGCGCATCGGCGAATGAGGTTCCTTACCATCTCGCCGAATCTGTCAATGTCCTCGTTCCGGTCTGAATTTGTTGACCTATCCCCATGCACGATTGAGCTACGCATTCCATAGATGTCGCTCAGCCACCGTGAAACGCTGACTCGCTCGCGAGGCGACGAGAGAAGTCGAGCGCCACGCATTCGGAGACGGTATGTGATGATTTCCTTCTCATCCTTCGACAACAGTAGCGATTCGGCGGAGATGGCCAAGTCAACGAGACGATCCTTCTCCTCGGGGCGATGTCCTTCTGACTGTTGAAAGTCGAGGGCGGCTCCACGGGACAATTACGCGAGTTGGGCAGCTGGGGCAAGTGCCTGTTCCAGCTTCTTGCTGAGAGCGGCCGAGAGGATCTTCATGC